>Ga0116195_1000027_pt1 | contig 169235 bp, 126 predicted proteins | sample AD_SCU002_MetaG_FD_89881 | JGI IMG/M metagenome (GOLD analysis project Ga0116195, IMG submission 89881) | Active sludge microbial communities of municipal wastewater-treating anaerobic digesters from China - AD_SCU002_MetaG | ecosystem: Engineered > Bioreactor > Anaerobic > Digestate | place...
AGAAAGACGAACACATCGAGCACCGCCTCGCCGTTTTCGGGAATATCCGCATCGCGGAGATTGATATCCTGTCCGCCCAGCACGGCGGTAACACTGCCACCGGTGAAGCGCGCGGAAGTGACACGCTGCGTCATTGCTCCGAGTATGGCCGAACCGCTCACGTGATCCGCTCCGCTGTCGGCAACGTTGCGGAATGCGGGTTTTCCGCGCAGTACGAAGGAGAGGCCGATGAGCACGAGCACCAGGGGCCAAAGCGAGCCGATGCTGATATCGATGATGTCCGCGCGATTCAACACCATCACCACACCGATCAATGCGATCACTGCGCCGAATACGCGACCGGAGGTATTACCCGGCTTGCTGGCCTTGAGTGCGCCGAAGACGATCAGCAGCGCGGGCCAGAAGCGGATGATGCCCGAGGCGTCGAGGTAATCAAAGTTATCGAGGAGCAGAACCACGCCCAGAAGCGACAAGAGTAAACCTGCGATGGTGCGCGGTGTGAGAGAGTATGATCGTTCATTCATGGTCGTTCTCCATTGACAATACCCGCTCGCATACGGAGACGCGAGGCCCGAGTTGCAAGGTGTGCCCGATCATTTCTCCTGCACCACGCGCACCTCGCGCTGGGGGAAGGGTATGCTGAAGCCCTCGGCTTCGAGACGCAGCTTCATCTTTTCCATGACATCGAAGTACACGGGCCAGTAATCCACCGTTCGCACCCAGGGACGCACGGCGAAATTCACCGCGCTGTCGGCGAGTTGCAGCACACCGACCGTTGGTTCGGGATCCGGAAGAATGCGGGCCTCTGAACGCAGCACATCCATCATCACATCGCGCGCGCGCTTGATATCATTGTGATAGGCGATGGAGAATACAAGATCGATGCGTCGTTTGTCCTCGGCCGAGAAATTCGTGATCGTGTCGCCCGCGAGCTTCGCATTGGGAATGATCACGCGTTTGTTATCGGGTGTGAGCAGTGTGGTGGTAAAAATCTGCACGGCCGTGACGCTGCCCGTCACACCCGCCGCCTCGATGAAATCTCCGGCGCGAAACGGCCGGAAGACGATGAGCATGATGCCGGCCGCGAAATTCGACAGCGAGCCTTGCAGTGCGAGACCGATGGCAAGTCCCGCCGCGCCGAGTATGGCGACGAGCGAGGTGGTTTCGATACCCAGCTGCCCCAGCGCCGCGATGATGACCACCACCATCAGCATTGCGAAAATGAGACTGCCGGTGAATTTGACAAGTGTTTCGTCCACGAACCGCTTGCGCATGATGCGTGTGACGAAGGAGCGCAGCAGCGAGGCCACCCAGCGGCCGACCACAAAGATCACTCCGGCGATGAGCACGTTCACCGCGTACACTTTCACCGCGTGCAGCGCGATGTTGTACAATTCGTCCATCACTTTCCTCCTCTCATTGATGCAATATCAAAGGCACTGTCCCGTCACTCAGTGTATCCGCTCCGCAATGTACAAACGCGAACCCGGATGTGCATCGAACAGACACACGTCTCGGTACTGCCGAACAGCGAAGCCACTTTGCTGCAGCAAGGCAAGAATCTGCTCATGCGTGAACACGTGCATGAGCAGCGTGTCGTGCAGCTCGACTTGGACGGCACCATCACGCCAGTGACGGTAGCGCGTTTGAATCGTGTTGATGCCACTCTCCACATCGAAGGAGTTAGTGAAATGGTACTCCACACTCTCCTCCCCGCGCACGGCCACGCGACCCAGTGTCCAGTCGGACGTCGAGGAGGGCGCGACGAGATCCACATCGAAGAGTAACAGACCACCAGGACGGAGATGCCGGTGTGCGGTCCGCAGTACATCCGCAGCTTCGTCTTCCTCAGCAGCCAGTTGCAGCGACCCTCCCGCGATCAGCACGGCGGCATAGCTCTTTGCCATGTCGAACGCTCGCATGGGCGCGGCCAGCAGACGAGGGGAAAAACCGCGCGCTTCGGCTTTTGCGCGACAGCGCTCGAGCATGTCCGTGGACACATCCACACCATCCACATCCCAACCATTGTCACTCAACGCGAGCAGCATGCGACCGGTGCCGCAACCCAGTTCCAGTACCGGTCCAGCAACTCCATGGAGTTCGCCGCGATACAATTCCAGATCAGCGTGTTCGTCGCGGAGAAAATCGTCGTACCACTCCGCCACAAGTCCTGTGTAATGCTGCTCGCTCATGCGCTTTGCTTTCAGTGCCGCACATCGGAAGTGTGGAACTCGATTTCATCATCGGCGAGGGCGCGGGAATAATCCACGGAAACACGCAGGGGAAAACCCAGCCGCGAATCGTATTCCGCGCTCCATTCAGCCGGTTCATGCGCCCGCAAGCTATCGATGAACGCGAACAACTCATCAACCGTGCGATACCAGCTCAATTGCTCCGTGGTAAGACTGTCGCCGGTATCGCGCAACACACCGCGCCTCGGCATGCCATCCACCACGGTGATTTCAACGTCCCTCCCGCCAAGCATGCAGTAGCAGATGCGCCGTTGTACCATGGTATAGCTCCGCATGCCGCTGCTGCTCCATCGTGATCGTGCGAGCGTGAGTTCGGATGGATGCAACGAGGACGAATCCTCCTCGCATGCCGATACTCCAAGTAGCATTGCCACGACAAGAGCTGTGGCCAACAGGCATCGCGTGACGACAGTCATCACCCGCCTCCCTGCTTTGATCCGGCGGTTTTTTCCAGAAGAATGCGGTTCTGCGTATTGCGCGTTTCTCCGACGGCGGTGATGTAAATCGCGGGTTCGCCTTTCACCGGACAGGCATAGGTACACGCGCCACAACCGACACAAAGTGCGGGATCGACATGGGGACGTTTCAGCCAGAGGTAATTGCCCTCGCGGTCCGTCACTTCCACGGACTCGAAGTAAATCGCCTTGGGAGTTGTCGGACACCATTCTTCACAAACAATGCACTCCTTGGCCATGGACCACGGCAGGCAGCGGCCATGGTCGTAGAAAGCCGTGCCGATGCGAAGGGGATTCTCGGTGCTCCCGCCATCAACTTGCGGGACCCAGCCCTTCTCTTTTTCCGTGATCTCGTCGATGGCGCCGGTCGGGCAAACCTGCGAACACAGAACGCAGGTGGGCTCGCAATAACCAATGCGGGGAATGAGCATCGGCGACCAGATGCCTTCGGCGCCGGCCTGGAGCAGCGTGGGATGCAAAGCGTTGTTGGGACAGACATTCATGCACTCCCCACAGCGGATGCAACGGGAGAGGAAGTCGCGCTCCGGCACTGATCCGGGGGGACGCACAAGTGCGGGATTGGGCGGCGCGTCGGGATGCACGGAGGTGCGAAGCAGTGGCACGGCGGCGATACCCGCACCAGCGCTGAGCAGCACGGTACGTCTCGTGAGATTGACCACCTGCGTGCTTTCCTTACGCGAGGGAAAGAAGCGGAAGGCGATACCCGCGTCGGGACAGCTCGCAACGCAATTCATGCAGAGATGGCACTCTGCCTGATGCCAATCCATGCCCGGCTCAGGATTGTCGCCACCCTGACAATGCAGCGCACAACGATTGCAATTGCTGCACAACGAGGGACGCTTCTCCAATCCGAGAATTGAGGTTTTTGACAGCACACCCAGCAGCGCACCGAGTGGACAGAGCATGCGGCACCAGAAGCGCGTGACGTAACGGTTCGCCGCGAGAATGCCGAGAAAAACAAGCAGCACGAGTCCGGTATTTTCGAACAACACCACCTGTGCCCGTATGAGTACCGCGTGCAATGCCCACGACACAGGCGTAACGATGAAATCCGGAACCGCGCTCTGCGTATGCATGCTCCACGCATACATGTCCTGTGTCAACACGTTCCATGCCGGCAGCAGCAGCAATGCCAGCGATCGTGTAAGCAAGGCGATGGGATCGAGCAGACCCACCTGCAGGGAGCCCATGGCAGCTGCCGCGAGGAACAGGACAAGGACGATATATTTCCATCGTTGCGCGGGCCGATAGCGATTCGCTTCGAGGCGCGCCCTCCCCTTCATGCGACCACCGCGAAGAGCGGCGATCATGTGATTGATCGTGCCCATGGGGCACATCCATCCGCAGAAAAATCTCCCGAGAAACAGTGTTCCCACGATGATGATCAACGACAGCAAGAGATCGCGGTAGAGACTGTGTGTACTCAGCACTGTGCCAATCGCGACGAGCGGATCCATTTCCAGAAAAAGAACGACAGGAGCGGAAATCCGTGGCAATTCATCGGGAGCATCCAACGCATCGATGTTGGTGAACAGCAGCAACAGCACGAACAGTGCGAGGAAGAGGCCTTGAGAAATCCGCCGCAGCCATCGCAGCATACGGTAGCGCCGCGCTTCGGCTGCGTGACGCCCGGGATTGTCGACGTCGATGGTCATGCCTGCACTTCCTTCATCGGAAGAGTTTCGTACGCGGCGGTGCCGAGGCCGTAGCGCTCGGCGAGGGCCAGCCACGGCATGTCATCGGCGGTGAGTCCGAAGTATGTCGCACCCGCATAGCTGTCGATGGCCACCTGATCCACACTTGCGACGATACTGCGCCGCTCTTCCACATCATCGAGACTTCCCCCCTGGGGTCCGTTCCGCAGGAGTATTCGCCAGGCATCGACGATGACGAGTGTTGGGCGCAAGAAGTTGCCCAGATCCGCGAGGCTGTTGTGAATATCCTGATGCAATCTGCTGCGGTTGCCTCCGAGGATGCCGTAGAGATTTTTCATTCCCAGCGACACCTTGGTGAGACTGTGATGCTTGGCGATGGGGAGATTGATCACTTTGTCCGCTTCGAGGTAGACGTCGAACACCTTTTGCATGCCCAGCATTGCGCCGCCCACATTCACTTCGCGCAACCGCGCTTCGGAGGGAGGCAGAACTTCGGCGCCGGCCTCGCGCGCGGCTGCGGCAATACCGCTGCGATTATAGCACCGTGTTGGGTCGTTGCAGGTGATGTCGGTAACGTACACCTTGCTCGCGCCGGCGGCGACGCATTGTCTGACCACTTCGGCCACCACGTCCGGATTGGTGTTGGCCGCCTGCTCGGGCCGACGATCCCAACCGATGTTCGGCTTGACAACGACGGTGTCGCCTTTGGAGATGAATTGATCCATGCCACCCAGACCAGCGAGTACGGCCGCGGTCACCGCTGCGGGCGCGGAGCCGGTACCCACAACGAGCGATGGAGTGATCCCGGACACGCGGAGATCCCGAATCACCGCCGCTTCCGTGCGGCGGGCAAAGGGATGGCGTTCGGGTTCGTGCAGCCACCATCCTCCCACACAGGCGAGAGCTGCGACGCCGGCGGCTTTGCCGGAACGACTGAGAAATTCACGTCGGGAAACGGGTTCATCCTGCATGACGGCCTCCTGCGAAATACTTCAGAGCAAAAGGTACGATGCTCCAGAGCAAAGGTCAAGCGGAACCGGGTGCGCGGGCGAAGAGCTGTCTGTCGATGCGCTCGTGGAGTTGCTGCGTACGAAAGGGTTTCGCGAGATAGTCGTCGCAGCCCGCTTCGAAGCTCCGGCGGCGATCGTCGCTGAAGGCGTGCGCCGTCACCGCTATCACCGGCACCCGTGCGATGGGTGGGTGCTGACGAATGCGCCGTGTGAGCGAGAGTCCGTCTTCATCCCCACGGAGGGAGATATCCATCAACACCAGATCCACTTTGTGCGCCATAAGCAAATCCCACGCATCGGCGGCGGAATCGGCGAGCAGAATGGAGTAAGAGGGCGAGAGCACGAGATGCAGGAATTTCTGCGTTTCGTGATCATCCTCCACGATGAGCACGGTGGTATTGGAGGGATCGGGCGTCCAGTGGTCGGCGGGGATTTCCGGTTCGCGCGGAATTTCATCGCCGGCCTGCAGGAATGCAATGGTGAACGTCGTGCCCAAGCCCTTGGTGCTCTTGACCGTGATACCGCCGTTGTTGGCATCGAGATAGCGCTTCGTGAGCGTCAATCCCAGCCCCAAACCATCGTAGGGGCGCGTGTAGCCTACATTTTCCTGCGTGAAGGCATCGTAAAGTTGGCGGAGATAGGCTTCGGAGATACCGATACCTGTGTCCGAAACAGCGATGGCCACATCCGTATCGCGCAGCGATACGGTCACACCGATCTCTCCTCTGTCGGTGAATTTCACCGCGTTGTCCAGCACATTACGCAGCGCCTGCGCAACCGAATACTTGTCTGCGCGCACGAATACCTCACGGGGCGCGGAGGTGTAATGGAGACGAAGGTTTTTATCTTCGGCCAGCGGTCGCGTTTCATCCACCAATTGCTCGAGCAGGATGCTGAGGGAAAACACCTCCGTCTCCATGGCGTAGCCGCCCGATTCGAGAATGGAGAGACTCAGCAGCTGATCGACGGTGCGGATCAGGCGGCGCACGGCGAGATCCACTTTCACGAAATACTCGCGTTCGCCCGCGCTGATGCGCGACACGATGTCGCTCTGCAGCACACCGAGATAGCCCATGATCACGTTGAGCGGTGTGCGAATTTCATGTGAGATGCTGGTGAGGAAGGCCTGTTTGAGACGCACAGCCTGCTCGGCCGCTTCTTTCGCACCGAGCAATTCGCGCTCCACTTGTTTCCAATCGGAAATATCGAGGAGAAATCCCATACCGGCGAGTTCCTCGACCTGTTCGCCCCGCATCGGAGCAGTGCGCAGCGAGACGAGAATTTCCTGCTCGGTGGATGGCGAGAGGAAAGGTCCTTCGTACATGCCATAGTTTCCGCGCAAGGGTTTACCCAAGGCATCGAGCACATGCCAATCTTTCAGTGTGCGCAGATCCATTCCCTGGCAACGCTCCATTGGCAAGGCGAGAATTTCCGCAAAGGCACTATTCGCTCGCAGAATGCGCAATCCCGCGTCATAGTAAAACACCCCGACCGGCAAGCCTTCGAAGAGCAGGCGGTACTGTTCTTCCGAGCGCGACATCTGCTCATGCAAGGAGCGAAGCTTGGCATTGCTCGCTTCCATGCCCGCGTTGCGTTCCATGAGTTCGATGTTGCGTTTGCGCGAGTTCCGGTACACCAGCCCGCCGACGACGAAGGCCACGGCGAGGAAAATCAGTGAAACGATGAGAAAGCGCAGAGCATCACTTTGCCGCGCCTCGTCCAGCTCTCGCAGATCATGGGAAATACGTTCCTCCATATACCGCGCTTCGAAATCCTCCACGCGGTCGGAGTGCATTCGCGCGTTGAGTGAGTCGCGAAGTCCGATCCATTCCCGTTGATAGCGCAGGGCTGCTCGAGCATCGCCCCGTGATTCGGCCACATACACAAGGTCGGCCAGGATATCCACGAGCACATCGTTGCGTTGTGCCGAGCGCGCGAAGGTCGCAGCCTCGATCAGCAGTTGTTCAGCACGTTCGTTCTGGCGTAACGCGCGTTGCAGGCGGGCAGCGGTGAGCAAGGTCTGCGAGCGTACGGAAGGATTCCCCGTCGCGTCGGCGATGCGGGTTGCTTCCTCCACGAGGGCGCGGGCGTGATCCCTGTTCCCCGCTTCCAATTCAAGCATACCGAGAAGATTCAGGTTGCTCACCACACCTTCGCCGAAGGGAGCGATACCGCGTTCAAGTTCGAGTGCTTGCTCCAACAGCACACGAGCCGAGTCCCGATGCGCATCGCGCCAATGCATTTCTCCCAAGCCACGCAGTGTTTCGGCGATGCCCTTTCTGTCATCGAGGCGATAGCGCAGATCGATGGCGCGGCGATAGAAATGCCATGCGTCGTCGAGGCGGCCCATTGCCCGGAAGGTGGTAGCGGTTTCGTGCAACGCGGCTGCGCTGCCCCGTTCATCGCCGAGGGAGTCCTCCAATGCGAGGGCATGCAGCAGACAATCGAGTGCGCGCGAGTGATAGCCCATGTTTCTGCTGGCCACACCCAGACCGAGCAGAGCGAGGGCACGGCTGTGGGGATGTCGGGCGACGCCCGCCTCGTTGAGCACGGCGCGGAAGGCTTCGGCCGCACGGGCGTTGTATCCGGCGTGTTGCCAGGCCACACCGATGGTATGCTGCGCTTCGATCTGTTCTTCGGGGGTCAGTGCGCGCTCATGCGCCTGCATTGCGAGATTCGCCGCGCGAGCGGGATCGCGGGTAAGGATGCGAGCCGCGCTGTCGAGCAGTGCGGAAGTGGAGAGCGGTTGTGCCGCGAGAGGCGTTGCTGTGAGGGTGAACAGCAGTACCGCAAGTAGGAAAGCACAGCCGGCGGTCCGTGGATGGAAGTGATTACCTGGATACCGCATCGCGGAAATATTGAACAATTTTCGCTCGTGCGCAAATGGATGATTCACACCTTTGCTGCGCGGACCGGGATGCGGCGTTCTCCCGTGCTGATAGAAGGAGCCGCATGATCCTGATATTGCGCGTCCACGGGAATTCGCCTTCGCCCGTTTCATCCGCTCACGCGATGGGGGCGGCCTGTGGCGGTTGCGCTGTCGAGCGATAAGCGCGTAGAACGTATTCTTTTTCATTCTTGAACAGGGATTGCCGCAGGGGGTGGTGCGCGGGCTGCTACCCGGTAATTGCGGTACGTGAACGCCCCCCGTGCGGATTCATGAATCCGCATCTTCGCTTCCGTACAATAGAAACTCAGCCCAAAACGCGCTTCCGCCCCACAAAGCCTCATGAGAATCCCCCTCCAGCCATCCATAATCCATACCGCAGCATCCTTTTATCCCACTGCCAACCCGCACTCCCACCGCTCGGAACGCACCGTCCCGCTCCGCACGGACCGCCTGCGGTCCCGGAGTGGTTTCGGATGGATATGTCGGCTATATTCGCCGGAAGAGATTGGCGCCCGGGCTACGCGCGCCAACGCTCGAGGACGATAATGCGCGGACTGGCACGGTCCCGCAGGGTCACAGCGCCGGGCGCGAGACCCGGAGCCGCCTGACAGCCGCCGCTTCCCGCCGGAATACGGATACATGAATCCGCATCGGGCAATGCACGCTCCCCTGTCGGCAGCGTCACCACATACGCCCACCCCAACACCATCCCCTCCACACCGCGCTCATCCCCGTCTTCACGCAGCACCACTTCCGCAAACCCCATCCCCACACGCTCCACCACCGCCGCCGCTTCGGCTGGATCGAAGAGCACGCGATCCCGATACCCCTCGCACCAGTACGCACCACCCTCCCTTCCGCGCAGCCGGTTGATGCGCCGGGCGCTGTTCATTTTCAAGCGACCCACGAACAGCGGAATCAACGCCATGCGGCGCTGGTACAGCGTCTCGCTCATCAACAGCAACAAGCGTCGCAGCAGACGCGGACGCGATACCACCGTGAGCACCAGTACTACAAGCAAGGGCTGCACATCGAGAGCGTCGAGACGCAGATGCGCGCCCTGGCGGTGCAGTGATTCACCGACCTCGCGCAGCAACTCGCGGCCTTCGGGGGTGAGATCGCGGCGACCCTTGCGATTGCGGACCAATGGGGGTGATTCCTCGCGGACGGGTAGTTCGAGATAATACGTGCCTGGACTGGAGTAATCGTGCTCGGGACTGCGTCGCGCGCTGAGTGTACCGTTTCGTGTCATGACCGGCCTCCCTACCGATGCGTGAAACAGTTGCGAAGTGCAATGATAGCACGGCGCGCGGTGGAATTCAATGGGATTCGCTATCCTCGCAATCGCGTAGCGGAGCGTACCACGAGCCGTAATGCTCCATGCCAAGCGCTTTACGGCACCATGGCGGAGCACGAATCGCGACGTTTCCATCCCTGCGAAAAAGAATGTAATTTCTTCGCGTAACGAAGCCGTGAAAACTCGGCGCACGGGAATCCCTCCACACTCGGATGTACGCAACCCATGGTCGACCACATTCCCCTTAAACATCTTCCCCAAAACACCGGTTGGATAGAAGTGATCTGCGGTTCGATGTTCAGCGGCAAAACGGAGGAATTGATCCGACGTTTACGCCGCGCGCAAATCGCGCGTCAGTCGGTGGCCATCGTCAAACCGGCGATCGACACACGTTACGCCAATGATCGCATCGTGTCGCATAGCGGGGTATCATTGCCGTCGGTGATGGTGTCCACTGCTGGTGATATTCTTGAACGCATCGGAGACGCCGAGGTTATCGGTATCGATGAAGCACAATTCTTCGATCTCGATCTGGTCGAAGTGTGCGAGCAATTGGCGGACATGGGGAAGCGCGTGATCGTGGCGGGTCTGGACCAGGATTATCTCGCACGTCCCTTCGAACCTATGCCGCAACTGCTTGCGATTGCGGAATACATCACCAAAACATTGGCCATTTGTGTGGTGTGCGGAAATCCCGCCAACCGCACACAACGCGTCACGCCCAGCCACGAGCGCGTGCTGGTCGGTGCCGCCGATGCCTACGAAGCGCGCTGTCGCGCGTGTTTCACCACGAACATTGAAGAAGCGAGGCAGCATCATGGTTGAAAGCGTACTCCGTGGTATACTGGGAATCGCATTGATCATCGGCATCGCCTTCGCCTTCTCCCGACACAAGCGCGAGATCCGATGGGCGCTGGTGGCAAAAGGCCTCGGGTTGCAGTTGGTGTTCGGCATTTTGGTGATCAAAGGCGATGCGCTTGCGCGTCTCTGGTCGCCGCTCGGCTGGCCGCAGATCGGGTTCGAAGCAATTTCCAAAGCCTTCGTAAAACTGTTGTCCTTTACGACGCAGGGTGCCGCATTTATTTTCGGGTCGCTTGCTTCCAGTCCCGGTCAGGAACAAAGTCTCGGTTTCTTCTTTGCCTTTCAGGTACTGCCGACTATCATTTTCTTCGCCGCCTTGATGTCGGTGCTCTATTATCTGGGCATCATGCAGTACATCGTGCAGGTGATGGCCTGGATCATGATGAAGGTGCTGGGAACCAGTGGTGCGGAATCGCTTTCGAACGCGGCGAATATTTTTGTGGGGCAAACCGAAGCGCCGCTCATGATCAAACCCTTCCTCAAGGATCTCACCGAATCCGAGTTGTTGACAGTTATGGTGGGTGGACTTGCGACCATCGCGGGTGGTGTGATGGCGGCTTATGTGCAAATGCTGGGCATTTCCTATGCCGAACAGCACGGCATGGCGGTGAACGCCGCACAGGTACGCTTCGCTGCGCAACTCCTCGGCGCAAGCATCATGGCCGCACCAGCGAGCATGGTGTTGAGCAAAATCCTGATACCGGAAACCGGTACACCGCTGACCTTCGGACGCGTACATATCCCTCGGGAAAAAACCGCCACCAACGTGATCGATGCGGCGGCATCGGGAGCGTCTGACGGCTTGAAACTCGCGCTGAATATTGCGGCCATGCTGCTTGCCTTCATCGCTCTCATCGCGCTGGCGAATTACCTGCTCGGACTCGTCGGACGCATCGGCGACTTTAATGGCTATCTCACCTCGGTGTTCGGGAAACCGCTGAGTCTGGAGTTGATTTTCGGTTTGGTGTTCCAGTATGTCGCCTTCGGCATTGGCTTTCCTTGGAGCGAGTCCTTTCAGGTGGGAACGCTGATGGGCACGAAGTTGGTGTTGAATGAATTCGTGGCCTATCTCGATATGTCGAAAATGATCAGCGCCGGAGCGCTGTATTCCGACAAAGCCATCAGCATGGCGGCATTCGCGCTCTGCGGCTTTGCCAATTTCTCTTCCATCGCCATTCTCATGGGTGGACTCGGTCCGCTCGCTCCGGGACGACGCCCCGATATCTCGCGACTCGGACTACGCGCGTTGCTTGCCGGAACGCTGGCCACGATGATGACTGCCACGATCGCCGGAATTCTCTCGGGATTCTGATCATGCACGACGAGAGCATTCTGACGCCACTTCCCACTGCGCTGCTTGCGTCCTTGCGGCGGCATATCCCTGCCCCGCCCGACGTGGCTGTGGTGTTGGGATCGGGCCTTGGAGCGTACAGCGATCGTCTGCTGGTGGAAGCGCGCATCGACACCTCCACCCTGCCGTACTATCCGCAAAGCACAGTGGAGGGTCACAGTGGAGAACTGCTGCTTGGAAGCGCGCACGGACGTCGCGTGCTGGTCTTCCGTGGTCGCCTGCACGGCTACGAAGGGCACAGCGCGGCCGTATCCGCCTTGCCGGCGCGTATCGCAGCCGCGCTGGGAATCCCTCTGTTAATTGTCACCAACGCGGCAGGCGGCCTGCATCCCTCCTTCAGAGCGGGCGACTTGATGTTGATCAACGATTATGTGGTGCTGCCGATGGCGCTGCATATGGGACTGTGCCTCCATGGTCCGGGGAATCACGATGTTCCTACGAGGCGCATCGCCGCGTTCCGTGAAGATGATCTCGCCAGCGTTCGCCGTGCCGCCGCAACCTGCGCCGTGCCGTTAAAGGAGGGCAGCTACGGATTTTGCTCGGGTCCCACATACGAAACCCGTGCGGAGATCGCGATGCTTCGCCTGATGGGCGCCGATGCCGTCGGAATGTCGACTGTACCCGAACTCGTCGTTGCGTTGCGCTCGGGAATGCGGGTGATCGGAATTTCCTGCATCACCAACAAGGCCGTGACTGTGCCGCAGCGCGTGACGCATGAAGAGGTCACCACGGTCGCGGCCAAGGTCTCCACACAGTTCTCCGCTCTGCTCGATGCTCTCATCGCAAATCTTCCCGATACAAGGCCCACTGCCACGGAAGGTCCGCGGCCATGACCGCGCGCGCGCTCGTTCCACTGCTTTTCTTCTGCCTGTCTGCGGTAACAGTGGCGCAGGAACGCGTGGAAACAAGCATCGACCTGCGCGGGCGGGCTGCCTTCCGCATCGGGGATGATGATGTATGGCGAAGCAAATTCATCGACGAGTTGGAAGCGGATTGGAATTTCATCACGGTGCCCGGTGCGTGGGAAGAGCATGGATTTCCGCTGCACGATGGCTTCGCCTGGTACCGCATCCGCTTCCAGATACCCGAATCGCTGCGCGAAGATTCGCTTCTGCTCGTCATGAGTGGCGTGGATGATGCGGATGAAACGTTTCTGAACGGCGTGTTGGTTGGAAAAAGCGGAGCGTTTCCTCCGAATCCTCGATCCGAGCTGCATTCCCTGCGTGTCTATCCCCTGCCCCGCTTCATTCGCGAAGAGTATAACCTCCTTGCAGTCCGCGTGTTTGATCGCGGCGACCAGGGTGGAATTACAGGCCACATTTTCCGCATCATCCGGGCGGGCGATATCGCGATGGTATTGGACGAAATCGTCGACGCACCCGCACCTGCTCCTTCGCTCTACATCAGCAATGGTGTCATGGCCTCCGCCATCAGTGGCGACAGCGCGGTGTTGCGCTGGAGCCGTCCCCGCATGTACGATCGTATCGCGATGGACTTGCCGACGCAAATCACCATGCGCAATCTCCGGCTCGGCACGTCCCGGCCACAGATGGTTTCCCATGTGCCGAATACCGGTATTGTTCTCGCGACCTACGCCGACGGTATGCGCAGCTACTGGTATCATCCGCGCGGCGCATCGCAGCATGTGCTCGTGGTGGCGGTTCGCGGCGGAGCACCGGGTGGCGCCTCGCCCGACCTCGCATTCACCATGGAGCGGCCCGCCTGGTTGTACGCCGAGCATGTGTCGGAGAGTGATGGCGAGCGGACGACGTATCATCTTCTCGCTTACAACAGTTGCTGCGTGGAGCTGGCCGAACGCGACCTCGACAGTGCGCTCGCGCTTGGAGAGGCGGATTGGGGCCTCGACGCCGAGATGTCACGCTGGACAAGCATGCGAAGCAGTGAAAGCTGGCCGCCTTCCATTCTCAGCGACAGAGAGCGGACGGTGTATTCGCAGTCCATTGTCGCTCTGTTACAAGCGCGTGTGGAGGAAGGAGGCGGGGCGAATGGGCAAATTCTATCCGGTCTGGAACCGCAATCCACCGCGCAGTGCATCGCCGGTGATCACCTATGGGCGGCGCAAGCACTCGCCGCCGCGGGTTTGACGGATGACGCGCGCAGGGCGCTCGCCTATGTTCATACAGCCGAGCACCGCCAATACCAGCTTCACGATGTGTACGGCAAGGAAGAAGGCGTGGGCTTTCCTTACATGGTGTCTCCCGTGCCGTGGGACGGGTCGGGCAATGAGTGGCGCTGGACCCGCGTGGATGAGGCACGATTCCGGCATGACGGACTCGCACGCTACATCATGGTAGTGGAGGAATTGCGCATCCTGGCGGAGCGGCAAGTTGTGGCGGAGGGAAGGCAGTTCAACGACAGCGCATTCATCGCGCCTTACTACCACGGTCTCATCGAGCGTGTGGCGGATGTCCTGTTGTATCGGATCGATTCCACCGGTTTCTCTCAGGGAATTTCCACACCATGGGGACCACGAGAACATGCCTTCGCCCCGGATATGCATCAGGCCATTCTTGCGATGCATGCGCTCGACATCGCTTCGTCCTATGCCGAGCGGCAGGGCGATGGATTGCGGGACTTCCTTTATCGCGACGCGGTACGCAAGGGCCGCGAACAGTTGCGACGCATCCTGTTTCGTGTCGCCGAAGCAGACAGCGCACGCGCACTCGCTCCAGTCGAACTCCGCGTTTTCCATCCCCTGCTCGCCGACGCCGTTACCCTGGGAGTGCTTCTCCCCGACAGTCCGGAGGCAGCAGCCGCACTGGAAATCGTCGAACGATCTTTCGCAATTGAAGACACCTCGTTGCTCTACAACGCACGACCCGACGGCGACTGGTTCGAGCGCCAGGCACGGCCGTTGATCACACTGCAACTCGCGGCCGCATATGCAACGCATGGGCGCCTCGACAAGGCGGAAGCCCTGTTTGGCGTTGCAACGGATCTCGCATTGCGCAATCATGGCCTGCTTCCGGAATTGATCGATCCACTTGGCGGAAGCTTGCACGGAGCCATGCCATCGACTGTGGCTGCGGCCGCATATATCCTCGCCGCCGAGCGCATCGTACAAGCGCGATTGCGCATACGTTGATTGCTTGCGTTTTTCAAATGTCGACTGTCCACCATTGCGCGGACCCCGCGATACCATCCACCTTCCCGCGCTTACGCAGCATGTAGCAGCGACGGCGACGATATTCTGCCGCTGAACTCGCCCGGATGAAAAAGCGGACGCGATTCCGGGCAGGCGGAATCGCGTCGGTTTTTCACCATGAAGATAAGGTCAGCGTGTGAGCACAAGCCGACGGGTGAATGTGTAATCGTTGGTACGCAGCGTGTAGAAGTACACACCCACGGGTAAATCGTTTGCATCGAAGCGCACGCTGTGCGATCCCTTGTCAAATTCCTTATCGGCCAATACCGCCACCACCACGCCACTGACATCGCTGACAGTGAGCTGTACGTGCTTCTGATCGGCCAAGGTGAAGGAAATGTTGGTCGAGGGATTGAAGGGGTTCGGCCAATTTTGTACCACGCTCTGCTTGGTCGCCCCGGCGGTGATCTCGCGAATCTCGGATTGCGAGCGCCAGCCGGTTTCATCGAGGCATCGCAGCTGGTAGGTGGCTGACTCGGAACCGCGTTGTATGGGATCGATGAAGGAGTACCAACTCGCTTCGGCGTCGCGGATCACACCAGGCACGGTTCCGATAACGGACCATCCCTTCCGGATTTTCCTCAGAATTTCGAAGCGATGCGTGCGTGATTGCGCATTGGTTTTCCAATCGAGTCGAAACGCGCCATTGCACTCACTGACGGTGAACACCGAGACTTCCACCGGTCGCGAGGCGAGATTCCCCGCGAATCGTCTCGCTTCGCCCTCGACTTCAACCATTTCTTCCCAGGAGACAATGTTGTCGGATTCGCTGATCGCAGCGTGGAAGCGCCGCCCCTTGAGAATCTCCGCGGAAGCGTCGTGCAACAGTGTGGCCGGAAAAGGCGATGCCTTGGGGAGTGCAGCGGACAGAACAGACGCTTTGCTCGACAGATCCGGCAGATTCCTTTCACTTACCGTCAGTGCTAGCGCATCCTGACGAGGTCCTGCTTGCCGATGTGCCTCTGGGGTACTGCGCCGGATTAGTGACGGGCGTTCATCCCCCGCTCGGCGCATTGAATTGCCAGGAATTCCCTCTTCATCAATGTCCCCTTCACTCATCATGTTGGCATTCCTCACTCCAGCGGTACTGGCAATCAGTCGCTGATCCTGAGACATGCCTGCATCGAACGAAGCCAGCTGCATGGTCACGGCGCTGCTGGGAGGCAATGGCCCACGTTCGCGCGCCTCCCGGCCACCGTTGGCCTGCTGATACGCATCCGCGTATGTACTCCCCGCCACGAGGTGCGAGCTTACATCCGATGCGGCGGTGAAATGTGTGGAAGCATACGCCTCATGTTTTGACGGTGCTGCGCATAGCAATACAATGAAGATCAATGTGAGCGGCAGGTGCTTCATGATTCTTCCTCCAACTGATATCGTTCCGCCGGATCAATGCGACAGCGTAATGTTGGCAGGGCGTGGGTTGCGCCGCATTTCCGCTGACCGGCGTCCGCACCGTACTTCGATGCGGTTACAGTAGGCAATCTAGCGTGTCAACCTTTCGTGAAAATGAATACGGCATTAACAATCCCTTAATTGAGAGAGTTGACTCTCTGGTACATTTTTTGAAAGAATGTGATATCCCGCAATTCAGACGTATTTACGACATGCGACCTATCCACTTCGAGATATCCCGAAGGGTATCATTTCCTGATTAGCAACGACAATGCTCCCTATTATCCTGGATCGGCTACCAATGTGGCGTCAGGAGGGCAGGCGGACGTTCACAACCCAGTAATGCAAGCAACAGTTATTCCGGCAGAACGACATGCCCACCAGGACCACTGAATCAGCATGAAGGTACATGCCTGCGGATCACGTCCACCCCTAGCACCAACACGTTCTTCCGATGGCCCGCTGCATTCCGGCGCAATGATTCCGCCAAGCTAGCCGAGGCTGTATTCTGAGGATAGGATGGCGTATATTCCAGCCGACGGAAATGGCAGCGGCCCCGCCTTCATCCAGTCACATCGCACATGTTCATTCTCCCTCACGATGCGGGTGTGCCATACGCACCGCTCCCGGCGGAGGCACCGCATTCGGACGCCGTGGATATCGCTGCGATGCGTAGGGGCAAGAGCCTCGTCACTTGTGCGCGATCACTAATCGGAGGTGTTGTGAGATATACGCAAACCATCGTGCAATTGCAGCAGGATCCTCGCTATCCTTCGGCCAAAAATGTATTGAACGCGCTGCTTCGCTTTGAGTCCCCGGAAATCCAGGATCTGGTGAATCTCTACGGCGTTCGGCACGCGCAAACCATGCACAGCTTCCTCGGACGGCATCTCGAACAGAAGCCGCTGCCGCAGGGCGTCCTCCGACCTCACAATTATGAAGCCAGCACAGATATTTCGAATGCGCGCAGCTTTATCGAAGAATCGCTCGATTATCTGAATTTGCAGGCAGACGTACTGTTTGGCGATGTCCCGGCGATTGAGCGCCTCGAACCTCTCTACGGCAAGTACGCATCGCAGGTACGCGAAATAATTCGCCTCTTCATCGTCCATCGCCGAAAACGAAAGTGCGGCATTTCGTCGGTGGCCCATCTCAATCGTGTTGGGGCTGTGGCACATCAACTGCGTCTGGACGATGAGGGCGAACACGAATACGCCACCGTGGCCTTCATGCACGACGCCCTCGAGGATTTACTCGACGAGGTGCGCGACGAGCACGGCCAGGTGTACGGGGTGTTTCGCTACAGGGAATTCCTCGATCGCTTCATGGCGCCGGAGCTGCACTACCACCTTCGCCTGATCACCAATTTTTTCGACCTGATCCTCCTCGAAGCACAGAAAATGATTCGCGCGGAGGACAAAGCGTTGACAAAGGAGAACCTGATCCACACGCTTGTCGTCATGTACCAGCGCGAACGCGTGGACATACATCCCTATCTCGAAAAAGTGTATGACGTCATCGATGCGACGGAATTCAACGGTGATATCGCCCTGCATGCCAAATGGCTGTGCTACAGCGAATTGTACATCAAGGAAATGGCGCGCTACACGCATTCGAACCACAATTACCGCGCCTTCGAAATTAAAGGCATCGATCTCTCGGACAATGGGCATGGCCGCGATGCACTGGCACTCGATTCACGGCTGAAAAACATGCTCAAGCAGCAGATTTATGCCACCTTCGGTGCGCAGTTGAATTCGGATTGGTATGGCTTGAATAAATGTGTGGCCGAGTTGCAGGAGGATGTGTTGGTTCACGCCGAACACACCATCATTCAGGATTTGCTGCAACGCCAATCCTCCATGGATTTCGTGGCATCCACGCTCGGAAAAATGCGCGACATGCGCAGCATCTTCTTTCTGCCGGAGCGCCGGGCGTTCGTGCATCATTGAAACGCGGAAGTCATTCCAGCAAATGGAAGGAGGGCGCACAGACCGTGCGCCCTCCTTCCGTTTCCACCGCAATGCTCCGCTACACCCGCTTCGCTATTGCTTCACCACTCGCCTAACCTCCTGCCAGCTGCTTGCCTGTACGCTCAGAATGTACAATCCGGGTGGCTGTGTGGCGAGATCCACCGTGAGTACTGTCCGTAACGCCGGTGCGGCGCGATGTTGGAACAACTCCTGTCCGAGAATATTCGTCACGCGCAGTTCCCAGGCCTCTGGCGCGGGCTGTTCCACCGCGACGTGCAGCAGTCCCGGCGTTGGATCTGGGTACACGCGCAAATCGAACGCACGTGCGGCGTGTGGCAGTGAAGTGATCGTCACCTGCAGTACGGCCGACACGGCTGTGCAGCCATGTTCCGAGTATACGCGCACGGAGTACGCGCCCGACTCCCGAACGAGCAAGGTCTGCTGCACCGCTCCCGGGATATCCACACCGTCCCGCATCCACTGATAGGCCTGGGCCGCATCGGCACGCAATGTATCGCCGTCGCGCGTAATAATCGGAACAGAAGGCAAGGGATATACGGTGATAACTTCGGGTACGGAACTCCCCTGACATCCGTTTTCATCCCATACCGTTACGTGATACGATCCCGCGCGCGTTACGTGTATCTCGCGTGTGCGTTCACCGCCACTCCATTCCCAATCAGCATAATCGCCCTCCAAGGCAAGCAACACGGTGTCGCCCTCACAAATGCTCGAGTTCCCGATTCTCCGGACCATCGGAGCGGGGTTCGTACGCACGTGCACGTCCACCGGCGCTGCATGACCCACACAACCATGCACATCCTCAACGCTGACGGCGTACGAACCCTCCGCACGCACTGTCAGGTAGCGCGTGCGTGCTCCGGTGCTCCAGGTCCACGACACATGGTCTCCTCCGTCGAGCACCACGCTGTCGCCTTCGCAGAAAGTGAGTGGACCGCTGGCGGTGATGACGGGAAGAAAGGTTCGGCGCAACACCAACACGGTATCGGAATACAGTTGGCACCCTCCCGAAGCCACACGCACGAAATAGCGGCCGGTGTCGCTGATGGCAACCTGCCTCGTGCTCGCCCCGTTGCTCCATTGGTAACTGTCGTAGCCATCGCCCGCATCCAGCCGGAGGATTCCGCCCTCGCACAGCGCCATGGTATCTTGCTGGCCGAGCTGGGGCCGGGGAATGCCCGTCACCGCGAAGCTGTCCGGCATGGAAGCACATCCGTTTCCATCGAACACGCGGAGTCCATACGTTCCGGGAGCGGACACACGCAGGAAGCGACCGCCGCTGCCGGTCGACCATTCCCAGGAGGCGAAGCCCGCACCACCATCCAGAGTGATCGTGTCACCCGGGCAAAGCCGCGCAGGAGCAGGTCCGGCAATGTTGGCTACCGGACGCGGTCGCACGGTTATCAACACGGTATCCGAACGCGCTTCGCAACCGAAGGCATTTCCCACGCGCACATGGTACTGCCCCGATGCGCGTGCCACGATACGGCGCGTGCTTTCGCCTGTCGACCAGCGGTAGTTCGTGAATCCTTCACCCGCATCGATTTCCACACTGTCACCTTCGCAGAACACCGGCACCGAAGACAACCGCAGTCGCACCACCGGATCGCTGATCACGACAACGACGGTGTCCGAGTATGCAGTACAACCATACGCGTCGGTAACGCGGACGTAGTAGCTGCCGGGTTGGGACACGTCGATAGCGCTGATTCCCAGCCCGCTGGACCAAGTATATTGCGCGTAGCTCTCCGTTGTGCGCAGCACCACACTCCCGCCACGACACAGCGTGATGATGCCGGAGTGATTCAATCGCGGCTGTGGACGTGGACGCGCCTGCACGACGGTGACCGGCGAGGTGCCGAAGCGGCCGGCGTAATCCATTACCGTGACGCTGTAATTTCCAGGCGCATGAACCGTGATGGAGGTGTCGCGCGAACCGGTGGACCAGTCGTAGGAATCGAAACCGCTGCTCGTGCTCAGCATCAGCGAGTCGCCGGCGCACAGATAGGCGATGCCTGAAGGCGTGATCACCGGTTCCGGTGGAACGGCAACGGCGACGCCCGCACTGCGATGTTGCGCATCGAAACACCCCGCCTGGGAACTGAATCCCGTGAAGGTCAAGGGACAATTGGTGGAATCCTGCCGCGGCGGTGCGGTGAAATGCAGCGTCAGCATCGGCGTAGGACCCGTGAAGCGCACGGCGGAATCGAGTCGGAGCTGCACCCTCGTACCGCTCGGAATCGCGGCGATCTGCCTGCCCGACAATGGCGACGCGGCGGGAATACTGATCGAATCAAAAACCATACAGGCGTTGAAAAAGGCGATATCCATGATGAAGGGATGCAGCGTTCCGCTCGTTGCCGTCATCATCGCCAATGGCACCTCGAACGGCCGACCGGCCAGTGCCTGCACCGAACCGAGTGTGAACAGCAAGGAGTCGCGCGTACCGGTGCGCGGCGGTGCGGTGTAATGACGCATATCCTCGTCGCTGCCATTGCACACGCCCTGTACTGCGAGACGCACCCCATGACTGACTCCGTCCGCACAGGATGCGTCATAGCGCAGCACGCATTCCCGGAAACCGTCAGCAATGAAATGATACGCATCGAGAAACGCCTGATGCAGCTGCGCCTCCGTGGTGGTCATGTAATACTCGCCACCGGTTTGTGACGCCATCAAGTCCAAATCCATGGCGGGTACCGAGCCACCCACACTGATCGGAATGATGTGAATGTTGTGTTGACGCGCGAGTTGTACGGTGGTGTTAAGATTGCTGGAGCTTGCATTGTCGAAACCATCCAGCACAAGTATCACCGCGCGGTACGGCCGCTGTCCGGTGGCGATCACGTGTTGCACGCCGAGCGCCAGGGCGTCCCACGTCGCCGACTGCCCCCCTGCCTGAAGCTGATTCACCGCATTGATCAACGTCGTAACGTCGGAAGTCATTTGCTGGAACAGTGTGGCGGTGGCGTTGTAATGCAGTACCGCCGCTTGATCCGCCGCATACATGTTCTGAATGAACCCACTGGCGGCGGAGCGAATCCACTGGTTGAGGTTGCCTGCGGTGCTCGCCGATCCATCCAATACCAACGCAACGCTTCCCACACCTATGGCTGTTGTGTCGGGACAGTCGCGTGTGAAATTCTGCACCGGAATGCCATCCTCCGACACCTGGAACTGTTGCGCATGCGTGGGGAGGAATATTCCATTGCAGCGAAGCGAGTAATACACTTCCACCGTCGGCCAATTATCCGCACGTACGCGGTGCACACTCAGATCGGGCTGAGCATGCAATGGCGACAGGAGCACGAGCAGGGCGATGACTGTCAGGATATTTCGTGGCTTGAATACATACACCATGAACATACGACCTCCTCGTCGTTGCGTGCGTTCGTATACGGCGGACGGGCAATGAGAAATGAACACCGCAACCGCACGTTTGTTACAAAATCGCGGTTAACCTCGAGATGACACGGCCGGACGGCCAGCGTGGACTGTTATTTAATCAACACGATTCGCGAGAGTACTCCGCGCGCGTGTTCCACAGTCAGCACGTATGGTCCGGGTCGCAAGTCATGGATTGGTACATGTACAGTTTCGCGCAGGATTGAGGTGTCCAATGCGCTTCTGCGAACTTCCCTGCCGAGTAAATCGAATAACACGATTCCGCGAACGCCCGTAACTGTAGGCGCGATCTGAATCGCGATGACGTCGCTCGCGGGCTGCGGGTACAGGAGGAGTTCCATTGCCTGTTCGGTCAGACTCTGCACCGCGGTGCTGCTCTGGAAATCGAAAGGCAGGGAGAGCGTCGAACAGCCATGTTCGCCCCAGACGCGCGCCGTGTACTGTCCGTTTCCTGGTGCAATGATCCAGCGCTGATCCGCTCCCCAGATCGGCATGCCATTGACATACCAACGGCAGGGCTGTCCATCCTCAAGGCGCAGGGTGTCGCCACGCCGCACAATGACCGGCATCGGTGGAGCCGGAAAATGGTACACCTCGAGGGTGTCGGAGTACGCCGTACAGTCATCGTATTCCACCGCGACGAACACGGCTCCGGCTTCGCGCAGCCATACCGAAGACGATGTGTCGCCCGTGGACCAGCGTCGCGAGGCCCCGCCGTGCTCCACCCAGAGCAGCATGCTGTCGCCGGGGCAAAACGCCCGCTCGCTTCCACTCCAGCGCAGGCGCGGCTTGAAATGATTCGCGGCCTCGATGGTGAAGGACGCCGAACCGCTGCACCCCGCCGGATCGATGACCCGCACGTGGTATGCCCCCGGAGAATCAACCACCAATGTTGGCCCCGTCCACCCGTTCGACCAATGCACATCCGCGTACTGTTGATCAAGCTCGAGCACAACGGTTCCACCCGGACACAGCGTGGCCGGCCCCACCGCCCGGATGAGGGGTTGCAGCGAATCCGCCTCCACTACAAGGACCGAATCGGTGACTTGCGTGCATCCATCGGCGTCGACGGTATGTGCGTAATAGAGACCCGGCCGGGTGACGCGTACGGTGCGCGCGATGGCTCCGGTGTTCCAGCGTGCTTCGTTGTAATCGCCGAGCACGGTGAGATCCACGTACTTTCCCCGGCACATCCGTACCATTGGTGCTTTGTCAACACGGCTGATTGGACGCTGGGTGATCAGCACTGGAGCGAATTCCGGAGCGCATTTCTCCGATCCGGCCGTGACACGAACGTGGTAACTTCCCTCGCCGCGCACGGTGATCGTCCGTGTGGTATCGCCTGTGGACCAGAGGTACGCACCGAACCCCCCGCCCGCATCCAGCAGCACCGAATCGCCGGGACATAGATGCGTGCTGCCATGTATCGCGATGCTTCGCGGCTTCTGCATTGCGCTGAATCCGAGTCCGTTACCCAATGCGGGCCAACCCATGGCAATGTACTGGGCACGCGCCGAATGCAACGCGCCATCGAAACAGAAGTACGGAATCTCCACCGTTCTTTCCCCCGTCAGCGTGTCGAGCGCACCGACAGCACATGCACGTCGTGTATCATCCACAAACATCTCGAAACCCATTGCATCGAAGTCCCTCGACACTTCAGCATTCCTGATGAGCAGCAGCTTCACCCTCAGGAGCGTGTCAACAGCTTCGGCCTCTGTGAGGCGCAGAAATGCGTCTGATCGCTGCGGTATAAGATTCATTGCCTGCACGACGATATCGGCTTTCGCACACATGCTCGCGCTGCTGAACTGCTTGACGCGGAGCGTCGGGTGCCCTGGCGTCACCGCATCCTGCGTCCTGCATTCGATGTAGCACAGCACCCCGGTACTATCAACCCTGATCGAGCGTGTCAGACGCAAGGTCGGTGGATTCGCAGCGCTGCTGCTGATCGTGGTGTCGAGAATCGTGTGTTCGGTGAAAACGAAGCGTTGGAACTGCATGGATAGTGGAAATGCGACGAATTCCACTGCAAATGGAGGAAGGATGTGCGTGGCGGGAAGGTCTTCGAGCAGAATGGGAATGCGAACGACACTGTTCATGGGCAATGCCCGCTTGGGAATGCGTAGACGAATCACCTGATCGTCGCTTCCCGCTGCGGGAAGACGGAGGGTGCTTCGATGCGTTTCTTGCATCCCACAGGCTTCCATGGACACCGTCACATCATGCGACTCTCCATCGGTGCAAGGCAAGGGAGTGAACAGCGACACGCGAACGGCCCCGCGACGGAGATCGTGGAGTACGCTGTCCACCACGCTGTTTCTGTCGACCGCGGTAAACGCGGGAAGGGCGAAGCCGCCAGTAACGTGGACGAAATCAAGAACGTCGTCGTTGACCATTTCCTGCACGGAAAGTACATAGACCTGAATGCCCAGGCTCTGCGCCATCGTTCGTACATCCAGCAGTCCTTGCACATCCTGTACATCATTTCCCGCATGGAGATACACCATGACGGTGCTGAACGAATCCACCGGAAAACGCACCGATTGCATGATTCGGAGAATCGCAGCAGCGAATCCCTCGGAAGCGGCAGGCGCGATGGCGCGTATCTCGTCCCGCAGCAGGCTGTCGTCGGCCTTTCGCATTTCCATCAGACCCGCGAATGGAGCATGAGCGGGAACAACCACCGCACGATCGTTCGCTCCCAGCCCGTCGAGCAATCGCCCGGCCATCCCACGGATGGTTGATAGCGATGCTTCGTGCTCCACGGCATTGTCCATCATCACGGCGAGCGCCAGAGCGTTGCCCGGTTTTTGCAGCAACTCCATGCGGAGCACGTCGAGTGGCAGGCCATCCAAGGTGACCTGCGGCTGCGATACGGTAATTCCGCCGGGGAGCGCCGCGGCGCATTGCAGATGCAGCGACACGCATGCTTCCTGTTCGATACTGTGTACCGAAAGTGCCATGGCCCGCACGTGCTGAGACCCACTCCCCTGTGCGAGCGCCGATGCCGCGGTCGATGCCGTCATCAGCGCGATTGTCAACGCAATCCCAATGTGCCGTTTCATACGCTCCTCCTCCTTCTGGCGGTAAACAATCTCTGACATGAGCTTTCGCGCACCTAGCGCATCCGGAACTCCTATCACTCGTGCAGCCCTCTCCGAGAGGACTTCTGCAATGTTTCCTCAGCAGCAGCCGCCAATGGTGAATGCTCTCCGAGGACGGTCATTGCCGGAGGAACATCTTCACCTGTCTCCGTCCCGACCGTTCCACCTCCAGCATATACACACCCTCCGGCAATGCACGGATGTCCAGCGACAGCGGCGAATCGCCGGGTGTCCACTCGATGTACTCGCGCAGCCAGGTGCGACCCAGCATATCCCGAACGCAGAAACGCACCGGGCCGGGCAGAGGCGCGACCACACGCACGTGCAGGTAATCCTGCGCCGGTTGTGGATACAGGAGCAATACATCCTCTTCAGGCGCCACATGGTCCACGCTTGTGAGCGCGTCCACCTTGTACTCCAATGACAACGCGGAGCAGCCCAGCGCATTGCCGATACGCACGTGATAGATTCCGGTGGCGCGGAGTGCGAGCTTCCATTGTGTGGCTCCGGGAATGGGCAGCATCTCGTGATACCACTGATAGGTATGTGCGGGCACAGTGGACAACGTATCCTGATAGCGCGTGATGTACGGACGCACCGGCGCAGCTAGCACCGAGATGCGCACGGTGTCCGTCAGGAAAACACATCCGGAAGGAAGCGTCACTTCGGCCCAGTACTGGTCCGACATTTTAACGATGATGGAGGATTGTGTACTGCCATTGGACCAACGGCGCGACACGCCGGCATCACTCAAGGTGAGCGTGACACTGTCGTTTGAGCAGATGGTGGTTGCGGATGCGTGCAGCCGGGGACGTGCTTCGTTCGTCCCCACTATGGTCACCGTGTCCGATACACCGGAACAGCCACCGTTGAGTTGCACCCGTACCCAGTACTGACCCGGCTGGCGCGCAACAATGCCACGCGAGGTTTCGCCGGTGGACCAGAGATAGCTGCCGTAAAAGCCCTTCACGAGGAGCGGTATGCCCTGGCCTTCACAGAGCGTCAACGAAGACGGTGTCTGTATCTCGGGGTGGACTTCGTTCACCACATCCACGAGCAACTCCAGCGTGCGCTGACCGCAGCCACTCGTGTCATGAACGACGGCCGAGTACCGTCCCGCCGCAGTCACGGCGAGGGTGGGCGTTCTGGCCCCGGTGTTCCACTCATACGTTGCGAAGGGGCGCGCCGTGCGGACGATCAAGGTATCCCCGGCGCACAACAGCACTTTCCCCGCAGGCACAAGCGGCTCATCCAGTGGTCCTTGGACGTTTACGGATGCGACGACGGACTGGCAGGTCCCCATCGTGTCGTTCGCCGCCACAACGTAGGCATCCGGCTTATGTACCACGATGCTGCGCGTGCGTTCGCCCGTACTCCAGCGGAAGCTGTTCATGTCACCATAATCCGTCACTTCCAGTGTTGTCGAATCGCCCATGCACAGGAAATCCGGACCCAGTACGCGTATCGATGGAGTCGCGCGGGCGGCGATGACCTTGCGCTGCCCCGCGAGCGGCGAGAGACAGGCGTCCACTATTTCCACGCGGAGCTGATGCTCGCGACTGTCGGCACAGCCGAAGGCGACATCCGCTTCGTACTGTTGTCCCAATTCGCCGCCTTTGAGAGAAAGCAGTGGCCTCGGCACGCTGTCGACGTGTATCAACACTTGCCACGGTTGCAGTCCCTCCAACCAAGCGCCGTCACAGCAGACGGCAAAACGCAGGCGCGCCTGCCGGAGTTCGGCTTTCCACGAGACGATGTCGAGAAAGGTCCGTGTATTACGCGGGTACACGCTCACAGTGCCCGCATCCACAAGTAATTTCTCGCAGCGGTCGAACTCCGGCGACGCATACGGTCTGATCGTGGTCGTGGTCAACGCTGTGACGTCATCGCATTGCACACGCAGAAAGAATAGCAAACCGGGCGAGAGCAAGCGGTAAGCGATATCGGTGGAGACAGTGCTTTCGTACCGATCAGGCGTCCCAAAACGGAGTTGCTGGGCTGACAAGAGACATGCGGTGTTGCTGGCCACGCCGATGACTTCAAAGTCGGAGGTGAACAACGATATTTCAAAAGAAAACGGATACAACACTCCTCCACGTGGAAGTGAATCCAGAAACACCGGCAGCAATGCCTCCCCTCCGCCCAAGGTGGACACCGTGCCGAGGCGAAAGCGCAGCGTCCCGGCACCCGTGGCCGCCGAATCTGCCAGATATTCGCGCGTGATATCCCAGACTGTATCGCATACGGGAATGGTGAAACGCGCGACATGCCTCTTTCCGTTGGCACAGGGCAGCATCGCCGAGATCAGATGATGTTCGCGCCGGGCGCGGAGCTGCCGATGTATGGCATCCACCGCAGCGGCGATGTCCGCTTTGCTTCGAATGATATGATGACTCCCGCCAGTGGCGGTGGCCAACGCACGTATCGCCGTGTCTGCGGGAATACTCGTGAGTATATGCAATTCCACGCCAGCCCTCATCGCTCGCAGGAGACTCGCTTCGTACACTCCCGACTGATAGGTCATCGGGTCGCTTCGAATGATCACCACCGCCTGAATATGTGATCGGGCTTGAGCGTTCAGCACGGTCAAGGCAGTGTCCATCGTGCTAATACTCCAGTAACCGCCAGGTATCCCGACACTGCTCGCTACCCGCAACAGCGCCGCGGTATCGCTGGTCATACCCAATAGCTGCGAGGGTTTACTGGATTCCTTCAGCAGGGCAGCTTCATCCCTCTCGCCATCCATTCCGGCGACGAGCAGCGACACGGCATCCATGCCGCCATTCCACAAGGTGTCTTCCGGCCAGGAACCGGGAAACACCACGGCGATAGAGCTGTGCATGGCGGGACTCGCTTCGCGGATCGAGTCGGCAAAAAAGGCATAGCCATCCTGTTCTATCACGATATCGTCCGCACGCAAGGTGGCCGCGCCACTCGCGCATCGCAAACGCAATTCAAGAAGGAGACGTTCGTTCCTGCTGTATACACTCTGTATATCGAGTGTCGATTGTGCCCGCAGTGGCGTGACGAATACGAGCAGCCACAGAATGGGCAGGAACGAGGGCCAACTACAACATTGTTTCATCATTACCTCCGATGGCCGACGTCTCCGGGACTCGGCGTGGTTGTCATCACTTTGCTGTGTTATGGTGACGGAGCATGGCCGGCGACGGTGATCGGACGCCGACGGTCGAACCCCGGAACATTTCACCATAACAGGAGCATTCTCGTTTCGCTCCACTGGTCGCCATACGCCACGAGCCGATAGCTGCCTCGCGGCAAGGCATGCGTATCGATGTCTATCACGCGTTGAGTGGACGCGGCGACGACATCCCGGCGGAACACCTCGCGTCCCAGCATGTCGCGTATTGTTATCCCCACGCGGGGATCATGTCCTCCCTCGATGCGGACACGTAATGCATCCCGCGCGGGTTGTGGATACAAGGAGATGTGCGGAACCGTGGCGGAGAAAGGTGTTACCACAGGCACCGTCGTCACGAGAAACGGCGTGGAGTGAGACGAGCATCCGGCATCATTCCACACTTCCACCTGATACTCCCCGGTCACGTGCGCGACGCACCGCCACGTGTTGGCTCCGGGAATGACGACTCCGTTCAGGTACCACTGGTACGCGGTGGCGGGAGCGGTATGCAACGTGTCCGCATAGCGCACGATGTATGGTTCAGGCGGCCGCGGCCAGTCGATCAAATCCAGACTGTTGCTTTGCACCTCGCAGCCATCGGCGTGCAGCACACGGGCCCAGACGCGACCCCGACGGTGTACCACGATGCTCGCGCCAACGCTGCCGTCACTCCAGATGCAGCGTTGTCCGGGATCGTCCACGGCGACCCTCACGCTGTCGCCCTCGCAAAACTCCAGGACCGGCGCGCTGATCACCGGCTGGGCGGCGGAGGAGGCATGCAACACCACGGTGTCCGTACAACCGGAGCATCCGCCCACCCTCCATACCCGCGCCCAGTAGGAACCGGCTGCGCGGGCTCGAATACTTCTCGTAGTGTCGCCGGTCGACCATTCGTAGCGTTCGTATTCCTCTGCCACAGCGAGATCGATCCGCGCTCCCGGACAGAGGATGTTGCTCGACGGTGGGCTCAAGCGAGGGTGCAACGTGTCCGTGAACATCACCATCACGCTGTCCGTGCGCAGCTGGCAACCCATGCTGTCCACCACGTCCGCCCAGAAGCTTCCGCTGGACCACACGGTGATTTGCTCCGCTGTCTCGCCGGTGGACCAGCGATACGTGGCGTAGCGCCTCGCAGTAGCAAGCTTCTGTCCGATACCCGCGCAAGGAGTGAGCACGCCGGACGGCCATACGCGAGCCGGTGGCGCTTCGTCCACGCGCACCGCACCGACATACGGCGGACAAATGCCCTTCGAATCGCGCACCGCCACCGAGTACACACCAGCTTCGCGCACGGTGATGCTCCGTGTTGTCTCGCCGGTGCTCCACTGATAGCTGTCGTAGCCATCGCACACGTCGAGCGTGACACTCCCCTCTCCGCATATCCAGGCGGGACCGTCAACACGCATGATCGAGGGCCAATGCGAAGCGTCGAGGCGTTTTTCACCGTGACATAGCAGACTGTCGCGCGCAAACTCCACACGGTACATTCTATCGCTGCCGAGGTGGCAGGTGGGTGAAAGCAGCACGCGATACGGACTGCCATATTCACCTCCCTCGACATCAAGAACGGGAAGGTCGTGTCCATCGACACCGACCCGCAACTCCTTGGGCTGGACTTGCTCGACGACTGCACCCCGCGCACGCACGACAACATGCAGCACGGTGGAATCGGGTGGTGTGTGAAGGCGCAGCGGATCCACGAAACCATCGGGACGCGGCGGATAAGTGTATACTGTTCCGGACTTGAGAAGCATGGCCGCCTGGCCTTCGAGAAAGCGCGCACCATAACTCTCCAGAACATTGCGCGCCGTCCCCCCTCCCGGCACAACGCGCAGCGTCACGAAGCACAGCACCGCCTTTTCCCGCACTTCCACCGCCACGTTCGTGCCGAGTCGGAAACCGAGAGCCAACCAATCGCAGGCGATAATGCTATCGGAGAGCACGCACTCCGAAGTTGTGCTCACTCCGGTGAGTATCAATGCATTGGATGCGATATACACGGATATGGTGAATGGAGGCAACGTCCCATCGGCCGGTGGCGTGTCGAGCCAAAGCGGGATACGCACTTCTTCGCCTTGCTCCGCGGACACATCGCCGAGGCGCAGAACAACGGTATCGATGGCGGACTCGTTGCTCCGATGCCGGTTGGTGAACGATGCGCGCGCGACAGCGGTTGTGACCACCGTCGTTTGTTGTGCCGTGTGGATCGGCGAGGAACAACCGCTCCCGGTCGGCTGCATCGGCGCTTCGTGGATTCTCGCGTACGCGGACGGTTTACACGGTGATGACAGGGCTGTGAGCATCAGCGCGTAGTGGAGTAGTGTCCAATGGAAGCAGTGTCGCCGCATTGAATTACCGCGTGCACAGGCTTGGATCGATTCGAAAATATCGTTTCGCAATCATCGGGCTTTCCTCATCGACCGGAGTTGGGCTGGGTTCGGGCAAATGAACATTGTTGCATCATGGATTCCGTGTTTTTCACCACAGTGCTATCACCCGGAGCGCGCGACCGCGCGTGCCTGCCACGCAGAGCAGATAGTTGCCACGCGGCAACGCCCGCACATCCAGCGTGATATCCTCGCCGCCGTCGACAGTCCGCACGTCGCGACGCAGCATTTCGCGCCCCAGCAAATCGGTGATCGTGAAGCGGAACGGAGCCGCGACATCATCGCCCACACGTACGGTAAGCCGGCCTTCGGCGGGTTGGGGATACACATCGAGGTGGAAATCGGGAAGCGGGAGATTATCCGTGTAATGCAGTGATGCCACCACGAAGGGAGGCGACACCGCGCCGCATCCGGCCTTGTTGAACACCTCCACTTGATAGGAACCGGTTACGCGTGCCTCGTATTGCCAGCGTGTCGCTCCGGCAGTGGGTTCACCGTCGAGATACCACTGATACCTGTCCGCCGGGACAGTGTGAAGAGTATCGAGATGACGCACAATGTAGGGCTTCGGAGGGAAGTCCAGAAATTCGATGCGAACCGCATCACTCCATACAACACAGCCGTTGGCCAGCACCACACGCACGTAGACGGTCTCGCTTCGACGCAGCACGATTCGTCGCGCCGTCGTTTCTCCTACAGGCGTCAGATAGCGCCCCCACTCACCGTACCAGCGGCAATCGATACCAGGATTGTTGAGCGTGAGAATGGCGCTGTCGCCAACGCAGAGCAGTGTCGCCGATGCCGTGATCACGGGCAGAGCTTCGTCGGTGGCTTCGAGCGTGACGGAGTCCGAGATGCCCGTACACCCGCCGTCGTTCCATACCTGAACCCAGTATGTGCCGGCGGCAATGGCCTTGCAGCGCCGTGTCGTGTCGCCGTTCGACCAAAGGTAGCGGTCGAACGCTTCGGTGAGTGAAAGTTCGATGTGGGAATCGGGGCAGATCACCCGCTTCTGCACGGCGTTCATGCGGGGTGAAAGGTGTTCCAAGGCACGCACCGACACCGGGGGCGATTGCAGCGTGCAACCGTTTTCATCCACCACCTCCACCGAATACTCTCCCGGCTGATGGACGAGCAACGTCGCGCTGCTTTCGCCGGTGGACCAACGATACGAGCGATAGCTTCGCAAGGTGGCGAGATGTTGTGTGGTGCCGGGACAAATGAACAGTGGTCGAATCGGCAGGATGGTGACGGGTGACGGGGCTCCGATATACGTGGCGAGTCGGAGTTGGGGATACAAACCGGTGGAATCCGTCGCAAGCACCGACCGACTTCCCGATCGACGCACGGTCACGACCCTGCCCGTGTCGCCGGTATCCCACTCGTAACGCGTATACCCGTGAACGGCTTCGAGCACGGTACTGTCGCCCGGACAGAGAAACGTTGGTCCGAGCACGCGGATGCTTCCCGACCAGCCGTTCACGGAAAGCACGCGCGTGCCGACTGTATCCCTTCCGCATCGATCGGTGACAAACAGTCGCACAGTCCTGTCGCTTCCCAGATTACCCGGTGTCGCAAGAATCAATTCGTACGGACTCCCGTACGCACCTCCTGTCACCGATCTGATCGGAACGTGGTGCGCATCGATTTCGAGACGGAAGTTGTCGAGACCGAGATCCGCCACCGCTTCGCCGTTGCAACGCCGGACGACGCGAAGCACGGAGCTGTCGCCTCTCGCTTCCAGCGCGAGCAGGTCGACAACATCGCGCATCTCCTGTGGGTAGACGAGCATCCATCCCGATCGGACATGAAGCGCGAATGATCCTTCTCCGAAATTCGCCCCAACGCAGTCCACGTTGGCCATGATTCCGAAATCACCGTAGCAGTTGAATCGCAGATAACACAAGGGCCCCGTTGACGAGACCGGCAGGCGAGAATGACTTTGTAGAAGGATATCGCCTTTCGAAGCGTCGTAGACCAGGGTCAGCTGTCCGTCCGGTACGACGCAATCCTTTGTCGTTGTGATGCCGAGGCCGCACCAATAAGGCCTTTCGATTCGTATGGTGAATGTCGGAAGAATGCTGTCGCCGGGGAGCGTCTCGAGAAATATCGGGAGCAAGCCGGTTTTGCCGAGCATCATCGCGCTTTCACCGATGCGCATACGAACGGTGTGTATCGTGCGCGGCTCTTCTTCGGCGACGCTCGATGCGGGCATCAGGTGGGGTGATCGGGCCTCCGGGCCGAACGGCGACGCGGCGGCCATGCGCGGCGTACTGCGATCTTCCGCGACGGATGGCCGTACCGCGCCGCGAAATAAGGGCGAGGCGACCAATGGATCCGTGTTTACCACGCAGCCAGTCGCATGCCAACCTTGCCGCGTGGCACGCGACTCTCCGGCCAGCGCAATTGTGCAGGCACACAGGAGAATGATACACGAAATGCAAGAGAAACGTGATCGCATGTTACCGCGCGCCGTCCTTCGACCGTTGTTCGAACCTCACTGTGAGCAAGCCCGACAGTGAGACACATGAATGCACGCATCATTCCCGTTCGGCGCCATGCTCCTCGCTGTTTTACCACAATGCGATCACGCGCAACGCGCGACCACGCGTGCCTTCCACGCCGAGCAAATAATTGCCGCGCGGCAAGGCATGGACATCCAGCTTGATATCCTCGTTGGCACTGAGCGTTCGGACATCGCGGCGCAGCACTTCGCGTCCCAACAGATCGGTGAGCGTTACGCGAAGCGTAGCCACCCCCCCTTCACCCGTACGCACGGTGAGTACGCCTTCGGCGGGCTGGGGATAGACCTCGATGACGTAGTCGCTGACGGCTGGCGGCGTCGACACTCCCAGGGCGTTCACCGGATAGGGGAAGGACAGCCCCGCGCAGCCGTATTCGTTGGTGATGCGCACCTGATACGAGCCGGTAGTCTGCGCGATGTATGTGGCGTCTGTCGCGCCGGGGATGGCTTGTCCCTCCAGCAACCATTGATACGTCGTTCCGGGAGTACTCCGCAGCGTATCGCCCGCGCGGCTGATATAGGGTTTGTTCGGATTGGCATGGACGGTGATCGTCAGTTCGTTGGAGCGGACTTCGCAGCCACTGGCGTAGCGCACGCGCACAGCAACCTTGCTTGTTTTCCCAACCAGCAACGTTTCGCCACGCGATCCATCCATCCACAGGCGATCCACACCGGGATCGTCCACACTCACCAGCACACTGTCTCCGGCGCAAACCTCCGTTGTCGCTGCGCTGATCACTGGAGGATTCTGCTGTGGTTGCAGCAACTCCACCGTGTGCGATGTGCCCGAACAGCCGTTGGCATGCGCTGCGTACACCCAGTACGAGCCGGCCGCGGTGACCTTGATCGTGGGCGTGCGCTCGCCGGTGGACCACAGATAGTCGTCGTACTGCGTATCAACATACAACAGCAGCGTGTCGCCGGGACAGAGTATGCGATTCTGCGGGTACATGATGCGTGGTCGCAAACTGTCGACGACGAGGATACGCACTTCCTCAGAACGCGCACGGCAGCCGCTGCTGTCGCGTACTTCCACCCAGTAGTATCCCGGGCTGGTGACTGTGATCGATGGCGTGCTTTCGCCGGTGGACCATTCATACGCCGGGTACTGGCCTTCGACGCGCAGTTCCTGCCCACTGCCGCGGCACAGCGTGAAGTTTCCGGAAGGTTGCACGATCGGAGCCGCCGGCGCATCCACGAAGGCGTGTGCGGTCTTCCATGCGCAGAAGCCCGTGCTGTCATCCGCCTCCACCGTGTACCACCCACCCTTGCGCGCGACAATGCTGCGCGTGCGCTGGCCGGTGTTCCATCGATACGAGGTGAATCCCTCCGGCGCCGAAAGGATGCAACTGTCCCGATCGCACAGGTAACGCGGACCGTCCATGTGAATTTCGAACTCGGCCGTGTAGGCGTATACCTGCCATGTTCCGCGAATTTCATTCGCGCAAGCGGCACTGAGATCCACGCGCAAAACGCGCGGTCGATCCACATCGCAGGGAACGCGCACTCGCACACGATACGGCGAACCGTACTCACCGCCTTCCATGGCCAGTATCGGGAGGACGCGGTCCTCCAGCGTGACCAGCGTCTGTTCCGGCCGCAGGTCGAGGAGCGGGGCACCCTGGCAGCGTGCGATAAAGCTGACCCAGGATTCTTCTCGCCCTGTGTCCCAATCGAGCAGTTCCACCACATCGTCGGCACCATTGTCATGCACGGTGATGGAGCCGAGGGTGACGCGGAGTATGGGTCCTCCTCCGAGAAATTCCGCGCCGTTGCAGTCGAACACATAGCGCGCCGGTGTGACGCCACCATGGCTTTGCACGCGCAGGTAGCAGAGCACGCCGGTTGTGCTCACAGGCACCGCGTCCAGCGTGGTCAGCGTGGCTATGCTGCTGCTGGCCGGATGATGTAATTGGAGCACGCTGTCGGGAAGCAAACACGATGGTGAAGATTCCACACCGAGCACGCTGAGCTGCTCGATTTTTCCCACACTGAACAACAACCGCATCGGTGGCAGTACGCCTCCGGGTGGCAACGATTCCAGTAGTATAGGCAGCAACGCTTCGTGTCCCGCAGGTATACCGATGTTCGCCATGCGCAGGTGCACGGTGTCCGCGTCCGATACAGCCGGCATCGCTCCGACACATGCGGATATCGGAGCATTCGCTCCGTTGGACAAACGCTCCGCCCCATGGACCGATGCGGGAAGGATACATCCGCAACACCACGCGGCAGCAACGACAAAGACGACAACAGCAGTGACACTTCTCATGCGACACCTCCTCGTCCTGAATCGATGACGGACCTCGTCATCGTTATTCCCTCGATGGCGCAAGTGTACGGAATTCGTCGGCCATTGTCAACTATTCCGGACAGACGAGGTCGGATTATGGCATTCCCGGACAGTATGCCGTCCGATTTCCTCCCTTTCTCCTCTCGCGAACCAGGTCATTATCCATGCGCGAGGCGCTTCGCGTGGACCATGCGTGCGCATCAATCCTCTGTTCCCATTCTCCCCAACACACGCAAGCAGCCACTCACCTCACGGCGTGGGCAAAGGGATGTGCCGAAGACGTCCGTCCGCGCTGAGGCGCAGCAGCAGCGATTGTCCCGCAAGAAATCTCAAGCGCGTGGCAAGCTCGTGGCCATTCCAGCGAAGCAGCACGTCGCGGACTTCCTCTCCACTTTCCAGCCCCTGTCCATGTCGCAGAGGATAGGCAACGTCGACCGTGGCCGGATGGGCAAAGAACAGGACAAGTTCGTCCCCATCCACCCTGCACCAGAATGGTGGAAGACCGTCGCCCTCGATCAGCTCGGAACCGGGGAGCTGCTCGATGGAATGCGTCACCGCTGCTTCCGCCAGCAGTTGGCGCAGGAGTTCGCTCCATGCGGCGTCGCGGGCGCGCCCTGGTTGCCGTGGCTCTCGAAGCATGCACACGACCAATCCCTGCCGGGCCACGCGCAGCAACGCGCGCAGCGCGCGCGCATCCAGCCAGTTCGCGTCCACAAGCAGCGAGCGAAAGACCGCATCGCCCAGTCGCAGCACGCCATCGCGCACCGAGCCCTGTTCCAGCGCCGCGCTGTTCACCCACAGCGGCTGCCGTCCGGCGAGCGTCTCGGGCACGCGGTTGTAGCGCATTTCATACTGTCCCCAGGCCCAGGGCAGCTTGAGCGAGTCGGGCAATTCCACTCCCATCCACGCATCCTCCGTCGGCAGGTACACTGCCACGTCGGTGTAATTCCTGCCCCGCCGCAAATGACGTTGTACGGTTTCGATGTAACTGTTGAAACCCGCGAGCCGCGGCGCCCACGCAGACATGGGCGACACGTGTACGGAGGCGTAGAACATGCTGTCGCGCCCCGGTGGATTGTACGGCATGCCATGCCAGTACAGCATGTTCACGCCCTGCGCGAACAGCGCATCGGCCACGAGACGCGCGTCCTCGATACGCTCGCGTCCCTGCATCGGGCCCGGTCCGGGCCAACCCTTCCATCCGTACATGCAGGTGAAGCTCTCGGCCGACACCAGGCGCGCGCCGTTGAGCGTGGCGGCGCTGGAGGCTATTCGTGAAAACGCCGGGGCGAAGAGCAGCGCTTCGCTCTCAGGAATGTCCACGGCGCGAAACGCCTCGATCAGATCCACGGGCGCGCCACCGCATTGCGCACGCGTCCGCGCGCCGCGCGCATGGGCGAACGCGGTGAAGGGCCGGTAGAATTCATCCAACACCATATCGGACAGCAACGCCATGTAATCGTAATGCACATCCGCGAAACCCGGACGGTACACGCTGTCCATCATCGGCACAATGTCGTATCCGTAGCGTTCGAGGAAACGCCGCTCGAAGCCACGCGTCCAGAGGCGGCGGGTTTCCACTTCCCAGGAATCACAGAACAGACCTCGCTGCCGCTCCCGCAGCGCCGCTTCCAGCGCGTCCCCCATCCGCCGCGCATAGCGCCCGAAGGCCTCACGATCGAGATGATTGAGCACGCGTCCCCGGCGAGGATGTTCCCAGGTCAGGCGCATGCGCGCCGACGCAACGCTGTCGCCGAATTGCATCGAGGCATCCTCGGGCGGTACGGTGCTGTCGCCGAAAGGCCACAGCGTGCCGAAGGTCGCATCGAAGCCCAGTCCCAGACTATCGCATTGCCGCGCGGCCGTGGCCACAGCGGCGGACCAGGCCGCGCCGAGCCAGGGCAGGCGCGCGTGCGAGGTATCGCCGCCGGGAGGATACACGAAGGCCACCTCCACCCCGCCGAACCCCTGATCGCGCAACCATTGCAGTTGCGCGCGCGTGTCGGCGGCGTGAATGCTGTCGGCATACCACCACCAGCGCGTCCAGGGTCGTGCGTCGCCTTCCACGGCACCGTCGACGCGGGTCTGGGCCATTGTGGTGAACAGGGGCAGCAGCAGCAGCAAAAGCAATCGTCGCATATCCGAATCTCCGATGTGCAGGACAATGTAGGACGGCGGCGGCGTGCCGCACAACCGGGATGTCGCCCATACACCCACGAACTGCGCCAAAAAGCGCGCAACACATTTCTCACACAAGGCACACGGGGCGCTCACGACGCACATGCAATTTTCACACAGTCTTGTTCCACCCGCAGGAGACCACGATGTTCGCCCTCGCCACCGACGACAACCGCCTCGCGCTCACCGTCACGCACGAGCACGCCGTCATGCACGCGCTGCTGCGCCTCCTGCGTCCGGGTGTGGAGAAGCTCTTCGCCTTCGATCAACTGAACGCCGTCACCGCCGCCGTGGAGGCCATCGATACGAATGAAAGCGCGGAGGACAAGATTCTCCGTGTTCTGGGCGTGGGCACTGCTGTCGAGGCGGCTTGTCTCGAACGCATCCCCGCCGAGGGTCCGCTGCTCGTGGTGGCCAATCATCCCTTCGGCGGTGTTGAAGGTCTGCTGCTGGCATCGCTGTTGAAAAAGCGTCGCCCCGATGTGCGCATCATGGCAAACCGGCTGTTGGGACATCTGCCGCGGCTGCGCGACCTGTTCATCCTTGTCGATCCTTTCGGCGGCGCGGACGCCGCGCGTGCGAATGTCGGAGCGCTGAAGGAAACGCTGCGCGTGCTCGAGAGCGGTGGCGTGGTGGGCGTGTTCCCCGCCGGCGAGGTGTCGCATTACGCTCCGCGTCTCGGCGAGGTGCGCGATCCGGAGTGGAGCGACACTGTTGCGCGCATCGCGCGAAAAAGTGGTGCCACCGTGCTGCCCGTGCTGTTCGAAGGACACAACGGTCCGTTTTTCCACCTCCTCGGCATGTTGCATCCCCGCTTGCGTACCGCGCGACTGCCGCATGAATTCCTCAACAAGCGCGGCCTCCGGATCACCGTGCGCATCGGACACGCCATACCGCCGCAGCGCATTGCGCGCTTCAAGAATGCCGCCGACCTCACCGCGTATCTGCGTATCCGCACCTATCTCCAGCGTGGTGGCGACGCCACCGCCCCGGCGATTGTGTCAACCGAACAGTTGGAGCCGGTAGCGCCCCCCGTGCCTGTGGAGCATCTGCGCAGGGACATCGCCGCGCTTCCGGCCGAAGCACTGCTGGTGGAGCACGAGCAGTTCCGCGTTTACATTGCCGAGGCCTCGCATATCCCGAACGTGTTGCGCGAAATCGGCCGTCTGCGCGAAGTCACCTTCCGCGGCAACAACGAGGGCACCGGACGCGCCATCGATCTCGACCGCTTCGACATGCACTATCTGCATCTCTTCCTCTGGCATGCGGGCAGCGAAGATGTGGTTGCAGCGTATCGTCTCGGAGCCACGGATACGATTCTGCCGGAGCAAGGTAAAGCCGGACTGTACACGCGCACACTGTTCAACATTCGCAAGCGATTGTTGAAGCAAATCGATCCCGCGTTGGAAATGGGACGCAGCTTTGTGCGCGAGGAGTATCAGCGGCAATTCCTCCCGCTCATGTTGTTGTGGAAAGGCATCGGGAGTTACGTGGCGCGGAACCCGCGCTACCGCAATCTGTTCGGGCCCGTGAGTATCAACGCCGCGTATTCCAGCACCTCGCAGCAGTTGCTCATGCGTTTTTTGCGTGAAAATTCCATGGACGAGCGCGCGCGTCTTGTACGCGCCAAGCTGCCGCCCCGCGCCGCGCGTCTCGCCGGCTTCGATCCCTCCACCATGAGCACGGTGGTGCGCGACCTCTCCGATCTCTCCGCACTGATCGCCGAGATCGAGGAGGACCACAAGGACGTGCCCATTCTTTTGAAGCAATATCTCAAACTCGGCGGCGTGCTGTTGGGCTTCAACATCGATCCAGATTTCAGCAATGTGCTCGACGGCCTCATCCTTGTGGATCTCGCGCGCACAGACCCCCGGCAACTCGAACGCTACATGGGCAAGGACGGCGCCGCCGCCTTCCTCGCTCACCACACGTAAGCATTCCTCCCACGTGAACGCGCGGCACCGAAGGAGCACCAGAAAACGAAGTCACAAGCCACCCGCTCGCACCCTGCCCAACGACAGGACCAGCAAAAACTGCAAATGCACAAACACAACCCACTGCGCCGACAAGCACAGACTCAGTCCAATCAGACCTTTAACCAATCCTTCGCGTCCTCGCATCTTCGTGCCTTCGCGTGAGCGAATTTACCCTTCGCGTCTTCGCGCCTTCGCGTGAGCGAATTCACCCTTCGCGTCCTCGCGCCTTCGCGTGAGCGAATTCACCCTTCGCGCCTTCGCGCCTTCGCGTGAGCGAATTCACCCTTCGCGTCTTCGCGCCTTCGCGTGAGCGAATTTATCCTTCGCGTCTTCGCGTGCGCTAATTCAACGCCGCATCAACGCGAACACCCCCCAGCCCAGATATTCGCGTGTGTACGTGGCGTAGCGCACAGGTTCGGCGGACAGCACGGCACGAACCTCGACGGCGAATGCATCGTCGGGATTCGCATCCAGCCATCGACGCATACTCAGCCACTTCGCCGCTTCGTATCTGTCCCAGCCATCCTGGTCGGCCAGCACCATTTCAACCACATCGTAATCGAGGCGAGCGAACTGGGCGAGCAATTCCGGAAGCGAGAGAAAATCCGAAATCGTCTGAGCGTGGCACTGCGTTGCCACCTCCTCCGACGGTGGTGTGATGCGCCAATACGGTTCGCCGACGAGCACCAGCCCGCCATCGCGCAAGCTCTGCCGAAGAAGATCTATGGTGCCGGCCACACCGCCACCAATCCACGTCGCTCCGATACAGGCGGCCACATCCACGGGTTCGTCCGAGACGTACCCGGCGGCATCGCCATGAATGAAGGTGACGCGGTCGGCAACACCGAGTTCCCTGGCACGAAGACGCGCCTGTTCGGTGAACAACGGACTCATATCTACGCCCGTGCCGACGATGCCGTGATCCCTTGCCCAGGTGCAAAGCATCTCGCCCGAACCGCTGCCGAGGTCGAGTATCCGCGTGCCCGCATCCATGCGCAATGCCGCGCCGAGCGTTGCGAGCTTGTCGGCGGTGATGGGATCGTGAATGCGATGCGCGCTCTCGCTGATGGTGAAAATTCTTGGGATGTCCATGACACAACCTGTTGTGAAAAAAATCCGCTATCCGTGTCGCCTGTTACGCGGCGCGGCCCAGCGCCCGCAACACGACGCGACGAAAACTACTCCCCGTTGCGCCGGGAATCAAATCTCATTCCCCGCACGGCATTTCTCCACGACCCCGCAGCTTCACACGTGGGAATTCCTCACGCGAAGGCACGATGCAGCAAAGGTGTCTCATGGAGCGAAAGCACAAGCCTCGCTCGCACCCTGCCCAGCCACAGAACCAGCACTAACCGCACCAACGCAACCCACTGCACCGACAAGCACAGACTCAGTCCAGTCAGACCCATCCAATTCTTCGCGTCCTCGCGCCTTCGCGTGAGCGAATTTATCCTTCGCGTCTTCGCGCCTTCGCGTGAGCGATGTTATTCCTCGCGTCCTCGCTTGCGGCTCGGGAATAATGACGGCGAGAATCGCAGAGTAATAAATCGCAGGAGTGGACACAATCTGTCCACTAACGCACTTTTCAGCACCGACGCCGCAAGGCATTTTCACAGACTCAGTCCAATCAGAGTTTAAACCAATCCTTCGCGTCCTCGCGCCTTCGCGTGAGCGAATGTATTCTTCGCGCCTTCGCGTCTTCGCGCCTTCGCGTGAGCGAATTCACGCTTCGCAGGTTGCTCCGTATCGAAAATCACACACGGCTTGACTTTTCCTATATCCCGCATATTTTGCAGCACATCATCTGAAATGCGGCTGCCCCGGCTCTACTCGCCACAGCGCAAACGCGGTAGCACAGAACGTGGTTATCTGTTCAAATTATATCGGGCATCATCGCCGGATGTTGATATGAGATTTCACTATTCACAGTCCTTGATAGTGCTCCTCTGTGTCACAGCGATGCAGGCACAGACCATCACGCGCGTATGGCCCGCGGAGGCACACCCGCCATTGCGTGCCGTAAAGGTGTGGAATGGCGACACGATGCTGGCGGTGGGCCTCAATGGCGCATTACTATTGTCCACGAATGCCGGTTTGTCGTGGCGTGCCGCATACGCAGGCGACACTCTCATGAGCCGTATCAATCTGCTCCGGAGCGGAGCATTTTTATACTCCCTGGCGATACCTCACGGCCAGGAATTCAAGGCACCACACCCGCAGTGGAACAGACTGCCGGAATTGCTGCGGTATACCCCTTCCAACGGACGACTCGAAATTCTCGACCATCCCATCGGTGCGCTGATGGACTCCGCCTACGTAGCAAACGTCGCGTCGATAAAACTTGCGACGAGCGAGGATGCGGTGTATGCGTTTTACGACAATCACGTTGCTCCACCGACGCTATTGCTCAGTCGAGACGACTGCCGCAACTGGACAACACTGCGTTTCCCCGATTCACTGGACAATCTCCAGGGTGCCCACATGTACGCCGCTTCAGGCGGAAGAATCTTCTTGTTCATGAACCGTCATGACATGCCATTCACCGGCTGGCTCGCGCTGCGCTCCGGTGATTACGGAGCTACTTGGTCGGTGGACAGCGCGCAAGGATTCCGCTTCGCCGTGGACGATCCTCCGCTGTTATGGGAGAGCTCGCGCATGATCGTGCAGGTACAGGATGGCCGTTTGCTTGCAAGCGACAATGATGGCGAGACATGGTACTCGCTCGGCATTCCTTCGCTGGCCACAATCAGCGCATGGTTGAAAAGCGAAAACGCACTATTCGCTTTTTGCATGGATGGCACAGCCCACCGATCAACTGATGGAGGCAGGACGTGGATACTACTCCAGAATTGGTACAAGAGTCCGTTTCCGAATAGTTTCCGCTTCGCTGCGGCACACGGCGCTGGTACAACCGTGGTGGTGGACAATCTCGGCAATATCCATCGCAGCACGGACGAGGGGCTGAGCTGGGATGCACAGAGGTACTCCGCTCTGCAACTCAGACCGGGACGGATGTTCGACGACAATATCGGCTATGTCCGTGCATGGGATTTCGAGTACGGAGAGCATGCGTACTTCGGAACGGACAATGGCTTTCGCTCGCTGTACCCGCTTCCACGCCCAAGCGAAATCGGTTTCGCCACACCACTACCCGTGAGTTCGGAATTCTGGTATGCACCACATAGCGGTATCGGAAATTTCGACACGCTGGTGTACGCAAGCAACGATGCAGGACGTGGATGGACTGCTTTGCTCACGCGCGACCGCTGTCCGACCTGCATACCTATATCCGTGGAGATCGAATCCACTTCAATGAATATTCTGCTGCTCCCCACCACCGAGGGTCTGCGTGCCTCCACCGATCAAGGGCTGAATTGGCCCATTGTCTATAGCGCGGATTGGAGTTCCTCCGATCGTCCTTTGAAATTCGTCGTGGACGAAACACGCAATGAGATTCTCGCACTACCGAGCAGCCTGCAGCCTTTGTTTATTGTCCGCATTCATCCGCGTACATCAACCGTGGATACGCTATACACTATCACCGAGATATTGTATCGCAGAACCTCCGGTATCACCGACATCATGGTAGCCGAAAATGGCGAACGAATCGGCACCGCAGTTAGCCTCGACATGGATTCCGTTACCTTCATCGGCAGTGTCGACGGCATGAATTGGAGCATCCGTCGCAAATTGTCAGTGGAAGAATGCTGGACTCGGGATAAATGGTTCAACGAGATTCAACTTCTTCGCAATCGGACGGCTCTACTCAACTCCCGCAGATCGGATATCACCAACATCACTTTGGACATTTTCCTAAGCAGCACGGACGATTTGCAGAGCTATGAGCAGATGTTCGCACGTCATTTTGAAAATTGCTTCAGTATTCCGGGAACGATGATTCTCCCGGGGGATGGAAACACCGCGTACGTGTTCTCGGGGGCGGAAGTGTACCGAGTGGACAACGATGGCGTGAACGAGACCTCCGCGCCAATCGCACTTCCAGGCGTTCCACGCATTGCAGCTCTGTGGCCGCAACCGGTGGGTGTGGGTAACATGCTGCAGATACGACTTGAATTACCACAACCCGGTCCCTTCCGCCTCGAAGTGCTCGATTTGCTTGGACGATTGCGTGCCGTGCCTTTCGACGGGAGCAGCGAGTCGCCTGTCTTTACGACGAGGTGGTCCACCGCCGCCCTTCCCGCTGGACTGTATATCCTTCGTCTGCTCACACCGCACGGAACCTCCAGCGCCACTTTGGTGAGGAGGTGAGGGATGCTCAGCACGGTGAGCTTGCATCGAGCGAGACGGTGCCGCATTCGTCCCATTCTTGCTTGCCTGTTGCTATGGGCACTGGCTCCAACGTCGCTACACTCTCAACACATCACACGCGTATGGCCCGTGGAGGCACAATCGTCTCTGCGCGGCATTGTCGTCACGGACAACGGACGATTGTACACGGCTGGAGACAACAGCACACTGCTCGAGAGTTCGGACAACGGCCGTTCGTGGAAGGAATTGTCGCTCGATGATCACGTGCTGCACATCTACAAACTCTGCACCGACGGCACAATGCTCTTCCTGCTGGCCTATCCCCCCCGCAATACGGCTCGACCCGATCCCTGGCCCGAGGGTTATGCCTCGCAGGTCTTCCGCGTCGATCCACGAGACGGCAGCGTGCGCCATGTACCGCATCCCCTGCTTTCCGTTCCGGACAGTGTCCGGATGCCGTTCGTGACGGTGTATGATATTGCGGTAACGCGCAATGTCGTGTATCTGATGTACAGCGGCCACCGGCGCTCGCGTCTCTTGTACTCCATGGATAAAGGCACAACGTGGGTGGATCTCCCCGTCCCCTTTGTGCTCGACGCCTCACCGCTATACCTCCACACGCGCGAAGGCGCGGACGACATCCTCCTGTACCGGAACGTCGGTGCGGGACATTCGCTGTTGCTCACCAGCCCGGATTTCGGCGCGTCATGGACCTCGTTCAACGGACCGACAACTGATCGTGACGCCGTTCGATGGCTCCACGACGGTCGCATTCTGCTGCATAGCGTTGTGGATGGCTCCATTCAATACCTGAACACTGATGGCCGGTGGAGCAACCGGGGTATACCGCCTTTCGGTTTGGTCTCCTCCTTTGTCGAGGGTGACAATGGAAGGTGGTGGGCATTCACGAATAAGGGCGGACGCTTCATGACGGAAGACGAAGGCAGCACCTGGGTGATGCTGCAGCCGGAGCTTCTCGCAGGCAACAATGTCACCATCACGCGCTGCCTGACCGTGGGTGCCGACACACTGCTGCTGGTGGACGATTTCGGCTCCATCGAAAGCAGCAGGGACGGAGGAGCAAGCTGGAACACGATCCGCTCGCTTGAGCAGTTACTGGTGTCTGCCACCATGGCGGATTCGACCTTTGGCATTGCGCGCGTCAGGCATTACAAGGGTGCTCCCGTCACAAACAGCGCGCTGTATCGAGTCACGGAGGATGGATTCGGGACGCTGCGCCCCATACCGGCATTTCCGCTGAACCACGTGTATCCGCGCACGCGTTCGCTCTGGTTCGCTGTGGGTTCGAACGGCTGGACGCATGACTCCCTCCTTTGCAGAAGCACGGACGCCGGCGAGCATTGGGAGTTGACGCTGCGGCTCCCCGATGCTGAACTGTACACAACGACTGTGGAGTCACGCGATCCAGCCATCTGGGCTGTGGCGACTTCGCGCGGACTGTACACCACGACAGACAGCGGCGCCACGTGGACACAGACATTGGATGTGACGTGGACGCGCGAGAGCTGCCCGAGGAAGATCGTCATTCCCGGCGCCGGCAAAGCGATATGGATGAGCAGTGGCGAGGGCTCTCCCTGGTCGCTCATCCGCAGCAACGCCACCTGGGCCTCGTGGGATACGGTGTTCACGTATTCTGAATCCGAGCGATCCGCGTTACCCGAATGGTACGGCCTGCTGGATTTTCAGGTCCTGCTCGACGGTGCGGTGCTGACCTTCGCGATCACCTTGGACGACGCCGCCCTGCTGCATTACAGCGAGGATGAAGGTCACTCCTGGCAATCGTGGATGACGAAGCCATTGGAGTTCAACGAAGACGACATGTCGCGGCCACTGCTGCTCCCCGGCGGTGTGCTGCTCACGCTGGACCTCGCTCAACTGAGCTGGAGTCGGCCCTGGATCAAGGCGAACACTGTGTCGATGAGCCGCGACCTGCTTCGCTCGTCGATTATGCTCTTCGAACACGCCACGGCTGGTGATATTATGGAGAGCAGCCGCTTCGTCGGCGCCGGCGCTTCCACAGTGTACCTGCTCTCCGACAGGGCGGCATTTCGTATACGCTTATCCGATGTCACCGGCATTGCGTCGCCACAGCGACCTCCGCTTCCGCTGCACATCGACACCCCGTACCCGCATCCCATCCCCATCGATGGTGGAGCGGTGGAACTTTCGCTTCGAAGCGATAAAGCCGCGCGTGTGACACTCGACGTGGTGGATATCGCCGGCCGCAGGGTCGACTCGGTGTTCAGCGGAGAAATCCTTCCCGGACAACGCACACTGTACTGGAATCCTGCCGGCCTCGCCGCCGGCAGGTACGTACTGCGCGCATCCTCATCCGAAGGTGTGGCGTGCAGAACGGTGCTGCTGTACTGAGGCGTGGGACCGGCGCGTGGCAGCGGCCGGGCTACACAGTCCGTGGAGTTGCCTGATCGAATTGATCCACTTCTGTTGGGTTGAGTTCAGCCTCCGCCCTTCGCGGCATGGTGCGAGCAATGGGGATTTCTCAACAGGGAATTCCCGACACCCTGCACGGCATTCGCGAACAATGTGTACATTTATCAACGATCCATCACCGGTTGTTGCGACCAACGATAGTATGCGACACTTCCCCCATACGCTCCTGCTCCTCGTACTGCTCGCTGTAGCGGCAACGGCGCAGCCGCTGGAGTTGCGCATGCACGCCATCGACGCGGTGGCGTTGCCGCGCATCAAACTCAAGGTGTCGCTTTCGCGCGACGGAGTGATGCTCGCGCAGCCGGGACGCGCCACCTTCGCGCTGCTGGACAATGGCCGCCCGATGACTCTCGACATCGACTGCCCCGACAGCGCCGTGATAAACAACGTGGCGCTGGTGTTGGACAATTCGGGCAGTCTCTCGGGCCTCGCCTTCGACAGTTTGAAAGCCGGCGCGCATGCCGTGGTGGACAGTCTGCGCGACAACGACGCCACCGCGGTGTACGATTTCCGCAATGATGGACGGCGCGTACAGGATTTCACCACCGACAAAAGTGTGCTGCACAACGCCGTGTCGGGCCTGACGCTCGGCGCGGGAACACCGCTGTACAGCACGACAGACATGGCGTTGGACGATCTCGCCGCGCGTACCGGAAAAAAATACTGCATCGTGTTCACCGACGGTGTGGACAATTCCTCACCCATTCCCTGGAGCGTTCTTCCTGCAAAAGCCCGGGCCGCCGGTGTGCGCGTGTTCATCATCGGCTTCGGCAACACCGAACTATCCGACGACATCCTCTCCACCATCGCCCGGGAGACGGGTGGACGCTATTGGCGCTTGTTCTCGCCCGCCCTGATCGCCGGAGTGCTGCGCGATATCGCCGGCGACATCGTTTCGCCGTGCTGCACCATCTCCTACGATGCCGATGGCTGCACGGATAGTCTCCGCGTGCTGAATCTCACCGCTTCGCTCGATGCTCAGGTGGCAGCGGCCGACACGGCCTTTGTCTCACCCTTCCGTGCAGACACCCTGCGCGCGCGCGTGCTCGCACCAGCGCGCATACTGCCTGGCGACCGCGCCATCATCTATGTGCAGCTCGAGCCGGGCCTGCACACGAATCTCGAACTCAGCTTTTCCTTTCTCCTCCGTTACGATGCGGCGCTGCTTGAACCCAGCTCGCTCTCGCCCGTCACCTTGGGAACCATCACGCAAAACACCGTCGTACGTGTGCGCGAATTGCGGCCCGGGGTGTTGCGGTTCTCCGCGGATTTCGTGCGCCCCGGAATGGCGCAAGGCAATCTCGTCGGCATACAACTGCGACATGTCGCAGCGGACAGCAGTCGGCCCGTATCGTTGACACTGGACAGTCTCGTACTCCTGGCGGGTTGTCCCACCACCGTGCTGCTCACATCCGACACCGTGGATTTATGCCAATGCGAAGCCGCGTTGTCGTACACGATGGAGCTTGCCGCACCTGTGGCCGCAGGTGAAACGGCATTCGTTCCTTTGCGCATTCCACTGCCTGCGGCAAGCGTCCCGGCCCTGCTGCGCGCACGTCTGCGCTACGATGCGGAGATGCTGCGCTTCGACGGTATCGACGCCACTGACGGTCGCGATTGGGATGCGGAAATCGACCACGCCTCGGGGCTCGCATGGATCACCATGTACACCCCGAGTGGCACGGGCGAATTACGTGCGCTGCTGCGCTTCACCGGCGAGGCGGAGCGCGTACCACGTCGCGCATTTGTCCACATCGACCACATGATGCTGTACGACAGCTGTTGCCGCGACGCGAAAGCGGATAGCGCGGACTTTTTTGTTGATGGCCAATGCTCCTTTCTGCTCCGACGCGTGTCCAGCGCGGGTATCATTGCCGCCTGGCCCAATCCCGCGAGCGAGCGCTTGCACGTCCTTTGCTCGCAGGACAGCGTCGATTTCACCAACGCCTGTCTCGAACTCTACGACAGCCATGGCCGCATCGTGCGGCGGCAGCAACTCGACGGCGGCACACCGCAGATGCACAGCACCATCGACATCAACACACTTCCCCCGGGCCACTACACCCTCGTATTCCGCGACGCCCGCACCCTCAGCGCCCGCGGCATCAAGCTGCTTCGTTAGGCCGGGTCCGGGCATCGAGCGATCGCGCGCGGGCCCGGCGATCGACACCACCTTCGCCCCGCCCATCTCTCGCGCGGAACGTGTATATTGAGACATTTCACCAAGGAAGCACAGGAAATGCTCACGCTCCCCTTCGACGCCCTTCCCGATACCCCGCAGCTGTTCCGCGATTATGCCGCCAATGCCGAAAGCGCGTCCACGTATTTCATGGGGCATTTCGGTGGACTCGCCGCGTACGAGACGCATTTGCACATGCTCGAGCAGCGGCAGTATCCCCGGCAGCAGCTCTACGATCTGTTGGTGGCGCAGAACAAGGTCTTTCGCAGTGGCGAGGCGGGCTTCGCCAATCTGGAATTACTGCGCAAGGACAACACCATGGCCGTGGTCACCGGCCAGCAGGTGGGACTGGGCACGGGTCCCTTGTACACACTGTACAAGGCGCTCACCGCCTGTTCGCTGGCGCAATGGCTGGACGAGCAATTCCCCGCCTACCGCTTCGTGCCGATCTTCTGGATGGAGTGCGAGGATCACGACTTTCTGGAAATCAACCACTTTTCCGTGATATCCGCGCAGGGAGGCATCGCCGACATTCACTACGCGCAACCCGAGGAGGGCGCACCGCGCAATATCGCGCCCGTGGGTTCGCTCGCGATCGACGAGCGCATCGCCGAAAGCTTCGCCGCACTGCGCGAGGCCTTGCCACGCACGGAATTCACCGACGAGGCCCTGCGCATCGCCGAGCATGCCTATGCCGCCGGCAACACGCCGCAAGTGGCCTTCGCCCAGATGATGAACGCGCTGTACCCGGACGCCGGCTTGATTTTCCTCGATCCTACCGACACGGCGTTCAAGCGCCTCGCCGCACCCGTGCTGCTGCAGGAAATCGAGACCCACCCCGTCACCGGTGAAGAAGTGATCAAGCGCAGCGCCGAGCTGGAAGAGCGCTATCACGCGCAGATCAAGCCCCGCGCGGTCAACCTCTTCCTGCTGCACAAGGACGGGCGCTATCCCATCGAACCCTACGACGGCGGCTTTTTCCTCAAAGGCACGCGGCAGCGCTTCACTCGCGAGGAAATGGTGGAACTGGCGGAACGCGAACCCGAACGCTTCAGCCCGAATGTGCTGCTGCGACCCATCACCCAGGATTTCGTGCTTCCCACCACGGCCTATGTGGCCGGTCCATCCGAGGTGTCGTATTTCGCACAGTTGCAACCGGCCTACGACCACTTCCGCGTACCCATGCCCGTGATCGTGCCGCGCGCCAGCATCAGCATCGTGGAGCGGCATATCGACAAAGTGTTCGCCAAATACGACCTGCCCTACGCGGCGGCGTTTCTCGATATCGAAGCCATGCATCGCATCGCGGCGACCGACAAGCCCGACGAAGGCACGCGCCTTGATCTCGCCGCACTGCGCGAGGGACTGCGCGCGACTCTGGAGGACCTCGCCGCTACCGCCGCCGCCGAGGACGCGAATCTCGCCGATCCCGCCGCGGCCACCGCGAAGTCCATCGATCGCGCCTTCGACACCTTCGAAGAAAAGGTGCTCGCCAGCCGCCGCCGCCGTGACGAAGTGATGATGCGCCAGTTGGAAAAGCTCGCTCTGGCCCTCTTCCCCGATGGAGCCCCGCAGGAGCGACGGATCAACATCCTTTCGTTGCTCAACAAATACGGACCCGATGTGCTGCGGCGCATCCAGGCACTGTGTACTCCCTTCCCCGCCGAGCATCGCCTGCTGCTGCTTGGCAAGGAGGACTGAGGCACGACGGGTGTCCCGCGTACATTGCGGCAAAGCATCCGACAAAATCCTTATATTGCGGGATGAATCAACAATCACAGCAGGAACGACGGAGCAACATGCGACAGGCCATACTCTGTGTGGACGACGAAGTGATCGTGCTCGACAGCTTGCGCACGCAGTTGAAAGGCAACTTCGGCGATCGCTTCCGCTATGAAATCGCGGAAAACGCCGACGAGGCCTGGGAAGTGATCGAAGAATTGGTGGACGACGGCATCACCATTCTCCTCATCGTCTCCGACTGGCTCATGCCCGGCATCAAGGGCGATGAATTCCTCATCCGCGTGCATGAGCGCCATCCGGACATCGTCAGCGTGATGCTCACCGGCCAGGCCGACGACCGCGCCATCGAACGCGCGCGCGCCGAAGCCGGATTGCGCGCCTGCATTCACAAACCCTGGCGCGAGGACGAGCTGATCGCCGTCATCGCGTCCGCCATCGCCGAGGACGCATGAGCAAGCCCGTGCTGATGTGCGTCGACGACGAGGCCATGATTCTTCTCAGTCTCAAGGATCAACTGCGCGCGCATTTCGCCGAGGATTTCCGCATCGAAGTGATCGAGAGCGGCGACGAAGCCCTCGAAGTGGCGCGTGCGCTGCTGGACGAGGACGTGGACATTCCCGTGGTGGTCTGCGACCAGATCATGCCCGGCATGCGCGGCAACGAACTGCTGCGGCACATCCACGTGCTCAGCCCGCGCACTTTCAACGTGCTGCTCACCGGCCAGGCCGACGCGGGCGCCGTGGGCGAAGCGGTGAATTCCGCCAACCTCTACCGCTACATCGCCAAGCCCTGGGAGGAAACCGACCTGGTGCTCACGATCAAGGAGGCGATTCGCGGGTATTTCCAGGACAAAAAGCTCGAGGAGCAGAACCGCGCCCTCAAGGAAATGAACGAGAACCTCGAGCAACTCGTCGCCGACCGCACGCGCGAAGTGGTACGCCAGCGCGATGAAATCCAGCGACAGATGCTCAGCATCGAAACGCAACGCCGCGAGCTGGAAGTGCGCAACAACTTCATCCGCCGCGTGTTCGGCCGCTATGTGAGCGACGATGTGATGATACGCCTGCTCGAGGATCCCGAGGGTCTGTCCTTCCGCGGCGAGAAACGCGACATCACCGTGTTACTGTCGGATTTGCGCGGCTTCACCGCCCTCACCGCCCGTTACGATCCGGAGACCATTGTCCGCATTCTCAACCGCTACTTCGAGCGCATGGTGGACATCATCACCGCGCACAACGGCATCATCATCGAATTCCTGGGTGATGGCGTCATGGCCGTGTTCGGCGCACCGCGTCGCCTCGCGCAGCATGCGGACCACGCCGTGGCCTGCGCCCTGCGCATGCAAAACGCCATGGCCGACATCAACACGCTGCATGCGGCCGAGGGTTTGCCTGCACTGGAAATGGGCATCGGCATCACCTCGGGCGAAGTGGTCATCGGCAATATCGGATCGGAGCAGCGCGCCAAGTACGGCATTGTGGGAACACCCGCCAATCTCGCCGCGCGCATCGAGGCGCTCAGTACCGGACAGCAGATTCTGATTTCCTCCGACACGCTCGACCGCTGCGTAGGCACCCTGCGCACGGGCAACGCCTTCCAGGCCGTGCTCAAGGGCGTGATCGAACCCGTGCGCATTCAGGAGGTCACCGGCATCGAGGGCACGTTCTCCGTGAACTTCGACGCGCAGCGCGAGGCCCCGCTGCCTCTCGAAGCGGGCGTGCGCGTCACGCTCGCGGCACTCGATGGCAAATCCATTTCCGAAGTACGCATCGCCGCGGAGGTGCTGGCGGTGTCGCGCAGCGAAGCGCGCGTATTGCCCGAGCGGCCGCTGATTGTCCACGGCGATGTGCGCATTTCCCTGCTCGAATTCCGTGATCGCCGCATCGAAGCCGACGTGTACGCCAAGGTGCTCGCGCAGGAAGGTGGCAACTACCTGCTGCGTTTCACATCCATATTCACCAGCGAATCGGAGGGCATTCTCAATGAGTTACTGGAATGCCGCATCACGCAGGACTGAACGCGCGCTCGCCGCGTTGCTGCTCTACCTTCTGGGTGCCGGCCCGCTGACAGCGCAGGAAGCCGAAACAAATCTCTTCGGCTCGCTACAGGCCATTTTCTTCACACAGAAATCCCGCATCACGCTCAACACACCCCTGCCCGACGGAACGACAACGCTCACCGAAGAACGCAACAGCTTCGCGATTCAGCAGCTCGACATTTTCCTGCAGCGGCAAATCGACGACAACTTCAGCGCCTTCGTGGACATGGAGTATCAGCTCAACTATTCGTCGGAGCACCGCTGGGGTTCGATGAGTTTGCAGGAGGCCTGGTTGCAGTATTCGCACAGCGATGCGTTCAATGTCAAACTCGGCCTGCTCTACCCCGCGTTCAATCATCTCAACGAAATCAAAAACCGCCTCGCGCTGTTGCCCTACATTTTCCGGCCCGGCGTATACGAGCGTCTGCTGTCGAATCTCTACCGCTCCGAGGACTACATCCCCGAGCACGCCTTCGTGCAATTGAGCGGCGCTGTGCCCTCGGGCGATTTCTTCTGGGATTGGGCCGTATACGTGGGCAACGCCGAGGACTCGTACATCTCGCGCACCGACGCCGATGGCAACATCCGCCAGGATATGGACAGGAAGTTCGAATTCCTCAGCGGCGTGGATCCCACCAATGCCGATCTCAAGCTCATCGGCGGGCGCACGGGCTTCCGCTCGCGTACCGAGCATTTCAAAGTCGGCCTGTCCTTTACGCACGACTACGACAATTTGCGCGACACCACGCGCTATCCCATGTTTTTCACACGGCCGCGCGCCGAATTCCGCGGCGACGCCCGCCGCATGCGCCTCGGCGCCGATCTGTCGGGATCGGTGGGCGGTGTGCGTTTCGAGGGCGAGTTCATCAACGTGTTCTACGACTACGACCTGGCGGACCAGGCCGGATTCGACATGAATCTCACCTTCGCCCATGGCATGCTTGGATATTGGTTCACTGACAAATTGTTTACCTACGGCTCGGCCGAATTCGGCACGGGCACCTTCGACAAGGGATGGTCGCATTCCTCGCTGTCGTTCGGGGCGTCCTATCTGCTCAATTCCGCCATCAGCGCCAAGGCGCAATTCATCGTGCATGAGCAACGGCACGACGAGGATGAAGACAGGGCAATGCTCAAATTTGTGTTTCTCGGACTGAGTGTGCTGTTATGAACATCGGCAGGAAAATCGTCCATCGAGCCATGCTCGCGGCGTTGCTTCTCTGCGCGCCGCTGGCGCTGCGAGCGCAAATGGTGGTGATCACGCACGCATCCGTGCCCGTGAAATCCATTTCCGTGCGCGAATTACTGGACGTGTACACGCTCAACCAGTCGCGTTGGGACGACGGCACACGCATCACCGTGGTGGATGTGAAAAGCGGAAAGGGCCGCGACGCCTTTTTCGAATACATCGGCATGTCGCCCGAGGAAATGCAGCGCATCTGGTTGCGCAAGCAATTCACCGGAAAGGCGCGTCCACCGCGCTCGGTGGGCAGCGAGGAGGATGTGGTGGATCTCGTGGCCGCCACCGAGGGCGCCATCGGCTATGTGAACGAGCGCGCGCTCAAGAGCGGCAAGTCCGTGCGCATCATCGCGCGCTTCAAATAGGAGACGGACATGCGCAATCCAGCCCTTGTCACCTCCTCCCTGCTCGCGCTCCTGCTCGCACTACAAGGCACGCCCACAGCCCACGCGCAGGATGTGGGCGACATGCGCGTGTTCGGCTCCATGCAATCGCTGTTCATGCATCAGTATTCGTACAGCGAAATCAACATTCCCGAGGCGCAGCTTTCGCTCCAGGAGAAGGAATCGCGCAACAGCTTTGCGATACAGCAACTGGATTTTTTCTTCGACAAACCCATCGACGACGCCTTCAATGCCTTCGTGGATCTGGAATTCCAGCTCAACTACAGCAGCGAAAAGCGCTGGGGCTCGCTGAGTATTCAGGAGGCCTGGCTCAATTACAGTTACAACGATGCGGTGAATCTGAAAGTAGGTCTGCTTTTCCCCGCCTTCAATCAATACAATGAAGTGAAAAATCGCCTGGCGGTGCTGCCCTTCATTTTCCGTCCGATGGTGTACGAACGCCTGCTCGCACAGCGCTTTCTCACCGAGGATTTCATCCCCGAACACGCCTATGTGCAATTCTCCGGCTGGATTCCCACGCGCAATCTCATGCTGGATTACGCCGTGTACGTGGGCAACAGCGAGGCCTCCTACATCACGCGCAACCATCCCGACGGCGGCATCGATACCGATCTCAATCCGAACTTCGAATTCCTCAGCGGCGTTGATCCCACGGACATCAACCTGAAACTCTTCGGCGCGCGCATCGGCCTGCGTTCGCCGGGCGAGCGCTTCCGCGGCGGACTGTCCTTCACGCGCGATGCCAACAACATGCGTGAGCGTTTCGGAGCGCAGAAACCCTATTTCTCGGAAGAGGCGATACGGCTCATGCCCGACGACGCCGAGCGCTACCGCTTCGGGCTCGATCTCTCGCACAAACACGGCGACTTCCTCATCGAGGGCGAAATCATCAAGGTGGTGTACGATCTCGGCAAGGCCGAACGCAAGCTCGATCTGTCGCTGGAGCAATCCTTTGTGTACACGCTCGTCGGATATGAGCTGCACGAGCGCCTGTTTTCCTTCGTGTCTGCGCAATGGGGAGACTACTCCTTCGGCCTCGACGCGGATTATTTCACCGGCACCGCCGGCATCGCCTGGAAATGGCGCGACGACATCACAGCCAAGGCTCAGTGGGTGATGTACACCGAGCGTATGGAGAATCTGGTCAATGACGACGGCGTGCGTTACGGACAAAACACCCGGCTGCACTTTATCCTTCTCGGACTCAGCGTCCTGCTCTGAGCACAACAGTCACAACGCGGCGGAGAGGCGGCATGCGTGGACATCGACATCGGCGGTTCAACGTACGGCAGAAAATCCAACTGCCGGTCATACTCTTTCTCGCCCTGCTGTCGCTGTTCATGCTGCTGTATTTTCCCGCGCGCATGAACGACGCGCTGCGCGACAGCTTCCGCAATGAAGTGCAATCGCTCGCGCGCGGCGTCGAGCGCGCCATGACCATCGCGCTGAACAATGCGGATTGGGCCGCCATCCCGAAAGCCGATGAATACGAAGTGAGCGCCATCGCTTTGGTCACGGCCGAGGATGGCAGCACCTTCACCGCGTCGCCCGAGAATTTCGTGTACAATTCCGCGCTCGAATCGGTGGACACCTTGATGATCGCGAAAATCCCCATCACCACCGAAGTGTTCTCGGGCTATGTGGTGGTGGTGAGCAGCACCACCTTCATCAACAAGCAGGTGAAGCAACTGCGCGCTACCGTGTTCTGGGCCGCCGCCATCACCCTGCTCCTCGGCGTGCTGTTCAGCATGTGGCAGGCGAATTTCATCGTGCGCCCGCTGTCGCTCCTGCGCCTGGCGGCGATCAAGGTCGGCCATGGCGATCTCGAGACACGGGTGGAAAAATCCACGAACGATGAAATCGGCGACCTCGCCGTGGAGTTCGGGAAAATGATCACCAGTGTGCGGCACGCGCAACAGAGTGCGCAGGAGGCCAACGATGAACTGGCCTCGAAAAACCGCCTGCTCGAGGCCGAGCGCAGGCAGCTCGCGCGCACACTCGATCACCTCAAAACCACGCAAGCCCAGCTTGTGCAGTCGGAAAAAATGGCCGCGTTGGGACAGCTTATCGCCGGCATCGCACACGAAATCAACACGCCACTCGGCGCCATCCGCGCATCCATCACCAACATCGAACGCGCGCTCGAGTACACACTCGTGCATCTGCCCGCCCTGCTGCGCATACTCTCGCCCGAGGATCAGGATCTCTTCTTCGCCATGGCGCAGGATTCGCTCTGCTGCAAGCAACACCTCTCCGCGCGCGAAGAACGTGAGAAAAAGCGCGTGCTACGCGCGCAGCTCCGCGACGCCGGCCATGAACACGTGGAGGAACTCACCGATCTGCTCGCCGACATGGTCCTGTTCGAGGGCTGGGAACGCTACGAACGCCTGTTGCGGCGCGACGACGCCTTGTCGCTGCTGCGCTCCGCCTCGCAACTGGTCTTGCAGCAGCGCAACAGTCAGAACATCGAAACCGCCGTCGACCGCGCCTCCAAAATCGTCTTCGCCCTGAAAAACTATTCGCATCGCGACCAAAGCGGCCGCGCCACCAGCGCGATCGTCACCGACGGTATCGACACCGTGTTGACACTGTATCATAATCAGCTCAAGCACGGCATCGAAGTACTGCGGCATTTCGAGCCAACGCCACCCATCGTCTGCTACCCCGACGAACTCAATCAAGTGTGGACCAATCTGATCCACAACGCCATTCACGCTATGGACAATCAGGGCACGCTGGAAATCGATGTGCGCGCTGTCGGCGACGCCATCGCCGTGACCATCACCGACAGCGGGCACGGCATACCCGAGGATATTCAGGAAAAAATCTTCGAACCGTTTTTCACCACCAAAACCCGCGGTGAGGGCTCGGGACTCGGACTCGACATTGTCCGCCGCATCATCGAAAAGCACGAAGGCAGCGTCGGCGTCGAAAGCCGTCCGGGCCGCACAAGCTTCATCGTCACGCTCCCCGTTCGACGTCCAGAACACCCCGTGGAGGTTTGATCAACATACAAATGTGAGCGACACACCGCAGTCATGAACTCTGTCCACACCAAATCCACCACCTATAATATAGTGCTACGTCCCACGTACCGCGCTTCAGATCAGTCATTCAGCAGTCATGTAATTTCAAATACCCGGACGATCCGATTGATCCGCCTTACAGTTGTCGGAGTGCTCTTGTCATCCGGAATTTTTCTGGATAAGCAGCATTCAATCATGATCCTTTTTGCATTTGCGATCTCTTGATACTATTTTACCATACATTCGCCCCGATACTTTCTCTTGCAACAAGACACAGCGCTCGTGCAGAGCTATCGGCATCATATTCCCTCTCACTTTAAGGAATAGTACGATGAGTAAGTATTCAGGTCATCCAGGAAATCCGAATCGGACCAAAACAACCTTGATACTGTTGTATTTCATCATTGGCTCCGTATTCTATACAACTTCTTCGCTCTCTCAAGAAGTGCTTTGCTCATTTGATCCCAACTGGCCACAGATCAGTGTTGGAAATTACCAGCAAACGTATAATATCTCGGCAGGCATGTGTGTGGCATTCAAGGTTGCAGATTCTTGTTTGTGCCCGAACACACCCCCGAATGTGTGCGTATGCAAATTGACAATCAAAGATTCTCAAGGAAATACCGTATTTGAAACAATGTGGCCATGTCACCAGATAGTCAATGGCTCATGGATCGGCAGTCATCATTGGGAGGGGAACAAGCTCGTGCCGGGCAACAGTCCGATTTTCTGCTTCAGCGCTTTGACAGAGGATACATATACGTTCATCGCCGACCTTTGCGCTGATGAAAAGGTGGAATTGGTTTGCGTGGATTGCCTATCCAGTCCCTGCCAATAATTATAGGATGTTTTCCTCAATGAAGAAAATCGAACCGATTCGATCCTGTACATTCGTACGAATGCGCTTTACAGGAATGCTGCTTTCGATGCTGTGGCTGACAACCCTCACGCTTCGGGGACAGATGTTCACTCAGATGTTTCCGCAGCATGAATATTCCACCATCGCAACTTCGGCTTACCGGGGAAGAGATACCGTCCTGCTGTTTGGATTCGGCGGACTGATAATTAGATCCTCTGATGGTGGGCAATCATGGACCGACACCCATCCATCGGGGAGAAATTGGAATTTCTATAAGGCGGTATCTACGCCTCGGCGTATTTTCATCCTTGCGGAACCTACCGTTTGGAATTTGACATCTCTGCCTCCAGGGCACAGATCGGCACTTCTCTCCTACGATCCATTCAAGGAGTCGATGGACACGGTGCAGATCCCACGCCTCGCGACAAGCGACTCAACCTCGCTTACCATTGCACTCGAGTACGATATATTTTCCGGCGGTGATGCGGTGTTCTTCTATCAGCGGAGCGTGCAACGTGGTAAGAGTCTCCACCGAAGCATGGACGGTGGTCGGAATTGGATCCCCATTACACTTCCGGATTCCATGACATCCTTCTCCGACGCGTATTTCGCCTGCCGCTCTAATGAACTCATCGCCGTTGGAGCAGAATTCGTTCACGATGGAGCGAGAAGAAAGCGAATCTCGATAACAACAGATGCTGGAGGGACATGGAGGACGGTGAGCGATTTCGAACTCGCTACCAAGGTAAGCAAAGGCATTTTTGACCATGCTGGATTTGCATGGCTTACCGATACCGACATCGTGGCGTTCGCGCAAAACGGAGCAATGATGCTCTCGACCGATGCGGGAATATCTTGGTCGATACAAGGCTTCCCCCCTTTTCGCAGCGTCACGCGCGTATTTGCTTCGTCCGCTGGCAGAGTGTTTGTGCTCGCTGATCAACGGATATATCGATCTGATGACCAATGCCAAAATTTCATCCCGGTATTTCCGGAACATTATGTTTCGCAAGCGCTGATCAGCGAAACGGATGCGATCATATGTACCAGGGGTAGTGACAACATTTTCACCTCCCTCGACGGGGGGACAAGTTGGGAATCCACACGAGTAAACCCTTGGTTTATCGATGCTGTTCGAATGGGTTCGGACTCGGAGGGAATAGCGTTGTTGGAGAACATCAACGAAGGATCCCGTCGATACTACCGAACTGCTGACGGATGGGAACATATGGAATCGTTCATGGAAGAGACCACTCTTGCAGTGGAGCAGTGTAGAATCTTTCCGGTTTTGGGTGCACTGTGGTATCGAATCGAAGAAAAAGTTCCGAACGAGGGTGCCGTGGTACTCCGCACTACAAACTCTGGCATGACGTGGGAACCTGTGTTGATGGTCGGGAAATTTCCGGTGTTGTACCCCGGACAGTTCGTCCGCCATATTCCCATCAACGACTCGAATTATATTGGAATTATGGTAAATTCCACACTGATTCACTCCTCCGATAGAGGTGCAAGCTGGAAAGCGACGAATGTACCTTTGTTCTGGTCGAATTATCAACTTCATCTCGACACGGCGGGTAGCTCCGTGTTATTGGTCCGACCCGACGACGAATCGCGTCAAGACAGCATTTTTATCAGTAATCGGGATTGGAATACGTGGAAGTCAGTCCTCCAGGAACCTGATACCAGCGAGAAAGGATTCAATTTCGCATTTTTATCTATTCTCGCCGCACATGGCGACACAATCGCGATTCACGCTTACTATGAACGACCACCTCTGCTGAGATTCAACGATATATATATATCACGTGATGGCGGAACCGATTGGGATTCTTATCCCATGGCAACCGGAGGCGACGGAGCGATTCAATTGTTTGGAGGCATCGGTGTGTCGAACAGTGTTCGTACCGCCAGCTATGGATCAAAAACCACCGGTTTCCACTTCTACCGAAGCGACGATTACTGGAAATCCTCCATCCTCGAAGGCACTCGGTACTCCGGCATCGAGTCAATAACATCCGGGGGGGACCGGAACGTGTTTCTATGGGGCTTTGGCAGTATTTCTCGCAACGAATCAGCGGGAGTGAACGCTGTCGACGTGGATCAAAATGTGGAATCTTTTCGTGTGTTCTCCCCATACCCTCAACCTGCCGGGAGCGGGGACATACTTACGGTACCGATCACGCTAAGCGATAAGGATTGCGGCGCAATCCGGGTCGATCTCTACGATTTGCTGGGAAGACACCTTTTTGAGACCGTGTCTTATCCAATATCCCTCGGAGCAACGAAGCTCACATTCCCATTGAATAATATCAGGTCTGGTGTCCACTTCCTTCGCATTCAATTCCGAGAGCAGGTCTATGTGCGACCAATTCTTTTTCGCTAAAAATTCGGGCTGCTTCCATTCGACATATTCTCGAGATAAAAATCACAGCCAATCTCCTACGTTATCCACAATCAAGAACGGAAAAATGCGAATTGTGTAACGCGATGAATATCGGCTGACGCGGCGATTGATCCCGCACACCACAATTGCGCCGCTCCACCCTTCCGGCATCGCCCCCTCGACCCGCTCCCCTTCGCGGCACGGCGACGCGCACCCGCACCGCAGCGTCGCGCCGCAGGGGTGTGCGACAATTCTATGCTGATTGCATTAGAGCATGGAATTTCGTAGATTCTGATAGTGGCACCACTATCAGATTATTCAGAGGCCTTATGGCAACCAGCACCACCGACCTTCTCCGGGAGCGCGAAGAACTCTTGGCCCAACTGCGCTCCATCGAGAGTTTCCGACGCGGGACTGTCAACCTGTCGACACGCCGTTGCGGCAAGCCCGGATGCCGATGCGCGATGGAAGAATCGGCGAAGCATGAATACTTCCTCTGGTCGGTTTCAACGGGCGGGAAAACCGTTTCGAAGCATCTTCATTCCGGACCCGAGGTGCAGAAGTATCTCGAGGAGACGGATCGCTACCGGGAGTTCAAACTTCTTGTGGATCGACTTACGCTTGTCAACGAACAGCTCGCCGATGCGCAACCGGTGGTCGCGATCACGGATGCCGATGCGCTCGACGCCCTGAAAAAAAAACTGCGGACGAAATTGTCGCGATCATCGAGAAAGAATTCCGCCGCATCGTCGAGTTGATCGTCAGTTCCAGCATTGATCAGGATCGCATGGATTTCGAAGCGATCGAAACCTGCTTGCGTGACGGATTGCACCGCGCCGGCTGCACGGCGCTCGAGCAGCTGTTCGCAGCGATGGAGCAATCGCTCTCCTCCACCGCGCCCGCCTGCGCCGACGGGCATCGGCTTCGCAGTGCCGGCAAGCGTGCCAAGCACATGCTGACCATACTCGGTCCCGTCGACATTCGTCGACTGTATTTTTACGATGCGCGGTGCAAGCACGGCCACAGTCCTCTCGATCAGGTTCTCGACGTCGAAGGAATGATGTTCAGCCCCGGCGTGCGAAATATGATGGCGTATGTCGGGTCCAAGGAATCCTTCCGCGAAGCGCACGAGGATCTGCACCGTTTGGCGGGATTGTCCATCCCCGCCAAATCCGTCGAACGCCTCAGCGTCGCCATCGGTCGTGAGGCGGAAGAGTATCAATGGCGCTGCGCACCGAACAGCGACCTGCGTCAACTGGGCACGGGACACCGCCACGAAACGCTCTATATCGCCTACGATGGAACCGGAATCCCCGTGCTCGAACGCGAAACCCGGGGGAGAACGGGCAAGGGAGAGAACGAAAAGGCGGGGACGCGTGAAATCAAGGTGGGCTGTGTGTTCAGTCAGACCCGTGTCAACGACGACGGATACGCCGTCCGCGACGAAAGTTCGACCAGTTATATCGCCTCCTGTGAACCGTCCGATGACTTTCAGTGGCGCATCGCACATCATGCGCAGGTGCGTGGACTCGATCGCGCCCATCGCGTCTGCGTCCTCGGCGATGGCGCACCATGGATCTGGACCATCGCCGACGAGCAGTTCCCCGGGGCGCATCAAATCGTTGACCTCTACCATGCACGGCAGCACTATATCGAGGTCGGGAAGATGTTCTTTGTCGACGAGCCGAAGAAACTCCACCAATGGCTGCACAAGCGCGAGAAGCAACTCGACAAGGGGGACACGTCCGCCGTTGTGCGAGCACTTTGCCGACTCGAATCGGACTCCGGGCATGCCTGCGAGATCCGGGACAAGGCCATTGCCTACTTTCGCAACAACGCACACCGCATGCAGTACGGAAAGTATCGCGCCTTGGGACTGTTCGTGGGTTCGGGGGTGATTGAGGCGGGCTGTAAAACCGTCGTCGGTCAACGGTTGAAGCGTTCCGGCATGCATTGGAGCATCAACTCGGCCAACAGCATTGTGGCGCTTCGTTGCCTCTTCCTCGGCAATCAGTGGGATGATTTTTGGGAGGATCGCGCGGCGGCGTAATCAGGCGCACAAATTTGTCGCACACCCCGCCGCCGCTCGCACTTGATTCGGAACCTGAATCTCCGCTATATTACAGGTTCGTCCTATTTTCAACGAACCGTCGATGTCCTCTTCCATACCCGACCATCTCCGCGCGACGCTGCGTCTGGCCATACCGGTGTCCATCGGTCAGCTGGGGCATATCCTTCTGGGCGTCACCGACAGTCTGATGGTGGGCACACTCGGCGCGGTGCCTCTGGCGGGCGCCTCGCTGGGACACGGGGTGTTCGTGCTGCTACTGGTATTCGCCGCGGGCATGGCATCGGCCATCACACCGCTGACCGCCATCGCCGATGGTGAGGGCAAACCCGACGACGCACGCAACATCGTGCGGCAGGGCTTGTTGCAGAATGTGCTTACCGCCACGCTCATTCTGGCCGCCGCCTGGGGATTGGCCGAGTTGTTGCCGCTGCTGGGTCAACCGCCCGAAGTGGTTGCGCAGGCGGCTCCCTATCTGCGAGTGATGGGACTGAGTTTCATACCCATGCTGGTGTTCATGTCGGTGCGCAATTTCATCGAGGGACTCTCGTATACGAAACCCGCCATGGTCATCATTCTGCTGGCCAATCTGGTGAATGTCGCGGGCAACTGGGTGTTCATTCACGGCCACTTCGGCATGCCCGCATTGGGACTGACCGGTGCTGGAATCTCCAGCGTGCTGGTGGAAATCTTCGCCGCCATTGCCTTGCTGCTGTACGTCTCCCGCGCCCGCGCCTTCGCCCGCTACCGTCCGCTCTTTCATCGCGGAGCGCTCGACCTGCCACTGCAACGACGACTGTTCCGCCTCGGCCTGCCCAGCGGTACGCAGTGGCTGTTCGAATCCGGGTCGTTCACCTTCTGCGCGGTAATGATGGGCTGGCTCGGAACCACCGCTCTCGCGGCGCATCAAATCGCGTTGAATCTCGCGGCGGTGAGCTACATGGCCATTCTGGGGCTGTCCAACGCATCCATGATCCGTGTGGGCAACGCCCTCGGACGCCGCGATGCCACCGACCTCAAGCGCGCGGGATTTTCGGCGCTGGCCATGGCTCTCACCGTGATGGCCCTGGCCGCCACCACCTTCGTGCTGCTGCGCTGGTACTTCCCCACACTGTTTGTGAGCGATCCGGCGGTTATCGAATTGGCCGCATCTCTGTTGGTGATCGCGGCGCTGTTCCAGCTCTCCGATGGTACGCAGGCCGTGGGCCTGGGCATATTGCGAGGCATGACCGACGTCACCGTGCCGATGATCGTCGCCATCGTCGCCTACTGGTTGATCGGTGTACCCGCGAGTTACGTGTTCGCTTTCGTTCTCGGCTGGGGACCCGAGGGCGTGTGGCTGGGCTTTGTGGTTGGACTGACCGTGGCAGGGCTGTCCTTCATCTTCCGCTTCCGCATGCAGTACCGCCGCCTGCGCGCGTTGTGGAAAACGGAACAAGGTTCGCAAGCGCTTGCGGACCCGGCCGTCTGACCTCCGGCGCTGGCGCACGGTCGCGCGAGTGGCAGTACAGTACCCGGACTTCGTATCTTTCAGTTTTTCCACCAACGCGGATTCCGCATGAGCGATACCACTATCATTTTCTCCATGGTCGGCGTGGGCAAGGTGCACAAGCCGAACAAGTACGTGCTGAAGGATATTTACCTGTCCTTCTTCTATGGCGCCAAGATCGGCGTGCTGGGTTTGAATGGCGCCGGCAAGTCCACCTTGTTGCGCATCATCGCCGGCGAGGATCCCGATTATCTCGGCACCATCACCGCGAACAAGGACATCACCTTCGGCTATTTGCCGCAGGAGCCACAGCTCGATCCGGCGAAGACCGTACGCGAGATTGTGCAGGAGGGCGTGCAGGAGACGGTGGACTTGCTCAAGGCCTACGAGGATGTGAGCGCGCAGTTCGCCGATCCCGATGCGGACTTCGACGCCCTGCTCGAGAGACAGGGGAAGCTGCAGGAGCGCATCGAGCAGCTCGACGCCTGGGATCTCGACAGCAAGTTGGAAATGGCCATGGATGCGCTGCGCTGTCCCCCGCCCGAAACCTCCGTGTCCGTGCTGTCCGGTGGCGAGTTGCGCCGCGTGGCCCTGTGCCGCCTCCTGCTCCGTCAACCCGATGTGCTGCTGCTGGACGAGCCCACCAACCATCTGGATGCGGAGTCCGTGGCCTGGCTCGAACAGCATCTGGGAAAATACCCTGGCACGGTGATCGCCGTCACGCACGACCGCTACTTTCTCGACAACGTGGCGGGCTGGATACTCGAACTCGATCGTGGCGAGGGCATTCCCTTCAAAGGCAATTACTCCTCGTGGCTCGAACAGAAACGCGAGCGCCTCGCCCTCGAGGAAAAGCAGGAGAGCAAGCGCCAACGCGCGCTGGCGGAGGAGTTGGAATGGGTGCGCATGAATCCCAAGGGACGCCATGCCAAGAGCAAGGCGCGCATTTCGGCCTATGAGAAAATGCTGTCCGAGGAGCATGAAAAGCGCAATGAGGAGATGGAAATCTTCATTCCGGCAGGACCGCGCCTCGGGGATGTGGTGATCGAGGCGCAGGGCGTGTCGAAAGCCTTCGGCGATAAACTGCTGTTCGAGAATCTGAATTTTTCGCTGCCGCCTGGCGGCATTGTGGGTGTGATCGGACCCAACGGCGCTGGCAAGACCACGCTGTTCCGCATGATCACAGGCGAGATCGAGGCCGACAGTGGCAGCTTCGTGGTGGGCGCCACGGTGAAGCTCGGCTATGTGGACCAGCGCCGCCCGCTGGATCCGGAGCAGACGATCTGGCAGGCGATTTCCGGAGGCGAGGATCTCATTCGCGTGGGGAATCGCGAAATCAATTCGCGCGCTTACGTGGGACGCTTCAATTTCAGCGGCGCCGATCAGCAGAAGCTCGTGACCATGCTCTCGGGCGGCGAGCGCAACCGCGTGCATCTGGCGAAGACGCTGCGCGAAAGCGCGAATGTGCTGCTGCTCGACGAGCCCACCAACGACTTGGACGTGAACACGCTGCGCGCGCTGGAAATCGCTCTCGAGAATTTCGCGGGCTGCGCCGTGGTGATTTCCCACGACCGCTGGTTCCTCGACCGCATCGCCACGCATATCCTCGCTTTCGAAGGCGACAGCAACGTGCTCTGGTTCGATGGCAACTACAAGATGTACGAGCAAAACCGTCGCGAGCGCCTCGGCATCGAAGCCGATCGTCCGCATCGCATCAAGTATAAGCCCCTCACGCGCGGGTGACGGCGCGGGAGCAATCTTCGCTGAAAAAAAACGGGGGGACGCGACATTGCGCGTCCCCCCGTTGCGTTTTCGCCGAAGCGGAGCTTAGAAGCGGCGACCGCCGCCGTGACCTTCGTCCGTGCGCGGACGGGCCTCGTTGATCACCAGCGCGCGGCCACGGATTTCCGTGCCGTTCAAGCCGTTGATAGCGGCCGTGGCTTCGGCCTTGACCGGCATTTCCACGAAGCCGAAGCCGCGGGACTGTCCGGTGAACTTGTCCTTGATAATGTTGACGGTCTTGACTTGACCGAAAGATTCGAACGAACCGCGGACATCTTCCTCGGTTGCGGAGTGCGCCAGGTTACCGACGTACAAATTCATGAGAACTCCTGTAAAAGGTGTGGGTACGTCGTGGCGCGAACAATGGAATCCAAAAGATGCCGACATAACACGTTCGTACATTTATACCGGCGGACCACCTGCCCGCCGTATCGTCATGTCCATGTCTGTCAGCCCGGAGAGGGGCGAATCGCGGAAGCATAGCGATAGAGTTTCAATATACAACAATTCCGGAGACGATGTTGGAAAATTTCAGGGGAAAATCCTCCCCCATGCATGGCCGCGTTTCATGGGAGGTCTGGGCATTTCGGAGAGAGGAAAAGGACTGAGGAGCGCGGTGTCTGGAGTTTCGTTTTGACGCGAAAAATCGGCATTTTTCCCTGCCCACCGGTATACGGCCACCACCGAAGATTTCCGCATGATTCATCGATTTCGCTTGCTTCTCCCGCTGTTGCTGCCCTGCCTGCCCATGCTTGTGGCGGCGCAGGGCTCACCATCTTCCTTCGTCAATCCCTTCGTAGGCACCGCCGCGCACGGACACACCTATCCCGGTGCCGTGCTGCCTTTCGGCATGGTGCAACTCAGTCCCGACGCCGGCAAAAGCGGCTGGGACTGGTGTTCGGGCTACCACTACTCCGACACCGCACTCATCGGCTTCAGCCATACGCATTTGAGCGGCACGGGCTGCGCCGATCTGGGGGACATTCTCTTCATGCCCACCACATCCTGGCGCAGCGTGGACAGGCGCTACCGGTCACCGTTCTCGCACGAGCGCGAAATCGCCGAGCCGGGATACTACCGTGTGCATTTGCTCGATCACGACATTCAGGTGGAACTCACCACCACGCGTCGCTGCGGCATGCACCGGTACACCTTTGCCGGCAGCGATTCGGCGCGCGTGATTGTGGATCTCGGGTACGGCCAGGACGACAAGCCCGTGGACACGGGTCTGCGCATGAGCGACGATCGCACCATGACGGGCTATCGCGTCTCGAGTGGTTGGGCCGCCGTGCAGCGGGTGTTCTTCGCTGTGCGCTTTTCGCGGCCCGTGTTCGGCATGCTCGACGGCATCAGCGGAGCGCGCGTGCGCTCGTCGGAGGGATTGCGCGGCAAGGCGGCCCTGGCAGTGCTGGCCTTCGGTAGACTCGATGCGGGTACACCGCTCATCGCCCGCGTTGGTATCTCCGCCGTGAGCGAGGAAAACGCTCTCGCCAATCTCGATGCGGAAATGCCCGACGAGGATTTCGATCTCGCGCGCTCGCGTGCCCGCACGCAATGGGACGACGCTCTGCGCGTCACCGACGCGCATGCACGCGACCAGACCACCGTCCGCACCTTTTCCACCGCTCTGTACCACTGCATGCTGGCACCCTCGCTGTACATGGATGTGGACGGGCGCTATCGCGGTGGCGACGACAGTGTACACACGGCGGAGGGTTTCGAACACAGCACCGTCTTCTCGCTCTGGGACACCTATCGCGCGCTGCATCCCCTGTTCACCATTCTCGATCCCGCCCGTGTGTCCGATTGGACGCGCTCTTTGATGGCATTCCACCGCGAGAGCGGATTGCTGCCCGTGTGGACACTGCACGCGAATGAAACGAATTGCATGATCGGCTATCACTCGGTGCCCGTTCTGGTGGATGCCATTCTCAAAGGTATTGCCGGTGTGGACGAACGGGAGGCGCTTGAGGCAATGAAGCGCAGCGCAGAGCAGCCTCGCGGTGGATTGGCGTATTACAGTATGGCGCGTCCCATTCCGCTGGATTCGCTGCTTGCCCGCAACATTCCCCCACCATCGCTCACCAGTCTGCCATGGAACACCATCGGCACCGCATGCAGCGGTTACGCTTCGACCATCGCGGGCAGTACGCTTGGCTACCATTCTTCGCACCCCGAGGCGCACGACGCATTGCTGACACGTGCCACCGACACGCCTATGCCCATCGAGTGGGAAAGCGCGCCGGTGCCGGAAAGCGTGGGGCGTGGTGGCGTCGCACTCTGCTGGCTGGCGGGCATGGCCACGAATAAAGGCGCGCATCTGTTCACCCTGTCGGTGAACGACACACCACTCCTGCGCTTCCGCACGCCGTCTTCGCCCGACAGCGCGGCCTTCGTGCTGCGCGAGGGCTCGGCGGTGCTGCATTTCGCGGCGGACATGGTGGATCAATTCGGTGATCTGTTCGGCACCATGACGCTCTTGCTGCCCCGGGACATGTTCACTCCGGGCAGGTCACTGCGCATTCGCATCGAAGGAGAACGCGCGGGCAGTCAGGATTGGGTGATGACGTTCACCAGACCCTTTGGCGATTGGCGCCGCGCATCGATGGATGTCGGTCACGCGGAAAGTGCGCATGGCAAGGTGCAGGCGGCACGCATCGGCATGGAACACATCGGCTTGCCGCAGCAACTCACTTTTGTCGGCGATGCGGGCGAGCCCGTTCACACCACCGTGTACCCGGGCTATCGCAGCGTGAGTGTGCCCATGCGCGAGGCCACAAGCGAAGAAACGCGCGGTATCGTGATCGAAAACCGATTCGGTAAAAGGCTCGACAGCCTATCCGTGACTCTGCGTCCGGCCGCCGCTCCACGTTACATTCCCGCGGATAAGGAAAACGAATCCGTGTCCAAAACACTGGAGTACGCGTACGACGATTGGTGCATCGCACAACTCGCCCGCGCGCTTGGCGCGCAAGACGACGCGGCCCGCTTCCTCGATCGGTCCACCTACTACACCTCGCTGTTCGATACCGATCTTGGCTTCATGCGAGGAAGAAATCTCGACGGCAGTTGGCGCAGTCCCTTCAATCCCCGCTTTTCCACACTCAAACAGCACGAATACACCGAAGGCAACGCGTGGCAATACACCTGGTACGTGCCCCACGATGTGGACGGGCTGCTGCGTCTGATGGGCGGACCCGAGGCCTTCGCGCGCAAGTTGGATTCGCTGTTCGAGCAAAGCTCCGATCTGGAAGGCACTGGCGCCACGGGCGACGTCACCGGCCTCATCGGCCTGTACGCCCATGGCAATGAGCCCAGCCACCACATCGCCTATCTGTACAATTACGCCGGTCAGCCCTGGAAAACGCAGAAACTTGTCCGCCGCATCATGCGCGAGATGTACAGCGACAAGCCCGACGGCCTGATCGGCAATGAAGACTGCGGGCAAATGTCCGCCTGGTATGTATTCAGCGCGATGGGATTCTACCCTGTGAATCCCTGCGGCGGAAGCTACGACATCGGCAGTCCCGCGCTGGACCGCCTCGTGATCAACCTCGGCGAGGGGAAGCAGTTCATCATGCATGCGGAAAACAACAGCGAAGAGAACGTGTACATTCAAAGCGCCACGCTCAATGGCCAGCCGCTCGCACGTCCGGTGATCTCGCATGCGGATATCATGCGCGGTGGTACACTGCATTTCGTGATGGGTCCACGTCCCTCCACGCTCTGGAAGGAGCAGCGATGATACAGGAGTTGCGCTTCCGTTTTCTCCTCCTCACTGTCCTGCTGCTGCAAGCGTCCACGACGGCGACAGCGCAGAATCGTTGCGGTGTGGAGGATGAGTATTTCCGCATTCAACCGCGCGGTTATCTCAGTATGCGCGCCGACACTCCCATCACCATCGATGGGCTCGCCGATGACGAGGCCTGGAGTGCGGCGCCATGGTCTGAGGACTTCGTGGACATCGAGGGCGAGCGCTGTGCGGAGCCGCGTTTTCGTACACGGGTGAAAATGCTGTGGGATGAGGAGTTTTTCTACTTTTTTGCCGAAATGGAAGAACCGCATGTGTGGGGCACACTCACCGAGCGCGACGCGGTGATTTTTCACGACAATGATTTTGAAATCTTCCTCGATCCCGATCGGGACAATCACGAGTACTACGAGTTCGAGATGAACGCGCTCAACACGGTGTGGGATCTCTATTTGCCCAAACCCTACCGCGATGGCGGCCCGGCCGACAACAGTTGGGACATCGCGGGTTTGCGCAGCGCCGTGCACATTCGTGGCACGCTCAACGATGCACGCGACGAGGATCTGGGATGGACCGCCGAAATCGCCATCCCCTGGCGCGCGTTCACACGCAGCGTGGTACATCCACCGCATGAAGGCGCCGTCTGGGCGGTGAATTTTTCGCGCGTGGAATGGCGCCATCGCCTGCGCGATGGCCGCTACGAAAAAATCCCCGACACAAAGGAGGACAACTGGGTATGGTCGCCGCAAGGCGTGGTGGACATGCACCGCCCGGAAAAGTGGGGATTGGTCCAATTCGTCAGCGATATCGATGACAACACGCCATTGCCGCAAGACCGCGAACACGACGCGATCATGGCCCTGAACCGCATTTACTGGACGCAGAAGGCGTTTTACAAGGAACATGGGCGCTGGGCAGCGCAGCTGACGGAATTGGCCATCGATCCCGCCTCGCTGCGGATTGATGGACATCTGCCCGTGCTGCGTCTCGATGGCGCGGGGTATAGGGCGGCGTGTTCGCTGCCTCGGCATAGCACGGATGCCCCCGGGACGACGACCATCGGCATCGACCATGAATCGCGTGTGCACCGCACCTATAACGCGGATAAGGAGTGATGTGCATGCGAAGCACCTGCTTCTCACGGCTTCTTCTCCCGACGCTGCTTGTGCTCGCGGCCTCACGCCTGTTCGCGCAGTATCAGCCAGACGTGGTCGAGCCCGCCATCATTCCGCGCCCGGCGCGTGTGGTGATGCAACCCGGTTCGTACACGATAACAGCGGATACGCGTATCCTCATCGACACCGCCTTCGGTGGCGCCGAGGCCACCGCCCGCTATCTTGCGGAGATGATCGGGGGCGTGTCCTCGTTCACGCCTCGCATCGAGACGGGCACCGGGGAGCGCGCTGCGCACAACAGCATCACCCTGCGGCTGCTCGCGCCCACTACCGAGAGTTCGCCCGAGTCCTACACCCTGCGGGTGTTTCCCGGCGGCGTGCTCATCGGCGCCACAAACGAGCAGGGTCTGTTTCACGGCGTGCAGACGTTGCGGCAATTGCTGCCCGCGCGCTTCGAATCGTCCGCCTGGCGCGACACCACACGCGCGTGGACGCTGCCGAACTGCCTGATCATGGACCGTCCGCGTTTCGCTTGGCGCGGACTGCTGCTGGATTGCTGCCGGCATTTCATGGACGTGGATTTCATCAAGCACACTATCGACATGCTGGCGCTGCTGAAAATGAATCGCCTGCACTGGCACCTGACCGAGGACCAGGGCTGGCGCATCGAAATCCGCGCCTTTCCCGAATTGACGCGTGTGGGCGCCTGGCGACGCAACAAGGACGGCAGCACGTACGGCGGCTTCTATACACAGCAGCAGATACGCGAAATTGTGCGCTACGCTTCCGAGCGGCACGTCACCGTTGTACCCGAGATCGAGATGCCGGGACACGCACTGGCCGCGCTGGCCGCGTATCCGCACCTGTCCTGCACGGGTGGACCCTTCGACGTGGCCAATGATTGGGGCGTGTTCAAAGATATTTTCTGCGCGGGCAAGGACGACACGTTTCGATTTCTCGAAACCGTGCTCGATGAAGTGATGGAGTTGTTTCCCTCCGAGTACGTGCATATCGGTGGCGACGAAGCGCCGAAGTTCCGCTGGGAGCACTGCGAGGCCTGTCAGCGGCGCATGCGTGAGGAAGGTCTTGCCGACGAACATGCGCTGCAATCCTGGTTCATCGCACGCATTGAACGGTATCTTCGCGCGCATGGGAGAAAGCTGATCGGCTGGGATGAAATTCTCGAGGGTGGACTCGCGCCGAATGCGACGGTGCAATCCTGGCGCGGCATGGATGGAGCCCGCGCGGCGGCCAAAAGCGGACACGACGCCATCGTCTCCCCCACCAGCCACGCCTATTTCGACTACGATGTCTCCAACATTGATCTGCGCAAGGTCTATGGCTTCGAAGCGATTCCGGAAGGTCTCACACCGGATGAAGCGCGTCATATACTCGGAGGCGAGTGCAACATGTGGACGGAGCACGCGCCGCAGGCCATTGTGGAATCGAAAATCTATCCGCGCATTCTCGCCATGAGCGAAGTGCTGTGGAGTCCTACCGAACGGCGCGACTGGGACAGTTTTCACGCCCGCGTGCGCCGCTACTACGAACGTTTGGATTCGCTCGGCGTGGACTACGGCTATGAGGCGCCTCCGGTGCTGTTCGAATCCCGGCACAGCGACAGCAGTCTGACTATCGCACTGAGCAGCGGACAGGCGGGTCTGCAACTTCTCTACGCCCTCGGTCAGGAAGTGGGCGATGGTACGCCTTATCGCACGGCATTGCAGCTACACGACAGCGGTACGGTGGCCGTGGTGGCGATGGCGCCAGGCGGCAAGCGCAGCACCACCTACCGCTTGCGTTACGACCGTCATGCAGCGTTTCGCGCCACGGTCACGCTCGGTGCGCCGCCGCACGCATCGTACACCGCCGGAGGTGCGCAGGCACTCACCGACGGACTGCGCGCTTCGACCGCGTTTCGCGACGGTCGCTGGCAGGGCCATGAGGAAGGCGATCTCGACGTGCTGCTCGATTTCGGACGCGCCCTTCCTTTGCACGAACTGCGAGCCGGTTTCCTGCACTATCAGCAGGCGTGGATTTTCCTTCCCCGCGAGTGCCGCTGGTCCTGGTCGATGGACGGGACGACGTTCCATTCTCTGGGCAAGAGCAGCTTCGACACCGACGTTCGCGCCGAGGAGGCGATGATACGCGAGGCCAAGATCGATGGCGGCGGCGTGCACGCGCGCTACCTTCGGCTGGAGGCGACAAGCATGGGTCGTTGCCCCGCCTGGCACGCGGGCGCGGGTGGCAAGGCCTGGATTTTCATTGACGAGATCATCGTGCGCTGAGCGCACACAACAGCGGACACAGCATGGGCACAGCATCGAACCCTTCATCCTCCACGCAGTATCGGCTGCCGTTTGCGGTGGTCACGGGATTGTTTTTCCTCTGGGGTTTCATCACCTGCATGAACGACATTCTCATCCCGTATCTCAAAGGCGTCTTCGACCTCAATCACACGCAGGCGATGTTCGTGCAATTCGCTTTCTTCGGCGCGTACTTCGTGGGCTCGCTGCTGTACTTTCTGATTTCGGCGCGCACCGGTGATCCCATCGGACGCATCGGGTACAAGAATGGCATCATCGCGGGACTGCTGCTGTCGGCCACGGGCACGGCGCTGTTTTTCCCCGCGGCGGAATTCGTGTCCTACGGATTTTTCCTCGCCGCGCTGTTCATACTCGGGTTGGGTTTCACCATTCTGCAAATCGCCGCCAATCCCTATGTGGCAATACTCGGTGAGGAGCGCGGTGCATCGAGTCGTCTCAATCTCGCGCAGGGATTCAATTCCTTCGGCACCACCATCGCGCCGGTGATCGGGGGATTTCTCATCTTCCGCTATTTCGCCGGTGTGCATGTCACTGGCGCCGATGCGGTGAAAGTGCCGTATCTCGTGTTCTCGGGCATGTTCATCCTGATGGCCCTGGTGATACGCTTCGCGCATCTGCCCGAATTCGCAGGTGGACACAGCGTCGAACGCGGTGCCGGCGCACTGCGCCACGGGCACACGGTACTCGGCATGCTGGCGATTTTCATGTACGTCGGAGCCGAGGTGAGCATCGGCAGCATTATGATCAGCTTTCTCGGGCTCGAAAGCATCGCGGGGCTGTCGCATGCGGACGCGGGCAATTACGTGGCGTTTTATTGGGGTGGATTGATGATCGGGCGTTTTCTCGGTGCGATTTCGTTGAGCGGTGTGCGACCGGAGCGTAAGTACAGCATCATGGCGGCCATACCGGTCGCCGCGTTTGTCATCATCGCCGCGCTCAAGGGATTCGGCACGGCGGGAAGCTATGCCGCATTTCTTGTGCTGGGATTCGGCGGTTTCCTCGCTGGCAAAAGTCGACCCGCGCGCACACTGTCGCTGTTCGCGTTGGTGGCGGTGACCTTGCTGCTGATCGCGCTGGGCAGCAGTGGCGCCGTGGCAATGTGGACCGTGATCGGCGTCGGTCTGTTCAACTCCATCATGTGGTCCAACATTTTCACCCTGGCAATCGCGGGCCTGGGCAAGGACACCAGCCAGGCGAGTTCGCTGCTGGTCATGGCCATTGTGGGCGGTGCGATACTGCCCGTGCTGCAAGGCGCCGCAGCCGATGGTCTGGGCGTGCATGCTTCGTTTTTCGTGCCGGCGCTGGCATATCTCTACATCGCCTGGTATGGCCGTTGGGGCGTGCGCAAGGAGGAGCGATGAGCATAGTCGCTGGCATTGATATCGGTGGCACGAACACCGTGCTCGGTCTGGTGGACCGCGAAGGTGCGATTCTCGCTGAACGCAGCATTGACACCACCGCGTATCCCGATCCAGAATCTTTCGCGGAGGCCATCGCGGCCTCACTGCGTGCGCTGCACGAACATCTTTCCGCCCCGCCACCCATTGCAGGCATAGGCGTGGGAGCGCCGAACGGCAACTATTTTTCCGGTACCATCGAGGAGGCACCGAATCTGCGCTGGAAGGGTGTGATTCCTTTCGCGGATCTGCTGCGCGACGCCACAGGCATTGACACGGTGCTCACCAACGATGCGAATGCCGCCGCCATCGGAGAAATGATGTTCGGCGCCGCATCCCATTTCCGCGATTTCGCGTTGGTGACGTTGGGCACAGGCCTCGGCAGCGGCTTCGTCGCAGGCGGAGAATTACTCTACGGCAGCACGGGCTTCGCGGGCGAACTCGGTCATGTGATCGTGGTGGAACAGGGAAGGCGCTGCGGTTGCGGTCGCCGCGGCTGCCTGGAGACCTATGTGTCCGCGCCGGGACTGCTGCGCACGGTTGCCGAATTGCTGTCGGAGCAGGGTTTCGGGAGTTCCCTTTCCTCTATTCCGTTGACATCACTCACCGCGGCGGATGTGGCCGACGCGGCACAACAGGGCGATGCGCTCGCGCGACTCGCGTTCGAGCGAACCGGCTCCCTTCTCGGTGCGGCACTGGCCAACACCGCCGCACTGTTCAGTCCCGAGGCCTTCATCCTTTTTGGCGGCCTGGCACGCGCTGGACGACTGCTTTTCGAACCCACGCAACGCGAAATGGAAGCGCGCATGCTGCCCATTCTCAAAGGCAGTGTGCGGCTGTTGCGCTCCGCCTTGATGGATCGCAACGCGGCCGTGCTGGGCGCCGCCGCCCTCTCGTGGAAATCCGTGGAGCGCGCATGATGTGCTTTTTACTTCCTCACTCACGGTCTCGACATAATGGCGTGAACGCCGCCCTCTCGTGGAAATCCGTGGAGCGCGCATGATGTGCTTTTTGCTTCCTCACTCACGGTTTCGACAAAATGGCGTGAACGCCGCTACGTCTTGGAAAAATGTGGAACGCGCATGAAACGGGATTTTTTCCTCGTACTGTTTTTTTTCCTATTCGGCGGGACGGCGATCGCACAACCGCTGTTCGATGACGGTGCAACGCGCGACGAGGTGCGCGAGGCCTTCGCATTGCGTCGCGCGCAATTGCCCAGCCTGGAGCGCAACGTGTTTTCCGTGCACGACGCCTGCACGGACGCGGTGGAGCGCGATGCGCTCGCCTTCCTCTTCGGCAGCGCACCGCTCTGGGATCTGGCGACGCATGACGGCGCATGGTTCCTGCAACAGGTACGAGCCGCCCTGCACGTCCGCTCGGCGACGCCATGGGGCCGCAGCGTACCCGCCACGCTGTTCCTGCATTTCGTGCTGCCTCCCCGCGTGAACAACGAGGCCACCGACAGCGCGCGTGCCGTGTTCCAACGCATGCTCCTGCCTCGCATTCATGGAATGGACATGCGACGCGCGGCATTGGAAGTGAATCACTGGTGCCGAGAGCATGTTACGTACCGGCCCAGCGATGCCCGCACATCATCTCCCCTCGCCACACTGCGCACGGCCTTCGGTCGCTGTGGCGAAGAATCGGTGTTCGCCGTCGCCGCCCTGCGCGCTGTGGGCATTCCCGCCCGGCAATGCTACACACCACGGTGGGCGCATGTGGATGACAATCACGCCTGGGTGGAGTTGTGGGTGGATGGATCCTGGCATTACCTCGGCGCCTGCGAACCCGAACCCGATCTCGACATGGCCTGGTTTTCCGAACCCGTGTTGCGCGCCATGCTCACCGCCACAACAGTGCATGGCAAGTATCACGGGCCTGAACCCGTGCTCGCGCGCGACACGTGGACCACGCGCATCAACACGCTCGACATGTACACCGGCACACGCGATGTGCATGTACGTGTGCTGGACAACGAAGGACGTGGCGTGGCGGATGCGGTGGTGGAATTCCGCATCTACAATTACGCGGAACTCTTCCCCATCGCCGCCACACGTAGCGATGCGCAAGGGTGGTGCGACTTCCGCACCGGTCATGGCGACGTGTTCCTCTGGGCCCGTCACAGAGGAAGCTATGCAACGGCGCTGCTTCCGGCTTCGCGCGACAGCGTGCAGCTCGTCCTGGGCGACGGAGTTCCGCCGGGCACCTCGCAAGAGTACGACCTCGTGCCTCCGAGAGATGTACGCTTGCCCGCCACCTCCGAGCATCCCGAGGCCGACGCGCATGCACGGCGCGTACAGCGGGATGATAGCCTGCGCGCGTCCTATGAGCGCGGTTTCATTGATTCCACAGGATGCGCGCGTGCCGCGCTGCGCTTGGGACTCCCGGCGGATTCTGTCTGGCATTTCGTGCACGCCGCGCGTGGCAATTGGCGCGAACTGCTCGCCTTTCTCGACAGCGCAACGCGCGAGGCCCTGCCCCAACCGCTGGCGCTGCTCCACGTGATTTCAGACAAGGACTTGCGGGACACGCCTGCCTCGGTGCTGCTGGATCACGCGCGCCATGTCCGGCGAGAACGGATCACAAACATGGAGCAATGGAAGCAATACGTCCTCAATCCCCGCATTGCGCATGAGCACCCGTCGGCGTGGCGCGTGGCGTTGTCACGGCATTTCGCCGCCGAGGCCTACGCGTATCGCGCGGATCCTCGCTTGCTTGCACGCTGGATCGCCGACAGCATTGCCGTCGACAGCAGCAATTGGGCACGCGTCCCCATCGCTCCGGAGCGCGCTCTGCTGTGCAAACGGGTGGATACGCATTCACGCGATGTGTTGTTCGTTGCCGCCGCGCGCGCCTTGGGAATACCGGCACGCATGGACATGGCCCGTATGATTCCCCAGTTCTTTCACGAGGGCACCTGGATGGATGTGCGTGCGGATGGCAACGCCGTCGCCAGCACCACCGGAACCGTGACCTTGCTGCCCGCCACTGTGTCGTCCGGCAGTCCTCCGGAGTACACGCGGCATTATACCATTTCCCGTATCCGCGATGGTCAGGCGCGTCTCCTGGATTTCGAAGGCGATGCACGGCTTGCCACGTTGCCCGCCAGCATTCCACTGGACACCGGAAGCTACATGCTGCTCACCGGCAATCGACAGCCTGATGGCACAGTTCTCGCGGAAGTGACGCATTTCGCTGTGGCGAAGGAAAAGGAGACGCGGGTTTCCTTGCGCCTGCGCGAACGCAGCGATGTGATCAACCTGCTCGGCACGGTACAACCCGAGCACCTGCCCTCGTTGCCTCGACAGGGTGCGTTGCTCGTTTATCTGGAAGCGGCAAGTGAGCCGGTAACGCACGCGGTGAACTCATTCCGTGCACTGCGCGAAGAATTCGACACCTGGGGCGGCGCGGTACTACTCGCGGCCTCTCCATCAGCCGCGCTCGAAGCTGTGCGGGCACGACACGCGAGCGCCTTCCCCGAAAGGTCCATCTGGATGTCCGACCGCGCCGATGCGTTGCTCGCCGAAGTGGCGGAACAACTCGCACTCCCGGGTGCGTTCCGCCGTCCGCTGATCGTGCTGCTTGATGGAGACGGCCGCATTGTGTATGCAGTAAATGGTTACACAATCAATGTGGCGGAACAGGTACTGCGACTCGCTGAGCGCATGCTTCGATAGATCACCCCGGTCACACACAGCAACGGAGGGCAAGCCATGGCGGTGGAACACAGTCGACGCGATTTCCTGAAAAGCGGCGGCATTCTGCTCGCTGGAGCGGCCATGCCCTCCCTGGCAACTGCAAGCAACGCGGAAGCACGCCCTCAACGTCAGCTGCGCCTGCGGGTCGGACTGTTTCACGATCCCGCCTTCCCCACCGTCGATTGCGCCGCTACAGACACCGCAGCCCTGCGCACTGCGCTGCGCTCCTGCGACATCATCGAGCTGTCGACACCCGAGCGCGTCAGGGCACTCGTCCCCTCCAACATCGACGTGCTGCTCACCATGCACGGCTCCGCTTTTCCCGAGGAGTATGGCGCACTGCTGCTGGGCTATCTGCAGGCAGGCGGCTGCTGGGTGAATATCGGCGGCACACCGCTGGCCGTGCCGGCACGATGGAATGGCGGCGGCTGGACGCTGACTCCGCGACGGACGGCCTGGCATCGCCATCTGCGCATCACGCAGAGCATGGAGTTGCCCTGTGACGAAGTCGCGGAGTGGACGGGTAACCCGGGCTTCGAAGGCATGGACGATATCGCCGCTTCGATCTCTCCCCGCGTGGCCCGCGGCATGGCCCTTCGCCTGTCCAACAGCAAGCATATCGCGAACGAGGATGGCAGCAGCGGCCCACGCGACGCGCGCGTGACCGCGTTGGTACACGGTCGGCATGAAGACGGCACCGTACTCGTCGCACCAGTTGTCATGCTGGACTGGCTTCTGGGCGATTACGCCGGTGCGCGCTGGATCTGGTACACAGGCGACACCGCTCCGGGCAGTGACGCGGTCGCACGGCTGGTGGAGATTGCGGCAAGCGGCGCCGTCGAGTTGCGCGCCTCCTCAACGTTCGCAACCCTGGCCGAGGGCGACATTCCTGAGGCAACGATCCGTATTGATCGACCCCGACGTGAAGGCGACGCGGAAGTCCTTGTCGAACTGCTTCATGATGGAACGCTGATCGAGGCGCAGCGGCAGCGCGCGCAATGGAGCGCCGCGCTCGGGGGCAGCGCGGTTGGCGTGCGCTTCGGGACGCGTCTGACCATCCCGGGGTTGTATGAACTGCGCGTTGGATGCACGCTGCGCGATGGTGCGGGCAGCGTTGCGCTGATATCCCACGGCGGCTTCGTCGTACGCGACGAGGCTTTGCTCCGCTCCGCACCGCCACTGCGCGTGCGCGATGAAATGTTGTGGCGCGGGGACACGCCCTTCGTCGTTGCCGGCACCTCGTACATGGCTGGCGATGTGCAGCGGAGTTTTCTTTTCGATCCCAATCCATGGCAATGGGACAGCGATTTCGCGGCCATGCGCGCAAGCGGTGTGAATCTGGTACGCACAGGAATATGGACTGGCTGGCGTCGCATCATGTTCGACAGCGGCGCCGTGGACGAAGGTGTGTTGCGCGCCTTCGAGGCCTTCGTGCATGTCGCCGCGCGCCACGGCATTGTTGTTATTTTCTCCTTCTTCGCCTTCCTCCCCGAAAGTTGGGGCGGAGCGAATCCCTACCTCGATCCACGCGCAGTGGCGGCACAGAGCGCTTTCATCGCCGCATTCGTGCGACGCATGCGCAACGTGCATTGGTTGATCTGGGATCTGATCAACGAGCCCTCGTTCTGCTCGCCATCGCGGCTCTGGCAATGTCGTCCCAACTACGACGCCTGGGAGGAACAGGCATGGCGCGCATGGCTGACCGCGCGCCATAGCAATGGCAACCCCGAGCAATTGCAGCGCGTGTTGGGCGATCTCTGGCGTTCCGATACCGGTGAATACGGCGCCCTTCCCCGTCTCGATGAGTTTGAGGATGCGCATCTCTTCAGTGACCGCCGTCCGCTCAAGGCGATGGAGTACCGCCTCTTCGCGCAGCAGGCCTTCACCGATTGGGCGCTCGCTCTGCGCGCCGTCATCGCCGAAACCGGCGGCGGGGCGCAGTTGGTGATGGTGGGACAGGACGAAGGCGGCACCATGGACAGGCCGAGTCCCATGTTCTTCGCCCCCGCCGTGGATATCGGCAGCATACACAACTGGTGGTTCAACGACGATATCCTCTGGGACAGTATCGTGACCCGCGCTCCCGGCAAGGCGCATCTGGTACAGGAAAGCGGCGTGATGATGTACGAACGCGCGGATGGACTGCCCTGGCGCAGCGAGGAGGAGGTGGCCCGACTGCTGGAGCGCAAACTGACGGTGAGTCTCGGCGCTGGCAGCATCGGCTATGTGCACTGGCTGTGGAACAGCAATCCCTGGATGCCGTCCGACAATGAAGCCGCCATCGGCGCGCTGCGCGCGGACGGCAGCGCCAAGCCCGAGTACGACGTCCTGCGGCGTCTGAACGCTTTTATCGGAAAACATCATGCGCATTTTCGCGGGCGACGCAACGAGCATACCGTGCTCATTCTCCCGCATGCGAATCAGTTTTCTGTGCGCGGCACGGCGGTGCGCGCAAGCAAGGCCGCACTGCGCGCGCTGGCCTACGGATGCCGCCTGCCCGTGCGTGCGATGAGCGAGCAGCGTCTGCATGCTTCGCTCACGGATGCACGACTTCTGCTGCTTCCGCATCCCTCCAGCTTCAGCGAGGAGGCGTGGTCACGGCTGCTCGAGGCGGTGCGCTCCGGCGCGACTATACTGGTGACCGGCGTCATTGACAGAGATGAACACTGGCGTGAACTGTCCCGCAGCACACGGCTCCGTGCAGGGATGCGTATTCGTCCGGTGTCGCCCTACGAAACAATTCGTATCGATGACGAAGTCCATGTGTGCGGCTATCGTGGAGAAGATCTCCAGCGTATCGATACACAATCCCCTCGCGAGGCGGAAGTGGTGGAACTCGTGGAGACGCGTCTCGGCGAGGGTCGGCTCTTATGGTGCCCCGTGCCGGTGGAATTATCGGACAATCCCGCCGCCATCGTCGCATTGTACCGCTACGCCATGGATAAGGCGGATCTACATGCCCCTCTCACCCTGCAACCGTCCACGCCGGGCGTGCTTGCACTCGTGTCGGCCTTCGAGCGATGCACACTCATCACGCTGATTTCCGAGCGTTCCGACGATTGCCGTATCACCGTCCGGCTGCGGAAACCGTCGTTCAGCGACGACGTTCGACTGCCCGCCGGAACCGCATTGTTGCTGCTCGTGGACGGCGAAGGCGAACTCATCGCCAGTACCGCCCGACACTGAGCGCCGAGGTGGATGTCACGAGATGCTGTGGGTGGATTGCAGCTCTATTCAGCCGCGTCCGCAACCGGCCATGGAATGCGCATTCCAAGACGCCGCAATTTGGACTCGAGTTCTTCGCGTTCCATGTTGCGTTTCACTGCTTCCCCTTCCGGAGGTAACAGTTCGTACTCCCGAGCCAGGGCTATGGCGCGCTCGCTGTCGCCCGTGGCGAGCGCGGCAATGATATCGCTGTCTATGCGCGTCATCTCCAACGCATTGACGCGATAGTCGAGAAAAGCCTGCCAGGCGAGTGGACACCAGCGGCTGACGATCTCATAGCCGATGATGCGCGCGTATTCGCGAATCTCGAATTGCGCATGCGCGTCCATGCGCAAGTGGAGAAAATGCAGCAGGTTGTGTAAATCGATTTTCCAGTAGGCCTCGGTGTAGGTGGCGAGGGGGAGATCCTTGCGCGCCTGCTCGCGGGCGATACCCAGATTGATGCGCTCGTTGTACACCCTGCGCGCATGCTCCTGCAAATCCAACTCTCCAGCGCTGAGGCGTTCGCCGAGTTCCGCATCGGCAAAACCCTCGCTCCCCTGGCGATTGCTCACCGCCTGCAAACGCCATTGCTCCGCGGACGTGCGTTGGGCGGCATCGATGGCAATGGAATAGCGCGTCGAATACTCGTTCACATTCGCGCTGCGATGCCGTATCCACTGCCGCCAGGTATCCATCGGTACGCGCACGTGCAGCTTCAGCTCACACATCTCGAACGGTGTGGTGTGGTGATGGCGCATGAGGTAGCGTATCAGGCCGGCGTCTTGCCGCAACTGTTTCGTGCCCTTGCCATAGGAGACGCGTGCGGCCTGCACAATGGAAGCGTCCGTGCCCATGTAATCCACCACACGGATGAATCCATCGTCGAGTACGTGAAACGGTTGACCGAGAATGGCATCCAGTTCCGGAACGGTGGGTCTATCGAGAGCTTCGAATTGCTGTGTCATGGAATGCGTGTCGTGGGAAATGAAATCGTGATGACGGAGCCTGAATGATCAAGATACACAAGCGCGGGCGTGTGAGCAACGCCAACCTCGCCGGCGCGCATGATGTGTGTCAAACGTCGAGACACTGGCCGTGATTTCTCCCTGCCCTCCGTGTTCGCGAAGCGCTTCGTGTACTCCGGGTCTGCGAAGCCCTCTCAACCCCGCTTCCGGCGGCGCGCAAGGATGAGCCAGGCGGCGGATGCGGCGACACAGAGCAGCGGCACCGCGCCCGGTTCGCTCTCCACGACGATATTCGTCACGAGCAGTGCGAGTGACAAGCCGAGCGCTACCAAGGGAAGTATGGACTGTTTCATGATGGATGTGATCGGAAGGGGTGAACGCCCCGCCATCCAGCTGCTCGGCGGGGCGTGTATTTGCGACAATCAGGAATGGTGCGGAATGCCGCGGTCGGCTTCCGCGCGCGCGGCGTGACGAAACAGAATGGCCGCTGCGAGCCACAGCGTGGCGAAAAACAGCGTCAACCCCAACAAATCGCGTGGCCAAATCGGACCCGAAGCTCCCCATCCCAACAGCAATGCGGGTACGGCGATCGCGATCTGAAACGCCGCCATGCCGATGAGCACGCGTTGCATGCCCCGGGGCTGGAAGCGTACAAACAATCCCCCGAGCGCACCAGCGGCGAGCAGGACCAGATACAGCATATTCGCGTCGTGATCCTCGCTCCCGATAATCCCCACTGCTCCATTGATCCAAAGCAGAAGAAAGCCACCGAGAAGCGCCAGTCCCACCGCCGCACGCCACGAGCGATCAGGCAGTTTTTTCGCCAGCAACTCAAACGTCCCACCCGTGACGAGAATCAACGCCGAAGCGATGACGAAATCCCCCACACTCCACTGAACTTCGTCGGTGAATTGCATGGCCACCAACGGCGCCAGCAGCAACAGTGCTCCAAAGCCCCAACCGAGGATTCGCCACCGTTGTCCGTAACCCTTTCCGGGCTGTGCTGTATGATCAGTCATCATTCCTCCTTGTAGTTGCAACAGCATCGCACACACCTTGTGGCGCGAGCGAAGTGATCAAAATACTTGTACGCACCTTTCCGTGCAATCCAGAAAATCACGCATGCACGCAGGAACGACCGCACCCGTTTGAGGCTCAACATGCTCCCTCCCACAGACAGGCAACGCGAACGGTATGAACTCGATTCCCCTTGCCACGCGCCCGTGAACTGCGTATTTTTTTATGATATTCGCAAACATCAATCTGGAGATATCATGAAACACCTTTCCATCCTGGCCCTGCTGTTCTTCCTCCCCTTCCTTGTTCACGCGCAGGAGCAGGCTGAAGTGAAACGCCTCTCCGAGCCCGTGGTCAGCACGCCGGAGTTCGAGGAATTCGGTGAGGAAATGGGCGAGCCCGGCGCGTCCATGGCGCTTCCCGAGGCGCTCGATCTGTTCCGCAGCGGACAGCAGAAGGAATTCACCATCGAAGGCCGTATCGCCGAAGTGTGTCAGCACAGCGGTTGCTGGCTCGTCATTGCCGAAGGTGAATTGACCGTGCGTGTCCGTACCAAGGATCACGAGTACTACGTCCCCACCGATTCGGCCAACAAACGCGTTCTGGTGCGTGGAGTTATGGAAAAGGTGGAGCTGTCGTTGGACGAAGCCAAACACATGGCCGACGATGCCAAACCGGGCAGCGGCGAACAGGTGACCGAAGGTCACACGGAGTACACGCTCATGGCATCGACCATTCGCATTTTCAAATAAACGCGAACCGCCTTCCCTGTCCTCCCCGCCGATCCCGACCGGATCGGCGGTTTCGTTTCACCACTTCCATTGGAGCGCGTTTCTTCGCTGTGTACCTTTAAGGACGGTATTCGCTCGCAAGCACTCATGACACCACACGCACTGCACACCGTTCTCGTACTTCGACTCAGTTCAATCGGTGATATCATTCTCACCACACCATTCCTGCGCGCCTTCAAGCGTCGGCACCCCGATTGTGCATTGCATTACGTCGTGCGCAACGAATACGCGGAATTGTTGCGCGACAACCCGTTCATCGATCGACTGATCACGGTGGATGTCACCGAGGGTCGGCGTGGATTGGAGGCGTTGAATCTCTCGCTCAACGCGGTGCATTACGATGCGGTGTTCGATCTGCACAACCATTTGCGCACGCGCATCGTGCGCAATGGACTGAGCGCGAACATGCATCATGTCAACAAGCGATCGCTTCGGCGCCTGCTTCTCGTCGGCTTGCATGCGAATTTCTATGGTCCGGTTGTTCCCGTGTCCGAGCGGTATATCGAAACCGCCGCACGTTATGGTGTGCGCGCCGACGCGGACGGTCCCGAGCTTTTCCTCTCTTCCGAGACTCGGCACGCCGTGGAACGGCGCTTCCGCCTCGACGGAGTTGACAGCTCGCGTGCCCTGATTGGACTCTGCCCCGGAGCCCGGCATTTCACCAAACGCTGGCCACGCGAACGCTATGCCGCTCTTGCAGGCGCGCTGGCTGAACGAGGCCAACAGGTGCTGCTCTTCGGTGCGAAGGAGGACGCGGGACTGCGCGAGGCGCTGCCAGCGCATGTTCGGCCAGCGGTGTTTGAATACTGCGGCGAGTTTTCGCTGCTCGAAACCGCCGCCGCCATGGAGCATTGCACGGCCGTGGTGGCGAACGACAGCGGATTGATGCATCTCGCCACCGCGGTGCGGCGTCCCGTCGTGGCGCTGTTTGGCAGCACGGTGCGCGAGTTTGGCTTCTTTCCCTACAACAGCCCCGCCTCTATTCTCGAAGTGCAGGATCTCGCCTGCAGACCCTGCACGTTCATCGGCCGCGCCTCCTGTCCGCGAGGACATTTCCGCTGCATGCGTGCCATAGATGTACCGGACGTGCTCGACGCCCTGAACACGCTCACGGCAGCCGTTGCGCCCTGAGGTCAACTCGTTGCTGAAGCGCGCCGCAGCACAGCAGCCTTTCACGCTTCACCACATCGCGATTTCCCGCATCGGCCACATCCGCGCCTGCTTCAATCATGCCGGCGCGCGGCTTCACCTTTCTAACTCGAACCAGCACGTAGCCGCCGCACACTGTTGCCATCGCTGGTGCTGCTGCTTTCCACAAGTACACACGCGGAGAATCTTTTTCAACGCAGAGTAACTTCCGGCGGTTTCGTCTGTCTCTTCTGTGTTCCCGGCCGGAACGCCACCATCGACCATGCGACACCGTACACACGCAGGTGTCGGGAATGAATACAGGAGGCGACAATGAAACACATACATATTTTTCTGCTTGCTTTTCTTTTAGGCCTCCCCTTCGTGGCCTGCGACAACGAAACCACCGCTGTCACTCCACATGAAAGCGGCGGCGACACCAACCCCGCGGGCAAGCTCGTCTCCGCCAGCGCCTGCAAAAGTGGAGCGGCGGGCGAAGGTGTCACATTCAACGCATCGAGCAGTGATATGCAGTACCGATACGATGCGGCGACGAAAACCTTGCACCTGACCCACATCAATGCCGCGTTCAACTGCTGCCCGGGCACCATCTCCGTGGATGTGGATATCGAGGAACATCTGATCACGCTGGTGGAACGCGAGAGCAGCGCCGAATGCAACTGTCTGTGCCTTTACGATCTGGAAGTCGCGGTGACCGATCTGCCGCAAGCCGAGTATCGCATCGTGGTGGTCGAACCCTACCTTCAAAAACCGGATCAGGCACTCTCATTTACCATGGACCTCGTCACTCGCAGTACCGGGTCGCACAGCGTACCACGAAACAACTACCCCTGGTCCCCGCAGTAATCCCATACCCTCGACATAGATCCGACGCGGCCGTTTCGATGCATCACCACTGAAACGGCCGCGACGCTTTTCTCCTGATCGGCAGCACTGCCTCACGTTTGTGGCGGCAATCGAAAAACGCGATACATCCGCGCTACTATGAGCGCCATCGCAACGCAATACACCGCCATGCCGAGCCAGGACCACGAGGCGAGACGCACCTCCTCTTGCCGATTCGCATGCACCGTGGCAATGAACATGAAGAGCAGCAGCGATGTTGTTGTGGCGGCAATGGCGTGAAGCACGGACTGTATGCGTCGAAAGGCCTCTTCCTTGCGCTCGGGTAGGAGCCAGTAGTCGGAATTGGGCATGTTGATCATGGACGTGGGCAGTACCTTGATGGCCCAGGCGATACCAAGCATCAGCGCGGGCAGGAAGAGAATGAGCGCCGCGAACAGGACCAGAAACTCCGTGCGGCTCGACCACCCGTCGGGGATACCGCTGAAGGAAAAATGAACCGCGACCCTGGCGGGCAAGAGCCCTGCGCAGAGGTACATGCAGAGAAGGGACAGCAGCACGAGAGCGAGATTCAGACGCATGGGATTTCGTGGGAGATTCTCGAAACACAGCTTCAAGCTACGGCCTCCGCAATCCTCGTCAAACACCACGCGTTGGGACACGTCGTTGCACACTGCGGAACGCGGCGGCGAAGTGGAATGTTACTCAAGGTTCGAATCATCCATTTCCACCGTGCGCAAGGGACATTGTCCCCGCGCGAACCCATTCCGGGCTGCCATGAAACGCATTCTCATACTTTTCGCGCATCCGGCGCTGCAAAAATCCCGTGTTAATACTCACCTCATTGATGGCGTGATCGATCTCAATGGCGTGACCGTGCACGATCTTTACGAACGCTATCCCGCGCACGACATCGATGTGCGCCACGAGCAGGCACTGTTGCTGGAGCACGATATCATCGTGTTTCATCATCCATTCTTCTGGTATAGCACGCCCCCACTGCTGAAGGAGTGGCAGGATCTGGTTCTGGAACATGGCTGGGCGTATGGCAGTGCCGGCACCGCTCTGCGAGGCAAGCTGTTCATGAATGCCATCAGCACGGGCGGACGGCAGGAGGCCTACTCCACCGAAGGGTATAATCGCTTCACCATCAGGCAATTGCTCGCCCCGCTCGAACAAACCGCGCGGCTGTGCGGCATGCTCTACCTGCCACCTTTCGTGGTGCATGGCACGCATGTCGTCACACCCGAGGCAGTACTCGAACACACGCGCTGCTACCGCACGCTGCTCACCGCACTGCGCGACGAACGCATCGAGCTGCAACACATGCGGATGCTGGATACACTCAAGTCCCCCGATATCCTTCACGACCTTCTCCACGACGACAACGAGGTGCGGCATGCATGAAGGCGGCTTCTTTTTTCAGGCATTGGTCTACCTCGCCGCCATGGTCGTGGTTGTTCCCATTGCAAAAAAGCTCGGACTCGGTTCCGTGCTGGGCTATCTCCTCGCGGGCGTTATCATCGGTCCCTTCGTGCTCGGCTTCATCGGTACCGAGGGCCAGGACGTCATGCACTTCGCGGAGTTCGGCGTGGTGATGATGCTATTTCTTATCGGCCTGGAGTTGCAGCCCGCGAAAATCTGGAAACTCCGCGCTCCAATCATGGGCATGGGAGGAATGCAGGTAGCCGGCACGGCGGCGCTGGTACTGCTGCTGGGCGTGTTCACGGGACTGCCATGGCAAAGTGCACTGGCGATCGGCTTCACGCTCGCTCTGTCCTCCACGGCCATCGTGTTGCAGACTCTCAACGAAAAAGGTCTGCTCCCCACCGACGGTGGACAACGCGCCTTTTCCGTTCTGCTGTTTCAGGATATCGCCGTCATTCCCATTCTCGCTGTGTTTCCACTGCTCGCCCTTCCCGGTCTCGCCCCTGCGAGTGCGCAATCCGAGGCGGGACATGGCGGCAACATTCTGGCTGATCTCCCCGTGTGGGGACAGACACTGGTGGTGCTCGGGGTGATCGCGGCCATCATTCTCGCGGGACGCTACGCCATCAATCCCGCCTTCCGCCTCCTGGCGCGGACGCGGCTGCGTGAGGTGTTCACCGCCGCCACCTTGCTGCTGGTCATCGCCATCGCCGTGCTCATGTCCGCCGTGGGTCTCAGCCCGGCACTGGGCACCTTTCTCGCCGGTGTAGTGCTGGCGCAGAGCGAATATCGACATGAGCTTGAAACCGATATCGAACCCTTCAAGGGATTGCTGCTCGGATTGTTCTTTCTCTCGGTTGGCGCGTCCATTGATTTTCGTCTGATACAGCATTCACCGGGACTCATCACGGGCTTGGTCTTCGGCTTGATCGTGGTGAAGCTGCTGGTGCTGTGGATCACCGGTGCGGTCTTTCGCTTGTCGACCGACAACAACCTCCTGTTCACCTTCTCCCTGGCGCAAGGCGGCGAATTTGCCTTCGTTCTGTTCTCCTACGCCACGCAGAACGGCGTGCTTGGAACCGACACCGCCAGTCCGCTCGTGGCTGCTGTCGCGGTGTCCATGGCCCTGACACCCCTGCTGATGATGCTCAACGAGCGTCTGCTCCTGCCGCGCTTCGGCACGAAACAGGCTGGCGAGCGCGAGGCCGATGTCATCGAGGAGCAGAACCCGGTGATCATCGCGGGCTTCGGTCGTGTGGGCAGCATTATCGGTCGCTTCCTGCAGGCCCACGGCGTGCAGGCCACATATCTGGACATTGATCCCGACAATGTGGATTTGCTGCGCAAACTCGGTCTCCGCGTGTACTATGGCGACGCGTCACGCCACGACCTGTTGCACGCGGCGGGAGCCGCCTCCGCACGGCTGATCGTGATCGCCGTGGACGATCCCGACAAGGGATACGAGATTGCGGAAACCGTACGCAGGCATTATCCGCAGCTCCGCATCATCGCGCGCACCCGCGGGTGGCGAGACTCGTACGACATGCTCGATCTCGGTGTGGAGGATGTCTATCGTGAAACGCTGGACGCCTCTCTGCGCATGGGTGCAGATGTACTGGCCGCGCTGGGTCACCGCCGCTTCGCCTTGTATCGGGCCACGCACACCTTCCGCAAGCACGACGAGCGCTACGTGCGCGAACTGGCTGTCATGCGCAAGGACTCCAAGTCCCTGCTCCATGGCGCACGCCAGCGTATCGCCGATCTGGAAATATTGATGTCCGAGGAAATGGATCAGCTTGGCAGAGACAAGGACAGCGGCTGGGATGCTTCGAGTTTGATCGAGGAATACGGGACGTCGCGCACACCCTGATGCGCGTAGCACGCGCCCCCGGACCATGCGATGAAGGAGAACTGCGCCACGAATACCAAGCGCGATGCATGTGACAGCGCCAGCGAGCGGTGGGTAAAAACAACGGTGAATGTACTCCGTTGTCCGGCGCCGCCAGTGCGGCGCTGCGTGCAGGATTGAATTGTGGAAATCGCTTCGATTCGCCGCCGGATGACGCGGCTTCAGTGCGGCGATGCGATGAGGGAGCGAGCGCAAAGCACGAGCAAGCCACCAGAGGTGATGTCACTTCTGCGGCATGGCGTCACGAACGGAGCACGTCACGCAAGGTTTCCGCGTTGAGCGTGGTCTCCCGGCCCGCCGGATCCCAATGACCCGAGCAGCCGCAGCCGTCGAGCAGCACGCATTGCGCGGGTATACCCTCGGCGCGCAGTTCGAGTCCGCCGGTGATCAGATGTAGCACGCAGGCCACACCCACCACACCGAGATCCCGACCTTTCGCCCAATCCCGCAACCAGCGCGTGAAATCGCTGGAGTGTGGAATAATGTGCACGCTGGCTCCCTCGGCGGCGCAGCGCTCACGCATGCGGTTGACATTGCAAGTCGCGGAGCAACCGGTGCAGAGCATGTCCAAATCCACTTTACGGGCTTTGCAGGTGGCAGCGTGCGCGCCGCGCATGCAGGCGGGCAGCAACACCGCGCGCGCTGAGGTCGCGCGATACTCGGATGCGAAGGAACGGTTCATCAGCTCCGCCCCGAGCATGCCGAGATGGTACTCTTCCCGTTTGCGCGCGACGAGAAGCGCATCCTCGCGCCAGCGATGTTCGGGCGCGGACACGCGCAACCAGCGCTCCACCTCGGCGGTGTAGGCACCGAGACGTCGCATGGAGAGATCGACCACCGTGGCCGAGAAGGCCAGCAGATTTTCGAGATGCCATTCACGTTCCACTGCATCGCAATCCCCGAGAAAATCGACCAGCAGATGCAGACGCTTCTCTTCTTCACGATACTCGCCCGTGGCTTCGAGGTACAGCAGCAGTTTGCGCAGGCGAAACAGGCAGGGCACGCCGTCGACCGGCGGCAATTCCCGTGTGCTCACGAGGAAATGGCCGGCGAGCACTCCGCGCAGCGGATCCACGCGGTGCTTGAGCGAGGGATGCGCCCGACGCAGATTGTACAGCTTGACCAGCAGACAGCACACCATGGCCGGCACCTTCTGCGCCTTCGCGCAGTGAATACGCCACAGCACCCCAAGCGTCAGGGCATCGAACAAGTATTCACGGTAGTCGCGTGGGGCTTCGCGCTCTTCCTCCGCAATCCATTCACTCCAGCGGTCCAGCAGCGGATCGATGGATTTCGACGCAAGCTGCAACACTTCATTCGTGAAGCGGGCGACATCGGCGTAGTAGGTGGAGGAATCGGCGCCTTTGGCGCAGAGGGAGTAGGTGATGGGAAGAGCTTCTGTGTTGGTAATGGTCTTGTGCGTGTACATGTGATCCTCGAAACAGCAACAGGATCATGTACGGGGGCTCCGCCACAGTGTTGCGCCAGAAATGAAAGAATTTGAGAAGATTTTCTCGAACAGCGGCCGTGAACTGGCGAGGGAGATCAGAAATCCTCTTCCTCGTCTTCGTCTCCTTCATCCATGGCATTGTTTACCTTGAAATCCGGATTGAGGAAGCTGATGATCTGTCCGACGCGTGCGGCTTCCGTGTCGTCGGACTGCTGCTGATAGGCGAGGTAAAGGTTGCGCCACATGCGCTCGAGTATATCGCGCGTGGTGACGGCGGCGAGCATTTCCGGCGTGAGCTTGATGCCGGAGGAGGAAAGCATGAGGCGACACTGGTCGCGGGTGATGATGATGCCGCTGTTGTAGGCATCCACAAAAAACATGCGCGAACCGTCGTCGTACTGCACCAGAAAATGCATGGGCATGCCGATGCCGTTTAGGCGTAAATCGAGGCGGCGGCCGAGCAGCATCATCAACACCGACAAGGTGATGGGAATACCCTTGCGGTAGTCGATAACCTTGGTCAGGAAGCTGTTGTTGGGATTGTAGTAATCCTCCCTGTTCCCGATGTAGCCGAGGTCGCTGAACAGGTAGCTGCGCATTTTCATGAAGGTGTCCAGCGGAGCGGCCCGCGTGCCGGCGAGTATGCGAATGTCCGCCGCCATATCGTCGAGCCGCCTGCGGTACTGCGAAATGTCCACTTCGGGATGGCCGAATTTGGAGATCGCCAACACACCCTCTTCGAGATCGATGCTGCCGTCGTCGTCGGAAAAACCGGCGAAGCGCCGCAACACCGCCTGCATGCGTATGTCGTTCACCAACTCGTCCACCAGATCGCGATGCATGTCACCGTGTATTTCCGTCAACTCGCGCAGACCCGACACGGCGTCCTCGCCGAGTTCGAGAATGCGATCACGCACGGCCTTCTGCACGGAGGCTTGCTGATCGTCGAGCAGTTGATACAGGGCATACAGTTCGCGGGACGGAGTCATTTCGTAAGATACCTTTCCGTCAGATTTTTGCGAAGGTAATTAAATGCTTCCTTGGGAGTATTGCAAGTCTTGAACAGGTCCAGATCCTCCGGACTGATCACGCCAAAACGCACCAGTTCCTGAAAGTTGATGACCTTGTTCCAGAACTCGCCGCCATACAACACGATGAACACATCCTTGCGCAACTTGCGCGTCTGCACGAGTGTGAGGATTTCCATCATCTCGTCCATGGTCCCGAAGCCGCCGGGAAACACCACCAGCGCCTTGGCGGGATACACGAACCAGAATTTGCGCATGAAGAAGTAGTGGAATTCAAAGTTCAGCTCGGGCGGAATGTAATGATTGGCGAATTGTTCGAAGGGCAAGCTGATGTTGAGTCCGATGGATTTGCCTCCGGCGAGATGCGCACCGCGATTCGCCGCTTCCATGATACCGGGGCCGCCTCCGGAGCAGATAACGAAGCGCTGCTTTTCCAGCGTCAGCGACCATTCGGTACACAAGCGGGCAAGCTCCACCGCATCCTCATAGTAGCGTGAGGTACTGACGAGGGATTCCGCGCGCTGCAGTTGCTCGAGCAGATGCGACGGGGTTTTCTTTTTTCCCGACTGCCGAATGGCTTCCAGCACGTCATCCTTTTCGCGTTGCGCTTCCTCGAGCGAGCGCAGACGCGCGCTACCAAAAAACACAATCGTATCCTGAATGTGCTGGCGTCGCAGGCGGCGCTGGGGCTCGAGATACTCGGCGAGCATGCGAATGATGCGCGCATCCGGACTGTTGAGAAAATCGAGATCCTTGTAGGCTTTGATCGGTTGGTCGGACATGGCGTTGCCTTCTGTTCGTGATACTGCCTGCGGTGCTGTTCAGCGGTCCATGGGGGCTCCACCGGTAACGGGAAGCACATGGCCGGTAATATACGGAGCGCGTTCGCAGAGGAAGAGAACGGCCTCGGCAATATCCACCGCCGTGCCGTAACGCTGCAACGGGAAACGCGTGGCCGGGATGTGCTCGCGCTCCTCCTCTTCCGGCATGAGAATGATGCCGGGAGCGATACCGTTGACGCGAACATCCGGCGCAAGCGCCTTGGCCAATGCCCGTGTCAGCATATGCGCACCGGCTTTGGAAATGTTGTAGGGAATGTGCCGCGACCACGGCTCGTAGGCTCCTGCGGAAACGATGTTCACCACACAGCCGCTCGCCGCGCGCAGCAAGGGCAGAACTGCCTGCGTGAGGAAAAACGGCGCCCGCGTGTTCACATCCACCGCGAGATTCCACATGTCCTCGGTCACTTCCTCGAACGGGGCTTCGGGAAATACTCCCGCGTTGTTCACGAGCACATCCAGTCGCTCGATTCGCCCGGCAACGACGCGCGCCATGTCCCGGATTTCCTCCACCGAACGCAGATCCGCCACCACGGAAAACACCTCCCTCCCCCGTGCTCGCACCTCCTCCTCCACCGCCGCGAGGCGAGCGTGCGCCTCATGGGCGTGCAGCACGATATCGTAGCCCGCATCTGCCAGCGCCAGGGCGATATGCCTGCCAAGGCGATGCGCGGAACCGGTGATGAGTGCGTGTGGCATGCTGTTTTCCCGGAAAATTTGGGAGCTCCGCGCGACGGCGGATGCTGTCACTCGACGGTGATTTCCACGGTCTCGCCGTCCACCAGACAGTGCAGAACGGTTCCCGGCGACGCCCAGGTCTTGCGAACACAACCGATGCCGATCTGAGACGAACCATCCGCTTCGGACACCTGTGTGGTGACGAAACCCGCATCGCGAGCGTCGTCCAGCAATTGTTGTCCCGGCAGGGATTCCGCGGGCAACGCCGCGTGCCAGCGGAGTCGCACCAGTTGTCGTTGCACCTTGTCGTAACTGTCGAGTCGCGCTATCACTTCCTGGCCGATGTAGCACCCCTTGTGGAAGTCCACCACGGCACCGGCACCGGCTTCCAGCGGATTGCTCAACTCGCCCAATTCATTGCCCACGGCCGGCACCAGATTGCGCACGCGCCAACGGAGAAAATCTTCCTCGGCGATCACGGGTATGCCGTGTAAGGAAAGTTCATCGAGCATGCGCCCGCTCTCATCGCGCCGGCACAGAAGCAGTAACGAAGCGCCGGTGACACGCGAGAGACGCAGCACGTCGACCGGCACGCCACCGATGTCCACGGTGCGCAACTGTCCTTCGTCCGGAACGTCGAACGGCAATGCGGGAAGCGTTCCGTACAACGCGAACTGACCGAACAGCGCCGAAACCAACGTATACTCGCAATCCTCCATGATGGTGAATTTCTCCAGCCATTGCTGCACCGTCGTTCCCCTGCCAGCTGAGCATACCAAGCGCGCACCACTGTCGGATGGCAATACTACCACGGCATCGATCACGCGGCCCTTCTCCGTGGTCAGCAAGGTTTCGCGCGCTTCGCCCACGCGCAGAGAGGCCAAAGCGGAGGTGCTGAGCCGGTGCAGTAAATCCAGCGTGTCGAGTCCGCGCACGCGGAGCACGTCGGCGTGCGACTCGTCGCGGAGAAATGTTGCGGGAAGTGTCGTTTCGGGAGAAGAAGAAAGCATGCGTTGCGCCTTTCCGTTGCTCAGGCCTTGACGAAACCCGGCGCAGCCACACCCGTGGCAACACGCAATCCGCCCACTAATTCCTGAATGTCCTCGATGCCCTGTTCCTCGCAGTAGCTCTGCATGCCATGCACAATGCGCACCGCGGCGTCGGGATCGCGAAAACTGGCCGTGCCCACCTGAATGGCCGAGGCGCCAACGAGGAGGAACTCGATCGCATCCTCCCAGGTCATGATGCCGCCGATGCCGATGATGGGGATGCGCACGGCTTTGGATACTTCGTACACCTTGGCCAGCGCCACCGGCTTGATGGCGGGACCCGATAGTCCGCCGGTGATGGTGGAAAGCTTCGGCCGGCGTGTGCGCACATCCACCGCCATGCCCACCAACGTGTTGATCAGCGACACCGCATCGGCGCCTTCTGCTTCGCAGGCGCGGGCAAAATCGCCGATATGCGTCACATTGGGCGTGAGTTTGATGATCAGCGCGCGGCCCGTGCGCTTGCGCAACTCCCGCGTGATCGCCTCGGTCATATCGCAGCGCGTGCCGAAATTCAATCCGCCCTCTTTCACATTCGGGCAGGAAACGTTGATCTCGTATCCTTCGATGCCCTCCTCATCCTCCAATCGCTCGAGCACGGCGCAGTACTCGTCCACCGAACTCGCGGCGATATTGACGATGATGGACGTGCCCACCGCGCGCAGAAACGGGAGCTTGTCGCGCACAAAAGCGTCGAGGCCCACGTTGGCCAGGCCGATGGAATTGAGCATGCCCGATGGCGTTTCCGCGATGCGTGTGGGCGCGTTGCCCTGCCGCGGCAACTGGCTGACGGATTTGGTGACGATACCGCCAAGGGCCGAGACGTCGGTGTACGGAGCGGCTTCGTTGCCGTAACCGAAGGTGCCCGACGCTACGAGCACGCGGTTTTTCAGGTGCAGGGTGCCGAGTGTGAAGGAAGTGTTCATGCGTGATGGTGTTCGTGAAAAACGATATCGTTGGCATCGAAGCAGGGACCGTCGGTACACACGAGAGAGTACTTTCGCTCGCCGTGATGCTTTTCTATCGGGCACCCCTGGCAAATGCCGATGCCGCAGGCCATTTCCGATTCGAGCGAGAGTTCACAGGGAATACCGCGCTCGATGGCGAAAGCCTGCGTGGCCGCGAGCATGGGATTGGGACCGCAGGCGAAAATCCGCGGCGCATCCACCTGATGTGCGGCCAGGTACTTCTCGAGGCAGGCGATGACCGTGCCGTGAAATCCCGCACTGCCATCGTCGGTGGCGAGTTGCACATTGGCCAGACCGCGCGTCACCGCGCGCGCCGCGCTGCGCGCGCCGAGAAAGGTCAGCACCGGACGCTCGCGGCGCTGCAACTCGCGCGTCAGATACGGAAACGGCGCCACGCCGATGCCGCCCGCGACGATCAACGCCGTGCCGAAATCCTTGTCGTACCCGAAGGTGTTTCCCAGCGGACCAAACACTCCGATATCATCGCCAGGACGCTTGCGGGCGAGTATGCCCGTGCCCTTCCCCACAACGGCGTAGAGAATTTCGCAGACGTCGCCGTCCACCGAGGAAATACTGTACGGCCGCCGCAGCAAGGGATCCATGGCCGCGTCGGTGAGGATGTTCATGAACTGCCCGGGACGGATGCTCGCGGCCAGCTCGGGTGAGGAAAAACGCAGCGCGAAGGTATCCTCGGCGACGCGTTCGTTGGAAAGCACGGTGTGGGTAGCGTTGACGACTGACATGTTACCTTGGGTCCACGGTCTTCGGTGTGAGTGTACGGAGCGTATCGCCGGGGATGCGGCCGGGTTGCCGCCGGGGATCGGCGTTGATGGGCGCCGCGTCGGGTGGCGGGGCCTCGGGTGTTTTTTTCTCGGGCTCCTCGCCCGGAAGGCGCAGCGGGAAATCCTCGTCGCGCGACGGATCGATATTCGGTGTGGTGGTGCGTGCGGAGTCGCGCAGCACTTTCAACTCGGTGTCGAGCAAGGGATTGCGTTCGCGCATTTCCCGCTTCTTGCGCTCCTCTTCCTCGGCGGCTTTCTGCTTGGCACGCTCCGCATCACGCGCTTGCCGCGTTTCCTTGTCCTTCTCGGCTTGCTCCAGCGCGGCGAGAATTTCCTTGCCGCGCTTGGAGTAGGGCGAGTTGGCGTGATTGGCCACCATGTCGCGATACATGGCGAGGGCTTCGTCGCCATGTTTCTCCTCGAGCACCATGGCGATGGCGAGGCGGGCGCGCAGCGCCTGCTCCGATTGCGGCCAGGCCTCGATCAGCTTGCGCAGCGCGGCAAGACCGCGCGCGGTGTCGCCGCGCTCCAGTAACTCGGCGGCGGCATCGTAGGCCTCGCGTGCCAGCAAGGTACTGTCCTTCGGCGGCTGTATACCTCGACTGTGCATGACACTGGCGGCGTAGCGGTTGCGGGGAAACTCGGCGACGAGACGATCCTCGAAGCGCAGGGCTTCGCTTTCGTCGTTGAGCTTGCGCATGATAGCCGCCATGGTGTACAGGGCCTGCGCTTTCATTGTATCGGGCAAGCCGTTGTCCAACGCCTTGAGGTAATACCAGCGGGCGGAATCCACATTGCCGATTTTGTCGAACATGTGCCATCCCATCTCCATCTGGAGAATGGAAACCGAGGTGCGGAGCGAATCCTGATTCAGCGCCGAGAGATTCACCCTGCGATACGTCGGACCGGCAGCGAGTACGGCCTGTTCGGTGTTCTGCATGCCGGACGCTGTGGCCTGCTGCGTTTTCTGCTTTTCCATCAACCACGGGTTGATCTTGCCGGTGTTGCGGCCGTGGGGACGCCGACGACGGAAACGCTCGGCGAATTTTTGCTCCTCGGTCATGGAGGACTCGTCCCCTTCCGCGAGGCGCTTCATGCGGTCGAGCGAATCGGCTATCACTTGCAGCGAGTCGCGCACGCGCAACGAGTCGGGATTGCGGACGAAGTACAACGTGGTGTCGGCGTCGTAGAGCTTGCGTCGCAGCTTGCGGTAATCGCCGAAAATGGTCGCCTTCTTCCCACCGAGCTGGGCGGATTCCGTTCCGGGGAAGGCCAGTTTCGCCGCATTGTATTTGTCGAAAGCGTTGTCGTAATCACGCAAATCGTTTTCGTACAACTGCCCCTTGGCGTACAGCGCGTCGGCCGCCTCGGCTGTGCCCTTGAAGGTGGTGTCGACCAGCGTGTACTGATCGAGAGCCGCGTTGAAGGCGTCGTTGGACAGCGTGTCATCCACACCGCGATAGTGGCGGAAATAGGCGAGGTACAGATTGCCGATTTCGAGCTGGATTTTTGAATCCCACTCGAGGTACATCGGATTGTCGAGCATGTCGATCAGGGTGTTGCCGGCCTCGTCGAGATCACCCGTTTCGCGCGACAGCTTCGCATAGTTCAACTCTGCCACAAAGGCGAGATCCGTAGTCGGCTCGAGCTGGAAAATGTCGCGATAGGCCTGCGCGGCGCGCTCTTTGTCGCCCAGTCGCTCGTATTCACGCGCGAGCGAAAGCTGCACCTGGATGCGGAGCCGCTTGTCCGCATCAAAGGACGAAGCGTTGCGGAAGGCCTCGATGGCATCGCTCTGCCGATTGCTCAGAAGGTACATCTTGCCCATTTCGTAATAGGCCGAGGCGGAAATGTCCGCGTCCCCCTCCTTGATCGCATCCTGAATGGCCCGGTCGAACATGTCCTTGGCCACATCGTACTTGTCCAGGCGCACGTAGGTTTTTCCCAACCAGAGAATCGCCTCGGTGCGCAAATCGCTGTCGGGATAGCGGTCGAGCAATTCCTGGAATTTGCGCTCGGCGCGGGTCAACTCCAGCTTGTAGAAATAGCTCTTCCCGATCAACACCAGAGCATTGTCCACCCACTTGCTCTTGGGGTAACTGACGATCAGTCGCGAACACTTCTCGATCACGCGGTCGAGTTTCTGAATGGCTGTGGAAGGCGCGCCGGATTCGATCAGCTGTATGTCGCGCATGATCTTGTTGCGGTCCTCGGCGGTTTTGCCAGCTACAATATCCTCGCCCGCACTGATGGACACTTTCTGCGGATCGATGGATTTCCTGAACTGGCTTTCGGCGATTTCCTCCTCGGCCTCGTTGAAGAGCTTGCGCGCGTTGTAGTAGGTGTTGAAAAATCCGGTGGCATTCTGCCAGCGCACCTCCACGAAGTCCCATACGGCGCAGCCCTGCACGATGGCCGCGAGCACGACGATCGCCAGGGAGCGGAAAAAGTGGATCTTGCCTGCTGTCAAAGGATGCACTCGATGTGGTTGTAAGACTGCACCAGCGAACAAGTTAGACGCCGGAGGCCATGGAAAACAAGTCAATAGAAAATACGTGATTCCCGCGCACACTGGCAAGAAATCCCGCCCCCGCGCCGTCTCGGGCCATGCCGCGCCGCGCCGTCCGATTGGGGGTCATCCGAGCAAGCGCTCGTAGAATCGCTCGTAGAGAGGCACGATAATGTCCTTGTCGAACACCTTGACCGCGCGCTCACGCGCCGCTGTGGAAAAGCTCTGATATTTCGCTCCATTGGTCAGCAACTCGATGGCGTAGCGCGCCATGCGGTCGATATCGCCAATCTCCGCGATGTAGCCGGTCTGCGCGTGAATGTTCACTTCCGGTATGCCGCCAATACTGGTGGAAATCACCGGCACACCGCAGGCCATGGCCTCCAGCGCCGACAGCCCGAAGCTCTCGGACTGACTCGGCAGCAGAAACAGGTCCGAAGCAGCAAGAATGTCCGCCAGAGCGTCCTGCTTGCCGAGAAAGCGCACCTGCTCGAACAAGCCGAGTTCACGGCAAAGATTCTCGCAATCCGATCGTTCCGGTCCATCGCCAATCAGCAACAAGCGCGAGGGAATGGATTTCTGCACCTGATGAAAGGTGCGGATCACATCCTGCACGCGCTTCACCGGGCGGAAATTCGAGGTGTGCACGAGGATTTTCTCTCCCGCCGGAGAGAACAGCTCGCGGTACTTGCACACTTCCTTCGGCTCGTAGGCCTTGGTGTCGATGAAGTTGTGTATCACCTCGATGTCGATGTCGAGCTGATAGGTGCTGAGTGTTTTTTCCCGGAGGAAATTCGACACGGCGGTGACGCCGTCACTGTGCTCCAAGGTGAATTTCATGAGCGGAAGGAAGCTCGGCTCCAGCCCCACCAGCGTCGAGTCGGTGCCGTGCAGTGTGGTGACCGTGCGGATGCGCTCGTGGCCGAGGATTTCGCGGGCGAGGTACGCGCTCACCGCATGCGGTATGGCGTAATGCATGTGCAGAATGTCGAGCTTCTGATACTGCGCCACTTCGATGAGCTTGCTGGTCAGCGCCAGCGTGTACAGGTTGAATTCGAACAGCGGGTAATTCGTCGTTTCCACGCCGTGGAAATACACGCGGTCGTGAAAATGATCCAGCCGGAACGGCCTGTCGTAGGTCACGAAATGCACCTCGTGTCCGCGATCCGCCAGCGCCAGGCCCAGCTCCGTCGCAACCACACCACTGCCGCCATAGGTGGGATAACAGGTGATGCCGATTTTCATGTGTGGATGACCTCCCCGAAAATCCGTAGCTTGCCTGCATGGGCCGTGCTACCGATTATGTGAACATTCATGGTTGATTCCGCAATTCGTACCAACGGCGACGCCGCCATGCCGGAGGATGCCTACCAGACCATCGTCGCCGAACAGGAAACAGAAATAAAGATACTGGCTTCGCGTTTCCTTTCCTATGCGTTTCCCTGCGCCTCGGCGGCGGACTTTCAGCAGCGACTCGACGGCTTGCGCAAGCAGCACTACAACGCCACGCATCACTGCTACGCATGGCGACTGGGAATGGATGGCGACGCGTTCCGCTACAATGACGACGGCGAACCAGCCGGCACCGCGGGCAAACGCATCCTCTCGTCCATCGACCGTCTCCAGCTCACCGATCTCGGTATTGTTGTCGTGCGCTATTTCGGTGGAACCAAGCTGGGCGTAGGCGGCTTGTCCCGCGCCTACAGTGATGCCGCCGACGCCGTGCTCGCGTTGTGCGCTATCGAGCGGCGCTTCCTCACGACGACCATCGCGCTGAGCTTTCCCTACGACATGACCAGCCAGGTGCATCATGCCATCGAACGGCACGAGGCGGAAATTCTCGACCGCGGCTGGTCGGAGCATGCGGAGTACCGCGTCCGCCTGCGACGTTCGCGCACCGAGGTCTTTCTCGTCGATGTCGCCGAACTCACGCAGCGCCAGGCCGTGGCGCGGCGTGACGACGAAATGGTGTAAGGACGAAATGGCGTGAGGGCGATGCGGTGTGAGCAGGTGGCGGGAGTGCGCGGGGCGGATCGGCTTGTGAACAATCAGCCGTTGTCGTCCACCACGTATTCGTCCAGCAACTGCTCGGGCAAGCCGGTGAGGAAGCGCGAAGGTTTGCTGAGTATGCTGCCGGTGGCACGGTCGTAAATGTTCATCGGCACAGTCATGAAGAGGCGCTGCCGCGCGCGCGTGCAGGCCACATAGAAGAGGCGTCGCTCCTCTTCCATTGACGCGTCGGTCTCGGCCGCTGCCGTCACGGGAAAGCGCCCATCCACGAGATACATCACAAACACACTGTGCCATTCCAGGCCTTTGGCGCTGTGAATGGTGGAAAGGGTGAGGAATTCCTCCTCCTGCCCTTCCGGCAACATATCCTCCACGCTCTCGTTGGGCGGCTCCAACGCCATTTCCGTGAGCATGGCCTCGAGCTGCGCATAGCGCTCGGCGATGTTTTGCAGCATTTCCAGATCCTTGAGGCGCTTCGGATGATCGTCGTAGCGCTGCCGCAGTATTGGCGTGTAGTAACGGAGCAGGCGCTCGATTTTATCCGCGGGAGAAATGCCTTCGGGCGCGATGTCGCGCAACGTGTCGATCAAACTGTCGATGGTCGGCACGCGCAGCAATTGATGCAGACGGTCGAGAGCGCGCTCGGTGAAGGGATTCAGACCGGACATGAATTCATCCGTCACGCGCTCGGCTCCTTTCGGCCCCACTCCGTCGAGTAAAAGGAGGATGCGCGTCCAGGAAATGACATCCTTCGGATTCTCCAGCACGCGCAAATGCGCGAGCACATCCTTCACATGCGCGGTTTCCATGAGTTTGAGACCGCCGAATTTCACGTAGGGGATGTTCGCGCGCGCAAGTTCGATTTCCAGATCGAAGCTGTGATAGCCGGCGCGGAACAGCACGGCGATTTCCTTCAGCGGTATACCCTCCTCGCGCAATTCGAGTATCTGCTGCGCGATGTACTGCGATTGCGTGTGCTCGCCGTCCATGGCCACCACCGCCGGCAGCAGGCCTTCCTTGCGATGCGAGTACAATTCCTTGGTGTATTTCTCCACCGCCATGCGAATCACCGCATTGGTGAAATCCAGTATGGGCTGCGTGCTGCGGTAATTTTCCTCCAGCGTGACGATGCGGCAGTTGTCGAACTCCTTCGGAAAATCCATGATGTTGCGGAAATTCGCTCCGCGAAAGGAGTAAATGCTCTGCGCGTCGTCGCCCACCACCATCACATTGTCATGCGCCGAAGCCAGTAATCGCACAATGCGCGCTTGCAGCTTGTTGGTATCCTGATACTCGTCCACCATGATATGCCGATAGCGTTCGCCGATGCGCGCGCGCACCGCTTCGTGCTTTTCCAGCAGCAGCACGAGATTGACGAGCAAATCGTCGTAATCCATGATGTTGTTGGATTTCTTGTACGAAACGTAGGTCTTCGCGATCTGCTCGATGTCATCGATCTGCGCGGCGAAATGCGGAAACTGCGCCGCCACGACAATATCGATGGGCGTGAGTGTGTTCACGGAGCTGCTGTACATGCGCAGCAGCGTGTGCTTGTTCGGAAAGCGCTTGTCCTTGCCCGCCAGCCCCAGGCGCGTGCGCAGCAGGTTGAGCACGTCTTCGGCATCGGCCTGGTCGAGTATGGTGAAATTCACCGCGTAACCCAGTTCGGCTGCGTATTGGCGCAGTATCATGTTGGCAAAGGAATGAAAGGTTCCGCCCGACACGCGTTCGGTGCGTTCGTCCAACAGCGCCGAGGCGCGGCGCAGCATTTCGCGCGCGGCCTTGCGTGTGAACGTGAGCAGGAGAATGCTCTCAGGCCGCACACCGCTTTCGATGAGCCGCGCAACGCGAAAGGTGAGCGTGCGCGTTTTGCCCGTGCCCGCGCCCGCGACCACCAGGATGGGACCCTCGGTGTGTGCCACGGCCTCGTACTGCTGCGTATTGAGTTCGTCGCGATAGCGAATGCGGAAACGGGATTCGTCCGATGTGACGAGACTCAGTGAGGATTTTTTCAGTGTGATTTTCTTCATGCGGGAATATACACGGACATGGCGCGGTGCGCCAATGCCGTGCTCCTTGCGCTGTCCCTATTTGCCGAAGCGTTCGATGAATCCGCGGATCACCGGATCCTCGGATGCGCGGAACGCCGTCGGTGTGCCGGTGAAATAGATCCGTCCTTCGTGCATCATGGCAACGGTGTGCACGATGGTGTAGACGCTGAACATGTCATGCGTCACCACGATGCTGGTGGCGCTGAGTTTTGCGGTGATATCCGCGATCAGCGCATCGATTTGATTGGAGGTCACCGGATCGAGTCCGGTGGTGGGCTCGTCGTACAGCATGTACTCGGGATTGCTGGCCAGGGCGCGCGCCAGACCTACGCGCTTGCGCATGCCGCCGGACAACTCGGAGGGCTTTTTGCTTTCGATGCCCGACAAACCCACCATGGCCAGTTTGTCGGCAACGATGCGGGTGATGTCGTCCAGCGGCAACGAGGAATTTTCCACCAGGCCCAGCGCGATGTTTTCGAACACGGTCATGGAATCGAACAGCGCGGCGCCCTGGAACAGAAAGCCGAAGCGCGCGCGCAGTTCGTACAGTTCGCGTTCGGGCAGCGCATGCACCGCCTTGCCGTCGATCAGAATTTCGCCCTCGTCCGGCTCGAGCAGTCCGATGATATGCTTGAGCAACACGCTTTTCCCGCAGCCGCTCTGCCCCACAATGGCGATGGTCTCACCCGTGGGTATGGTGAGATCCACGCCGCGCAGCACGTGCTGGCCGCCATTGAAGGTCTTATGCAGATTGCGGATTTCGATCATGCGTGTGCCGGACGCCCCTGCCTCCCCGCGTCAGGGTATCACCGCCTCGACCTCGATTTCGACGAGTAGATCGGGGTGAATCAGATGCCCGACCTCGACCATGGTGGCGGCGGGCTTGACTTTCGCGAACACTTCGTTGTGCGCCTTGCCCACGCTTTCCCAGCAGCGGATGTCCGCCAGGTACATGCGCGTGCGTACGACATGTTTCATCTCCGCGCCGGCTTCACGCAAGGCGCGGCCGATTTTGTCGAACACGAAGGTGGCCTGTTCATGGGCGTCGCCCCGTCCCACCACTTCGCCGAATTCATTCACGGCGGTGGTTCCGGCGACGAACACCATGTTACCCACGCGTACGGCACGTGCGTAGCCAAGGCGATCTTCCCAGACGGTTGGACTTTTGATAGTGACTCGTTTCTTCATGACATACTCCAGGTGACTCTCTCCGCTACCATTCTACCGAATTTCCGGCACATGCCCAAGCCCGCCACCCGCACCCTGCCGCACAGCACCTGCTCCGTGCAACGTTTCACGCAAGACGCGACACCGCCACGACGTGTGCGAGACGCGCCGTGGCGGTGTGCGTATGTGATGCCGGCTTCGATACGAAGGGAATTCCCGAAGTCCTCGCGCTTACAGAATCGAGTAACGTAAACCGAGCGCGAGCGTCTCCTTCACCTGCGTCCTGCGTGTCTGCGCTGTCTCATGCACGACCAGCACGTTCAGCGACACGTTGATGTAGCTGTTGACCTTGGCGGTGAGGGTGTTGTCCCAGCGCACGTCCCAGGTGTCGAGTTTGTCGAAAGCGGAGAACAGATTCAATTCGGAGGTGAGGAGAACGTTTTCCATCACCGTGAGCTTCAGGCCGGTGGCGGACTCGATACCGGTCTGGAATTTGAAGGTTTCGATTTCGTCGGGCGTGTCCTTGTCATCGGCGAAACCGTAGTCGGAGGAAAAGGTTTCTTTGAACGCGACACCGAGGCGCGTGAAGAACATATCCTCGACACCGTATTTGAAACCGACGGACTGGATGAGATAACCCGGATCGAAGAAGCCCGAAGTCTGCACGCGTTCGTCGAGACCGCTTTGCTCGTTTTTCACCAGCTTGTACCCCGGTGCCATTTGCGTGCGCAGCTGATTGGCGACATAGGGATCAACCGGCCAGCCGATGTTCATCGAGAACATGCTTTCCCAGTACAGCTCATCGTCGGCCTTCTCGAAATCCTTGTCGCCAAGCTTGGTCTGGCCATACATGATTTTCAGATTGTTGGCCCAGGTGTGCTCGGGCTGCTTGTAGATGAAGCGACCCATGGTCAGAAAGGTCCAGGCCAGCGTGTTCTCGCCGCCCTGCGTCCAGTTGTGCAAACTCACCTGCGTCACATTCAGTCCCGCCACGAGTGTGTTGTTCCAGCCGTCCACGAGTTTGCTCTTGTCGTCCTGCGCGGCCAGCCGACCCACTGCAACGACAAGAATGAATGCGATGAGAAAAAACGATTTGTACATGATGCACCTCGGATGATAATTCCACGTGAATGTTCTGTTCATATGATGCACACCACCGAAATATCAGTTCGGAAGCGGGAGATCAGTGCAGATACTGCATGGTCAGCGCTTTGCGGCGCACTCGTTCGGCGGCCGCGCGCTCGAACAGCAACGTCATGACAGCCAGCACGAGCAACACAATACTGGTGGCCGTGGCGGAAGGATACACCAACCGCGCCAGCACATTGATGATGATGGTCATGAACACCGCCGCCACGAGGATGCCGATAAACACGCTCGATGTGCGTTCGCCTTTACGCAAGGGCAGCGAAAACGGCAGAAAGGGATTGGTGAACACGAGCATCTGCAGAAACAGATGCGACACCAGCGTCAACATGAGCACATGCACAGCCACATGTTGGAATGACGTGAAAAAGAAGGAAAAAATCACTCCCAACGCCAGCAAATACGGTGCGATAAAATACACGACCAGCACATCCTTCATTGCCAGCACCAGCTTGCCCTTGTCCGACGGCGTGGCGTGGAAAATCCACGAGGCCCGGAACGAGTCGCTGCGCGCCAGCGACGCCATGAGCAGCACCGGGAAAAACGCCATGGCGAAGTACAGCAGATTCGCCTTCGCCACATGCCGCGCGGGATCCACAAAGGGGTCGGCCAGGCCCGTGCCCTCGGCCAGTCCGGCAATCAGATACAGCACGGTGAGAGGAATGATGGCCAGTACCGACAGCCGGAATTTCTGATCATGCTTGAACTGATTCCTGATCAGCAGCGCCGCCGCCCTGCCCTCGCCGCGGCGGAACATGGGCAAGGTGCCCCGATGCCGCGCGCTGTGCACGACGCGCTTCTCCGACACCTCGCTCTGTCGCGCCAGCAACGCTGCATAGGACAGAGACAACTTGCCGTAGGCGTACACCACAAGCATCACCGTCAGACATACGCCCAGCGTGGTGGCCAGCAAGGTCACCTCGCTCCACCGGCCCGCGGCCAGCATCATGAACCCCGTGAACCAGGTAGGTGGCAGCAGCGCGGTCCACACGTCCTGTTCGAACACCAGGCGCGCGAACACGCCTTTATCCAGGAGTGTGGAGAAAATCATGCCGCTGCCGTACACGATGAAAGACAGCAGCAATTGCATGTAGGAAAACACACGGCGTAAACGCGCCGGATGCACCACACGCAACAAATTGATGTACAGGAAGACGATGAAAAATCCCGTGAGCAGCGAAGCCCCCATCATGCCGAAGAGCGTAGCGAGACCCAGCAAGGGATTGAAGCCGTCCCGCAGCACGTACAGCGCGACGGGAATCACTCCGATCGCTCCGGTGATTACCCCGATGTACACGAAGAGATTGGCCATGCGCGCCATGAAAAAGGTGCGCGATCCAATCGGTCGATGCGCCAGAATGTGGTAGTCGTCCGGCGAAACAATCACGCTTTGAAATTCCACCAGCAGCGACATGGCCACAGCGAACATGGTGATGGTCATCACCACCGTGCCGGTAAAAAACACATTCGCGCTCTCGATGATCACAAAGCTCAGCACGAGTCCGAGAAAGCCGTAGAACAGTGCGAGTTGCCACAGGCCCGGCAGTCCCCGGCGCTTGCCTTTCGACTTCCCCTTCCGCGCGGCGATCATGCCCGTGCGGAAATCCACCATCAACGACAGACGCAGCAGCGCCACGAATTGCCGATGGTCGACACCGATCCATGTCAGCAGCCGCGCGAACATCACACGCGGTCCAGAGCCGAGATGACGTCGTCGGAGAGATCCTCGGCGGTGCGCACGCCAGTGAGCTTGCTGAAGGCCTCCTCCAGTGTGCTCGCATCGGTGTCGCGCACGATCTGCCCTGCTGTTCCTGTGATGATTTGCTGCCCCTTGTCAATGATGACGATACGCGTGCAGATGCGTTCGACCACTTCGAGTATATGCGAGCAGAAGAAAATCGTCTTGCCCTGCGAAGCGAGCTTGCGCAGCAACTCCTTCACCACCAGCGCGGCATTGGTGTCGAGGCCGTTCAGCGGCTCATCGAGAAACAGCACCTCGGGACGATGAATGAGTGCCGAAGCGATGAGCAACTTCTGTCGCGTGCCCTTGCTCAATTCCGAAATGCGCTGATCGCGATACTGCGCGATACCGAAGATCTCGATCAAATCGTTGAAGCGCGCCACGGCCACATCCGGCTTGAGATGGTAGAGACTGGACACAAAGTCCAGATACTCCATCGGCGTCAGCGATTCGTACATCGCGCCGCTTTCGGGAATGTAGCCGATGCGCTCCTTGACGCGCAGCGGTTCTTTGAACACGTCGAAACCCGCCACATAGGCCTCGCCCGAACTCGGCGTCAACATACCGGTGAGCATTTTGACCGTAGTGGATTTCCCGGCGCCGTTCGGTCCGAGAAAACCGAGAATTTCGCCCGGCTGCACGTCGATCGAGAGATGATCGACCGCGCGGCGATTCTCGTACATTTTTGTGAGTGCTACTGTGCGAATCATGCGTCCATCACATTTCTGCGCGGCACGGGTGTCCGGAGGATGGATGTGCCGCGGCGGGAGTGAATACGCGGCGTTCCGGATCGATCCGGAACGCCGCGATAAAGAGGAAGCACACCGTGCCGGCGGTGCGAAGTGTTCGCTACCAGTCGCAGCGAAGAATCGTACCGTTGTGTCCGACAACCCACTGCAGCTTCTGCGACAGCGCTGCCACGTCCATCACGCCCACATCGGCGACGGGCGGCATGCTGGTCCACGTGCGTCCACCGTTGTTGGACACCATCACCAGGCCCTCGGGACCCACGGCCATACCGTTGAGTTCATCCGCGAAATCCACGGCGGCGATTGGCATGAAGGTGTTGGTACGGCTGCGCGTCCACGTCTTGCCGCCATCGTCGGTGTAGAGAATGGCGCCGCGGCTGCCGCTCACCCATCCCGTGCGGGCATTGATGAATTGCGCCGAGAGGAAATCCGAGCGCAAATCCTCGATGCCGCTCAGGTCGACCTTGCTCCAGGTCTGGCCATGGTCGCAAGAGCGGAACATGGCGCTACTCTCGCCCACCGCAATCCAGCATCCGTCGCCCAGCGAGGCCACGGCCAGCATTTTCACGGTCTCGGGGAATTTCTCCAACGTCCACGTTGTACCGCCATCGGTACTGCGGCAGAGGCGGCCCTCGTCGCCCACGGCGATAGCGGTGTTGCTTTTGCCCATGGCGATGCCGTGCAGATTGAAGGCCTTGTCCTGTTGCACTGGCGTCCACGACGCACCACCGTCCACTGTGCGGGCAATGTAGCCACGGTAACCAGCCACCAGCGCGGTGTTGGCATCGAAGGTGTGCAGCGCCGTCATTTCGATGGCACCCGGCAATTTCGCGTGACTCCAGGTCGCGCCACCATCGCGGGTCACCGCGGTGCCGCCGTCATTGGCGAGAATGATGCCATTGTTCTCATCTGCGAAATCCACTTGATAGTAGCTCGAACGCGGGCCTTTGGACACGCTGTACCACGAGTCGCCCCAATCGGTGGAGCGCAGCAGCGTGCCTTCCACACCGAGCACGATGCCCGTTCCGGTGCCGTCCTCGCTGAAAGACACATCCATCAAATCCTTGTCGGTACCCGAATTCACCTTGGTCCACATCTCGCCGCCGTCGGTGGTTTTGAGAATCACACCGCCCTTGCCCACGCACCAGCCGTTCTTGTCGCCGACGAAGTACATGGAAATGAGCGTCACACCGGTGGGCGTGGGAATCATGCGCCACTCCTCGCCGCGATTCGTGGTTTTGAGCATGAGGCCGTTGCCGCCGCAGATCAGACGCACGGTGTTGTCCACGTAGTAGATATACTCGGGATTGCCGGGCAGATTGAAGTTCTTTTTCAACCAACTGTTGCCACCGTCGGTGGTTTCGAGAATCAGACCGTTCCATCCCATGGCCCAGCCGCGGCGGTCATCGTCGAAGTAAATGGAGCGCAGGAAGAACGGCTCCTCGTACGAGCGATCGATCCAGGTGGTGCCGCCATCGGTGGTGTGGAGAATCAAACCACCCACGCCGCAGGCCCAGCCAACTTCACGGCTGAAGAAGTTGACGGCGTACACGCGCTTGCTGGTGCGGGTGTTCTGGCGCTTCCAGGTTTTGCCACCATCGGTGGTGCGGCTGATGATGCCGTCCTCGCCGCAGGCCCAGCCGTATTCCGCGTCAATGAAACTCTGGTCGTGGAAGGAAATCGTCGTGTTGCTTTCGGTGAGCTTCCAGGTCACACCGTCGTCCGTCGAACGAATGATGCGACCCTGATCGCCCACGATCACGATGTGGTTGGATTGCGGGCGCTGAATGCTGTTGTTGGTGACCCCGTGCGGCAATGGATTGATCCACGTCCAGGTCTGCGCCTGCACCGTCGCGGTGGCGAGCAATGCGATGACGAAAACCCGCGCATGAAGGGCGCTTCCTTTTTTCAACACCGAAGCAAGACGGTTCCTCATGAGCTGTGTCCTCTTTGATTGGGATAGCGATTGGCGTAAAGCAAGGTAGAAAATACGCCCAAATTCCCTCAAATGAAAGAGAACTTCGTCCCCGGCCGCCTCGGGGAATTTTGCACCGTCTCATCCGACCGATAAAGTGGTGAAGCGTGAAGAGTAAAGAGTAAAGCGGGGACGGCGGCCCTGCGCACTTGCCCGCATCGCGGTCCGGGCTGTTCACTCGGAAAAATCTCCAGCTCCATGAGTCAATCAATCACCGCAGCCATGTACCCCAATCCTTGTGGAACTCCACGATTCATCTGTGAGAATCCGTGTTAAATCTGTGAAATCTGTGGTTTTGCCCCTGCGACGAAGAGAGAAGACTAAAGCGGGAGTTGCATGCTGATTTATCGGACATTTCACTCTTCATTCTCCACCCAACCTCACAGTGCCGCAACACGAACCCATTCCGCCTCACCCCGCAATTCCGTAAATTGTGAGAATGAAAAATGCACACGCCTTTCTTCTCGCCTTCTTCTTCATCGCCCTGCTCCAGGGCTGCACCGACCGTCCGCGGGATCAGCGTCCGCTGGTGGTCACCAGCATTCGACCCCTCGCGCAATGGATACAGGGGGTGGCCGGCGAGCGTGTGCGTGTGCTGGCAGTGCTGCCGCCCAATGCCAATCCCCACACCTTCGAACTCCTGCCTCGGCAAATCGAGGAGGCCTCGACGGCAGACATGCTGGTGTTCATGGGCGCGGGATTGGAACCCTGGAGCGAGAAACTGCTCGCCAACATCACCGCCGCCGATCCCCTGCTGCTGCAGCTCAGCGAAGGCGAAACCCTGCTGCAGGAAATGCACGATCACCACGATCACGACGGACATGCGCACGGAGGCGTACATGCGCTCGGCAATCCGCATCTCTGGCTGGATCCGCATTTCGCCATGCGTGCGGTGGAGCGCATACAGCAGGCGTTGAGCCGGCGCTTCCCCGCCCATGCTCCGGAATTCCGCGACAACGCCGCGCGCTACATCGATTCGCTGCGCGCGCTGGATGAGGACATCGCCCGCGCAAGCGCGCAATGGACGCACCGCGCCTTTGTGGCCGATCACAGTTCCTGGCCGTATTTCGCCCAACGCTACACGCTGCGCGATGCGGGAGCCATTGAGTCGCAACCCGGACGAGAGATTTCGGCACGTGAAATGGCCGGGCTATCCACGCGCTTGCGCAATGAACGTATTCGCGCGCTGTTCGTGGACGTGCGCTCCACAGCCCGCGCCGTGAATCTGCTTGCCGAGGAAAGCGGCGCCCGCGTCGTGCGCCTCGATCCCCTGGGCGGCGTGCTCCCCAGCCACAGCTATATGGCACTCATGCGCGCCAACGTCGACGCCATGAGCGAGGCCCTGCGATGAGCAAGGAAGCGGATATCGTGCTCCGCAATGTGTCGGTGCGCTACGGCCATTTGCCCGCGCTCGACGACATCAGCGTCACTGTGCCACACGGCAGCTTTTGGGGCATCATCGGACCCAATGGCAGCGGCAAAAGCACACTGGTGAAAACCGTACTCGGCCTCATCGAGCCGTGGCGTGGCGAAGTGCTCACCTTCGGACGTCGTCCCAGCGAACTCGGCGAATTGCGCGCCCGCATCGGCTATGTACCGCAGTACAGCAGCATGGATTTTTCCTTCCCCATTCACGTGCTCGACGTGGTGGCCATGGGCCTGTACGGCGCGATGGGATTGTTCCGACGCGTCGGAAAAGCCGAACGCGAACGCGCCATGGAGGCCCTGCGTGTTGTGGGATTGGAGGAACTCGCCCCGCGGCATATCAGCGAACTTTCTGGCGGGCAGCGGCAGCGCGTGCTCGTGGCCCGCGCACTCGTCGTGGAACCGCGTCTGCTGATTCTGGATGAACCCACGGCCGCACTGGATCACAGCTCGGCCGAAGGGCTGTACGAGTGGATCAATCAACTGCATGCCGCGCGCGACATGACCATACTGCTCATCTCCCACGACATCGGCGTGGTGAGTCAGCATGTGGACTCCATCGCCTGCCTCAACCGTACGCTCGTCGCGCACGGTCGTCCGGCCGATGTGCTGTCCACGCCCACACTCGAAACCATGTACGGCTGCGGCGCGGTGCTGTTCTCCCATGGCGACATTCCGCACATGGTGGTCAAGCACGGACACACGCACGAGCACGGACATACCCATGATCACGGGCGCACGCACGAGCACGAAGGAGCGGACTGACATGGACATGCTCACGCACACCTTCATGCAACGCGCGATGATCGAGGCCGTGCTCGTAGGCGGCGTATGCGCGCTGATCGGCGTGTATGTGGTGCTCAATGGCCTTTCCTTCATCGGCGCGGGCATTTCGCATTCCACGTTTGCCGGTGTGGGCTTCGGCCTGTTGCTGGGCATCGATCCGGTGTGGACCGCGCTCGCTTTTTCCATCGCCATCGCGCTCAGCATCGGTATGGTGAGCGAGCGCTCGCAGCTCACGCACGATACATCGGTGGGAATTTTCTTCGCCGCCACCATGGCGCTGGGTGTGCTGCTCATCGCACTGATGCGCAACACCTACGTGGATATTTTCAGCTATCTGTTCGGAAACATCCTCGCGCTGACGCCCATGGACATCTGGATCAGCGCGGGCATGACCGTGCTCATCGCCGTGGTGATTTTCCTGTTCTACAAGGAATTGCTCGCCTTGAGCTTCGATGCCGAAATGGCCAGTGTGATGGGTTTGCCCGTGCGCTCCCTGCGCTACTTGCTGCTCGTACTCATGGCGCTGACAGTGGTATTGAGTGTGAAATCCGTGGGCATCGTGCTGGTCTCGGCGCTTATCGTCACACCCGCCGCCGCGGCGCAGCAACTCACCACGCGCTTTCATCGCATGGTGCTGCTGTCTCTGCTCTTCGGTGTGGGGTCGTCGGTATTCGGACTCGCGTTGTCCTATTGGATCAACGTGCCTTCGGGCGCCGGCATCGTGCTCACCGCCACCGCGGTGTTTTTCCTGGCCTGGGGTGTGTCGCCCCGACGCCGCCGCGCCGTGCGCGTATAGCCGCCGCGCGAGTACGACCGCTGCGTGCTAGCGCGCCATGAACCCGGCGTACACCAGCGGTAGCAGCACCATGACGGCCGCGATGCCCAGGCGCTTGAGTCCTGATGAGCGATACTGTTCCGCCGTTTTCTGCTTGAGCGAACTCACCATGCGGTCGCGGAAAAACGGCATGAAATGAAACGGCGTCATAAGGTCGAAGAGAATAATCATCGCGTACATCAGCGCATGATACCATTGCGCCGTTTCCATGACGAAATGGATCACGAGAAAGGCCAGCGCGAGACCGTTCAGTCCGAACGTGAGAAGCTCGAACACCCCCGGCTTGCCGCTGCGGTAGAATTCGATTTCGGCATTGCGGAAGGAATCCGGCATGGCCACGGCGCGCAGCGCGCTGCCGGCGTAGGACAGGAGAAAGGTAACGAGTGCGAGCAGATCGAATGTTTGCATACAACCTTGACCAATGATGAAACCTTGCGCAATATAATGATTTCCCTTCGATGGATGGCGCCATACGCCGCCATCACCGCGGCAACCCGTTGCAGCGTGTACCTGCCAATCTGTGTGACATCCGTGCATAATCCGTGAATTCTGTGGTTTCCATATTCAAGAGCGTTCGATGCATACCATGATTCCTGTCCGCCGATCCTCCTTTTTCGCGACACCCGCGCTTACCCTCTTCCTCGCCTTCATCTTCGCGGTCGGTGCCATGGCGCAAGTCGCCGCGCCCGACACGCAGGGGCGCCGGTTGCTTCGTTTCCCCGACATTCACGGAGAGAACATCGTCTTCGTGCATGCGGGCGATATTTACACCGTCGACGCCCGTGGTGGCATCGCGCGGCAGCTCACCGCGCATGAGGGACAGGAACTGTTTCCCAAGTTCTCGCCCGACGGACGCTGGATCGCCTTCTCGGCCGAGTACAGCGGCACGCGGCAGGTGTACGTGATGCCCGCCGAAGGTGGCACGCCCCGGCAGCTCACCTGGTACAACGACGTCGGCGTGCTGCCCCCGCGCGGCGGCTACGATCATCAGGTACTGGGATGGACCCCCGATGGAGCATCGGTACTCTTCCGCGCCAACCGCCTGCCCTGGGACGATCGCATGGGCCGCTTCTACACCATTCCATTCGCAGGCGGACTCGAGCGTCCGCTGGCCATACCGCAGGGTGGCACCGGCGAGTTCTCGCCCGACGGCAATCGCATGGTGTTTACGCCCATCTCGCGCGAATGGCGCACCTGGAAGCGCACGCGCGGCGGTCGCGCACAGGACATCTGGCTCTTCGATTTCCGCGACATCTCCGCCGAGCGCCTCACAGACCATATCATGACGGACAATCAGCCGATGTGGATCGGCGACACGCTGTATTTCACCTCCGACCGTGAATTCACGCTCAACCTCTTCGCCATGGATGTGGCAACAAAGAGTCTGCGCAAGGTGACGCGGCACGACAGCTGGGATGTGTTGTGGCCCAGCAGCGGACCCGGAGGGATTGTGTATGAATGCGGCGGACGCCTGCACGTGTACAATCCCGCCAACGGCTCCACGCGCGAAGTACCGGTGCGGGTATTGAGCGACGACCGCGGGACAATGCCGTATATGAAGAACGTGTCGGATTTCATCGAGGACATGGAAGTATCGCCCACGGCCAAACGCGTGCTCCTGTCTGCGCGTGGCGACCTCTTCAACGCGCCCGCCGAACACGGCCAAATCCGCCGCCTCACCAGCACGCCGGGCGTGCGCGAGCGCGCCGTGGCATGGTCGCCGGATGGCAAGACCATTGCCTACGTGTCGGACGAGTCCGGCGAATACGACATCCGTCTGCGTCCCGCCGATGGCAGCGGTGCGGCCCGCGTGCTGGCCAGTGCTGGCCTGAGCTGGATTTCGTCGCTCGCCTGGTCGCCGGATGGCGCGTGGATCGCTTTCGCGGACAAACTGCGCGGGCTCTGCCTTCTGCGTGTTTCGGATGGCAGTGTCCACGATGTGGCGCGCGGCCGGCGCGGCGAGATCAACCACTTCCGCTGGTCTCCCGACAATCGCTGGCTGGTGTACACCGACGCGGCGCCCAGCGATTTGAACGGTATCTGGGTGTACGCGCTTGAGAGCAAGGAAAAATCCCTGCTAAGTTCCGGCATGAGCAACGACTTCTCGCCGGTGTTTTCACGCGATGGACGCTATCTGTTTTTCCTGTCCAATCGCGACTTCAACCTCACCTTCAGCGCGCACGAATTCCGCTACATGTACACCAATGCCACGCGCGTTTTTGCCGCCGCGCTGCATCCCGACACGCCGCCTCTGCGTCCCTGGCGGAGTGACGAGGAAGGTGCGGGCGAGGAGAAAAGTCCCCCATCTTCCGATGTGCGCATACAACCGGCGGGTTTTGCCGACCGCGTCGTGGCCCTGCCCGTGCCAGCAGCCGCCTATGGCAACCTCGAAGCCGGCGACGGTGCCGTGTTCTACGTCCGCATCAAGGACGACAACCGCACGTTGCTGCGCTATGACATCGCCGCGCAAAAGGAGGAAAGTGTCCTGGAAGGTGTGGGCGGTTTCGAATTGTCCCGCGACGGCAAAAGCCTGCTCTACCGCAGCGGCGGCAGTATCGGCATCGTGGCCGCGCGGCCGGGACAGAAAAAGGGCGACGGCGCCATCGATTTGTCCAAGCTCGAAATGCGCATCGATCCGCGCGCCGAGTGGCGACAGATCTTCGCCGACGCCTGGCGCATCATGCGCGATTGGTTCTACGATCCCGCCATGCACGGCGTGCAATGGGAGCGCATGCGCGAGAAATACGCCTCGCTGCTGCCCACCATCGGACGTCGCAGCGACCTCGATGTGCTTATCGGTGAAATGATTTCCGAACTCAATGCCGGACACACCTATGTGGCGGCGGGCGACGAGGCGCGCGTCAAGCGCGTGGAGGGCGCATTGCTGGGCTGCGAATTCGAGGATAGCGGTGAAGCGTACTACCGCATCGCCAAGGTGTTTCGTGGCGAAAATTGGCAAGAGCAGTTCCGCTCGCCGCTACGCGAACACGGCAGCGAGGTGCCCGAGGGCAGTTGGCTCATCGCCATCGACGGCGAGGAAGTGCGGGCGGGCGACAATCCCTGGCGTCCACTTGAAGGCAAGGCCGGACGCACGGTGCTGCTGACCTTCAACGACAGACCGAGCAAGGAGGGCGCGCGCACCGTGCCCGTACGTCCCGTGACTTCGGAGACGAATCTCCGCTTTCTCGACTGGGTGCGGCGCAACCGCGAATGGGTGGACAGCGTGTCCAATGGCCGCATCGGCTACGTGTGGATACCCAACACCGCCGTGGAGGGCAACCGCGAGCTGTTCCGCTGGTTCTATCCACAGGCGAACAAGGACGCCATGATTTTCGACGACCGCTACAACGGCGGCGGTTTCATTCCCTACAACATGATCGAGCTGATCGACCGCCCCGTGCTGAACTTCTGGGCCCGCCGCAACGCCGAGCCCACCTCGGCGCCGGACGTTTTTCACAATGGACCCAAGGTGTGCCTCATCAACCACTACTCCTCCTCCGGCGGCGATGCCTTCCCGTACTATTTCCGCAAACGCGGACTCGGCACGCTCATCGGTACACGCACCTGGGGCGGACTCATCGGACTCACCGGGCAGCCGGGCTTTGTCGATGGAGGTGGCGTGAACGTGCCCACGTTCCGCTTCTTCGATACCAATGGCAAATGGGTGATTGAAAATGAAGGCGTCTCCCCCGACATCGAGGTCATCGACGCGCCCGACCTTGTGGCCCGGGGCAAAGACCCCTCGCTGGAGAAGGCCGTGGAAGTGCTGCTCGAGCAGTTGCGCACCGCAGCGCCCCGACGCCCGCCCACGCCCGTTCCACCAGACGAATCCCGTTGATGTATTCAAGAGAATAAGGAGCGTTTGGAGAGTAAGGAGGGGGGCTTCGTTGAGCCAGCGGGCCCGGAGGGCTTCGCCAACACCGAGGGCCCGGAGGGGGTCCCGGCTGCACGTCGCTGTACCTATGGGTTGACTCGATTGCCGGGGGCTAGTCCTCGCGATTCTGTTCGCTTGGTTTCGCTATGCAGCACCCGAGACACGGGATGGAAGCACAATTTCCTCCTCGCTACGGAACGCCCATTGAATGGCGAAACGAGACAACACCCTCCCGTCTCATTGCGTCTCTGCTTCTCTGCGACCTTGCGTTCCATTCTCCTGAAGTCGGAAGGGATTTCAACGCAAAGGCGCCACGGTGCAAAGACGCAAATAGTGGCAATTCTCACGAGCCCTGTCGTTTCTTGAAATGGAAACCTCCGGCCTGCTTTCGCCATTGCAGCACCCAGACCACAAGCGGAATCCCCGTAAGTCATAGACAACATTGACACACATTTGCCATCCCAAATAGCATGGCGAAGTCAGGGTACTCCCGATCGAGTAAAAAAGCGAGCGCCAGGTTCAACACCCGGCGCTCGTTTTTTCAACAGATATCCTCTGTTTCTTTACTCTTTACTCTTCACTCTTTACTTGAATTTCCGACGTTTCACAACTCAGAATCACTCAAGTGCCCGCCGAGAAGTCATTCATGTACGCGATCTGCTCCGGAGTGAGCTTATCGATCTTGTAGCCCATCGTCGACAGTTTCAGCCGCGCGATGTCCTGATCCTGCGTCACGGGAATGTCATGCACGCCCACGTCCAGGCGCTTGCCCTTGCGGGCGAGTTCGGCCAGGCGTACCTGCGAGAGGAATTGATTGGCGAAGGACATGTCCATCACCTCGGAGGGATGGCCCTCGGCGGCGGCGAGATTCACCAGGCGGCCTTGCGCCAGCAGATACACGCGATTGCCGCTTTTCTTGATCGTGTATTCCTCGTTGTTCTGGCGGATGAGGCGCTTGCCCTTGGCCACTTTTTCCAACTCGGGGATATTGATCTCGCAATCGTAATGCCCGGTGTTGCACACGATGGCGCCGTCCTTCATCGAGAGGAAGTGGCGCTCGCGAATCACATCCTTGACGCCGGTGGCGGTGATGAACACGTCGCCGATTTTCGCCGCCTGATCCATTGTCATCACCTCATGCCCTTCCAGCGTGGCTTTCAACGCTGCTGTGGGTTTGATTTCGGTGACGATGGTGTTGGCGCCCAAGCCCTTCACACGATCCGCCACGCCCTTGCCGCAATGACCGTAGCCGGCCACCACCACATTCTTTCCTGCGAAGAGAATGCTGGTCGCGCGCAGAATGCCGTCGAGCGTGGACTGACCGGTGCCGTACACATTGTCGAAGTCCCATTTCGTCTCGGCATCATTCACCGCGATGATCGGGTACTGAAGCTGGCCCGCGTCGGCCATCGCGCGCAGACGCTGCACGCCGGTGGTGGTTTCCTCGGTACCGCCCAGGATTTCGGGGATGAGTTTGCGATGCTTGTTGTGAATGGTGAAAATCAGATCCGCGCCGTCATCCAGCGTGAGATTGGGCTTGAAGTCCAGCGTGCGCTCGATGGCCCAGTAGAACTCTTTCACGCTCATGCCATGCCAGGCGTAAATCGAGGTGCCCGCGGCGGCGAGCGCGGCAGCCACTTCGTCGTTGGTGGACAGCGGATTGCAGCCACTCCAGCTCACTTCCGCGCCCGCGGCGGTGAGCGTTTCCACCAGCACGGCGGTTTCCTTCGTCACATGCAGGCAGCCGGCAATGCGGAAACCCGTCAGCGGTTTGCTCTTGCTGTATTTTTCGCGCAGCGCCATGAGCACCGGCATGCGGCTCTCGGCCCATTCGATTTTCTTGCGGCCCTCATCGGCCAGCTTGATGTTCTTGACCTTGTAGTTCTTCGAGGCGTTTGCCATGCGTGGAATGTCTCCGTGTATGAAATGAAATTATGCCAATGCTTTCTTGATATCCTTGACCATGTCGAGACGCTCCCAGGTGAATTCCTTCTCGTCGCGTCCGAAATGTCCATAGGCCGCCGTGGCGCGGTAAATGGGGCGCCGCAGCTTCAGGCGCTCGATGATGCCGTTCGGCGTCATGTCCACATTGCGCAGCACCCAGCGTTCGATGTCGCGGTCGCTCGCGCCGTTCTTGCTTGTGCCGTGCGTGTCGATATGCACCGACACCGGCTTGGCCACGCCGATGGCGTATCCGATCTGAATCGTGCATTCGTCGGCCACGCCGGCGGCCACGAGATTCTTCGCCAGATGCCGTGTGGCATAGGCCGCGCTGCGATCCACCTTCGAGGGGTCCTTGCCGCTGAACGCCCCGCCGCCGTGCGGAGCCCAGCCGCCGTAGGTGTCCACAATGATCTTGCGACCGGTGAGACCGCTGTCGCCGTGCGGACCGCCGATTTCGAAGCGTCCGGTCGGATTCACATGCAGCTTCACCTTGCCGTCGAGCATATGCGCGGGAAAGACCTCACCCAGCACATGCGTGATCACATCTTCGCGGATGCGCTTTTGCGACACATCGCTGTCGTGTTGCGTGGAGAGAACGATGGTGTGCACGCGCGTGGCGCGGCGGCCTTCGTACTCCATGGTCACCTGCGACTTGGCGTCGGGACGCAGATACGGCATGACCTGCGGATACTTTTTGCGCAAATCCGCCAGGCGGCGCACCAGCTTGTGCGCGAACACAATGGGTTGCGGCATGAATTCCGGCGTGGCGTTGGTGGCGTAGCCGAACATAATGCCCTGATCGCCCGCGCCGCCGGTTTTCACCCCGCGGTAGATGTCGGGCGACTGCTGGTGAATATGCGAGGCGACGCCGCAGCTGTCGGCATCGAAGCGGTATTTCGGATCGGTGTAGCCGATTTCACGCACCGTGCGGCGTACGATTTCCTGCACATCCACATACGCGCTGGTGGTGATTTCGCCTCCCACCAGGACGAAACCCGTGGTGGTGAAGCATTCGCAGGCCACGCGCGCCTGTGCATCCTCGGCGAGAATGCTGTCGAGCACGGCGTCGCTGATCTGGTCGCAAACCTTGTCGGGGTGACCCTCGGAAACCGATTCCGAAGTGAAGAGATAGGACATGCCTGTATTCCGCGGTTTGATAAACAAAACGAACTGTACCTGTACGATTCCCCCGGTGATCCAGCAGCTTACAGGCGCCGTACCGGTCCGTGCCGCACAAACCGCGGAAACGTACAATCGTATTAAAGTACGGTGAATAATTTTGCGATTCAAGTAAGCTCAACCCGGCGCTCTCCATGATTGATGCGCGGGCCACGTGTAGACTGAGGGTTCAGCCTGATCGATGCTCCAGGCTGTTCGCATGGCACGATGCACCTGCTGCGCTGAGATGAGAAGGTGAACTGTGAAAGCAGATTTGCCGACTGAACCATTCGCCCCATCGCAAGCATATTCACAGGGAGAAACACACAGCTCGGATAACGCATCCAGCCCTCAGGAGCCAACCCGTACCCCCGCCACCCCCGCAGGCAACGGACTCCGATTCGCATCGCTGCTGACAGCGGGCGTTGGATTGCTTCATCCGCGACGATTCGCTCGGCACATCGCCGACTTCCACGATTCATCTGTGATAATCTGTGTGAAATCTGTGCACTCTGTGGTTTTGAAACTCTGTTGATCCGCTCCGACAGTAATCAAGGCACCTGCACCATTTTCATTCTCCCGCGTGTGACGAAGGAACATGAAAGGCAATGGTTCTCCCCTCTCGATTCTGAACTTCAGCCACCCCCGCACGGTCTGCTATCGTTTCATCCACGATTTTTCTAAATTCCCATGTCCGGAATATTTCGCTACGGCACTTCGTCACGAGCATAGACGAACGAGCATCCTTTTTTCAGTCAACGGAGACGTATCCATGAAAATCAGCAAGGAAGACGCGCTCGAGTATCACAGCATGGGGCGCAAGGGCAAGATCGAGGTCATCACGACCAAGCCCTGTGTCACGCAGCGCGATTTGTCCCTGGCCTACACCCCCGGCGTGGCCGAACCCTGCCGGGAAATCGAGAAGGACGAGTCCAAGGTCTTCGAGTACACCGCCAAGGGCAATCTCGTGGCGGTGATATCGAACGGCACCGCGGTGCTGGGCCTGGGCGATATCGGCGCGGCGGCGGGCAAACCCGTGATGGAAGGCAAGGGCGTATTGTTCAAAACCTTCGCCGATATCGATGTGTTCGATATCGAACTCGACAGCAAGAACATCGACGAAGTGATCCGCGTGTGCCAGGTGCTCGAGCCCACCTTCGGCGGCATCAACCTCGAGGATATCAAGGGTCCGGATTGCTTCTATATCGAAGAGAAGCTCAAGCAGACCATGAAAATTCCCGTGTTCCACGACGATCAGCACGGAACGGCCATCATCAGCGGCGCCGCGCTGATCAACGCCTGCGAACTCACCGGCAAAAAACTCGAGGACGTGAAAGTGGTGTACAATGGCGCCGGCGCCTCGGGTATCGCCTGCGCGAAATTCCACATCAGTCTCGGCGTGCGCAAGGAAAACGTGATCATGTGCGACACGGCCGGCGTGATTTACAAGGGACGCACCGAGCACATGAATGAGTTCAAGGAGGACATGGCTGCCGACACTGCGGCGCGCACGTTGGAGGAAGCCCTTGTGGGTGCCGATGTATTCCTCGGATTGTCCAAGGGCGGCATTATGAATCAGGACATGGTGCGCAGCATGGCGCATGATCCCGTCATTTTTGCCATGGCCAATCCCGATCCGGAAATCACTTACGACGACGCCGTGGCGGCGCGTCCCGACGTGATCATGGCCACCGGCCGCTCGGATTATCCGAATCAGGTGAACAACGTCCTGGGCTTCCCCTTCATTTTCCGCGGCGCGCTGGATGTGCAAGCCACCGCCATCAACGAAGCGATGAAGCAGGCCGCTTCGTATGCTCTGGCAGCACTGGCCAAAGAGGAAGTACCCGACAGCGTGAAGCGCGCCTACGGCGTAAAGGAAATGAGTTTCGGACGCACGTATATCATTCCCAAGCCCTTCGATCCCCGCGTGCTCACCTGGGTGGCCCCGGCCGTGGCCAAGGCCGCCATGGACACCGGCGTGGCAACCAAGCCCATAGCGAATTTCGACGAGTACAAAATGCAGCTCGACATACGCATGGGTCGCACGCAGGCCATCATGGCGCCGATATTCCACAAAGCAGCAGCAAATCCCAAGCGCATCGTGCTGCCCGAGGGCGAGGAGCCGCGCATCATCAAGGCCGCGCAGGTGGCAGTGGACGAAGGCATCGCCCAGCCCATTCTGCTCGGACGCGAGGAGCGCATCCGCGCCGCCGCCGAAGAGCATGGCATCGATCTCGAAGGCATCACCCTAATCAATCCGCAGACGCACGCGCTCACCGACAAGTACATACAGGAATACCATCGCCTGCGCCACCGCAAGGGCGTGACCGCGTATTACGCACGGCAGCGCATCAAGTATCTCAACAATTACTTCGCCGCCATGATGGTGAACCAGGGCGACGCCGACGGCTTCGTATCCGGATACACCTCGCACTACCCCGACACCATTCGTCCGGCACTGGAAATCATCGGACGCGACAAGCGCTACAGCAAGGTTTCGGGCTTGTACATCATGGCCATGAAGAATCAGACCTACTTCCTGGCCGACACCACGGTGAACATCAACCCCACGGCCGAGGATTTGGCCGACATCACCTTGCAGGCCGCCGAACTCGCCCGCAAGTTCGAAGTGGAGCCCCGCGTGGCCCTGCTTTCGTACAGCAATTTCGGCAGCAATGCCGAGGACGATTCGCCGCGCAAGGTGCGTCGCGCGTTGGAAATCGTGCGCGAGCGCAATCCCGAGTTGATGGTGGACGGCGAAATGCAGGCCGACACCGCGGTGGTGCCTGACATCATCAACGAGACCTTCCCCTTCAGCGCGCTCAAGGGCGGTGCCAATGTGCTGATTTTCCCCGATCTCAACTCAGGCAATATCGCCTACAAATTGCTGAGCCGCATTGGCAACGGCCATCCCATCGGCCCCATACTCAACGGCATGTGCAAGGCTGTGCACGTACTCCAGCGCGGCTCCGACGTGAAGGAGATCGTGGACATGATCGCCATCGCCGTGGTGGACGCCGGCACGCACGCCGAGAAAATTTGCTGACAACTCCCTTATTGTCAGCGCTTCAATCCCCGAAGGCACGAGCAATCGTGCCTTCGGTTGTTATGCTGCGAATGCATGCAATGCTGTGCTAGCGCAACGGTGCAAGGGTACGACACTATTCCAACGTGTGTCGACCACGACCACTGAATCTGTGCAAATCCGTGGATAATCTGCTCTGAAAATTGCCTCGCAGCCTGCATCCTGCTTTTCTGCACGGTGATGAGTTGAGTAACGAGTGAAGAGTAGAGGAAGTTTGACGGGTGTGGCAAGGAGTCAACCCGCACCCCCACCATCCCCGAAGACAATGTACACCGCCCGCGTCGCTGCTGTCAGCGGGCGTTGGATGGCTTTATCTGCGACGATTCGCTCGTCACCTCGCTGACTTCCACGATCCATCTGTGATAATCCGTGTGAAATCCGTGCAATCTGTGGTTTTGAAACTCTGCTGATCCACTCTGACAGTAATCAAGGTACCTGCACCATTTTCATTCTCCCGGGTGTGACGAAGGAACATGTAAGACTGTGGTTTTGAAATTCTGTTGATCCGCTCCGACAGTAATCAAGGTACCTGCACCATTTTCATTCTCCCGGGTGTGACGGAGGAACATGAAAGACGGTGAAATCCGTGGTGTTAGAACCGAGTCGAATCAGAATAATCCTATGACAGGCAACAACATTTGTCTGACCACATGGAATCGCTACATTTCAGCCGTTGAATATCGAGCACACGGATAGCGGGATATGGACCAGGTATATATATATGATCGCGTCTTCGAGCACTGCGATTTCACGACCACCGAACTCGAGAGGGGCGAATACGAGTGCTGTCGCTTCATCAACTGCGACTTCTCGAAGGTGGACTTGTCCGACTTCGTGTTCAGCGAATGCGCATTTTCGGGATGCAATCTCAGTCTGGCCAATCTTGGCGGAAGCGCTTTCCGCGAAGTGGCATTTCGGGATTGTAAAATGCTCGGACTGCACTTCGACACGTGCAATGAATTCGGGCTTGCGTTCAGCTTTGACAATTGCATCGTGAATCATTCGTCCTTTCACAAGACGAGGATCAGGAACACACTGTTCAAGGACAGCTTGCTGCACGAGGTCGATTTTACCGACAGCGATGCGACGGAAGCGCGTTTTGATTGCTGCGACCTGGCACGAGCAACATTTCATCACACAATTCTGGAGAACGCCGACTTCCACACATCGTTCAACTATGCGATCGACCCGGAAATGAACCGCGTGAAGCACGCGGTGTTTTCCGTCAACGGACTCGCGGGTCTTCTAAGCAAATACGATCTGGACATACGCGGATGATCGAAACCAGAGGAATTTCTCGCACGAAAACACATGGAAACAACAGGCGGCGAGTTGTCTGGGCGAGGAACGTTTGACGGTAGTCAGGAGTCAACCCGCACCCCCGCCGTCTCCGCAGGCAATGTCCGCGTGTTTCGCGTCTCTTTCGACAACGGGTGTTGGATCGCTTCCCCTGCGACGATTCGACCGGCACCTCGCCGACTTCCACGATCCATCTGTGAAAATCTGTGTGAAATCTGTGCAATCTGTGGTTTTGAAATTCTGTTGATCCGCTCTGACAGTAATCATGGCACACGCACCATTTTTATCCTCCCGGGTGTGACGAAGGAACATGAAAGACCGCGATGTTCCTCCACCGCCTCCGACGCAACGGCATCGCACCCCAATCAGTACGTCGTTTCACCATTATTTCAATAGGACACCATGAATATCGCGATTATCGGGGCAGGTGGGGTTGGCGGATATTTCGGAGCGCGCTTGGCTCAAGCGGGACACACGATCACCCTCGTGGCGCGCGGGGACCATCTGCGCGCAATACAGCGCCACGGATTGAACGTGGAGAGCATACTCGGCGATGCGCATATCGAGAGTATCCGAGCCACGGACAGCATAGCGGATATCGACGAGGCCGAGCTGATCATACTCGGGGTCAAAGCATGGCACATCAAAGAGATCCGCGAGGAACTGCGCACGGTGTTGCGCGACGACACCGTGATCCTTCCTCTGCAGAATGGTGTGATGGCGCTGGACGAATTGTCCGAGGTGATAGACGGCAAGCATCTCATCGGCGGACTCTGCCGTATCATCAGCCGTATCGCGGCTCCCGGGGTGATCCAACATACCGGCATCACTCCCACGATCGTGATCGGCGAACGCGACAACAGACGCTCGGAGCGCATTCAGCGCATCCACACAGCTTTCACGACAGCGAATATTCTGACAACGATATCCGAAGATATCGACGCGGATGTGTGGAAGAAGTTCATGGCCATTTGCGTAAGCGGCTTGCTGGCCGTTTCGAGGACGAGCTACGGTGAGTTGCGCGAGTTGGAGGGCACCCGCACGATGATGATCGAGCTGCTTACCGAGATCCAGACTCTCGCTCACAGGCTCGGTGTGCGCATCACGCCCGAGCACGTCGACGCGGCGGTGAAGCTGATCGACAGCTTCCCGTACGATTCCACCTCTTCGTTGACACGCGATGTGCTGAACAATCGGCCATCGGAGATCGAGTATCAGAACGGCACGGTGGTACGGCTCGGAGAGGAGTACGGCATTGCGACACCGGTGAATCGATTTGTGTATCAGTGTATCATGCCCGGAGAGCGAAGGGCGCGGAATGTGCTCGCCACGCCACTCCCCTTGCCCCCATCACCATAACCTGGAAGTGTGAGTGACGGGTTAACCATGGATGGAAGCGAAGATCCAACCTGTGAAGCTCTGCGCATTATCTGCTCTGAAAATAGTCTCGCTGCCTGCATTATGCTCATCTGCGCGATGATGCATTGAGTAAAGAGTGAAGAGTAAAGAGTAAATTTTGCCGGACGTAGCTGGGAGTCAACCCGTACCCCCGCTGCCCCCGCAGGCAATGGACACCGATTCGCATCGCCGCTGACAGCGGGCGTGGGATTGCTTACGCAACACGCGTTTCTACTCAATCTCGCATGTCAAACACATTTGACATTGGCCGAATCACGCAGTATATTCTTCCCCATGAATGAAGCCGGATGCATTGCCAATGATGTGCGCACCTTGCGGCTGGCCGCGGGATGGACACAGGCGCAGCTTGCCGAGCGCGTCGGGGTGAGCCGACAAACCATCAATTACGTCGAGAACGGCACCTACTGCCCGAGTACGTATCTGGCCCTGCGCATCGCGCGGGAGTTGGGTGTACGGGTGGAGGATGTGTTCCGGCTCAAGGAGGAGGAGTGAGTCATGGAATTTCGACCGGAACGCGACGAGCGCCTCAAAGCGGTGATGGCCCGCGCGGGCATGTACGCCTGGTTTGTGTCCTTTGGCATGTTTTTCATTCTCGGAGCGCTGTCGCAAACGCTGGACGACGAGCTGCTGCGCGATGCAAATTTCATGTTGGTGTTGCCGTGGTTTGCGAGCACGATGGTGTTCCTCGGCATGCTGTTGCATGGCAAGTATTATAGCAGCATTCGCGAGGAGAATGCGCGCGCCTCGGGAGGGTCCGCCAGGGGACTCGGGCGCTTGCTGTTGTCCACCCTGCTCTTCGCCACTATCATGTTCACATTGAAACACTTCGACATACTCGACCGAAGTACTGAAAACTGGCAAAGCGACGCCCTGGACTCGGCTGGCACGGCGGTGCTGTGGGGAGTGGTGATGTATTTCATTCTGCTTCGAACACCACGGCAGAAAGACGACGAACGCTGACGTGGAACGGCGCAGCGCATGCTCTCGGTGGCAATGCCCTTCCGGCATCCAGTCCTCCCCCCCCGTCTCCATACCGCGGATTAGTGGGCAGAGGATTCGCCACGGATGAATGCGCAGATCCAATCTGTGAAAATCCGCGGATTATTTGTGAAATCTACTCTGAAAATAGTCTCGCCGCTTGCATCATGCTGATCTGCGCGGAAATGAGTAAAGAATGAAGGGTAAAGAGGAACGTTTGACGGTAGCCGCCAAGAGCCGATCCGTACCCCCGCCGCCCCCGCAGGCAATGGACACCAATTCGCATCACTGCTGACAGCGGTCGTTGTATTGCTTCATCTGCGACGATTCGCCCGGCACCTCGCCGACTTCCACGATCAATCTGTGATAATCTGTGTGAAATCTGTGCAATCTGTGGTTTTGAAACTCTGTTGCTCCGCTCCGACAGTGATCAAGGCACCTGCACCAATTTCATTCTCCCGGGTGTGACGAAGCCACATGAAAGACTGTGGTTTTAAAGCTTGTTGCTCCGCTCCGACAAGAATCACGGCACCCGCACCATGTTCCGCACTGCGGCTTCTCTCCGCTGTTCCATAAAAGAGGAGAGAGAAAACGATGTGCGGAATTCCGAGCCTTGCAGGACGGATGCTCGCAGCCGGCCGGGTGCGCTTTGCCCATCGCCGTGCCGAACAGGTGGCGTTGCCGTGATTGCCGTCCGCGATAATTAACAAACGTTATCGTGGTTGTTGAACATCCCAGCGTATGTTGCATGGAAAAACTTTGAAGCGTGGCACGGGGATATCGCGAATGAACAGGAGCATGCATACACGCTATGTGACTCTCGATACTGGCAGCTGCGAGGCATGCTGGCGTTGCGTGGACGCGTGTGTTCGCGGGGTGCTGGGCCGCATCCGTCTGCCGTGGCACAGGCATGCGCGGATTATCAACGGTGAGGTTTGCACCGGATGCCTGCGCTGCGGGAGAGCCTGCACCACGAACGCCATTGCTCCACGGAGGGTGTGAAATGATTCGTTTTTCCTCGCGTTGGGATGCAGCGCGTCTTCCACTCAATCTGGCACTGCTCACCTCGGGCGCTCTCGTGATGTTCACAGGACTGCTGCTGCAAGGCGGCTTTCATATGGGCAACCATGGCAGTATTGATCCGCGGATCTCGGTGCTCGGATGCTGTTACGAGGAGTGGTCGCGCTACCACTTCTTTGCGATACTGGCGCTAAGCGCGTTCATGCTTGTGCATCTCCTCCGTCATCGGTCATGGTACACGTCGCTGCGACCGAGACATTTCAGAGGCAAGAAGCGACAGGTCATGATACTTTCGACGTTGTTCCTTGCCGTCGCCGTTACGGGTTACCTTCCCTGGTTGATTCACGTCTGGGGTGGCGATGCTATGCTGCGGAAACTCTTCATTGAAATTCACGACAAACTGGCACTGCCTCTCTCGGGCTATCTCATCTGGCATATCGTGACGCGGCGCGCGGCTTTGTTCAGGCTGGCACCGCGAAAGGAGCGGCACGACATACCGGGAGCCGCACGCTGGAAACGAAGCGCTGTTTGAATCCTGCGCATGGGCGTGTAATTTGCTGCCGTGCGGAACCGACTCCTTCGCCCGGATGCCGGATACAGAATCCGCAAACGCGTCCGAGTTGTGGATCAATTGCTGACTGCGACAGCGTATGCTCCAGCTTCTTCTTGACATCGTACGAAAGAACGACGAGCACTGGTCTCGCTTGCAGTCCAGCCTGATCGAGCGATGCATTCCAGCAAAAACCGTTCTGCTCCATGCCGGCGAAATTTCCCGACACCTTCACATCATCCGACACGGCTGCCTTCGGATGTGGTACAACGCGGATGGGAAAGACATCACCTTGCAGTTTTTTTTCGAGGGACAGCCCGTGGCATCCATCGACAGCTTTCTGGGGGCGGAGCCCAGTTTGTTCAGCATCGAAAGCATCGAAGCCTCGGTGATCACTTCGATCACCAAGGAGGACTTCGAGTGGATACAGGATGTGTATCCCGAAGTGCGGAAAGGGATGAACGAGTACCTGCTGCGGCGCTTCAGGAATTACGCCGAGTTGTTCCTCTCCCGCATCAAGGATTCGCCCAGGCAGCGGTACGACGATCTTGTGAAGCATCATCCGGAAATCATTCAGCGCGTACCGCAGCATTACATCGCCACGTATCTCGGAATCACTCCCATTTCGCTCAGCCGAATCCGCAACCGACGATGAGCGTCACTTCACGGTGCAACGGAAGCTGGCGCGCAGCGCGTAGACCTTGCAGCAGCGTACGCTGGCGGTCCTTTCTGTGTACAGTGATCACCTTCAAGCGCGGGCAGCGATGCCGTGCTGTGCCTCGTGGACCAATGTGCCGCGGCGCGAATGCGTCTGTGATCATGTGTGGAGTATCCGTGAGATCCGTGGTTCTCACACTCGGTTCACGCGCCGCACGCATGTATCCCATCCCGTGTGGCTGCATGCAACGATAGCCTTCGACGGCCGTACAGATGAGTCTGTGGCGGAGAGGACATTCTCCATCCGACACGCTTCCATTCACAACAGAGAAACAGAGCACCGATATGAACGTGACCGTACTGCGGGTTGAGAGCATCATTGACGGCGAGAGCATCGTCATTCATCCCGTATTGCTGCAGCGCGGGCAGAGCAGCTATCTGGTGGATTGCGGCTACGCAGGTGGTTTCGAAGCCCTGGAGCATGCGTTGCTGGAAGCGGGTACATGTGTGGAGGATATTCGTGGCGTCATTCTCACACACGACGACTACGATCATTTGGGAGGCATGCGTTGGTTGAAGGACCGCAATCCCGCGCTACAGCTCTACTGCGGTGAGCATGAGCGCGATGCGGTGTCGGGCCGGGTGAAATCGGAGCGTCTGCTTCAGGCCGAGTCGCTGCTCGCGTCCATGCCCGAGGAAAGCAAGGATTGGGCTCGCGGATTCATTCGCATGCTCGAAAGTGTGCATCGCTTCGAACCGGGGCATGCGTTCACGGACCAGGAGATTTTCGAACAGGACATCACCATCCTTCACACACCGGGTCACACCCGCGGACACATTTCCCTGTACATCGCAAGTCAGAGCACATTGATCGCTGGCGACGCGCTGGTAATCGAGGACGGCGCCTTCGACATCGCCAACCCCGCTTTCACCTTGCACATGGATGCGGCGCTGCGCTCGGTGCGGCGGATTCGACAACTGCAGCCCCGGCGCATCATCTGCTACCACGGCGGCATCATGGATGAACAGGTGGACGAGCGCCTGCGGGAGCTGATCGAGCGGTACAGCGAGGATAGACCTCCGGCCGAAGTGCTATGAGAAGATACAATCACCGCACCCCCTCCGCCCTCGCAGGCAATTGACACCGATTCGCATCACTACCGTCAGCGGGCGTTCGATGGCTTCATCTGCAACGATTCGCCCGGCACCTCGCCGACTTCCACGATCCATCTGTGCTAATCTGTGTGAAATCCGTGCAATCTGTGGTTTTCCCCCTCCGTCACATCCACTCCAACAATAATCATGGCACCCGCACCGTTTTCATCATCCCGGGTGTGACGAATGAACATGAAAGACTGTGGTTTTAAAACTCTGCTGATCCGCTCTGACAATAATCGAAGAGCGCTCCGCACCGGCGGCGCGGAGCGCCCTGACAGCGATTACGCTTCCCCGCGCTCGGCGAAACTCACCATCCAACCCACACCGAATTTGTCGACACACATGCCGAAATATGCGCCCCAGAAGGTGGTTGCCAGAGGCATGGTAACCTGTCCGCCCCCGGAAAGCCCTGCGAAAATGCGCTCGGCTTCGGCTTTGTCGTCGGTGTTGACGGAAACCGCGAAGTTGTTGCCCTGTGTGAAGGCCGGAGCCCATTCGCCCCCGGTATCGCTGCCCATGAGCATGGTTTCGGCGCTGATCGGCAGGGAGACGTGCATGATCAAATCCTCCATCTCCTTCGGCAACGGAGGCATGCCTTCCTGCGGGGGCATATCCTTGAAGCGGCCGACGTAGGGAAATTCCCCACCGAACACTCCTTTATAAAACTCGAAGGCTTCGAGACAATTGCCATTGAAATTCAAATACACATTGACTGTCGTCATGGACACACTCCTCCATTATGATTGGTTGTGGGACAGATCTTTGACAATTTCCAACGCCGCTTCAAACGTGTCGCGCATGAAATCCAGATACTCCGGCTCGACATCCACCGACACGTCAAGGCGTACACCACCCGCCGTGGACGTGAGGCGGTAACTCTCCCGCGCATCGCTCCAGGCTCCCCCACTCTGCGCCGGCGGGACTTCCTCACCCTCCGGCGAGAGAACTCCCAGATGACGAATCACAAGCAGCTCTCCGGGTACGCAGTACTCTATATCGCTGTACATGCCTCCCGGTTCGGATGAAAGGAAATGCACGCGCTCACCGAGGGCGAAACGTCCCTTGAACGTGGACCCCGGCGAAAAAGGCTTGGTCCATTGCTCATAGCTGTCCTTCTCGAACAGCACATTCCACACGGTTGCCGCCGACGCGGCTATGTCGATACTGAACGTGAGTGTCTCCATTTCGTATACTTTCGACTATTTGTGGCGAAATGATGGAGGGGAAGTGTAGTGAAAGACGCGGAGAATTTCAAGGGGAAACTCCGCGCCATCGAGGGCGAATGAGGAGAACCCTGAGGGATCACGGGAGGGTGCGTATTGCCATGAGGACGGGATAGATCATGCCAGCAATGAGAAGCAGGACGATGACGGGGCGATTGATGTTCTGCCAGGCATAGTTGCGACGGCGGATGGCATCGATGCCGTGATTGACGCCGGAGAAGAAGAAGAAAAAGATGAACGCGAAGAAAATGGTGAGTTCGGCCACGAGTCCCCACTCCAGCGCCCACACCAGCACGGCTACGACGGCGTAGGACAGCAAGGCGATGGCGGACTGCCTCTGATAGTTGCTCCCCTGCTCGTAGCCCTTGATTGCGGCCGCCTTGTCGCCGAACAGCAGACCTTCCAATCCGGAAATTCCGGCGATGGCCACGATCACAACAGGAATCATGAAATGCAGTTGCGCCACGGCATCGTACCCGCTTTCCGCAAAACCGATGGAGTACCCGACATAGAACGCCACAGCGACAATGAGTATGCGAAGACTATCGAGGAGATTGAGCCACATTGCGTACCTCGGATTTGTGAAGTAGCAATATAGCATGATTTGATCGTGAATGCGTGTCTGGATTTGCTGAGTACGTGATACATTTGAAGAGAGCGCGGAGAGCGCAGAGGAATGGTTGAGGGCGCACTCCGCCTGAGGCATGCGCCACGCCGCATTCGAGCCAACGCAAGGGCGCAGAGACGCAAAGCCCGATTTCTCCGGGCCCTCGGTGTGGCGAAGCCCTCGAATCCTGCGCCTCGCCGCAATCAAGTCAAAGCAAGGATGTGGTGACAGATGGCCGCGATTCCTCCGGGCCCTCGGTGTGGCGAAGCCCTCCGGGTTCTCCGTGTCAGCGAAGCCCTGTGTTGGCGAAGCCCTCTGAGTTCTCTGTGTCAGCGAAGCTCCCCCTCCTTACCCTCCTATCCTCCTTATTCTCAATCTTCTCATTCTTCACTGGCTTACGCAGTGGTCTCCGCTGTGCAGCGCACCAGCACGTTGCCACGCTTCCGCCCGCTTTCGACGTAGCGATGCGCCTCGCGGAGCTGATCGAGCGTGTAGATGCGGTCGATGAACGGCGTGATGACGCCGTCGCGGAGCAAGAGTGCGAGCGCGTCGAGTGTTTCGAGCGATTCCTTGGTCGGATAGCGCACGCTGAGAAAGCTGCCGCCTGATGTGAGCGCAGCGCGACAGGAGCGTTTCGACAGTGTGCCCACGGCGTCGACAACGACGTCGTAGCGCGTGCCGCCAACGCGGAAGTCTTCGCGCGTGTAATCCAGCACTGAGTCGGCACCGAGTGAGCGCAGGAGTTCCGCATTCGCCGTGCCGCACACCGCGGTAACGCGAGCGCCGCGATGTCGCGCCAGTTGCAGCGTGTACATTCCTACGGAGCCCGACGCGCCGTGAATGAGCACGCTGCTCCCTTCCGACAAGGTCACCTTGTCCAGCAGGTACGCAGCCGTCATCGCGCCGACGGGCAGCACGGCGGCCTGCTCGTAGTCCACGCCGTCGGGAATGTGTGTGACGACGCCTTGCTTCCACTGTTCGGGCACGCACAGATACTCGGCATTACCACCGTGGCGCAAACCGGAGGCAGTGCCGAATACGCGGTCGCCCACGCGAAAGCGGCGCACGCCAGCGCCCACCCGCAGCACTTCGCCAGCGTACTCCACACCGGTGATGTCCATGGGCTTGAAACCGAGCAGCAAGCCCAGTGGCACGAGAATCGCCCGTGGAATGCGCCGCAGCTTCACATCGCCGCGCGTGACCGAGGAGGCGTGCACGCGAAGGAGCATCTCGTCCTCGCCCGGGATGGGGATGGGTCTGCGCTCGATGTGGATTTTATCCGGACCTCCCGATCCTTTGCATACTACGGCAAGCATGTCCTGCGCTACTTCCATGAGGTGCTCCATTCGATGGTTGATGATGTCCGGTTACTCCGCAGTTCCGCTCTGCTCACCTGTAACGCGAGGAGCTGTTCGCTCCGCTGATCATACAGCGCGATGCAGGCACGGCGTACCAGCAGCGGATGCCAGCGATAAAGGATCGATACGGCCGGCATGGATGAAAGATGCATGCTGTGTGCGCACCCACGCGATTGGCAAACACTGCGCAGCATCCAACCGCTCACGATTCATGTCACAGCTCGGCTCGGGCCCCATTGCCAGTGATGTTCCGGTACAAGCCCAGAAGTGTAACGGCACAGGTGAACAGCATAGCAATTGCCAGCGAAACAAGCAGTACGGTGATGACGGCCTCCACGGCCGGCGCCCCTTCCCTGCCGCCTGCGATCGGCATCATGGCGCCGGCGCCGGTAAATGCTGCCAGGAGTACAGCCACGATGTTGGCGAAGGCGCCGTACAACACAGCGTAGTAGGCAGCGCTGCGTACCTTCTGTCCCACGCGGAGGCGCGGCCAGAGCAGTCCGAGAATAATGAGGAACATGCCATTCATCACGCCCTCGAGATGAGCGGAGAGTCCCATGCGGGCATTCACCATAAGAGGAATGAGCAATCCCACGAGCAAGCCGAGCGTGAAGAGCGCCATGCCCAGAAAGAGGAGCCAACGCTCCTGATACTGCGCGCGTGCGGAGTCGTCGCTGTATGTCATATCCAGATTCCTTTCGGTGGATTGATTGAGGGGATGTTCTGCTTGAGAATGTGCTGCACGCATCGTGCCTCCGCGAAATCGCCGTCCGCCACAAGCATCATGCTTCTGGCAGACGGAACCACCGCTCGCGGGGGTGGAAGGAAGTGGTAGCTACCGCGTGGATCGACTTTAAAATAATACGGTTTTGATTTTATTCAAGCGCTCTGTCATCCCATCCGTGGCAGAAAAACGCGCTGTCGCACCGCTCTCAACAGAGGTTGTCCCCATCACTCCCGTGGTTGTCACCCTCGTCCTTGGTGCCACGGCAGGGACGAATTCGCCATCCTGGCAGACAGGGGGATGGTCAAGACATCCACAGCAACCCTGTCATCAAACACAAGTACTCCGGCACGATCCATGCTCTATCTCAGGCAGGCTCCTGCACATCCCCTGCCGTCAACGTCTGCGCGAAGGCGAGCACATGTCCGTCGGGGTCGGAAAGGTAGCCCACGATGTGGCCCCAGTCGCGCCGGCATGGTGCGTCGAGGATGCGGGCACCACAGCGACGCGCATGGTCGAAGGCCTCGTACACATCGTCCACATGCAGGTAGAGTTCGCAGCGCGGCACGCCACCCGCTTGCGCAGGATGGGTGATGTTCGGCCCAAGCAGACGCGCGATGCCGTCTTCAGGCATGAGGCCGAGTGTGCATTGTTCGCCAAGCCGGAACTCCGTCATCCCCGGCACATCCAGAAGGGGTTCGCGCTGAAGCACCGCGCGATAGAACTGCGCGCTGCGTTGCTGCTCGGCGACATACAGTATGATTTCCGCGTGGTTCATGACACTCTTCCTCCGCTATGGAAACTCGCAAATGCGTTGCGCATGCCCTGTCCCGTGATCCATCCCAGCACCGGACCGCCCGCGAGAATGAGCAACAGATTCACCACGGCAAGCACCAGGCCCCAGACTGGCGCTGGTCGAATCATCATGGTGGCATTGATGGCGAGGAGAAAGAGCGCGGCGAGTGTCCAGCCCAGCAGCGAGCGCCGGCACCAAGCAACGCCGGTAATGCCGCTCCTGCGCAGAAGCATCTCCTGCATGCAGGACAACAACGCAGCACCGGTGAGAACACAAATCGGCAACGTGTACCAGGCGGCGGACGGCAGCAAAAAATGGGAGAGCACGAACGGTACGGTGAGAGCGAACACGCTTGAGGCTATCCAATGCAGCGCGGGTACGGATAGGCGGCGGAGAGCGAAGGCCTGGACCACGCCCACGGCGAGCCCCATGCCCAAGCCGATGTGAAATTGCCAGTGCTCGATTCCCACCGCATCCAGCATGGATGAAAGCATGATCACCGCAACAACGCCCAGCAACCAGCCAGCGCTGTGCAGCCATACCCATCGCGTGAGCGTCATGGTGGGACTCATACCTCGCCCTCCACCCAGCGACTGCTCTGCTTGGCGCTCAGCGTTTCGATGCGCAGACGCAGGATCACCATGCGCGCCATGCTGTGTTCGTCGAAGTCCACAAGCTCGCCCGCACCATGCTGCGCCATGAGAACGGCGAGACCGTGGCGCTTGTCTTCTTCCGTGGTGAGAATGTCCACCGTGCCGTAGCCCACAATGCTGCGATACCGTGTGGACCAGCCGCAGGCGCGCTCATGCTCGATGATGCGCACGCCATGCTCGATCTCGAAGCAGACCCGGGGATTGCGTCGAAGGATGTCGAGTTTGCGTCCCTCCGGCGCGGCATGGATGTAAAGAAATGGAGCTTCGTATCCATAATTGAAAGGCAGTACATAGGGCTCGCCCGCGTCCACCATGCCGATGCGGCAGACGGTTTCGCTCGCGAGCAGTTGCTCGATAATTGCTTGATCGGTGATTTCCTGATTGCTCTTGCGCATGATTGCTTGTTTGTGGTTGAAAAATCCAGAGCCGAGACGCGATGCTTATATTTTCAGAAACGATGCCTCGATGGAGTTCCGCAAGCGCGCCGGAACACCCACCTCATCGGCATACTGCGTCCAATGGGACAAAACGTCACGCACTTCGTCGACTATAGCCAGCGCGTGCTTCACTCCGGCGAGGCGGGCTACTTCGAGAAGATCGGAGCGCGTATGGTGTTCACGTTTACCATTGGCGCTCAGGGCATGGCGGCTGACCCAGGGACTGTCGGGGCGCCAGGCGTGGCAAAGATCGTAGGCCGGGGCGAGTTCCCAAGCTGCGTCCTTTCGCAGCAAAAACGCGGTGTTCTTGGTATGATCGTCGCAATTTCTCGCGAGAATATTGAACACCATGCGCCGGAACTGCTGTTCGGCGGCGCGGTAGTCGAGACCGAGAGTGCGCAAGGTCTGGAAGAGCATCTCATAGCTGTGTCTATGCACGTCATTGTAATCGAGATGTTGCATGCCGCACCAGGTCAGCACATGATGCCGCTGCGCGCCGCCTGCGCGATCGAAGCGACGTGTCATGAAATGCGCCCGACCGCCTTCCTCGAGAAGACGACAGGGCATCATTTCTATTCCGCATGCCACTGCCATGCGATGGTAGGCCATTTCCACACGACCATATCCCTTGGTCGAGCGCAGCGTGGCATCACGCACGCCATCGAGTTTGATCAACCAGTGCTCGAAGCCCTGCGGAGCGTTGCCCTGACCCGAACGCACTTCCCCGCTGCGGGGATTCCATGCGATGACGGCTTTCGCGCGGGCACCGCCGGCGGAAGTCCCGATGCGGATGATGTCGCGAAGCGCAGCGCCATCGTCGCCCCTGAACGACGTGCGAAGCGATGAACGACGACGCAGGACTTCCTGGGCGAGTTCGACGAGTTGATCGATTTCCACGGCGCGAGTGCGCGAATCCGCAGGCAGGAGCGCAGGTTCGAATTCCAGCGCTCCCATGGCGCGCGAGCCGAGAAAACAGAGCAATTCCACCGGATTCACATCGGAGAGACTTCGTCCCGAACCCGCGAGCCATGCCTGAATGACTTCCGTTCCAAAGCGATCCGGAAGCGCATCCGCCAGCAGACCGGGCAAGCCGCGAAAAGTGTCCCACGCCGAATCGCGTCGGGCCCGAAGCTCGGGGAAGCCGTACACGCGCTCGGGCGAGCGAATGGGCATGGTAAACGGAGCGATATCCCAGCCGTGACGCTCGAACGACGAGTCGTACTCGAACCACGCCATCGAGGTCGCCACGTCCCACGATACTGCGCCCACCAGTTCGCCCCACATGCGCACGAAGGCGGCCGTGATCATTGCTGCTCCCTGGCAGCGGAATCCTTCCGGCCCGCCTTGTTCACGCGGATGCGCTTGCGCGCGCTGCGTTGCATACGCGCGATGGCGAGTGGACTCGGGGTTTCGGTGACGACGAAGACGTCCATCACATGCAGCAATTCCAGCACACGAAGCACGCGCAGCAATGAGAGAAGTTGCACGGGCTCGCCACGTTCAAGCAGGCTCACGGTGGATCGGCTCAGCCCCGCTTTATCGGCGAGCATATCCTGCGTCCACTGCCGTCTCTGCCGCGCATGCCGGACGAAGGCGCCGATATTGCGTGCCAATGCGATATCACTCATGGTTTGCCAACGTGTGTCGTTTTTTTCATTCACTACCATGGCATATTCCAATTTGTGAATGATTACTCATGCAAAGTTAGCGCGACTATTCGCTTATGTCAAGCCCGCACACCGATCGCGATGGAGAGAAAGCTCATTGTCCTGCGCCGCCGGACGTCAACCACCCGACTTCGGGCCGATGCGCAGCGATGTCATGGTGAGCGCGCCGGCGACGTACTCGTCGTTGAACAGCGCGGCCTCCTCCCCTTCCTCCTGCAACGCCAGTGTGTACAGCAACGGGAGGAAGTGTTCGGGCGTGGGAACGGCGAGTTTGACCGCTTCGCTTTGCGTGGCGTAGCGTTGCAGCGCCGCATGATCGCGTGCACGAATGGCGGCTTTCATCCACTCGCCGGCCTCGACGGCCCAATCGAAACCGAAGCCCGCCTCGCCAAGCCGATCCCAGGCCACGCGCCGAAGATTGTGCACCATGTTGCCGCTGCCGACGATGAGTATACCCTTGCGACGCAGCGGCGCCAGACGCCGCGCAAGCGCGTAATGTGCCTCCGGCGATGCGGTGTAATCGAGACTGAGTTGCAGAACGGGCACGGTGGCATCGGGAAACATGTGGATGAGCACGCTCCAGCATCCATGATCCAGTCCCCACGAAGTATCGAGCCCGAGTGTGGAGGCACCGAGCATGCCGCGCATCTCCTCGGCCACGGCGGGTGCGCCGGGCGCGGGATACTGCACCTGATAGAGCGCCGGCGGGAAGCCGCCGAAATCGTGAATGGTGCGTGGCTGCGGCATGGCAGTGACGAAACTGCCGGGGGTTTCCCAATGCGCCGACACGCAGAGCACGGCGGCGGGTGCGGGAAGCGTGCCGGCAATGGTGCGGAAGCCACGCGTGAATGCATTGTCCTCGATGGCATTCATCGGACTACCATGTCCCAGAAACAGCACGGGCATGGGCTCCGTGCTTGGAAGGGATTCGGCAAGGCCGCGCAGTTCACGCAGAGCCAGCGGAGTGGCGAATGGCAGCGCTGCCAGAAGTTGCAGGAATTCCATGCGCTTCATGTCCTTTGCTTTCGTTGTGCGTTTGCATGCAAACCGTACAATACACAGATTTTTCGTCGAAATCCATGTTCCACGACGTGCCCCATGTTTGCATGCGTGCACGCCTAATCAAGCAAGCGGTTGAAGCCCGTATAGGGATGCAAGGCGGTGCGGGAGAAGCGGATACGCCCTTCGCGCACCAGCGGCAGCATGTCCAGAACCCGCCCCGCTTCATCGGCGTCCGCGCATTCGAGCACGAGCACGGCACAGTGACGGTCGTCGAAATAGATTTCACGCAGCAGTCCCTCGTTGTGCAGGCGCAGCACCGCACGGGCTTCCTCGCGCAGCAGCTCCGCATCGACCACGGCATCAATGGGGAGCAATTCTTCCTCGATAGCCAGAAATTTCATCGATACTCCATGGTCATCATGCGACCGCTGAGGCGGACGGTTCATCGGAAACAATGACACTCACAGCTGACAGGGCTTGGCGCCATCACATTCACCGAGCGTGGTGGCATTGTTCGATCGTCTCAAAAATACAGCGCATGCCAGCGCACTTCACCTGTGGAGCGAAACTCCAGCGTGGGCAGTGGTACCTTGAGGAAATTCAACGCGTCGAGCAAGGTATTGAGCAGCGCCGAATCCGTGCGCAGCGCGCTCCAGTCCACGTCGAACGAAAGCAGCACGCGCCGATATCGCTGCACGGCAGGCAAGGCGACACCTTGATACTCGGTGATGTTTTCATATTCGCCAAACATCCCTCCCGCCCCGTAGCCCACCGATATCGCGAGCCAGGCGGGCAGCACTCCGGTGTGCAATACGGGCTCCAGTGGCAGCGAAAGCCAGTAGCTGTGGCCGTTGTAATCCTTGAGCAGGCGATCCACCGCGGAGCTGCCGAGAAAGCCATTGGCCTGCTCCGCGAATGCGGATTCCGTGTAGCTGAATTTGAAACGCAACACCTGCCGTTCGAAAAGCAACTCCTGCCCGAACACCAGACTGGATCCAAGTGCATTGGCCAGCATGTCGTACCAGGAAAATCCGTAACCCTCGTGAATGCCGTCCATGATTTCCACCGGGGTTTGCAACAGCAACCCGAGCGCGCCGCCGAAGAACAATGCTTCTCCACGCGACATGCCGCTATGCTCGAGAGTGCGCAGCCCGATGCTGCTGTACACGTAGGCGCCGAACGCGTGTCCGCATTTGTCCACCTGCATGTAGCCGCTCCCGTCGTTGTAGAAATGAAACGGCACCACGGAGCGATCCTTGTACCAGGTGTGTTGCAGCACGTACATGGCCACACCGTAGTACGCCGCGGTGGCACCGATGGCGAGCGGCCAATTGCCGCCGGAGTCTGCGCTGTCGGCAGTGCGCAGCGCAAGCACGGCTCGCACGGGTGGCATGAGTGTATCCGACGTTGATTTCGTGTTCGCCTCCAACGGTTGCGCCGCTCCGATGTCGGAGAGCAGGATGGCGAGGACAAGCGAAAGCACTGCGCGAAGCAACATCTCAGGGAAGCTCCAGCATATCGCCTCGCTCCATGGCGCGCGTGAGCGCACGGATGAAACGCGCCATGGGAGCGCCATCGATCACATCGTGATCCATGAGCACGGTGAAATTCAGCACATCGCGTATCACGAGCTGATCGCCGTGTGCCACGGGCTTACGCAGCACCGAACCGAGGCCGATGCACAATGGATGCACGGTGAGCGGAAGAAACCAACCGTTGATCGCTCCCGCGGAGGTGAGCGAGGTCACCGCAACGTTTCCCATCAGCGCATGTGTGCGCTTCGGTGAAGCCAGCAACGCCCTCCATATGAGTCGGCGCAAAAAGGCCGGAAGCAGAACATAGATGCGCTCCCCGACCGTGGAGGAACGATGGAGCACGAGATCGTTCGCAACGACGCTGCTGTCGATCGCCTCGCGCAGGCGCAGCGTGATATCGGTCGGCGACAGCGTATTGATGTCGGGTAGGAGCACGGGCAGCGGCACCACCGTTCCGTCCACTTCTTTTTCCACGACAATGGAAATGGAGACGCTGTCAGCATACTGCACGCGGCGGCGCCCGGCGCGAAACGCAGCGACCTCGGGGTGCTCCCGCACCGTGGCGCCGATCACCGCCAGCGCCCATGCGAGAAAGGAGAGTTCCCCGACCTCGCGACGCCATACGCGTATGCGCTCACGCGCTGTGGTGACGTCCACCTCCAGCATCGCCGACACATGATGGCGCGACCTCGCGAGTGCGCCGATATCGATGGTGGCCAGACGCGATGGTGGAAAGACTCGGGAGTGAAACATGGCTGCACTTCGAGGCATCACCGTGCATCGTCGGTTGCGAGAAAGCGACGCAACTGTCGTTGATGCCGCAGTACATGCACGATGGCATGCTCCATGAGTTGTTCGACGTCGTAGACGCGACCGGAGGGCACCGTGACGGAGCGCAGTTCTTCCATTTCCAGCAGCGACCGCATCTCCCGCTGCTCGAAAAAGCGCACCGCCGCCTCATGCATGCCGCGCAGATCCGCGATGTAGGACATCGGGGTGTCACGGAGACGGCGCACGGGGTAGTCCACCTTTTCGCCCGAAGCTCGCCGCAAGGAAACAATGTAGCCGTGACCGGAGCACACAACATGCGCGAGAAGCGAAGCGATGGAGCGGCAATCCTCATCCTCCGTCTCCGCATCGCGAATCGTGCTCAAGGCCACGGCGTCGAGATGCTGTATGTCGACGATCATGTCCTCGATGCAGCGCAGGTATACTTCAAGAACACCGCGCACATCCGGAGCGAGAGTATTCGACATGGGACTCCTGTTTACGTTGTCCGGACCGTTTCGTGCAATGTACGCGAGTTTCCGTAAAGTCCCGCGCACGAGGGCTGCTTCAGCGCAGAATGCGATGAATCGTCACTGCACTGCGCGTTTCAACACGCACGGTGTACACGCCCGGCGGCAGGGCGCGCATGTCCACCTCACTCCCCCGCTCGCTTGCCACGAGCACCCCAAGCAGGGTGAATACCTGCACGCTGCGCACGTCGTCGGCTACGACGTGTACCATCCCGCTTGTGGGATTCGGATACAACCGCGGTGCGTCACCCATGGCTGGCGCTGCAATGGATGATGGCTTCACGCAGATATGCGTTTCGAAAAATTCGCGCGTACGCGCGAACATGACACTGTCCTGCGCGAGTCCCGCATGCGTGACGCCTGGGTACACGTGGAACTCATGCGTCACTCCGCCGTTGGCCAGCACCGAGCGCAGCAACTCATCCATGGCGAGGGGTACGACGTTGTCGGCATCGCCGTGGTGGATGATGTACGGGCAACGGATAGCGGCTGCCTGTGCGGCGCTTGGCGCTGTCGCGCCATCCTCGGGACTGACGCCTCCCGCGGTATGTCCGGCGCAGGAAAACATGGAGGGGAAAGCAGCGACCACACCAGTGCTCGTGAATGCGCCGCGACTATGACCGAACACGGCGAGGCACAGCGTATCCACAACGCCCAGCGCGGCGAGGATGTCGCGGCATGCAAGTACACGGCGGTAATTGCTCTCGCTCGCTCCGAAATTCGCCAGCGTGCTGTCGCCCGGACTGCCGATGGGAACCCCGCCCGCATGGCAGAGATTGGTCGCGATGCACACGTAGCCCCATTCCACCATGCGTCGCGCAATGGCGCGGCTGTAGCCGAAGGCATTGCCGCCCGTGCCATGGTTGATGATGACAGCCGGAAAGGGAGCGCTGCCTTGCGCGGGACGGAAGAGTATGCCACGCAGATCATACGCCACGCTATCCACGGTGCGCGTGTATGTCCAGGTCGCACCCGCCTGCGACGCGGGGTCGCCGGTGATGGTCAAGCCGGGCAATTGAGCGCGCGCAGGTTCCGTCGCGAGAAGGAGCAGCATCGGGACGCATAGGCGAACAATCCGTTTGGCGAGAGTCGTGCTCATAGTTTCGGTGTTTGCAGCATGCGTTGAATGGAATGCCGCACGCCGGGCGACAAGGTGTCCATGTATTCTCTGCGCGTCAACAACGCGACTTCGGCGCGGAGTTCTGGATACTTGGCGGCGAGTGCGGCGATGAGACGAAACGCGTTGTGGCGCACGGAAGGCGGCTTGCCGATGCTTCGCCAGAGATCGACGCATGCATCGAACAGTGGTCCTTCGTGGCGCGTGGGAATGTGCATGTTCTGGAGAATCTTCAGCAGTTCGCGTTGCTCGCTGTCGCGGCGTTCGCGCAGGATGCGAATGATGCGCGGAATATGTTTCCGGATGCGCGCATCGTTTTTCTCCATGACGCTCCACAGCACCCAGGAGGCGCGCCAGGAATAGGGTGAACGTTCCGCGAGCGTCAAGGCCAGCGCCTCGTCGAACGCCTCGGGGTGCAGGCGCATCCAGGCGATGATGTCCGCCTTGTAGTTTGCGTTCAGCAGGTTTTCCAATTCCGTGGGCATGCGGCTCACCTCGATAGCTGAATCACGGCAGATCTCCGGCCACCGCGTCCATCGGTGCATCGAGTGGCAGCATCATTTCGAATTGCATTCCCTTTCGCGGAATGCCGCAGGCCGTGAGGAAGGCCAGCGTGGCGCTGTCGCGGGCATCGACGTTGATCACCTTGAGCAGCCCGGCGCGGTTTGCCTCGAGCATGGCACGCAGCAGCGCGCTGCCAACGCCGCGTCGACGAGCCTCCGGATTGACCAGGAGTTGCGCCACATCCCCCGTAGCGGGCTCGAACAATGCGTAACCGAGAGCGCGATCAGACTGAAAGGCACCGAGCAGGACAAAGGTGTCCGCGCTCCGCCGAATCGAGTCGAGGCTGTTCTGCCAGGACGGCTCGTAGTCGGGCACTAGGCCCGATCCGTTCAATTCCTCGAAGGAGATCGTGCGTATGCTCACCTGCTCATTGCGCAATGGGGCCGGACGAATGGCGCCGAGATCGCTTTGCACGTGATAGGAGAATTCCCTGCTCGTCGTAAAGCCCAGGCGCTTGTACACCGACACCGCCGCTTCATTGTGCTGCAACACTTCGAGTACGTAGTTCCGCACGCCAGCGCGCCACAGTGTGGGTAAGGACGCAGTAAACAAACGCGATGCGAGCCCCTGCCCGCGGAAGTCCGGCAGGGTGCCCGTTCCGCTGTCGTAAGCGCAGCGCTCGCCGGCGAAGTCGCCGATACCGTTGAAGGTGAAGGACACGAGGCGTCCGTCGATACGCAGACCGAAGGAGAGCGCGGGATCGAAGCCGCGGCGCCGGAGCATGCGGCGCAGACCGGGTTCGTCCACCTGCACTTCATAGTCCGCGAAGGCGGCGCTGAACGTGGCGAACAATTCATCGAAGGTACAGCTGTCGAGTGTGACGAGGGAGGCGGGCGCGCTTGTACCGCCCGCCTGCGTGTATCGCTCACCAGTACTGCTCATTCCAATCTCCCCTGCACGCGCTTCCATGCGTCGGTGGTGAGGAAGCACTGGTCCATGGCATCCACCATTTCCGCAAAGCGTTCGAAGGCGAAGCTGAAGGTGAGCATGTTCTTCGGAATGTATGGCCGCGCGGTGGGATCGAACATGCCGATGAAGGCGCGTGTGGGGTCGAGCAAGGGTTGGCTGAACACCGTATTGCATCCGGCGCCGAAGGGCGTGCGCACGCTGTCGTCGAAGAAGTTGCAGTAGGAAAACCAGGTGAACAATCCAGAGAGCAGATCGGGCGTCGCGAAAAAAATCAGCAGCTGCGGTGCATCCTCCTCGCGCAGCGCGTCCCAGCGGCGCAGATGCAGGAAGCGCTGATGGAGCGGAAGAAATTCCTGACTCGCCAGCCAATCGCGCACCATTTCAGGCGTGCGCACATAGCGTTCCCCTTTCATCTGCTCATTGCCGCAGGAGAGGAAGTACTCGAAATTCGGACGCAATGTATCGCTGTAACCGAGGTAGCGCTTTGCTCCCATGCAGGTCAGAGACGAAGCATTCATGCACAACGCGTCGCCTGCGCGCACGCGGGCGAATTCGCCCATGACGCAGCAATGCCTGTCCTTGGGGGGATGCAATTCCTCGCCCTCGGGTGTGTCGGTGAACCACGCTGCGATGGGGAGTTCCGAGGCAGCGAAATAACGTTCCCATTGCTGTTCGAAGTGCTGTTTGAGCCGCATGTCCATGATACTACCTGCGATATGTGGATGAGTGTCGACGGGCCTCCCGGGCGCACAGCGGATCGGGAAGCTCCACGTCGACAACAAAGATACGCATTTGTCCGATTCCACTGCGGGGCGATGCCGTTGGCTTTGCAATCGACGCGGTGGTGGCATACGATGGATTTGGAGCGATGTTGCCGCGTGCATCAGATAATCCAGAGGCGATTCTCCGAATGGCAAATCCGCTGTCCGAATAATCGGGCTTGGGACTCGGATCCACACGAGCGTACCGCGTCGAAACCCAACCCGTGGTCCAGCCAGGGTTGGACTATCACGCCCGATCCAGCATCGCATTTCCAGCATCGCATCCGTCTCACTCTCGCAAAGGCGGCGCGGAATTCGTATCTTCATGGATGCGGCCTGCGGGCCCTCCATCCCTCCTCCACAATCGATATGCGCGTATGACAGCAACACAGGACAAACCGCGGTTGAAGGATTTCCCGAAAACCTATTGGGTGGTGATTCTCTTCGAGTTTTTCGAGCGCGGCTCGTACTACGGCATGATGAGTATTCTGTCGGTGTACATGACCGACATTCTCGGTTTCTCGAAGGAAGGTGTCGGCGTGATCAAGAGCACGATACAGCCGCTGCTGTACTTCCTGCCGATTTTCACAGGTGCGATCGCCGATCGCGCGGGCTACAGGAAGACGCTCATGGTGGCCTTCGCGCTGCTTGGTGGCGGCTATTTCCTCACCTCGCAGATGAGCACGTATGGCGCGGTGTTTTTCGGTCTGGTGATCATGGGACTCGGCGCGGGCACGTTCAAGCCGGTCGTGTCGGGCACGATCGCCAAGCTCACCGACGAACGCACAAGCACGCTGGGCTTCGGGATTTTCTACTGGACGATCAATCTCGGCGCCTTCCTCTTCCCGCTGATCATCGTTCCCATGCTCAAATCCATCGCCTGGCATTACGTGCTCATCGCCTCGGCTATTGGCACGGGTGCCATGCTCATCCCGACGATTTTCCTGTTCAAGGAGCCGTTGGAGAAGCGCACGGAAAAGGAATCGATGGGCAAAGCCATGCGCGACATTTTCACGAAGCTCGCGATGGTGTTCACGGACTGGCGCTTCATCCTGTTCATTTTCATCTACTCGTGGTTCTGGATTCTGTACTTCCAGATGTTCGACAGCGTACTGTGGTATGTGAAGGCCTTTGTGGATGCCACACCGCTGAATTCCTTCATCAACTCCACGCTGGGTATCAACTGGAAATTCGATGTGGAGCATGTGACGGTGATCAACGCGGGCACCATTATTCTGCTGCAGTTGATGATTTCGCGCATTGTGAGCAAAACCAAGGCGCTGCCCACGATGATCACGGGTATTTCGCTGGGCACGCTGGGCATGGCCATTCTGGCGGTGGACACGAATATCTGGGTGTTCATGATCGGCATCATCATGTTCTCCATCGGCGAAATGACGGCGCATCCGAAATTCATCAGCTATCTGGGTTTGATCGCGCCGCCGGATAAAAAGGCCACGTACATGGGCTTCGGTTTTCTGTATGGTGCCTTCGGTTCGCTGATCGGCGGCGTGCTGGGCGCGAAGCTGTACGTGCTGTTCATCGACAACCCGATGATCGCTTTCGTGAAGAACCGCGTGGTAACGGGCGGCGCAAACATCGAGTGGCCGGAGTCCATCACCATCGATCAGGCACTGGCCATCGGCGAGAAGATAGGGTTGACAAAGCTCGAAATCGCCGCCGCGGCGAGTCCCAGCGAATTGTGGCTACTCTTCAGCGGTATAGGCGTGGTGTGTATCAGCGGCTTGCTGCTGTATCAGAAATTCATCGGAGCGCGTTCGCATTCCTGACACGAGTCCAGGCAACGCACACTGCGTTGTACCAGTGAGTTACGAAAAACGCGGAGAGCACGGCGCATTATTGGCCGTGCTCTTCAATTTTCTGGTTTGAGAGGATCAGCACGGGGAGATTGACACACTCGACGGCGCGGAGCAGGGAGATATTACTCCGTTACAAGCAGGGAGCGGAGGATTCTTTTCGCGAGGATTTCGTTGATCTCGACATGACGCGGGATAGGTTGCGTCATTCCATTTCGAGAGTTGTGGTACAGGTCGTGACGACCTCCATTATGCAGCAGTATACAGCCGGCGGCTTCGAGTCTTGATATGAGTTCGCGCCGTTTCACGCGACTTCCAGCTCGGCTTCCCTTCTGATACCGGGGAAATCCTCCGACCGAAACATGTCATGCAGTTCCCGAAGATGTTCCTTCAAATCTTCCAGGCTGCTCCCTTGCGTCCAGTGCTCCGGATACTCGTTCAGATATCCCAGGTACATTCCGTCGCGCTCGCGCCAATATGTGAATCGGATTGTCATTGCGACCTCGATCTACGGAGTGCGGTGAAAGCTTCTACAACCTGTGTCGCAGGAAAAACACGATAAAAATTTCGAGCTTTTATCACTCAATCGCAAGGCATGGAATCAGCACCTGTAGCGCGGATAACGACGTGCTGTACAACCTGGAGAGCACCAGGTAAAGAGTGAAGAGTAAAGAGTGATGAACCCGAAATCACGGAGGTCGATCCCGTTCGAGGCGCCCGGACAGCGCCCCCGCTTTACTCTTTACTCTTCACTTTTCACCTACTCCATCCACTTCCGCACCGCACAACGACGCCTACTTGACCAGCGCCATCTTCCGCACGCTGCGCTCACCATTGGCGCGCAGTTCGTAGAGATAGCTGCCGGCCGGCAGATCGGAAGCATCGAAATGGAGGTGATGCGTGCCGGCGTCGCGACGACCTTGCGCAAGTATGCGGAGTAGTTTGCCGCGCGTGTCGAACACGCGCAACGTCACTTCGCCGGCCTTGTGCAAGGTGAGGGGGATGGTTGTGGAGGGGTTGAAGGGATTCGGATAATTCTGTCCGAGGGCAAAGGTCAATGGCGCGCGCGAGGCATCGTTTGAGAGCACGATGGACGTCATCCACATTCCACGGCCATGGGTGGCGGCGTAGATCACATCGTCCTCGGTGATCTTGATGTCGTCGATGACCACGTTGGGCAAGCCATCGCCGAAGGGTTCCCAGTTCAGTCCCGCGTCGTAGCTGACGTACACTCCGACATCGGTGCCCGCGAAGATGACGTCGGGTCGCTTGTCGTAAATGGCGATGGCGCCCACGGGAATACGCGGCAGCGATGTGGTTTCGCTCGCGCCACCCATGAAGGTCCAGCTCGTACCTCCGTCGGTGGTTTTATACACACCGGAATTGGCGGAGAAGGCCATGGTGCCCACATAGGCGATATCGGGATTTGTGGGATGCACGGCGACGGCCGACAGGAAGAGCGACGGCAGTCCGTTGTCCACACGCGTGAACGTCACGCTCGCAGGAGCGGCCATGGCGTTGGTACTTTTAAAGACACGAACGGCATAGCCCGCCACGCCGTACACCACATCCGGTTGGGTTTTGCAGATGGCGATGTCCTGCATTTGCCGCGACCAGCCCGAACCGCCGGTGAGTTCCGGCGAGATGGGTACCCACAAGGTCGCGCCGTCGTCGGTGCGGTAGAAGCGATCTCCGCCGATGAAGAGCGTACTGTTCCGCGTGGGATGCATGACGAACGGCGCCACGAAACTGAACAGATTGTTGCCGCTGCCATCGGTGCGCGTCAGACCACCGGTCGCTGCGCGGAAGTTCGTGCCACCGTTGGTGGTCTTGGCGAGATTGGCGTATTGCGAGGACACGTAAAAGACGTTGGTGTCGGCATGGTCGAAGGCTACATAGCCGCCGTCTCCACCCCAGGAGAGACGACGCCAGCCCAGCGGATTGGTGGAAGAACCGAGATTGTTGCGCCTGTCCTGCGTTCCACCGGCAACACGACGGGGATTCTGCCGCTGATAGTCCATGCCATAGAACTGCATGGTGGCAAGTCCGTTGTTGATTTCCTCAATGAATACCGACGCGGCCGTGCAGTCGAGCGTCATGAACACTCCCCCGTCGCTGGCCATGACCATGCGATTGGGCTGCGCGGGATGGAAATCGATGTAGTGCATATCCACCCAGGAGCTGTTGTTGGCTCCGTTCTGACTGGAGATGCGCGAAAACGCATTTCCTCCATCCACACTGCGCCACCACTCGATGCCGCCGAGAAACACGGTGTTCGCATTGGTGGGATGAATGCGGATGTGGAGATTGTAATCGCCCTGCGAACGCAGCGCCTCCCGCATATTGTTCTGCGTGGATGATTGCATGCGCTCCCAACTGCTGCCATGGTCGGTGGAGCGGAACACGCCGAGAAAATCCTGATTCTCCGTGGGAGCGAATTTCGGCGCGCGCTGCATCGCGCAGACGATGACGCCGGCGGTGGAGCGGCTGGCGTCGATGACGAGATTGCTGATGGAATCGGCGGCGGGGAGATTCTGCGTGATCTTGGTGAAGGTGAAGCGCTCGCCCAGGGAATCGGACACATAGATCCCGTTGCTGCTGCGTCCATTGTAGGCGCCGAAGGCCACGATGACGCGATTTTTCTTGAACGGATCGATGAGCACGTCGCGGGCGGGACCGTTGAGTACCGCGCGCCATGTGGCGCCGCGGTCGGTGGAGCGGAACAATGCCCCGCTGCCCCCGCCGTAGGTGGCCGCGACGTAGATGAGGTCGCGGTTGTCGGGATGCACCTCCACATGGTTGATGGCGAAATCACCGTCGCGCACCAGATCCTTCATCATGTTTTCCCAGGTGGCGCCTCCATCGGTGGAGCGGTACAAGCCGTCGCCGTACACGCGATCGAAATTGATCGATCCCTCGCCCGTGCCGATGTAGATGATGTCGGGATCCACGGGATCGAAGGCCAGATGTCCGATGGCCAGAGTGGGCAAATGATCGGTGAGTGGAAACCAGGACGAGCCCCCGTTCGAGCTTTTGAACAATCCACCCGAGGCGGAACCGGCATAGAGAATATCGCCGTTGGTCGGATGGTACTTCACCACGCGAATACGTCCTCCGATATCAGCCGGACCGACGAAGCTCCACTGCGAGGAGAGACTTGCCTTGCGCATGGACAGCTGTTCCTGCTTGAGCGCACTGGCCTCGCGCAATCCCTGCGAGATACTGCGATCGGCATTCCACAGGCGCGGGAGGAAGTAGCGTTCGAGATGGGGCATATCGTACAAGCCGCCGCTCCGCAATTGTTCGCGGATTTCGCGCTTCTCCGCGATGCGCTGAGCGCGCGCGGTGGAGAGCACGGGGAGCGGATCGAGCGCCATGTTGTGAGTGGTGAGCAGAAGAGCGCCCGCGGTGGCGGCGAGCAGTCCTATGGCGGAGAAGGTTCGCATGATGTGGTACCTCGTTGATTTGCCGGCATCGCGTCGGTGAAGGGACATGACTCCGTGCAAACCGTTTCTTATATTCCGGAAATGCGCCAGCGGCGGTCAATCAGCATCGAGCGCAGGTGTACGCCCAATCATGAAAGATAGATGCGGATGTCGTGAAAGGCAATGAAAATCGAACGCCCCGGAGCCCGCGATGAACGCGGATAACATTGTCCCGCTGGCCGCACGGATATGCGCGGTGGCCCGCGCCGTGGCGGTGGCGGCGATACATGGGCGCAGCGCTCCCCCACGTGCGGAGGACCTGGCCGACATTGTCAGCGAAGGCGTGTTCGTGACGCTGCGTATCGGGGGGACACTGCGAGGCTGCATTGGTCTGCTGACTTCCGCGGAGCCCTTTCCCATGATGCTGGCGGAGGCGGCGAGGCGCTCGGCGACGGAGGACCTGCGATTTCCCCGCATCACGGAGCGCGAACTGGAAAACCTGCGTGTGGAAGTGACGCTGCTCGGAGCGCGTGAGCGCATCGAGGACGCTGAAGATTTTATTCTCGGTGAACACGGCCTTGTGCTGGAATGCGAGGGCCGTCGAGGGCTGTTGCTCCCACAGGTCCCGCTCGAACAGCGCTGGGACAAGCGGGAATTCCTCCGCGGGCTCTGTCGCAAGGCCGGCGTGCCCGATGCCGCATGGAACGCACCCGGCGCACGGCTGTACCGTTTTCGCGGGACGGTGCTGCGGGAAGATTCGGATATCGTTGTCGATGATGCACAAGGAGCGGGAAGCTCATGAAAGCCATGCAAATACGTCCTCCCGCCGTGAGCGGTTTGTTTTATCCCGCGGATCCCACACTACTGGCACTCAATGTCGACGGCATGCTCGAGGCACAGACGGTCGCGGCGGAGCATATCGCCGGCCGCGATCTCACCACGCCTCCGCGTGCCATTATCGTGCCCCACGCGGGCTACGCCTACTCGGGCCCCACGGCGGCCGCGGCCTATGCCAGATTGCGCGGCTATGCGTTTCGCACCGCGGTGATCGTCTCGCCCAGCCATCGCGAGTATTTCAGCGGTATTTCCGTGTACGACGGTGATGCGTACCGCACGCCGCTCGGCCTGATCAATGTGGACGTGGAGTTGCGGGAACGCCTACTGATGCAGTTCAAAGGTGTGATCCGGCAATCGCAGCTCGGGCACAGGGACGAGCACGCGGTGGAAGTGCATCTCCCGTTTATTCAGCGCATCAATCCCGAGGCCAAAATCCTTCCGATTGTCATGGGTGACCAACGCGGCGAGTATTGCACCATTCTGGGCAAGGCGCTGGCGCGCATCGCGGACGACGACGGCGTGTTGCTGATCGCGTCGAGCGATCTGTCGCATTTCCATCAGCAGGAGGAAGCAGAGGAACTGGACAAGGTGGTCGCCAACCACGTACGGGAAATTCAGCCAGCGAAGTTGTTGGACGATATAGCCGCGAAACGCTGCGAGGCCTGCGGCGGCGGACCCATCGCGGCGGTGCTCTCCGCCTGCCTGCAACTCGGGGCCAGCAACGTCTCCATTCTCCACCAATGCACGTCCGGCGACATTTCCGGCGAGACGCGGCGCGTGGTTGGCTATCTCTCCGCAGCCATTGCCGCCGATACCGCGGGCAGGCGTCCATGAGCGGCCGCTCCCCGCGCATAGCGCTTGTCGGCGCCGGCCGCGTCGGACAATCCATGGCCGCACATGCCATTGCGCATGGCGCCGAACTGCGCTGGGTATTGGAGGCGGCTCCCCGAGGCGACACCGCCGCCCTGCAAGCACCGTGGTATCACGCTGTCGCGGAAATTCCTCGAGTTGATGTGGATCTCTGCATCATCGCCGTACCCGACGCAGCGATAAAAGGCGCGGCGCGGGCATTGGCGGAGCACGGCGTATTCGAGGTGGGAACGATGGTATTTCACACATCCGGCAGCAGAACCTCGGAGGATGTGCAGGCACTATGCGAGTCGGGGATGATCACCGGCGGACTGCATCCGGTGCAGTCCTTTTCTCCCCTGCCGACGCTCACCAGCTTGCGGGGCATCACCTGCGGTATCGAGGGTGGAGACGTGTTTGAGCAGGAGGCGCTGGCGCTGGCCACGGGCTGGGGCTGGCACGGCATACGCATCGATGCCGCACACAAAGCCCTGTACCACGCCGCTTGCGTGCTCACGGGAAACTTCCCCACCGTGCTTGCCGAAATCGCCGGCGAGGCGCTTTCCGTCGCCAGCAAGGATGGACTTGCCGCACCGTGGCAGGCGTTTCTCCCAATGCTGCACGAAGTACTGCGAAAACTGGAGGCGGCTCCGCCAGCAGAGGTATTGACCGGCCCGGCGCGTCGCGGCGATGCGGACACCCTGCGACGCCATGCGGATGCACTGCGAGAGCTTTCGCCGGAGGCTGCAAACGTGTACGACGTACTCAGTGCGCTCATCCTGTCGCGCAATCCCCGGACATCCTGACTGCTCCGCTTTTCAGTGTGCCGCGACTAAGACGCCGTGGGGACGGCGAGCGAGGCGTAATTTCCACGATAGTACAGCAGTGGAGCGGCATCGTCGCGCAGCACACGCATATCGTGCACCTCGGCGAGAAAGATGCTGTGGTCGCCACCATCATAGCGCGCGGTGACCTGCACTTCCAGATACGCCAGAGACCCTTCGATCACGGGCGAGCCACCCGGCGCTTCGTGCACGGTGACGTGACGAAAACGCTCGGCGGGCGGCGCGCCACTGAATATGGTGGAGAGCAGTTGCTGATCCTCGGCGAGAATATTCACCACGAAGCGGCCGCTCTCGGAGATGGCGTCGTGCGACATGGTGTGCTTCGCGATGTTGATCTGAATCAACAGCGGTTGCAGCGAGACGGAGGTGAAGGAATTGATGGTGAGACCGAAGTACTCGTCGCGCCATTTGGTGGTGACGATGGCCACGCCGGTGGCGAACATTCCGAGAACCTGGCGAAACTGTTGTATTTCCTGCGTCATGATAATCCGTTGGGCTAAGGTGCGAAAAAATCGGGGGACGCGAACGTCCCCCGTATAACACCGATTCACGGAAAATCGCGCCCGGCATCAGATATCGAATTTGATGCCCTGCGCCAGCGGCAACGTGGTGCCGTAGTTGATGGTGTTGGTCTGGCGGCGCATATAGGCCTTCCAGGCATCGGAGCCGGATTCGCGTCCGCCGCCGGTTTCTTTCTCACCACCAAACGCGCCACCGATTTCCGCACCCGAGGTGCCGATATTGATGTTTGCGATACCGCAATCGGAGCCAGCGGCGGAGAGGAAGTACTCGGCTTCGCGCAGGTTGTTCGTGAACATGGCCGAGGACAGACCCTGCACCACGCCATTCTGCAACTTCACAGCTTCCTCCACGCCACCGCTGTAGCGGATGAGGTAGAGAATCGGAGCGAACGTCTCCTCCTGCACAATGTGGTAGTGATTTTCGGCCTCGACGATGGCGGGACGCACATAGCAGCCGCTTTCGTAACCGGGACCTTCGAGCACCTCGCCACCGTGGATCACGCTACCGCCTTCTTTTTTCGCCATTTCCAGCGCCTGCGTGAACATGCCCACGGCAGCCTTGTCGATAAGCGGTCCGACATGGTTGCTCTCGTCGAGCGGCGTTCCGATGCGCAGCGAACCGTAGGCCTTGACGAGGGCATCTTTCACCTTGTCGTAAATGCTATCGTGAATGATCAGGCGGCGCGTGGTGGTGCAGCGCTGACCGCAGGTGCCCACGGCACCGAACACCACGGCGGGGATAGCCATTTTCAAATCGGCTTCGGGACTGAGAATGATGGCATTGTTGCCGCCCAGTTCGAGAATGGCGCGGCCGAAACGGCGGGCGATCACTTCATTGGCATGACGTCCGACAGAGGTGGATCCGGTGACCGACACCAGGGGCAGGCGCTTGTCGTTGAGCATGCGCTCGCCGATGGTGGAACCCTTGCCGATGACGAGGGAGAAGAGACCTTCGGGCAGATTCTGCTCGCGCAGCACTTCGGCCACGATGTTCTGACAGGCAATGGCGGTGAGAGGCACTTTGGACGAAGGCTTCCACACATTCACATCACCACACACGGCGGCGATCATGGCATTCCACGACCACACGGCCACAGGAAAATTGAAAGCAGAAATGGTGAGCACAATGCCCAGCGGATGGTATTGATCGTACATGCGGTGGTTCGGACGCTCGGAGTGCATGGTGAAACCATACAGCTGGCGTGACAAACCCACGGCGAAATCGCAGATATCGATCATCTCCTGCACTTCGCCGAGGCCTTCCTGCAAAGATTTTCCCATTTCATACGATACCAAGGTACCGAGCGGCTGCTTGTACTCGCGCAATTTCTGACCCATGAGACGCACGATTTCGCCGCGCTTGGGGGCTGGCACGGTACGCCACCACAGGAAGGCCTCCTCGGCTTTCGCCATTACCTTCTCGTAGTCCTCCTCGGTACATTGACGCACCGTGGCGATGTACTCACCGGTGGCCGGAGACGAGATGCGCAATTCGCCGCCGCCTTCCGATCCCAACCACTGCTGACCGGTGGAGGCGCCATCGTTACTGTCTTTGATGCCAAGAATCTTGAGAAATTCCATGATACAACCTCGGATAAAGTGTTGATATGTAAGATGTTGACAATGGCTGCCGAAAGCTTGTTCCGTTGCCTGCCCTTGGAGGATGCCAGGCTTGCGAGCAGTTATTCTTCCTGTTGTGTGGTGCTGCGCAGTACATCCGCGATGGTGATATTGCTCATGCTCTCTTCGATTTCCACTTGCAGTTGCTCGAACAGTCGAAGGAAAAAGCCGTTCACCCGGCCCGACAGCGCGGCCGTGCCTTGATCATTGCGTGTCACATCCAAGTGGAAGGCCTTGCGGGTTTCCACCGCGCAGTACACTTCCTGGAGATGCAGCTCCTCCGGACTGCGAGCGAGCGTGAAGCCCCCTGCCAGTCCGCGATTGCTGAGCACGAGACCGTTTCGCCCGAGCTGCGAAAGAATGCGTCGCAGCCGCACCGAATGGATTCCGGTACTCCGCGACAGTTCCTCGCTGGACATGGCCTGACCATCCGTACCAGCCAGCAGACAGAGCACTTGAACAGCAGTGGAAAGTTTCGTCGAAGCAGACATTGCACCTCAATTGTAACCGAGCCAGTTACAAATATGAAACGGCGGAGGAATTAAATCAAGAGCCGCGCGATGCACGCGCCGTCCTGCACGTCCCAGAACTGTGATATGGGGGAATAACAAAAAGGCACAGGACCCACCCCGCGGCCTGCCTTCGCGGGATGAGTCCTGTGGTCCGATCGCCGGGTTCACATGACGCCGGCGAGCAGTTCCTCCATGGTTTTCATAAGCACGGCATGGTCGACCGGCTTGGAGAAGTAGCGGTTGCAGCCCGCGCTGAGGCAGCGGTCGCGATCAGAGGCGAAGGCATGCGCCGTTACCGCGATGATGGGTACGCGGGAGAATCGCGGAATTTTTCTGATATCCGTCACGAAGTCCAAACCGCTTTCCTCACCTCCGAGGGAGACGTCGGTGATAATGATGTCGACCTCGCGGGACTGGATGACCTCGTTGGCCTCCATGACATTCTCGGCGGTGAAAACGTTGAAATTTTTCTTCAGCGTGATGCGCATGAATTGCCTCGTGTCCGCATCGTCCTCGATCACAAGCAAATTGGGCAGCTTGCGTTCCACCACACCGGTGGTGGGTTTGGGAATGACGAGCTGGCGGCGCTGGCGCGACATGCCTTCCACCGGCAGGTCCACGTCCACGATCATGCTTTCGGGCAGGGTGATGGTGAAAATGGATCCCACGCCACGGGCGCTTTTGATGGTGATGCGTCCGCCCACCTGTTCGAGATAACGGCGCACGAGCGCCAGTCCGAGACCCACGCCTTCGAAAGCATGACGGGCGCTGTCGGTTTCGACGGCGTTGAGCTGGAACATCTTCATCTGATATTCCTCAGAAATGCCCACGCCGGTATCCTCGACGTCGATGGCAACCTCGCCGGTGTCGCGCTGATACAGGCGCACTTCGATATAGCCCTTGCGGGTGAACTTCACCGCGTTGTCCAGCAGACTTTCGACGGTCTTCATCAGGAAGCCCTCGTCGGCGCGCACGGTCGCATCACCGAGTTGATTGTCGAAGGTCATGGCCAGGCCTTTTTCCTCGGCCTGATTGCGCATGCTTTGCACGCGATCCTCGATCAGGCGGCGCAGCGACACTTCGCTTTCCTGAAACTCGATATTGCCGGTTTGCAGGCGCGAAATGTCGAGGATGAGATCGATGGATTTCGTGAGTTTCTCCGCCGCTTCGAAGACGAAGCCGAAATACTTTTCCTGCTCCTTCCCCATCGAACTTTTGAGTTCGGCGGAGATATGGTTGAGATAACCGATCATGATGTACAGCGGCGTGCGGATACCATGCGAGATGTTCGCGATGAACGCATCCTTGAGTTTGTCGGCGGCTTCCACCGTCTCCTTCGCATCGATGAGCGATTGCTCGATTTTCTTGCGCTCGCTGATATCGTTCTTGATCGCCACGAAATAATTGATGGTGCCGAAGACGTCCTTGACCGGCGTGATGGTCTGCTCTTCGAAATAGCTGCTGCCGTCCTTGCGCGTACTGATCAGTTCGCCCTGCCAGACGCGTCCGGATTGAATTGTTTCCCAGACGTGATCGTAGGCGGCGGGATCGCTTTCTGGCGCTTGCAGCACGCGGAGGTTGCGACCGATAGACTCGCTCATCTTGTAGCCGGTGAGCTGCGTAAAGGCGGCATTGACCCAGATAATGGTGCCTTCGTCGTCGGTAATGGCGATGGAATTCGCTGCGGCTTCCAGTGCGGCGCTTTGCAGATGCAATTGCGCCTCGGCCTTTTTGCGATCGGTGATATCGCGGACAATGGTCACGGTCTGATCGATCCCGCAGGGCGCGATGCGGGCTTCGAAGTAGCGAGTACCATCGAGAAAAGGAATGGAGTATTCACGAATCTGCACTTCACCGGTTTCTAGCGCGGCATTGAAGGACAACTCGAATTGCGCCATGAGATTCCACGCGTACTGTTCGCGCGTCATCTCGGTTTTGAGTTGACCGGGAGGAATGAGCAACACCGGATCGGGCGAGTAGATGCCGCTGCCGTCGCGGAGCAGCATGAGATCCGGCAGAGCGCTGAGTACCGCGCGCTGACGCGATTCGCTTTCGCGCAGGGCTTCCTCGATGCGGCGGCGCTCATCCACCTCTTCATTCAATTCACGGGTGCGCTCCACGACGCGTTCCTCGAGCGTTTGGTTTGCCAACTCGAGATCGTCGTAGGCATTTTTCAGATTGCCCACCATCTGGTTGAAGGAAAACGCCAGATGCCCCACCTCGTCCTGCGACGAGACTTGCGCGCGTTCCACCAGATTGCCGCTGGCGATTTGCTCCACGGTTTCCACCATGCTGCGCAGCGGATTGGTGATGACGGTGGATACACCGATGACGGTGAACACACCGACGAGGAAGATGATGAGACTGATGATGGCGATGCTGGTCTGACTGTCGGCCACATCGCGGTGCACATCCCGCAGCGACATTCCCACGTAGACGGTACCGAGCCGCCTCCCTTCGCGCATGATGGGTGCGGCGGATTTGCACACGCGTTCATCGGCGCTGATGGGCGGTTCGAGTTGCTTGTAGCGCGCGGCTTGCGCCTGCGGCTTGCGCAGGGCGTGCCGGACATTGCCCGTGGCGTCAGCTATGACGGCGTACTCGAGCAGTGTATCCTGCGCAGCCGACTGCAGGCTGAGTTCCAGCGCGCCTCTGTCACCGAGTTTGGGGGATTGCGCGGCGAGCAATGCGGTGGAAGTGGACAGGGCGCGGGCGCGTTGCAGGAGGGTCTCCTGCGACAGCTCTTTGAGGCGCCAGGGGAAAAAGATGAAGATGAAAATAGAAATCGTCCAGAACAGCAGTGAAATGACCGCCGTCAGCTTTGCGCGAATCGACAGATTTGCGAATAGTTGCATGGACAGTCACTCCTCCGGACGTGAAATGGAAACACTACACCAAACTACATGCCGCCGGCAGCGTTGGACGCCACCGGCGGAACGGAGATCACATCAGCGGTTTTCCCGCGCGGCTTCGATCTGGCGAAGAAGATTCAGCCGCAATTCCTCAAGGCGCACCGACTCGTTGCGCAAGGCCTGTTGGCCGCTGCGGATTTCCGTCAGTTTCTGCGCCACACGTTTCTCGATGGACGGCACGACCGAGGCCTTGAGCACGATGATCAATTCCTTTTTATCGATCGTGGTCTCTTCATAGCCAAAAATATAGCGCAGACCGAAGACCCACCATGGCAGATCCCGCAGAAAAGGTACACCGCGGCGCACATTTTTCGCCTCATTTGTCACCAGACCACCGACCACGGTTTCCTCGCCATCGATGAGGATGACGGAGGTATTGGCCACGGTTTTATTCACGATGGTGGTCACCGGATCGGGTTGCGCAGTACTGCGCTCGGCGGTGATTTTCAGATGCACGAATTCGAGTGAATCCTGAATGAGCACTTCCGGCGTGACTTCGATGATGGTACCCGTGGAGAAAAATTTCTCGGTGGTGTTGCCGGCGAAATCTTTTTGCTTGATGGAAAAATCCTGTCCCACTTGAATGCGGCCGGTTTCGCCGGAACGCACGGTGATGTTGGGACTGGAAATGAGTTCACCGAGATTTTCCGATTGAAAGGCCTTCAATGCGGCGAGCAATTCCACAGTGCCGTTGCCATAGGCCAGGGTGGTGATGGAACCAACCTCGATCTCGGTTTCACCTTCGGACCCGCCGCCGTCTTCATCCTGTCCGAAGCGGCTGGTTCCGGTGGTGGACGTCAACTGGCCGAGGCTGACCGACGGCGTGGTGTTGGTCAGATACCAATCGAGACCGAGCCGTTCCAGTTCGGTGCGGTTGGCTTCGAAGAACACCGCGCTGATCTGCACTTCGCGCGTGGTCATGGCCTGTTTGGCCTTTACGCGGGAGGTGTCGCTTTTGCCACCGGCCATTTTCGAGAGATTGTACACGCGCACGAAATCCTCATTCTCCACGTACCAATGCCCCATGGCCTTGAGCACGAGTTCGAAGGCGTCCAACCAATGCATATGCGCGATGTTGATGCCGATTTTATCGCGGACATCACCATCGTAAATGATGGGCTTGCCGCGGAAGCGCTTGTGCGCGGTATTGAAAATTTCCACCGCCTGTATGAAGGTGGTGGTCGCCTCCATGGAAATCAATTCCTCGGGAGCGGTGTATTCTCGCACCGGGAGGCGTTCCTGTGCGCTGGCCGCTGTGGCGAAGCACAATCCCAGGAGCAGGAGGAGTATGATGGATTTGGTCATGGAGGACCTCATTTCTTCTGTGGACCGACATTCTGATTATCAAGACGCAACGTCAGCATGAAGCGTTCGATGATTCCGCCTTTGTTGAGAAGGAAGAGTACCTGACGCCGCTCGGGCATGATTTTCGACACATAGCCGAGATACACCTCGTCGCCTTCGCTGAGCATGACGAGCTGATTGTTCTGATCGCTGATGAAGGCCTTGCCTTTCATGATGGCGAGCAGCGTGGATTGCTCCACATTCGGAAGATCGAAGGTATTGGGTGGAATTTCCGGTGTGACCAACGAGCGGAAAGGATCGTGGGTGAAGACCGGGAAACTGGTATTCGCCAGCGACAGTGTGGCCAATGTATCGGCGAAGGGTTCCTGTTCAGAGTAGTAGGCGAGCACGTCCACATCGAACTGCACGGTGTGCTCGATGCGGCCCATGTCGTCGTTGACCTTGTGCAATTCGCGGATATCGAAATTGTTCAACTTCATCAGGCGCGGGCCGAATTCGAGATACTGCACCATACGCCCGAAGCTTGCGAAAGGCCCCTGCCCCGCGAGGTGGTAACGGATGTAGCCGCAGCCCTCCTGCTTGACCTCCTCCTCGGTGAACACGTTCAGATCGAGATCGGGACAATAGGCGAGGATGTCGTTGAGGTATTGATTCGTGCGGCTGGCGATTTCCTGCGTCGGCAGGGTTTTGGGGCGGCGGCGCCAGGAGGCGTTGAGCATTTCCACGCGTTCCTGCACAGCTACAAGACGATCAAAGAGCGCGTTGGGATCGCCCAACTGTTGCTGCAACTGCTGGCGCTCTTGGACGAGTTGTTCGAGTTTTGGTTGTTGCTCGAAGTAAATGTAGCCGAAGCCCGCGCCCCCTGCGAGGAGGACGAGTACGGCGAGAATGATGCTATTGCGAACGACATATGGCATGGTTGGTCCTCCCGCTACTTGTCTTTCGCGCCCTTCGCCTGCTTGCCCTGCGCTGGCGGCGTGGCGTTGGGTTTGGGTTCGGGTGCGATGTCTCCGAGTGCGCTGCGCACGGAGTCGTGCCAGCGCGCGGCACGGGAACCGCTGTTGGGATAGAGCATGTCCGGGAAGAGTTGCACGTCGTAGCGGAACACTTTGAGTTTGCCGATTTCCTGCACGGAAACCTCGCGCAAGCGCGTGCTACCGATGAAATTCGTCAGCGCGGGAATGGGAGGACGCTGCAGCGAATAGCCGATGACGGCCATGCCCCCGTCCTTGTCCACTTTCATCTCCGACACCCAGATATTCCCGATCGAGGCTGTACCTCGTGCGAGCGTATCCAGCGTTTCGGTCCACAACTCCGAGCCCACGAGCAGGGTGTCGAGCGTGGTGGTTGCGGTGCGAATGGCCTGGGAGCGTGCCTCGAGCTCGGTGATCTGGTCCACGATTTGTTGCTGCTCGGCGAGTTGCTGTCGGTCGAAGGCCATCGCGTTCTCGATGGTGTCGATTTCGGCCTGTCGCTCAAGCACGTTCATGGTGACGTACACCACGAGTCCGAAGAGAAGGATGAGCAACAGCACGCCATGCCAGGCGAGTTTGAAACGCTTCTGATCTTCACGGATTTTCGGCGGTGTGACATCGAGACGGTAGAAATGCGGGAATTTCGGCAGTAACGCTTCCCACGCCACGGAGATGGGCACGATGTAGCTGTTCATCTCGCGCAGCAAATCCTTGTCGTCGGAGTGCCCGATGCGTAAGCGGCGGAGCGAATGGAAAATGACGTTCGGATTGTTTTCGAGGATTTCCTCTTTCAATCCAATTTCCTCGGCCTTGCCGCTGAGCACAACGCGGTCGGGATTGAGATAGCCGGCGTTTTCGGCCACGAGCTCGATGCGATTGTACAGCGTGGACACCAGATGCGCATCGTGGGCGCCTTGCTGAATTGACGGACCGATATACTCGAGGTCGTTGCCCTTCATGACGTAGAAGCGCGTCACGTCCTCATCCACGTGAATCACCTGCATCATCTCCGTGGGCTTGGCCGGATAGTGGGCGCGCACCATGTTGATGAGGGCGATATCTGTGCTGGTGGTGAATTCGATGCGCGGCGATCGCTTGCTCGTCCCCTGCGGCGTGGTGCAGAGTTCGATGAGCGGCGATTGTTCGAGCTGCGCGACGGCAATCACATTGCGGTCGCCGGTTTTCTGCAGGGCTACGGACTTCTTGTTCAGTTCGACGTTGAGCGCCTTCTGAATTTCTTCTACCACACGTTGCCGGATTTTCGCGGGTGTGTCCTTCTTCTTGTCAAAGGGCACCAGCGACGTGCGCAGATAGGGTTGCTCGAAGGCGAGCGAGAAAGAAGCTCCGGGCGCATAATGCGTGGCGATGAACTCGCGGATGGAGCCGAAGTCGATGCTCTCGGCGCCATCGCTCTCGCCACCGCCGCCGCCAGCCGAATCGAAGGGATTGTCGCTTTTGGGCGCTTCGTCCTCAACGCTGCTGACGAACTGTTTCACTGGCAGCGGCATGGATGCGAGATCCATAACGTTGAGCTTTGTCCCGTTGCGGCCAACGGTTGCCAGGCGCAACGTGGCTCCCTCGATGGAGAGTCCGATGCAGACTTGCTGCGGTCGTGGCGGTTTACTCATAGGCAGGCAGTCGTATTAGGGTGCGGCGCGCCACTGCGCTCAGCCGACCTGTTTATTGATCAACTGTCGAATCCGCTTCTTGTTGTTCGCGTGGTTCACCGCTTCATCGACACTGATGATTTTCTGCGTGTAGAGCCGGTACAAATCCTGCTCCATGGTGATCATGCCGAGAGCGCCGCCCTCGGTGATCATCTGATAGATCTCGCTGGTGTTGCCGTTCTTGATCGCCGCGCGCACCGATGGAGTGACGATCAGCACCTCTTTGGCGAGGGTGCGTTTCCTGTCCACTGTGGGCACGAGTTTCTGCGAGATGACGAGGCGCAACACATCGGCCAGACGATTGCGCACGCGCTCCTGCTCCACCGGTGGAACCTCGCCGATGATGCGGTCGATGCTTTCCACCGCCGAGGACGTGTGCAGTGTGGAAAACACCTTGTGGCCGGAGTCGGTGATTTCCAAGGCCGACATGATGGTCTCGGGATCGCGCATTTCACCGATCATCACGATATCGGGATCCTGGCGAAGGGCCTGCACGGTGCCATCCTTAAACGATAGCACATCGCGGCCCACCTCGCGGTGGCGTATCACCGAGCGCTGCGGCTGATGCACGTATTCGATGGGCGCGCCGATTATGATGATATGCGAATCCACCGAACTGTTGTTGGCATCGATGATGGCATCGAGCGTGGTACTTTTGCCCGAGCCGGTGATGCCCGTGACGAGAATCAACCCCTCCTTGGTGTGCTTGAGGTTGACGATGTTCGTGATGTTGGGATGAAAATTGTAGCTCGAATAGGGCCGGATTTTCGCTGTGATGGCGCGCATGTTCATGCCCACGGCGTCGAGATCGAAATACGCGGTGCCGCGGTAGCGGTACATCTCACCGTCGACGATGGTCTGGTAGGAAAAATCCAGACTGCGCTGCTCGAGCAGCACCAAACGCTGCTTGGGCAGCACGAGCGATTGAATCAGCACATCGGCGTAGGGGGATGCGAGCTCGGGCAGGTTTTTCTGCGGTAGCTTATTGCCATGCACACGGAACCAGATTTCGCCACGTGTACCAAAGCTTCCGATATCGATATCCGATGCTTCGATGTCGCGCATGCGCTTGAGAATGTGTTCGTAGAACACGCGCAACACCTGTATGGCCTTGTCATCGAGTGTTTCGAGCTTGCGTGTGATGAATTCCTGGCGCTCCGTGCCGAAGTAATGCGGCGGCATGTCGCGCACCACGAATTCCATCACCTTGAACGCATTCGAGGCGATTTTCTCGGGGAACACGTACTCCCCCGCCGGACGTCGCGGCGTCTCCGCGGCGGCGACGGGATTCCTGGCGGTATCCAGCTGTAACTCACTCATGCAGGCCACAATCGGTGAAGTGGTACAGTCGCACGCAACCCCGGCGCAGTGTTGCGCCTCCGCCACGCGGAATGTTGGATGCGTAGCGGCAATATACTATGAATTCAGGACTAACGGAATATCGTCTCATAAAAAACTTTAACACCGGGGGTGTTACTCGTAGTACTTGTAAATTTCCACTTCCAGCAAGCCGAGGTTGGCCAGAATGGTCGTAAGCGCCTCGTAGCTGTAGCGCACGTCGGGCGTACCGTTCACATGCACATTGGTGGTTTTCGAAGGATCGGTGGTGCCCACCCACACTGTTCCGAGCAGCGAAGGTGTACCCGTGCCGCCCAGTTCGAGTTTGACATCGCCGGAGAGAGCGAGGACGATGCCCACCCAACTCACCTTGCCTTTCATGACCAACTGACCGTCAACCACAAGAATGCCGGCACCGGAAATCACGCCGCTCCATTCGAGATCGCCGGGGACATGCACGATTTCGGGATTGGCGGGAGTGCCGAATACGGCGTTGTTCGCGTACTTGCCAGCAGGCAGCAGTATCGTGCGCCTGTCCTTATAGAACTGCTGCAATTGGAAAAGATTCGTCGTGCCGAAGGTACCAACACTTGGCGTCGAGCCCTTGCCCATCACGTTTGATGCAACACCATTGGCGGTCACTTGCTTCTCAACATCGCCTTCGATTTTCGATGTCTGCACACCGATACCATGTACCGACGACGCGGACGCGACTCCCGAGAGATCCATTTTCCAGTCACGTCCGTCCACCGTCCAGGATTTACCCGAATTGGTGAAGGAGACGGAGTCGCCGAACACAGCCAGGGCGCTCTCGACGGTGGGGAAGATTGAGCTGAGCTTTGCCTCGACGAGAATCGGATGCGTGAAACCGTTGACGGTCCCCTGCGACTGAATACGCACACTGTCCACACCGATGTCGGTGATGCGCACAGTGACGCGGCCGCCCGCGGCGAGAACGTTGGTGTAACCGGTGCGCCAGGTCTTCTGCCGCCGCAACTGTGTAACCGCCATGTTCACACCGCTGCGCGCCACGTTCAAGGCCTGTTCGCGTTCGAAGAATGACGCGGTGGCCTCATTGGAGTTGTCCCACACGCCAAGAAAGCCGAACAGCGATATGGAGAGCAGAAGCGACGATAGCGCCACGATGATAAGCGATTGCTGTCCCATGCCGCACCTCCTATTTTCTCAGATTCCTGGGGTTCACCGTAAAATCCGTGCGGGCGTACTGGCATTCGCCGCCGGTTTCGAGCTGACTTTTCACACGCATCTGCACACCCACTGCCCGCACATCACCCGCATATGTGGTTTCCACCAACTGCTGCTTGGTATTGTAGTTGTAATAGGTGAAAGCGAAGCCGACGATACCGATGTCGGCACCCTGCCCTCGACGTCCATTGACAATGCGGTAGAGGCGACCGCTCTGCGTGCCGGGAAACAATTGCTGATTGTCGGGATTCATGTACACGTAGGTGATGGTGTCGATGCTGCCGTTGTTGTCCATGTCGCTGCGGAAGGAGAACAGCGTGGGAGTCGCACGCAGCACGCGGAACGTGTCCACACCGTAGCCCGCCTTGAGAATGTCGTTGCGCATCACCGAGGTCCAATCCGTCAGATCGCCCTGCTGGGTGATTTTGTTGGATGAGGTGATTTGCGATTGCTGGCGTTCGCCCATGAAGAAGGCGAAATTCAGGATGATCATGCCAGCGATGATCACCGAGCCGATAATATCCAGTTGGCTGTTCATATTAATATGTAGCTACGTAGGACATGCGTAAAGTGTCGCGGGAAAAGTCGTTCGCGATGCGCAGGGACACGCGCTTGGCGAAGGTGTAGTACGAGGTGCGAACCTCGGGATTGTTCTCGGCCACGTATTCGACGGTCACCCAGATCGTGTAGCCCCAGGTGTTCCACAGCGACCGTGGAGTGGCCGTGGTGGGCGTTGTGCCCTGTGCCGGGCTGCGGAAGGTCGAACGGTGAAAATCGTCGAGGTCGTTGAAATTCGGATACACTTCACCGGAACCCGCGCCGCAGGAAGTGAGATCCGTGACCTTGAGAATTTTCTTACCACCGGCGATCACGGCGTCGAAGGGTTTTTGCGAAATCTCCTCGAGCAGCGAGCGGCCTATTGCCACGCCTTTCTGCGTGTACTCGTTGGTGTCGAGCACGTCTTCGTTCTCGAAATTGAGCGCGCGGTAATTGAGCATCACCACGCCGAGCAGCATGAAAGCCGCGATGGTCAGCGCCATCTGTCCAGAACCCATGGTTACCTCCCGCGGGTCCGCACGTGCGGCTGATGGTGAAATCTATTGCGTGACATTGAGTTCATGGTGCACCGTCTCCTGACATGAGGGACATTCGTGACAACGTGTTCGCCTATTCATCGGACATGGTGGCGGCTATGACTTCGGCCACGGAGGTGACGCCTTCCTTGACACGCTCGCGCGCGGAGGCGCGCAGGGTGAGCATGCCCTCGCTGATGGCGATGTTGCGCACGCGCTCCTCGTCGATATCGTCGCCGGATTCGAAAATGGCCTGCCGCACGGCCTTCGAGAAGAACAGGGCCTCATGGATAGCGGCGCGGCCCTTGTAACCTTTCACACAGTGATTGCAGCCCACGGCCTCGTAGAACGTGGTCGTCCGGATTTCCTCTTCTGTGAAGCCCACGTTGAGCAACTCGGGGATGTTCGGATCGTGCACCTCGCGCTTGCACTTCGGGCACAGGCGTCGGAGCAGTCGCTGCGCCACCACGAGGTTGATGGCGTAGGCGATGAGGAAGGGTTCGATACCCATTTTAAACAGACGTGTCACCGCGCTGGGCGCGTCGTTGGTATGCAGTGTCGAGAAGGTCAAGTGACCGGTATTGGCCAGCTTGATTGCCACGTCGGCGGTGGCTTTGTCGCGCATCTCTCCCACCATCACGATGTCGGGATCGTGACGGAGAATGGCGCGGATGGCGGCCTCGAAATCCACTTTGTGGCTGATCTTGATCTGACGCGCGCCGTCGATCACGTACTCGACGGGATCCTCGACGGTGAGCACATTCACTTGCGGAGTGATCACCGAATACAGCGCGGCCACCAGCGTGGTACTTTTACCACTGCCGGTGGGACCGGTGAGAATGACCATGCCTTGCGGCTTGCTGATGGAGGTCTGGAACCATTCGTAGGCTTTGGGCTGAAAGCCGATTTTCGAAATGTCCTTGATCACCTTGCGGCTGTCGAGCACGCGGATGACGATACTCTCGAACTTCTGCGCGAACTCCGAACCCGCGATCGGCAATACCGACACGCGGAAGCGGATCACGGTGTTGTCGATGGTGCGCTGAATGAAACCGTCCTGCGCGGCATCGCGCTCGAAACGGTCGATGTTCATGCTTCGGTCCTTGACCACGGCGAGCACGGCCTCGGGGCGCGTGCCTTCCACCTTGTTCCACACATGCAGCTTGCCGTCGCTGCGGAAGTGGAATTCGGTGGTGTTTTTTGTTGTCGGGAAAATGTGGATGTCGCTCACGCCCTGCCGCGTGGCCTCAACGAGGCAACCCTCGAAGAGGTTGACGAGCATGCTCTTGTTGATCTCGGCGTCGAGTTCCGCTTCGTCGATGCCGTGCTCGGCGTCGTCGCCCGAAATCTCGGCCTCCATTTCCTTGATGCTCTCAAGGAACACATTGTCGGCGCGGAGGATGTTGTCGATATGCGGCTGCAAGCTCTTGAGATCGGCGTAGTACACCTCGTATTTCAGCGCGCGGAACAGGTTCGCCACGCGCGGAATGTCGCGGTGAATGGGCAGGGCCGAAACCAGGATGAGCTTGTCGGGCGTGCGCGTGTCGAATTGCAGCGGCAGCGTGCGCGACTTGTAGAGCAGCGCCTTCTGCTCCTGGTTGAGCGGCTCGATGAGCTGCTTGATCACGTTGATGCGCCGCTCGGTCATGGCCTCGTCCACCTTCAGCGTCTTGAAGGCGTAGATACGCGCGACTTCTGAGAACACGAGATTGTGGTCGAGTTTGAACTCGTCGACCAGTATCTCGGCCAGACTGCGATTGCGCGTGCCGGATTCGCGCTCCTTCGTGGTCATCGCCTGGGAGAGTGTCTCCCGATCGACGATGCCCTTGTGCAGGAGCGCGACGCCGACCTTATCGACTTTGCGTTCCAGTAAGGAGGAGGCGGCATCCATGGAGGAAGTTCCTTATACGTTCGATGAACAGACCCGATGTTGCAACGAGCATGGTGTAGTCGCCGAGGCCGCCCATGCCCGGTGCGCTCTTCGGCTTGATGACGGCGGTTTCGGACGATACGATGGTGATGGCGGTCATCACGATCATGATAATGAGGGCGACCCAGAGCTGCATGAAATCCACCACGGATTTCAGCTTGTAGGTGGTTTCGCGCTCGTAGTAATTCGCGAGTTGCAAGGCGGTTTCGCGCACCATACCGGTTTCGGCACCGGCGTGGAAGCGCGACAGCGCGGTTTTGGTGAACACCCCGGCCGCCTCGAAGCTCTCGTGCAGACCTTTGCCGTGTTTGAGCATCATGGGGATGGTGGTGCGTTTGATCTGATTTTCGAAATAACTGTTACCCGTGGCTTCGGCGGCGGTCTTGATGATGTCGATGTTTTCACCCGAACCGCTGTACATGCTGTAGAACACGCGGCAGAACACCTCGATGGCGGTCTTATGAATCAGTCCGCCCATCACCGGGATGCGGAAGGACTGCTTGTCGAGCCATTCCCTTCCCTTGGGATTGCTCCAAAACATCACGCCGCCAGCCACCATGCCGGCGAAAGCGAGAATGAACCAGAGGATATTGGCAACCAGCCAGTCCGACATTTCCAGCGTCGCCTCGGTCATCGGCGGCAGTTCGATACCGTACTTGAGGAACATGCGCGCGGTTTCGGGGAAGATGTAGGCCACGTAGAAAATGGTGGCGAGAATGAGCAGCACCAACGTGATCATGGGCATGAGCATGGCGCTTTTCATGCTCTTCTTGAACTCCATCCGCCTTTCGAGGAATTTGGCGGTCGAGTCGTACATCTCGGCCATATTGCCGCTCTTGGACGCCAGACCGAGCATTTTCGCGGTGAATTTTCCGAAGATGTTTTCGTACTTGGTGAACACGCGTTCGCTCTCAGCACCTTTGCGCAAATCGGTGTTGATATCCTTGAGCGTTTCGCGCAGCACCTTGTTGTCGATATCGTTGGCGAGGAGATTCAACACCTCGTTGAACGGCAGCTTCTCGCGCAGCAAATCCGCGCTCAGGCGCACGAAGGTGATCACATCCCCCACCGGCGGTTTGCCGATGCTGACGCCCACTTTCTTGCGCACGAAAACGACTTTGTACCCCATTTGAACGAGGGCGTTGACCACCTCGTCCTTGGAGTAGGCCTTCTGTTCGCCTTCAAGGACCTTATCACCTTTTTGCGCCTTGTAGACGAACGTGCCGCGTTTCTCGAGTTTATCGAGACGGAAGGAGCGACCTTTGGAGAGGTCCTGAATCTTTTTCTTGGCCTCGGTCGCGTTGCCCGCGGTAATCGTACCTTGTACGATTTTCCCCGATGGTACCACCCCCTGGAATCGAAAATCCGCCATTGTCGTATTCCTTTACGTTCCTTCTTCCTCACATGACACCCCGCGCAAGTTCCGCTTCGCAGGGTTTCTCCATGTAAGTTAGGGTGCCATTCTTAACGGCACCTTAATCGTGCATTACAAGCGTGAAAGGAAATGGGAGGGGGTGGGTATGGAATCGGCGCCACAGTTGCGGCGGTCTGCAGGGAGATGCTGCCGGATTACCAGTTCTCGTAGGAGATCGTCAGTCGCTTCTCCTTGGCTACCGACATGTCGATGCTGATGGTGACGGTATGCGCTGGATCGGTAATGGAAGCTCCGGTGATGGAGAACACATCCTCCGACGCTTCCGCGATATGATAGGTCCCGTTGATGTTCTCGACTTGTTTAACCGAACCACTGGACTCCGCACCACAATCTTCCAGCGTGATACGCTCGAAGGTGCGTCCTCCCCCACCGAGCATGCGTGGTTTGCGATAGTATCCCTCCGCGGCCGACACCATGCGGAGTATGTCCTGTGTAATGGCATCCTTGTTTGCTTCCTCGTGATTGGACCCGAAAATGGAGGTGCCCACTGCAACGGAGATGCCGACGACCACCACGCCAACCACAATAAGGAGGAGCTGAATAGTACCCATGACGTAACCTGTTCATCAAAGTATCGGGGCGTGAAACGACCGGAGCGAAGGCAGGCGACCCGGGATCGGGCTTCACAATCGAAATCTAACATCACAACCTTTCAGCATCCTGAATCGGGAATTACAAAGCTGTAATTCAGCCCAATCCCCTTCCTTTCCCGCACCCGTACGGGCGGACCTCCGTGTCCGCCCGGACCTCCGTGTCCGCCCGGACCTCCGTGTCCGCCCGCCTTGCCGCACACTCGATCCCTGCCAGCCCATGCGAACCATCGCCGTACGGGCGGACCTCAGTGCCCGCCCGCCTTGCCGCACACTCGATCCCTGCCAGCCCATGCGATCCATCGCCGTACGGGCGGACCTCCGTGTCCGCCCGCCCTGCCGCACACTCGATTCCTGCCAGCCTATGCGATCCATCGCCGTCCGCCCGGACCTCCGTGTCCGCCCGCCCTGCCGCACACTCGATCCCTGCCAGCCCATCCGATCCATCGCCGTCCGCCCGGACCTCCGTGTCCGCCCGCCCTGCCGCACA
>Ga0116195_1000067_pt1 | contig 110268 bp, 88 predicted proteins | sample AD_SCU002_MetaG_FD_89881 | JGI IMG/M metagenome (GOLD analysis project Ga0116195, IMG submission 89881) | Active sludge microbial communities of municipal wastewater-treating anaerobic digesters from China - AD_SCU002_MetaG | ecosystem: Engineered > Bioreactor > Anaerobic > Digestate | place...
AGCAGCGGCGTGCGGCCCGTGCCCACCACCTCCGAAACACCGAGATACAGCACCGACGGCTGCGTGGCGCACAAGCCGATGGCCGTGCGGCCCATCAGCGAATCCGTAATCCCGATGTCGAGCTTCGTCCAGTCATCGCCACCGTTGCTGGTTCTGAACAAACCCTTGTTGGCAATGATCTGCCCGCCTTCGAAAATTTTGCTCGAAACCGTGTAGAGAATCTCGGGCTGCGCGGGATTGATCACGATATCGGTCACGCGACCGGGAAACACCAGTTGCCAGGTTGCGCCCGCATCGCGCGAACGCCAGATACCCAATTGCGCCGCATCGCGCACGCCATCGGGAATGGCGGCGTACAGTACCGAGGGATTGACCGGATCGATGGCCATGTCGCTGATATTCGCGTAGGCCGGCAACGTACCTTCGCCCACCTGAAACCAGGTCGCGCCGGCGTCGGTGCTTTTGAACATGCCCGCGCCATCGAACGACAAGCTGCCGAAGCTCGCGTCGCCCGTGCCCGCGTACACCACATTCGTGTCCACGGGATCGATCACGATGGAACCCATGGCCTGCGTGGGAAAATCATCGGACAGCGAGGTCCAGCTTTCCCCGGCGTCGTACGAGCGCCACACGCCGCCATCGGCCGCGCCGGCGTACATCGTCTCCGGCCGCTTGGGATTGAGCGCCAGGGCGAAAATGCGACCGCCCACGTTGAACGGACCGATGTTCTTCCACACGTAATCGCGCATGGCCGCACCTTTGCCACCGGGAGCGAACATGGGCATATGCCGCATGTCGCGGAAGGCCCGTGCGCGTGCGCCTTCGGGAATGCTGCCCGACGGCCATGCCACGCGATGGAACTCGAATTCCGCCCGGGCGCGTGGCTTCTCCATGGCGGCCTGTCGTTGCTCGTCCCCGTCGGAATGGATGAGCGGATGCTGCGCCACAAGTGTGCTTGTGCCGGCTCCGCACAGGACGAGAGAAAGGAAAAGCATTCTCCAACTGCGCATGGCTACCTCGCGAGTGCTGTGTCAGGTCTAAGTATCCGTCGGCGTAACGAAATGCCGTGTGGGACTGAAATGAAAAGTTACGGAGGGGGCGAAGGAATGTCAATCCGGAAGAGCATGCATTCGGAAAAATGGAAAAGCCCCCGCGATCGGGGGCTTTCCACCACGTTGTGCCGCGGGGTTTACTGCAGCGTGAAATTCACGCCGAAGGACACCGCCGTCGAACTCTCGTTCTCGAAATAGAACTCGTCGTTGGCAAGGAAATACTCGAGACAGGCCTCGAGGCTGAGGTTGTTCGTCATGAAGTAGCGCATGCCGCCGATGATGCTGAGGGAAATGCCGCTCTCGGCCCGATCCGTCGGCTTGGGCAGCGTCACGATGCCTTCCGTCTTCCAGGTCTCCGTGTAAATGCTGTACCCGAGGCGCACGCCGGCGTAGGGATCGGTCTGGTCCTTCGGGAGGAAATGGTATCGCGCCTGCACCATCGGTGCGAACGTGTCGCGATCCAGCGTCGCGGAACCGGTTTGAAGATGCGCCTTGGCGGGTTCCTGTCCCCAGTAACGGAAAATCAGACCGAGGCCGATGTTCTCGTCATAGCCGTACTCGTACTGTGCGCCCCAACCGATCGGATCGGTCACGACGGTTGCACTGACGCCGATGTAATGCGCTTTCGGCATGTATTGGGCATGCACCGTGCCGGTCGACAAGAGACAAACCAACAGGGTCAGCATCGAGATGGTACACCAATGTTTCATCCCACCGTCCTTGACTATAGTGATTGATGTTCGTGAATCGACTCGTGTTTCCGGGATGGCTGAGCTGGGCGACCCCGGGGGGGCGGAAGCGCAAAACGCAATAGGTTCCGCTTCTCTTGAATGAAGAGAATGTAGCGAATTCCCCTGTAAGAGAAAAGCGCCCCCGGGGGGGCGCTTTTCAAAAAAAGCAGACCGTATCCGCTTACAGCGTGAAATCCACGCCCACGGCCAGTTGCAGCGTGCTGCCGAAATAATCCTCGCCCGCGACGCGGAACTCGAGGTTGCCGTTGATCGACACGCCCGGATTGAAGAAGTAGCGCAAGCCACCATACGCGGTGAGGAACAGGCCGCCATCATCCGTCGAGTTGAAGAAACTGTTGTCGCTGCTGAAGCTGTAAATGGCATAGCCGAGACGTCCACCGGCGTACGGATCGAGCTTGTCGCCCGGCATGAAATGATACGCACCCTGGAGCTGCGGCATGATGATCGACCACGACCAGTCGAAACCGGCGGAAGTCACCGATTTACCCCAGTAACGGACGATGCCACCAATACCGATGTTCGGGCTCACGCCATGTTCGAACGAAACGCCGAAACCGATCGGATCGGTAGCCAGCGTGAGGTTCGGACCAAGCCAGTTGCCGCCGTTGCGGAACTGGGCCTGGCTCGCGGGCGCGCTCAACAGCACAATGACAGCGGCAAGTGCGATGGTCTGAAGAAACAATTTCATACTTCCTCCTTGATTGAAAAACGGGAACTCATGGTCAATGTCTCACGTGAACATCGGCGCGCGTTACCGCGCCACCTTCGGTTCTGCTTGCATTCCGCATGTGTCCGCGCACATTCTCTCCATCGTCTCCTTGCCTTGCTCAATCGCGGAGCAGCTCACGTGCAATCACGATATTCTGCACCTCGGACGTGCCCTCGTAGATTTCGGTGATCTTCGCGTCGCGCAAAAAGCGCTCGACGAGATATTCGCGCACATACCCGTAGCCACCATGAATCTGTATGGCCTCGAGGGCGTTTTCAACTGCAACTCGTGACGCGTACAATTTAGCCATTGCCGCTTCTTTAACAAAACGCTGATGATCATCCTTCAGCGCCGCGGCGCGGTAGGTCAGCAAACGGGCGGCATCCAGATCGGTGGCCATTTTGCTGAGTTTGAATTGAATGGCCTGGAACTCCGAAATCACCGTGCCGAAGGCCTTGCGCTCCTTGCTGTATTTGAGCGCGGCCTCGAAACTCGCCGCGGCAATGCCCAACGCCTGCGCCGCAATGCCGATGCGTCCACCGTTGAGCGTGTCCATGGCGAAATTGAAGCCCTTGCCCGGCTCCCACACCACGTTCTCGTCCGGCACGAAGGTCTTGTTGAACAACAACGTGCAGGTATCGGAACTGCGAATGCCCAGCTTGTCTTCCTTCACACCGTGCTCGAAGCCCGGCGAGCCCTTCTCCACCAGGAAGGTGGTGATGCCGCGATAACCCTTCTCGCGATCCGTCTGCGCCATCACGATGAAATAATCGGCGGTGGTGCCGTTGGTGATCCAGTTTTTCGTGCCGGTCAATTCCCAGCCGCCGTCCACTTTCACGGCTTCGGTTTTCTGCGATGTGGCGTCGCTGCCCGCTTCGGGCTCGCTGAGGGCGAAGGCACCGAGCTTCTGTCCCTGCGCCAGCGGCACAAGGTATTTCTGCTTGATGTGCTCGCTCGCGTATTTCTGCAAGCCGTAGGTCACCAGCGAATTGTTCACCGACATGATCACGCCCACAGAGGCGTCGACTTTGGAGATTTCCTCCATGGCCAGCACGTAACTCAGCGTGTCCATACCGGCGCCGCCGTACTCGGGGTCCACCATCATGCCGAGGAAACCGAGTTCGCCAAGCTTTGCGACGATGTCGTAGGGAAACTCGGCCGACTTGTCGCGCTCCACCGCCGACGGGGCGATTTCCGCCTGCGCAAATTCGCGGGCGGTTTGCTGAATCATTTTCTGGTCTTCGGTCAATTCAAAATGCATCGTATCCACCTCTCTCGTTGATGTCGTTTCAGGAAGCACTGTAATCGTAGAAGCCCTTTCCGCTCTTGCGACCGAGGTGGCCGGCGGCGACCATTTTCTTCAACAACGGGCAGGGACGGTATTTCGGATCACCCAGTCCGTCGTACAGCACGTTCATGATGTCCAGGCATACATCCAGCCCGATAAAATCCGCCAGCGTGAGCGGTCCCATGGGATGCGCCATGCCCAGCTTCATGACCGTGTCGATATCCTCGGCGCTGGCCACGCCTTCCATCAACGCGTAAATCGCCTCGTTGATCATCGGCATGAGCACGCGATTGGAAACGAAACCCGGATAATCCTGCACTTCCACCGGCGTCTTGCCGAGCGTCACCGACAGGTCGCGTATCGTTGCGTACACTTCGTCGGAGGTCTCGTGTCCGCGGATGATTTCCACCAGCTTCATCACGGGAACGGGATTGAAGAAATGCATGCCGATCACCTGCGACGCGCGCTTGGTGACGGCGGCGATGGCGGTGATGGAAATCGATGAAGTGTTCGAGGCGAGAATGCACGACGGCTTCGTCCCGGCATCGAAGGTGCGGAACAGCTGCTTCTTGATGTCGGCGTTTTCCGAGGCGGCTTCCACCACCAGATCGGCATCGGCCAAAGCGGCGGCCAGATCGGTGCCCGCGCTGATACGGGCCAGTGTGTCCTGCTTCTGCTCCTCGGTGATGGCTTCCTTTTTCACCTGGCGATCCAGGTTTTTGGCGATCGTGCCGAGCGCGCGATCGAGGTACTCCTGAGAAACATCGACGAGGCGAACCTGAAAGCCCGCCTGCGCGAACACATGCGCAATGCCATTGCCCATGGTGCCCGCGCCGATTACCGTGATAAGCTCCATATTGCTTCCTATGGATTGGTGAACATGTACGTGATTGTTCTTCTTTGCGTGGAACGCGGTCCGCGCTTGCCTGCTCAGCCGCGCTCGACCACCAGCGCGCTGGCCTCGCCGCCGCCGATGCACAGCGACGCCACGCCGCGGCGCTTGTCGAAACGGCGCAATGCGTACAGCAGCGTCACCAGCACGCGCGTGCCCGATGCACCGATGGGGTGCCCCATGGCAACAGCGCCACCGTGCACATTGACCTTGGCCGGATCGAGCTGCAAGATCTCGTTGTTGGCTATCGACACCACCGAGAACGCTTCGTTGATTTCGTAGAGGTCGATGTCCGTTGCCGCGAGACCGGCCTTGCCCAGCGCCTTGCTGATCGCGTCGGCGGGAGCGGTGGTGAACCACTCCGGCGCCTTGGCAGCGGAGGCCTGCGCCACGATGCGCGCCATCGGCACGAGGCCTAGTTCGGCGGCCTTCGCAGCCGACATCAGCACCACGGCGGCCGCGCCGTCGTTGAGCGACGAGGCGTTGGCCGCGGTGACGGTGCCATCCTTCAGAAATGCCGGCTTGAGCTGCGGCACTTTGTCGAAATTCACTTTGCGGATATCCTCGTCCTCTGTCACGTGCACGGGATCGCCCTTTTTCTGCGGAATTTCCACCGGCACGATTTCATCGGTGAATATCCCCTGCTCCAATGCGGCGATGGCGCGGCGATAACTCTCGATGGCGTAGGCATCCTGCCGCTCGCGGCTGATGTTGCACTCGCTGGCGCACAACTCAGCGGCGTTGCCCATGTGGTAGTTGTTGTACACATCCCACAGACCGTCTTTGATCATGGAATCCAGCAGCGTGCTGTGGCCAAAGCCGTAACCGTTGCGGGCCTTGTCGAGCAGGTACGGCGTATTGGACATGCTCTCCTGACCACCCGCCACCACAATGTCGGCATCGCCCACGGCAATGGCCTGAGCGGCGAGCATCACGGACTTGAGTCCCGAACCGCACACCTTGTTGATGGTCATGCACGGCACGCTCTGGGGAATGCCGGCGAACAGCGCGGCCTGGCGGGCGGGCGCCTGCCCGACACCGGAAGTGAGCACATTGCCCATGATGACTTCGGAAACGTCCTCGGGACGCACACCCGCGCGCTGCAACGCCTCGCGGATGGCGATGGCGCCGAGCTGCGGCGCGGTCAACGATTTGAGGGAACCTTGAAAAGCGCCGATGGGAGTACGGGCGCCGCTGACAATAACGACGTCATTCATGTGATTTATCCGTTTACACTGTGAGTGGAAAAGGTCGACTACGCTCGAAACACGGCGGAAGCGTGGTGCCAGCACCACGCTTCCGATTGCAACAGCATCAGCTGTTCATATACTTGAGGAATTCCTTGTTGCTCTTCGTACCGCGCATTTTCTCGATGAGGAATTCCATGGCCTCGACCGTGGTGTACTCGCTGAGCACCTTGCGCAGCACCCACACGCGGCTGAGTTCCTCGGGCGTGAGCAGCAAATCTTCCTTGCGCGTGCCCGAGCGGTTGACGTCCATGGCGGGGAAAATGCGGCGATCGGAGAGCTTGCGGTCGAGCACGATTTCCATGTTGCCCGTGCCTTTGAACTCCTCGAAAATCACTTCGTCCATGCGGCTGCCGGTTTCGATCAGCGCCGTGGCGATGATGGTCAGACTGCCACCCTCCTCCACGTTGCGCGCCGCGCCGAAAAAGCGCTTGGGCCGGTGCAGGGCGTTGGCGTCCACACCGCCGGAGAGAATCTTGCCGGAATGCGGTACCACGGTGTTATGTGCGCGCGCCAGACGGGTGATGGAATCGAGCAAAATCACCACGTCCTTTTTCGACTCCACCAGACGCTTGGCCTTCTCCAGCACCATGTCCGACACCTGCACGTGACGCTCAGGCGGCTCGTCGAAAGTCGAACTTATTACCTCGGCTTTCACCGAACGCTCCATGTCCGTCACTTCCTCGGGGCGCTCGTCAATGAGCAACACGATGAGTATCACTTCGGGATGATTGGCGGAAATGCTGTTGGCGAGTTTCTGAAGCAGAATCGTTTTACCGCTTTTCGGAGGCGAGACGATCAGACCGCGGTTGCCTTTGCCGATGGGCGTGAGCAAATCCATGATGCGCGTGGACAGGTCGTTGGGAGCGACCTCCAGCGTGAGCCGCTCGTTCGGGTACAGCGGCGTGAGGTTGTCGAACAGCGTACGCTCGCGCACCTTGTCCGGACTCTCGTAGTTCACCGCCTCCACTTTCAGCAGCGCGAAAAAGCGCTCGCCTTCCTTCGGCGGACGAACCTGTCCGCTGATGGTGTCGCCGGTGCGCAACGAGAATTTCTTGATCTGGCTCGGCGAGACGTAAATGTCGTCGGGCGAGGGCAGATAGTTGTAGTCGGCAGCGCGAAGAAATCCATAGCCGTCGGGCAGGACTTCCAGCACCCCCTTGCTGAAGCTCATGCCGTCCTTCTGCGTTTGCGCTTCGAGGATCTTGAAGATCAGCTCCTGCTTGCGCATGTCGCTGTAGCCGGAAATGTCCAGCTCCTTGGCGATCTGCGAAAGCTCCGCGATGCGCTTTGACTTAAGTTCGGCAATGTCCATGGTCATGATGGGTACCCTGTGTACGTCGATAAACGTTGTGTTGCTTGCTGTATTGGAGTATCGGGGATGGACCTGCGCGGTTTCGCGCGAGTGCCCGGCGAGTGCAGAAGATGTATTCGGTGACGTTGTGGCCGCATTGCGGATGTGCCCCGCGGCGGCGGATGCTTGCTGGATCGGCTCGTCGTGTCTCAACACAAGCACACGCCCGACGAGGCGTGATGGACTCGAACCAAGGATTTCTGTGAGTGATCAGGTGTCTTGGTACGTGGCAGGATGAGACTCCTTTTCAAATATCCGTCCATCCGATGTAATTGTCAAGTGTGAAATGCGAGTATCACACAGATTCGGCGTCTCGCAGAAATTCTCCCACCACATAATGCGAACCGAACACGAGCACGCTGTCCGTCCCCGCCCGGCCCATGGTATCGCGTACCCCCTCCACCACCGACGGGACGGTGTGTGCATCGATGCCCACCGCCATGGCGGCACGCAACAAGTCGTCCACAGCGTAGGCCTCATGCGCACGCGCCTGCACCAAGGTCACGCTCGCGAATCCCTGCGCAGCGATCTCACGCAGCATGGTGCTTACATCCTTCGTGCGCTGCACGCCGAACATGACATGCGTACGCTCGGGCCGCCGCAGGCGACGCCAGGTTTCGAACAACACGGCCAGGCCCTGCACGTTGTGCCCCACGTCGATGAACAGCTCGGGATGTTCACGCAAGCGCTGCAAGCGACCCATCAGTCCTGTAAAATGCCGCACATCACGAAGACCCGCGCGCATGGCCGCCTCGTCCACTTTCTCCCATCCCTGCGCGCGCAAACAGAGGAGTGTGTCCGCGGCCAACGCCGCATTGCCCAGTTGATGCCGTCCCGGCAGTCCGATGCGCACGGCTTCGTCGAAGGCGGGCAGGCGGCACAGGCTTCCCGTGGCATCCACCTCAATCGTATGCAGTGCTCCGCTGTTCACTGCTGTCAGGCGTGTGGCCTCGGCTGCGGCGCGCCAGCGCAACACCCGCATGGCCTGCTCGTCCTGCGCCGCGCTGAGCACCGGTCGTCCCGATTTGATGATGCCTGCCTTCTCCCAGGCGATGCTGGCGAGCGTGGGACCGAGGAATTCGGTATGATCCAGCGACAGCGGGGTAATGACACTGCACGCGGGGCGCACGATGTTGGTGGCATCCAGGCGACCCCCCAGTCCGGTTTCCACCACGGCGATGTCCACACCCTGCTCGGCGAAGTGACGGAAAGCCATCAGCGTTGTTGCTTCGAAAAAGGTGGCATTCCGCGCTTCGACCTCGGGGCGCAACGCGGCGGCCATGCGCAGCACGTCATCCTGCCCTATCATCACGCCATTGACGCGGATGCGCTCCCGAAAATCCACCAGATGCGGCGATGTGTACAAGCCCACGCGATAGCCGGCGGCCTGCAAGCCCGCCGCAATAAATGAAGATGTAGAGCCCTTGCCATTGGTGCCGGCCACATGCACCACCTCGTACGCCCGCTGCGGATTGCCCCATCCAGCGGCCATCGCGCGCATGCGCTCCAGCCCGAGCTTGATGCCCACGAATTGCAAGCCAAACAGCCAGTCGATGGTGTCGCGGTAATGCTCGGCAGGACCGTTGATCGTTGTCATTGCGACTACTTCCACTCCTCACGCCCGATAGCATGCACGGATGGCACCGTCATAGCGGCCTCCATCCGTGCTGCTCATTCGAGGGGTTGGCTTCCACATGCCGTGCGATCACGGCTTGATTGTCCAGGTCACGGTTTGCTCGGGTTGGAGATTGAACAACTCCGAGGCGTTGTTGCCGAAAGCGTCGGTGGCGCGCACCAGCGTGGTGCCATTGCCCGTGGAATACGTCTGCGCCTCACCGGCGAAGAGAAAACCCTTGTAGGCACCGTCCACGTAGATATCGAGCGCGCGGTCGCATTCGTTGGCCACACGCACGAAGCCGAGGAAATTGCCGTCGCCCCGCTTCTCGGCGAACAGGGCCATGGAATCCGTCAGGCGCTGCACAATGGCCTGCGTCCCGGGAATACGCCGCGCCGCCGCGCCGATAACATTGGCCGCGTCGCGATTCTGCTGTTCCTCGGCAATGCGCACCGCTTCCTCCAGTATGCTCAGAGAGGTAATGCTCGCGGCCTTGCTCGCGCTGATTTCCTCCGCAAAACTCAACAGCACGGCCTGCGCGGCCAGACCCGAAGCGTCGGCACTGCGACGCATATCGTCCACGCGCGCTCCGAAACCCCGCAACATGTCGTTTTGCAATCCGAGTTCGGCGCCCACGTTCACGTATTCCAACATGGGGAAGCTGGGCTTCTGCAAGGTGGAGGTGCGACCGTCCTGCGCGGAAAGCACCGAGGTCGCGAGCAGCAGCAACAGCAGTGACAATGGTACACGTACGTTCATGACAGCCTCCGAAAAATCACCGGAAAATGATCGTTGTGAAAAAGACAATTCCACGTGCTACGCGTCACGCCGCGCACGGGTTCCCTACCGTAGCGCGATGGCAGCGTTCCGGGCGACGGACCTTCGATGTTACTCCTGCAAGCTCTTTTCGTACTCTTCGGCGTAGCTGCGTATCGCCTCGAAAAAGCGCTCGGCCATGTGCTGCTGCCCTTCCTGCGTGGCGAGATACTGTTCCTCGCGGGCATTCGAAAGAAAACCCATCTCGATCAGCACGCTGGGCATGGACGCTCCCACCAGCACGTAGAAGCCCGCTTGCTTCACACCTTTGCTGCTCATCTGCTTGCCGCGTTTCACTTCCTCGTGCAGCATTTCGGCGAAGCGCTCGCTGTATTTCACATAGGCGCTTTGCGCCATGTTGACGAGAATGAAGTTCTCGTCGGTGAGTTTCGCATAGCGCGTTTCGTAGTCCTTTTCCAGCTTGATCACGGAGTTTTCAAATTCCGCCACGCGCAGAGCTTCGGCGGTGCGACCGGGACGGAGGATGTATACCTCGAAGCCACGGGCGTTGGAGGGCTTTTTCTCGGTGGAATTGCAATGCAGCGACACGAAGAGCTTGCCGCCCGCATTGTTCGCCATCTGTCCGCGCTTGTCGAGGGGCACGAAGGTGTCGTCCTTGCGCGTGTACTCCACCCGCACGCCGGGCATGCGATCGGAAATCATTTTCCCGAGCTTCAGCGCCACGCCCAGCACGATGTTTTTTTCCTTGATGCCGGTCACGCCGATGGCGCCGGGATCCTTGCCGCCGTGTCCGGGATCAAGCACGATGCAATCGAGTTTCCATTTCGTCCGATCACGGGAGCGGCCGCCGCCCTGCTCGTCGGCCACGACATTCCGCACGTCGACTTTTTTGAACAGCGACACCAGCAAGTCGTTGCTGCGCACATCGCGCGAAATTTTATTCTCGGTGAATTCACCATCGAGTGAAAAAATGAGCCGGGTATTGTCGCCCAGCAACTCCGCATTCACCGCGGTCACGCTTTCACCGTCGATCGGGGTTTGGCGGATTTCATTCTCGTCCACACTGGCGCCGTTCACAGATACGACGAGCGTGTTGCCCGCCACGAGTTCGCTCGCGAAATGCTTCGGCTGTTTGCGCATGTGAATACGGATGAGTACGCCGTTTTTCCTGCTGTCCACCGTGAGCTTGCTGATGTCGAAAGTCGATGCCGCTTCGGCCTTGATGGCGCGTGGCGCGAGTTCGGCCGAGGGCGGGGTGGCGTCGGTACGTTCCTCGGTGGCCGGACGCGCGCTTGCCGCCCGTTCGCCGCGCGTGGCGTCGTTCTTCGCGGCGCTGTCGGTCGTGGTCGAGGGCGCATTCGCTTTCCCCGGGGGCGTGCCTTTCTCGGTCGTGCTGGGTTTCGCTGCGTCCGTCGCGGGCAGCGCACCCACCACGCGCGCGGTCACGCCGCCCTTGCCGCCGATGGTGAGGGTCAACGACGCGAGATCCAATTCCATGTGCTGCTGCATACTGCGGCTCAACAGCGGAAGCAAGCCGGCAATGGGTCCGTACCAGGCCACATCGGTTTTCATCACATCGTACGGAAGCTGCAACACTTCGCGAATGGTGTTGTCCTTTTGCGCCACCACCACCACGAAGGGATTGTCGGCGGTGAACTTCGCGCGGGATTCACCGATACGGAGTTCGTACTTCTTGTATTCCTCGCTCTGAAACGCTGGCCACGACAGCTTTTTCCCGAATTCGGTGAGCGAGGCGTAGAGAATGCGGTTGTGCTGGAAGGCGGGAACGGTGAATTTTTTCGCGCCGTGAATCACTGTCAGCGACGACACCTCGGCCCGCACGGAGGCGATGAATGCGGGGACGAGCAACAACGCGAGCCAGAGTGTGTAACGGGAAACGGTAGTGACAGCCGCGCGCTGCGTGGTGGTCGGCGTACTCCGATCGATGCGCCGGAAGCGGCGGCCGTTGCGAATGCTGCGAAAATTCATCGGGTTCTCTTGATAATCACGAGTGTCTTGTCGTCGGAATAAGCGCCGTGCGCGCTGAAGGTTTGCACGTCCTGGAGAATGGCGAGGCAGATGTCCTTCGCCGATTCCTTCGCATGCGCGCGTATCACCTCCATCACGCGGTGCTCCTCGTACTCATCCTCGCCGTTGTTGGCTTCGGTGATGCCATCGGAATAGAGCACAAGCACGTCGTCGGGCATGATGTTGGTGTTGGTCACGGAGAAATGCGAATCGGGGAAGAGCCCGATCACCGGGCCGGTGACCTTCAATTCGGTGCAGGAATCACTGGCGGCATGGTAGTGAATGGGTTTCGGGTGGCCAGCGTTCGAGTACAGCATCAGGCCGTCGGGGCCATCGAACAGTTCGCAGTAACACAGCGTGAGGAAGCGCTCGGTGGGAAAAATTTTCCGGTTGATGGTGTTGATGCGGCGCAGCATGGAGGAAATCTTGCTCTCCGCTTCCACGCTCATCATCAGCGCGCCGGAGACGAACAGCGCCTGTACGGCGGCGGCAAATCCCTTGCTGGCAGCGTCGCCGATGCTGACCGCGAGGCGTTCGTGGTCGCCGGGAATTTCGTAGTAGTTGAAAAAATCGCCGCCCACGGTCAGCTCGGGCAGGCTGACACCGTAGAGGTCGTAGCGGCCGAAGCTGTAGCGATGCTGCGGGAGAATGCGCTTCTGCAAGTCGCGCGCCATTTCCATTTCCGTGAGCAGCGTCATGCGCTCCTGCTCGCTTCTTCGGCTGGCAAGCAATTGCGTGACGGCCTGGCCGGCGATGCCGAGCATGTAGCGGAGTTCGTTATCCACTTCCGTGGTGTTGAACGCCATGAGGTACTCGTAGTACCACAGCTTGCCGATTTCCACCCGATTGCCGATGCCGGTGGCCGAGTAGCGGATGATGCCCTTGCGGCGCAGCGCTTTGTTGGTTTCGTCGGCGAGCACCGTGCGCTTACGCGCGACCTGCTCGAACACGGGGTAGCCCTTGAGGCTGATCGAGAAGCCGATGCCCACGGACTCGATGTTTCCATGCTCGTGTATCAGCTCGTAGCGCTTTTCCTGTGCATGCAGCTTCCAGATGCGGCCGCCGTTGATGCTGATGCGCTCGTTCTGCACGATTTCATCGAGAATCGCCGCGAGCATGGCATCCTCGCTCGCGAATTGCTGCGTGCCGATGCGTTCGATCAGCTTGTACAAGGTTCGTTGCGTCATACTTCACTCCCTGCTGATGCCGCGGGGATGGCACCGTTGCCACGCCGCAGCCAGAATTCGTAATACACGAGCAGCACCACAGCCGCCATCACTATGCCGCCGGTGAGAAAGGGCCAGGGCACGCCGAGAGCGTCGAAGACGAAGGCACCCCACACGGGACCCAACGCGCGCCCCATCGCCCCGAGTGCCTGATTGATGCCGAGTACGGCGCCTTGCTGCGAGGGATCGCTGAATTTGGAAATGAGTCCGAGGCAGCTCGGTGTCATAATGCCGGTGCCAAGCGAGAGCACGGCGAGCACGAGCAGCAGCATCGCGGTCGACACGGACCACGGGATGAGCGCGAGGCCAATGGAAGTGAGTGCTGCGCCCCAGAGGAACAAGCGGCGTTCCTGAATTTTTCCGGCGAGCACACGAATCAACCAGCCCTGCGTCAACGCGCCGAAAATGCCCATGAAGCCGAACAGGTACCCGACTTCCCTGTCGGTGAAGCCGAATTTCCGCGTGGAAATCATCGGGAAAGTCGCGTAGATGTTGGCGTAACCGAAAGTCATGAGAAAGAACATCAGCAGCAACATCCCCACGTACGGCCGCTTCAATGCATCGAGCAGCGTCGCCATCGAGAAAGACACCGCCGTGCTTGCTGGACGCGCGGATTCCTTCTTCATAGACTCGGGCAGGGCGAAGATGGCAACCACAAAAGCAATGGTGGAGAGCGCGGCGGCGGCGAAGCCCGGTATCTCGTAACCATATTCCACCAGCACACCGCCCATGAAGGGACCGAACACAAAACCCAGGCCGAAGGCCGCGCCGATCAGGCCCATGCCTTTCGCACGCTCCTCGGGTCGCGTCACGTCCGCGATATAGGCCTGCGCCGCTGAAATATTGCCACCGCCGATGCCTCCCAGCAGCCGCGATATGAACAGCAGCGGCAGGGAATGCGCCAGACCGAAGAGCAGGTAACTCACCACCGTAAGCAACAACCCTGTCAGGAGAATGGGACGACGGCCGTAGCGGTCGGAAAGCCGACCCCAGACGGGTGTGAACACCAGTTGTGCGAAGGAAAACGAGGCCACAAGCAGACCGATGGTGAAATCGCTCGCACCGAAACCGTGCTCGGCATAGGAAGGAATGATGGGGATGACGACACCGAAGCCCAGCAGGTCGATGAAGACTATGAGGAAGATGATCGTCAGAGGGGTTCGTTTCATTCACGCTCCAAGCGCCGGACGGCACGCCTCCACCGACCGAAACAGCGCCGATTGGGAGAATGCCATGCCGTGGCAATTCAATAAAAATATCCAGAGTCCGTCCGAATTCCAATTTTTGCTTCATTCCAGCGTCGTCGTGTCGATGCACACCACGCGGCTGACTGCACCCTCTATGTTCACGGCGGCGAATGGCGTAAGTTTCGTGTGTGTGATTTCCTCCGGAGCCAACATGCGGCAACGCCTTTACTCCACGTTTTTCTTTATCCCCGTGCTGGTGCTACTCGTCGGCGCGCTCGCATCCTGCGGCGAAGAAGCCCCGGCGTCCCCGCTGCCGGCGGACACGCTGGATCATCCGATTCGCGACACCGTGCATTCGGCGCCGCGCGCCATCGGCACACTCGCGGATGACAGACTGAAGGAGGTGTCGGGTCTCGCCGCTTCGCGTCGCAGCGGGAATGTCTTCTGGGTGCACAACGACAGTGGCGACGAACCGCGCCTGTTCGCCGTGGACAGCAGCGGACGCGTGCTGGCGGTGGTGACGTTGGCCTCCGCGGTGAACGAGGACTGGGAGGATATCGCTTCGGCCACGGTAAACGGGGTGCCGTATCTCTACGTCGGCGATACCGGCGATAACGGCGCCGCGCGTTCCTCGGTGACGGTGTACCGCATCGTGGAGCCGGTGGTGGACAGCTCCTGGTCGGGACGCGAGCTGACCATTCCCGCAGAGCACATGACGCTGACCTATCCCGACGGCGCGCGGGATTGCGAAGCCCTCGCGGTGGACGCCGCAGGAGAGTTGCTTTATCTCGTGGAGAAAACCGGCAACGAGCGTTGCGGCGTGTACAGGGCCACGTGGAAGGCGGGGGCTTCCCCACGCATGCTGGAGCGCGCGGGGGATTTCCACGTCCCGCACAGCATTTCCTTTTTCCGGCTCGTGACCGCCGCGGATTACTCGGCGGATGGACGCGTACTGTTGCTGCGCACCTACGCCGCCCTGCATGAATACGCCGCGACCGCTCCCCGCACGCCGATGGAACTTCTCAGCACCGCCACGCCCGTCACCCTCACCGCGCCGGCGCTTCCGCAGGCAGAAGCCGTGTGCATCTCGGCCGACACCCGCGACCTCTTCACCGTGAGTGAGGGCAAGTCGCAACAATTATACCGCATCGGTCGGCCCACGAAACGCTGAATGTGCGCACCTATTCGCATCGCTGCCGGGGCTATTCACTTTTCACTTTGCACTGCTTGTGCTGTGGTAAAGAGTGAGGGGTAAAGAGAAAAGCGGGAGCGACGGTTTCGCGCACTGGCTTGGATCGCGTTCCGGGCACTGCACTTTTTCACCTTCCAACCTCCCCCTTGCGGACTTCCACGATCCATCTGTGCTAATCTGTGTGTAATCTGTGCAATCTGTGGTTTTGACCCTAAGTCGCCTGTGGTTTTGAACCTGATTCAGCCAGGGCAATTTTCCGGTACCATCCCCGTATCGCCCGCCCACGTGCAACCCGGCGAGTCGCGCCTCGTACGAGAGAGCATTGCACAGCATTTACCATCAAATTTGGAGCACGGTCATGAACGCGCTACTTGCCTCACTTGCCATGTGCGTGTTGTTGTCAGGACCCACGCACGCGGGCAGCGATAAACACACCGCATTGGCCACGGCGCCCGCACAGCGGACGGTACAATTCTCGTCGAGCGAGGTGGACCGATTGCGCAGCGTCATTTCCCGCAATCTCGAGCATCGCATTCCGGGCATCAAGGCCAACACCATGCAACTCCTCATCGACCTGCGCGTCGGGCATCCCGAAGTGGATCTCGATTTCGCCGTGATACCGGTGATGCGCATTCTCAAGCAGGACACCACCGAAGAAATGCGCATGCTCGCCGCCGTTGCGCTGTACCATCTCAACACGCGCACCGGTCGTTTCGCGGTGGAGCGCCGGGCGGAATTCGACGAATCCGAGCGTGTGGCACGTCACTGCGCGCGTATCGCCCGCTTCTGGGACCACAACCGAATGGAATTCGCGCCCGCACCGCAGGGTCGGGAATTCCTCGCCACCGACGCCGGGAACCCGCGGCCGGAATAAAACGTGAAATGAGATTTTTTGAAACGCGCGAAACATGCTCCCGAAGCCGCCGTACACCGAGGCAGATACGCAAACACACCACCGATCATGGAGATACGACGATGAAGAAACTGATGTACGTTGCCGCCCTGTGCCTCGCCCTCGTTGGCAGTCCCTTACTCCTCGCAGCGGGACAGAATCCCGAACCACCGAGCAAGCAGCAGCAGGAACTGATTGAGAAGAATGTGATGGCAAACCTGCAGCACCCGTCGCTTGAAGTTCGCGCAGGCACCATGCAGTTGCTCATCGACATCAAGAAAACCTGGCCGAGCTACGATCTGACCTTCGCGGTGCTGCCGATGATGGAGACGCTGAAAAGCGACGTGAAACCCGAATTCCGCATCCTTGCCGCACTGACGCTGTTCCACCTCGATTCCGAACTTGGCCGCTTCGCCGTCGAGCGTCGCGCGAAATACGATGATTCCGACCGCGTCGCCAAGCATTGCGCCGCCCTCGTGAAGTACTGGGACAAGAAGGACAGCTTCTCCACCAATCTGCTCGCCGAAGTCTCGCGCGCTCTCTGATTCCAAACAAGGTTTTGAAGCACGGGCAAGGACAGCATCCTTGCCCGTTTTTTTTCGCCCCACGAGAACCCGGCACGCGGTACGCCTCCCGATTTGCACGCGCATGTGACAAATGCGACATTTGTGCTTGCGTCCTGTGCGCTGCCCCAGGGAGGAAGTCTCCGAGGGACACGGGACACATCGCCACCGACTATCGCATCATGGCACAGAAATACGAACCCAAACTTCTCACAGTATTCCGCGAGGGGTATCGGAAGGAGACTTTTGTCTCCGACCTCGTCGCGGGCATCATTGTCGCCGTCGTCGCCCTTCCACTCGCCATAGCTTTTGCCATAGCATCGGGTGTGAAGCCCGAGCAAGGACTGTACACCGCCGTTATCGCCGGCACAGTCATCGCTGTGCTCGGCGGCAGCCGCGTACAGATCAGCGGACCCACCGGCGCATTCATCGTTGTGATATACAGCATCGTGCAGCAGTACGGTTACAACGGCCTGGCCATAGCCACCCTGCTTGCCGGCGTCCTGCTCATCGGCATGGGTCTGGCACGCATGGGTACCTTGCTGAAATTCATCCCGTATCCGTTGACCGTGGGATTCACCAGCGGCATTGCGTTGATCATTTTGTCATCGCAGGTACGCGATTTACTCGGATTGGATACCGGAGCGGTACCGGCGGATTTCATGGAAAAGTGGGGTGTGTTCGCCGGAAGCATGCACACCGCCAACCCTTCCGCCATCGGCATCGCCGTGATTGCGATACTCATCATTGTGCTCTGGCCGAAAGTGACGACGAAAGTGCCGGGATCGCTGCTTGCCATCATCGTCACAACAGCGGCCGTGCAATTGTTCGAGATTCCGGTTGAAACCATCGGCAGTCGCTTCGGCGAAGTTCCCATGGGCTTGCCGGCGCCGCGGATGCCCGAGTTGTCGTGGCATCTCGTACGCGAAATGTTCTCGCCGGCGCTCACCATCGCTTTACTCGGAGCCATCGAGTCGTTGCTTTCCGCCGTGGTGGCCGACGGCATGATGGGCACCCGCCATCGCTCGAACATGGAACTCATCGCGCAGGGAGCGGGCAACATCGTCTCGCCGATGTTCGGCGGCATTCCCGCCACGGGAGCCATCGCACGCACCGCCACGAACATTCGCAACGGAGGCAAAACTCCTGTTTCCGCGTTGATCCACTCGGCCGTGCTTCTGCTCATCATGTTATTCTTCGGCCGTTGGGCGGCACTGATCCCCATGCCCGCGTTGGCGGCGATTCTCGTGGTCGTGGCCTACAACATGAGCGAATGGCGCACCTTCGTCAAACTGCTCCGCAGTCCGAAAAGCGACGTGCTGGTACTCGTGGTGACCTTCGTTCTCACCGTACTCATCGATCTCACCGTGGCCATCGAAGTGGGCATCGGCCTGGCCGCGCTGCTGTTCATGAAACGCATGTCCGATACCACGGAAATGCAGATCATCGCGCGCGGCTTCAACGAGGGTGAGCGCGAGGAGGACGAGACGGATGATTACAACATCGCCCAGCGCGATGTGCCCGCCGAGGTCACGGTGTTCGAGGTGCAGGGCTCGCTGTTCTTTGGCGCTGTCGAGCAATTCAAGGAAACGCTGTCCGATTTGCGCAGCCGTCCGCGAGTGTTCATTCTCCGCATGCGCAACGTCTTTGCCATCGATGCCACAGGTTTGCAGGCCATCGAGGATGTGGTGCATCGCATGCGGAAGCAGGACGTGCTCTTCCTGCTCTCGGGCGCGCACGCGCAGCCCATGGTCGCGATGCAGGCCTCGGGACTGCTGGATCTGATCGGGGAGGAACACCTCTGCGGGAACATCGACGAGGCGCTGGTGAAGGCCCGGGCATTTCTTGCGAAGGAAGTGCCGTCAACGCCGGACTGACGTGCACGCGTAAACATCGAAGCGGCGGGAGATGAGTCACGTGCTCACCTCCCGCCGCCTGCATTATTGCACGAGCTTAGCGCGTCGTGGATTCGCGCCAGCGCTCCATGGCCGAGCGAAGAGCTGCGACAAAGGCCGCAGGATCGTCGGGCGTGAAGAGCACGCGGTGAATCATCCCCTCGCTTTTATCCAACACCACATGCTCCGCGAAATTGGCCCAATCCAGTTTCAGCGCGGGGCGAAAATTCTTCAAACGCATATCGCCGCGTAACAACGCGCCTACATCGGAATCAAGAACATTCACGTCCTCGATGGTGTCGAAGGGCACGGCCATGGTGCCGAGCAGGGTGTGAAACTCCACGCGATCGGCGTAGATCCGATATTCCTGCCACAAACTCTTCGCCGAACTGGGGGATACGTACAGTGCTTCCATGCTGATACTCCGTTGTGCTGTGCTGATGGCGTCGAAGGAGGCGTCGCGTGCCGCGTTGATACGGAGACGGCGCAGCGGCGCTTCATCGACCTTCGGGCTTACGCTTTCTCGGGAAAAAGTTTCGCCAGCAGCGAAGGATCGGGCTTGGGTGTCATCAAGGACACGATGACCAGAGCACCGATGGACACCAGCAATGCGGGATAGATGCTCGGGATGCCCCAGGGATCGCCGTCCACCAGCAGTTGGGGGAAACCGTACGGAATTACCAGATCGAGCACAATGGCCATGAACGCGCCGGAGACGATACTCGCCAGACCACCCTGCTTTGTGGCCCGCTTCCAGGCGAGTGCGGCCAGCACCGCCGGGGTGATGGCCACGCCATACATGGTGTAGGCGAAGTAGGCGTACTTGAGCACGGAGATCTGAAGATTCATCGCCGTGGGTATGAAAATCATCAGGAACGCGGCCAAACCGATCACAACGATGAACACCTTTTGCAAGGCCACCATGCGTGCCTGCGGCGCATCCGGATTGATGAAGCGCTGATAGATGTCGCGCATGATGTTGGTGGACGGACTGAGCAGATAGTTCATGCCCGTGGATATCACCACCACCACGGCAGCCGCCAGCAGCAGCAAGCCCACGGGAGCGGGCACCATTTTCCGCGCCGCATGCAACACGATGGCTGCCGGATCGAGCGTGGTATCGCCCCAGAAATAGCTCGACGCGTAAATGGCGATCACCACCACGACGGTTTCGACCACGATGGTGCCCACGATCCACAGCGCGACCGCCTTCTTCGCATCGGCCGGAGTGCGCGCACTGTAGAATTTCTGATACATGCTCTGTACGCCCAGAAGCAGAAACATGGTGGCCAGGAAGTAGCTGAAGGCCTTGAGGAAAGGATACTGACCGAACTCGGGCGAGACCAGCAACATGTGCGAGGCGGGCAGTACTTCGGCGGGTGCGCCGAAGCCACCGGCCGTGGCCACCACGAAGGGAACGGCAATGATGCAGGCGAGAACGATAATGATGCCGTTGGGCAAATCCGTGTGGGCAACGGCAATCATTCCACCGATGGCGGTGAACAGTATCACGAAGCCCGCGGCCAGGGCTTGCCCCACCTCCACGCTGATCGCTCCATCCGTGATCACATTGAGGATGTACCCCCCGGCACGGAATTGATAGGACACGATGGTGGTGAACGCGATCACCAGGGCCACGGCGCCGAAGAGGCGGGCGAATTTACCGTAACGCTCCTCCAGAATGTCGCCGATGGTGTACTGCCCGAAGGTGCGGATTTTCGCGGCCAGGAAGTAAATCACCATGATACCCACCCAGGCACCGGCGGGCATCCACATCGAACTCCAGCCCGCACGATAGGCGTATTCCGCGCCTGCGATGAACGTGCCGGAACCGATCCAGGTGCACACGAGCGTGAACACCATTTTCGTGACACCGAGACTGCGCCCGGCGACCATCATATCATCCTGTGTCTTGACCTTTTTTGCCTGATAAAAATTGTAGGCGGTCAAGGCGAGCAGGTACGCCAGAATGATGAAAATGTAGACGTACATGGGGAACCCCGTCCTGGCAGTGATGAAAGTTGGAAGGTAGGGATGCGGGACGAAGCATGCTCCGTCCCGCCACAGGGAGGAATCACGCGAGCGTGAGTATCGGGATCACGCTGTCCTGAATCGCGCCGACAACTTCGACCGAGCCCTCGTCGGTGACGAACACATCGATCTCCGTGCGGAAGCCGAGGCGTTCATGTTCCATGTAAATGCCCGGTTCGATACTGAAGCAGGTTCCCGGCAGAATCAGACGCTCGTCCATGGTTTCGAGATTGTCGATATGTCCACCGTTGCCATGCACTTCGAGCCCGATGTTGTGGCCGGTGCGATGCACGAAATACTCGCCGTAACCCGCGTCCACAATCACCTTGCGCACGGCGTCGTCCACTTCCCAGCCGGCGAGCGGCGTGCCGGAAGCAAAACGCTCGCGCACCATGTCGAGACCCGCGTTGCGCGCGTCGCGCGCCACATTGAAAATCGTGCTGATGCGCTCGGGCACCTCGGTGCCGATGAAGCCCATCCACGTAATGTCGTAGTAAATCGCCCCGGGTTCATTTTTCTTGGCCCAGAGATCGAGCAGCAGCAGATCGCCTTCCTTCATCTCGACGCTGTTCTCTTCCGTCGGTTCGAAATGCGGATCGGCGGCATGTTCGTTGATCGCGACAATGGGACCATCCTCCCAGTGCATGTTGTTGGTGCGCATCAGCTCATGCATGAAGCGCTGGATTTCCACCTCGCGCGGATGTTGTCCCGAAGCGATACGGCGCGCCACTTCGCGGAAGGTTTCGTCCTTGATCATCTGCATGATCGCGCCGGCTTCCTGATGACTGCGCCAGTCCTCCATGGACAGGTGCGCCTCGAAGCGCCCGACGAGATCGCCGCTGGACACCACCTCCACGCCGAAGCTGCGGATCAGTTCGACCGTCCCCGCGTCGACGATGGAGACGTAGGGGATGTTGTTCATCGGTGAATACTGCATGGCGATGGTCTTCGCGTCGCCAAGCATGCTGCGGAGCGATTCGCGCAATTGCGGCCAGGGCAAATACACATGTTTGACACCGGGCAGGTGGTCGCAGCGCCAGGGTTCGATGCGATGCACCAGCTTCTGCGGTTCACCCTCTGCGGGGATGTAGTAGAACCAGCGGCGGGAGGCGAAGCGGCTGGTGTCCATCTTGAGTATGCGAGCAGCGATGGCGTCGCGGTTATGGAAATCGTAGAAAAGCCAGCCGTCGATGCCGGCCTCACGTAGCGCTGTCTGAATGGCGTGAAGATCCATGGTACCTCATCCGTGACGTGAACGTTGGCATATCGTTGGAAGATACGGAAATACACCGGCATTCGACAGTTGAGAACGGTGCTCGACACCATATCTGTTCGGCGCCGCATCGCTCCCGCACACACATGGGCGAAGTCCAACTGGGACGCGAAAATTGGCACTTGCGATCAGGCGTGGAAAAAGATGTGCTCGTGCTGCAGGCAGTGGACGATAAGCCGACGGGCGCGCTCGGTGAGAATTTCCCCGTCGCAGTGAACGGGCAGCGGATCGTCCAGTTCGATGTCGAAATGCGCCGCACGGGCGGCGAGCACTTCGGGCGCGCGGAGATGGGATCCGTTCAAGGCGAGCGGAAGCACCTGCAACACCCGGCGGGTACCGACATGACGCACATGGCAGAGATCGAGCAGGCCATCGTCGGGCGAGGCCAATGGCGTCAATTTGAATCCACCACCGCTGGTGGTTCCGTTGCCGATGCAGGCGAGGAAAAGCGTGGAGTTCTGCTCCTCGTTGTTGTACACCAATGTCGCGGTGACGGAAGCGTAGTGGCGAAGCACGCGGAACACCGCAAGGAGGTAGGGAAGGATGCCGCTGCCAAAGGAGGCCCGGCTCACATCGACAGCCACGGCGGCATCGAAACCGATGCCCATGCTGTTGATGAAGCGGCGTCGCAAAATCGCTCCGCCCTCTTCCACCACATCGATCACCGCGGCATCCACGCGTCGGGTTGTTCCACTGGCAAATGCGTGCAGTGTATCCTCAACGGTGCGGAGACTCATCAGACGCGCGAAGTCGTTGCCCGTACCGAGGGGAAGGACGGCCACCGGATGAGAGCGGGCGCGGAGACCGTTGACAACTTCGTTGAGGGTGCCATCACCTCCGAGCACCAGCAGGGGCAGATTATCGTCGGGCAATTGGCGGGCGATATCCGTCGCGTGCCCGCGCCCGCCGGTCACATATTCTTTCACATGCACGCCGAGCGCGGCGAGTTGCCGGAGAATGCGCCGCGCCTGTCGTCCGCCGCGACCCTTGCCCGAGGCGGGATTGAGAATGAGGTGAATGTGGGGGAAGTTGAGGGTCATGGGCGAACATAGGAAATTTTGCGTTCAGAGGAAACGTACATCTGGAGTGATGAAACTTCGGCTGATTCCCTGGATAGTGTATTCCCGCGCTCGCCTTGTCCCGCCGCTGCTGCGCATTTCGCCGCCGTTGTACTCAGTAAATTTCCTTTGTACATTAAAAATTCAATACAATCGGAGATTTCCATGGAGCACGCGCGCATTTCACGCAACGATCTGGAAACCTGGGCCGGGTATCTGCTCGATTACGCCCTCGGTGGAGTTCAAGCCGACGATGTGATCATGATCAAAGGTGAACATATCACCTGGCCGCTCATGTCCATTCTACAGGACAAGATTTTTGCCGCGGGAGGCATCGCGGATGTGAACATTGTCGCACCCGACAACGATCGCGGCAAGGTGTGGGGGGCTTCCATCGCGCGCTTTGGCACGGAAGAGCAAATCGCCCGCGTCCCCGAATGGCATCGCCAGCGCTATGAAGCGATGACGAAGTACATCGAAATTCTGGGAGCCGAACAACCCGCGCTGTCCTCCGGTCTGCCAGAGCTCACCGCCATGGCCGTCATGCGCGCCGACGAAGCGTACAAGCGCATCCGCCTCGGCAAACCCTGGCTGCTCACGCTCTATCCCACGCAGGGTTTTGCGGATCTGGAAGGCATGACGCTCGAAGAGTACACCGACGTCATCGTGCGGGCTTCGATCAACGATCCGAAAGAGCTGGACCGTATCGAGGACGATATCTGGCGGGTGATGTCAAACAGCTCGAATATCCGCATTCAAACGCAGCACCCATCGGGGACAACGCATGAGCTGCGCATGAACATCGGAGGGAAACGCGTGATCAAATGCACCGGCAAGCGCAATTTCCCCGATGGCGAAGTGTTCACCAGCCCCGACGCGAACACCGTCGAAGGCGAGATCTTCGTCGATCTCCCCGTGTACAACAGCGGCACAACCATACAGGGGATTTTCCTCCGTTTCGAGAAAGGACGCATCGTCCATTACTCTGCCGAAACCGGCGGAGACACGTTGGCGAAGATCATCGAAACCGACGAGGGCTCGCACCGCCTTGGCGAAGTGGCGCTGGGCATGAACGCCGGCATACAAACCGTGCTCAAACATCCACTTTTTGTGGAAAAAGTCGGCGGAACCTTGCACATTGCCATCGGGGCAAGTTATCCCGAATGTTATGTGGATGATGAGAGCGACGGGCAAGCGAAAGCGGAACTCGACCGACTCGCCACAGTGGGTGCCCTGAACCGCTCCGCCCAACATGTGGACATCGTCACGGATTTCCGTGGCAGCGGAGCGGGTGTTGCGGTGTATCTTGACGATGTGCGGCTCGAGGTGCGGGACAACGTGTGGGTTGTTCCCTCCTGATTTCGATTTGCTGTATCCCGGCCTGCCAGTTTTGATGAACAATGGCCCCGACATTTGCATGAGGCGATGATGACGCACGATGAACTGCTGGATTTTGTGAAAACCCTCGAGGAGCGCAATCAGCGTCTGAGAGACGCGAACGAGGAATTGATCAGTCAATTGCAGGGAAGGGACTCCGAGCTGCTCCGGCTCCGCCGCGATTTGCAGGAGCGTGTGGCCGAGGCGATCTGGCGGGAAAACGACTATCGGCGGAACCAGGACCGCTTCACTACCCTGGTGGCAAACATCCCGGGCGCGGTGTACCGCTGCTCCAACGATGCGTTCTGGACAATGGAATATCTCAGCGATCAAATCGAGGCATTGTCCGGGTACCCTGCATCGGAATTTGTGAACAATGCCGTCCGAAGCTACAAGAGCATCGTCCATCCCGCCGATGTCATCACCGTGGTGAACGCCATACGCGACGGGGTGGAAGCGCGTAAACCCTACACCATCCACTACCGCATCAAACACAAGGATGGGTCGCTGAGAAATGTTTACGAGCGCGGGGTTGGCATCCACGCCTCCGATGGCACCTTGCTCTGGCTCGACGGTGTGATTTTCGATATCACGGATTACTCCTACGGCACTGTGCGGGAAGAGTAAACGGCCAACAGGTATCCACCCCGGAAAACATCACGGGCGCGAGTGCATTGTCACCCGCGCCCGTGCGCATTTCGGAGTTGGCGGAACTATTTCAGCAAGGTCATGGTCCTGGTGAGCAGCACTCCGTCGGCGTGCATGCTCAGCAGGTAATGTCCCGAAGGCAGCCTGGAACCGTCGAAGTTCACCGTATGCGTTCCCGCTTCCAGTACCCCGTCCACAATCGTACCCAGTTCCCTGCCCAGCGCGTCGTGCACACGCAGTGTCACTTGCGCGCGCTGCGGAACGTCGAAGCCGATGCTGGTGGCGGGGTTGAAGGGGTTCGGGAAATTCTGATGCAAACGGAACGCCGCGGGAACGGGAAGTTGCTCCGCACTGGTCGGGCCGGCCAACAGGCGCTCGCTGTAACTCTGTTGCACGGGACCCACCTTTCCGTCCACCAAACGATGCACGTACAGCACGATAGTCGCGCTGTCATCCACCGCATGCGTACAGGTGATGTCGAAGGGTACGTCCACGCTGGTCTGTGTTAGAAAGGTTTGCGTCGCGGACACCGGCTGTCCGAGCACGTTCGGATAGATGCCACGCACCACCGCCTTGTGATAGAAGGGGTCGATGAGCTGATTGCCATTCACGGTGATGCGGAGTTGCGGATGATTCACGCCCTCCTCGGTGATGAGTGCATTGAGTCGCAGATCGCCACTCATCCCCTGATGGAAAAACACGCTCGCATTGAACGTCAGCCGCTTGCTGACGCGGTCGTACACTTTGTCCTTGATGGTGATGCCCACGGGAGCGCCGATATTCGCCGCAACGAAATTCGTCCGAGCGCTGTACGTGGTGGGCGCGACCGGCAGGGCGCGCTCGCCTGCCCATGCAAGGCGATTGATCGCAGCGCTCGGGTACAGCGTCACGCCGAGGAAGGATTCCATCTCCGGCCAGATCGGGAGTTCCATCGGATCGGCCATGATGCTGGGATTGCCAACATGCCACGCGGTGCGCACCATGCGGTCACCCAGTTTTTTCTTCAACGCCGTGAGCGTATCGGCAGCGTCGGGGCACCAGTGGCACCAGGTGCCGGTGAATTCCTCCACAAGCACATTCATCGGCTCGGTGACGTCCTTCTCCTGCACGTTCAATTCCAACGTGTAGGTGAGGGATGGATGGTCGGCATCGTCGGTGGTGATGGTGATCACGCCGGTATGCAATCCTTCGTTGAGATTGCGGGGGTCGATGGTCATGGTGAGTGTGATCTGATACGCGGGATCGAGTTTTCCCGACGTGGTGCCGGTCAATGTAAGCCAGCTCGCCGCGTTTGGAGCGACGGCTGCCGACCAGTTCATCGCAAGGCCGCCCGTATTGCCAAGTGTGAAGGCGTTGTTGTACTGATTGGCACGTTTCACCCACACGCTCGTGCCTGTACTTGACAGCACGGCGTTGGGTTTGGTGGCGGCGTTGATATCGTAGGCCTCGACTGGTTTACCGAGTTGCAATGCGTTCAGCGCACCCACCTGACCACCCACCACGTACAGACGACCACTGCCATCGTAGAGCATCTGGCTGGAATAGGAGGATGGAACCGGCTTGAGCACTTCATTCCGCCAACCATTCACCAGAGGATTGTACGCCCAGGTGAGTGGTGAATTGATATTTGCCTGTAAACTCGTCGCCGTCACGCCACCCGTGACGTACAGAATGTTCCCATCGGTGCCCATGGAATGCCGCATGATGGCGCCACCGGGAAAGTCCTGCAACTGCGTCCAGGTGATCTGGTCGCCGTTGATTTCGCCCTTGTGGAAGTATCCATAGAAACGTCCCTGCCCCCCGGCCACCTGATAGCCACCGAGAATATAGGCGAAGCCTTTCACCACCGCCGCGTCGAAGGAGCGCAGTGCCGCGGGGATGCGCGACACTGATTGCGTCCACGTGTCGGTGGCCGGATCGTAGATCTGAATCACATCGGTCTGCGCCTGAAAACTCGTCGTACCGCCACCGAGCACCCAGATTTTTCCCTGATGAACAAAACTGGCCGCACCGAACACGGCAACGGGCATGGCTGCTTTCTCTGTGAATGTGGAAGTGGCGGGATCGAATTCCAGAACCGTCCGATACGTCTCGAAAGCGGTGGTGACGTTGTATCCGCCGACAATGTAGATCTTGCCATTCACCACTTCCGCCATGGCCAGCGGCCTCGGAGCCGGGAGCGTCGCAACACGCGTCCAGGTGTTGCTGGCGATGTCGAGCTTGTACGCCCCGTCATGCGGGAGATTGTCCGTCGTCAGTCCGCTGAAGCTGTACACTGCCCCATTGAGATACGCGGCGGTGTTGTATCCGATCACCACGGGATAATCCGCCAAGGTGTACCACTGCCCCTTGATGTCCATTGGCGCGGCGGCGACTGGCGTGCGTGCCCCGTGCAGCGCGGCCGCGGGCAACGGATCCACAGCGGAGTACTGCGCGATCATAGTGTTCGCGGTCACGAAACAACAGAAGAGCAACGAGAGAACGACAGAAGCACTTCTCTTCATGGGAATCCTCCTAATACTCGGTAATGGGCGTGATGCCGGAGCGTACGTTCAGTTCAGGTCGAGTGGGAAATTAGCACATTTCACCACCGCGTTCAATCGTCGAGATATTTCGCGAGATCCTCGCGCTGTACGAGGTGGACCAACCATCCGCGTGCGACGAGATCGGCAACGACGTGTTTTCCCATGTCCACAGGCACACCGTATCGATAGCAGAAATGCCAGAGGTCCAACGGTCGTTTCAGCACTTCGAACATCAAGCCCTCGCCGACGGAAAGCTGTTCACCGCGCTCGGCACGATCGAGTATCGCGGGCATGGCATCGACGCCGTCTTTGAGAATGTGACGTTTGGTGAAATAATAGTTGGGCGCGGATTCCAACTCGCAAATCGGGAATCCTTCGCCAGCGCGTTGCAGCGCAGGGAGATGCAGCAGGGATACCAGCAAGTCCTCGTCATCGCTCCAGAGGTCGTTGTACACCTGCGCATCCTCGGACCGCAGCCATTCCATGAAGGCGCGTTCCCTCGGTGGAAGCTCAAGCAGTATCGAAGCGGCGAACTCCTCCTGAATACGCGCGATGGTCGCGTCGCTCAAGGCATCCACTTCCTGATCGTTCAATGTCAACGGCCGACCGTCCAGGTCGAGTATGCGTTGTCGCAATTGCTCGTACGTCATGATGACTCCGTATCGTCCAATAATGTCCGGCACCACTGCGGAACGGGAATCCCCGTGTTCACCGCACCTGTGCCCCGTTCACGCGAGCGGGAAACGCAGCTGAAACACTGTTCCCGAACCCGCCTCGCTTCGCATGGAAATGGATCCGCCGAGATATTTCTCCGTGAGGAGGCGGGCGCTGTATGTGCCGATGCCGCGCCCGCTGCCTTTGGTACTGAAAGAGCGCTTGAACAATTGCAGCGCGATATGTTCGGGAATAACGGCGGGATTGTGTACTGCGAAACACAGGACATCGCCATCCTGTTCGCAGGACACGGTGACGACATCACCGTCCACACTGGCCTCGAGCGCGTTTTTCACGAGATTGCCGAGCACGCGCGCAAGCAGCACGGGCTCGCTGTTCCACAAGGGAAGTCCGTCGGCTATGCGTTCCGCGATATCCTTGCCCTGGGCGACGCGATGAAATCTGTACAGCGCCACCACATGCCGCACGATGTCGCCAGGCGCCAGGGGCTGAAGCGTGACGAGCAGGTCGCCGCGTTCGGCCGCGAGCAAATCGCGTTGCATGCGTATTTCCTCGACCAGTTGCTCCGAAAGAGAACCAAGATCGTCGATCAGCTCCTCATGGGTGTCGGGTTCAACCAAACGGAACAGATCCGCAATGGACTTCACCCCACCAGCGGTGTTGAGCACGTCGTGGAAAAACATGCGTTCGAGCACCGAGCGTCTTTTCTCGTCGCTGATGTCGGCCACGGACACTATGGTCACTTCATGTCCACGCACTGTGATCGGGGCGGCCATGACACGAAAATCCAACGCGGTGCTTTGCTCGCCGTCCTGTGCGGTGATGCGGCATTCCTGCAGCGAGGGTGTGCCGCCCTGCGCGTGCAGCATGGCGACCACGGCCCCGCACAGCCGGCAGGCCTTGCCGGTGCCACAGCCCGAGGGAGCCTCGGCGCTGGCTTCACAGCCCACGGATTCACCGAGACGCAGGCCGAGCATGCGGTCATCCGCTCCCAGTGGCGCCGCCTCCGCAAAGCGTTTGTTGTACAGCACAATTTGCCGCTCACGATTGATCACCGCCACCGGCGAGGGAAATGCCTCGAGCATTTCCACCAGCAGGGATTCCTTCAACAACTCCTCATGCAATCGCTGTACGGCCTCATCGGCTACACGCCATGCGGGAGCGAAATACGTTTCCAAAGCAGCAGCCATACGTTGTCCTTGTAAATGATCCGTTCTGCAATCTATGCACGGCGCGGTTGGCAGGAAAGAACGGAATTCGAAATCGCAGCAGGGACAACGTCATTCCATACTCCTCCAACAGCATCCGCTTGCGTGGCCGTGCGGATTGCAACAGCCGGGAAGCGACGGCCTTGTGTTCACTTTTGTGAACAGTACGCAGTCGGATGTCGCTGAGATAGCCGAAATTCGAGCGAATTCGAAGGTTTTCACATTGGCACAGCCCTTGCAGGCAGATACATGCACATCAAGGAGCACTGTCATGAAGCACATGTACGCCACCATTCTCATCCTCCCGCTGCTGTTCATCACCATGGCCTGCGACGACGACTGCGAGCGCATCGTGTACGACGATCTCAACGCACCTTTCCCTCCGGCGGGCATTATATCCATTTCACTCGACAACGCCGTGGAGTTGAAGTGGATTGAAAATCCCGAGCCGGATCTGGCCGGATACAACGTGTATGTGAGCAGCCGTTATGACGGGAAATATGAATTGATTGGAAGCTCGCGCACGGCCAGCTTCGTGGATCGTGGCGCCGCGAATGGATCGACCTACTACTATGCGGTCACCGCTTACGATCACAGCGGGAATGAAAGCGAACTGAGTACGGATGTGGTGTATGACACACCGCGACCCGAAGGACGCAATGTGACGCTGCGCAATCGCCTGGTCGATCCCATGCTCGCCGGCTACGATTTTTCTCGCTACAGCATTTTGCACTACGACACCGACGAGACCGATCTCTTTTTCGAAATCACACAGGACGGCGTGCCCTATCTGGTGGTGTGGGACGACAGCGACATTCAGGACATGGGGTACACGGAAAATCTCGATGAGATCACCGCCGCTCCGCTCAGTGGATGGAACCCCACCGGCGACGCGCTGGCCGTGCGTGGACACACGTACGTCATCCGCACCTTCGACAATCATTTCGCGAAAGTGCGCATCGTGGATGTGAACGGCAGCGGTGTACGATTCGACTGGGCGTATCAGCTCGTCGCTGGCAACCGTGAATTGGCTCACAGGCAGGACCGTTCGCTGTCGAAGCGCAATCGCCATGGCAGCCGTCACGAGGCGTCGGCGCGGTGACGGCAGGAATGCTCTCCGACACCCGGCATCGCGGCAACGTTTTCATCCCGAATTTCCCAACGCAAGTTCACCGGAGGCAGGTCATGAAACGCATACTCATCACCATCGCGACAGTACTCGCCCTGCTACCCACCTTACTCGCGACCACGGCATGCAGCTCGATGGTGGCAGTCGCACCGGTACCGAGCAGGGACAATGGTCTGGAGGTGGATCTCTGGACCGACCGCCTGCAGGATGCTGTGTACTATCCAGGCGACGCTCTCACCCTTCACTTCCGGGCATCGGATGATTGCTTCGTCACCATTTACGCCATTGGCACCGATGGAGACGTGCGTATCATCTTCCCGGAATATCCCGACGACGGCTTCGTGTACGGCGGCGTGACGTATCGTTTGCCGGAGTATTACGACAGCGGTCGTCTGCGCGTGACCGGACCGCGCGGTGTCGAGTATCTCCACGCCGTGGCCACGCGCAATCCGGACGGCTTCATGTACGGCTCGCGGAACGGACGTTGGCACGCCGGGGTGCCGGCGATCACCGGCGATCCCTTCCTTGCGATCAACAGCATCAACGCGCATTTGATCAACGACCGCGATATCGCCGCGGTGAACACCGTGTCGTACTTCGTGGGTGGGCGCGTCTGGTATCCCCGCTACGCCTGCTACGATTGCCACGGACGCTCCGCGCGCTTCGATCCCTACGAGTCGAGTTGCAGCCGATACAATGTCGTGGTGGCGCATGACTACGACTACTGGTGGTCGTACAGCTACCATCCCGTTCGTACGCGCTACATCTATGCGGGGCCGTTCTGGACGGTGGTGATTCGCAGTGGTCATTACCCGCACCGGCATGCGCATTACACCGACTGCGCCTTCGGTTACTACAACTACCATCCCATCCGTCCCATTATCCGTCCGCACACGCATGTGGTGTATCGTCCGGACCGCATCACGACCTGGCGCTCGTGGGAGCGTTCCTACACGAGAGTGCGCGTGAGCGATACCCATGAGAAGCGCACACGGGATCCGCGCATCGAATACCGCGACCGCGAGCGCATCGTGGCATCGCGCGAACGTATGGATGCAACACGTTCCCGCAACGATGCCTCGGGAGGCGGTAGCAGCACACGCGACAGAAGCGGAACGGTGACGGGCGGTAGTGGTGACACCCGCACGCGTGATACCGGTGGTGGCATTGACCGCACGAACCGCGGAAATTCGGACAGCGGCATTCGCGAGAATCGCACGGGGAGCAATTCCAGCACCGATCGGCCGAAATCCGGCGTCATGGAAGAAGGGCGCCGCGATCGCTCCACCAACGCCGACCGTCCCTCCACCACGGCACCGGGCGGCATTCGCGAAAGCGCTCCCGTGAATCCTTCGAACAACAGTGGCTCGCGTGGCACGGTGGAAGAAGGCCGCCGCGATCGCTCCATCGGCGCCGACCGTCCCTCCACCACGGCACCGGGCGGCATTCGCGAAAGCGCACCCGTGAATCCATCGAACAACAGTGGCTCGCGTGGCACGGTGGAAGAAGGCCGCCGCGATCGCTCCACCAACGCCGACCGTCCCTCCACCACGGCACCGGGCGGCATTCGCGAAAGCGCTCCCGTGAATCCATCGAACAACAGCGGCTCGCGTGGCACGGTGGAAGAAGGCCGCCGAGATCGCTCCTCCAACGCCGACCGTCCCTCCACCACGGCACCGGGCGGAAGCATGCGGGAAGATCGCGCACCGGAACGGAGCAGCATCGAACGTCCGCGAGAGCAGGCTCGGCCCGCCGAAACGCCCGCGCCCCGTCCCCGCATGGACGTGGGTAACACCGAGCGGCCCCGCGAAGAGCGGCCTCGCGAAAGCGTATCGCGTCCGCCCGCGACAGAGTCGCCGCGCGTGACGCCGGAGCCGAGTCGGGAACGACCGGCGCCTGCGCCATCGCGCAGCGCAGCTCCCTCCTCGCGCGGCGCGGATGAAGGAAGCGGCGGCCGTACGCGCTCGCGTTGACGCCATGAACGCGCAGCAACATCCTTGCACACACACGGGCGCCCGGTTGATTTCCGGGCGCCTGTCCAGTATGTTGGCCATCATGCGAGTTCCCATCCTTCACATGCTGCTGCTGCTCATCCTGCCCTTCACGTGCGAGGCACACGCCATCACGTCTTCTCACAGTTCCACCGGTGGAGCACAGCAACAGGAGCGCGAGGCGCGGGATATTCTCATGGGCGCCAAGGACGCGTTGTCCGGCGGTCGTGCGGATTTTCTACGCGAGCATCTCGGTCGACGGGTGTACATCAACCTCTTCACCGGCATCAACGGCTATTACAGCGGCGATCAGGCGTACATGATACTGCACGCCTTCTTCAGCACGCACACACCCATCAGCTTTTCTTTCAGCAGCAGAAATTTCTCCATCGCCAGTCCCTACGGCTTCGGACCGCTGGCCTACGAACGCCGCGGTCGACGAGCGATAGCAGAGCTGTTCCTCTCGCTGGCCCGTGTGGACAATCGCTGGGTGATCAATCAGATCACCGTGGCAAAGAGGTAGCCCGGACATGAACGTACGGTCGCCACGAATGGTGCAGCGGAGATATCTCATCGCAGTGGCGGTGGTTGCCGTATTGTTGCTGCTTGTGGCACTGGCGCGATCGTGGTTTCTCTCATCCATCGACAGCGATTGGACGGCGCTGAAGCAAGATGCCGACAGTACGCAGGCGCGTATTGTCACCGAGCGCATGCTCGCGAATATTTCCCGCCTGCACAGCACGGCGCTCGAGGCCTTGCCTGTTGCACCCACGCGCATGGAAGCGCGCGCGATGGCGGCGCGGTCGCTCCGCGAACGCATGCACGATGCACGCCTGCCAGGGCTGGCGTTTGAATTGCGCGACACCATGCGGGCACTGCTCGCCTACGGCGGCATACCTTTGCCGGGGAACGGCAGCACGTCGCCGCGTACGATGGATGTGGTGCAGGGCACGCCCTACACGATGCTGATGGTGCGCCTGCCGTGGGTGGATTCCAGCGGCGTACGTCACGGAACACTGGAGGCCGGCATTCCACTCGCGGTTACCGTGCCGGTGAATCGCCGCTTTCTCGATGCCGACGGCCTGGTGGAAGGCCTCTCGGCGGAATTCGATATCGATTTACGGGCAGAACCCTTACCGCTGACACGCAAGCCTTCGGAGCGCGTGTACGTGAGCATCGCGCCCGAGGGCGAAGCGCTGGCGGTGTTGTCCTTCGAAGGCACCGAGCGCGAGGCCTATCGCGAGCAGGTGGCGTTTCAATTCGACCGCGTACTCGCCGCGCTCGTACTGGCGCTGGCGCTGCTTGCCGGCATCCCCGTGCTCACCGCGTTTCTGCACATCCCGCTGACCAGCTTGTCTGTAACCCTGGCCGCGGTGTATGTCACGGGCTGGCGCTACGTCTTTCTCTCCGTCGGCGTGGGCCGTCATGTGTTCCCCGAATCCATGACCGATCCGTCCGCATACGCGTCCTCCTTCGCGGGAGGCATTGCCGGTTCGCCGGCCGAGTTGCTGCTGTCCATGTTGCTGCTCTGTGTGATCGTGGGCTTCGCGTACATCCGCGTGTTGCGCGACCGCGAGCGTCCGATGGGCAGCATACCGGCCGTGCTGGGATTGCTGCTGGTATCGCTGGCCTTGCCGTTGATACTGCGCGCGAGCGCTGCGGTGTTACGCGGTATGGTGGTGGATTCCTCGTTCAACTATGACGATGTTGGCGCGCTGTTCGACGATACGGCCTACTCGTTGATGCTGATCAACGCGTGGCTGCTGACCTTGGCCTTCGGATTCGCGCTGTTGGCGTTGTACCTGATCGCAAAGCGCTCGCAGCAGGTGTTCGCCCAGATGCGCGGCATGCATCGCATGCATCCGGTAATGATCAGTCTGGGCGTGATCGGATTCCTGCTCGTGAGCGCCGACCCCTTGCTCCCCGTCTGGACCTACGTCGTACTGGCGCTGCTTCTCGCCGTACCGCTGCATGTGCGTCTGCCGCTGATTCGTGAGAGATCGACCAATCTCTCCGCGCCGATCATTTTTGCCACCACCATCGGCACGCTGGTGTGCGTGGCGATGTTCGGCATCGCCATGGAAAAAAAGCGCTCGGCCGAAATCGAGGCGATAGCCATCGACCTGTCGCGTCCCGTGGATGGCTGGTCGCATGTGCTGATGGAGCAGACGCTGCAGGTCATCGCACGCAGCGGCACCGAGGATATGGAAGCCGTGGGAGGCGAAAGCGAATACGGCACGGCGTTCCGACTCTGGTCGGTATCGCCGCTGAGCCGTTTGCAGAACAACTCCGCCATCATGCTCATCGACAGCACGGGAGCCGTGGTGTCGCGCTTCGCTGTCGGCAATGATCCTTTCCTGCTTTCCATGCACACGCTGTCCACCACCATGGAAAAAACAGAAGGCATTGTGCAATCGGTGTACCGCCAGCTCGACGACCGCGAGAAGCGCTACTACAAGGGCTACATCGATGTGCCGGGCAGCGGACGCCCGCTGTTCGCCGTGGTGGTACTCGAAGCGCTCGATCCCCTGCAAATCACGCACAACGCGGTGGATTTGCTGCGCAGCACGCCTACCACACGCAGTCTCGCCCCCGAGGACCGCTTCATCATCAGCCGTTTCCACGCGGGACGGTTGCGGCAGACGTCGGAGCCTCGGCTCGAACGGGGCATGCCCTTGCCCATCGAAGCGCGGCGCGTGCCCTCCGATGGTGGCAATGGCATTTGGGGGACGTTGTCTGTCAAGGGCAGCGCCCTGCACACGTATTTCATCGCCGGCAGCGATCCCGGTGAAGTCCTTGCCATCTCTCGAGGTAGTTCAGAGCTGGTGCTGGCCGCGTACCGCTGGCTGCGCATCGCCTTGATCTTCGCCATGTGGAGTACCGCGCTCCTGATCCTTATCGCGGTGCTTGCCGGACGCTTTCGCGCACGGCCGCGCTTGACCTTCGCACGTAAGCTGCAATTCGCCTTGCTGGCCGTGGCCGCTATTCCGCTGCTGCTGATCTGGGTTGCGGGCCGGGATTTCATCATGGACACCACGCGCAATGACATGATGCAACAGGTGACCGACAACCTGGACGTCCTGCGCTCGAATCTTGCCACCATGTTGCCCGCGTCCGCCTACACCGACCCCGCCGCGTCGATCACCGACGCTCTGTGTCAGGACGCGCGGCTGCGCAGCGGCAAGGATGTGAATGTGTATGCCGGAGCGGATTTGATTGCCACAAGCAAGCCCGAATTGTACCGCACCGGTTTGCTCAACAGCAGATTGAATCCGGAGGCGTGGGATGAGATTGTCCTCCGTGGCCGCGACCTGCATGTGGCCACCGAGCAAATCGGCGAATTTTCCTACTACGTGGGGTATCGCGCACTGCGCGGTGCCGATGGTCTGGTGAAAGCCATGATCTCCACGCCGACGCTGTTCGAGCGCAACCGCGCCGAAGAAGTGTACATCCGCGCTTCCGCGGCGGTGTTTCTCTGGATCACCCTGATGGCCGTTATCGTGCTGTTGCTGAGCGAAGTGCTGGCACGGCAGATTTCGCGTCCCTTGCACGAGTTCCTGCGCGCCACGCAGGACATCACTGCGGGGAATCTCGATCGCACAGTGCGCGTGCACGGTACCGCGGAGATCGTAGATTTGATGACCGCCTTCAACACCATGACGCGACGTTTGCGCGAGAGCAAGCAGGAACTGGCCGCGGCCGAGCGCGAACTCGCATGGAAGGAAATGGCGCGTCAAGTGGCGCATGAAATTCGCAATCCCCTTACGCCGATGAAGCTGTCGGCCCAGCATTTGCAGCGTGCCTGGCGCGACGGCGCCGCCAATATCGGGGAAATTATCGAGAAGGTGACGCGCACACTGATCGATCAGATCGACAGCCTCTCACGCATCAGCGATGAGTTTTCCCGCTTCGGCCGCATGCCGCGGCGCATGATGACCGACGTGGACGTGGCCGATGCGCTGCGCGAAACCGTGGAGCTCTTCCGCACGCACGAACACATCCGTTTCGACGTGCGCATCGACGAGTCCCTTCCACTGGTGCGTGGCGATCGCGAGGAATTCGCCCGCGCCATGACTAATGTGCTGCGCAATGCCGTGCAGGCCATGCATACGGAGGGCGGCATCGATGTGACGGCTCGTCGCGAAGGCGCGGTGCTGAGAATCACGATAACGGATACCGGCATCGGAATCCCCGCCTCACTGCTTCCACGCATCTTCGAACCGAATTTCAGCACGAAAACCGAAGGCATGGGACTCGGCCTCGCCATCGTGCGCAAAATAATCACCGACATGGACGGCAGTATTTCCATCGACAGTGTGGAGGGACGCGGCACGGAGGTAACCATACTGCTGCCGGCCAGCGCTGCCGTGACGGAGGAGTGATACCCGCTCCGCACTCCCCGCGTGCTCCACAGTCCTGCGCGGCACGGGCTGCGCCAAATTGCTTGCACGCGTTGCACAGCCGAGGGCGCGGGCGTAGATTGCCTTCCGTACCATCATCATTCATGTTCGTCCTGCATGCTTCCGATCAACACACCGCGCCTTCTGCTCCGTCCTCTTCAGCCCGGCGATGCCGAGGAGGTGTTCGCGTGGCGTTCGGATCCGGCGGTTGCGCGCTTCCAGGCGTGGCACCCCCCCACGGTCGAGGATGTGCGCCGCTTCATCCGCGAACAACGCGGACTGGTGCCGGGCATGCCGGGCATCTGGTATCAACTGGGAATCGTGTTGCAGGCGGACGGCGAATTGATCGGCGACTGCGGCATTCACGTCGCCCTCGATGCGCCGCTCGATGCGGAACTCGGCATCACGCTACGGCCGCACGCGCAGCATCAGGGCTTTGCGAACGAGGTGCTGGTGGCACTCATGGGATACTGCCTCGGCACGCTGCATATGCATCGTGTGGTCGCGAGAATTTTCATGGAAAATTACAGCGCGGTGCGCCTGGTGGAGAGATGCGGCTTCACTTACCGCGGCCGCGTCATCAGTCGGCTCGGCGAGCAGGGTCCGTCCTATGATCTCGTCTACACCTTCGACAGTCGCGGCCGCGCTTCGTCCACGACCGGTGCTGCTACGGGACCCGGCGGGCACGACAAGCACTGACCGCTATCTCCGCCTTCACTTGCCAATCGCGCGCTTCCCGCTTTCCCGCCTATCTTCATGTACATCGCGACTCTGTTGCTCGCTGCGCAGCAGCGCTTCGCGTTCCACTTCGTTGAAACTGCGCAGTACACCCGTACCCTGAGGCAGTTCGAGATAATCGAAATCAGTGAGCGTGGGCTTGCGCGTCGATTCGCGAAAATACTGATAGCCGAAGCTCAGCACCTGCCGCAGGACGAACATTCCCGCATCTTTGAGTATGTCACCCTCCTGCTGCACGCCCGCCAACGGAATCGCCAGCTCCGCTCCTCCGCGACGTGGCAACGCATCCTTACGCGCTTCGGATGCATTACGGATAAGTTCATCCGGAATCATCACCACGCCGTGCTGTTCATTCAGAGAGCGCAGCACGTCGTAGCGACGGAACGCGGGGACGTGGAATTCGGACGGATATGCTCGCATGAGACGGAACTCCTCCGACTCCAAGCTGAAAGGCCGCGCACGATACAACTCGCGCGACGTGCCCTCCTGCGCCTGCACCGCGGCGGCACTGCCGAACATGCACAGCACAACACACAACGCGGTGCGGATGCCGTGTCCCGGGCGTGGACGAACAATGCACATCGCCCTTGCTTCCGTGTGCTTCGTGGTTCTCACTTCACTATGGTCACACGATCGGAGGCGAGAATGCGGGCGCCTTGCACCAAATGCGCGACATACATGCCGGGCTGCAACGCGGACACATCCAGCATCAGCGTGCCCGCCTCACCGGCGGTATTGTCCACCGTGCCATGCAGCACTTCGCGTCCGAGGAGATCGACCAGTACGTAACGCAGTGATGCTCCGGCATGCGGACCGAAGCGCAGCGACAGTCGCTCCGTCGCCGGATTGGGATAGCAGGAAAAATCCATTCCCGGCAATGCCACGGCCTCGGTGGAAACCAGCGAGGAATAGCGGAACGGATAGCGCGATTGCTTGCCGAAATCCGGCTGCATGGTTTTCCACAACTCGCCCTGGAGCAAACGGAATTGCAGCGAGCCCGCGCCGTCGTTGTTCGCCCACCAGGAAATGCCATCCTCCCCGCTGTCGTGCAGCAGAAACTCGTAGCATCCCGGCAGCAGGCGCAGCGTGTCGCGGTATGTCGCATTCGCGATGAAACCGCTGCGGCTGTATATCGAAGTTCCTTCCGCATCGAGAATCTCGTAGGAGTTCTCGCCCGGCGCGTTGTTCGTCCGGAAGATCACGATGAGCGGCTGATCATAGACTGGAACACTTTCGAATCCACTCCACTGCCGGTCATTGTAAGAGTATTCGTCACTGCCGCCGTTGGGATTCGACAGTGAAACCTCGAACACATTCGCGCCCGTGCCACCCATATCGCCCAGAGGCGGAAGCCACACGTCCGCCTGCTCCATAAAGCCCAGCGAGCCGCGCCAGGTGTAGCTGCGGCTTTCACCCCCGCGCACGCCGTAGCGAATGTCCACGCTGCTCAACACATCGGCGCCACGATTGCGCAGCACGATGCGGGGCCGGCCGCAACTCGGATTGAAGCGCCCCTGCAACATGTCGTCGCTCGGCGTAACGATGCGCTCGATTGCCGCGTCCAGCCTGTGGTTGGGCGCGGTGTAGGACACGAGCTGGGATTCCATCACGTAATTGCCGAATTCGTCGTATTGCGACTCGTAGTCGATGTTCACGGTCGACCCCGTGACGTACGGCGTCAATTCGAATTCCTTGATCATGCCCTCCATGCCGGGACACCAGCCGGCGCGTGCGTAAATCCACGTTCCTCCTTGCGGATACAGCGGATTCATCGAGCACTCCTGTATGATTTGCCAGTTCCATTTCACCTGGCCATCGACGAGCACGGAGTGGATTTTCGGACAAAATTCGGCGCAATTCGTGGCATTGCTGAACTGATGGCCGGTGACGGTGGTGCGCAGTTTGAACGATTTCGCATCGGGATGCAGCGTGAAGGTTTTCGGCGCCACGTCGCGTGTGAAGTTCTTGAGGGAAAAATCTCCTTGCCACACATTCCGCAATTCCACCACATCGCGCGGCGGTGTGCCTTCAATGAATACGAACTTCATATCCAGCAGCTCCTGGAAATTGCCTGCGGTCAGATGCACGCTGTCCTTAAGCAATGGAGCGAAGTCGGTAACGTCGTACACCCAGGTCCAACCCTCGCCGAGGCTCAGGCCGATACCGTACGGCGTGATATAGCGGCCCAATTCCCAGTTGATGATTTTCTCGAATGGCGTGCCGTAGTAAAAATGCAATTCCTTTGTCAGCATCCCGTCGGGGCTGCGCGGCACGGAGTCGCGCACCGTGCCGTCCGCGTTGAAGCTGTAAGAATACTCCACGGGCCACACCAGCAGCGTGTCTGTGGGGATATTCGCGCGCGAAGTGTCGGCGTAACGCGTCACGAGCAGCGGGGGCTGCGCCACCGTGTCGATGATCAGCACCTGATCGATGCGGCTGACGAAGGAGCCACGTTCGATCACCACCGCCGGCCGTGTCGTCGATGCGACGTAGCCTCGCGCGCGATCGGCACCCGACGGCCGCCAGAGTGGATACAGCAGACGTCCATCGTGCGCACCCGTCACATCGCGCAGCGTACCGTTATCCACCGCGTTGCAATCCCAACCCGCGATGAGCTGCGTGAAGAGAGGATCGGCCGCGGTGACCTGTGTGTGCATGCGGGCGAGGATGTCCTCATTGCTCAATGCCGTCCGCCACACGCGCACCTCGTCGATGGCGCCGTTCATGCTGTTGGTGCCGGCACCGGAGATTCGGAATGGCGCCTCGATGTCGGCGGTGATGGAAGGAATGGTGCCGTTGAATTTCAACGTTGCCGGCGTACCGTTCACCAGCAGGCGCAGGCGGCGGGCCTGATCGTTCTCGCGCGCGTCGTACACCATGGCCACGTGCGTCCACTTGCCGTGCTGTGCAGGTTTGGTGCTGGAATAGCCGTAGGAATTCGAGCCGTTGCCCACGAGGCAATACACATCGGCGCGGCCGTTCTCGGGCGGCCCGAGTTGGATTCCGATACGATGCTCCGAATCTTTTGCACGCATCACGATGTCGGACCAATCGCGCAGTTGTTCGGGACGGAACCAGGCCTCGAGGGTGAAGCTCTCGGTGGCATTCAGTTCAGGCATGTCGCCACAGTTCACAAAACTGCGTTGCCGGAAATCCAGGAATCCATCGGCCTCCGTGCTGGCATAGGCGAAGCCCTGATCGCCCAGCGCGTCGCCGGCGAGTGTCACGGAACGCTCGGCGCCTTCAACGGACAATTCCGCGAGCACGCCACCGCCCCAGATGATGAAGGGCTGGGTGAAATGCACGGTCACCCATGCATCGTCGGGCAGCGTCAATGCGCCGTCGTACACCGTAGTCATGCCGCCCTGCGTGGGGATGTCGGGTGTCCACCCCGCGCCGGTGAAACGCTTGAGACGCAGCGTGAAGCGCGCGATGCCGCCTCCCTGACCCTGTACCTTGAAGCGCATGGCCGTGAGCGTGTCGCTGGACGAGCCCGCCGCCTCCAACTCTGAACGCGACCAGAGCACATAACTCCGTGCACCCTCCGCTCCGGCGCCAAAGGGCAGTGCACTGCTTACCGTACCATTGCCCAGCACGCTGAGATCGAGATTGAGCGTGTCGGTGTAGCGAATACTGCGCTGGAGCCGCGGGTAGTAAGCGTAGCTGGGCGCGTTCATGTAGCGCAACGTGTCCACCGTCGCGCCGAACACCGTGAAATTGGGATGCGTGAGTTGCGTGGAGTCGTACACGCCCGTGTGTTCATGCAGCCGCGTGTATGTGAGATAGTCCCACTCGCCGCAGGCGGGATTCTGCGCGGGGTCGCATTTGAGTGTATAGTACAGCAGAATTTTTTCGAAGCGTTTTTCCGCCGTGGGGAAAAAGAAGCGGCCCTCCTTCGGCGCCAGCCACCCCGGATTGGTGGGCCAGCCCCAGGTGAAGGTTTGCACAACGAGCGTATCGCCGGGGCCGGCGGTTCCCACGGCGCTGCAAGCAAGCAGAATGACAACAACAAACGCAATCCCACGCAACATGTTCATACTCGGATTCCTTTTCCAATGGAGAGCGAAGCAACAACAACGGTACGGAGCAATATACCGCCTGTCGCTGGCCGCGCACAACACGAATCGGCGTACATGCGCCTGATCACGCGCGAAGGAATGTTTCGCGCTGTGTGACCAAATCACGGTGCGGCGCATCCAACCGCGGTACCTTGCTTGTGAACTTTCATCACCCGGAGATCACCATGAAGATAAACGTTGGTTCCGCCGATCGCTATATCCGCATTCTCGCCGGCGTCGGACTGCTTTCGTTACTGTTCCTCGTAGAAGGCAACGCCCGCTGGTTCGGATTGATTGGCATCGTTCCTCTGGCAACCGCCGCCATGCGGAGTTGCCCGCTATATTCCCTTCTCGGCATGTCCACCTGCCCTGTGAAAAAGTCGTAGCGCTTCCACGGAATCAGGATCGTGCGCACCCTGTTACCAGCAGCCGCGAGAGTGCGCACAAGCTGTGTATGATTTTCACGCATCGTCCGGATTCCGCATCCGGATTCCGGACGAACCACGAAGAGCATACAGATGCAGGTGTTGAAAACACTGGACTTATTTTTCTGAAATCCGTGGCACAGTACTTGCTTTTGTATGAGCAATCTGTTAGCTTCACCACAGATTCTGATCGACATTGTAAACCGAGTTCGTTAGAGTACAAGAAAATGTATGGCATCGCGCCATACACCTCTCACATACCTCCCTCCTCCTCCTTACCACTCATCACTATCAGGCGAAAAGGTTCGACGTCAGTCGAACCTTTTTTTTGCTTCCCCGAAATCGATTCATCGGGCGAGACCACCGATTCGCATCACTACTGTCACCGGGCGTTGGATGGCTTCATCTGCGACGATTCGCTCGGCACCTCGCTGACTTCCACGATCCATCTGTGATAATCCGTGTGAAATCTGTGAAATCCGTGGTTTTAAAACCGTGTCGAATCCGAATAATCCAATCACCGCACCATGTACATCCCCCCTGGTGCGACGAAGCCGCATGAACGACTGTGGTTTTGAACAAAAAAAACGCCACCCGGAGGTGGCGTTGGATCCGGAATATTCGAGGCGGGATCAGAACCAGGACACCAGTTCCTGCGTCTCGCCGGGGATATTGATGTCGATGTTCACAAACGGAATGTTGGCCTTGCTGCTTTCTTGAAGGATGCGCACCTGCGTGTCGGGATCGTCGGAGAACCACACGTGCATTTTCACTGTGAGGTTGACGGTGCCGAGCAGATTGAATGTGGCGGTGATGGTGGACTTCCACGTCTTTACTTCCTTCGAACCGGCCATGAATTTTTCCTCGCGCGCGGCATAGGTGGCCTTGATCTTGGCGTTGACCGGAACTGCCGAACCGGAGATCGCAAAATTCATGTTGACGCCGGACTCGGGTGTGAGCCACCACTCGGTGCCCACGGGAATGGCCGTGCCGTTGTTGTCGTAGTACTTCGCAATCACGTCCCACACCGGCGACGGAATGGTCGGCACGGTGACATTGCCCAGCTTGGATACTTCAGCGATGAAGGCCTGGAGCATTTTATAACTGAATGCGTAGGCCATCACTTCCTTGGTGTACGAGCTGCCGTTGCTCTGCCGCGTCACCGTTTCGGTGCGGATGAACAGCGTATCGCGCTTGTTGGTCGTGCGGTCCACACCGAGGCGATAGAACCAATCCGTGTACTGGCCCACGAGACCGACGCCACGGGCGAATTCGATTTCGTAGCGGCGGGACGAGCCGATCTTCTGATTGTTGTCGTCGAGGTCCCAGCGGTTGTACACGAACTGGTCTCCCGGACTGATGCGGATGTCCACCTGTTGAATCCCGGCGTTGGGATCGGTGGGACTGTCGTCGTCATCGCCGCAGCCGGCGAAGGAAACGACCATGAGAGCCAACATACTTGCCGTGACGAGCGGCGCTGCCCAGCGGGTCTTCATACCGAAACTCCTGTCAATGGTGGGAAAAAGCTCATTGCAGTAGAAAGCGGAATATACGAAAAAAGGGATGTCCTTCCGACATCCCTTTCACGCTCACTCTCGGGGAGAAATGCTTCAGGCCTCGGCCTCAAGCGGATACACACTGACTTGCTGACGATCGCGGCCGACGCGCTCGAAGGACACCTTGCCATCGACCACACAGAACAACGTATCGTCCTTGCCCCGCTGCACATTGACGCCGGGGTGGAACTTCGTCCCGCGCTGACGCACGAGAATGGAACCCGCGGTCACGATCTGACCGCCGAAGGCCTTGATACCAAGGTATTGCGGGTTGCTGTCGCGACCGTTGCGGGAGCTTCCAAGACCTTTTTTATGAGCCATGATTCACTCCACTCGATTTATTTTTCAATACTTGCAATTTCGATGCGCGTGAATTGCTGGCGGTGGCCATTCAGCACACGGTAGCCTTTGCGGCGCTTCTTTTTGAACACGATGACTTTGTCATCCTTCATGTGCTCGAGCACCGTGGCCTTCACCTTGGCGGAGGTGACCATCGGCGTGCCGATCACCACTCCCGAATCATCGGAGAGCAGACACACGTCGGGAAATTCCACCGTGCTGCCGATTTCCTGGTCGAGCAACGGGACGTACAGTTTCTGCGCGGCTTCCACCTTGAACTGTTTCCCGCTGATATTCACGATCGCGTACATTGGTATTCCTTTAAGTTCCTGCATTCATGCACACTTCAAGAATATGAAAAGTAGGAAAATCCCGCATCAGAGTCAAGTGCTGTTTGCAATATCCGTCGCGGCGCCGTGTTTCGGCCCTCTCCACCACTCGCACACCGCTCCGCGGCGTGCAGACACGCGGATTTATCTTCACAGGTCAAGAGAAATGATCTTGTCCCGCCGCCATCGCCCGGCGTATATTTTACGATGCACATGAATCTCCGACACGCCGTATCCGTTGGATTTTTCCTCCTCGCCCTCGCCCCCATCGCCGCGATCGGCCAGCACTTGCCCGCGTTTCCTCCGCCCGAAAGCATCACCTCAGCGGACATGCGTCGCGATGTCGCGCTCAGTATCGTGTCCATCGCCTACGCAGCGCAGTCGAGCGACAATCTCCCGCTGGCCATCGAGGCCTTTCGCGCCGCGGTGCGCTACGAAAGCGATCCGTATCTGCTGGTGACCGCGGCGTGGTGCGAAGATGTGTCGGGCAATGCCGACGCCGCCATCGCACTTGCGCGCGAGGCTGCGACCGTACAACCCGACTACGCCGACGCCTGGCGCATGCTCGCCTCGCTGTATGAAAAGCGCGGCGCGCAGGACTCTCTGCTGCTCGCTCTGCGCAATGCCTGGGCGCTCGACAGCACAGACAGCGAAGTGGGCGGACATCTTGCCGCGCAACTCGACAGCGTCGATCCAGCCGAGTCCGCGCGCATTCGCGCCGCCCTGCTGCGCCGTGATCCCGATGCGGAAACGGCCTGGCGCCTGGCACGCACGCATCTGGACAAGGGCGAACTCGACGAAGCCGAAAATGCCTTCCGTCAACTGCTGGGCATCAGCGGCGAAAGCGACCATTACCTGTTGGGCATGGCCGAGCTTGAGGACCGTCGAGGCAATACCGACGAGAGCTTGCGACTGCTGCGTCTGCTGCTCGAGCGGCACGAGGACGAAGGTCCCTACATGCTGCAACTCGCCGACGCCCTGCTGCGCGCGGGCCGTGCCGCCGAAGCGCGCCCTCTGCTGCTGCGCGCGTCCGCCAGCGACGACATCGGACACGAGGACCACATGCAAATCGGCAAGCTGCTGTTCCAGCAGGCGCTGGCCGACGCCGAGGCCGTATCCGTGGCGCTGGAGGTCTTCGACAATCTCATCGCGCGCTACCGGGAGGATTGGCGGCCCGTGTGGTTCGCGGCAGCAGTGAATTACAACAATCGCCAACTCGAACGCTCGGCGCAGCAGTTCGCGCGCGTCCTCGAGCTGGCACCCAACAATCGCGACGCGGCCATCGTGCTCGCACGCGCGCAATTGACACTGAACCGTCCCGCCGAGGCGCTGGAAACCCTGCTACGCATCGATGAAGTCACCACGCCCACAGCCGAATCGCTGCTGCTCCGCGGCCACGCCTACAGCATGCTCGATCGTGACGAGGACGCCGTGGATGTGCTCGAGGAAGCTCGCGCGATGCAGCCCGGCAACCTCGACATTCTCGGCACGCTCGCCATGGCCTACGACGCGCTCGAGCGGCCGGAGCAATCCATAGCGCTGTACGAGGAAGTTCTCCGCACCTACGCCGCCCCGGACGCGCAACTCGACGAGAATTATTTTCTCATGCTCAACAATTTTGCCTATATCCTCGCCCGGCAGGGCCAGCAACTCGAGCGCGCCTTGGCGTGCAGCCGCCAGGCGCTGCAACACGCGCCGGGCAACGCCTCCTACATCGATACCATGGCGTGGGTATTGCATCGCATGGGGCGCAGCAACGAAGCGCTGCCGCATGCACGGCAAGCCGTGAGTTTGCGTGCCAGCCCCGTGCTGTACGAGCATCTCGGCGAAATTCTCCTCGCCCTCGGCCGAAGCGACGAGGCGCGCGAAGCGCTGCGTGGCGGCCTGACTCTGGATCCCGACAACGCCCGACTCCTTCAGCTCCTCGAACAACTCGACACCAACGATGACCACTGATCGCCGCCAGACGCCCATCCGTCAATCCATCACTCTGCTGCTGCTCGGCCTCGCCATGCTGACCGCGTGCAGCAGCGTCCCCGAGCTGGACAGAAGCAAGCCACTCGATCCGACGGACATCGCACGGCGACTCGAGGAGCGGGCGAATGCCACACAGGCGGTGGAGGCGTATGGTTCGATTTCCATCGACTCTCCGAGCTTTTCCGGCAGCAGCGCCATGGCCCTGAAATTGCTCAAGCCCGATTCGCTGCAAATCGAGATCAATGGCCCCTTCGGCATGACGCTGGCGCGGGGATTGGTCACCAGCTCGCTGTTCCTGTTCTACAATGGCCAGGACAACACCGTGGCCGAGGGTGCGACCAATGCCGAGAATCTCCGCCGCATCCTGCGCGTGGGTTTGGAATTCCGCGACATTCTCGACATTCTCTCCGCTTCCATGCGCTTGCCAGGCGAGGGCGTGCCCGAAGCGTACACGCAGGACGATCTGTACGTGCTCACGTGGAACAACGCCACGCAGAGCAGCGAGTACACTGTGGATCTGAAGTACCTTGCGGTGCGGAAATTCGTGCGGCGCAACGCCGATGGCGATATCATGGAGGAAGTGGTGTACCGCGACTTCCGCAGGAAGGGCGATCGCTACTTCCCGCACGCCGTGAGCATCGCGCGTCCCGACTCCGAGGAAAGTATTTCGCTGCAATATCAGACACTGGCCATCAACGATCTGCCAATCAGTTTCAATTTCACCTACCCGAAATCCGCGCGTCGCGTGTACTTCTGAGTTCCGCGTCCTCGCTCTTAGCGTCGTGCACTGTGTCCGCAATCGACCGCCTTCCGCACTGGGAGACTGAGCGGACGCGGCGGCATCGTGTACGAAATTTGAGGGCCCCAAGGCCGTTCAATTAAAGCATAATCGAAGCGGAGTCGCCTAAGACATTCATTTTCTTGGGATTTCCGCGACGGAACCGTATTTTCCCATACGTGCATTATCCTGTCCGCTTCATGCAACTGCCGATTCGACATGCCATTGCGGGGATACTCGGCCTGCTGCTGCTGCTGGGCTCGCCCGTTGGTGACGCGCTGGCGCAGAAGAAAAAAGGTTCGAGTGTGAAGAGCCGCCAGGCCGAACTCGAGCAGCTGCGCACGGAAATCAAGCGCTTCGAGCAGCGCCTGCGCGAATCGGAAAAACGGGAGCGCAGCACCCTGCAACGTCTCGACGACTACGACCGGCAGACCTCGCTTATCCGCTCCCTCGTGCAGCGGCTGTCGGAGGACATCGCGCAAAATCAAAAGGAAATCGCCGTCGCGCAGCTCAACCTCAGCACGGCCGAGAATGAATTGCGTTTGCTCAAAAAGGAGTACTCGCGCACGGTGCTGAATATGTACCGTCGCGGGCGCACGCACGACACGGAACTGCTGCTCTCGTCGGGAAGCATCAACGAACTCTTCATCCGCTCGAAGTATCTGAAGGCCTACTCCGAACGCGCGCGCATGGATGCGGAGGAAATCCGGCTGCGCAAGGAAAAAATCGAATTGCAAAAAATGCTGCTCGAGGACAAGCTGGCCGAGCAGCAAGGCAACATTCGCGAGCGCCGCGCCGAAGAGCAGGCCTTGCAGCGCAAGCAGCAGGAGCACCGGCAACTGCTGAGCCAGGTACGACAGGACAAGCAGAGTTACGAGACACAGCTCCGTCGCAAGCAGGAGGCCGCGCAGCGTGTCGAGCGCATTATCGCCGATCTGATCGAACGCGAGCGGCGCAAGCTGGAGGCCGAGCAAAAGGAGGCGGCCACGAAAAGTGGCAAGAGCGGAAAGAGCGGCAAGGGCACGAAACAACCCGAGGTGCGCGAACTTCCGACGGTGCCGATTTCCAACACCGCCTTCGGGCGTCTGCGCGGACGCTTGCCCTGGCCCGTGGCGCAGGGTGCTGTTGTGGGCTTTTTCGGTGAAAACGTCAATCCCACATTGGGCACAGTCACCATCAGTCCGGGCATCGACATCGCCTCGCCGCCTGGTTCACCTGTGCGGTCGGTGGCCGATGGCGTCGTGAAAGTGCGTAATTTCATCGCCGGTTACGGCAATCTGCTCATCGTGTCGCACGGCGAGGGTTTCTACACGGTTTACGCGCACCTGAGTGCGGTGAGCGTCGGTGAAGGTCAGAAAGTCAGAGCCGGAGAAACCATCGGCCGCAGCGGCGAAGGCATTTCCGGTCCCCGCCTGCATTTCGAGCTCTGGTGGAAGCGGCAAAAACAGAATCCCCTCAACTGGCTCTCTTCACGTTGAAGAAAGAGAGTAATGAGGTTCTGAGGGTAAGGAGGAATTGGTTGTGGGTGACTCGACTGTATGGTGGCGCTACGGTTCAGGACGGGCGCACCCTCAATACTCCCTCTCCGCTCTCTTCGCTCTCTTTCATCTCTTCAAATGTATCCCGCACACAGCAGGTCGGCAAGATTTAAGCAGGAAGCAACCTCAACCCATCCTCCGCGCTCTCTGCGCTCTCCGCGCTCTCTGCGAATGTATTCCGCACTCAGCTGGCCGGTCAGCGCATATCCTTCCCCGTGATGTAATCCCGCAGGTAATGAATGGTCACCGTTTTCTCGGCGAGCTGGGATTTGACCAGATCGCCGAGCGAGACGAGCCCGACGACATAGCCGTTGTCGAGCACGGGAAGGTGGCGGATGCGTTTTTCGGTCATGACATTCATCGAGTCCTCCACATCGTCATCGAGCTTGCCGATGATGAGATCGGTGGTCATCACATCCGCGATGCGCGTGGAGAGGATGCTGTCGAGATCGCGCGCGCAGAGGCGCAGGCTGTCGCGCTCGGAAAAAATGCCCACGAGGCGTCCCTCGTCGATCACCATCAGCGAACCGACGTTGAACTGCACGAGCAAATCGATCGCATCCTTCACGGATTTTTCCGGATCGATGCTGAAGATGGTGGATCCCTTGGCTTTGAGAATATCCTTCAGCTTCATGGCCGTGTTCCTCCGGAAATGGTAATTGGGATATGATGCGTACAGAATAGCCAAAGCGCGGCAGAAACTCAAGCCACGCGCAACGGCATTACCACATGCTGCCGCCCCGCATGAACAGGCGAAGGGCTCCGCGGGGAGCCCTTCGAACGACCGGAAGTACTAGGCAGAATCTCAGAGCATGAAGGAAATCAGAATACCCGCCGCCACGGCCGAGCCGATCACACCGGCCACATTCGGACCCATGGCGTGCATGAGCAGGTAGTTGTTCTTGTCATACTCCTGTCCCACCATATGCGCAACGCGCGCGGAGTCGGGCACTGCCGACACGCCTGCGGCGCCGATGAGGGGATTGAGCTTGTTTTCCTCACTCAGGAAAAGATTCATGACGCGGGCGAAGAGCACACCGCCAGCGGTTGCCACGCCGAAGGACACCGCGCCGAGCACGAAGATAAGGATAGACTGCGGGGTGAGGAAGGTGGTGGCCTGTGTGGAGGCACCCACCGTGACACCAAGCAGAATGGTCACGATATCGATGAGCGGATTGCGCGCCGTTTCCATCAGGCGCTTGGTGACACCGCTTTCCTTGAGCACGTTGCCGAAGAAGAGCATACCCAGCAGCGGCAGGGCGCCCGGCGAAATGAAGCCCGTCACGAGAAAGCCGAAAATCGGAAATAGGATTTTCTCCTTTTTCGACACAGCGCGAGGCGGCTTCATGCGGATGAGCCGTTCTTTCTTCGTTGTGAGAAGCTTCATGATCGGCGGCTGGATAATGGGTACGAGACCCATGTAGGAATAGGCCGCGATGGCGATAGCGCCCAGAAGATGCGGAGCGAGTTTCGAGGCGAGGAAGATGGCCGTGGGACCATCGGCTCCGCCAATGATGCCGATGGCGGCCGCCTCGTCTGGAGTGAAGCCGAGCGCCAGCGCGCCGAGCAAGGTGGCGAAAATACCGATCTGCGCAGCAGCGCCGAGCAACACCAGCTTGGGATTGGACAACATGGCGGAAAAATCCGTCATAGCGCCGATACCGAGGAAGATGAGCGGTGGGTAAATGCCCTTGACCACGCCGTAGTAAAGGTAGTTGAGTACACTGCCCTCTTCGTAAATGCCGATCTGCATACCGACATGCTCGAGAAAGGGGATGTTGCCGAGCAGTATGCCGAAGCCGATGGGGACGAGAAGCAGGGGCTCGTAGTCCTTGGTGATGGCGAGGAAGATAAACAGCAATCCCACCACGATCATGATGAGATGCCCCACAGTCACATTGGCGAAGCCGCTGTAGGTGAAAAATTGAAACAGGCCGTCGAGCATGGGGCTTACCCTCCAATCTCGAAGAGCACGTCACCTTCGAGCACGTTGTCGTTGCGCTGCACCTTGAGCGAGCGCAAGGTTCCGTCGATCGGAGACACGATGTTGTTTTCCATTTTCATCGCTTCCATGATCATCACCACGTCGCCGGCCTTCACCGCGTCGCCTTCACGTTTGTGCACGTCGAGAATGACGCCGGGCAAGGGAGACTTGACCACCTTGCCAAGATTTTCCGTCGGTTTGGCTGTGGTTTTCGGGCGTTCGGCCTCGGTGGTGTAGGCGGGGGTGCGCACGAGCGTGGGAGTTTTCGACACCTTCTTTTCGGCCTGGAACTCGACTTCGTACACCGTGCCGTTGACGTCGACAGAGGCCACGCCATCGCCGATCTTCGCGATCTCGACCGCGTAGTCGTTGCCGTTGATTTTTATGGAGAATTTCCGCGTGGAATTCATGTCCGTCTACCTCTGTCAGCGTTTGAAAAATGAAATGTGCGGGGGACGCGTCATGGAGTGCAGCTTGGAACTCCACGGCGAATAGGGACGGGAGATTTTCCGTATGGTGATCACCGTCTGCTCGTCGTCATGCAATTCGAAAAGATGCGACTGCAATGCGAGGGAAATGGCCGCCACAACCTCGCCGGACATGGCGGGGCGCGAAGCGGGTTTTGTTTCACCGCTCTCGGTGCTCACGGATTTTTTCGGACGATCCCCGGCGGCCTTGCCTGTGGTCCAGATGACAAACGAGGTGATGGTCAGTGCCGCGAACACCACCAACATGCCGACCAGAGTGATCATCACTCCGGCTCCTTGATCGATGGCTTCCATTCCTTTGTACTTCCACGCTAGGGACGTGCTGTCCTGCGCTTTCTGCAGCAGCAACAGGATCGCGCTCATTGCGATTGTCATTGCCACCTCACAGCGGGATGTTGGAATGTTTCTTCATCGGCAGACTGTCGCGCTTCGTGGCGAGACTCTGCAGCGCGCGGATGATGCGGAAGCGCGTGTTGCGCGGCTCGATCACATCGTCGATATAGCCGTATTTCGCCGCCACATACGGGGTGGCGAATTTGTGCCGATACTCGTCCTCCATCATGGAGATGAATTGGGCACGCTGTTCGGCGTTCTTTTCCGACAACTCGCGACCGTACAGCACTTCGATGGCGCCGCGCGGACCCATGACCGCGATTTCGGCGGTGGGCCAGGCGTAGTTGATGTCGCCATTCAGATGCTTGGAGCCCATCACGTCGTATGCGCCGCCGTAGGCCTTGCGGAGAATCACGGTGACTTTCGGCACGGTGGCTTCGCCGTAGGCGAACAGCAGTTTCGCGCCGTTCGTGATGATGCCGCCGTATTCCTGCTGCGTGCCGGGAAGGAAGCCCGGGACGTCCACCAGTGTGACGATGGGAATGTTGAATGCGTCGCAGAAGCGAATGAAGCGCGCGCCCTTTTTCGAGCAGTTGATATCGAGCACACCGGCGAGATAACTCGGCTGATTGGCTACGATGCCCACGGACTGGCCGTTGAAACGCGCGAAGCCCACAATGAGATTGGGTGCGTAGTGGCGCTGTACTTCGAGAAACTCGTGATGATCGACTATGGCGTGAATCACATCCTTCACGTCGTAGGGCTTGTTGGGATTTTCGGGGATGATCTCGTTGAGCCCGTCCTCGAGACGGTCGATGGGATCGTCGCAATCCACGCGAGGCGGTTCCTCGAGGTTGTTCTGCGGCATGTAGCTCATAAGCTTGCGGATGATGAGAATCTGCTCCTCATCGTTTTCGCAGGCGAAATGCGCCACACCGGACTTGGCGGTGTGTATCGATGCGCCACCGAGATCCTCGGTGCTGACATCCTCGTTGGTGACGGATTTCACGACTTTCGGGCCAGTCACGAACATGTAGCTCGTCTCCTTGGTCATGAGAATGAAATCCGTAATTGCGGGAGAGTACACCGCGCCGCCTGCGCAGGGCCCGAACACGCCGGAGATTTGCGGAATCACGCCGGATGCGAGGATATTGCGTTGGAAAATATCCGCGTATCCACCGAGACTTTTCACGCCCTCCTGGATGCGCGCGCCGCCGGAGTCGTTGAGACCGATCACCGGTGCGCCGACTTTCATGGCCATGTCCATGATTTTGCAGATTTTTTTCGCATACATCTCGGAAAGCGATCCACCGAAGACGGTGAAATCCTGCGAGAACACGTACACGAGCCGACCATCGATCGTGCCGTAACCGGTAACGACACCGTCGGAAAGATAGGCCTCTTTTTCCAGCCCGAAATCGATGCAGCGGTGGCTCACGAACATGTCGAATTCTTCGAAACTGCCCTCGTCGAGGAGCAGGTCGAGTCGTTCGCGAGCCGTAAGCTTGCCCTTGGCGTGTTGGGATTCGATGCGTTTTTCGCCACCGCCCTTGCGCGCCTCGATGCGTTTGTCAAGGAGTTCCTTGATCTTGTCTTCGATTGCCATGATTCGTCCTTGGACGCTTGTTGAAAACTGGGGTGCGTGAAGGTCGTGCCGCGATGGTGAAAAATCATTGCACGAACCATCAATTGACACAAAATTATCGATTTACAAGCATGCGTGCAATACAAATCGTCCATGGGCTGTCGATTTTTCCGCATCTTAGGCATTTATATTAGATAGCATAATCGCTACACACTATTCGCCATTTTTTATCGATTCGCCTGCGTGGCAGGTGGACGAAAACACGCGGCATGCATCGAAAACCGCTTCAGGCAAAGGTGTAGTCGCCTATTGGTCTCCGCGCTCTACCACAACTCGTCCGGTGCGAGGCCTTCGCACTGTGGTTTTTCTCGAATTTTCGGTGCATTTTCCCCAAGGAATCCATCACTGGCAGCGAATGAATCGACAGCGCATACTTTCTTTCGTCAAAATCGGCCTCACCCTGCTGATCATCGTGTTTTCCATCGCCTTTTCGGTATGGAATGTGGATTTCAACGAATTGGGGCAGAGTTTTTCCACGGCGAATTACTGGTTCGCCCTGCTGATCATCGTGCCCATCATTCTTTCGCACTATGTGCGCGCCATTCGCTGGAAAGTGATTCTTGAGCGCATTCATCCCGAAGTGCGCACAGGGAATCTCTTCGCCGGCGTGATGGTGGGCTATTTCATGAACAACCTGATCCCGCGCAGCGGCGAAGTGCTGCGGCCGTGGTTCACCGCGCAGTCCGAGAAGCAGACCACGTTCAGTTCCTTGCTCGGATCGATCATTGTCGAGCGCTTCATCGACACGGTGGCCTTGCTGCTGGTGATCGCGGCGATTCTCTTCGTGGACAGCGGATTGTTCGAAGGATTCGAGAGCATCGGTGTGCGACCGGATGTGATTCAGCCCATTTTGTACATGGCCATACTGCTCGGCGTGGTGTTCATCGTGATCGCTCCCAGCAAGGCGGGATTGTGGTTGGCGGAAACGGGCACAGCCCCTCTGTCGTGGATGGCGCGGCGTTTCGGGCTGGGCCGCCTGGAACAACTGCGCGCCGGGGTGCTGGACATGTTCCGCAAACTTCAACTGGGCTTCGGCGCCATTAAATCGTTGCGGCAGGTGCTGCTGGTCACCGTGCACACTGTGTTGCTGTATTTCCTGTACATGCTGCCGCTGTACATCATGTTTTTCGCCTTCGACAGCGGGCTGCGCACACAGCCCTCGCTCTTTGCCGCGCTGGAAATCTGGGCCGTCACCGCCCTGGGCTATGCCGTGGCACCCACACCGGGAGCGTTCGGCGTGTTTCACGCTTCGGCACGCATCGCATTGATGAAATTCGCGGGCTTTACCGACGCCGACGCCGTGGCCTACGCCACCTTGACGCATTTTGTGAACTATCTCGTTCCCATCGGCCTCGGCGTGTACTACCTGCTCACACGGGAGGTGAGCATGGGAACCTTGCTGCGCGCGCGTTCGGCGCAATAACACCGGCGTCGGCATGAATTTCGCTGAACTCCTCCGGCCCTTCACCTTTCGCAGTGGACTCACCGCAGCCAATCGTGTGCTGATGGCTCCCATGACCACGTGGTCGGGGCAGCCGGACGGGCGCATTCACGACGATGAATGCGCGTATCTCCATCGTCGCGCCGACGGTCTGGGCATGGTGGTCACCGCGGCCTGCTACGTGCAAGCGGAGGGCAAGGCCTTCACCGACCAATGGGCTTGCCACAACAATGCCATGCTGCCATCGCTGCGCCGCGCGGCGGAGTTGCTGCGCGAACGAGGCGCTCTGGCTGTGCTGCAAATCCATCACGGCGGCCGCATGTGCCCGGCGTCGCTGCTCTGCCACACCCCTCTCTCGGCCAGCGCCGTCGCGGCCGAGCGACCGGGAGCGGACACGCCGCGTGCGATGTCGGAGGAGGAAATCCATCGCTGCATCGAGGCCTTTGCGCAGGCCACGCGCCGCGCGATGCTTGCAGGTTTCGATGGCGTGGAAATTCACGGAGCCAACACGTATTTGCCCCAGCAATTTTTCTCACCGCATTCCAATCGCCGCGACGACGCCTGGGGTGGTGACATCGAGCGACGTATGCGTTTCCCGCTCGCCCTGGCGGATGCCGTGCTGGCCGAGGCTGCCCACGCCGGTCGTCCATTCATGGTGGGCTATCGTCTCTCGCCCGAGGAGGTCGAAGAACCGGGCATCACGCTCGACGACACCCTGCTGCTTGTGGACGCGTTGGCAGAGCGGCGGCTGGATTATCTGCACGTTAGTGTACGCGATTACCGGGCGTCGTCTCTGCGCGACCGCGGCGACCTGCGGCGTCCCACCCGCGCCATCGTCGAGCGCGTCGGAGGAAGGCTGCCGGTGATCGGCGTGGGCATGGTGCATACTCCGCAGGATGCGGCGTACGTTCTCGAGGATGGCTGCGATCTGGTGGCACTGGGACGCATTCTCCTCATGGAACCGGACTGGGGCCGCCTGCTTCGGGAGGGACGCACGGAAGCCATACGGCGTACACTCCCGGCACAGGGCGGTGATGAACAGTTGACTCTGCCGACGCCGATGTATCGCGTGCTGCTTGCGCGCGAGGGCTGGCTGCCTGTCGAAAAGGCCTGATTTCCGCATGGACGCGCCTGCCCCATGCAGGCGGGAGTCCACAATGCAGTATCCCGACAACGATTTCGCGCTACCATGAAACATGTTCTGATCGTCACATATTACTTTCCGCCCTCGGGTGGGCCCGGCGTGCAGCGTGTGCTGAAATTCACGCGCTATCTGCTCGATTTCGGCTGGCGTCCCGTGATACTCACGGTAAAGGACGCGGACTATCCCGCCCGCGACGAGTCGCTGCTCAAGGACATTCCCTCCGAGGCCATCGTGTACCGCACGGCGATACGCGAACCCTACGATTTGTACAGGAAATTCACCGGCAAGAAAAAGGGCACACCGGTGGATGTGAACACCATACCGAAACCGGGTGAGCGTCGATCCTTCCAGGAATGGCTGGCCGAGTTGGTGCGCGCCACATTGTTCATTCCCGACGCGCGCATCGGCTGGCTGAAGCCGGCCGTGGCCCAGGGCTTGGAAGCCATTCGCGAGCACGATATTCAGGCCATTTATTCATCGTCGCCGCCCTACACGTGCTCGCTGATCGCACGGCGACTCAAGCGTGAGACAGGACTGCCGTGGGTGGCGGGCTTCCGCGATCCGTGGACGGGCTTTCTCTCCGCGCCGAAGCGCTGGTTCCTCCCCGCCGCCATCGACAGGCATATGGAGCGCTCGGTGTTCGCCGAATGTGATCGCATGGACGTGGCCTGGGAAGGCATACTCAAGGATTTTCACACGAAATATCCGGACATCCCCACCGACAAGGTGCATCATTTGCCGAACGGTTTCGACAGCAAGGATTTTCCCACGGTGGAAGTCATGGACCGCGAGCATTTCACCGTCACCTACACCGGTTCGATGTATGGCAAGCGCAATCCCGAAGTGTTTCTCACGGCGGTGGCACAGCTGGTGGAGGCGGGAAAGGTGGCGGTGGGCGATCTTCGTCTGCAATTCATCGGACGCTTCGGCGCGGAAGTGCGTGCGATGTTCGAGCATCCATTGCTTCGCGACAGCATTGTGCTGCGCGAATACATGCCGCATGCCGACAGCGTGCGTCACCTGTTTCAATCCGACGCGTTGCTGATGGTGGTGGACGATTTCCAGGGCAACGAAGAAATTGTGCCGGGCAAGGTGTACGAGTACATGGGATCGGGCAAACCCATTATCACGTTGGCCCCGGAGGGCGCGGTGACACGGGTGATCGAGGAAACTCGCTCGGGTCGCTGCGCGCGATCGCAGGACGTGGCGGGCATTGCGGACATTGTACTCGATTACTATCGTCAGTGGAAGGAAGGCCGGCTCGGACTGGAGCAGCGGCGCGAACTGGTCACACCGTTCGAGCGGCGCGAGGTCACGCGTCGTCTCGCCGCGTTGCTCGACGAGCTGGTGGCAATGCGATAGACCTCTCCCCCACCGACGCATCCACTGTCGCGGCGTGCGGTGCTTGCAGGCCAGGCAAGCCAGCGAATGGTTGATGTGACCTGCCGCGACAGGCGACCGTGGCAGAGTGTCTCGGGGCATGATCATTTCACATATCTGAGAAAGGAAGACGGCATGTTCATCAGTCTGCTGGTCGTAACCTTCATCATCGCGCTGCTCGTGGCGGCCGCGGTGGCCCGGATTTTCGACGGCTCCATCCGCAAGATCATGGATCGCATCATTCGTGACGAGATCAGCGGCGCCTGGCACCGCTATCTCAAGTTCGCCATCATCGTGGTAGGCTTGTCGGGAGGCGTGCGACTCTGGGAAATCGAGCGCTATTTGCCACAGCCCGGCGATCCCAAGCATCAGTTGATCCTCGATGAAAACCGCTGGGTGTTGGAAGTGTATCGAACCATACTCGGCACGGTGGAAAGCGTTGCGTGGATGTTGCTGGTGTTTTTCCTTGTCGCCCTCATCGCGTATATCATCGTCCGCGGGCAGGAGCGAAAGGCGGCCCCGAGCGAATAAAGGACGGAAGAATCGGTTTTCCGGCGGCGCCGGACTGCACACGGCGCTCTGAGGGAGTCGCAGTGTCAGCCCTGGCGGCGCGTCCGCAAGGACTGCGTCGTGCATCTCTCCGGTGGTATTGCTTCCGAGCGTATTTCGTCGTAGAGTAGAAACTCGAAATAAAGGAGTTCTCCGTATGCAACAAGACGACGCCGGCAGAAGACATTTCATCAGAAACGCGGCCCTGCTTTCCGGGGCGGCGGTGACGCTTCCTTCCATTGGCCTGGGACAGGCACGGCCCGACAACAAGCCCGCGCCCCCCGCCACGAACATCGCGGATGCGTTGGCTATCCCTCGCACCGCCACATCCATGCCCGGCCTCTATCCCGGACGCGTGGCCAATGTGTCCGACGAACTCTGCGTGCGTGACGGAGCTCCGGTTGAGGATCGCGCCGCGTTGATGCTCGAGCGCGGCATGTTGGAATTGACCGGCGCCGCCTCGCTGAAGGAAGCGTGGCTGCGCTTCGTATCGGCCGAGGATATGATCGGCCTCAAGGTGAATCCCGTCGCCGGCAAGCTACTCAGCACCAGTCTCGCCCTCGTGCGCGCGGTGATCGCACAGCTCGAGGCGGCGGGCATACCACGCGATCGCATCGTGATCTGGGACCGGCGCGAATTCGAATTGCACGAGGTGGGCTTCACCGCGGAGAATTTTCCCGGCATACGCATCACCGGCACGGAGTGCAAGGATGCGCAGGGATCGTTCGTTGATGCGAACGGTCGGCTCTACAGTTTGGACCGCATCGACAAGGACTGGTTTTACTGGGCCGATTGCGAAGAGCCCTACGACGCCGAGACACTGCCTTACATGGTGAACGAGGGCAAGCATTCCTACTTCCCCACGCTGCTCACCAAGGAACTCACCAAAGTCATCAACATCCCCATTCTCAAGAATGCGGGCAACTCGATTACGCTGTGTCTGAAGAATCTGGCCTACGGCGCGGTCACCAACACCGCGCGCCTGCACAAACAGCTCTGGGGCGAGACCAGCGCACAGGTACCGTGCTTCCCGCCGCTGCGCGATAAAACCGTGCTGAACATCGTCGATGGCATGATCGGTTGCTACGATGGCGGACCGGGCGCGAACGCGCAATTCATCGTCCCCTACAAGCGCCTGCTGCTCGGCAGTGACGCCGTGGCGGTGGATCGCGTGGGCTATGAAATCGTGTTGGCGAAACGTCTCGCCGAGGGTGTGCAGAAAAAGGAATCCCCGCGCGGCGCGGCCTTCCTCACCATGGCTGAGTCCTACGGCCTCGGCGTGGCCGATCCCGCACGCATCACCCGCGTCGATGTCGCACTGTAGAAAGGAGTGGCCATGATCCCGCGCGTCGTTTTCTCCCTGACCCTTTTCCTGTGCGCCGCGATCGCCGGAGCGCAGTCGCCGGACATTTTGCTCAGTCCGCGCGATCTCCCGGGCTGGACCATCGACAAGGCCGAAACCTACAACGACCGCCAACTTTACGGCTACATCAACGGAGGTGCGGAATTGTACCTCGAGTATGGATTTCGCCAGGTCGTGGGACAGCGCTGCAGCAAGGGCGAGCACGAATTCATGGTGGATGTGTATGAAATGGTGCAGCCGCAGGCGGCCTTCGGCATGTGGACGCTGTCGCGCCGGCCGGGCAAGCAGCGCATTCCCGGAATTGACTGGAGCAGCATGACCGGCAATCAACTGCTGTTTGCGCGAGGCAAGCACATGGTGAATGTCACGCTGTACGATTCGCGCGACGAAACGCGCAACGCCGCCCGCTCCGTTGCCACGTTGCTGCACAAGCGCATCGGCGGCATGGCCTTCCGCCTTCCGAAAGAAGTGGAGACCGGAGCGCTCGCGAAGCACAAGGATGAGTTGCGCTTCGTACAGGGTCCATTGGCGTTGGCGAGCGCCGTGTCGGATTGGAGTGATCTGTTCGACGGCATCGCGCGCTTCGATATGTATCACTGGCGTGTGGGCAAAGGTGCATCGGCGAGCGAAGTCGGTCTGGTCACGTTCAAATCCCAGCGCGACCTGGACACCTTTCTCAAAGCTGCGGGCATTGCGGCCCCCAAGGCGGCGAAATCCGGCAAGCCCTCCGCGAGCTGGTTGATGAACGCCGCAGCGAATCGCGCGGTGCGACACATCGATGGCCTCCGTCTGTGGTTTGTCGACGGTGGCAGCGAGTTCAAGAAGTTGCTGTCGAAGCTGTAAACCGTGCGGCAGCGGGCCTTTGGCCCTGTTGAAATGAAGACGGCGTGCATGGAGGCAACCATGCACGCCGTCGCTGTTCGCGGGCGGAGGAGAATAGGACGTCAGCCCAGGCCACACATACCGGAGGCGCAGCCGCCGGAGTAGCTCGGCACACCGCAGGAACCCGACGCGCAGCCCGCGTCGAAGGACGAGGAGGTGCCGTTGGGCGCGGCGGAGAAAGTGGAAAACTTTTTCACATAACTGCGCGAATGGCACGCGGGGCATTCAATGATGTCGACATTCTCCGCACCCTTGTGCAGAATATCGTAGCTGGATTGGCAATCGTTGCAGCGATACTCGAAAATTGGCATGGAACACTCCGTGAAAAATTACGCGTTGTCGTGATCGTTCGATTCGGGGGCGACCTTCGCTTCGGGCGGCGCTTTCGGCTTGCGCGCGGGGATGAGCCAGGTGGCGCCGACGATGGCACCGTACACTGTGCTCGTGTACCAGTTGCTGGTGATCGGGCAGGTGCCGTTGAGGCAGCCGATGAAATACCAGTAGGCGTATCCCGCTGCGGTGCCGATAAACACCGGGAGAAGTTTTCGGGCTATGGTCAATGCTTGCATAAGGCCTCGCTTTCTTTATCCGACATGTGATGCGCGGGTACGCCCCGGCGATTCAGCGACAATCGTGGCCGGCAGAGCCCGAGGCATTGCCGCGAGCCGTCGAATCAGACCACAATCAGTTCTTTCTGCGGTCGCGAGAGGAATTGCGCGCCCTTGTCGGTGACCCACACGATTTCTTCCACCGTTGCCACACCGTAGCCCTCGATGGGCAGACGCGGCTCGATGGTGAACACCTGTCCCGCTTCGATTTTTCCAAACGGCAGCTGTCCATAGCGCTCCCAGCGCGGCAGCAGGCCCACGCCGCCGTCGTGCGCGGCGCGCCCCACCTGATGACCGAGCGCATGCGGATATTCCGGATAGCCGTTCGCGGTGATATGCGCGCGGGCCACATTATCCACCTTCCACGAAACGACACCGGGCTTGAGGGCATCGGCGGCGAGACGGATGCTGTCGCGAATCACCGCAAAGCCGCGCGTGACTTCGGCGGGTGCGTCCTTCTCATGCTTTTTCCGGATATACCAGGTCCGTTGCAAATCGGAGCAATAGCCGTCGACTTTCACGCCGAAATCGATATTCAGGACATGCCCGGGGCGAATTTTCCGCCGCGTCGGGCCGTAATGCGCTCCGGCGTGATCCGGTCCGGTGAACACCGCCGGACAGTGGTCGCGGTCCCAGGCCAGCGCGAGGCCTCGGCGCTCCACTTCCGCGAGAATCACACGGGCGATGTCCTGCTCGGATTTGCCCGGCGCCAGCGCGCCGGTCACGACATCGAAAATTTCCAGCGTGTGCGCGATCGCCTTTTTGATGCTGCGGATTTCCGAAGGAGTCTTGCGTCCGCGCAGCGCCGAGAGTATGGGCTGCGATGACACGAGACGTTTCGCATACGGCGTTCCTTCGAGCATGGATTGCAGCAGCAGGAACATGCCATGGGTCAAACCATCGGCCATCACCGAGTCGGTGGAATAGTTGATGGCGATGCGGCGGGGTTTGCGCTCGCGCAGGAAGTCCAGCAGCGGCTCGCGAATGCCCTGCACGTAGGGGATGATGCGTTTATAGCGGCCGGCGCTTTCTATGCTCGCCACATCGAGACTGCCCGCGATGGCGACGGTCTCACCCTCCTTCGTTATAATCCATGCGGTTTGCCACGTGGCATGCTGTCCCACCACCATGTCGATGGCGGGATCGGGCATGGTGGCGCTCTCACGCACGAAGGTGAGCCACATGTCGATGTTTTGTTCCTGGAGAATACCTACGGCCTGGTGAATTTTTTCGGCGATCATACGCTGCACACTCCGCTAATGAACAAGGCGGTAACATCCCAAGATAGCAAGAAAGTGCGAGGCGCGCGATGGAAATGCGAAGTCACGAGCAGGCGGTGGCGAGGAGTTCGCGGATGTGCCAGGCGGATCGGAGCGGCAAGGGAAGAACGGGAACGAGCGAGCCATACTCACCCTTTCCGTTCACCCCGCATTCATGTCATGGATTCCGCATCGAGAGCGGCAGTGGAGCGTGATCAGGAACGCAAGCGGTCCACGATTTCGTCAATCCAATCGAATTTTTCGCGATGCATTGATGCGAGTCCAGGCTCGGTGTCCTGGAGATCCGGCACATAGTACTGATTGAGGACGAGTCGTTCCTTGATTGTGCTGCGTACGCCTTCGATAAACTCCTGCGCCTGCGCTTCCTGCTCGGGGAAGGTGGACACGCCGGTCACCGCCAGCGTCGGGCAGTGGATGCGATAGAGGCGATCTTGCAGCGAATACTGCGCGGAGATCTGAATCATCTGTTGAAGGCGCCCGACACCGAAACGATGGAACATATTCTGCAGAAGCACTTTCAGCCGCGACGGCATGACGGAATCGGGGATGTCCATCAACGCGCTTTCTTCCACATCCACCGCCGTGGCCTTGGTGCCGAGCACTTCGATGAGCAGCGGTTGCAGCGAAACAGTGGGAGGCGAGGCGACCAGCACCTGCACGCGATGGTCCACGGCAGCGAGGCGGCTGACATAGTAGGCGCCAAAGCCGCTTCCCACGGCGACGGTCACAGCGCCCGCGAATTCCGGACGCGAGGCGATGTAATCCAGCGCCACTTGCAGCGGTAATTCCATGTCCGGACGGACGAAATTGGTGGGATCGTTGCGCAGCATGCCGGTTTGTCCCGGTCCCTGAAAGAGCAGCACGCCGTAGCCACGGCGCAGGGCGCTGAATCCGAGGTAGAAGTACTCCTCTTCCGCACAGCTTTCCAGCCCCGCAACGAAGAGGATGACACCGTGGACCGGTACGCCTTCTTCCGGCATCATGACGTAGCAGGGATAGGATTCGTTGTTCGCTTCGATGTTCACCGCTTCCCCGTGCCAGGGCATGAACGGCAACGCCTTGGTGAACGCCGCGCCGCAGCGATTGCCATGCGCCGAAAAATCGCCGCTGGAAATCAGCGCATAGTACTCGGCGAGGTGGTGATACATGGCGGCACGGAGGAAGCAATCTCCCGCGCTGGTGAAACGCTCACGCAACGCACTCTCCTCGCCTGCGGCTTCGACGTTGCGCGCAAGCGAGGCCCAGAGGTCCGGCCAGGTATTTCGTGGATTATCCTGCATTTTTCGCACCACGGAGTACCATTCTCCGAAGGTGCTGGCCCCGAAGGTGGCCATGCGGAGTAGGCGCAGGAGCTTGTATTCTATATTCGAGACGTTGAGCGAATGGGGAAACGTCGGAGTGGTCGGGGTTTCATGGTCCATACAGTGCTCGGGCTGGAAATGGATCAGCGTTCAGGAACTGTCCTGGTGCGATGGACTGCGTACGACGGACTCAAGGACGCAGCGATATCTGCAAAAATCGCGCCAATCATTCGCACAGGTCAGGCGTGATATTGCGTTATTTTCGCATGATAGGCGTGAAGAATCTGCTCGGTGAGTGAAGAATGGTCACTCCGCGTGCCGTTCCATGAGCTGGAAAGCCATCGAAAAAAGGTAGCGCGCACAGGTGCAAGTGGCGAAAAAAAGTGATATTATCAGGGTATACATTTTCAGCTCTCGACTTTACGGAGGTGTCTATGCGAATTCCTGCTACTGTGTCGGCTGTAGTCCTCGTATTGCTCTGCACCATGACCGCCCAGGCACAGATTCTGCCGGCGGACAACGTCATCATGCGCATACGCCAGGTATGCAATACCGGGCAGGGCGGTATGATGGTGGCGGCGTTCGAAATCAAGCCGCGCACGAACATGTGGGCGCCGAATTTCGGCAGGATCGGTGGATTTTCCGTGGTGTTCACCTACACCTCGTCCAAACTCGTACTCACCGGCACGCAACAGCGCTACGAGCCCGGGTACTGGGGCAGCCCCTTCCGCAGTGCCGCGTACGGACCCTCGGCGTGGTTCACGCAGCATGCGAGCACAGGGAATCCCAATTCCGCACTGCCGGTATCCAGCCAGTACTTCTCGCAGGCAACAGACTGCACGGGAAATCCGATCAACGACGAGTATTTCGAGATCATGCGCTATACCATGAACATTCACCCCACCGCCAACGGCACGGTGAACCTCGGCATCAACGACGTGCAGCCCTACAATACCAGCATGTATCTGCAGGAAACGCAGATGTCCGCGATTTTCAGTCCGGATCTCACCACCAATCTCAACGACTCGGTGTTTCAGGCCATCAATCTGGTGATTCCGGTGGAATTGGCGTCGTTCAACGTTTCGGCCCGCCCCGATGGCAGCACCATGCTCACCTGGGTGACGGAGACGGAAACCGAAAACATGGGCTTTGAAATCGAGCGCGGCGATGGCAGCACCTTCGAGCGCATCGGCTTCGTCCCCGGCCAGGGCAGCAGCAACGAGCCCCGCGAATACTCGTACATCGACCGCTCGCCTTCCACCGTTCGAAGCGACCGCGTCGTTTTCTACCGGCTCAAGCAAATCGACTACGATGGCAGCCACAATTACAGCGACATGCAATCAGCCCAGATCGTGCCGCAATTCCTGGGATTGGAAAACGTGTATCCGAATCCCGTGTCCGTGGGGACGAGCGCCGAACTTCCGTACAATCTCCCGCTGCCGGCCACGGTGAATCTCAGCGTGTACAACGCCCTGGGCCAACGCGTGGCATCCCTTCAGGATCAGCAGGAGCGCCAGGCAGGACGTCACACGGTGCAGTGGAATTTGCGCGACAGCAAGGGACAGCTGCTCCCCGCTGGTGCCTACTTTGTTCGTTTCGACGCCACGATCGGGGGCGAAACCATGCGCGCCACGCAGCGCCTGTCCATCATTCGCTGACAGTAAGAACACGTTCCATTTTTTCCACAGCGGCGGGCCTGACCCGCCGTTGTGCATTTACGGCGGCGCGGCGATCGACGAATTCGGGATCGCAGAGCCATCGACGTTGGCACGGGCATTTGCACTCCTTTTCTCTGCGTGCGGTATTTCGTAAGTTCCCTTGATGGTTACGGATTGTTTCAACACACTGAGTAATGCAATGTCCCATCTCGTCACTACCGATCCCGAACTACACGCAATCATTCAACAGGAAACCGAACGCCAGGTCAACAAGCTGCAGCTCATCGCTTCCGAGAATTACGCCAGTCCCTCCGTGCTCGAAGCGGCAGGCAGCGTGCTGACCAACAAATACGCCGAGGGCTATCCCGGCAAGCGCTACTACGGCGGCTGCGAATTTGTGGACCAAGCCGAGGATCTCGCCCGGCAGCGTTTGATGAAGTTGTACGGCGCCGAATACGCCAACGTGCAACCGCACTCCGGCGCGACGGCGAATCAGGCCGTGTATTTCACCTATGTACAGCCGGGCGACACGGTGCTGGGCATGGATCTGGCCCACGGTGGTCATCTCACGCACGGCTCGCCGGTGAATTTTTCCGGCAAATTATACAACATCGTCTCCTACGGCGTGCATCGCGACACCGGCATGATCGACATGAACGAAGTCGAGGAAAAGGCCGTGCAGCACAAGCCGAAGATGATCATCGTGGGTGCCAGCTCGTACTCGCGCAATATCGACTACACCGCCTTCCGCGCCGTGGCCGACAAGGTTGGCGCCTTTCTGTGGGCCGACATGGCGCATCCCGCCGGACTCATCGCCACGGGATTGCTGAACAATCCCCTGCCTTATTGCGATGTGGTGACGTCCACCACGCATAAAACCCTGCGCGGTCCGCGCGGCGGCATGATACTCATGGGCAAGGACAGTGAAAATCCCTTCGGTATCGTCATGCCGAAATCCGGTCGCACGAAAATGATGTCGGAAGTGATGGACGGCGTGGTGATGCCGGGAATTCAGGGCGGACCGCTGATGCACATTATCGCGGCCAAGGCCGTTGCCTTTGGCGAAGCCCTACAGCCCAGCTTCGCCACGTACACCAAGCAGGTAAAGGCCAATGCCGCGCGTCTGGCGGAGCTGCTCGTATCCAAGGATTTCCAGCTCATCTCCGGCGGCACCGACAATCACCTGATGCTCATCGATTTGCACAACAAGAATGTGACCGGCAAGGAAGCCGAGAACGCCATGGAGCGCGCGGGCATCACGTTGAACAAGAACATGGTGCCCTTCGACGACCGCTCGCCCTTCGTCACCTCCGGCATACGTATCGGCGCGGCCGCCATCACCACGCGCGGCTTCCGTGAAGCCGACATGGAATTCGTGGCCGATGTGATCGACACGGTGATCAACAACATCACGAATGAAAGCGCGCTCGACGATGTGCGTACGCGCGTGAAGGAGTACTGCTCGCGCTTCCCGCTCTACACCGAACTCGTCGACTAAACTCCGCCGCATAACGTCATTCGAGTCCGTGCCCGCTCCACCCCTCGGGGAAGCGCGCACGGACTCGAAATGTTTTCCACACGGACACGCGTGAATACGCGCGGTAGCAGAGGCGGCGCCTGGCACTCAGCGCAGCGGCGCACGCATGGCGCGCAGATAGCCGCGCAGATAGCCCGCATGCGCGAAACGCAGCGATTGTGCGAGATTGATCACGCCTTGCCCCAGCAACGCCCAGAGACGCAACGCGCGCGCCAAGCGCGTGCGTGCGGCGCGATCACTGATCCATCGCAGGGAATACACGTACAGCGCCTGTGTAATGAACGTGGACTCGCGGGTTCGCGAACTCGGGACGTGACGGAATGCCGCTCCGGGACAAAGACGCAGTGTGCCTCGCTCCGCCAATTGTGCGGTGAAATACGCGTCCTCGCCGAAACATCGGCCGGTGGCGAGCCCGAGCGGCTCTCCGCTCAACCAGCGCTCTTCGAACGAAAGACCAGCGCAGGCAGCGCGGCGCAGCGAAAGCGCGGTGCTTGGTAGCAAGTGCACACGCGTGGCATCATACGGGCCGGTGGGATCGGGAATGCCTGAGCGGCGATAGCCGTGCGTCCCGCGACGGGTCTGCACCTGCAAAATGACGCGCAAGGCGTACTCCATTGCTCCGACACGCGGCAGATCCAGATTGATGCCGCCCAGCGCCACAGCGGAGTCGTCACTCCGAAACAAGGACAGGACGCGCCCGCAGTACTCGCTCGCCGGCACGGCATCGTCGTCGAAATAGGTGAGAATGTCGCCACGAGCTTCGCGCAGCCCGATGTTGCGCTGCGCGGAGAGACCCGCGTGCGACGGAATGATGCGCAGGGCGAGTCCTTCCGCCAAATGTGGACGTTCGCTATCGACCGCGGCATCGGAAGCGTCGATGAGCAGCACTTCGTCCGGCACGACGGTTTGTTCGACGAGTGCGCGCAGCAGCCGCTGTACTTCGTGCGGACGATTGCGCGTGACGATGACGACGGAGTGAGTCATGCCGCGTCATTCTCCCCGCGAGCGCGTATGCGGAGCGAGCAGTACAAGCATTTCGACATGGTCCGTGCCCGGGAAATTGTCCACCGGCACTGCGGCGCGGATATCGTACCCCAGCTGTTTCCACTCATTGAGATCACGTTCGAGGAGATCGAGATTGCAGAACACATGCAGCACATGGGCGGGATTGCGCGCGGCCACGGCCGCCAGCACTCCCTCGTCGCAGCCGCCACGGGGTGGATCGAGCAGCACCACATCGTCAGCCCCGCAGAATGGGATGAAGCGAAATACGGCGTCGGCATTCAGATCCAGTGTATGGAAACGCAGATGACGGAGTTGCATGCGTTTCGCATTGGAGATCGCGGATGCCACCGCCGGTTGCGAAAGTTCCGCGCCTCGCACGGCGAGAAAATCCTCGTGCAGGCCGATGGAGAACAGCCCGTAGCCGCTGTAGAGATCGTACAACGTGCCACGTGCGCCTGGCTGTTCGCCGCGGGCTTCCCGCAGCAAGGTCCGCACACTGCCCAGAAACACCGGCAGCACCGAGAGATTCACCTGTGTAAAGGCAAGCACGTCGTACACAAAGCGCAGGTCACCAACCTGCGCCGATACTTCGCGCTGACCGAAGAGACGGCGCAGTTGCGCGGGACGGCTCGCACTTCCGCGGCCCATGTAGTAGCGATCACCGGAGGAATCCTCGTAGAGAAACACACCCTGCACCTCGGGATGATCGCGGGTGAGCAACTTCGACAGCGTATTCGCCGCCTTGATGGTGCGTGGCGACAGCTCGGCGATGGTGAACAGCACTGCGACCTGCCGCGCATCGCCTTTGAGCACAACGTAGCGCAGCACACCCACCAGTGGAGCGGCGGCGCGATGCCTGAGCAGGATTTCGATACGCTCGTACAACAGCGCATGCATGGGCGCCTCGATGGCGCAACGCTGCACTGGTAAAATTTCCCGCGCCTGCGCATCGATGAGGCCCATGGAGAAGCCCTCGCGGCGCTGTTCCACTTTGCGCTTGCTCACGACGCGGTAGTCGCGTCCCTGTGGGGAGGTCGCGAGAGGCCTCAGCACGCGTCCATCGGCGAAGCGTTCCCACAAGCGCCGCAAGGCGCGTTGCTTCACGACGCATTCGTCCGCGTAGGAAATGCGCGAGGCGTGGCAAAGCGTGCACAGCGTCCCGCGCGCGCTGCGACAACTCCCCTGCTCCAGCATTGGCGGCGCATGGCGGCCGTTGCGGAGTTCCTGCTCGTATATTTCACGAAAATTCATCGTGTGCGCTCCACCGGCCCGTACGCCGGCTCCATACTCCAACCCGCCGCGCGGGCATCGTCCCAGAACCCCGGGTAGGATTTGCGCACGCTCCATGGACCATCCACACGCACGCTGTTTCTGTTCAAGGCCATCAATGCAGCCGCCATCACAATGCGATGATCGGCGCGTGAGGCGATGGACACGTCCGCGGTTGCGGTAGTCTCCCGTGCGTCGAGCAATAGTGTTCCCTGCCCGGTTTCGCAATGCGCACCCAGTATTTCGAGTTGCCGTGCGAAATCATCGAGGCGATTCGACTCTTTATGCCGCAACGTTTCCAGGCCGGTGAACAGCACACGCCGCCGCAGACCCAGCACCGCGGCGGCCAGCACCGGCAGGAGATCGGGTGTGTGGGCGAGGTCAAGCCGCGCTTCCCGCCCGCCTGTTTCTAGCAGTGATGCAAGCAAGTCATCCACGGCACTGTCGGGTTGCATCGAGTCATGTGCCATGGGCGACGGATGCATGGGATGCCCAAGCGCGCGCGCCACCGACCACACCGCGCGTGAGCCGGCGTCCTGCTCCACCGTCATCGTCAGCTTCTCGTTCAGCCGGTCGCTTTGATTGAACATCACGAGATCCCCATGCGCCAGAACATCCACGCCCGCTTCGCGCAGCATCCCCAGTGTCATGTCGAAATACGAGCGGCTGGCCACCTCGCCCATCAGGCGCAAGCCGAAGGGACGCTCGGCACCCACCGCCAGCAGGGCTATTGCCGAAGCGTATTGCGAGGACAGCGAGCAATCGACGGAGAATACCTCCGGAGCATGCTCCCAACCAGCGACCACAACACCCTGTCCCGACTCATCATCGAAGGGTTCGATACTCGCTCCTCCGCTGCGCAGGGCGCGAAACAGCGCTTCGTGCGGCCGTCGAAGCAGCGAAGGCGAGGCGACGATTTTGCTGCGCTTCACCGAGGTGCAGCACAACGCCACGAGAAAGCGAAAGGTGGTGCCGCCTTCTCCGACATGAATCACGCGGGAATCCCGGTCGCCTGTGGGAAAGAATGCGCGATTCAGATTGTCCACCACAAATCCGTCACCACTGTCTTCGATCGGATAGCCCAACGTGCGCAGGGCTCGAACCATGTGCCGCACATCGTCGGCTTCACTGCGTCCCACGATACTCGTTCGGCCGATGCGCTGCGCTGCGATGATGAGTGCGCGGTTCATAGCGGATTTGCCTGCTTCGAGTTGCACACGCACAGCGCGTGGCGAGGGAACACTGACGGTTACGGGAAGATCGGCGATGTCGCGCACCACGGCGTGCAGGGCTCGCAGCCACTCGCGCGCGGGAATGGAGGTGACCACGAGAGGGCGTCCGGCGGATTGCAGGACCACGGAGCGGAGGATGTTGTCACTGCGTTTTTTATCACGATGCATTGCGGCGAGCATGGCATCGTCGGAAGGCATGCCGGGCAGGGGCGTGAGCAAGGGGTAGAGATGATGCAGCAGCGCGCGGGATTCCGCTTCGCTCATGCCGAAATCCATGGACAGTCGAAGCGCGGCAGCGAGTCCCCAGGATACCGCGAGGCCGTGGTGAATTCCCAGCGTGAGTTCCAGCGCATGACCCAAGGTGTGGCCGAGATTAAGCACGGTGCGAATTCCTTTTTCCTCGCGCGGGTCCTGTTCGACGATACTCGTTTTCACACGCACAGCGCGCTCGAGCAGCGGCAGGAGCACGGGCATGGCTTCATCACCCGGGGCGAAGGCCATCGTCTCCACCTCGCGCAGAGACAGTGCCGAAGCCGCGGGTGCATCGCCAAGCCACAGCGCCTTGAGTAATTCCGCCAGGCCCTCCTTGCGCACAGACATCGGCAGAAGCCGCACGACATCCTCCACCAGCAATACGCGTTGCGCCGGATAGAACGTACCGAGCTGGTTTTTCGCCGCGCCGAGATTGACCGCAGTCTTGCCGCCGTGCGCCGAATCCACCATTGCGACCAGTGTGGTGGGCACCTGCCAGAGATCAACGCCACGCCAGAGAATGCTTGCGAGAAAGCCGACCGCGTCGCCCACGGAACCACCACCCACCGCCACAAGCGTCATCGGTCGGCTGGACCGACGTTGCAGCACGTTGTCCGCGAGCCGCTCCAGCGCTGCCAACGTTTTGAGCCCCTCACCGGCGTCGACCAGTATCGGATCCGCAAAGGATTCGAGCAGCGGACGCGGCAGCGCGCGATCCGCAATCACGATACAGTGATCGTGCAATCCCAGATCATGGATACTGACGACACGTTCGAAGGGCGCTCTCTGATTCGTGGAGGACATGAGTCGGGCTCAACGGTTGGACATGCGGTGAAATATACGAATTCCCGCTTCGGGCCGGAGGATGGCCAGCGACACCGCGTGACGGGACAGGTGAAAATAAAAAGTTGAAATGGAATTGATGTTTCGGGAATGCGGGTCACTTCAGTCTGCTTCCGTGAACTCCGAAAGACGCTGGATTTTCTCCCAGGCGCGTCGCTGCACATGACAGGGGTCATTAGACGCACTATGCATAATCGTCACCTCGCCGCGGCGAGTCTTCGAGCTGAGCGACGAGCCCGCAGCGAGGACGTACGGTGAGAGAAGATCGTGGTTCGGGCTCGGCGTCGAAGCGTCATGCAACTGGCTACGAAGGCTTCGACTCCGCGCCGGAATGCATACCCTCTTCGCCACCGAGATCGTCCTCGGCGCTCCGCTGCACATGACATGGCTTGCAACCTACAAGGAATGGAGCAGGCACTTCGAGTCCGCGCCTGGACGAGGATTTTCAAAGGACACACCATTCGGCTCGCAGGCGCGTCCCTCAGTTCTGGGACTCGCCGTGGCGAGGAGACGACGTTTTGAGACGTTTGCCGAGACCGACCTGTCACTCACGATCCAAACCGGCGAAGGTGTCGGTGAACAGGTTCAACGGAACAGCTCGCCCACCGGGACGATGCGGATCTTCTCGCGCTTGATAGCCAGTGGATAGGACTCGATGAGTTTGTCCTCGTCGAGTACTTCCGGTGGTTTCGGTGTAGCATACAGCATCGGGCTGGGAGCGTTCGCCACCAGTGAATCAGCGAAGGCCTCGGCATCGCGCGTCACCACGGCGATTTTCAGATTGCGCGTTTGAATATGCCGACGAATGGCGGCGTTCACATCATCGAGATCGAGATCGTCGATACGTCGGCGCAGCACTTCGAGGTAGTCGCCCTTGATTCCGTAAAATCTGCTGTCGATTGCATAGCCCAGGCGCTCCGAGGTCGTCGTGGCGTAATGCAGCACGTATTTGGAAAGAAAGCGTTTGGTCAACGAGAACTGCTCCTCGGTGAGTCCGCTGTCGACCACCTGCTGGATTTCCCGCAATGCTGCGCGGAGCGCAAAATGGCGGTGTTCATGTTGCACGGGACGCAGCCACACCTCAAAGATCTGCTGACGACGGGCCTGGTTCGGTGCGGGCATCTGTCTGCTCCCGCCGTCCGCGAAATGCTCGATATAGGAGTAGTCACCGTAATTCATGCCGCGCGCCTCGCGGATGACCTGGTAGAGACGGGACGAGGAGTTCCGATGCTCGCCAAGCCAGGAATTGAACAGCAGCAATGGCCAGAAATCCTCCTGTCCACGAAGCACAGAAATCGGATAGCCGAAACTGATCGCGGTGGCATCGCAGTCCTTTTCCACGATCATCAGTTCGATGCCATCGATTTCCTTGGGTGCGGGGATGCCCGGCTGCTTCGGTGCGCCGACAGGCAGTTTCGACAGATCTTCTTCGATGCGCGGCAGCAATTCGGCTGGATAACTGCCACCGAGGCCGATCACCACATTGTCGTTGGTGTACCAGGTTTTGTAGAAATGCCGCACATCATCCAGGGTGATAGCTTTCAGCGAAGTAACTGTGCCGATGTCGAGATGCCCATATGGTGTTTCCTCGAACACGAAGTCGTACAGCATGGCCTTGCCCAATTCCTCGTCATTCGCATAGCGCAGAGATTTCTCAATCGCGTTGATCATATCGGTGCGGATGCGTCTGAAATCGTCCTCGTTGAATGCCGGATGCAGAATGGCATCGATAAACAGAGGATAGTATTCGTCGAGATTATCGGCATGAACGCGCCCGGAAATCACCGTCATTTCCTTGTCCACGTTTGCCGTGTACGATGCGGCCATGGGGTAGAGTGCATCGAGGATTTCCTCATAGCTCCGATTGGTGGTGGCGCCGTCGGTGAGCAGCGCCGCGGTGAGCACGGCCAAGCCCTCCTTGCCCGAGGGATCGCATTGCGAGCCCACCTTGAACCAGAAGCGGAAGGAGATTGTCGGATCGTCCTTGACGGGGTACAGGACAACACGTTCCGATTCCGGCGTGGCGCAGCCGGCGAGCGCGAGCATGACGGCAGTGGTCATGGACAGCACCGAGATAGTGAGTGAGCGCATGATCATTTCCTCCCCTTGAGCGTGGCAACCGTCCGCTGATTTTTGACAAGCCAATACTGCGCCGCGTCGCGCACGTCTTCCGGGGTAATGGCATCGATGGTGGCGTAGAGGGCGTCTATGGCGGTGATACCGCCCGTGAGAGCCACGTAGCGCGCGAGGCGTCCGGCCACTTTATCGGGGGTGTCGAGGTTCATCAGGAACTGGTAGCGAAGGCGCTTCTTGAGTTTGGCCAATTCATCCTTGCCGACGAGCGTCTTCTGCCAATGCTCGACTGTTTTGTCGATTTCGCGCAGCACAAGCGGAACGTCGCCTTGTTTCTTCACCATGGCGTAGACATTCCACAAGCCGGGATCGCGATTGCGGTCGAAGCCAGCGCTGATGTATTGCACGAGTTGCCGTTTGAGCACCAGATCCTTATACAGCGCGCTGGTTTCTCCGAAGAGCAAATCTTCGAGCAGATACCCAGCCACGGTGCGTCGATCCTTTGGCTTGAAGGCAGCGCCTTTGTAGCCCACGACCAACAGTGGAAGGGTTTCTCCGTCGTAGACAACATTCACGCGTTTCTCCTGCTGCTGCCGTGGTTCGGAGGGGATTTGTGGAGCGACATATCCTTTTTCCCAGCTGCCGTAGTAGCGTTCGATGAGTTCCCGAGCGTCATCGACGTCGAAATCGCCCGTCAGCAGCAGAACCACATTTTCCGGTCGGTAGTAGCGGGAGAAGAACTCCTTGCTGTACTCAAACAGTGTGGGCATGGCCTTGATATCCGCTTCATAGCCCATGGTGGTATGACCGTAGGTATGGGTGGTGAAGGCGGTTTGCTGCAGGGATTCGAAGAGCACTTCCCAGGGGTTGCTTCGGTTCTTGCGATACTCGCCATACACTGCGCCCGCTTCGGTTTGAAACGCCTCCTCTTCATAGTCGAGGAATTGGAAGCGGTCGCTTTCCAATTTGATCACGGTTTCCAGATCCTCGGCGGCAAAGGTGAGGTGATACGCGGTATAGTCGTCGGTGGTATAGGCGTTGGCATCGGCGCCCATTTCGGTGACCATGCGATCATAAATTTTCGCGGGGAAATTTTTTGTACCGCGGAACATCATGTGTTCGACGAAATGCGCGAAGCCGGTCTTCCCCGCTTCGAACTCATCCCTGCTGCCGGTGCGGACGATACTGTAGTAGGACATGAGTCCGCCCGAGGACATGGGAATCATGATCACCTTGAGTCCATTACCCAGCGTGAAGGTGTGCGTGGTGTAGGGGAAGATTCCGCCAGCGGCAGGTGCTGCCGACATGTTACCTCCTGTGATACAAAGCGCGAGAAGAATTCCGATGAGGAATTTCACAAGCCCTCCTGGCCTGGATGTGACGAGGGGAATCCGGCACGTAATACGGTCCGAATCTACGAAGCGGCGCGCCATGGTGCAATGCACATGCATCGAACACCTGCGGAGAGGGGCAGCGCGGCAGGTGGAGCTTTGTTACTGGAATCGCGATTCCATGAACTCCCGACGGAGGGTTTCGCCATGACCGGCACACGTTTTTTCACCCTGCGGTGCGGTGCGGCGAGCAGAAGCGGCTTGAGTCCTCCGACAGGGGGGCGGAGTACCTCTTTCCTCTTTATCGATCATGGCTTCCCGCTTGCCGGAGCGGGTGCTCGGGCTGTGGCCGCGTCATGGCGACACGCGACCTCTCCCATGCGGATTCATGAATCCGCATCTTCGCTTCCGAGCGACAGAAACACAACCTGAAACGCGCACCCGCCACGCAAATTTCCAGGAAATTCGCCCTCCCGTCACCCATTATTCGCACCTCCGCATCCTTTTATCTCTCCGCCACCCCACATTCCACCGCTCAAAACGCACCGTCCCGCTCCGCACGGACCGCTTGTGGCCCCGGAGTGGTTTCGGATGGATATGTCGGCTATATTCGCCGGAAGAGATTGGCGCCCGGGCTACGCGCGCCAGCGCTCGAGGACGATAATGCGCGGACTGGCACGGTCCCGCGGGGTCACAGCGCCGGGCGTGGGACCCGGAGCCGCCTGACAGCCGCCGCTTCCCGCCGGGATACGGATACATGAATCCGCATCGGGCCATGCACGCTCCCCTGTCGGCAGCGTCACCACATACGCCCACCCCAACACCATCCCCTCCACACCGCGCTCCTCCCCCTCCTCACGAAGCACCACTTCCGCAAACCCCATCCCCACACGCTCCACCACCGCCGCAGCTTCGGCTGGATCGAACAGCACGCGGTCCCGATACCCCTCGCACCAGTACGCACCCCCCTCACTCCCGCGCAACCGGTTGATGCGCCGGGCGCTGTTCATTTTCAAGCGACCCACGAACAGCGGAATCAACGCCATGCGCCGCTGATACAGCGTCTCGCTCATCAACAGCAACAAGCGTCGCAGCAAACGCGGACGCGATACCACCGTGAGCACCAGTACTACAAGCAAGGGCTGCACATCGAGCGCATCGAGGTGCAGATGCGCTCCCTGGCGGTGCAGTGATTCGCCGACTTCGCGCAGCAACTCGCGGCCTTCGGGGGTGAGGTCGCGGCGACCCTTGCGATTGCGGACCAACGGGGGTGATTCTTCGCGGACGGGTAGTTCGAGATAATATGTGCCCGGACTGGAGTAATCGTGCTCGGGACTGCGTCGTGCGCTGAGCGTACCGTTTCGTGTCATGACCGGCCTCCCTACCGATGCGTGAAACAGTTGCGAAGTGCAATGATAGCACGGCGCACGAAGGAATTCAAGGGCAATGCATGATCCCGGATACGGCATTCCGATGTCATGCGCGCAGCTACAGGTGATCGACGCAGCGCACCAATGGAGACAGGCTCACATTCTCACGAAATCCTAACCTGCGCACTGTGCTTCCTGTCACCGATTTCCCTATTTTTCCGTACCGCGAAGCCGACGATATTCATCCCATGTCTTCACCATCGTTGATACTTGCCTCCGAGGAGCGCGCGCACATCGAAAGGGTGCGCGACGATGCATCCGTTCCCGCCGAACGCCGGCGCCGCGCGGCCATTGTGCTCGGTTACGCCGATGGCAGCGATACGCGGACGATAGCCACCCGCAACGCCGTATCCGAGAGCCGCGCACGCTTCTGGCGCGGGATGTTCGCGCGGCACGGGATGATCATTTTCAACGAGGACTTCTCCTCAGAATCCCGACGCGGCGCGCGACACAAACGCAGCAACGATAGTGCCACTCCGTGGACGCTCCCCGACACCGATCTTGCGGCTGTGCGTACCATCGTTGCCGCGGAACAGAACGACGAGCACGTACGCATCGCACGCATTCTCCTGCTGTACCACGACGGACTCGATACGGCCGCCATTGCGGAAGCAGTACAACTCTCGGCCAGCCGCGTTCGGTACTGGCGCCGCGCCTTCGAAACTCGTCGCCTCGCACTGTTCCACCATTCGTCCCGCGCGAGCGCCGGCGACGCAGCCGCTCCCTCCGCAAGTGACGATGCGATGGAATCCACAACGCGCGAAGCTGCGACTGCTCCACCCGCGTCAAGCGCAGGAAAGAAACGCAAGCGCATCGCGCCAGGGGATGGCTTTGCTTACGCCGTGCGGCAGATCATGGGCAAACCTCTGCAGGATCTGCGCGCCTACGAAGGCGTGACGGACTTTGAAGGCGATGTCGAAATCGTCCATCGCATGCGCGTGGCCACGCGGCGGCTGCGCTCGGCATTCGAGCTGTTTCATGAGGCCTTCGACCTCAAAGCCGTCAAAGGAACGAAGCGGCAGCTTCGCCGCCTCGCCCGTTTGCTGGGGAAAGTGCGCGACCGCGACGTATTGATCGAGCACATGGGCAAGCATCTCGAAACCGTGCCCGAGCAGGATAGCGCCGCCTTCGCCCGTCTTATCGCAGTGTGGAGGGACGAGCGCTTGCAGCATGTCTGCACGCTGGAACAGTACGTCACCTCCGACGCCTTCCCCGCACTGCTACTCTCGCTGCAGCGCATCATCGACGATGGGGCGGCGGATGCACCCGTCCCGCCGCACAATCAGGCCATGGTGCCATTGCGCATCGGTGACCGTGGGCCCGTGCTCCTGCTATCACGCTACACGGATATTCTCGCCTTCGCGCCCATCATATCGACCGCCACCCTGGATATGCTGCACAGTCTGCGCATTCACTGCAAGCAGTTTCGCTACGCTCTGGAATTCCTTCGTGACCTTTTGGGAAAAGATGTGTCTCTCCTTTTGGACGACGTCGTGGCTATGCAGGATATTCTCGGCGGCATTCAGGACGCACAGACCGCGGGCATGTTGATTTCGGACTTCATCGACTCGCTTGAACAGCGGCAATTACAGGTCACATTCACCGAACGCATCAATCCCGCTCCTCTTCTGCATTATCTCGCCATGCGTCAGACGGAGAAGTTTTCCCTGCTCGCCGAAGTGGACGCCGCCTGGCAACGCCTCACCGGGCCGGACTTCCGTCAACGCCTGCTCGCCGCACTGCTTCCCGTTCACTGAAGCGGGAGTGCAACCCCGCGACGCTTCGTCCGTAGTTTTCAAGGATAACATCCTCCGTCACAGCGGATATCGAGGTGCCGTATGATGCTAGGAATTCATCTCTTCAGTCTCATCATCGCCGTTCTACTTTCATCTCTCCCACTTAATGCGCAGCGGCAGGACCTTGCGCAGCTTCCTTCCGCCGAAGCGCCCCGCGAACGCATGCATCGTCTGGGCCGGGAAATGCGCGGCAACACCACCCCGGAGCGCTGCCTGGCGTATGCGAAAGCCTGCTGTGACGTGGGGAGCATTCAAGCGCGACAGGCAGCGGTGGAAGCGTTGAAAACCGCGCTTGCACAAGATCCCGACCTCACCGAGGCCCGCCTCCTGTTGGCGTCGTTGTACGAACGCTATGCCCGCGAGAGCGCGCGAAAACAGTATCACATCGCACTTGAACGGGACAGCTCCAGCGTCGAGGCCTGGACACGGCTGGCCCATATCTACGCCGAGGACTATCACGAGTGGTCGCATTCCGTGCGCAGATCGATGATTCCTCATCTGGAGTATTACGGTGAAATGACAGCACGCATGAGGAGACGCTACAGTGTGTCCGGAGCGCGTGGCTTGCCAAATCTTGTGCAGAAGATGACCGAGGGTGGCACAACATCCAACGCGCCTCTCGACGAAGCCGCGATGGAGGATTTCGAACAGGCCGTGCTCTGTTTTGAACACGCGTTGCGTCTCGATTCACACAACATCGAACTTCGACTGGAGTTGGCACTGCTGCTCTTCGGAGCCAATCGCGATGAAGCAGCGCTCGACGTGCTGCGTGATGCACGCGATGGCGAGCGCTATCAATACGATCACCTGCTCCTCCGTGGCGTGCTGCTTCATCGCCTGAACCGCGACGCGGAAGCGCGTAAAGAGTTCGAACGCGCTTTCCCTCTGATGACCGCCCGGGAGCGCGATTACTTTCTTCGTGGCTCCAGCATGGATTTGCTCAAACCGAAAATGGGCAAGCAGTTTTCCTCCTCCTCAGCCAGCGAGCTCGCCGATGGCATCGCACGCTTCTGGGATACCGCCGATCCGCTGTATCTGACCGAGGAGAATGAGGCCTTGATGGAACACTACACACGCGTGGCCATCGCTGCGCTGCGTTACCGCGTGCCGTCGCTCGGTTTGAAGGGCTGGGACACCGACCGCGGCCGCACCTTGTTGCACATGGGCGAACCTCTGCAACACATCAGAATACGGCCGGAAATCGAACTCGGTGAATCCACCAACAATTGGCAAATTCCCGCTTCGCGCGTCACTCCGAAAACCGATCTCTGGTTGTACGAGGATGTGGTGCTGGGATTCGCCGATGTGTACAGCAACGGGAATTTCCGTTTCAACGATCCAGTGGATCAAGGACACGCCTGGCTGGACGCCGAATCCGCCATGGATTTCGACTACATCTCGCGCATCAAGGGCTATCGTTACACACCGCGCTTCCGAGGTCCACTGATCTCGGCTCCCTGCCATCTCGCGCGCTTTCTTTCGCTCGACGCTGATGAGCGGCGCGATGTGGACATGGTTGTGACTTATGCCCTACCGAAACCACCGGTCGGCGAAGCGGCGCATACACTCGGCGTATTTCTTCTTGATGAGGAGGGAAAGCGGGTGGTGGACATCCGCCGCAACATCGACGTGGCCGAAAGCCGGCAACTCCCCTCGCAATCAACCCGGCAAGGCGGTGGCGTGGTGAACGCGGTGACCTTCTTCCCACCAACCTGGTCCGGCTTCGTTTCGGTGGAAATGCTGCGCGAGGCCGACGAAGGCGTGAGCATCACACGCATGCCCCTGCGCATCGCACCGCCGCGCGCGGGACTCGACGTGAGCGATCTCTTGCTTGCGGAGAGTATCTCCGACGGGCCATCGCCCGCTCATCCTTTGACCCGGGGGAACGTACACCTCGCACCCTGGCCCGACGCGGCATTCCATCATGCAGCACAGCCGTGGCTTTATGTGGAAATCTACAATCTGGCCTTGGATGAAACGGCCGCCACGGATTTCGACGTATCGTTGACCGTGGAGCAATCGGGTAGCTCGTCCTCGTTCTTCGAATCCGTCACCTCCTTCCTCGGTCTCGGGAGCGATGAGCGCCGCATTGTCTCGACCACATCCTACACGACGGATAGCCGGGATGTGCAACTGCCACTGCGCATCGATGTGCGGAATGTTCCGGCAGGCAAGTACACCCTGAGTGTGGAGGTAAAGGACAACATCAGTGGCGAGAAACTACAGCGTACACGGGAAATCACCATATTCGGCGAATGAGCAACACGATGCGACAGCCGGACTTCGCACGGCACCACGGGCACACGCGACGGGACTTCGAGTATAGTCTCGTCGCCGCCCTCGTGCTGCTGCTACTCCTGTTGCATCTCGCTCCGTTGTCGACCGACAAGGATGAACGCCTCGTTCTGCCCTCCGAGCCGTTGGTCAACGTGTTGACCATCGAACACATACCTCCCACTCGGCAATACAGCCAGCCCGTTCCTCCACGTCCCGACATCCACATCGACTCGCCCGAGCCCGACGCACTGGCCGACGCCATCATTGTCGGAACGCGGGAGCCGGCAAGCGGCGAGGGCGGCGGAGACAGTGGCGGGACACGCGAGCGCGGCGACGCGCGTCGAGCATTCGTTCCACGGCAGATTCTCGAGGTGCTTCCGGAAAAGGAGGGCATCGAGGAGCGGGGTGAGATCCGCCTCCTACTCACCATCGGCGTGGATGGCAGGGTAAAGCGGCACACCGTGCTGTCGAACAGCACCGATGGCGAGCGCGGTCTCGAACGCGTGCTGCGTGCAGTGTACGCCTGCCGCTGGGAGCCGCTGCCGGAGGGTTCGGCAATGAGCGAGTACACCATCCGCAAGCGTTACACCTTCGATTGACGCGGCTCGCGGCCGCCGTTCGACGTCGCCGGCGACCGCGATACGGCATCGTAATCTCGCGCGTCCTCCTGTGGAATCCGATGCGCCCATCGGTTATATTGCCCGCGACACATTGAAGACACTTTCATGATACCACTTTATCCGCTACTGCTGCAGGCACCACTGGGGCCGACCTTGCCCGCGCTGGATGTGCCATCACTGTTTCAGAAGGCCGCGATCACCTTGTTGATCGGCGCACTGGTGGGGCTCGAGCGCGAGCGCTCGGTCGAGGCCAATCGCGCGCTGTTCGCGGGCATACGCACTTTTCCCATGATCGGATTGCTGGGATTTCTCTCGGCGATGCTCGGCCAGGTGCTGGCGCTGTGGTTGCTCGCCGTGCTGGCCGGTGGCTTCTTCGCACTTGTGGTGAGCGCCTATGTGATCGAAGCACGCGGAGGACACCCCGGAGCGACGAGCGAAATCGCCGCGCTCATCGTTTTTCTCGCGGGAGTGCTAACATTCCACGAATATTACACCATGGCCATTGCTTCGGGCGTGGTACTCACCCTGTTCCTCTCACTCAAGCGCCCCTTGCGTTCGCTTGTGGAACGCGTTTCGGAAGAAGACATTTACGCCACACTCAAATTTGCCATTATATCCGCCATCATTCTCCCCATACTACCCAACCAAACCATGGGGCCGCTGGATGTGCTCAATCCGAGGCAAATATGGTACATGGTGGTGTTGATCGCCGGCATCAGTTTTACCGGCTATGTGTTGGTGAAGGTCTTCGGATCACGCAAGGGACTGGCCTTGACCGGCATGATGGGCGGCCTCGTTTCGAGTACTGCCGTCACCTTGTCTTTCTCGCAGAAGAGTCGCGAAGCTCCGGAGCTTGGCAAGACCTTCGCGTCGGCGATCATTCTCGCATGCACGATCATGTACCCACGCATACTCATCGAGATCGCTGTGGTGAATCGTTCGCTGCTGGCCTTCATGTGGCCCATGCTCGCCATTCTCACCGGCAGTGGTGTACTCGCCAGTGTGCTGCTCTTGTTTGGCAAACGCGGCATCGCCAATTCCGATGTGTCTCTGGCAAATCCTTTCGAATTGGGAAGCGCCCTGAAGTTCGGACTGATTTTTGCGGCGATCATCTTCGTGTCACGCGCGGCTCAGCATCACCTTGGCGATTCGGGAGTGTTTATCGCCGCCGGTTTGGCTGGGCTCACAGATGTGGATGCCATCACGCTGTCCATGGCCAATCTCTCCCGCGGCGGCTCGATTAGCGAGAGCACCGCCGCGGTATCCATTCTCATCGCCGTTGTGGTGAACACCATCGTCAAAGCGGGCATTGCCATATCTCTGGGCGCGCTCGCGTTGCGACGCTACACCATCCCCGGCTTCGCCGCCGTGCTCGCAACAGGCCTCGCGCTCATCGTGTGGGTTTTGCTGATGTAGCACCTGAGCGGAAGCAGAGACGCCCGCACCCATTGCCACGCTCGGAGACGTGCAATGGGGTCGATCGCGAGAAGCATCTATCGCCGTGTGTTCCTCCTCGAGGTCTGGCGTTGTAAGCCACACCCGGCGCCGGGGCGCAATAATTGCACTGTATCTCCGGAGCGCAGGGTGTAGCTTGTCGCCTGGTCCATCATTGTCGATACAAATGTCCGCTGTCTCGCGCGTGAGGTTGTTCATGGCATCTTCGTTTTCCGCATGCTCGCCGCGTCTTCTCGCTCCAGTGCTCCTGGTCCTGCTCGCCCTCGCGGCCTCCTGCGCCGAGGAGCAACCCGTCGAGCCGGTTACGAATCCTCCATTCAACCATGGCATACATTTCGATGACACCACCACCCTTGACTACGTCTGGGAGGTGCATGAAGTGGCGCCACCGAATCTTGCCAATTTCATGATCGCGGTCGCCGCGATTGACCGCGACAATATCCATATCGCTGCGGAAATGACACCGGATGACACGGTGATAGTTGTTAACGGTACGCATACCAGCAAATCGACCAATGCGGTGCATTGGGATGGTTCGCGGTTTCGATACTATCGACTGGGAACAAAAAGCGTGTCCCCAGGCTGGGCATTCGGCCAATTCATGGATGTCTTTCCCCATGAAGGACAAGGAATGTATTCAAATGGATACGGTTTCACCGACTTCCTACCATCTGGCCTCCTCCATTTACCGTTTGAGAATAGACAATCATTGAATGCGTATTACGGCACATGTTTCCAAGGTTCATCCGGGCGTATCATTTGCTGGTCTGCACAGTTTGGCGCAGGATTTGTGGAAGATCTCTCGAAGCCTAGATTCCAAGAAATCGTGGGTATCGAACCCCCGGCATACTTTCGGGATTTCGAAGAGATCGGCAGGGACGATTATCTGTACCTGGTCTCGAACTTCTATAGTCGGTCGGTCATCCGTCGTGTGGGAGGCATGGCGGTGCCCAAGTACAACTTTTACGGGCCGGACTCGCTGTTCCGACGCGCCGAGGCCTTGCACACCTGTGACACACTGCTGTACATCGTGTCGGCGAAATACCTTTACCTAGAGAGCAGTCGGAATCCGAACAACTTTGCCTCCATGCCGCTGACGCATCTGTATCGACCTGGGGAGCGAATGGGATCGATTTTCATAGTTGAGGGCGATGCGCCGAACAATGTGTTTTTCGGAGGGGGATATGGCAATCTCCTCCATTTCAACGGACGCAGCGTGGTCAAGATTCGCACATTGGGCTCGCTGCAACTTGATGAGTTATACATAAGGGACATCTCCATTTTCGATAAAGGAATCGCAGTGGTGTGTCAAGAACGGTTCTCAATTGGTCGCCAGTATCTGGTGATCGGGAAGGCGCGCGAGTAGCAAGGTTGCGAGGGTAAACAGCTGCCGAATCTCAATCGCAGCGAACGCACGATTTTCTCCCCTAGGACAGGAATTCCATCGCCCTTGCCGTGTCGTGCCTGTGTACTCACGATACAGAGTCATCCAGGACATTCTGCCCTTTATCGCATGCCATGTGTGCAGTATGTGATGGTTGTCGCTATTTCGGTGCTTGATAGCGGCAAGTATTTTTTCTCTTGACAATCGCACAACCATTCATTATGTTTGCTCCATGTGGTCAAATATCAGACGGCAATCGCCGAGCCGGCGCCGAGGGGACACGGGGACGCCGCGAGACTGGAGTCGCCGGATAGTGCAACCCGACCGAGACGCTCAGGGCGCTGCGGATGCTGAAGAAGTAGGACGGTGAATAATGATGCCGAGAGGCATCTCGCAATACATAACATTCACCACGTAGAGGAGATGGAGTTATGAGAGGATGTGAACTGATCCCTGTAAGTCGTGCATTGGCACACACACACACACACCCTGCACGGGTTTGTGTGTGGGGCGGGCATTAACGGTATTCGCGTGCCTGGCGATAATGCTCCAACTGACAACAATCCCTGTTCTCGCACAGCAGGGCATTCCATTCTACCAACAATCTAGCCCTGAGGTCATTTTCGCCACCGGCACTGTTTCGCAGTTGTTGATTGGCGAAACCCCCACGGTCTCCAACCAGCTCGTCGGTCCGGTGTTCAATGATGTCGGTACCTACGCGCGATATACCACCGCCACGCCGCGCTTCGAAGAAGCACGCGATCTGGCGCATGGTATGCTGGAAATGTCAACGACAACCGATGAGACCGTTGGTTGGGAAGGTGTATCCGATCCTGCGTACGAATGGTCGGAGGAGCCTAAACTGATTGGATGGGGAGAATACCGTTTCCAAATCGACATGGCGGGCGAGAGCTTTGTTTTCGACCTGTCCACGCTCGACGGCAACTGGCTCAATCCCTCGCTCGGTGACGACAATAAAATTGTCTTCTATGTGAATTTCCTCAAGCCGACCGAACAGTCTCCCGTGACTATCGAGGTCAAAGTATACAACTACGACACGCAGACCTGGACAGCGGTTTCGGAAAACCAACGGGTTAAATTCTGGGAGCTGCATGGTATCGACCGTCAGAGGGACAAGATTCTGCTGTTCTCCCAAAACAGCGACTATCCTTTCTACATCAACGCGGAATTCGCCACGCAGAGCGTGGAGATCCCATTCTACAACAACACCCATGTCTTCGACATCAATGTTTCCGTGTACAATCCCATCACTGTCGCCTCGGGAAAAAAGCTGGTGATCACCGATTACGTGATCCCGACCAGTACGGGTTACAACTATCTTCCCACAACCTGGAAATTCCAGCGCACTGCCGGAATACTCGTTCAAGGCGGGACATTGGAAACCTACAGCCATTTCTCCGAAACTCACCTGACCTCCCCACCGCGCATCGGAGTTAATTTCCTACCGTTGGAGCTCTACGAACTTTCACCACGCAAGTCCTGGCGAGGACTAGAGGTAACGGCTTTTTATGGTGGCGTAGCGCGAATTCGTGACGCGAGCATCAGACACGCGATGACAGGCATCCACAATGTTGGCACTTCGTTTGTCTCGCGCAGCTTCATCGACTCGTGCGACGTCGGTGCGCTATCGCGAGATGGCCGACTGTTCGCAGTCAGAGACACAATCCGTGACTGCAGAGTGGGCGTTGAGACCGTTGATGACTCGAGCTTCCCGGGTCCTATGCCCCTCGTACTAATCGATTCATCTCAGATCCTTCGATCCTCGACCAATGGTGTGCAACTCTCCCTTCTAAGAGCCATTGGTGCCCTACGAAGATATAATATCCTTATCAGACAATCGGAGATCAAGAACAACAGTGGCCATGGAATATGGGCTAAATACTCTGAAGCGATGGTTCGGAACTGTAACATCAGCCAGAATGGATGGTTGAGAGGCACGGTTTTCGATTCGATTCCGGTAGGCTACATCGGTAATGCCGGAATCTATCTCGAGCAAAAGGCAGGATTAATCTATCTGAATGGGACGGATTTTCAGTCAAATGTCGGCCCTGGAATCTGGAACATTGCTGGAACCATTGAGGGCCGCGGTGTCGCAACGGATTTCGACAATAAAGATCCAAGAGGATGGAATTGCTTCCACAACAATTTCGTATCTGTTCGTGCGGCACTCGATGCGAACATCTATCTTGGAAAACAAGTGCAGAACACATCTTATTACATCAACGACAGAAATTCCTTCCGCTATCCACGCTGGAAAGAACCCCAAAGTCAACGGTATATCAATTTCCACGTGATCAGTGCCGGGATCGTGGAAGCTGAACATAATTTCTGGCTGCCGTCAACCGATACGTGGCTACTGGAACAACAGGCAAATCCAGTATACTCCGGTTATCCGATATTTGCCCACGATAGTGTCCGATGCGCCGAGAATGTTTCGCCGGGCGGACCCACAATCGAAATGCCTGGAAGCGATGGTGCGAGCACGTTATCGCGTTTGATGCGCGAGGATTCGTTGAGCGCCGCGTGGAATCACATCAAGGCCACAATCTCCGATGGTTTCGGCGAAAGCGACGCATCGATTTACACCTGGGCCCTGCAGAGAATTCGTCTCATCTCGGATATCGACAGCGCGCAGGTGCTGCTCGAGCAGAAGGCCTTCAACGGAAGCGACAATGCGCTTACACTGCACGCCTTGATGAACCTGCAGTCGATCTATGTGATTCTCGGCGATTCGACTGCGGCATGGCACCTTTGCGACACACTGTACGCCAAATTGCCCAGCGACTTCATACCGGATGATTCTCTGGCTATCGATCTGTATCGTGCGGATTTGCTTTGGCTGATCAACAAGGATACCACCGGCGCTACCGATCTGATCACCGGTCTGTGGGCCGACCATCCAGAGGACATCCGCGTAAGGACCATGTACGTATGCATAACGCAGGACACCACAGCGTACTGGCACGGATTCGAGGATGGCATGGAAAAATCTGCCCTGCCAGAGCGAGTGATTCGCCCGAATGAAATCGAAATTCTGGGTAGTCACCCGAATCCCTTCAATCCGACCACGACCATACGCTACTACTGTTCCACTGCCGCCAGTATCACTCTGCGTGTATACTCCACCGACGGCCGTCTCGTGGATACCCGGGACTTGGGTTTGCGTGAGTCCGGCGTGCATTATCTGCAGTACTCCGCCGATCATCTGCCCTCGGGGGTGTACATGGCAGTATTTGACAATGGCGAGCGCTCCGCGAGCATCAAATTGATGCTGGAGAAGTAAGCACTTGGTTTCCCGGGCCGAGGTAATTCTCGGCCCGGGATATTATGCCCTCAGACTCCTCACAAATCACTTCTTCTTCTGTTGCGAATTACTCCTCAAGGATTCCGCCATGTTCCATATACATCCTCATACTCTACTGCCAAAACATGTTGTACTTGCGACTGTCACACAAATGCATTCATATAATGTCATCAAGCATTTCCCAATGATGCTTCTATGTGCACTTTGTTTGGCTCGACCAACAATGTTGGTAGCACAGTGGGAACACATGGATCGTTTCTATGCGACGAATATCGTTTCCTACGCGGCCAATGATACTCGTATTGTCGCGATGCTGTTGAACGGAGAGCTGTATACGTCCAACCTGGACTCCATCGACTGGAAACTTATGGACGTGCTGCCGGTACACATCAGCACCGCATCCTACAGAACGTTGCATTTCGGCCCCAACAACACTCTCTATGTAAGCACGCAGACCGATGTATTTCGATATAACGAAGCGCAGAGAAACTGGACCTCGCTATCTGAGAATTTGGCACTACGGAGCTTTGACAAGATAACTGATGTGGCAATTGAAAGCGATAACATTCTCTATGTTGCGGAATATTCCGGGCCGTTACATCGCAGCACAGACGGAGGTCGCAGTTGGAGTCAAACAGAAGCCGATCTTCCTGTCTGGTACGGCAATCATCTACAACTGAGCCCGGAGGGCACACTGTATGTCAATACCCGGTCCGGCCTATACTATTCACGTACGAAAGGCCTGATCCTTTCGCCCGTCGGCACAACTGGTCCGTTCATAAATTTCGATCCGCTCGGCAGCTACGACGGCATTATCGTCGTGAATGACACGACTATTTGGGGATGCGATGATAGAAGTGATATTTACACATACGATCCAGCAATACGTGACTGGAAACTGATACGTACGAATGATCCTTTCAGAGAATACGATGCCCGGATCGGTGTCGGACGCGATGGTACTCTTTTTTACATTTACAACAAGCATGCGATGTTCACTTCGGAGGATGAAGGAGCCACCGTCGAGTGGTCTTCCGACCGTGGGGCATCTTGGAGTAGAATAACAACTTCTTGGCCCGACGTCGGGTACGATTTGCAGCTTCGTGAGTATATGTATGGAGACAGTGGTCGATTTGTCGGCTTCGAACGATGGTTTCTGGGCGGCGAAGTCTATGAAACAAATCTGCGCACCAGATTGACCACACGTCGTGCAGCTCCCATCGCACGCTCGCATTCCTATTCGATATTCTCGAACAGGAACTGGTTGGGCGTAAGCAGTTTGTTTTATCGTTATTTTTACAACAAGAAGAGCGATTCTGTCGTCGCGATACCGATGGGTGAACTCGTGAATATTGTATTCCGTGATAGCAATGCGATGTATGCCCGTACTCGCAACTCCGTTGATGACGCCGGAATGATCGTTTTTTACGATGACGTCTTCTCTCGAATAAAATGGAGTACATCCTGCTGGGTACACACTTTCGTCCTCAGCAACGAAGGTCACATCATTTCTGCCTTCGAAGGTGAGGGGGTTAGCAGATGGGGTAGCAGATGCTCGCAGGGAATGTTCTACTCCCCGTTCCTCGAGGCCGTTTACACCGCGATCAACAGCAGGGATCAGTATATCGCTGTGGGGAGGAAAGGCGAATTCGAGTATCGCGACAGTACCAACATCCTGCTGTCCAAGGGGCAACTCGCGCCCTTTGTGGACTCGGTGCGTGCCGTGCAGAACGACACCCGCGGCAACATTGTCATGCTGGGCGTGCGCGATGCCTATTACAGCAGCGATTACGGCGCGCAGTGGCAACGCTCATCCCTCGACAACAACGGCGCGGGCATGACCACCGTCATCGTCGACCGCAATGATCATTTCTACGTGCTCGACGAGAACAATACCGTATACTGGTCCGCCGACGCCGGCGCGAGTTTCACGCCCTTCCCGGTCGATCTGGACTCGCTGTTCTGTGGCGTCACCGACATCGAGGTCGACGAGGAGTACCTCTACGCGGGCACCAGCGGTTGCGGAGTGTTTCGTCGCGCGCTGCCGAGTATCAACAGTATCGAGCAACTTCGTCCCGTGGCGCGTCGGCACGAGGCGGTCAATCTGGCCCTGGCCGCCGGCCAGCCGTTGCGCATCGATGCGCCGTTCGCGCTGGACGAGCGCACGCTGTTCCGGCTCAGCGACATCAACGGCCGCGTGCTGCAGCAGGTCACCTTCACCGTGAACCGCCACCACGCGTGCATCCTCGCCCAGTTGCCCTCGCTGCCCGGCGGTGTGTACACCTACGCACTCGCCTCGTCCACCGATGTACTCACCGGCAAGATCATTATCGGCAAGTAAATGCACCTGTCCCCTGCGAAGCGCGGGCATCGCGCTTCGCAGGGGGATTTTTCCCGAGTAGAGGAATTCCATCGCCGTTGTCGTGTCGTGCCTGTGTACTCACGATACAGGTGCGCCCATGAAACGTTTGCTTGTGCTCGCGGCTGTGCTGCTCGCGCTCTCACCCATCGATGCCGACGCGGGACGAATGTACGCGCGACGTCCCGGCACGGCCTCGCCCATTTTCAATCTTCGGCAAATGTCGGTACACACGCAGGTGCGCCTGCGCAACCTGCTGGCCGTCACGCATGTGGACGAGCTGTTCGAAAACACCGAGGCAGAGTTGATGGAAGTGTGGTATGTGTTCCAACTTCCCGAGGGCTCGACTGTGGACGGACTGTGGCTCTGGCTCGATGGCGTCCGATGGAAATTCATCGTCAAACGCAAGGAAGTCGCGCAGCAGATGTACGACTCCCTTTCCCAACACCAGCACGCCGATCCCGCCATCCTCGAATCTGTGGGCAGCAATCGCTTTCAACTGCGCCTGGCGAACATGAAACCCGGTGAACAACGGCGCATCGAGCTGGAGTATTTCGCCGAACTGCCCGTGGGAGCCGATGGCACGGTGCGCTACGTGTACCCTACCAATATGAGCGGCTATCAAAGCGTTCCCGTGGCAGCGCTGCAACTGAATGTGGACATGCGCATGGACGCTCCCCTGCTCGATGTGCGCACCAGCGCCGACGATAGGCCGCTGATGGTGGTGCGCACCCCGATTTCCGACCGCCACATGCAGGTGCATTTCGGTGGCGAGCACATACTGGAGAGCGATGACTTCGTGCTTCAATACCGCCTCGAGGGCTGGAGCGATTCGCTGTTCGTGATTACGCATTGGCCCGCGCGCGAAGATACGGGACATTTCGCCCTGTGGGTGAACAACCGTGTCGAGCAGCAGCTCACCGGAGCGATGGATGTGGTGTTCGCCGTGGATGCCTCCGGCTCGATGACCGGGCTGCGCTCCGACCTGGTGCTGCGCGCCATCGACACCTTGCTGGAAGCATTGCAACCGTACGATCGCTTCCGCCTCGTGTTCTTCTCGAACGTGTCGCAAAGCTTTCCGGCGGACACGTCCATGCTCTTCGCCAATGCCGTGAATATCGCCTCCGCACGCACAGCCCTGCGCGTCATGTACAGGGCGCGTGGGACCACCAGTTTCTCGCTTGCCTTCGACGACCTGGCGCGGACGGCGTTCCGCGATAATTGCGACCGCCGTTGCGTGCTCGTCACCGACGCCTTGCCCAATGATGGCGAGCGCGCCTTGAAACCGCTGTCGGATATGCTTCTCGTCCATGGTACACCCGTGCGTCTCTATCCCATCACCACCTACGCCGTGCCCTCACCCTTGCTCGAACATCTCGCGGAGGCCAGCGATGGCATGTATACTATGCTGGAGCAAGGCGACAATGTGTTCGATGTGCTTCGTCGTGTGACCTTCAGTTTCGGCAGCACCTCCGTCCGTGACGTTGGTATCACCTTCCCTGCCGATGTTCGCGCCAGCTATACCACTTCGATGTTGCTCGACAGTGGCGTAGTGAGCAGCACGGCCTCCGGGCTGTTTTTGGCCGAGGGCGAGGGCAATTGTGTCATGCAGTATCGCCTCGCCGGCACGTCGCAGGATATCGTGCGCACCCGTCCCTTGCGTCTGCTGGCCGACAGTACCAGCCCCGTCGAGATATCACGCCTCTGGGCGTCGCGGCGCATCAAGGATTTATTGGCGCAATTGCGGGAGGTGACGGATAGCACCGAGATCCGCGAGGAGATCATCCGTCTCAGCGAGCGCTACATGGTGTTGAGTCCCTTCACCGCATTTATCGTGTACAAGGCCGATCCGCCTCAGATGAACAGCATCGGCACCTTGACCATGCCGGATCATTGCGAGCTTCGACAGAACTACCCGAATCCCTTCAATCCCTCCACCAGCATCACATTCACGTTGCCCATGCGTGTGCATGCGGGGGAAACGGTGCTGCTGCGTATTTACGACCTCGCAGGGCGACTGGTACGTACCTTGTATCACGGTCCGGCACGACCCGGCAGCACGACGCTCCCCTGGGATGGACGCGACGACGGCGGCGCGGTGTTGCCATCGGGAGTGTATCGCTGCGTGTTGTACTGGCGTGGCGAATCCCGTTCCATTTCCATGACCTTGCTTCGCTGAAGGAGAACATCATGCACCGCACATTGATCATCACCCTTCACCTGCTCTTCGCCCTGCCTATGCTTGCGCAGCAATCCACCTGGGAGCCCATGAATCGCGGATTGCTGCATACGCTGGTGTACACCATTGAAATCGATCCCGGCGACTCGCTGCGCATGTATTGCGGCACCGATTACGGCAACATCTACGTCACCACCGATGGTGGATTCAACTGGCAGCTCTCACGCGAGGGCATTCCGGAGAATTACAGCAAGGAGTACGTCAGCGCGCTGCATCGCGACAGAAGGGATGCGCGCATTCTTTACGCCGGCTTCGGTGGTCGCGAAGCGAAGGAAAACCTCTTCATGAGTTCCGATGCCGGAGCGCACTGGCAGCAACTTTCTGTGGCGGGCGAAATGGCCAAGGGTGGCATCCTGCATATTCTTCGCTTGCACACCTCGCCCCCGCGGCTGCTCTGCGGTTTGGGCTGGTACAACGGTATCATGCTCAAACGCGACAGCGACGTGCAGTGGAATCGCGTGCTTACCAACGACGGCATACAGGTGATCGCCACGCACCATGAGGCGCCGGAGATCCTGCTCGCGGGTAGCTCGTTCGGCCGTGTACTGCTGCGATCCGTGGACGGCGGCGATTCCTGGGCGAAAACCGTGGACGGAATGGCTGGTTTGAACAGCAGTTCCGGCGTACGAGCCATCTCCTTTTCGCCGTCGCAACCCCGCGTGGTGTATGTGAGCGTCACGGGAGCGGGCTGTGGTTTGCATCGCTCCACCGACAGCGGTGTGACATGGACACGTTTGAACACCGTGGGTGAAATTTCCGAAATCGCCATCCATCCCTCGGACGAGCGGCTCATCTACATTTCCGCCATAGGCAGCGGCGTGTGGCGTACGCGCGATGGAGGTGCGACATGGGCGAAGGTGAATGACGGTTTGCCCACCACCGACATCATGCGCGTGCGCATCGCCCCGGGCTATCCCGTGCGCGTTTTCGCCGTCACGCTCCGGCATGGCATGTTCCGTCTCGTGGACGAGGAGATTCCCGAGTAGCGCGAGGGGGCCTTCAGCAGCGCCATGCATCGTTTGTCGTATGCGCGCTGCCAGCAGGGAAAGCACCGCAGAGTTGCTGGCATCTCCTGCGCGCCACGGCGGGGCGTTGCACCGGTGGATTATTGCTTGACTTTGTCCGCGGGATGATGTACTTTGAATCTCGATAAAAGACTCGACAATCAGCATTATGGCATTTTTCTCCAAAGCATGTGAATACGGAATCCAGGCGACGCTGTACATCGCGACCCAAGACGGGCGGCGCGTCGGGATAAAGGAAGTGGCGAAGGAACTGCGCATTCCGGTGCATTTCCTCGCGAAAATCCTGCAATCGCTCAGCGAGCGCGACGTGCTCACCTCGTTCAAAGGCGTACACGGCGGCTTCGAGCTGCAGCGCGCGGCCGAGCGCATACACCTGATCGACATCGTACAGGCCATCGATGGTCTGGACTTCTTCGATCAATGTCTGCTGGGCTTCCCCGGCTGCGGCGATGGCAAACCCTGCCCGGTGCACGACAGCTGGGGCGCGGTACGCGATCGCATTCGCTCCATGCTCAGCAACGACAGTCTCGCGGATCTCCTCCCGGCCTCGAAAGCGAAAATCCGCAACGTGATCGAGCGCTACGCGGCCGGCTCGTAAATTTTTTTCTTCTAAATATCGACGAAAGAGTCGACAATGGAGCACCTAAGCAAGCACATCGCGAAGCGCGCGCCCGGCAACGGCCAGCAGCTTCGATTCTGGATACAGTTCGCCTTTCTTTTGCTCTGCCTGTGGATCGGGGCGGAGTTCATTCTCTGGTATTACTGGCACGAAGGCAGCGGAGGTATCGCCCTGACGCGTCCTCCGGGAGTGGAGGGCTTCCTTCCCATCTCCGCGCTGATGAGTCTGTGGTTCACAATGCAGACGGGGGAGATACACGGCGTGCATCCCGCGGGATTGTTCATCCTTCTCGCGATCATCCTCATGTCGGTTCTGCTCAAGAAATCGTTCTGCAGCTGGTTCTGCCCCATCGGCACGCTGTCGGAGAACATCGGCGAGTTCGGGAAAAAGCTGTTCGGACGGAATTTCGGCGTGTGGCGCTGGTTGGATTACCCGCTGCGGTCGCTCAAATACCTCATGCTCGCCTTCCTGGTGTATGTGGTGTTCTTCCAGATGGACGTCCCCTCGCTGCGGGCATTTCTCGACAGTCCGTACAATAAGGTTGCGGATGTCAAAATGCTTTTGTTTTTTACGGACATCTCGCGCTTTTCATTGGCGGTAATCGGTCTGTTAATTCTGTTTTCGCTCGTAATCCGGAATTTCTGGTGCAGGTATCTCTGTCCATACGGAGCACTGCTCGGCTTTCTCGGGCTGTTCAGTCCCTTCCGCATCACGCGGAACGCGGACAGCTGTATCGATTGCGCCAAATGCAGCAAAGTGTGTCCCAATCGCATCGCCGTGGACAAGGTGAAGGTGGTGATGTCGGACGAATGCACCAGCTGCATGGCCTGTGTGGATGCCTGCCCAGTGCGCGACACGCTGCAGATCAAGGCGTCGAAGCGCGGGCGCTTCGAGTGGACGCCCCGGCGCGTGGCCGCCGCCGTGGTGCTGCTGTTCGTTTCGGTGACGGGCGTTGCCATGCTCACGGGCAACTGGCACAGCAGCGTGAGCGAGCAGGAGTTTTCCCGCCGCATCAAAGACATCGACAATCCCATTTACCAGCACAACCAAGGCAGCGCGCCGAGCGAGCCGGAGCAATTCACTTCGGATCCCCCGGCGGGCGTGCATCCCCGGCACGAGATCAACGGCAATCCATAGAAATTTCCCCACCATTTCGAGGAGATACCACATGAGAGGATTCTTCCGCATCATGCTCATGCTGCTGCTGTGCGCGGGCACGGCCGCCGCGCAAAGCGTGACCGTGACCGGTCAGCTTCGCCAGCGCAGTGAATTCAACGACAAAAGCTTTAACGAGGCAACGCATCACGACGTGTTCCACCTGTTGCGCGCGCGCCTGGGTGCCACGGCAACGGTGAACGAGCAGGTGTCTGTGCATCTCGAAGTGCAGGACGCCCGCACCTTCGGCGAGAGCGGCAGCACGCTCAACGGCAGCGCGCAGCAATTCGATCTCCGCCAGGGCTATCTCGAGATCACCGGCCTCGCCGACGACTTTCTGTCGGTGAAGCTCGGCCGTCAAGTGCTGTCCTACGGCAACGAGCGACTGTTGGGCGCCATCGACTGGAGCAATGTGGGGCAGTCGTTCGACGCGGGTGTACTGCGTCTGAATTTCGGCGATGTGAAACTGGATGCTTTCGGCGCGGCGTTGGTCCGCAACACGGCAGCTCCTCTGTATGTGCGCGACGTGGTGCTGGCAGGAAGCTGGGCCACCTGGGCACCCAAGGAATCGCGCGTGAATGTGCATGGCTTCTGGCTGTTCGACAATCCCGCCACCGAAACCGTGCGCCAGAACCGCCATACCGCCGGCCTGCTGGCGGGCGGACACGCAGGCATGCTGGACTACGAGGTTGAAGCCGCCGCGCAATTCGGCGATCACATGATGGCGGGCATGGAAACCCACCATATTTCGGCGAACATGGTTGGCGCCCGCGTGGGTTACCGCTTCCCCGAGCTGCTGGGTTTGCGCATCGGGGCGGGTTTCGACCGCCTCTCGGGCCGCAATCCTGACGATAGGGAAAGCTACACGGTGTTCAACACGCTGTACGGCACCAATCACAAGTACTACGGCTACATGGATTATTTCACCAACATTCCTCTCCACACCTCCGGCCTGGGCTTGCAGGATATCATCGCGCAAATCAGCATTGCCCCCTCGAAGGCCTTCTGGCTGGGCGTGGATGTGCATTTGTTCAGCACCGTCACGGATCTTGAGAAGGCGCTCGCGCCGCGCGATCCGGAGTGGTCCAGCAGCATCGGCACCGAAATCGATGTTACGGCCAAGTGGAAACTGGCCGAGGTCGTGAACATGACGGCCGGCTTTTCCGTGTTCAACGCCAACAAGGATCGCGCCGTGTTGCTGCTTGCGCAGGGCACGCCTACAGAAAGCACCAGTTGGGGCTATCTCATGACCTCCGTGCAATTCTGAAACAACGGCAGGTTGTTATGAAACGACTCATTTCCTTTTTCATCCCCCCTCCACAATGGCGCCTGCCGGTGACCATGCTGCTCGGGGTGTTTGTCGGGCTCGCCTGTCTGCTGTTTTACATCAGCAATGCGGTGTCGTACATGTCCGACGATCCCCTGACCTGCGTGAATTGTCATGTGATGATTCCGCAGTACGCCACCTGGCAGCACGGCAGCCATGGAAGGGTCACCACCTGCAACGATTGCCATGTGCCGCAGGACAACGTGTTCCGCACCTACGCCTTCAAAGCCAGCGATGGCATGCGCCATGCCACCATGTTCACCTTGCGCCTTGAGCCACAGGTGATACGGATCAAGGAGGCCGGCGTGGGCGTGGTGCAGGAAAACTGCATCCGCTGCCACAGCGATCTCGTGCATAAAGTGTCGGCCAACGAAGTAACCGGAATGAGCGCATCGGCGGGCGAGGGCCTGCTGTGTTGGGACTGTCACCGCGAAGTGCCGCACGGCCGCGTGAACAGTCTCGCCTCCACCCCGTACGCGCGCGTGCCCATACCCGGCTCCGTCACGCCCACATGGCTGCGCGATTATCTCTCATCGTCCAACAAATAACAGCGCACATAAAGGAGAACTCATGAAACGTCGCATCATGGACATCGTTCAGGAAAAACCCTGGCTGGGCTGGACGATTTTTCTCGGCACCGTCGTGGTGGTGTTCCTCATCGGTCTGCTGGGCGCCTCCATCATGGAGCGCCGCGGCGAATCGCAACTCGTCGTGCAGGTGAAGCCCATCAAGGAATGGGAGCCGCGCAACGAGGTGTGGGGCGAGAACTATCCGCGGCAGTACGAACGCTACGCATCCACCATCGAAACCGATTTCAAGAGCAAACACGGCGGCTCCGCCACAACGGATTATCTCGAGCAGTATCCGAATCTCGTGGTCCTCTGGGCGGGCTACGCGTTCTCGCGCGATTACAATCAGGGACGCGGACATTATCACGCCGTGGACGATGTGCGCAAAACCCTGCGCACCGCGGTGCCGCAACCCGCCACCTGCTGGAGCTGCAAAAGCACCGACGTGCCGCGCGTGATGAATCAGAAAGGCGTGGCGGAATTTTACAAAACGCCCTGGGCCGAAATGGGTCCGGAAATTGTGAACAACATCGGCTGTCAGGATTGCCACGATCCCAAAAGCATGAATCTGCGCATCACGCGTCCCGCGCTGATCGAGGCCTTCCAGCGGCAGGGCAAGGACATCAACAAATCCACGCATCAGGAAATGCGCTCGCTGGTTTGCGCGCAGTGCCATGTGGAGTATTACTTCAAGGGCAAGGAAGAGAAATACCTCACCTTCCCGTGGGACAAGGGCTTCTCGGCCGAGGAAATGGAAGCGTACTATGACGAGGTGGAGCATGTGGACTTTGTCCATACGCTCAGCCGTACGCCGATTCTCAAAGCGCAGCATCCCGACTACGAACTGTACATGACGGGCGTACATGCCAAGCGTGGCGTATCCTGCGCCGACTGCCACATGCCGTATCGCAGCGAGGGTGGTGTGAAGTTCACGGATCATAAGATTCAGAGTCCGCTGAACAACATTGCCAACTCCTGCCAGGTGTGCCACCGCGAGAGCGAGCAAAACCTGCTGCGCGATGTGTACGAGCGTCAGGACAAGATCGAGGAGATGCGGAAGTTGGCCGAGGACGCACTCGCCAAGGCGCATATCGAGGCCAAGTTCGCCTGGGACAAGGGCGCCACCGAGGCCGACATGGCGCCGGTGTTGAAGCTGATCCGTCAGTCGCAGTGGCGTTGGGACTGGGTTGCCGCGGCGAATGGACTTGGATTCCACTCCCCGGTGGAAGCCAGCCGCACGTTGGCGAACTCGATACAGAAAGCCGAGGCCGCCCGCGCGCTGATTGTGCGCGTGCTGGCCAAGCGCGGTTTCACCGATCCCGTGCCCTTGCCGGACATCAGCAGCAAAGCCAAGGCGCAGGCCTTTATCGGCTTGAACATGGATCAGTTGAAAAGCGAAAAAGCGGATTTCATCTCGAAAATCCTCCCCGAGTGGGATGCGAAAGCCAAGGCGCGTCAGGCCAAGTACTGATCGACCGACGGCTCGATGACGGCGCCATTCCCGGCGCCACCGTACACAGCGAAGGGCGGGTCCCCGTGGCAACCATGCGCGGGACCCGCCCTTCGGCGTGAAGCCGGGGGCCTATTGCTCGAACTTCGATTACGTCTGGAGAGTCCAACGCCAGGGCGCAGAGATGCGATGCCGCATCCACCGCGCCGAATTCACCGCTTCCCCTACCCACCAACCAAAAAATAATGCTGGGAAACGAACTCCTGACTTCGCCATGCTTTTCGGGATTGCAAAGGTGAGTCATTGATTTTTATGACTTACGGGGATTCCGGTGGTGATTTGGGTGCTGCAATGGCGATATCAGGGCGGAGGTGTCTACTTCACGAAACGACAGGGCTCGTGAGAATAGCCAATGATTGCGTCTTTGCGCCTTGGCGTCCTTGCGTTCAATTCCGTTCTGACTTCAGAAGAATGGAACGCAACGTCGCAGAGAAGCAGAGACGCAACATGACGAGAGGGTGTTGTTCTCGTTTCGCGATACAATGAGCCTTCCACAGCGAGGAGGAAATTGTGATCCCTTCCCGTGTCTCGGGTGCTGCAATGGCGAAATCAGAAGGTAGTCGCAGAACATGCACCCAGCCCCGTAACGCACAACGGACGCCCGTGGGGACGTCCGTCGTGTGTTCGGTGGGGTGAGCGACGGGGCTTGAACCCGCGACCCTCAGAGCCACAATCTGATGCTCTGCCAACTGAGCTACGCTCACCGTAACAGACTTACAATATACAACACCGCGCGACCGAAGTAAAGACCATGCAGCACGCAGCGCCCAAAGACATCACGACCACGGCACCACGCTCGCCCATCGCGCGGCATCGCCTCATCACAGCGAAAAAGAAGCCCGCCCACACCGGCGCAACCAGCACGCTCCGTCCATCATAAGCGGAGCCAACACGCATACGCACCGCAAGCACGCACCCTCCGGGCACGCTGCACCCATTCACTAATCTTTCGCGTTGTTCGCGCCTCTCGCGGTACCTTGCGTAAACGCTTGCTTTTTCCTAACTTGCATGACTTGAGGCGACTGGATATGAATTTCAGGACCAAACATATCCCCGTTCGACTCACCGGCATGACCGTGGGCGTGTACACATTGGACTTTCGCGTCGCGCCACACGACCTCGAAATGCCGGAATCGTTCGAACAGCCCATCGTGGTGCATGTGCAACTCGATGCCTCGCATGCGCAAGTGTTGCTGACGGTCGATGTCGAGACCGAAGCCACCATGCCCTGCGACCGCTGCCTCGATCCCGTGCCTGTGCCGGTGCGCACACGCTTCCGTCTCGTCTACCGTCACGACGAGGAACTCCCCGTGCGTGACGATGATGAGGACAGCGAGATTCGCGCCATTGACATGAACGAGCCCGTGGTGGACATCGCCGAAGATGTGCGCGACGCGGCTGTGGTGTGCATCCCCATGCGCAACATCTGCGGCGAGAAGGACGACGGAACGCCGCTATGCCGCACGCCGATTCCGGGCGACAGATTGCTCGAATCGGAGGAGCGGCGGGATCCGCGCTGGGATGCACTGCGATCACTGGAATTGTAGTTCTATAGCCATATTTCATTCGGAGTTTTTCGTCATGCCCAATCCAACCCACCGCCACTCGAAATCGCGTACCGCGAAACGTCGCACGCATTACAAGGCGAAGGCCGTGCCCACCGCCACCTGCGACAACTGTGGCGAGACCAAGCTGCCGCATCGCGTGTGCCCGAACTGCGGTTACTATAACGGCCGCTCCATCATCACACCGAAGGCCTGACCCGCCGTGTTCCCCGACACGGCACAACGGCAGCTGTCGTGATTACCATTGCTGTGGACGCCATGGGCGGAGACCACGCCCCTCGAGCCAATGTCGAGGGAGCGCTGGCCTGTCTGCGTGATCCACGCTGCGATTTTGCCATTCTCCTCCTCGGGCGTGAAGAGGCGGTGCGACCGCTCCTGCCACAGCCCCTGCCAGCGGGACTGACCTTCCAGCACTGCGACGAGGTCGTGGACATGCACGACTCCATCACCGTGGCGCTCAAAGCCCGCAGACAATCCTCCATGTATCAGGGCCTGGCGCTGCAACGCGAAGGCGCGGTGCAGGGCTTCATCAGCGCGGGCAATACCGGCGCGGTGATGGCCTTGTCGACCTTGATTCTCGGGCGACTGCCCGGAGTGGAGCGTCCGTGCATCGGCACCTTCCTGCCTTCGTCCGGCGATCCTGTGCTGCTTATCGACGCAGGCGCGAATGTGGATAGCAAGCCCTCGCATCTCCAGCAGTTCGGCATCATGGGCAGCATTTACACCCGACTCATCATGCGGCGACCCGAGCCACGCGTGGGATTGCTGAATGTGGGCGAGGAAGAAGGCAAGGGCAACGACGCCTCGATCGCAGCGTGGCCGCTGTTGAAGGCCGCGCCCATCAATTTCATCGGCAATGTCGAAGGCCGCGATATTCTCAAAGGCACCGCCGACGTGGTGGTGTGCGACGGGTTCACTGGCAACATCATTTTGAAATTCGCCGAGTCCGTTCCAGGTCTGCTCAAGAGCAAATTCCTTGCCTACGCGTCGCGGGGCTTGTTCCACAAGCTCTGGGTTGGCATGATCGCGAAAACGTTCAAGACCATGTTACGCGACTGGGACTATCAGGAGTACGGCGGCGTACCCCTGCTCGGCGTCAACGGTATCAGCATCATCGGGCACGGCAGTTCTTCGCCGAAAGCCATCGCCAACATGATATTCCGCGCAAGAGAAATGGCGGAACGTCAGGTCAACGATGTGATTCGCGATGCCATGTCCACTTTGTCTCCCTCAATCACTCCCGAGCAAGAGCAAGTATCATGATTCCAGTGCATATCACCGGCGTGGGCCATTACGCGCCCCCCAGGGTTGTACCCAACAGTCATTTCGAATCCTATCTCGATACCACGGACGAATGGATCATCACCCGCACAGGCATCCGCGAGCGGCGTTGGCTCGACGAGGGCGCAACCTCCGATCTCGCCGTTGAGGCCGCACGCAGGGCTCTCGACATGCGCGGTATGAAACCCGAGGACGTGGAAATCATCATTCTCGCCACCGTCACTCCCGACATGTTCTTCCCCAGCACCGCCGCGCTCGTGCAGCACAAACTCGGTGCGAAAAACGCCTGGGGCTTCGATCTCAGCGGCGCCTGCTCGGGCTTTCTTTATGCCCTCGCAACGGGAACGCAGTTCATCCAGTCGGGCAGGCACAAACGCGTGCTGGTAATCGGCGCGGACAAAATGACCGCCATCACCGATTTCAGCGACCGCAATACCGCCATTCTCTTTGGCGACGGCGGCGCGGCCGTGCTGCTCGAACCGGGCGACGATCCCTCGATGGGACTCATCGACTGGGTGAACTATCTCGACGGCTCAGGCATGGAAGCCCTGCACATGAAAGCCGGCGGCAGCGCCAAACCCGCCAGCGCCGAAACCGTGGCCGCGGGCGAGCATTTCATTTTCCAGGACGGCAAAGCCGTGTTCAAAGTCGCCGTGGTCGGCATGGCCGACGTGTCGGTGGAAATCATGAAGCGCAACAACCTCGCTGCCGAGGATGTCGCCTGGCTCGTACCGCATCAGGCCAATTTGCGCATCATTCAATCCACCGCCGACCGCATGGGCCTGCCCATGGAGCGCGTGATGGTGAACATCGACCGTTACGGCAATACCACTGCCGCCACCATTCCCAGCTGTCTGGCCGAATACCACGCCGACGGTCGCCTGAAGAAAGGCGACAACATCGTGCTCGCCGCCTTCGGCGCGGGATACACCTGGGGCGGTGCCTATATCCGTTGGACACTCTGAGAAGGAGCGGACAATGAAGACGGCATTTCTCTTCCCCGGGCAGGCCTCGCAATACGTGGGTATGGGCAAGGACCTTGTCGAGCGTCACGTACGTGCGCGCGAGCTGTTCGAACGCGCCAACGACATCATGGGCACGGATCTGATGCGCATTTGCTTCGAAGGTCCGGCCGAGGAACTGACGCAAACCCGCTACACGCAGCCGGCGATTTTCGTGCACAGCGTGGCGGTAGCCGAGCTGTCGGGCGTTACGCCGGACATGGCCGCCGGACACTCGCTGGGCGAGTACAGCGCGCTGGTGGTTGCCGGGGCGCTGAGTTTCGATGATGGCTTGCGATTGGTGAAAAAACGCGGCGAACTGATGCAGGAAGCCGGCACGCGTTCGCCCGGAACCATGGCTGCCGTGATCGGCGCCGAGCCCGCGCTCGTGGACGAGGTCTGCGCGGAGGCGGCCGCTTCGGGCATCGTGCAGGCCGCCAACTTCAATTCACCGGGTCAGATCGTGATTTCCGGAAGTGTGAGCGGTGTGGATGCGGCGATGGAATTGCTGAAAGCGCGCGGCGTACGCATTGTGAAAAAACTGCCGGTGAGCGGCGCCTTCCATTCGCCCCTGATGCAATACGCGCAGGATGAATTGGGCGCCGTGCTCGAGCAAACTCCCATCAACGACGCACGCTTCCCGGTGTACAGCAATGTCACCGCCGAAGCCGAGCGCGACGCCACGACCATACGCGCGAATCTGCTCGCCCAGGTCACCAGCCCCGTGCTGTGGGAAAACAGTATGCGCAACATGATTCGCGACGGACTTTCCCGCGCGATCGAAATGGGCCCCGGCAATGTGTTGCAGGGTTTGCTCAAGCGCATCGACGGCAACGTGACCTGCGCCACCGTAGGCACGGCCGACGAACTGGCGGCGCTGGATTGATCGGATCAGGATTCAGCATGTTTCATATCAGCGGAAGATCATGATACTTCAGGACAAACGCGCCATCATCACGGGCGGCGCACGCGGCATCGGGCGGGCCATTGTCCGTCAATTCGTCAACGAGGGCGCGCACGTGGCCATTTTTGATGTGGCGTTTCCGGAGGATTTCGAACAATTCGCCGAAGAACTGCGCGCCACGGGCCGCAACGTCATCGCGCGCTCGGTGGACATCACCGATGGCGCCGCGGTGGATGCCGCCTGCGATGCGGTGGCCGCCGAGCTGGGCGGTATCGACATTCTCGTGAACAATGCCGGCATCACGCGCGACAAGCTGATGCTGCGCATGACCGACGAGGATTGGGACAAGGTGATGACGGTGAATCTCAAAGGCGCGTTTCTGATGACGCGCGCCGTATTCCGTCACATGATGCGCAGCCGCAAGGGCAAAATCGTGAATATCAGTTCGGTGGTGGGCGTGATGGGTAATGCCGGACAGGCGAACTACTCCGCCTCCAAGGCCGGCATGATCGGCCTCACGAAATCCTGCGCCAAGGAATTCGCCGGCCGCAACATCAACGTCAACGCCGTTGCCCCCGGCTATGTGGAAACCGACATGACGCATGTCCTCAGCGAGGAACAGCGCAACGCCTTCCTCTCGGTAATTCCCCTCAAACGCGGCTGTTCGCCCGAGGAAATCGCCGACACCGTCATTTTCCTGGCTTCGCCGAAATCTGATTATATTACCGGTCAGGTCATCAATGTCGATGGCGGCATGATCATGTAAGCATACAGTCAACTATACAGGTTCAATTCATTCTATCATTGGAGGAACTCATGTCCGAAGACATCGCCCAAAAAGTGAAACAGATCATCGTCAACAAGCTCGGTGTGGAAGAGAGCCAGATCACCGATACCGCGTCCTTCACCAACGATCTCGGTGCGGACTCGCTGGATACCGTCGAGCTGGTCATGGAATTCGAGAAGGAATTCAATCTGACCATCGCCGATGAAGACGCCGAGAAGATCACGACCGTCGGCGACGCTGTCAGCTACATCACCAGCCATCTCGGTTGATCGTACGGCATTCCCGTACCATCGTTCACAGATCGTTAGACATCCCGTCCCGTCGAGGGACGGGAATCCATTCGGAGGAATCGCATGAACAAACGACGAGTTGTCGTGACCGGCATAGGCACCGTCAACGCCATCGGGCTGTCGGTGCAGGAGTTCTGGAACAACGCGCTCGCCGGGGTCTCGGGCGTCGACTTCATCACGGCATTCGACACCACGGAATTTAAAACCACCTTCGCGGCGGAAGTGCACGGATTCGATCCGCAGAACTTCATGGACCGCAAGGCGGCGCAGCGTATGGATAAATTCACCCATTACGCCGTTGCGGCGGCGAAAATGGCGATAGAGGATGCCGGACTGAATCCCGAGAACTACGATGGCAACCGCGTTGGCGTCATTATCGGTTCGGGTATCGGCGGCATGTGGACCAACTGGGATCAGCAAAATCTGTTCTACGAAGCGAAGAGCCCGCGGCGCATCAGCCCCTTCTTCGTTCCCATGCTGATCTCGGATATCGCGGCCGGTCACGTCTCCATCATGTACGGCTTCAAGGGCCCGAATTACGCCACCACATCGGCCTGCGCAACATCGGCGCATGCCTTGGCGGACGCCCTCATGCTCATTCAGCGTGGCGATGCCGATGTGATGGTTGCGGGCGGAGCCGAATCGGCCATCTGCCCCATGGGCGTCGGCGGCTTCAACGCCGCGCGTGCGCTTTCGACGAACAACGAGAATCCCAAGGGCGCCAGTCGTCCGTTCGACCTCAATCGTGACGGTTTTGTCATGGGCGACGGTGGCGGCATTCTCGTGCTCGAGGAGCTCGGTCACGCCATCAAGCGCGGTGCGACGATTTACGCCGAATTCGCGGGCATGGGCCTGACGGCGGACGCGTTTCACATCACCGAGCCCGCCCCGGGTGGCGAGGGCGCTGTGCGCTCGATGCGCCAGGCCATTGCCGACGCGGGATTGCGGCCCGAGGACGTGCAGCTTGTCAGCGCGCACGGCACATCGACGCCGTACAACGACAGAAACGAGAGCGCTGCGATCAAGACCGTGTTCGGCGACCACGCCGCCTCGCTCAAGGTCAACTCGCTCAAGTCGATGACGGGTCACTTGCTCGGCGCGGCGGGCGCGGTGGAAGCAATAGCCACGGTGCTGATGCTGCACGGCGGCAAGCTGCATCCGACCATCAACTACGAGACACCCGATCCCGAGTGCGATCTCGATTACGTGCCCAACACGGCCATCGACTTCGCCGCCAACGTCGCGATCAGCAACAGCTTCGGATTCGGTGGACACAACGCGACGCTGTGCTTCCGGAAATACACCGGCGAATGATGCAGAACAGCACACGGTATGCTCCGATTTCTCAAAGCCTTCGTTACCAAACGCAGCACCTCACGTACAGAATCTCCGCTTCCTCCTCCTGAGCACCATCAGGAGGAGGAACGCCTCTCCCTGTCGGCCTACGTCACCTTCGACGAGGACGAATTCGCCCGGCGTACCTCCTATCAGATTCGCAACAAGCAGTTTTTACTGCAGGCGGTGATCCATCGATCCTTCCTGCAACTCTGTCCGCCCGGGCAGTTCAAATCCAACGAGCGCATGGAATTTCTCGGCGATTCGGTGCTCAATCTCATCGTGGCCGAGTATTTGTACCATACCTTCCCCGATGCCGAGGAGGGACAGCTGTCGAAAGTGCGCAGCCGTCTCGTCAGCCGTGCGGCCCTCGGCGAATGCGCGCGCCGCCTGCATCTCGAGGACTTCCTCATGCTGAGCCCGAGTGCGCTGCAATCGATCAAGGACGGCAGCGAATCCATCATTGTCGACGCCGTCGAGGCCTTCGTGGCCGCCATTTACCTTGACGGCGGCTATCTCGCCGCCAAGGCCTTCGTCACCGACCATTTGCTCAACGTGTTCGGCACGACGCGCATGGCGAACGACGAGAACTACAAGAGTCGCCTGCTCGAATTTTCCCAGGCCCGTGCGCTGGGCACACCCAAGTATGTCACCATCGACGAGTCGGGCCCGGATCACAGTCCCGTCTTCACCGTGGAGGTGCAGGTGGGTGGCGTACCGGCCGGCACGGGCAAGGGCGGCAATAAAAAAGCCGCGGAACAAAACGCGGCCCAGCACGCCCTCTCCTTTCTGCAAACGCAGGAACAACGCAACGGAAGCATCCCCGACTGACCCCCTTCCCCGTCCTCTCGACCGGGATGCCGGATCGGCCGTTTTTGTACATGAACTCACTTTGTCATCGTCACTGATCGGCTACATCATGAAAAGCACGTCCCTTTACGAAGCCCCCTTCGACATGCGGCACATCGGTCCCAGCGTGCGGGAAGAGCAGGAAATGCTCGCCACGCTCGGTGTCGCTTCGCTCGATGAACTTATCGACCAGACCGTTCCTTCACACATTCGACTTACCGCTCCCCTCGATTTGCCGGACGGCATGGGCGAGCACAGTTATCTCGCCATGCTGAAAGCCAAGGCGGAGAAGAACCAACTTTTCCGCAGCTACATCGGCCTGGGCTATTACAATTGCCACACTCCCAGCGTTATTCGCCGCAACATTCTCGAGAATCCCGGCTGGTACACGTCGTACACGCCGTATCAGGCCGAAATTTCGCAGGGACGACTCGAAGCCATTCTGAACTATCAGACCATGGTGGCGGATCTCACGGGTATGGAAATCGCCAATGCCTCGCTGCTGGACGAGGGTACCGCAGCCGCCGAGGCCATGATCATGGCGCGGGGTATCGTCTCGCGCAGCGCCGCGCGCAAAGGCAGTCTGAAATTCTTCGTGTGCAACGGCGTGCTGCCGCAGACAGCCGACGTGCTTGCGACGCGCGCCGAACCGCTGGGTTATGAATTGGTGCGCGGCGATTTCGCCAGCATCGCTCTGGATGAATCCTTCTTCGGTGTGCTGTTGCAGTATCCCGCGCTGGATGGCAAGGTGCACGATTACCGCGCCTTTGTCGAAAAAGCGCATGCACTTGGTCTGGTGGTGGTTGTTGCCGCCGACCTCATGGCTTTGGTGTCGCTGTTGCCGCCGGGTGAGTTCGGCGCGGACATCGTGGTGGGCAATTCGCAGCGCTTCGGTGTGCCGATGGGATTCGGCGGACCGCATGCCGCGTACTTCGCCACCAAGCAGGCCTACGTGCGGCAAATGCCCGGTCGCATTATGGGCGTGTCGGTGGATCGCCTGGGCAACCGTGCCTATCGCATGACCTTGCAGACGCGCGAGCAGCACATCCGCCGCGAAAAGGCCACCTCCAACATTTGCACCGCTCAGGCCCTGCTGGCCGTGATGGCGGGCATGTACGCCATCTACCACGGCCCCACCGGACTGCGCAATATCGCCGCCAGCATTCACACCGCCACACGCGCTCTGGATCGCGCGCTGCGCTCCCTCGGCTACGAACAATTGAATGCCGTGTACTTCGACACCTTGCTGGTCAAAGCCGACAGCGCGGCCCTGCGTCCCTTGGCCGAGGCGGCTCGCATCAATTTCCGCTATGTCGATGCGGAACATGTGGGCATAGCGCTGGACGAAACCGTGACCGTCAATGATCTCGTGGACATCGTCAACGTATTCGCCGCGGCGTCCGGCAAGCAATGGAGCGGCGCCGCAACCGTGCTGGACAATCTCACGGACGTGCTACCCACCGATTTCGTGCGGCGCAGCGATTTCCTCACGCATCCGGTGTTCAACATGAACCATTCCGAGACGGAGATGATGCGCTACATCAAGCGTCTCGAGAACAAGGATGTGTCGCTGGTGCATTCCATGATACCGCTCGGTTCCTGCACCATGAAGCTCAACGCCGCGACGCAGTTGTATCCCATCACCTGGCCGGAATTCGGCGGATTGCATCCCTTTGTTCCGGCGGAGCAGGTCCAGGGGTATCGGGAAATGATCGATGAACTGAGCCATCAACTCTGCGTGGTGACGGGCTTCAGCGCGGCATCGCTCATGCCCAATTCCGGCGCCCAGGGCGAGTACACCGGTCTGATGGTCATCCGCGCCTATCACGTCGATCACGGACAGCCGCAGCGCAACGTGGTGCTCATTCCCTCGTCCGCGCATGGCACCAATCCGGCATCCGCCGTGATGGCCGGCGCGCAGGTGGTGATTGTGAACTGCGACGAGTTGGGCAATATCGACGTCGAGGATTTGCGTGCAAAAGCCGCGCAGTACAGCGCCACACTCGCCGCGTTGATGGTCACCTATCCTTCCACGCATGGCGTATTCGAAGAAAGCATCACCGAAATCTGCCGTATCGTGCACGACAACGGTGGCTTGGTGTACATGGATGGCGCGAATCTGAACGCGCAGCTGGGCCTCACCAGTCCCGCCATGATTGGCGCCGACGTTTGCCATCTGAATCTGCACAAGACCTTCGCCATTCCGCATGGCGGCGGCGGACCGGGCATGGGACCGATTTGCGTGAACGATACGCTGGCACCCTATCTGCCGGGGCATCCTCTGGCGCACACCGGTGGAGACAGGGCCATTCCGGCGGTGTCGGCCGCGCCCTGGGGCAGTGCGAGTATTCTGCCGATTTCATACGGCTACATCACCATGCTCGGAGCGAAGGGCTTGACCGATTCGACGAAGTTCGCCATTCTCAATGCGAACTATCTGAAGGCGCGTTTGGAAAAGGACTACAGCATCCTGTACACCAACGCCAAGGGCCGCGTAGCACACGAGTTCATCCTCGATCTGCGTCCCTTCAAGGATGCGCATATCGAAGCCGAGGATGTGGCGAAGCGGTTGATGGACTACGGCTTCCATGCGCCCACCGTCGCCTTCCCCGTGGCAGGCACGCTGATGATCGAACCCACGGAAAGCGAGAGCAAAGCCGAGTTGGATCGCTTCGCGGACGCGCTGCTGGAAATCCGCAAGGAAATCCAGGACATTCTCGACGGCACAGCCGATGCCGAGGACAATGTGCTGAAAAACGCGCCGCACACCGCCGGTGAGGCCACGAACGAAGTGTGGGAGCATCCCTACACGCGCGCGAAGGCGGTGTTTCCCCTGCCGTATGTGCGTCAGGCCAAGGTGTGGACGCCCGTCGCACGCATTGACAATTCCTACGGCGACCGCAACATCATGTGCAGTTGCCCGCCCATCGAAGAGTATATGGAAAACGCCGGCTGACCGCCGGAGCAGTGATTACAGCGCGGGGGCCGTCCATCGAGACGGCCCCCTCATTTTCATGCATGCCACAGTCACGCGACGCGCCCTACCTCCCCTCCACCACCAGTGCCGAGCGGGCGACGATGCGGCCTTGCGCGTCGACGGCGCTGAGTTGATAATGTCCGGCGGCGAGGCCGTCGAGGGGCACGGACACACTGCCGCCACCGCCGTCGCAGTACACGCGCTGGCTGCGCAATTCCCGCCCGTCGCTGCCGTGTATGCGCAGCGTGTACGCGCCAGGCGCGGCTGTGAGCAGGGCCGTGGCCGCCGCCCGCGCCGGATTGGGAAAGGGACTCAAGCTCAGCAGCGACGCCACCGGCGGCCGCAGCGCCTCCTGTGCATTGATGTTCAAACGCAGCTTGCCGATGAAGGGCTCTGTGCCGCCAAGGTAGGTCGTGCGGTAGCCGCCGGGATTGACGGTCACGGGAGCCTCCACCCATCCGGAGTGATAGAGTCCGCCGGCATTGAACCAGAGATTCCACGTCCCGACATAGCCTAGGGGTTGCGTGGGCGAGAGCATCTGTGCAGTACATAACTGATAGTCCTCAACGGATACTGCGGCGAGTAGACTCACCCATTCACGGCCATGTTCGCGAGCGGGCATGGTAACACCGAGGAGAGAATCCGCAGTCGTGGACAGGAGAAGGATATAGGTCCGTTCATCCGGCATCGCAATATCATACACGGCTATAGCGCCTCGTGCAGGCACCTCGTTTGATCGGATTACTGAATGTGTTGCCGCATCGTAAATCACATGGAAGCCAGCCAACCCACCCCATACTGGGGTTCCAAGTGGCGGGTGCGTCGTTGGAAATTCCCCAACATTCCCACCTGATTTGCCCACCAGATGGACCTTCGTGCCCCATCGCTGCACGGCATGCAACCATTCCGAATGCTTCGCGCCGAGGTAGCTGCTGTAATGCAGTGTCGAGAAGTTCTTGTCCGTTTCCATGAGAAATATGTCCCCCGCCCCGGAATATAACGGTTGCAGGCAGCCCGGTGTGACGGGGAGATCCCATCCATAGGTGAAACCTGCAAACACATAGGAGTTTTCCGTCTCGACGATATAATCGATACCCTCATAGAGAACATTCGGTGTGGCGCTTCCGAACACCGCCACATACTGCAAACTATCGCCGGAAAGCACAAAGATGGCGGCATTCCCGTCACTGTCTGTGCGCGGTTTCGTAATAGAGGTACGCAGAAACGGCAAGTCGGTGCTACCGGTAACGCCGCAGATAACCAATTTCCCGTCCGAGCTTACAATGGCATCATTGCAAAAATCCGAACGATCTCCACCCACATAGCTGAGATAGGTGAACCGGTGGCTGGCAAGTGAAAAACGCGCGTACCAGAGGTCACTCCCTCCAGAAATGAGCTGCCCGCCAGCATTGGGTGTCACAGGTAGCTCAGGGGATTCGGTGTAGCCGACAAGCAACAATTCATCCGCATTCTCGCTCCAAAGCATGGTGCTCGCAGAGGTTGATCTGTCCCCCCCTATATAGCTACCATATTGCAGCGTCCTCATCTCCGCATCGTAGATAGCAAAATAGGCATGTGTATGAAAATTTCTGATAGCGGAATGCTGCAACGAGTCGTCTGTCACGGGCAGATCAACAACATCGGTCTCGACTAAAACGCAAATACTTGCGCGGGCGGTATCGTACAACACGGCCCTCACCCACGTCCAGGCCTCGTCGCCACCGCCGCCGCCGATCAGCGAGAGTATTTCCTCGTCCGCGATTTGTGCGTGGGCAAGACAAGGAAGGAGCAACGCCAGACCGAGATAAAGCACCCGGATGATTTTCATCACCGACTCCTTGCTTCATATATGGAACGTTCTGTGCCGAT
>Ga0116195_1000069_pt1 | contig 109125 bp, 118 predicted proteins | sample AD_SCU002_MetaG_FD_89881 | JGI IMG/M metagenome (GOLD analysis project Ga0116195, IMG submission 89881) | Active sludge microbial communities of municipal wastewater-treating anaerobic digesters from China - AD_SCU002_MetaG | ecosystem: Engineered > Bioreactor > Anaerobic > Digestate | place...
AATCAGCAGAAAAAACCACCATATTAATTGTATTTTTAGCAGGACTCATCACAACACTAGGCTACAACTCCAAAACAGCCCTGCAAAAGCTTTCCGAAACCTGAAAAATCTAAGACCCTAAATATTTAAATTGTTGTATTTCAGTTTTAACACCATTATTCCTGAATTGATCAGCGAGATATTGGGCTGTTTTTTCTTCATTAGTAGAACCAGCAGGGCGGGGACCTATTTCACTGGAAATGTATTCTACATGTGATGCCATGTCTTCCTGGGCAAAAATACAATTTAATCCTACACTAATTGAACTGAGAATTAAGATTAAAATTAATAGAAATTTTAAGTTTTTATACATATTAACTTCATTCCCTGAAAAAACTTATAATGCTAATTTTAAATTATAACAGATTAGTACTTTATGGTAAATCAAGGATTGAAATATTTTTAACCAGATTTGTGGAATTTTAATCATTATTTTTAGATGTAATGTTCGTTTTGTAATATGATTTTGATAAATTATATATGAAAAAAAGAAGATAATAATATTAATAAAGATTTAAAGGGGATGAAGACATGAAAGAAGACGTATTTTATGGTAAAGGAATGGCACATGTAAGAAAAGACTATCCTGACATTTTTAAAGCTGTTGTTGAACTAAATGAAGCAGCATTTACTGGTAAAGTATTGGATTACCGCACTCAGAAGTTAATTGCTCTGGGAATAACTGCTGCTGCATCTGATGATCGGGCTATGAAAAAGCAGATGATGAGTGCCATGAAGGAATTTGATATTAGTCGGGATGAAATTGTCGATGTATTGAGGGTTGTTCTTTTAACATCTGGTAACCCACCCTTCACCAAGGCTATGAAAATACTATATGACATCACAGAATAATTATCATTTCTTTTTTTAATGTTTTCAAGAATTTAATTTACTTATACCCTATTGAGGGGTTCTTCATTTCCTTTCTAAAAATGACATGGTCATATTCCTTCTTTTTTCAAGTTCCTTTCTTTTAATCTCCAATTTCCTACTTTCTTTATAGGTATTTTCAATGGCTTTAACATATGTACTACCATCTTCGGTAAGGGAATAGGTACCATGGTGGACTTTCCTGATTAATCCGTTATCCTTTAATTTGGTTAGATGATTAGCAAGTGCGGACTTTTTTAGATTCAATTTATCCAGGAGTGTTTGAAAGTTTAAAGGCCCTTCTAATAGTAATATTAGAATTTTAAACCTATTTGAGTTTCCAATAGTCTTTAAAATAGGGACAATTTCATCAAATGAATTTAAAAGAAACTCTTTTGATGAGTCTAGATCATTTTTTTTATCCATTGAATTGATTTTTTCTCTGGTTGGATAAAAATCTTTCCTTTAAATCATCTGGTGGGGTTTGTTTACTTAATTTCTTTGGTTTATCCTGACACAATAACAGCATAAATTCACTTTATTATGGAATATTATTCCTATAAAAAATAAATTTATATGGGTTGACTTCCAGATGGTTATTTAATCATCCAAAAAAGGAGGTCTATGATGGAAATCAAATTAAAAACCATTGAAGAAAAACAGGTGGCCAGCATATCTCATTTAGGGTTAGTAGAAGATATGGGGGAACTTATTGGAGAATTAACAGGTGGGGTTATTGCGAATGGATTAGAAATAGTCGAACCACCATTTGTAGTGTACTACACCAGTCCCATGGAAGTTCCACCAGAAAAAATGGAATATGATGTGGGTATCCCTTTCCAGGGAAAGGCAATTTCTGAGGGGAGAGTTAAGATAAGAATAATGCCTGCACACCATGTCTTAACCATAATCCATAAAGGTCCTTACCAGGAAATAGGATCAGCTTACGGGATGATGATGGAACATGTCATGAAAGAAGATCACGAGATGATTGGCGCTCCAAGGGAATCATACCTCAACAGTCCGGAAGAAGTGCCTGAAAGTGAACTTTTAACCGAAATACAGTTCCCAGTGGTGAAAGGATCAGTTACGGGTGACTATGGTTCAAGCATAGAACTTTATGAAATCCCTGACGAGCCTGAAGCATACAAAATTAATAAAATTGGAACAGTTAAAAACAAAAATTCTCAAGCCTACTTGGAAATTTCAGAGCCATACAGGCCAGCATTAAAACATCTTAAGGACTTTAGTCATGTCATGGTCTTTTGGTGGGCAGATAATTCGGATAATGACAAATATCGAAGTGCCTTACGCACCAAACCCCCATATGCCACTAATAAATCAACTGGTGTTTTTGCTACCCGTGCAGAGTATCGTCCCAACCCTCTTGCACTTACAACTTGTCAAATTATGAATGTTAATGAAAACGAGGGGATAATCACAATTTCAGGCATTGATGCTTTTGACGGCACACCTATAATTGATCTAAAACCGTACATCCCGGCTTTTGACCGTGTTAAGGATCCAAAGCTTCCAATATGGCTTTCTTTCCTATGGCCAGAATGGAAAGGTGAATACTAAAGAATATTATTCATTAATGAAGTGTACTTGGATGAAGTGTATCCAATAAATTAGATTAGATCATGTCAATATTTCAATAATACATTTTACAGGAGGTGATCCTAAAAATATAATTAATGTCTCAATAAATTTATAATAAGATGGTTTTATCCTCATTTGCGTAATTATATACTTTCAAGGAAGTAATATAAATGAAATCCAAGCACGACCTACCAGAACCTAAAAAAATAGAAATAACTGGTGAAAAAACCCTAAAATTAGTTGGTTGTGTTTATTATGGTGATCCGTTTCATTCCAGTGAGGAATGGAGTATAGAAAATGAAATTGGAATCCTTTGGAACCGTTTCTTTAGGTTATGTCAAACTTACGGTGACATTCTTCAAGAAGAAGCTGTCAATGACTTTGCATATGAGGTTCACATCCAACCAGATGATTACAAGCAAACAGGGAAATTTTATGTTTATGTAGGTATAGAAGTCAAAGAACTTGAAATAATGCCTGTAGAGATGTTTTGTAAGGTATTGCCAGCAACAAAATACGCTATATTCACTTTTAAGGGAGAAGACATGTTTAAAGGCTGTGAATACATATGGAATTATTGGCTTCCGGGGTCAGGTTATGAAGAAGCTCATCCTTTTATGGTCCAAGCCTACCATAAGAACCGATTTATGGGAATGGAAAACCCTGAATCTGAAGTTGATTTTTATGTGCCAGTTAAAAAACAGGATTAAATAAATTCATTATAAAGATAGGGGGAATTAGATGGGGTTAGAATTACCTGAGATAATAAACCTTTCCAAACAAATGGAAATAACCTTTAAGGGTAAAACTATAAGTGATATTATTCTGGGTGAGCGTTGTCAAAGTATAATTAAGCAGGGAATGTGCAATCTCAATAAAAGGAAGGATGAAGTTTTAAACAGTCCCATAAAATCAATAGAACCCCATGGGAAATGGATTTTTATAGAATTTGAAAATGAAATATTTCTCTTGTTAGGGGAAGTAATAGGCAAATTTCTTTATCACCCTGATGCTGAACAGATTCCATCCGAATATCATGTCCTTTTCATATTTGAAGATGGAACCGCATTAACGTTCCAATCCTCACTTTATGCCTTTTTGTTAGTTGTTAATGATAAACAATTAAATCAACATAAATATGCTGGAAATGTGGGACCATCACCACTAAGCCATGAATTTAACTACCCTTATTTTGCTGATGTTCTTTCAAGGTATAAAAACAGGGGAATCAAAGGAGTTCTTAACCTGCAAAATGAAATTTCAGGATTAGGCAATGCTTACATCAATGATATATTATATGAATCTTGTATCCATCCTAAAATGAAGGTATCGTCCTTAGATGATAATAAAAAGGAGGAATTATACGAAAATATAATTAAAATAATTAAATTAGCAGTTAATGAGGGTGGAAGTTCCAGTGAATATAATTTATTCGGCAAAAACGGTAATTATGATAGGATAATGGATCAAAAAAGTAAGGATGTAAAATGCAAACGTTGTGGGACCAAAATCGTTAAAATGAATGTGCTTGGTTCATCTTCTTACGTTTGTCCTGTCTGTCAGAAAATTTAATAATTGGATCGATTGGGGGGATGAATTGAATGTCCAAAGAGATATCACATAACGAAATTCCAATTATAACCCTGAATAATGAGAACATCGAATCAGAACACATCTGCTGCGCCATTGGAAATGATAAAAAAAATCAGAAAAGAGCTGCAACCAAAAAAGCCTGGTTAAAGGAAAGATTCCCTGAAGGGCACACCTTCAAGAAGTTCGATGTAAGAGGGAAAGTATTCATTGAGTACTCACCAGCAGAATACGCCTGGTTTCCAATCGAAGCACCAGGATACAATTTTATACAGTGTTTATGGGCCTCTGGACGCTATAAAGGTAAAGGATTTGGATCCAGACTCCTGGAAGAATGTGAAAAAGACTCGAAAGACAATGATAAAAATGGATTGGTTGCTGTAACCGGGCGTAAAAATATTCCTTTCTCAGTTGACAGGCGTTTCTATCTTAAAAAAGGTTTTGAAGTATGTGATGAAGCACCTCCCTATTTCATAATGCTAGTTAAGAAGTTCAAAGAAGACGCTCCCACTCCCAGATTCACAGAAAAGGCAAAAACAGCGGAATTCCCTGGAAAAGAAGGATTAACATTTTTTTACACTGATATGTGTCCCTTTAATGCGGATTATGTGGATATAATGATTGAAACTGCAGTCAAGCATGGAATCAAATCTGAAAAAATTAAAGTAGAAAATCTTAAGCAAGCTAAGGATCTTCCAACTCCCTTTGGGATTTTCAGTGTTTTTTACAATGGAAAATTCTTAACTCATGAAGTAATGGCTGAAAAGAAGTTTGATAAACTTTTAAACTCTATAATCCCTTAATTGTTACTAAATCTTAAAATCCTACTCTAATCATATCATGGAATCCAGAATAATTATCACTTTTTACTATATGAATATCTCACCTCAATTTATTTATGTTGTTTAAACAATTGTTGCATTGACAACATATTTAAAGTATGAAATCTAACTATTGTCTAGTGATTAAAGGTTCAATCCAGATTCATTATCTTGCTTAATTTTAATTTTCCTTTTAATTTAAAATTAATATCTCTATAATGGTTAAAAAAGGATTTGCAGTTATAAATAATTGGAGTGGAGAAAATGTCATTAGATATCCCGTTTAGGGGAATTATGTCCATAATAACCAGGAATCACTATATTTTCATGAACCATGAGCTTAAACATTTGGAACTGACCGATGGGCAGGTGCCCTGCCTCCTGGTATTATCAAAAAAAGAGGGAATCACCCAGGATGAACTGGCTAAAATGTTCTACATTGATAAAGGGACAATTGCCAGGGCTATAAAAAAATTAGAGGAAAAGGGAATGGTTAATAAAGTTCAAGACCCTCTAAATCGCCGAAGATATCTGCTCTCACTCACTCAGAAAGGAGAACAAGTGATCCCAGTAATTTTACAGGCAGAGAAAAAATGGGAAAACATTCTCTTCAAAGGGTTTTCTAACGAAGAACGCTCGTATATGTTAAATAAAATGACAATTCTGGCAGAAAACAGTCTTAAAAGTCCTATTAAACCGTATAAAGATTAAAATGAAACTTAAAGTTGTATCTTCCCGGATTATTTTCAAAGATTAAATTGATAAATTATGCAAAATTAATTTTAGGAGTGAATGAAGGATAAAATGAAGGATAACATTTCATCATCCTCTGTTGGATCTGATAAAAACGAGTCAATAGGGGATTTAGGAGGAAAAACAGAAGGAGTGGCCCTCATAACTGGTGACCCTAAAAAGGCCATAATAAAATTAGCCGGTCCACTCGTTGTGGCCATGATACTGACATCAACTTACAACTTGGTGGATGCCATCTGGGTCTCTGGGCTGGGTGGAAATGCACTGGCAGCAGTAGGATTTGTAACACCACTCTTTATGATATTGGTGGGTCTTTCCAATGGTCTCGGTGCCGGTGCTACTTCAGCCATCTCCCGCTGCATAGGTGCCAGAAACCAGGAAGGGGTGAACAATACCGCAATGCACACTCTGATTATCACTATCATTTTTGCTGTGATTCTTACGGTACTCCTGGAGATATTCTTAAACCCTGTCCTTTTAACATTAGGAGCAGGCGAAACAATTGGTTTGGCCATTGAATATGGTAGAGTTACCTTTGCCGGTACAATATTCATGCTTTTCACTGGTGCGGCCTATGGAATTCTGCGTTCTGAAGGAGATACTAAGAGGACCATGCATGCAATGATGGTATCCTCCCTGGTGAACATAGTCCTGGATCCCATACTCATCTACCTGGCAGGATGGGGAATTGCCGGAGCAGCATGGGCCACGCTAATTTCCCAGGCCCTGGTTTCCGTAATTCTACTTTACTGGTTCTTTAAAAAGAAGGACACCTTTGTGAACCTATCCTGGGAGTTCTTCAAAGTGGATTTAAAAGTAACCAGGTCCATACTGGCAGTGGGATTACCAGCCAGTGCTGAGTTCATGGTGATGTCAGCGGTGACCGCCATTTTAAATGTGATACTGGTCCAGGTTTCTGGAACTGATGCGGTTGCAGTTTACTCCGCAGGATGGAGGGTGGTAATTATGGCCATAATACCTCTGGTTGCAGTGGGAACCTCAGTGATAACATTAAGCGGAGTGGCCTACGGAGCTCGCAAATATCAAAACCTGCGCATAGCCCACACTTACTCCATAAAGTTGGGCTTAGCAGTAGCTTCCATTACTGGTGTTTTAACTTTCATATTCGCACCATACATCGCCCAAATATTTGCCTATTCACCAGAAACTGCCTACCTGGCTCCCACCATTGCTGCCTTTTTACAGGTGATGTGTGTGTTTTACATATTCGTACCTCCGGGTATAATGTCCAGTTCAGTTTTTCAAGGAGTGGGAAAGGGAGTAACATCCCTCATTCTGACCGTACTGAGGCAGCTACTATTTGTCGCCATATTTGCCTATCTCCTGGCCATAAACTTCAAAATGGGTCAGCAAGGAGTATGGTGGGGTATAGTTGCCGGTGATATTGCCGGAGGTGTTGTTGCTTATTTATGGGCACGCCTGTACATAAGCAGGATTCAAAAGCAAGTTGGGATTGCGAAGTGAGAACTATACAATTGAAAGAACTATACAATTGAAAGAACTATACAATTGAAATTTATTTCCTATCCAATGGAATGCAAACCTTTTTAAAGACATATGATCAACATTGTGTTACCGCCAATCAGGCGTGTTTGACCTACTTTTTTTGGGACCTGGTCCCATGGATGTGGCGAAAGCTGAACAAAAAGAGGTGTATTTAATGTATAATTATATAAAAGAAGCCTGGAAAAATCCAGACGAATCCTACGTAAAAGAGCTAATGCAAGAGAGAGCTCCCCAATGGAGAAGGGAGAGCGTAATTAATAGAATAGACAGGCCAACCCGACTAGACAGGGCACGATCCCTGGGTTATAAAGCAAAAAAAGGCTATATAGTAGTCAGAACTCGTGTACGTCGTGGTGGAAGGAGAAAAAGCCGATTCACAGCTGGTCGAAAGCCAAAAAGGATGGGTGTTAAGAAAATCACTCCTAAAAAATCCATCCAGCGCATAGCTGAAGAAAGGGTTGCCCGCAGATACCCCAACTTGCAGGTCTTAAATTCATACTGGCTCTGGGAAGATGGGAAATTCAAATTCTTCGAAGTTATTCTGGTTGATCCCAACCATCCTGCAATCAAAAATGATCCCAAAATCAACTGGATTTGTGAAAACCACCAAACCGGACGTGCTTTCCGTGGTTTGACCAGTGAAGGTAAGAAAAATAGGGGTCTTCGAAATAAAGGTAAAGGAGCGGAGAAATTAAGGTAATGATACATAACCTCTCATACCGGGCCTTCGTTTATGGAACAGAAAGCGAAGATAAGGTTAGGGAGGCTATATCTACTCTCCTCCCCAGTGCCCAAGCGGAAAAGGAAATTACAGAAGGTTACCATAAGAATCAGGTTCTTATTCTCTCTGGGAAGATAACCCGGAAAAAAGAAATCAACGGTTTCTTGGAAAAACTACAATCACTAAAACCTTCAAGCAAAAAAAAGATTTCTAACGAGTTAGAAAACCGGATGGATGAGAGGGGAAACCTTTTTCTTCGATTTGATAAACAACGTGCCTATCTGGGAGATTTTATGTTGGTAGAGCACGGTGATGCCATCCATATTAAACTCAAAATTGCTGCCTATCCTGCCAGGAAGGATGTGGCCCTTAAGGTGGCACAAGAAATATTTAAGGTATAATGGTGGGTGCGGAGGATGTTCTATGATCTTCATATCCACGGGAACCCTAAATTGGCATTGCAAGCCCAAAAAATGGGATATTGTGGAGTTTCTCTGGTTTTAAATTCTAAGGATTATAATGATAAATCTGCACTTATTCAAGATGTTAAGAGTTTCAAGAGTCACTTGCAGCATGATACGAATTTTCAGATCAGTTTAGGTTTGGAGATACAGGCTAAAAATCCTGCAGATCTTAAAAAACAGGTTCGGAAATTTAGAGACAAGGTTGATGTGGTACTGGTTCATGGGGGAGACCTCAAGATAAATAGGGCTGCCACTGAAGACCCTCGAGTCGATATTTTAAGCCATCCTTACCGTAACCGATACGATGGTGGTATTAACCATGTTTTAGCTGTCAAAGCAGCTGAAAATAAGGTTTCAATGGAGATAAATTTAAAGTATTTCCTTTTAACTCGGCCAACTCAGAGGTATCGTGTTTTAAGCCATTTCAGACAAATAGTGAAGTTGCATCGCAAATACAAGTTCCCAATCGTAATAACCAGTGATGCAGATTCAATTTATGATCTTCGGCATCCCAGGGACGTGATAGCATTGGCATCATGCTTTGGAATGACCAATGATGAAGCTATTACTTCTTTATCATCCACACCTCAATATATATTGACCAGAAATGATATTCGAGATCGTACCATACTTCCAGGAGTTCGTTTAATAAATAATGGTGGTTAAGGACTTATGAAACTGAAAATTTTACCTACTCATCTTCGTGAAAAGAAGAGATACCTGGCATTTCAGGCAATTTCAGAAATCCCCCTAGAAAGGGATGATGTTATATCCTTAATTCTGGGAGCATCAGGAGATCTCTATGGGGCATATGGAACCAGTAAACTTGGTTTATGGGTTGTGAAGTTTTGGAAATACCCATCATCAGAAAATAACATGGCCAAAGGAATCATCAGATGTAACCGTGATGAGACAAAATCTGCTAGAGCTGTGATCCCGACAATAACCAGATTTAAAGGAAAAAGAGTTGTTTTTCAAACTCTGGGAATTTCCGGAACCATCAAAGGAGCAATAACAAACTTTATTAAATTGAAGACAGCAGATGAATAAAATGTATAAATGGTTTTAAGAAAATTATGCAAATGTTTTGTTTGAAATTCATTGTTTTATCAAAAAATTAAAAAGAGGTATAATATATGCAACCGTTCCCAGCAGCAGGTTATGATAAAGGTATATCTATTTTCAGCCCAGATGGAAGGCTTTTTCAGGTTGAATATGCGAGAGAAGCTGTTAAAAGAGGTACAACTTCATTAGGAGTGAAATCATCCGAGGGAATAGTGCTGGTGGTTGATAAAAGACCCAGCAGCAAACTGGTGGAACCCACATCTATTGAAAAGATATTCCAGATTGATGAACATATTGGGGCCGCAACTTCAGGATTGGTGGCTGATGCCAGAAAACTAGTTGAACAGGCACGAATGGAATCTCAGGTTAATAAGATCACCTACAACGAACCAATACCAGTGGAAATGCTAGCCAAAAAGATCTGTGACATGAAACAGATGTACACCCAACATGGGGGTGTGCGACCTTTTGGATCCGCTCTGATAATTGGTGGAGTGAATGATAATGGAAGCCGACTTTTCGAGACTGACCCCAGTGGTGCTTTAATTGAATATAAAGCCACTGCCATTGGCGCTGGAAGGGCCTTAGCCATGGAAGTCTTTGAAAAAAGCTTCAATGAAGACATGAAACTCCAAGAAGCCATGGACTTGGCGTTAGATGCAATATACGAAGCCACCGAAGGCAAAACAACCAAGGAAAGTGTTGAAATAGCCTTAATAGAGGAAAAAAATCATCAATATCGAAAACTCACTCCGGATGAAATAGACGATCATGTAGAAGAACTCCTCATTCGCAAATCCAAGGAAGGTGAGGAAGAAGAGGAATAAATCATGGTAACCCTTGAAGATGCAGTTATAGCCCGTTTGGAATATTATGGGGAAAGATTTGAGATTCTCGTTGATCCAGATTTAGCATCTGACTTTAAAAGGGGAGAAGATATTAAGATTGAAGAGATACTGGCTGTTGAAGAGGTTTTTAAGGACGCTAAAAAGGGGGATAAATCGTCGGAAGAGTCCATGAATAAGGCTTTTGAGACTACAGACCCCCTGGAAGCCGCTGTTATCATCATACGCAAGGGACAGGTGCAGCTCACAGCCCAACAACGAAGGGATATGCAGGAGGATAAAAGAAGGATGATCGTAGCTAAAATAGCGCGTGAAGCCATAAATCCTCAAACAAAACTTCCCCACCCTGCAAGAAGGATCGAAATAGCAATGGAAGAGGCTAAAATCAGGGTTGATCCCTTTAAAAGTGTTGATGAACAGGTAAATATTACACTAAAAGCCATCCGTCGACTAATACCCATAAAACTTGAAAAGGTTAAAGTGGCTATCCACATACCCGGAGAAGACACTGGGAAGGTCTATGGAATCATACCTGAATTTGGAAAAACCCTTAAAGAAGAATGGCAACAGGATGGCTCATGGGTAGCAGTTGTAGAAATTCCTGGTGGTATGCAGGATAATTTCTATCAAAAACTCTCAGAGATCACCCATGGACAGGTGGAAACCAAACTCTTATAAAAAAACTTCTTTTTTAAGCCGTAATTAGGAGGCAAAACGTGTTACTAATAGAAGATAAACAAATTGTAGTTCCAGGTGAAATACTGGCAGAAGGGGATTATCATTCAGGTAGAGGAACTTTTAAGGATGTGGACAAAGTTTGTTCTTCCCTGGTGGGCCTGGTAGCTGTTCGAGACAAAAAAATCAGTGTCATACCCTTACAGAGCAAGTACATCCCCAAAAGAGGAGACGTGGTCATTGGTAAAATCAGTGACATTCGATTTTCCATGTGGGAATTGGACATTAACTCACCATATTCAGGGATCTTACCCGCAGCAGAAGTATTTGGTAAGGAAAAAAGAGAATTAAACAGGGCATTCGATGTAGGGGATGTTCTATTTTTAAGAGTAGTTGATGTTGACGAAGTAAAAAAGGTCAAGCTCGGGCTTAAAGGAAGGGGTCTGGGTAAATTCCGAGGAGGAATTCTTATCCACATAACTCCTACTAAGGTACCAAGACTCATAGGTAAGAAAGGCTCCATGATCAACATGATCAAAGACCAAACCCGATGTGAAGTGGTGGTAGGTCAAAACGGAGTAGTATGGGTTAAAGGAAAGCCTGAAATGGAAAGAGTGGTTCAGAAAGTTGTAAAAACCATTGAAGAGGAAGCACACACCTCAGGCCTTACCGATAGGATAAGAGATATGTTATTGGAAATTCTCGGAGAAGGTAAAGAGAAAACTGAAGATGTGAAGAAAGAAGAAGACGAATTTAAAGAAGAACTGATTCAATAAGGGGTGATTATTATTTTAACCAGCAAATTAATTAAAAACAGTAATAAAGGAAGTTTAGTTACTTCAGGAACTAAAAAAAGGCCTGATGGAAGAGCTTTCGATGAAATGAGGCATTTGAAGATAGAGGCAGGGGTTCTTGAAAGAGCAGATGGATCATCATATGTGGAAATAGGTGATAACAAGGTTCTGGCAGCTGTTTATGGTCCCAGAGAATTATATGTACGTAGACTGTTAAAACCTAACATGGCCATACTTCGATGTCGCTATAACATGGCACCATTCTCAGTGGAAGATCGTAAAAGACCAGGACCAGACCGGAGATCAATTGAAATATCCAAAATAACCGCTGAAGCACTTAACCCAGCAGTATTCCTTGAAAAATTCCCAAGATCTACTATTGATGTTTTTATTGAAGTTCTGCAGGCTGAAGGAGGAACCCGATGCGCTGGTATTACCGCAGCATCAGTGGCTCTGGCCGATGCAGGTATACCCATGAGGGATATGGTTGCAGCCTGTGCCGCTGGTAAATCTGAAGGGCAAGTAGTAATGGATCTCTCAGAATGGGAGGATAAAGAAGGAGAAGCTGATCTTCCAATAGCCATGATGCCTCGCACAGGAGATATTACTTTACTGCAGATGGATGGACACCTTACATCGGATGAATTTGAAAAGGCACTGGATTTGGCAATAAAAGGATGCCAGATCATTAGCGAAGAACAGAAAAATGCCATAAAGAATAGGTACGGTGATTAAAATGGTACAGAGTGTAGTTCCAGAGATCATAAAAGAAAGTGTGGTTAATCTTATCCAGAAGGGAGAAAGAGCAGACGGGAGAGCTCTGGACCAGTATAGGGAAATAAGCCTGGAAACAGGTGTTATCAAGAAAGCCGAAGGTTCCGCAAGAGTAAAAATAGGAAAAACTCAGATTGTCGTGGGAGCTAAACCCCAGATCGGCGAACCATTCCCAGACACACCAAATGTCGGTGTTTTAATAACTAACTCCGAACTTCTGCCAATGGCAGCACCAAACTTTGAAGCAGGACCTCCCAACGAAACTTCCGTGGAATTGGCACGTGTCACAGACCGTTGCATAAGGGAAGGAGAAGTAATTGACCTGGAAAAATTGGTTATCATTCCTGGAAAGAAGGTTTGGATGATATTCCTCGACCTGCATATTGTGGACTACGATGGTAATCTCATGGACGCTGCAGCTCTGGGCAGTTTAGCAGCCCTCATGAACACTAAAATCCCAAGCACAACCATTGAAGGGGATGAAGTGGTAATTGACTATGAAAAGATGGTCCCTATTCCAATCAAGGAACAGCCACTAATGTGCACCCTGGCAAAGATCGGGGGTGAACTGGTTGCGGATCCTTCTCTGGAAGAAGATGATGTACTGGACGCGCGAATATCCATTGGTTTGAGAGTAGATGGAAGTGTCTGTGCCATGCAAAAAGGAGGATCAGTTCCTTTAACTCGTGAAGAAGTCTTGAAGGCCATTAAAATTGCTCAGGAAAAGACCAAGGAACTTCGAAAGTCTATTCCAAAGGCATAATGGCAAAGTTACAATAAAATATAGTTTTAGTAAAATCAATTCAATAAGTATTTTAGAGTGTATTATCACTCTAATCTTACTCATTATAACAAATTAATAAGGTGATAATTATGGCAAGAACAAAAAAAGTAGGTATTACCGGGAGATTTGGTCCCCGATACGGTAGGAAAGCAAAGAGGACCGTGAAGACCATTGAAGAAAACATGAAAAAGAATCACACCTGCCCGCAGTGTGACCGGCAAGGAGTTAAAAGGGTTGCTGCAGGAATATGGAAATGCCGCAAATGTGGTGCGGTCTTCACAGGTGGAGCATACCTACCTAGCACTCCTATGGGCAAAACTGCCTCAAGAAACATTAAACGGGTTGTTGGAGGTTTATAATTGTATAAATGTGACAAATGCGGTACACGTGTGGATATCAGAGGATACACGGAATCTAAATGTCCCAGTTGCCGCTACCGAATACTCTTCAAAGAAGTACCTGAGGTTCGGCGAGTTGTGAAAGCACGATAAAAGTGCATCATATCATCCGATACAATATAGGCGATTCCTCACAGAATTCGTTAACAGAAATTTATGTTAATCACCACCTCCCGAAAGCCATCTCAAAGAACCAGAACTTTTTGCCGCGGATTAGAACGGGTTTTGAAATTCCGTTGTGTTAACCGTGGAAAAATGAGCCTTCGAGATATCTTTTTGAAGGCCAGTGAAATGAGAACAAATCGGGTTGGGGTGATATCCGAAAAAGATGGAAATCCCAATGGTATGGAAGTTTATGATGATGGTGAACTATTCGCTACGCTGAAACTAACCGTGGATTTCTCCCTTCCCAAAGGGAGGGTTAAAACGGATGAAATATGCCTTCGATGTGAAGTGGGTGAATTGGAAGAAATTGTATCTAAGATCTTTGAGATTCCACCCGAGACATCAGATGAATCAAACTGCAATCGCTTATGGATCAAAACCCACCGTAGAAAATCCACTCCAGTGATGGAGTTCTTTGATATGGATGGTAAACCTACCGGGCCACGCATCCACATATACGAGTGCAAGTTACAGGATGAAGCAGATGAAAGCCCTAAAGCAAGTTGAAGCTCAGTTTGAGATTGAGTTCGACTCACAAATAGAGGCCGGAATTATTTTATCAGCTATAAAACCTGAATTTAGTGATTCACCCTCAGATAGAACCATGACTGAAGTAAGATGTGAGGAAAATGTTCTGACTATCGATATCAAGGCACAAGATTCTCCTTCCCTTCGAGCAGCACTGAATTCTTACCTTCGATGGGTTATACTCTCCCAGCAGGTTTTAGAATTGAGTAGATGATTTTCATTTGAATTGAGAAAAAATACTAATTTACTAACATTATGATTAGAATATGAGGTGACAAATATGGAAATGCCACAAAACATTCAACATCAACTAGCACAGTTCCAGCAGATGCAACAGCAGGCCCAGGCAATAACCATGCAAAAACAAAGCGTGGATTTGCAAATAAGAGAAACTGAAAAAGCCCTGGAAGAACTGGAAAAAGTAGAAGAAGATGCTGAGGTTTACAAAACAGCTGGAAACCTGCTCATTAAGATGGGTACAGCTGAACTAACCGAAGAAATGACCGAGAAATTGGAAACCCTGAAACTCCGGGAGAAAACAGTCGCCCGACAGGAAGAAAGGGTTATGGCACGTTTAAAGGAAATGCAGGAATCCTTACAGGACTCCATGCAAATGCAGCCCGGTATGGGTAACTAAGATAAACTGAGGCTACTGGTTTGAAAAAATTAACGGACCAGGAACTGGAGAAAATATCTGAAGCTGCGGCAGTGGCTGCAGAAAATTATATTTTTTCTAGGATATCCAAAAAGGAAGTTCTTGATCTGGAATTAAGAGTAGAATTTCAGCAAGATGATGGTCTTGATGTGGATGTAGAGGTTGAACTCTTCCTGGATGAGCTTTCCAATGCCGAGGAAGGTCTGGCTGATGAGGCAGCTCAAGTAGCCCTGGATGAGATTGATAAAAAGGTAGAAAAATTGTCTAATCCATCCTAAACTATTTATTTTTTCTATAAAACTTTCATAATATTGTATAAAATTCCCTTTCTAAATTTCAATTATTTTACGGATTTTAGTTCTAATTTTTTTAAATATCCTTACTGGCAATAGAAAAGTATATAAGCATATACTTATATACTTATGTTTCATGTTGAGGATTAATTCCAGGTCAACTTTGGAGTCAACCGAAGAACTGGAGGAAGTGTTGAAAGCCCTGGCCAATGTCAACAGGTTGCTATTGATTTATTCACTGGCGTCCGGCGATATGAATAAAATTAGTGTAACTGAAATGTCACAAAAGATGGATATAACACAGCCAGCAGCTTCGCAGCACTTAAAAATCCTCAAAAACGCTAACATACTTGTTGCCAAAAAAGAGGGTAACTACATCTACTACAAATTCAACCGACGTTCCATGGAAAAACATCAAAAAAGAATTGATTTTTTATTTACCTGTGCATTCAGTAAATGCAAACAACTTGAAAAAGAAGAAAAATAGGCCCAAGAGTTGCCTAATTTTTTATAAAAACTCTATTTTTCCTTTAATAATTAAGTTCAAGTAAATACTCATTCCAAATCCAAAAAATTATTAGCCTTCAAAAAGATTGAACCTGTAAATGTGATAATATGAACAAAATAGAAGAAAATCAAGAATTACCAGTGTTAGTTTTACCAGACATGGTTTTATTACATGAAACTAACATGAACCTTAAAATTACCAAAAAGATAGGGAGAGAAATACATAACCGGGTTAAAGATCATGATTACTTTGGAATAGCTGTCGCAACTAAGGGAGGACTCCCTGCCAGGTTCTATGCCGAATCAGATTTATACAGAATAGGCACGTTGATTAAAATTGAAAATGCCGCTGAAATGAAGGATTTCTACCATTTAAAAGTGGAAATCATAGAAAGAGTTGAAATCAAAGAATTTATCAAGGAAGGTTTAAACTACTGTGCTAAATATAGTTTATTACCTGATATTGATGATTTAGACCGGGCAAATCAGGAGGAAATCCTCAAACATGTAGGATATCTAGTAAGTGAGATAAGTGAAAACTTCAAAGAATCCAAAGCCTATACAGACCAGATCAAACAGATGACTGATGTGGGTAAGGTAATCGCCAACATATTCCCATATATGAGACTATCCCTTGAAGAAAAACAGGAATTCCTGGAAATACGTTCACTCAAAGAGAAAAGTCTGAAATTCCTGGAGATCCTCATTGAACAAAAGGAATCTATTCAGTTCCAGATGGAAATGGCTGCAAAACTCAATGAGGAAATGAACAAAAAACACAGAGAAAATCTCTTAAAAGAACAACTACGGGTCATACAGGATGAACTCTCAGAAACTACGGGCAACCCCGGTAAGAAGGATTACAGAGAACTTATTGATGAATCTGACATGCCTGATGATGTTAGAGAAATTGCCCTGGAAGAAGTGAACAAACTGGAACGCCAGGGTCCACACAGTTCAGAAGAAAATGTAATCAGAAACTATCTTGATCTTTTAGTTGCATTACCCTGGGGTGAAAGCGAGATAAAAGATATTGACATTGAAGCCGCTCGAAAAATTCTAAACGAAGAACACTACGGTCTGGACAAGGTTAAAGACCGTATCATCCAGCATTTAACAGTGATGAAACTCAAACAAAACAAACAGGGATCCATACTCTTACTGGTAGGCCCACCAGGAACCGGTAAAACCAGCCTGGGTAAGAGCATTGCCGAAGCACTGGAAAGAGAATACGTCCGCATCAGCCTCGGTGGTGTGAAGGATGAATCTGAAATCAGAGGACACCGAAGAACCTATGTAGGTGCACTACCTGGACGTATAATCCAGGGAATGAAACGTGCTGGTGATAGAAATCCAGTTTTCATCCTGGACGAGGTGGATAAGTTAATGGCATCATACAGTGGGGATCCAGCCAGTGCCTTACTGGAAGTACTTGACCCTGAGCAGAACAACACCTTCTCTGATCACTACCTCGAAGTACCTTACGATCTGTCTGATGTGTTCTTCATAGCCACTGCCAACTCACTTAAAGGCATTCCTGCCCCACTAAGGGATCGTATGGAAATTATCCAAATTGGCAGTTACACCAGCCATGAAAAATTCCATATTGCCAAAAATCACCTCTTGGAAGAAGTCTTAGAAGACAATGGCCTGAATGAGAGTCAGCTGGTCTTGGAAGATAATGCATTAAAAACCATAATTGAAAAATACACTCGAGAAGCAGGTGTAAGAGGACTTAAGCGACAGCTGGAAACTGTTGCCAGAGTAGCCTCAGAAAAGATAGTACTGGGGAAAGTAGACCTTCCCTATGTGGTTAAAGAGGATATGCTCTATGATCTACTCGGCCATGAACTTATTCAAGTTCATCTTGCAGGTAAAAAGAACCCTCCAGGCGTGGTTACCGGCCTGGCCTGGACACCAGTGGGTGGGGATATACTCTTTATTGAAGGGGCCTTTATGCCTGGAACAGGGAAACTGATGCTCACTGGACAATTGGGTGATGTGATGAAGGAATCTGCTAAGATCTCTCAGAGCTTAATCCGTTCAAGACTGGCATTCAGTTTAAAGAAAGTGGAGTTTGAGAAAAAAGATCTACATATACACGTACCATCTGGAGCAATTCCTAAGGACGGTCCTTCTGCAGGTGTGGCATTATTAACCACCATCGCATCTCTGGTAACAGGTCGTGAGGTCGATCCGAAACTGGCCATGACTGGTGAAATCTCCCTCAGGGGAGCAGTATTACCTGTTGGTGGTATTAAAGAAAAGGTACTTGCAGCCCACCGAGCAGGTATAAAAAGAGTAATACTGCCTAAAGAGAACCTTAATGACTTGGATGATGTTCCAGATGATGTTAAAGGTGAAATGGAATTCATTTCAGTTGAAACTGTGGAGGATGTCATCAAAGAGACAATTGGTCTGGAACTCCCCAAACCCCTGATGATGGAAATGTCCCCTGACTCTCTTAGCGGAGGGGCCGGTACCTAAGTCATATCCAGAATTTATTTTACAAAAAGTTGTTTTATTTCCCCATCCATTTCTGGGGGATGGGGATAAATTTATTTTTTAAGATCAGAATAAGTTATTAATCGCTTATTATTCACAAAACTTCTTCAAAGGTTTCATTTATCACGCATGAAGCTTTCTGTGAGTTTTTTTAACATGGTTTGAGTTTCTTCTTCATCATAGTAAGGTTTCGTTTTTTCTTGTATTGATTGTTCTATGACTAGTATTTCGTTTAATTTTTTCTGTAGTTCTTCATCCATGTTGGCGAATGATAAAACAGTGGATAAATTGTCGAAGTGCTCTGAGTATATCAGTTCTCCTCCACACAGGCAACTCTCAAAATCATCAGGATGCTCTTCTGCTTCTAACTGATAGTAGCCCTGACACTCCCTGCAAATTACATAACCAATATTAACACTACCATTTTTGTTTATAAATTCTTATTGTTTATCAATGACAATATTGTTATAATGTTTATATTTTTCAGGTTCACTATAATAAATGTTTCTTTTTATACAAAGAGACTGAAGCTTCCTGGAAAAATGGTATGTGATAAATTGTACTGTGAAATAATATCCCAAATTTTATATTTTAGAATAAAGATATAATACATCACTTGGGGGGTTGTAATGCAAGCTAAAGGTGCTCACTATTATATTGAAAAGGGTATAGAAACCTGGTTAGATCATAAAAACTATTTTGAGGCTATTGACCTTTTTTCCCAGGCATTAGAGTTTGAACCACATAATCCCGATGCCCATCTTTTGAGAGGGGCTGTTTACGTTGATGTGGGGGACTTAAATCTTGCTTTGAAAGATTACAATAAAGCTTTAGAATACAACCCTGAAAATATTGGCCTGTTTTTTGATAAAGCAACTGTTTTATTCTATCTGGGCGATTACCATAAGGCCATTCGTTCATATGAAAAATTTCTAAAAGAAGAACCCCATGATGTTGATGCCTTGTATTTCAATGGCTTGGCCTACCATTTTCTGGGGCAAAATAAGACTGCCCAAAAATTAATTGATGAGGCACTGAGTTTAATAGAAAAATCCGATGATCTGTATCCTGATTTGTGCAATGCAAAAGGAGAGATACTTTTTGATCTGAAAAATTACCCGGATTCTATTCCCTATTTTAAGAAGGCTATGGAATCCGATCCCACCTCCTTCATTGCTCTGTATAATATAGGGCGTGCATACTATGAAATGGGAAAACTGGAGGAGGCCCTGAAATACATTGATGATGCATTAAAAATTGAGCCTAAAGAATGGGATCTATTGAATTACAAAGGTCTTATATTAATGGATATGGGTCGTAAGGATGAAGCCATAGATTGTTTTGATGAGATAATCCAGTTACATCCAATGTACTTCCCGGCATGGTACAATAAAGGTGTGACCCTCAGACAACTAAAAAGAACAGAAGAAGCCCTGGAACACTTTGATGAAGCAATAAGACTACTATTAGATAAAAGACCGGGCATCACAAAGGGGATGTGTCTGAAGAATTTGTAGAAATAATAATTCACAGTTATTAATTGATGATTTTTTTTTATGGGAACTTTTTTGGCACGCTTTTTAATCTCATTGTTTTTTTAAGTCTTTTTTTACTTCAAGTCCTTTTTAAGTTTACTACGATGATCTGTGGCCGGGCCAAAAACCTCACCGGTAGTATTGTGGTGCCAATACCATTACTGACTATTAGGGTTGAGTTGTTCTCTTTAATTACTCCTGTTCGATATTTGTTCCCATAATTTGAATGGGTGGTGGGTGCCCAGAGCCCAAAGAAAGTAACTTGGCCTCCGTGTGTGTGGCCGGAGAGAACCAGATCAATCATGGATTTATCCACCATGGGAAAGTAGTCTGGGTTGTGGGTGAGTAAAATAACGAAATCCTGGGGTGAGACCACAGAGGTGGTGTATCTTGGCAGTTGGGCACCATTATTGTAGTCTCCCACTCCTCCTAGCCGGATCCTGGAACCATCCTCTTCAATCCAGGTTCCCTTGTTCCCAATATAGGTCAGTCCATACTGTGGAATAGTTTCTAGTGTTTCATATTGCGGATCTTTATTCCCTAAAACTGCATAAACACCAAGAGGGGCTTTTAATTTTGATAAAGATTTGAAAGTAGGTTTTATGTATTCAGATTCCCCATCCACGTAATCTCCACCTAAAAGGATGAGATCAGGGTTCATGTTATTAACCTGATTAACCAGACTATCTACTCGTTCCTGGCTGAAATCGGGGCCGGCATGAATATCTGTGAGAAAAATAATCTTCTTACCATCAAACTGAGCAGGGATCTGATCGGATTCAATAGTTATTTCCTTGGTTTCAATCCAGTAAGGCTCTATTAACATGTAAGCAAGTAAAATGGTCACCAGTAATAAAAGGATTAGAAAACTTTTCTTGAACAAATTAACACCTGAGTTGTGGATGAATTTTTTATAATAATAAGGATTCTTTCAGATAAATAAGATTCATCACATAAATAATGGTTCGTTTTTTATGAAAATGAATTCATTTTACTATTCACAAGTCATTCAAAAAAATAGGTTACTATCCAATCTGTTAGATAACAAACATAGTTACTAACTGTAAAGAAAATATTACCAGTACTGTTGTTGAAAGGAATGCATAATCCTTAAAATCTATTTTACCTTTTTCTTGATACATTCGTGTGTTTTCTGAATAACCTCGACACACCATACTTATATAAACATTTTCACCCTGTTCAAATGCTCGAATGAACATCATGGTGATGGTTTCACCCACCTTTCTCAATCTCCATTTGTAAGCAGTTTTTTTGTTGAATATGTCAAAGCAACGGGTTGATTGAGCATTCAGTATGTTAACAAGTTGATCATAGAAAAAGAACAGGTAACGCACAGTTAAGTTTAAGAGCATGGCCAGTTGATATGGTACTCCCAATTTTTGGGCAGAAGCCACCAGATCCTGCATTGAGGTTGCTGATGATAGAAATACAACTGATGTAACTGATACTGTAACCCTGGCCAGAAGTAAAGCACCGAAAAAGAGGCCATAATCAGTTATGTGCAACCATTCAAAAGGTCCTGTCCAGATAATATTCCCTGGCTGGAAAAAGGGCTGGATCATCGCCATAAATCCTCCGAATGGAAGTACCAGAGCAATTCGTTTTAAAGCATATTTAGGAGATACATTGGATAAATAAATTAATAATATAAGGTAAATTTCCATTATTCCCAGGATTAGGATGTTGCTGCTGGTAACTGCGTAAACAATGATTAGCAACGCTGATATAAGTTTTATCCTACCATCCAAATTGTTCATGAAGCTTTCTTTACGGGCTTCCCTATCAATTTCAACGAGTCCTTTCATAAGACCTCTTAAGTGTTTATTAAATAAAAAAAATTGAAGAGCATATAATTAGCTCTTCCTATTATTCATTTTTGGTGTTCCCCTTTTTACTGAGTAGTTTAGCCAATCCCAAAGCCACTACCAGTACTAATATGGTGCCCAAAACTAATGAAACAACTCCTCCTAAAGGATTATCCTCCATTCCGGGTATGGCATAGTCTGGTAAAGGTGATTGAAATGCTGCTTCAGATTCTGGAACTTCCAGACTCTCTACAGTACTATCCAACCCATCTGGATTGCTCGAAGCTAAAAAAGGTGCTAAAATGGCAATGAATAAGGCAATTGCCAGACCGCCGATTAAGAAGTTGCGGTTTTTAGTGTTCATTATACCGCCTCCGTTTTTCTGCTGCTTATCCAGTCAGGTAAAAGATCAGGTCGCACACGATCAATACCTAAAATTACCACCACAGTAATGACAGCTTCAATAACACCGATTACAGCATGATAGAGTCCCATTGATGCTACTCCTGCTGCTAGAGGGAAAGTTCCGGCTATTGATAATTCAACGGCACATGCTATTGATGCCAGGAATGTTGCAGCCCATGCAGCAATGAAGATTGCAGGTATCCTTCCAATACCTTTAAGGGTTTTATAACCATAAAATCCAACAAAACCGCCGATAATTCCCATATTAACGATGTTTACTCCGAGCGCCGTTATTCCTCCATCTCCATATATAAAGCCCTGTAATATCAGTACTATTGATAAAACCAGTACTGCAGCCCAGGGGCTGACGAATATGATTGCAATCAATGCTGCGCCTACCATATGGCCACTTGTTCCCCATGGTATGGGTACGTTCATGGCTTGAATGGCAAATATGCCTGCAGCTAAAACTGCTAAGAGGGGTACGTTTCTTTCATCGAGGTTTTCACTAGCCCATTTAAGCGAATAAATTACTGCTACGGCAGCAATAATAATATAAATTGGCCAAGTCAATCCTAACAAACCATCTGGTACATGCATATTTTATCTCCATTTATCTATATTCTATTTCATTTTTTTAATAACAGGCTAAACTTTATTTCTAGTATTACTCAACCCTGGATTTCAAGGGTGATTGTAATACTCCTTTTAAATCGTGTTTAAAGCCTCAAATCTTATAATACTTCTAAAGACTTATAATATAAATGTTTCTTTGGGTATTACAATTAAACTGAATTTTCCATAAAAAGTAATAAAATATAATAAAATTTACAGATTATTTGTTTATAATGTAAATCTGCAAACTATTGATTGTATTTTAATGTAATTTTTAAGAATCATTATTAGATCAATGTAATGGGGTCCTGGGGTCATTTTATGGTGTGAGGGGCATCAGAGTGGTAGACACATTTGAGCGAATAGGGATTTAAATGATTTTGATGCCCCTGACTGTAGTGGGTAGGAGGGATCTATTGTGATCCCTGCTGTCGACGTCTTGCAAGGAGGTATTGGCAAGTTCATCAATTAATACGAAAACACCGTTTTTCACCCAGTAGTAATAATTTATTCAGTGTTTTTCGTACAATCAAAGGTGATAATTTCTCATATTTAAGATTTTCTATTTGTTTTTTATTATTACTTTTAGCCCTAAATTGTGCTTTATGGTAATAACACAAATCATATATATGGTATTACTACAATTTGTGAAATAAAAAATGGAGATGATCCTATCAGGCATCTAAATAGAGATGGATTCTTGTTGATATTCGTGATGATTTTATCATTGAGTTTATGTGGTACAGTTGCAGCACATCCTGGCCATGGAACTCCAATAGAAGAGCCTTCAGATCCTGGAACGGGCGGAGGAACAGATTCTGGTTCCAGCGGATCAACTTCTTCTGGAAGTTCTCAAGCTTCAAGTTATTCCGGGTACACAAGCAGTCAGGGTTCAAATTATTATGACCCTACATCTGGAGTTACACAAACTGGTGAGACTGGAACAACTGAAACTCAGACAACTGATGAGGCTGCAACCGAAAATGAAAATGCTCCAGAAGAGGTTTTTGACACTTCTGAGGCAAGTGACTCTGCAGGCGGGCCAGTTGCAATGATTGGTTTAATGGTGGTTATTGGGTTGATTACTATGTCATTTCCTTATAAGGAGGGTGGAGTTCTACGTAATCTACAAATACGCCTTTTTGGTAGGTAAAAACTATTTATCGCCTATATTTCAATTGCGAAAATAATCGATTAAAAAATATTTACAATTTTCATTACCTTTCACCAGTTTCATAAATCTATTATAATAAAAAAATGGAGGTTATAAATTTGCATTTATCTGATGGCCTGATACCATTATGGCAGGCTGCAATCTATTGGATTTTAACCATTGCCTTACTGGCATTATACATGTATAAAATTTCCAAAACAGAGGAAACAGAAAAAGTAATAGTTAAAACTGCCGTTCTGGCAGCCGTGACTATTGTTGCTTCTTCAATATCCATACCCTCACCATTTGGAGTTCCTATACACTTGTTTCTAATACCTTTGGTGGTAATTTTGCTCGGCCCTTTAAGTGGTGTTGCAGTAGCTTTATTATGCTTCTTAGTACAGTTCTTATTCCTTGGAATGGGTGGTATAACATCTTTAGGTGCTAATGTAGTTACAATGGGAATAGTGATGAGTTTTTCAACCTATTACTTCTACAATTTTATAGCTGAACTTGATGACAGGTTAGGTATTTTCTCTGGAACATTTATGGGGGTAATCATGGCCACTATAGCTCAGGTTGCTATATTAATGGTTGCCGGTGTTGCCACATTTGAAGTCTTAATGGCAACCTTAGTGCCATTTTATTTGTTTGTAGGGGTTATAGAAGGAATTATAAATGTTTTCATCATCTTATCATTATTTAAACTGAAACCAGAATTAGCGATGGTGAAAAAAATATAAGGGGTTTATAAAAGATGATAAATCTAAAATCTACAAGTATCCTAATTCTAATAATTGCCGCATTCATGGTGCCCGTGAACGCCCATGGAGTGCATGTTACCACGAATGAGTCAGCTATTATCATAGCTGATAATTCCACAAGCAAACTGGCCAGATCCGTGGCAGATGAAATGGGAGCTAATATCACGGTTTACAAGTTCGGGTCTGCCGATGCGGTCACACATGAATTGGAACACGCGCTCGATGACTCTAATAAGAAAATTTTGGCAGTGGCATATGCAGACACTGTTCAAAAATTCATAAACAATCACCCTGAAGTTTCCAGCCGGATAATTGTGGTAAATGCCAATAAAAATTCAATCCAACAGGGTTTAACTAAGTTAAATGTTGCAGGAGCAAGCAGTTCAGGATTTTTAACTCCCCTTTTATCTGGTCTTCTTATAGGCATAGTATTCGGTCTGGGAGTTGGTGCAGTGTGGATGAAAAGAAAAATGAAATAAATCCAATTTCATCTTTTTTTTATTATTATTTTTTAAATGAAGATTTGTATTAAATAAATTCTATTTTTACTATTTTTGTATTAATTTTTAAAATAGTATTACGATTTTTTAGCTTTTCACACCTTTGTTAATAACACAAAATATATATATAGTATTACTACAAATTTGGGTTGGCAGTACAATGCTAAAAAAACATAAAGGAGGTGAAAAGATGAGAAAACAAGGAGTAATATTGGTAATAGCGACTTTGATGGCAGTAATTCTTTGTGGAGCAGTTTCAGCTGCAGATTCATCTGATGCTGGAGGTGAGGCTGGTCTTCCGGATGTTAATTCTTCTGATACTGGTTTAGTTGATCCTATAATTGGGGTTGAAGTGAACTATGAGTATCAGGATGATAATATCAATCCAGAGATAACAGTTACAGATTCTAACAATGCCAGTATTAACTTTACCAAAACATATGATCAGGCTTTTCAGGGTTATCGTTTGAATTTCACCTATCCTGGTGTGGTTAACGGTACACTGTTCAAGATAATGGTGAAAGCTCCTGGTTATGTTACCCAAACACAAAACGTGCTGGTTAACCAGGATGGAACTGATCCTAACTTCTATGGTAGTGCAACCTTCAACATGAAGGCCACCGCAAACTATAAGCTGGGACGTCAGATCACTGCCATAGCTAATCAGAAACTGAACTTTGCAACAGCCGACGATGTCCTATGCATAACCACGGCAGGATTGGCCTACCGTAATGGTGTAACAACTCAGGACTGTTTAGAAGGTATTCTAAACGGGGCATATGGTTTTATCACCTATGGTAAAGGAAACCTGCTAACCTTCCAGTCAGCCCGAACCGACCCACTAGATTTCTGTTTCATTGTAAGAAGAGGAAGCTCTTTAACCGCAGCTTTCTTCAAGAACGGTTCACTGACACCAGCATATGTTGGTACTTTCTCTTCAGTAACACAGACGCTATGGGATAAAACATTAAAACCCAAGTTAGGTAAAAATGCTTTCGGTTACGTCAGTCTAGCCAGCGCCTGGAAAGAAGGATTATCCACAGACATCCTGAGACAGGCAGCCTACCACGGTCACGTATGTCTAGGAACCATAAGTGGACAAGCAATGGTAAGTCTCCTACTTAAATACTACCCCCCAGGAGTATATGGAGATAGCGGAGAGCTAGAAGCAACCAGTTACAGAGCAATAACAGTCCCAGGTAATTCAGATGACGATGCATACATCTACTCTCTGGACTTAACCACTGGTAAACGTTCATGGGTAGGATACAACACTGCCGCAGACAACATGGCCGGATTCATCCGATGGTGCTCTAGCACCAATCTAGGAACCCTCATAATAATGAGATTCAATGAAGACGCAGTTGTCAACCTTTTCAAACAGGAAACAGGTATAAAAGCATATTCAGGTATAGCTAGTGAACTAAAGTTCAATGCATGGTTAATAAACAAATTAGAAAATGACCCAGACTCCCTGGTGGAGATATTATACGTTTTCGAAAACATTACCCCTGCAATCCACAACAACTTAACTGGAGGAGTTAACTCCAAACAAGTTGTCTGTGATGCTCTTGGACTGGACATGGACTACATACTTGGCCTGGGCCTGACTAATGTAGCAGACCAGAGAGTTGCCACCAACTACAACACTGGAAGCTTGACTCCAGAGCAGATCAAAGATATAGGAAAAAGGGCTGCTGAAGAGGCCATAAAACTATTCAAAGAGTCCGGAATCGATCTTAAGGACTATGTTGATAGTTCCAAACTAACAGTGTTCACAACTGCTGGTTACGTACGAGTTAATGGACAAGTAATGGACATGACCATGGACGGAATCTACGAAATCCTGGGGTCCCGACTATCCAGAGCAACCTTATTACCAGTGCACAATGCCAGATACAACCCATTATACTTCCAGTTCACTCTAGTGCAGAACGGAACTTACATCAGTAAAACTCTTACCTACGATCCAGAAACAGGAAACTTCACTGCGAAAAACGGGTCTTCATGTATCATAGACCAAGTAGTTATGTACAATCCGCCGTACGATGCTTTAATGGCATGGTTATGGCATAACCACGTTTGTGGTGGAAGTTCACCTGGTTATCTAATAACCAACTATATCTACCAGAATTTCCCATTAGGAGATGATGAAAGTTACGCATTAATCGGTAACTCCATCAGCTGCAGAGACGACATCTACTCATATCTCTTAGGAATTTCTCCAGGATCAGGAACCTACTTCAGCCAGAGAATGACCAAAGATACAACAGGGAATGATATTCTTGTAATCAGTGTCTATGACAGTAAAACCAAAACCAGAAGAGTAGCCATTATAAACTGGACAAATCCAACATTCCAAGGAGATTACAACTCTTATGAAGAATACATAAAGTTGTACTGGGGCGATTATTCATCCCCTAATCTGAAATCTCCACCAGTAATATCCTTAACTGCGGATACCTGGGTAACCGAAGAAGAATGGAATAGGATCATATCTGGAAATGCTCTAGATGTCATTAAGGGCATACCTAAACGAACCAAAGCGGATCTTATAAAAATCCAGGGCGGATCACTAACTCCAAACGGTGGTTCTAACCAAGGTTCTTCCAGTAATGGTTCAATCCATGCTAATGGATCAGGAACAATCATGTATGGTGGTTCTGTTGGAGATTCAGGAGTAAACGTTAGCGCTGCTACTGAAACCACAACTTCTACTGGTTCTAAAGCGGGTGATGCTGGTAAATCATACGAAGTTACCAAAGCTGGAGCACAGGGAACTGATGACACACCATGGGGTACTTACGCTGTGGTAGGAGTTTTATCTGTTCTGGCACTAGCTGGTGTAGGATTCTTCTTCAAAGGCAGTCTATTCGGTGAATAAAAAAATAATTCTCCCCCTTTTCTTTTTTGGGGTATTTCCATCTTTTTTTTTTTATTTGATTTAATATTTTATATTCTATTTTAAGAGGGATAAAGAGACTTATGATGTATAAGTCCCTTCATTCGGCACCTTTAGGAAAATAAGGATTTTTTATGGACCCTATTGGTGTCATTTTATGTAGGTATATGGATTGTCAACCATTCATTTGACTTCCTTTTATTTAAACTTTACTTGATTTTTTTTCAATTATTATGGAAAATTATTTATTCAATAATAATTTAATTATTTTCAAGTAAATTGAATTTTCAGTTTACTAAAAAACAAAAAAGGAGGTGAAAATAATTGAGAAAACAAGGGATTTTACTAGTAATGACAATTGTTTTCGCATTGCTCCTATGTGGGGCAGTATCAGCAGAAGATTCACAGGAGGTAGGTGGTATTGAAAACAGTACCATCAATTCAAGCACTGAGGATACCAGCGCTATAATCGATCCGGAGATAACACTGAATATAAACCTAGAACATCCTGAAGCTCTTTCAGGAGATAAGTTACCCAATGTAAAAGTTACAGACAATGATGGAAATACTATAAATGGGATAACCATAACAAAAAGCGGTGATAATCAGTACAAAGTGAATTTTATCAGTAATAAAACCATTTTTAACCTGAATGTTGGTGCCCTGGGACACGTTAATCAAACAGTGACTGTGCCAGTTTCACAGATAACTCCCACTGACCCAGTTCTCTATGGAAATGCCACTTTAAACCTGAGGGCTTACAACCTGCTCATATTGAGTGGATCACCAAATGTTTCCCCGGCATTTGTCAACTCCAACCAGGCACTTAGAGATGGGGGTTACTACTTTAATTTGAGCCATTTCACTCACAAGGATATAACATCTGGAGATGCTACAATTGAAGATAAAATACGGCAAATTGCTTCTCAAGCAGATGTTATCATAATCCAGATGATAAGTGAACCCGACACCGTGGCCAAGTTGAAAGAACTCATATCAGGTACACCTGCCCAGATATTTGCCATAAAATGTGGAGTAGCATTTTTAAACGATCCCGACATCAATTCCAATGACACTGAATTGAAAGTGTACTGGGATAACTCAGGCGAAGAAAACATGGCCCGATTCCAGTTAAAAGTTCTTCAAAACGTGGGAATGGCCGTTGATCCTTCCAGGGATCTGAGTCCAGTTATCTATCCATCGCAATTCATATACCACCCTGATTCAGCTACACCCATGTTTACAACTTGGAACGACTATTACAACTGGTACACTCAAAGTGGACACTATAAATCAGGCTCTCCATGGATAGGGATAATTGGTTATAACACTATTTTCCTCAATGGAAATGGTGCCATGCTAGAAGCAATTCTCCGAGGATTGGAAGAAAAAGGTCTCAACGTAATTCTTGCAATAACCAATGGGAACACTGGCAGAGCAAATGCCATTAACAACTTCTTTATGAATGGCAACATCACAAGAATAAGTGCCCTGGTGGCCTGTGTTGGTTACACCATGGTATACAGTAGTAGTGATGCTCAGGCCTTAAATAAAAGTATAGCATTACTTGAGAAATTAAACGTCCCCATATTCGCTCCAATTTATGCTTCCGATCTTGAAGAATGGGAGCAGAACTCTGGAGGTCTATCCAGCGAGATCTACTGGCAAGTAGCTTTCCCAGAACTGGAAGGAAGAATTGAACCAGTTATGCTAGGTGGAGTTGTATCAGCAGAAACCGATCCTTACACAGGGATCAGTGTTAAAAGGTACACTCCATTAGCAGAAAGAATAGAACGGGTAATTAGCCGAGTTTTCAACTGGACACAACTCCAGACGCTACCCAACGAGGCCAAAAAAATAGCACTCATCTACTACAACCTTGGTGGTGGAAAAGATGGAGTTGGAGCATCATATCTTAATGTGCCAGAGAGTATATCAGAAATACTGAAAGTTATGAAAGCTGATGGATACACCATTCCTGATGAGTACTCTGTGGAATACATAATAAACGTTTTAACCACAGTTGGTAATAATGTTGGTTCATGGGCTCCTGGAGAACTACAAAACCTGGTGGAAGCCGGTGCCATCACCATACCAATAGAACAATACCTACAATGGTTCGGCACCCTGCCTGAAGAACTCCAGCAAGAAGTCATTGAGACATGGGGTCCTGTACCTGGAAGTGTGATGGTATACAATGGAAGTATTGTCATTCCAGGTATAATGCTGGGAAACATATTCCTGGGAGCTCAGCCAATGCGTGGCTGGGGAGAAAGCTCAACTGACATTGCCCACTCAGCAACTCTACCACCTACACACCAGTACATAGCATTCTACATGTGGCTGCAGAACACAATGCAGGCCAATGCAGTGATCCATCTGGGAACACACGGAACCCTGGAATGGCTTCCAGGAAGAAGTGTGGGATTGGGTGAAGATGACTGGCCCGATATCCTCATGGGAGACATCCCCAACATCTATCCATATATAGTGGATAACACTGGAGAAGGAACCCAGGCCAAAAGAAGAGGATATGCAGTTATCATCGACCATCTGACTGCACCGATTATCGCATCAGGACTCTACGGAGATCTGGCAGCATTGCAAGACCTGATAAACAGTTACGGTAACACTGAAAACCCAGAAAGAAAGGAGATCCTCCGGGGTGAAATTTTGGCCCTGGTAGCTGAACTGAACATAGACCAGGATCTAGAGCTTGACTTGGAGAACACATCCTTTGACAGTATCTTACACGTGGTTGAACACCATTTAGAAGACCTAGCAGCAACACTGATGCCCTATGGACTTCACACCTTTGGTGCCGCCCTTTCTGGGGAAATCCTAGATCAGATGGTAGAATCCATAGTAAGTTTCGACCCTGTAAACAGAGACAACAATGAGTTTAGGGAGCTTATCAGAAATCTACTTTCCCAAAACTATGAAATGGCAAATCTATTAGCAGCATTGCGAGGGGAATACATATCACCAGCGCTGGGTGGCGATCCCATCAGAAGAGCACAGGATGTTCTACCCACTGGAATGAACTTCTATTCCTTCGACCCCAGAACAGCCCCAGATAAAACTGCCTGGCAAATCGGATCCCAAATGGCCGATGAGATGCTGGCAGCCTACTACTTGGAACATGGATGTTTCCCTGAAACTGTGGGAACCGTGCTCTGGTCAACCGAGACCATGCGAACTGCTGGTCAGACCATCGCCATGATCCTGCGCTACATGGGGTTAGAACCGGACTGGGATAGTTCCAAAAAATTCAAAGGAGTTAAGGTCACATCTCTGGAGAACTTAACCCTGACTTTAAATGGTGTAACCATTCAAAGACCAAGAGTCGACGTCATGGTAACCATCAGTGGACTTTTCAGAGACACATTCTCCTACACCGTGGGGGTCCTCGACCAAGCAATCAGGCAGGCTGCCCTTTTACAGGAAAGCCCTAATGATAACTACGTCAGGAAACATTACCTGGAGGACCTGGAAAAATACACACAGAGTGGAATGAATTCTGTTGATGCCGATATTCTGGCTGGAGCACGAATATTCGGACCACCACCAGAAGCATATGGAACCGGACTTGGTCAGTTAATACCTTCAACATCCAAATGGGATGATGAAGCCGATTTACTGGATACCTACCTTTCCAGGATGTCTTACATCTACGGAAGCAGTGTATATGGCTTAAGTGGTTTAGAAGCTTTCAAAAATCAGTTAAAAAATGTAGATGCAACTATAATGGTTAGAGATAACAACTACGGGCTTAATGATAACGACGATGTCTTCCAGTTTTTGGGGGGCATGACTTTGGCTGCTAGAACTCTTTCAGGAAAGGATACGGATGTCTACATTGCCAACACACGAACCAATCCTCATATCGAAACTCTTGGTCAGTTCATGTCCAATGAAGTTCGAACCAGGCTTTTAAATCCTAAATGGATAGAAGGCATGCTCAATGAAGGATTTTCAGGAGCTAATCACATAGCCAGTGAAATCGGACACTTAGTTGCCTGGGACGCGGTAACCCCTGATGCAGTAGCAGACTGGATCTATCAAAAAACAGCGGAAACCTACTTCCTCAATTCAACAGTTAGAAACCAGTTCTTGAATGCTAACCCGTATGCATTCGCTTCAGCCGCTGCATGGTTACTGGAAGCTAACAGGAGAGGATTATGGGCTGCAGATTCTGCAACCATATCTCAACTCAAAGACATGTACATGAACACGATCCGAAAATATGGGGTTGTCTGCTGTCACCACACCTGTGGAAACATGGATTTCACCAATTATGTGGTGGTGGGCTCTACCTTGAGTCAAAAACAGCTCCAGGAATTTGCTGCGATTATGGAGGCAGCTACCGGTCAAACGGTAACTATGGGTTCTACTGGAACACCATCTCAATCCACAGGTTCTACATCTGCCGGAGCAACATCTTCAGCAGGTACTTCATCAGGAAGTCAACCATCCACAGAAAGCGGAGCTCAAAGTGAATCTGAATCTGCTGAAACTGCAGGTGATGATGGAACTTCCAAATCCTATGAGGTATCAGAAACTGGCCAACAGTCTTCAGCTCAATCAAGCATGCCCATAGCGGCTATTGTGGGAGTTTTAATATTGGTGAGTCTGGTAGGATTAGGTTATTTCCGTGGAGCTATCTTTAAAAAATAAATTTCCCCCTTTTCTTTTTTTGGGTATTTATTATTATGCAGTGATATTGGTCTTAGTATTACATTCTCAAAAGTATTACATATGGTATTTATTTCACCATTAAAGTAATAATACAAAGTAGATCGAAAATATTATAAGTTAATTAGCCAAACCTTAGAATGGTTAGTATTTTAGGAAAATGTGATTAAGATGATGGAATTACTATGGAAACTGGGAATACTTTCATTAGTAATGGTTTTTGGTATAAAAATCGGCCTGGCCATGGGCTTCGCTGGGCTCACCAAGAAAACAACCGCAGCTATAATTTTAGGCTACGGTGGAGGGATATTACTACTAACTTACATTGCAGGAGGGGTCATTGACCAGATACAGGGATTTGTAAATGCATACAGTTCAATTTTAGGAATTATAATGGCAGCAATCATCCTCTATGCAGGATTCCATACCCTCAAAGAATGGAAAATCAACAATAAAAATAGCATAAAAGCAACCTGTATGGCCATGATAGCCCCCTGTCCTTGCTGTTTCGGAGCAGCAGTTGCTGCGATAATTATCACCGCACCAATGATTGGAGCCTCTGCATTTGTGGTGGGAGAATACGCAGCACTCTTTCTGATGATCACTATGGCTGTGTCTTATCTTGTTTCAGGATTAATTGGCCGTGCATTAAACAAACCATATCCAGTTCTTCTGGGTAATTTCATGTTATTTGCAGGATTCTACTTTTTAACATCAGCCATAGTAATCCCTAATATCAGCACAGTTTTAAGCCAAAAAATGAGTCCAATCAACATCCCTGATATTTGGACATTTGCCTATGCAGTGATCACAGTCGTTGTCCTGACAGTGGTAGGTTATTACATAAAACGCAGCGGGAGTCCGTTTTTAGAACAATCAAGGACTAAGCAGAAAAAATCTTAAAAATTCAAGAAAATAACAAGTGATTTATATGGTAGCGATTCCAGGCAGTGAAATGTTAGGTTCAGCTTTGCACGTTATATCTCAAAGCCTTCTCATACCTGTGATAGTAGGACTTTTGGCCTTTATGGTTTATGCCATTGTGAGCTTTGGGGGCCTTATCTCAGAATATACTGGTAGGATAAGAGTTAGCACGGACCAGATTGAAAAAATTATCAGTGATATTTCCAATCCAGGTTCATCAGAGAAAATAATTGAAGTAATGGAAAATAGTGATGTTCCAGAAGGTTACAAGACCATCATTACTAAAATTGCATCCCACCCTGAACTGGGCACTAAATCCAGAGAAGCCCTAGCCAGGAAATTGATTGAAAGTGAAGAGGCAAGAGCGGCTAAGAGTCTGGAGAAGACTGATATTGTAACTCGTTTGGGTCCAACCCTTGGTTTGATGGGTACTTTAATCCCTATGGGTCCTGGACTGGCAGCTTTGGGTTCTGGAGATATTAATACCCTTGCTCAGGCAATTATCATAGCCTTCGACACAACGGTTGTGGGATTGGCTGCTGGGGGCATAGCTTACACTATATCTAAAATCAGGAGAAGATGGTATGAAGAATACTTATCAAACCTGGATGCACTCTGTGAAGCTACACTGGAGGTGATGGATCATGGTAAGGCGTAAACGCCGTATGTTAAGTGAAAACCAAGATGAAGATCCCATGGCTGGATCCGCCAACCTGGTGGATGCTATGCTGGTGTTGTCAGTGGGATTTTTAATATTTCTGGTTATGTCCTGGAACATGCAGAACGTGGTCTTCGCAGATATGTCTCAGGAGGAACGTCAAAAGACCATGGAAGCCATGAAAGATGTGGCTGAACTCCAGCAGGGTGACCAACTCAATGAAACCCCTCAAACCAAGTCGGGATCAGGGGAAGGATATGCTAAGAAGGGAACAGTCTATCAGGATCCTGAAACTGGCAAATTAATCATGGTGGAGGGTTGATGTAGGGCAGGAATCAAAGTCCTGCCTGTTGTTTCTATTATTTTATGACATATAAAGTTTAAAGAAGTGGATAATACTTCTTAATCTCGTAATCAGTTACTTGTCGGTTGAATTCATCACATTCCATCTTTTTAAGGGTAATAAACCTTTTAAATGAATGTGGTCCCAGAACTTCCTTCATTAGATCGGATTTTTCAGAATACCGGATTGCTTCTTGTAAAGAAGAGGGTAGTGTTTGGATACCTCTTTCCATCCTTTCTTCTTCGTTTAAGTCATATAAGTTAAACTCCATGGGCTCAGCCACTCCACATTTTTCTTCTATTCCTCGCAATCCGGCCATAAGCGTAACTGCTAGCTGGAGGTAAGGGTTACCAGAAGGGTCAGGGCAGCGAATTTCAATACGAGTAGCTTCTGCTCGGCCTGGCTGATAATGAGGAACTCTCACCAGGGCAGAACGGTTACTCCTGGACCAACCAATATAAACAGGAGCCTCAAAACCAGGTACCAGCCGTTTATATGAATTAACCCAGGGGTTAAGAATGGATGTTATTTCCTTGGAATACTTAAGCACCCCTCCCAAGTATGAACGTGCAATGTCTGATAAATGGTAAGGGTCATCTGCATCAAAGAAAGCATTGGTATCTCCTTTAAAAAGGGATTGGTGGGTGTGCATTCCTGAACCATACTCATCATTTAATGGTTTGGGCATGAAAGTGGCGTAGACTCCATGTTGGGTGGCAACTTCCTTAACTGTCAGCCGATAAGTGACCATATTATCAGCCATTTTCAATGCATCATCATATCTCATGTCTATTTCATGTTGGGAGATGGCTGCTTCGTGATGAGAATATTCCACTCGTATTCCAAGTTTTTTCAGGGCTAAAACAGTATCTCTGCGCAGGTCTGATGCCAGATCCAGGGGGGTAAGATCAAAATATCCACCTTTATCCAGTGGTTCAGGTTTTTCTGGTGATTTGAAGTAGAAGTATTCCAGTTCCGGGCCGACATAGAAGTGATCAAAACCCATTTCTTCCATCTTATTAAGACCTCTTTTTAGGATGTAACGTGGGTCTCCTTCATAAGGTTCGCCGTTTGGTTTGCAAACATCACAGATCATCCTGGCCACTAAGTTCTCATGTCTCCAGGGTAGGATCACAAAAGTTTCTGGATCAGGCATGGCAATCATGTCTGACTCTTCAATATCCTGGAAACCAGTGATACTGGAACCATCAAAACCCATGCCACGGTCAAAAGCATTTTCAAGTTCATCATTGGTAATTGCAAAGCTTTTCAGTACACCGTTAAGGTCTGTGAACCATAAACGGATGAATTCAATATTCTTATCCTGAACCTTTTCTATTATCTCGTCTTTACCCAACATTATAATTCCCTGCCCAGTTTATCCTGATGTCCTACTTCAATAAATTATCATTCGATCATATGTTTTATAAAACATGAAGTTGTCTATCTAATTTTATATAAATATCCTATTTATATCATCATCTTTTAAGTTTTTCCCCTTAATAGTGATCATTTGTTTAATCTTAATCTTTCGATAACTAATTAAAGACAGAATAATTATAGTAGTTACTTGAAACTTTAATGGTTATAATAATTACTTTTTAATGGTGGCTTTGATGATAATACCTGTTTTGGACATAAAAGATGGAATTGCAGTTTCAGGAAAATCTGGTAATAGAGATGAATATAAACCTCTAAAAACAGTCTTTAATCATTCTTCAGATCCTTTGGAGATTTCTAAGTCTCTGAAGAAGGTGGGGGCATCGGAGATATACATTGCTGATCTGGATGCCATTGAAGGCAGAGATTCTAACCGGGATTTGGTGAGAACTATTAATCAAATTCTACCCGTGATGTTGGACTGTGGGGCCTATGATCTGGACTCAGTAGATGAGGCTCTTCAAGTATCAGAGAAGGTGATAGTAGCCACCGAAACCCTGCAGGCACTGGAAGATCTGGAAGAAATATTCAGTAATGTTAATAGAGACCGTTTAATTTTAAGTATTGATGTTTTAAATAATAAAATCCACACTAAACACCTTAAACTTGATTTTAACATTTTAAGGCAAATTGTGGAGAATCTTAAACCGTCCCAGATAATAATTTTGGATATTTCCAGTGTGGGTTGTGAAGGTGGGATGAACTGGCATTTATTGGATTATTTCGCAGGACTCGAAAGTTCTATTATTTTCGGTGGTGGTGTAACTGCAGAAGACATCTCTAAACTGGATGGAGAGGGAGTGGATAATGTCCTGGTGGGAACTGCACTCCATCAGGGAAAAATAGAACCTCTCTTTTGAGTACCATTTTTTTTGAAGTTGGTAATTTTAAGTTCTTAAAATTCTAAAAGTTATATCTCCAATACTCAAGCTTATTAATCAATCTCACCCAAGTTATTTTCATGGCCAAATTTTTGATTCTAGGACCAGTAACCAATGATACCATCCTAAAAAGTGGTTCAAAATGCAGGGGAATAGGAGGCCCAGTTTATTATCAGGCAAGTGCTCTAACATCCCTCAAATCAGATGTATCAGTTGTTGTAACAGCAGGGAAGGAAGATCTAAATCTAATGAAATATTTTTCTATGGATATTGATCTATTGCCTATTTGGGGAGATGAATCCATGGAATTTGAGAACATCTATCCCGATGCAGATCCCAATCACCGGATTCAAAGGGCTTGTATTCCTCGAAATCCCATTAAAATCCCCCATATAATCAGCATAGATATGGATGCCTTTGATGCTGTTCTGGTCTCACCACTATCACCTTTTGATATACCTTTTGAAACATTAGAGTTCATTTCTGGGCAGGGTTCCCCGGTGTATCTAGGGGCACAAGGTTATCTTCGCCATTTGGAAGGACATAAAGTTGTTTTAAAACCCTGGAAGCACTATAAAAAGTTTTTAAGATGTGTTAATTTTCTTTTTATAGACGAGGTTGAAGCGAGGGTGATCATGGGTGAACTTCAACTTTCTCTGGATGAAATCTGCCGAAAACTTTCTAAATTTGGTCCAGAGGAAGTGATCATCACCAGGGGAGATAGAGGATCTGTTATCTACTCCTCCAGTCTGGATGAGATCTATCAAATACGTGCATTTCCTACAACGGAAACGGTTGATCCTACCGGTCTTGGTGACACTTACTTGGCTGCTTATGCATTTAGAAGACAGGAAGTGTCTGATCCACGTGAATGTGGAATTTTTGCTTCCCTGGTGTCATCGTTGAAATTGGGGAAAAAAGGAGCATTTAATGGTAGCAGACAACAAATCGAGGAAACACGTTCTAAGTTTATTCTTTGAATATGCCTTTAAAAAGAGAATATTGGCTTAAAAATGATTTTTTTTATGAACTTAAAACCAATGGCAATATTAAAAATGGCACAGTACCCGCAGCAAAGAAAAGAATAACTCCGGCAATGGTATAATTCTTTTTCCGGTCCATGATTCCACTGCAAAGCAGTATCACACCTACAAATGCAAGTATTATAGGAATCACGTGAGAGTAAAGTAATGATCCAATTACAACTGTATTTGCCATTTTTCATACCTTCCTTCTTTGATAATGGATCTATTTATCTTAATTTAAGGGTTCAATTGAAACAAGTTCGCAGTGTACAATCCAAGCAGCTGCCATATAGCCTGGGGGCCAACAGGTTACGAGAGTTAGTTCTGACTTATCTTTTGGGAACTGAACTGGATGAACCTTGTACTCCCAGTTTATATCTCCATTGGAAGCTACTTCATATACATATTTCTTTTGAGTTAGATAATCATTTATTATGATTTTGTCACCCACTTCAAGCAGGTTTATATTTGCAAATGGGGCTGAAAATTTGGTATGGTGTCCCATTATCCCCACAGTTCCGCTCTCACCAGGATAGAAACTTTCAGGATATCGATATACTCCATTGACGATGTTGATTGTATCATTTCGTATATCCCATTTTATTCCTTGGGATGGGATGTAGATGGATCCTGATATCGGGTTTCCTTCAAGTTCTGTGGAAGTTATGTTCAAACTATTTTTAACAGCATCGAAGGCCGCAGTGTTTTCTGATCCTTTTAAACCTTTGAGTAAAGACTCTATTTTAAATCCTTCTTTAGGATATTCAAATATCACACTATAAAGGGCGCCATTGGTATTTACCCATAACTCTTTATGTTCTATTGTGGAATTATCTTTACTAATCTGATAAGTATTTTCATAGCCTTCATTTTCTTTTAAGCTGGCATTATTAGTTGAAATAAATTCAAATTCACTTTTGTTTTGTTTGATTAGTTCAGGCACAAAATTTTCTGGAGTTTTATAACCAGAAGGTATAGCCTGACGGCTGACTGTAACATTCATACCTGATTCGGGATCCTTAAATGCAACCAGCTGAGATTCCTCTGCTGAAACTTGTTGCCAGTTGGCAGGATAGTCAAATGAAATTTCGTCGTTTTGATAGTGCTTAGTTTCAATATTTGCACTGCCAAAAGGCAATGTAATGGCTAGAATAATAGCAGCCAAAAAAATAATTAATAAAATATATTTCTTCAAATATGATTCTCCCTAAAATTTTTTTTATATTAATATCCATTCAATTTAATTTGTGTAGGTATTCCACATTTATATATCTTGTGGTGATCTGATATCTACTTTTTAAGTTATTACCAGTTCATAAGAGTCCTTCTAAGTTCCTTCTCAGATTCAGCAACTAAATCTATTTTTTCAACTTTAAGATCTTTATCCTGCAAATATTCTGCTAATTCCGTGGGGCTGGTACTTTCGTCAATATCAACCAGTACTGATTCATTTTCATAGGAAAGAGCACTAGCACCGAAATGAGATAAGACGTGGTAAGTTTTTTCTATATCGTCTGTCTTCACCCGGTAGGAACGAGTTTTATGGGCAATTTGGGCTATGTCAATGTTCATCCTTTGCAGTACAATAAGCACGTGTTTATCCAAAGCATCTTCCATTACTTCGGTGTCTATAGTACTTTTATTCATGTTAATACGTACAGCCTGACATATTTGAGCTAAATCCCTTGAATGAGCGAAACTGGGCTGTAAACCTTCACCACCGTCTCTTTTGGGAATGTAAACTTTATTAAACCTTTCTATTGCTTTGGCTTCGTAACTTTCACCCAGTTTATCCAGGTTTCTGCGGAAAACTTCTTCCACTTCTTCGATCTCAGGATTTTTAAGGAAGATGTGGAGAGGGGCACGTCGAAGGTGTGCTTCATCCATAATACTTATATCCAGGTTGGTGGAGAAAGCAGGGATGAAATGGGTTTGTAGAATAACAGGAACACCACGTACATAAACCACGTCTTCTTTATTTTCCATGGGTACAATCAAACGGTTGAGGATTAGTTCGTGATCATCACGTTGTCTTCCCAGATCATCAATTAGTAGTACGCCTCCATTAGCCTTAATCTGTGGGGAAGTTTCATAGACTCCTTTATTAGGATCATAATTTGTTTCTAACTGGTTTAAACTTAGTTCAGCACCTGTTAAAACAAATGGGGCGTGAATCTTAACCCAACGAGGATCGTCAGGTTGTTCTTCGCACATTTTATGGAAATCAGGGTCGTAGAGTTGTATAACTTTGCCACCGAATTCAATGTATTTAGGGATTACCAGTGGGGGGAGGAGGTTGGGCATGGTACTGATAATGAAAGTTTTACCAGTTCCAGGTGGTCCATAAACGAAAATACCCTTACTGATTATGGAAGATTCTATCAGGGCTTCTTTAGCGTAATCCACACCCACCACTTCATTGAAAGTATCATGCACCACTTCGGAGGGTATGTCAATTGGGTGGCGGTGGTGCATCTGAAGTTTCATGATCTGATAATATTCTTCATAGGGAACTGGTGCAATACCAACGTAGGGATTGTCTTCGGCAATACCCTTAGCTTTTTCTCGTCCCTTCTTGGTTATGGTGTATTCAACACTTGAAAATAAGAACCCACCACTTACTGGGGCACAAAAGCCAGTTTTTTCCATGCGACTTAAGTTTTCCTCCAGAATATCCCAGTGAATACCAGTCAATTCATTAATGGTCTTTGTTTTCACTGTTCCGTAGCTGGCAATGACTTTTAGTAATAAACCCTCGACAAAGCTTTCAGAAAGCTCAAGATCATCTAATGTTTTGGGCTGTTTCAGGGCTTTGAAAATTTTTTCCATCTTTTCGTCATGATAATAATTCATACAACCACCAAATTTTTATTTTAAACTTATTTATCCCTATTTTGTTATAGTTCTAATTAAAGCAGGTTTTTTACTTGGCTGATGTCAGAAACCACTTTAACATCCAATTCTTCTTTTTTGATCTGTTCTTTTTCAGCTTCAGTAAGTTGAGAGTTAACCAGTATAGCTGACATCCCTGCATTTGTTGCTCCCAATATATCGTCACTGAATTTGTTCCCAACCATAACTGATTTGTTTGCCTGGCATCCCATGCGGTCCAGTGCCATTTGGAATATTTGACGGTCTGGTTTCTCAGATCCAGCCTCTTGGGAGGTGACAACATCGTCAAAAAAATGGTAAAGTCCCAGTCTGATGAGTTTTTCCCACTGTTTAATGGTTAATCCATTTGAAATGACTCCCAACTGGTAATTATTTTTTTTAAGATGTATTAGGGTGGACATGGTGTCTGGGAAAAGCCTTAACAAAGCAAATTTAACATTATGATAAGTGATCATTCCCAGGGCGATGAGTAGTGGTTTTTCCTCTCCATAAACTCTTTTGGTTAATACGTTGAAATGTTTATCATAATTGGATCCCTTCTCTTTAATAATTTCTCTGAGAAGAGAATAGGCTTCTTTATGGGATAATGGCAGACCTGCATCTATCATTGTGCTTAGAGCTGCTTTCCGGGCCAGTTCAGCAAAACCAGAAGTGTCATACAGGGTGTCATCGATATCGAAAAAAACAGCTTTGATCATTTTATCTGCCCTAATTCATGTGTCTGTATTTTAATATTATCCATTAGAAGATTCATAATTATATTATCCGAATATATTATTAATCCATCTTATTAGATTTTTATATTCTAATGATTAATTTTATTTTATGAATTATGTTATTATCCTAGCAATGATCTTGAAGTTACACTAAATCTTTTTATGGATAAAAATTTAATTGGATGAAAACTTTTTATTTAATTTGTTTATCTTCTAATATTTTAAATGATAATGATAACTTAGGGAAGATTTAGAGAATCCATGAGGATTATAATGGGTTATATTATTATAGTAAATGATTATTCAGTTAAAGAAAGCATCCAAATTGCTTTGTTTTTGTTTATGGACAATTTCGTCTTTAGAATATCCGAGAGAATCAATTATCCTGGAAACTGCAGGCAGAACTTGATTGTCAATGTAGTAAGATGGGTCATAATTTGCCACATCTGCATCCTCTAATGGTTCTGCGCGCTGGCTAATAGGACCCTTGCCTTTAACAACAATGTATTGGATTATGGATCCGCGCCCTACCTTCCGACCTTTTGCAATGGCTTTTTTTGCAGCAAGTACATGCGGGGCTTTTTGTTTATACTTATCTGGATTTTTGGTTAGTTGAGTATGGATTACCAGATCTTCAAGGGGTATGTCACCATTTTTTATGCGGTTGATAATATCCTTAATGATGGAAGCCGCTTTCTCTGGTGACGCATCTTTTAAGATGGCCATCATCACTTTTTCCTGGGTTTTTTTGGCCACAGGAGCCCAATCTCTCCTAACTAATTCCAAACCTTTAACCACAATTTTATCATCTTGTATCAGGGCGTAACGTTTTTTGGTGACAAAAAAGCCCCTTTCATAGAATCCTTCGAATTCCAGTTCCATTCCAGGGGGAAGTTCATGGTTGACTGAATCCAGGAAATTGTCAACCTTTTCTTTAATTTCTTCGCGCAAATAGCACACCCAAAAATATAGAATCTCCAATTGTTGATATTCAATTGGTAATTTATTTGTTTAAAGAACTTAAATGTGTTGAAATTTGCATACAAAATATTATTGCATGCAAATAATTATTTAATTTATTCTTCAACGATTATTCCATTAATAATACCATCTTGTCCAGGTCGTGAAGTCACTTTTACTTTACCTGAGCTGGTTTCTACAACTGCCCCTTTAGTGATGATATTTCTTCTTACAAAGTGAGTGTTGGCATGATTTTCCACCACACTTATTATATCTGCTAACTCCACCTTCTGGGTTTTAGGGTTGACTATATTTATTTTCTGTTCATTGGTGAGACGGATTTTTTCGTTACCACCTTTGGTTCGGATTGTTTTAATCTTACGGTCTCCGATTTTGGTTTCAGCAGGTTCTCGGCCAAATTCCATTTTCCTTTTGTTACGATTAGTTTTTGCCCGTGCACCACTTGGTTTTCTCACGGATGTTCCTTGCCATATTGCCATTAAATTCACCTCTGTTATCTTAATTAAAATGCATTCCATATCTATTTCATTTAAAAGTCATGGAAATTCATTATTGAATATAATTCCTTGGAGCGTAAAAAAGTCTTCTTCTGAGTCTTCAACTCCAGATGTTATGGTTTTAATGGGTATGATATATTAACCTTTCCCCTATATTATTGGGTTAGTCCTTTTTGATGATCTATTTTATGGGTAAATAATATTGTATAAAAATCACGTTAAATTATTATGTCCTAAAACACTATAATATTATTAAATAATTACTATTTTAATATTTAACAACATCATTAAGATAGAATACATTAAATATTTACTTCAACCAGTTATATGAACATTTTACTCAGTTATTGTGATTTTTTTCACAAAAATATCATGGAAAGAATATTAGTGAGTGAATTATTATATAATAATCTAGATTAAATATTCTAAAACCTAATCTCAGAATCTTATTTACAAATCATCTAAATTATGAATAAAAATCATCGACAATAGGATGTTCTGTGAGAGATACCATGAATAACGCATTAGAATTACGGAAATTCGTAGCTCCTGAATTCATCTTTGGTTCTGGCGCAAGATTGCTTGTGGGACGTTATGCCAAAAATTTTGGTGCCCGCAAAGTGTTAATTGTTACAGACTCTGATGTAATGGCTGTTGGATTGGTTGATCCTGTTTTTGAAGCATTGAAAAATGAAGGAATTGATTATGAGATATATTCGGATATTAAACCAAACCCTACAGCTCTACAAGTTTCTGAAGGTTCCAAAGTTTATCTTGATGAGAACTGCAATTTTATTGTAGCAGTGGGTGGTGGAAGTCCTATGGATTGTGCGAAGGCCATAGGGATTGTAAGTTCTAATAATAAAGAGGTATATGAATTTGAAGGTGTGGATAAAGTTTTGATACCATCACCTCCACTAATCTGTATTCCAACAACTGCCGGAAGTGCAGCAGATGTATCTCAATTTGCAATAATAACCGATGATGATCGTAAATTGAAGATGGCTATAGTCAGTAAAACCGTGGTTCCGGATGTCGCGCTCATTGATCCAGAGACTACATTAACCATGGACAAGTCTCTGACCATCTGCACTGGTTTTGATGTTTTAAGCCATGCAGTTGAAGCATTTGCCTCCAATGCCAGTTCACCCATAACCGATTTGCATGCACTGGAAGCCATTCGCTTGGTAGCAAAAAATCTCATTCCCACCAGTAATGATCTGGATAATATTAATTTAAGAGGGGAAATGATGTTAAGCTCTCTAAATGCAGGATTAGCATTTTCCAATGCAAGTCTTGGATTAATACACGCAATGGCTCATAGCTTAGGTGGATTTTTAGATTTACCTCATGGGGAATGTAACGCTCTATTATTGGATCATGTGGTTGAATTCAATTTTGAAGCAGAAATCCAAAAATACAGGCAAATTGGCAAAGCTCTTGGGCTGGAACTTGAAAATATGAGTGATTATAAGGCTAAAACAGTTCTTCTCAACCGAATAAGGGATCTGAAATCCCAAGCTGATATAAATTACACTCTTAAAGATGCTGGAGTTACCCATGATGATATTTCTGAACTAGCAAGTAAAGCCATGAATGATGCTTGTATCATCACCAATCCCAGAAAACCAACACAAAGTGATGTAGAGGAGATATTCAGAAATGCGCTCTAGTAATGAAGATAATTGGGATTCTATCCGTGAGAAAATAATCGGGTTAGGGGAACAATCAATTAGAAAGAGCTATTACCCTGAATTACAACAACGTATTTCTGAATTAGAACGATTTAGGGCATTATTAGATGAAACTAATGATGCCATATTTCTTTCAGAACTTCCTTCAGGTAAATTTGCTGATTTTAACAGTTCTGCATGTGAACAACTGGGATATTCTCCACAGGAAATGTCAGAAATGTCAATTAATGATATTATCGCTCCAGGTAAACTTGAAGGAATGAAGGGCATTATTGACGATTTAATTGCGGGTAAACAATTAAAGAATCGCCTAACTGTAGAAACATTCCTAATGAGGCAGGATAATTCTCAGATAAATGTGGAGATCAACATTAGTCTGGTGCGTTTCAGTGATGATGCTTATATGGTAATGGTGGCTCGTGACATTACTGAACGCAAGGAGTTTGAAAATGCTCTTAAATCTTCTCTTAAAGAAAAAGAAGTCTTGATCCGAGAAATACATCACCGTGTTAAAAATAACATGCAGATTATCTCTAGTTTGCTGAACCTGCAAAAACAGTATGTTAATGATGAAGAAGCAGTTAATGTCCTGTTGGAAAGCCAGAATCGGGTTAAATCCATGGCTATGATCCATGAAAAACTGTATAAAACAAATAATTTTTCTGAAATTAACTTTGGAGACTACATTAAAAGCTTGGTGGATGATCTTTTCCGTTCTTATGGTGCAGATCCTGTCCAGATAAAAAAGAAGATGATTTTTGACGAAATAATGCTGGGGCTGGAAACTGCCATTCCATGTGGTCTTATAATAAGTGAACTGGTAACCAATACTCTTAAATATGCTTTTCCCAACCACATGGAAGGTGAATTCAGAATTGAAATGTATGAAATTGAGGGGTTGTATCATCTAATTATCAGTGATAATGGGGTAGGTATGCCACCTGACATTAACTTTGATAAAACAGAAACACTGGGCTTGATACTGGTAAATACTCTGGTTAATCAATTGGAAGGCACAGTTGAACTGGAAAGCATCAATGGAACTCAATTTAAAATTGTCTTTAAAGAGTTAGAGTATGAAGAAAGAATTTAACAAATTATTTAAGTCCAAGTAATTTTAAAAAAATCAATAAATTTCTCTTTTATTTATGAGAAATATTATCCAACTATTAATCTATCTAACTTATTTTCGGATTTTTTTGGGTCAAAAAACTGCTAAAAATGATTATTTGATTAGATGGGTATATTTAAATATCGAAACATCCCAATTCACTACCAGCAGGATAATTATTATATTCTTATAACACATTTAAACACCTTAAAAAGCTTTAAAAAGGCGTTTGATGTTGTGAGATAGTAAACTGAATAAAAACTGGTGAATCAATGAAAATCGGAATGTCGCATGGGGCTGGCGGAGAGATAATGCAGGACCTCATCTCGGATATGATACTGGGCAATATTAAAAACAAGAAAGTAAATGGAGGAGTGGGGCTGGAAGACCTGGATGATGGGGCAACCATCCCTATAGGAGAAAATGAGATTGTAATTAGTACTGACAGTCACACCATAGATCCATTATTCTTCCCTGGAGGAGATATAGGTAGAATAGCAATGGCAGGAACAGTGAATGATGTTTCAGTAATGGGAGCACGTCCCCTGGCCATAGCCAATGCCATGATCATAAGTGAAGGATTTAGTGGGGAAGAATTGGAACGTATAATTCAATCCATGGACGAGGTGTGCCAGGAAACCGGTGTGGCAATTGTAACTGGAGATACCAAGGTAATGGAGAACGACAAATTAGATAAAATGATCATCTGCACCACGGGTATAGGTATAGCCTCTAAAGGTGCAATAACTCCTGATTCTGGACTGGAAGTAGGAGATAAAATCATCCTCTCTGGAAGTGTGGGTGACCATGGTATTTCCTTAATGAGCTACCGTGAAGGTTTCGGCTTCGAAACAGACCTCAAGTCCGATGTTGCCCCAGTATGGGATATTGTCCAGACCGCCCTTAACATTGGGGGGGTAAATGCCATGAAAGACCCCACCAGGGGTGGAATAGCCAACGCACTAAATGAAATGACCTCAAAATCAGGTTTGGGAATGTATCTAGACGAAGAAAAGATACCAGTCAAAAGAGAAGTGCATGCTGCATCAGAAATGCTGGGAATAGATCCATTTGAAGTCGCAAATGAAGGTAAGGTTATTATGAGCGTTAAACCAGAAAAAGCCGATGAAATGGTGGCAGCTATCAGAAAAACTAAGTATGGTGGCGGAGCCCAGATCATTGGTGAGGTAACTGATGATAAGCATGTGATCCTGGAAACATCCATGGGTGGGAAAAGAATACTTGAAGCGCCTATAGCAGATCCAGTACCCAGGGTGTGTTAAGTCTTATCAATGTTTTAGTTAGGATATTAAACTAAGAAAATCAAAATAAGTAAAGGTGGGTTGATCAAATGGAGCAATTTTGGGGTAGGAGAATGGCAGCTTTAATTATTGATGCAATCTTTATCAGCCTGTTAATGTGGGCCTTAACTGCCCTTTTATACCCATTGATAGCTTTGACTAACCTTTACTATGTCTTTAATTTCTGGTTAATATTATGGGGATTTTTGATAATTATTTACTTTACAGTAATGGAGGGAAAGTGGTCCACAACTCTGGGGAAAGGTTTGCTGAAGTTAAAGGTTCAGACCAAAGATGGAGACATGAATTACCAAAGAGCATTACTGAGAAATCTCTCCAAATTCCTATGGATTCCATTGTTAATTGATGCTGCAATCGGTTTTAGAGGTGCAAACAAAGGGCGATATTTAGATGATTATGCTAATACAAGAGTGATTAGGCTAGAATAACTATATTTATAACTAATTTTGATTTTTAATAGTAAGTATTTGTTTTTATTATTAATTCCTTAAATAAAAGAAAATAAGGAAGATAATATTGCCAAGGCAATATTAAATTCTAATTTTATTCTACGATTTTAACAAGTTGGACTTCTTCTGGTGCCGGTATGGCTCTGGCGATGAGTAAGGTTGCAACAACTGCTATAATGGTAATTATAATTGCATATATAAATAGGCCCATTAGGTCGCTTCCTTTGCCTACAAATGTTGTAATAAGTGACTTAATGGCTTCATTCCATGCCAAAGCAGCAATCAACCCAAATGCGGTGGTCAACAATGTGGCAATAGTTTGCATTACCTGTCCTTTCACTTCGTTTGTCATTTTTTTCCCTCCACAAAAATCCTTATTAATATTAATTAGTAATGATAATAATATATAAATTTTCAAGTTACAGCGAACAGTTTGGAGATTAATTTAATTTTCTTAGATGATTACAGTCTAAAATTGTCCATAAACTACATTTCGATGAGTTATAGTAAAAATTTATAGCCAAAGGCACATACCATTAATTAATAAGAACCAAAAAAAACTAATCAGAATTAAACTGGGAACAATGAACTAACATTTTTAAAACTAATATTATAATTAAATCATCGTAAGATCCATTTACAAAATCGTAAATGAGATAGATTTGAGGTATTGAAACCATGTCTATGGGTGCATCTACAAAACAGGGATATGAAATTGCGGAGAAAAGCAGAAAAATTGTAAGATCCCTGATTGATTCAAAAACAAAGAATTTAACTCCGGAAGAAAGATCTATAGTGGAGAGAATTGTTCATTCCACTGCTGATCCAGAATATGCAGATATAACTCGGATGAGCAAAGATTTTGTTGGAGAAAGTCTTAAAGCAATTTCTGATGGAAAAGAAATCTTAACAGACATAAACATGGTTAAGGTGGGCATAAATAAATATGAAGGAAATATAAGGTGCCACATCGGTGATGAAGCAACCATTAAACTTGCAAAAAAACAAGAAATCACCAGAGCTGCAGCAGCTATTGAATTAGCTGCATCAAAAGGTTTTGATGGAGTTGTTGCAATCGGCAATGCACCTACGGCTCTTTGGAAAGTGATTGAACTTGTAAATTCGGGTTCGATGAATGTGAAATCAGTTATTGGTGTTCCTGTAGGTTTTGTTGGTGCTGCTGAATCTAAAAAATCACTTCAGGAAACTTCAATCCCCTACTTGGTCACTGAAGGTCCTAAGGGAGGAACTCCCGTGGCTGTGGCGGCAGTGAATTCTTTAATTAATATTTTAAGGAGTGAATGACGTGAAATCCGAGGAATTATTTACAGATGCTAAAAATTATCTTCCAGGTGGAGTTGATTCTCCTGTAAGGGCTTTTAAACCATATCCCTTCTTCGCACTTAGAGGTGAGGGATCCCGTATCTTTGATGTAGATGGAAATAGTTATATTGATTATTGTCTTGCTTATGGGCCTCTAGTTTTAGGGCATGCCTATCCTACAGTGGTGAATACAGTCAAAGAACAACTTTTCAATGGTTCAGCTTATGGAGTCCCCACTGAAAATGAGATAAAACTGGCAAAAGAGGTTATAAAACGTATTCCCTGCGCCGAGATGGTTCGTTTTGTTAATTCGGGGACAGAAGCCACTATGAGTGCCATTCGATTGGCTAGGGCAGTTACTGGCAAAAAAAAGATCGTTAAATTTGAAGGAGCATATCATGGAGCTCATGATTATGTTTTGGTTAAATCTGGTTCAGGAGCAATAGGCTTACCAGACTCTCCAGGTGTACCAGAAGAAACAACAAAAAACACAATTTTAATCCCATTTAACAATGAAGAAGCCATTACTGATCTTTTTGAAAGAGAAGGTGAGAATTTGGCGGCAATTATTCTTGAACCTGTAATGGGTAATGTGGGATGTATACCTCCTAAAAAAGGTTATCTAGAATTTTTAAGAAAAATAACAATTGAAAATGATGTTATGCTAATTTTTGATGAGGTCATAACTGGTTTTAGGATAAGTGAAGGTGGAGCTCAGGAATACTTTGGTGTCACTCCAGATTTGGTAACTCTGGGCAAAATTCTTGGGGGAGGATTTCCTATGGGAGCGTTAGCTGGAAAAAAAGAATTTATGGAAAGAATAGCCCCTTCTGGTGATGTTTATCAGGCCGGTACATTTAATGGGAATCCTATTTCAATCATAGCAGGTCTTGAAACTCTTAAAAATCTGGATAAAAAATTTTATCAGGACTCAGAGACTAAAGGTCTGAAAATGCGCAGGGGTCTCCAGGATATCCTCCATGATGCCTCTCTTGAATATCAGGTGGCTGGATTATCTTCGATGTTCCAACTGTACTTCACTTCTAATGAGGTATGGGATTATGCTCAGGCAAAAACAGCTGATACTGATAAATTTGCCCGATATTTCCATAGTCTCCTAAGTAATAATGTTTTTGTCATGCCGTCTCAGTTTGAGTGCTGCTTTATATCTAAGGTCCATTCATCCCATGATATTGAAATAACTTTAGAAGCAATGGCAGAGGCTATTATAACCGCTGAAAAGAAATAGTATGATGTTGTTATATACACAATTATTGCCAGTATCAGTTTAGCAAGTATTAATTTCCCATCTCATAAAACCTCAAATAATGTAAAAAAGTTCATCAAATAATGTAAAAAAGTTCACTGGCTAAGACTATCATAAGAACAATAATTAGCAGTACTACAAAGACACCTAATAAACCGATGGGCCCCATTCTGCCGGCAATTGACTTCAAGTTTGATGAGCTATTTTCTTCCAGAGCTCTCTTCTCGTCCACAAGCATCATAAGACGATTCATCTCTACAACATCTTTTTGGCTGACTTTTTCGTTGCTATGTTCTGCACTTGTTTCGTATTGCTCTACAATATCCCACAAATCTCTGCTATCCTGTTTTAGATTTGATAACATATCTTCTGTTACATTATCTTGCTGTGACAATTGATTAATAATCTGGCGATTATCAGGTAGCGCAGTATCTTCAGAATCTAGTTTTTCATCAACTTTAAAATCAGGGTTCGGGGTTCGAGAATGGAATTGTACTGTGCTTTGATATTCTAATACATGCCCACATTCGCATTTATCAAAGTCATCGGGGCTTTCACCTTCCTGTAACTCGTAATATCCCCTGCAGAAAGTACACACTAAGTATCCATAATGAGTATCTGGAAAATCAAAATCTTCATCTTCTTCACTATGGTCTAAAACCATTCAAACACCTTTAAAATGGTAGTTATCTTACCATTTTTTCTTCCTAATTCTCTTCACTATAATATATTCTTATTTTATTTATATAATTTGGTTAAGTGGTATCTGTTTGATAAAATCTATTTTTTATAGCTAAAATTGGTTTAATGAGATGAATGATTTTAATAAATTTTTTAATCCCTTCTTAAATCCTTTAACATAATTATTATGGTGCTTTTACTACAGTGTTTGTTTAGTACGGTTCCCAGTCACTTAGTTTTACACCAGATTATCACAAAAGAATAATACTATCTACTGTATCGGGGATAATTTCGCTATTATTGTTTACAATTATAAATAGGTTTAACTGAAGAGATATTAATCAGTATGAAAATTGCAGCAGGTGTGGGGAAAAACCTGGCCATAGTTCAGGCAGCCCAAAAAGTTGACTTTGAAATAATCTTAACTAAATCTGAAGATGAGCTTTTAGATTTAGTACTAAATGGAAATGTTGATGCAGGAATAAGGGGATCGCTTAGCGCATCACATTTCATGTCTAAAATCCGTGAAAACTATCCTGAAGTTTCCCGGGCATCGTTATTAGAATTAAAAGGGCATAAGTTTCTTTTAGCCCCTGTGGGTATTGATGAAGGTGACACACTGGAGAAGAAGGAGAAGATAATAGATAATGGTGTTCAATTTTTGAAAGAAATGGGCTTGGAACCTAAGGTTGCAATTCTTTCTGGAGGAAGGCCTCAGGACAGAGGTAGAAGTCCACTCATTGACAGTTCCATAGATGAAGCTGAACAGTTAACAATGATCACAAAGGATAAATATCGGGTGAAACATTACTTTATACTAATAGAAGATGCTGTTTCTGATGGTGCTAATTTAATACTGGCGCCGGATGGTATATGTGGAAACTTGATCTTTCGCAGCCTTGTTCTAATAGGTTCTATTAAAAGCCACGGAGCAGTGACTCTGGGAATTAAAGAAATATTCATTGACACATCCAGATCCCAGAATGAAGAAGGATACTTGCGGGCTCTTAAACTTGCAGAAAAACTGGCAAAATTGAGAAAAAAATAATTCACCATGTCTACTTAGTAAATTAAAAATCAACAACGCAGCTAAAACATCATCCTCATTAATATTTTAAACTTATTTGACTTATATGATAAATTGAAATAATTAAATAAATATCGGGAATCTAAAATGTCATTTTTAACACCAGTCTACAAGCTTTATGAATGGTACATATCTCGTAATCTACGACCAGAGAACATGCCTAAACATGTTGCTATTATTATGGATGGAAATCGTCGTTTTTCCAAAATCCAGGGAAATATGGATGCAGTAGACGGTCATAAGAAGGGCATTAATACATTAGAAAGTGTACTTGATTGGTGTGTTGATTTAGGGATTGAAATTGTCACAGCCTACGCTTTTTCGACTGAGAACTTTAATAGGCCCCCTAATGAAGTCAAAGGTCTTATGAGTCTTTTTAAAGAGAATTTCGAAGGAATAGCCAGGAACAAGAAGATCCATAATAATGAAGTTAGAGTAAAAGCAGTAGGTAAACTAGAGCTATTACCGGATGATGTGCGGGAGGCCATTCGCATAGCTGAAGAATCAACTGCTAACTACAACAAAAGGTTAGTTAACATTGCCATTGGTTATGATGGGCGTATGGAAATCGTTGATGCTATAAAGAAAATAGTTAATGAAGTTGAAAATGGTAAAATACGTCCTGAAGATATTGATGAGAATTTAGTAAATAAAAATCTTTACACTGCTGGAATGGAGGATCCAAACCTGATCATAAGGACCAGTGGAGAAGAAAGACTCAGCGGATTTCTCTTGTGGCAGTCTTCTTACTCTGAACTCTATTTCTGTGACAGTTTATGGCCTCAACTCAGGAAAGTTGATTTTTTGAGGGCTGTACGTTCATACCAGCAGAGAGAACGTCGATTTGGCGTCTAAGTGGGTTTATGTTTATTGGCGTTAATTTATATTAAGGGTGATATGATTGATTGACAGTCACTGCCATGTTGATTTTAAGGTCTACAATAAAAATCGGCAGGAAATAATGAAAAACGCCCAAGATAATCTCACAGCAATAGTAAATTCAGGAGCTTCCCTGGGTGGAAACCGGCGCACCCTGAAACTTGCAGAAGAATATAAAAATTTTTTATACCCCACACTTGGATTTCATCCTTTAAATGCATGTAAATCTGATGAATCTGTAATAAAACAGGTTTTAACCGAAATTGAATCTGCTATTGGTGATGCCGTTGCTTTAGGCGAGACTGGGCTAGATTTTAATAGTTTAGATGATGAAATGGCTAAAAATAGGCAGATAAAACTATTTGAAACTTTTCTCAAGTTGTCCATTGAATACCAGCTGCCCCTGGTGATACATGCCCGTGATGCAGAGGAAAGAGCACTCGAAATGGTTAAAAAGTATTCCTCCATTCCCCAAGTTATTTTTCACTGTTATGGAGGGGATCTTGAAACTGCACAGAAAATAATTGATGAAGGATATTTCATCTCCCTTTCAACCATTGTATGTTTCAGTGAACATCACCAACTTCTAGCAACTAAAATCCCTTTATCACATCTTCTCACCGAAACTGACAGCCCCTATCTATCTCCATTTAAGGGGCAGAGAAATGAACCTTCTTTTGTTAAAGAAACAGTTAAAACAATTGCTAGTGTCAAGTCAACATCCATAGAAAAAGTTTCAAAAATCACAGAATCTAATGCAAGACAAATTTTTGCTTTCTAATCTCTTTTTCTATAAGAATGGTCGTTTTTTTTAAGATTAATTTATTTCTCGATTGTTACATTTCTTTCACTGAAAACTTCGCTGGCAGAGAACAAACCATTTAATGCCTTAGGAAAACCTGCATAAACTGCCATTTGGATTATAACCTCGATTATCTCCTGGGGAGAGCAACCAACATTTAGCGCACCATGTATATGGCTTTTTAACTGGGTTTGGGCACTACCCAAAGTGGTTATGGAAGCTATGGTCACCAACTCCCTGGTCTTCAAATCCAAACCAGGCCGGGAATAAATTTCTCCATAAGCAAATTCTGCAACGTAACGTGCCATGTCTGGAGCTAAATCTTCCAGATTTTCCTCAAGTATTCTGAAGGAATCAGGATTCATGTTTTTCAAGTATTTAATGCCTTTCTGATATTTATCTTCACTCACAGTTTCACTCGCCATTTAATATTTATTCTATTAAAATTCTCTGTTCTAGGATTAGGGAGTTAACGTATTTAAGTATACATTTAATAGTGTAACTTGCCATAATTGTACTTATATTGTGGTTAAATAATGTATGGCAAATCTAACAGATGAACATGACATGAGGATATATTATTTAATCTCGGAAGAAGGTGATCTCTATGAAAAGGTTAAGCATGTGTTTTTTAACAATTTCCCTGGTTTTTTCAATGTTTTCGCCTGTTATGGCTGCTGAACAATCGAATTTGGATGATATTAAAAATGACACAGACCAAGCGTTACAGAACGCAAGTCAAATAACCAATGAAACTGCTCAGGAAGTTGAAAACACCTTGAACCCTATACAGGATATTGTCAACACAATTAGCTTGATTATACAGCAGATACAGCAGATAATCCAGGACATATCCTACATAATGGGTGGTGGCAACCAGTAAGAAATAATTTTTAAAAAGTGAGATTATCACAAAATCAATTAAATAAAATCCTTTGACAGAATAAACAGGGGATGATTAATTATTAAACCTAAAGTTACACTCAGTGCAGCCATGACTTTGGACGGAAAAATAGCCACTAAGACTGGCAGTTCCGAGATATCTGGTCCGAAAGATCTATTAAGAGTTCATAAACTCCGCAAAGGTATGGATGCCATAATGGTGGGAATAAACACTGTTCTGGCAGATGACCCTCGCCTGACTGTTCACAAAATGTCATCAAAACCAGATGATAACCCCATTAGGGTAGTGGTTGACAGCAAGGCCCGCACACCCTTAAATTATAGAATTATTAACAGTGAAGCTCCAACCATAATCGCAGTTTCCACTGAAGCCCCCACAGGAAGAATTAAATCATTAGAATCAGTAGAAAACGTGGAAGTAGTGATCTGTGGCAATGAACGTGTTGATCTGGAATTTTTAATGGAAAAGTTGAGTGAAAAAGGGATTAAAACATTAATGCTTGAAGGGGGATCCACTCTGAACTATTCAATGTTTGAAGCTGGTATGGTAAGTGAAGTGAAACTGTGCATTGCACCTATGATTGCCGGTGGAAATCAGGCTAAAACTCTGGTAGATGGTGATGGAGTGGATTACATGAAAGATGCATTCCGTCTAAAGTTTAAAAAAAGTTACACCTTGGGAGAAGATTTAATTGTGGAATACGATGTATTAATAAATGAATCCACTATTAAAGAATAAATCCACCACTAACAAATTTCCCTATAGCTTTATCTTAATTCTAAAAATAAATGAAAGGCATGATATCATTTAGAATATGCCTTTTTCCTTGAGTATATGGGTGGGATTATCTTTTAATACTGTTTTAAGCTCTTTTACAGGTAGACCTGCACCTAATGCTATTTTTTCTGCCATCTGATAAGTTATTAAGTCTTCAGGTGCATGGGTGTCTGTATCAACCACCAGATCTGCCCCTACCTCCAGGGCGGTCTTTACCACATGCCCATTACCCAGGCTGTGACCTTTCCTTGCACTTATCTCCAGAAATATGTTATTTTCTTTGGCAACTCGCGCTTCTTCATGGGTTATAAGTCCAGGATGGGCTAAAACATCCACATCAGGGCAGTTAACTGCACTCCAATTGGTACCCTCAATCACTGGTTCCACCAGGGTTTCACCATGAACCACAATAATCTCCGCTCCTAATTCTTTGGCCTTCCGAGCAAGTTTAGGGATTATCTCGGCAGGTACATGAGTAATTTCTGCTCCTGGAATAATTTCAATGTCCCAGTTATCTCTTATGTCTAAAACCGCGTTAATAACTCTACCCACACAATCCACATTGCTGGCATCCACGTGATCAGTTATAGCCACTGCCCGATGACCTAAGACAGATGCTCGGCGTGCTATTTCTGATGGTAGGAGTTCTCCATCACTAAATATGCTGTGGGTATGCAGATCTATTCTTTTTCCCATACAGGGCTCTCCTAATAAATGTTTTTCTTATTTTTAGTAATACTCACTACTTTAATTTACTTTATCTGCATGAAATACCTTGATTATTTATTTATCTGAAGACATAATAAATGTGGTGATAAATTGCAATCTTTAGTCTTCGCCCCATCCCATATAACCGGGTTTTTTGAAGTGGTAGATCATCCTGACCCTCTCATCAAGGGATCAAGAGGTGCAGGGGTAACCCTTGACCAGGGAGTTTTAACTCAAGTGGATGTAAGTGAAGGAAATGGTGAGATCATCATCAAAAACAATGGAAAACCCATTAGCCCAAAATATCCTCTGGATACATCGGTGAGTTATAGAACTCTGGATTTGCTAAGGAAACAAACAGGAACAATTGAATGGAACAACATTCAGATCACCATCCATCATCAAACTCAGGTTCCAGTGGAGTCTGGTTTTGGAGTATCAGCAGGATATGCACTGGGAACAGCCATCGGATTATCAAAACTTCTTAAACTGCCTTTGACATTTAATCAGGCAGCATCAATTGCCCATCACGCTGAAGTTGACTTAAAAACTGGTTTAGGTGATGTAATAGCGGCTTTGTTTGGTGGATTTCCCATAAGGGTAGAGCCTGGAGCTCCGGGAATTGGAAGAGTGGATAAAATTCTCAATGGTGATGTAAATAATAGTAATGATGATTTGTTCGTGATATCCAAGAGTTTGGGAAATATTGAAACTGCATCAGTTTTGCAGGATCCGGCCTTAACCCATAAGATTAACGGTGTGGCAAGGCACATGCTCCAGAAATTACTTTCAAATCCAAAAATCACCAATTTTATGGATATTTCACTTAAATTTGCCCTGGAAACTGGCCTAATTGATCCAGAGATCATGGAAATTGTGGATGTGATGAAAGATGAAACACTTGGTGCTTCAATGGCAATGCTCGGGAAAACAGCCTTTGCCATTTCCGAAACTCCGGATTCCAGTGTGGAGGGAGTGATGGTTGCCAGAGTTGATAATTGTGGTTGCAGGTTTTAAGTAGAATAATTTGAATAAAAAAAGATATTAATTTTACAGTATTTTTTGAATTATTCTGATTAAAGGTTTTTTCAAAGTTTTTAAGGAGGATTATGAGTCCTCACCTTTTGGTGTCAATCACATCCTCAATGACATAACTTATTCCTTCCTCATCCATCTTCTTGGTTAGAGTTCTTGACATTTTACCCACAGCAAATATGAGTACATTTAATCCTCTTTTGGATGCCGCGATCGTTGCTTGAGGGGTGGCAAATTCGAAATCTGGCTTTACTCCCAGTTTATCAGCCAGAGCTCTGGATACTGTTCCCATAATTCCTACTCTGTCGAAATGATCAGGATATTTTTCCAGAATTTCACGGACATGTTCCAAGTCACAGGCCTTTGATCCGCCCTGATTGATAGTTGGGAGCTTAATAATTACTACAAATCCTGGTTCAAGTTCGATTAATCCATTCAGGCTAGTAAGTGCCACGTCTTCGCCTTTTTTAGCCTGGTGAAGTACTTCAGCATGGGCAGAAGTTTCTTTTTTACCCGCAAATAATGTTCCATCTTCCATCTTAAGCCAAACAGTTTCCCCCACATCCAGATCTTCCAGTGCGATGGCTGGCCAAACAGATTTGTAAGTGTTCATGGTGTCAAGTACCTGGTCAGCATATTTACGGAGATCAACAGCTCCTTTTTTTACTTTTTCTATTCCACGTTTAGTAATTTTGTAGCGGGACTGTCCAGTGCCAGTTTCAACCCATCCTTCATCAACCAGAGTTTTCAAATTCTCCGAAACTGCCTGAACAGTGATTCCTAATTTATCAGCTATGTCCTTCTGACGGAGGTGAGGTTGGTCTTTGGCAATTTCGGCCAGGATTTGAAATTTGGTTAACTCCCCCTTTTTCTTAAAAACTTTCATAACTCCACCTTTTTTTAACTTAAGATGTACTAAAGTTTGATGTTGAAAATATTATATATTTCCATTTCAATTGTTTCAGATAATCCCATTTAATGATTCATTGAATATTATCAGGAATTCTTCCTGTTTACCTCCAGGAATGTAAGCACCACAGGCCACAGAGTGACCACCACCACTTCCTCCCACCTTGGCTGCAACCTTATTTATCAAATGGCCAAAATGAATTCCATCAAATGCCAAAAGCCTGGAGCAACGTAATGATACTTTTAAACCATCATTTTCATCATTGCGGGCGAAACCAATCATGGGTTTTCTCCAGTCCCCATAACTTAAAATCATCCCGGCTATGGTACCAATAACTTCGCTTTTTATTCCATTCCCATTGAAGTACTGCAAATTATCCATGGTAGAAATAAGATCTTCTTCCTGGATCCATTGCATCTTCTGAGCCAGATAACGACGATGCTCGCGCCCTAAATTATCCATGTCATCCAGAGCAAGCCCCCTATCGCCTTTAAGAACTTTAAGAGCTATTCCGGTATTTTTATGTCTACTGCAGGCGTTTATGGCCGTAGAAAATTCACTGGCATCTCGCAGTGGCGAGTATTTCTCTTCTTCCAGAAACTCATATGCATCTCCTGAAACCAGACGAGGAATGTATTTAACATAGCGAGAGGGTACTTCAAGACTCATCATCCTCACCAGTTCAGTGAAAAGCTTCTTTTTCTCGTCCATACTAAGATCGTAAAGTGTGCGTTGTTTGTCTTGGTTTTTAGTGTATATGTCCAGTTTTTTTAGGAGTTGAATGGCTTCATTACGATTATTGGTAATGGGGAGTTTAACATCTCCAAAGTAGGAAAGAGCCACAAAAAGGGGTCGGGTCTGCCTTCCGTATAATGCAAGGTCATTTACTGATGCCACCATCCCTTTATTAACACCATCTTCAACTATTAATTCATTAATACCCACTAATTTACCGTATAAATTGTTCTGCATATCTCCAACAGCACTTAAGACACCAATCCAACTTAAATCATGAAATCCATATGTTCTGGCCAGTAGATAACACATGCCTCCGCCTGAAACCTGGAAAGAACCATCAATACCATAATAATTAGGGTTAATCTCCAGAAAACCACCATCATGTGAAGAAATATCCCTTAATGGAGGATGATGGTCCAGGATAATAACCTTGGACTTTGAAGTTCTGAAATGATCAAGATCTTGTCCTGAGCCTAAATCAGAAAATATTGTGACCTCATTCTCCCTTTTTAATTCTGGGATCATATCCAGAGTTATGAATTCCACTTCATGGTCGATTTCCAGACGATCAAGGGTTAATGATAGTATTGCTCCAGCTGATATCCCATCACAGTCTATATGACTATATATCTTAATATCCTCAGACTTTTTTACCATTTCATGGGCTTTCATCAATGTATTATGCATATCTGTCGGAATAACAGCCATAACATCCCTTTTTAAAATTTATTAACTTGAAATAATTTAATGATTAACCACTATTCTTATTTTCTTTCTAAATTTAATGGTCCCCCCACAATGAATTTAGACGGAATTTTATCCTCACCATCTATCTATGGTCGTGATCCATTGATTAAATTGCTTATTTTAAGTAGAACTTCCAGTTTTCTCATCTTTTTATCCACGATGACCCTCCCGGATCCTTCCCACCAGGAAGGGGGATAAGATTTGTATTTCTCCACAGAAGGATTCAATCCCAGTTTTTTCGCTGCCTGGGTTATTTCACGTATTTTAGGTGAGCTTACTGCGTGTTTTTTGGAAATTTTCCTTCCCTCTGATCTGGTCTTCTTAGAATCAATGTAATCCGGCCAGATGATTGATCTTTTTTCATCTTTCATTGCTTTATTCCTCACAATATGAATTCAAGTTAGTTTAAATCTTTTCTTACATGGATTTAAGCATTTAAATAATCACAATTTTTAGGTCAGAATTCATTTTCTGGCATTCACTGGCCCATTTCTTCCATTAACTCTTGGAGCATGTCTTTTACTGTGTATTTTGCAGGTGTGATGGATGTTATTTTTAAATCATCCAGAGGTTTTTGAGTTATGGGCCCAATAGCTGCCACTATGATATCTCCCTCTTTCAAAGATTCTATTAGTTGGTTTCTTTTATCTCCAGCAATTTCAAAGAGGTTAGTAACAGTAAGGGGGCTAGTAAAGGTTATTGCATCTATATTCCCTTTAATTAGATCGTCCACAAGTAGTTCAACTTTACTGGTATCCTTAGGTTTGGTTGATTTGTAAGCTTCTGCCAGAAAAACAGTGGCCCCCATTTTTTTCAAACCCTCCGGAAGCACATCTCTTGCTTTAAATGTGCGAGGAACTCCTATTTTTATGCCTTGCAGATTCATCTCTTTAAACTCTTCTAGAAGTCCTTCTGCAGTATAATCTTCCGGAACCAAGTCTGTTTTAAGACCATATTCATTCAAAACCCTTCCAGTCCTGGGCCCTATCACCGCAACCTTACATTTAGGATTAAGTTTTTCTTTAAAATCTTCACAGTATTGAAACAGGGATTCAAGTGATGCTGGGGATGTGAATATTAGCCAATCCAAATTTTTGGCTTTATAACATAGATCCATCAAGGATTCACTGGGGTAGGCCTCCAGTTCCAGTGTCGGAACAACTAAAGGAACTCCACCATTGGCTTCTACTATCTTAGCAGCTGCCTCTGCCCTTTCCAGGGGTCTGGTTATGGCAATTATTTTGTTGTTAAATCCCTTTAATTGGCTCATACCTGATCCTCTGGCATATTTTCCTTAATATCCTTAAAAACGTCTACTACTGGCCCAACAATCACCAGGGCAGGGGGGTTGATTTTTTTTTCAGAGATATTATCCAGGGTGCCCAGCACAATCCTTTCATCAGGTCTAGTTCCATTTTCTATAACACAAACAGGAGTTTCAGGATCCTTATACTTCATTATTTCCCGAGTATTCTCTTTCAAGTGGCCTACACCCATTAGAATAACGATTGTATCTGCGTTATAATTCCATTTAACCTGTTTTTCTTTTTTAGTGGGATCTTCGTGTCCAGTAACAATAGTGAAAGATGTTGCAACTCCTCTGTGGGTTACAGGTAATCCTACTGTGGTTGGAACGCCAATAGCTGATGTTACGCCTGGCACAAGCTCTACATGAATTCCTTCCTTCAGTAGAGCCAGTAACTCTTCACCACCTCTTCCAAAAACGAAGGGATCTCCACCCTTTAGCCGAACTACTACTTCCTGTTTTTTGGCCTGTTTAATGAGTATTTCGTTTATTTCTTCCTGTTTTTTGGAGTGTTTTCCTGCACTTTTGCCCACGTAGATCATTTCAGCCCCATTGGCATATTCTAAGATTTCCTCATTAGCCAAACGATCGTAGACCACCACATCAGCTTTCTTCAGGGCTTTAACAGCCTTAAGGGTAACCAGATCCGGATCTCCAGGACCAGCTCCTACTAAATATACTACCATTAATCCACCACGTAAATTTGATTATGGGTATTTCTATATTTCTTTTTAATTTTAATTATATGATCTAGTTATCTAATAGTTTTTAGCGTGTTAATAATTAATCATGCCTTTAAAAAACTTCAACCCATCATCCGATCCTAAAATTGGTTCTGAAGCTCTCTCAGGATGAGGCATTACGGCGCAAACCAGGCCATCCTCATCACAAACTCCAGTAATAGCTTCCATAGAACCATTTGGGTTATCTCCCTGGAATCCCAGCACTATCTGGTCCTGATCATGGAGAGTGTCAATATATTCTGTATAATACCGGCCTTCAGCATGGGCAATGGGCATTTTGATGATTTCATTTTTTTGATATAGACTAGTGAATGGTGTTCTATTGGTCTTAACCTCTAATTCTACCCATTCACAAATGAATTGGGCTTTTTGATTGAGGGTGAATACTCCTGGGACCAATCCCACTTCTGCCAGTATTTGGGCGCCATTACAAATACCTAAAACTGGTTTTCCATCCTTAACAACTTCTTTAATGCCTTCAATTACGGGGGTGATGGCTGCTATTGCTCCTGCTCTAAGGTAGTCTCCATAAGAGAATCCACCAGGGATAACGAGTCCATCGAAATTGGATAGATCTTTTTGGTTCCACCAAACATAATCAGGATGACCACCAGCCAGCTGAAGGGCGTGAAACACATCCCGGTCACAGTTAGATCCAGGAAATCGTATGATCCCCACTTTCATGTTAGTCACCTGCAGGATTGATCTGGATCTGATAGTCGTGGATTACTGGGTTACAGAGCAGTCTTTCGCACATCTCAACTACTTGCTTTTGAGCCACGTCCGGATTTTCTGCTTCTAAAGAGAACTTGATTGTCTCCATTGTGGAGGTGTCCTCCACTTGGTAGTCCAGAAGAGCCAGTGCTCTCTGGATAGTGGAAGCCTCTGGGTTCAGCATTCCTTTTTTTAGGCTTATTTCTACTTTTGCATGATACTTCATTCCATCACCAGTGATTACAATTGATTTTTTATAAACTATAATGTTTAAGATTGGGAAGACATCTACCAGTTAAAAATCTAAACTCCATTTCTTTTTATCTTCATCATCTAATATTATGTTAGCCACCTTCTGGTAAGCTTCAATGACTCCTGATTCCCCTTTACGGAACAAGTCTTTATCCAGGATGTCTCTAGTTTCTCTATCCCAGAAGCGGCAAGTATCCGGGCTGATCTCATCACCGAGTACAATATTACCATTACAGTCTCGACCGTATTCAATTTTAAAATCAGGAAAGAGGAGACCCCTGCTTTCCAGGAAATTTTTAAGAACACCATTGATTTTTAGTGTGATTCTGCGGATTATCTCCAGATCATCACTGGTTGCAAGACCTAATGCAAGTATTATATCATCATTGAGCATAGGGTCATGATATTCATCATTTTTAAAGTCCATCTGAATGATGGGTGGATCAAAAGTCTGTCCTTCATGGAATGGAAACCTCCTCAAGAGACTTCCTGCGGCAATATTCCTGGTAATCACTTCTAAAGGTATCATTTCTAATTTATGGGAAAGCATACATCCTGGTTCTGGTAAATCAATGTACTGTGTTTTTATCCCTGCATCTTCCAGGATTGTAAAGAGTTTAGCTGAGATCAAAGAGTTATAATAACCTTTCAATCCCATAACTTCCTTTTTTTCCCCATCCCCAGCAGTTATATCATCTCTGAATTTCACTATTACCTGCTCTTGATGGTCAGTCTGGTACACATCTTTAGCTTTACCCCGATATAGGAGATTGCCCTTTTCAAGATTCATGTTAAACTCCGTTTTCTTTATTTGGTGTCAAATGTTTATATAGATATTAAACTACATTAAGATAAAACTACATTAGACAATATTATAGCTTAGGATTATAATAGATTAACATTATTTGTCATTTATTCAGCTTTGAAAAACACTTCTTAGGTGAGATTTATGTGTGGAATTGTGGGATGTATACTTAAAGATAATCAAGCAGCACCAGTTCTCCTGGATTGTGTAAAACGCCTAGAATACAGGGGTTATGACTCGGTGGGCATTGCTACCTATTCATCATCAGGAATCAAGATAAAAAAAGACAAGGGTAAAATTGACGAGGTTATAAACCAACTCCACTTAGACGAACTTTCGGGAGAAATGGGAATAGGTCATGTTCGTTGGGCGACTCACGGCCTCCCCACCCAGGAAAATTCACATCCCCACACTGACTGTGATGGGAAAATAGCAGTGGTCCACAACGGAATAATAGAAAATTATAAAGAACTGAGAGACCAGTTAGAGCGTGAAGGACACCATTTCACTTCTCAAACCGATACCGAAATCATTGCCCACCTCATAGAAAAATATCATAAACAGGGACTCAAACTGGAAGAAGCCATGAATCAGGCCATCAGCAAGCTCCATGGATCATATGCCTTTGCAGTTATATCCGCCCATGAACCGGGTAAGATCATAGGAGTTAGAAAAGAAAGTCCCCTTATTCTGGGAGTGGGAGATGATGAATATTTCCTAGCTTCTGATGCTCCTGCCATATTACAACATACCCGTAAAATAATTTACTTGGCAGATCATGAAACCTTCATTATTGGCTCTGATGGTATCACAGTGAAGGATGCCAATGGAAAAGTACTGGACAAAAAGATTGAGAACATTAAATGGACTCCTGAAATGGCCCAAAAGGGTGGTTATGATCATTTCATGTTAAAGGAGATTCATGAACAGCCAGATGCAGTAAAAAACACTCTCTTTGAGGTTTCAGAAATTGAGAAAGTTGTCAGTAAATTCCCTGAATTCAAGAGAGTTACCTTTGTGGCATGCGGAACATCATATCATGCCTCTATGGTGGGAAAATATCTCTTTGAAGGTCTTTTGGGTTTACCTACTGATGTGATCCTGGCTTCGGAGTTTGAATTTGCAGCAGATGCACTTGATCCCGAATCACTGGTGATCTTCATCAGCCAATCCGGGGAAACAGCTGATACTCTCAAAGCCCTTAGAATTGCTAATAAAAAGGCTGAAACACTGGCAATTGTCAATGTACTGGGCAGTACCGCTACCCGGGAAGCAGACCATGTTATATTCACCCGTGCAGGTCCTGAAATAGGTGTTGCAGCCACAAAAACATATATAAGTCAATTAACCTCCATATATCTTCTGGCAGCCTGCATGGGTCATGATAAAGAACTTTTAGATCAACTACAACAGGTTCCAGATTGGATGGAAAAAACACTGTCTAATGAAGATGAAATACTCACCATGGCCCATAAATACAAAGAGGCATATGATTTCTTCTTCATCGGAAGAGGATTTTCTTATCCCACAGCCATGGAAGGCGCCCTAAAACTAAAGGAGATAACATACATACATGGTGAGGGGTATGCGGCTGGAGAACTTAAACATGGACCATTAGCCCTGATAGATGATGAAGTGCCTGTTGTAGCTGTGGTTCCCCCTGGTAAAAGTCATGATAAGTCGCTGAGCAATGTGGAAGAGGTTAAAGCCAGAGGAGCCAGGGTCATAGCGTTAGGCTCATCTGCTGATGACGTCTTAAAGTTCGAAGCACATGATATGATAGAATTCTCTCCCAAAATCAATGAACTATTATCTCCCCTAATATACGTGGTACCATTACAGTTACTATCTTACCATATGAGTGTGGCAAGGGGTATTGATCCAGATAAGCCCAAAAACCTGGCCAAATGTGTTACTGTAGAATAATCTAATTATTCTTCTTTAATTAGTTATTAACAGCTTTTAAACACTATTATCCAAATCCATTCTGTAAACACACTCTTTAAAATTGTTGGTGGTATGTTGACGTCGGGTAACTAATATTTAAAAGTGTTGTAATAATATACTATAACTAATAATTGAATTATCCTAATCTGACATTGATTCAACATGATTGAAGGGAAAATATTCTAAAAAAAATTAAATAACCGTCAAAATTCAATGATAACTGTACTTAAAATATTATAATACCTAATAATTTAGTTATCAATGTAAAGTTAGTTGGTTAGGAATGTTTCAAGGTAATCCGAATGACTCCTAAAAAATCTGGAACAATTTTCATTGTATTAATGATTGCAATGGTAGCCTTTGGGGCTGCTTCAGGGGCTAATGCTTTAAACATAGGCACAGATATTGGTGTGGGGTTAATTCCTTCTGATTTTAATTTCAATGGTGAGCAGAAGATTAGTGAGATTGACAATTCAAATTTCACTCCAGTACAGATTTACAGACACATAATTGTCAACACCACCAACACCACCAACAAAACTAACAAAACAACTAACAGAACCCTAAAAAACAACACTAACTGATCCCAACCCATGAAACGGTTTAAATCAAATATTTTTCCATAGAATTTTATTGTGTTAATGTAGATCATAAGCCATAATTTTCAGCCTCAAATAACACCACAATTCCCCCTAACGAATGTGTGAGTGGTGGCTGAGACTCTACTTGTAAATAAAAAAAATTTTAAGTATTAGAACTAATTAGTAAATGAACTTTAAGTTTTTAAAAATTAATATATTAGATTTATATCAGAATCAGGTGATTAAATGTCCGAGGAGAACAAAATAGGAGTAAAAATCCGACAAATAAGAGAAGACAGGGAAATGTCACAAGAAGAATTAGCAGAAGCCAGTCAAAGCAGTGTCGAACTCATCAAAGACTTGGAAAGCGGAGCATTGATACCTTCATTAACTCCTCTTTTGAGGATTGCCCGGGCAATGGGTGTTCGTCTTGGCACTTTCCTGGATGATGCCCCTCACAGTGGGCCTTTCATGGTTAAATCTGGGAAATCAGATAATATAATCCGGTTCTCAGGACAGGGATTAGGTGAACACAGTAATAAGAGTGCAATGGAATTTTATTCCCTGGCTTATGGCAAGGGAGACCGGCATATGGAACCGTTCATCATTGACGTCCACCCCCCTGATGATGGGGATTACCAGTTATCGTCCCATGAAGGTGAAGAATTCCTATACGTTCTGCAGGGGAAAATAGAAGTACTTTATGGTCAGGAAAAATATGAGCTGGAAGCATCAGACAGCATCTACTACGACTCTGTAGTACCACATCATGTGCATGCTAAAGAGAAGGATTCTAAGATGTTAGCAGTCGTTTACACCCCCTTCTAGATATTGGTGTTGATACTGGAGAATTGAATATGTACAAAATCACGGTGACCCCTCGTTTCGGAGACGCAGATGGATTAAGGCACATAAATAATATCGTACTTGCAGAATGGTTTGAACTAGCTCGAAACCGTCTTTACAGATATTTTACTCCTGATTTAGATCTCAGCTACGAAAAATGGAAATTGATAATGGTGAAGACTGATTTTGAGTTTGTAGGACAGATGTACTATAATGGTGATGTGGATATCAAAACTCATGTTTTGAAAATTGGTAACTCATCATTCACCACCTATCATGAGGCCTGGCAATCGGGCCATCTTAAGGCCAAGGGAACTGCAGTTCTGGTACATTATGATTTCATCCAACAAAAATCAAACCCAATACCGGATGACATAAGAAAAAGGCTAGAGGAACATTCTGAAGATACTGGAGAATAGAAATTCGTAAACTGTGAATGAGTTTCAAAAATCTAATAAACATTTGTGGTTTTTCATAATCATTGTTGTTTTATATAAAACTAAACATTGGAGTTTTTAAAATGGTTTTTACTGAACTTACCATTGGTGATTTCCTAGAAAAAATGGTCAAAAAGGATCCGAATCAGGAGTTCATGGTTTACCCTGATCGAGATTTACGCTTTACATATCGAGAGTTTGATGAAAGAGTCAACCTTTTAGCCAAGGGACTACTTGCCATCGGAATAGAAAAAGGAGATCATGTGGGCATATGGGCCAAAAACGTACCAGACTGGCTTACTTTCATGTTTGCAACCTCCAAGATAGGGGTGGTACTGGTTACCGTTAACACGGCTTATAAGAGTCATGAGCTTGATTATGTGCTCAAACAGTCTGATATGAAGGCCCTGGCGATCATAGATGGCTTTCGGGATGTTGATTATGTCCAAACTGTTTATGAATTAGTTCCTGAGCTGAAAACCCATGAAAGGGGTAAATTAGATAGTGAAGAATTCCCCTTCTTAAAAAGCGTAATTTATGTGGGACAGGAGAAACACCGTGGAATGTACAACACCAACGAACTCCTACTCTTGGGAAAACATGGGAATGAAGAAAAATTCCAAAGTATCAAATCATCGGTTAATAGTGACGAAGTGGTAAACATGCAGTACACCTCTGGAACCACCGGATTTCCCAAGGGTGTTATGTTAACCCATACTAACATCCTTAACAATGGATACTACATAGGTGAAAGACAGAAATTCACAGAAAAAGACAGACTCTGCATATGCGTACCTTTATTCCATTGTTTCGGCATTGTACTGGCAGTAATGGCCGCTTTCAGTCATGGGGCTACCATGGTGATGGTGGAGCTCTTTGATCCCCTGATGGTCCTTGCCGCAGTTCAAAAAGAGCGCTGCACAGCCCTTTATGGGGTTCCCACCATGTTTATAGCCGAGTACAGCCATCCAATGTTCGAAATGTTCGATCTTTCCAGTCTGCGCACCGGTATAATGGCCGGTTCAACACCCCCTATTGAAGCCATGAAAAAAGTGGTTAATGACATGAACATGAACGAAATAACCAGTGTATACGGCCTGACAGAAGGATCACCAGGATTCACCCAGACCAGTGTAGATGATCCTCTAATAAAAAGGGTGGAAACAGTGGGCAAACCCTTACCCGAATGTGAAGTTAAAATTGTCGACCCTGAAACCGGAGAAACATTAGGATCGAACCAGACTGGAGAAATATGTTGTAAAGGATACAACGTAATGAAAGGGTACTATAAAATGCCAGAAAAAACCCGGGAAGTAATCGATGAAGATGGATGGCTCCACAGCGGGGACCTGGCAACTCTAGATGAAGAAGGATACTACTCCATAGTTGGAAGGATCAAAGACATGATCATACGGGGAGGAGAAAACATCTACCCCCGTGAAATCGAGGAATTTTTATACACCATGCCCGGAGTTCTGGATGTTCAAGTTGTAGGAATTCCTGATGAAAAATACGGGGAAATCGTCGGTGCTTTCATCATCCTGGAAGAAGGGGCAGAACTCACAGAAGAAGATGTTCGAGACTACGCAGTCACCAAAATCGCCCGTTTTAAGGTACCCAAACATGTTTTCTTTGTTGATGAATTCCCACTCACTGCCAGTGGAAAGATACAAAAATTCATCCTCAGAGAAAAAGCAGAAGAACTTCTGAAAAAGAAATTAGAAGAAAATGAAGGCCTCTAATTTATATTTTTATATTCAGGAGTTCTAGTCACTTCTATCCCTCTCATAATGAGCTAAGCCAAAAGATTTTCACTGTGTTCACCCTTCATTCCCCCCCTATTTGGATATCAATTTAAGTGAAAAGAGGTGGCAGAATAGCTAAAACTATTTGGATCTGAAGATAAATGGGGACCTATTGAAATTGGATGTAGAGAGAATATTAGGAGCCAGTGAAAACCCTTGAAAAAATAAAATTATCAAAATAATCACATTTTTTTTCAAAATCATATTGTTATGGGAAAATTGGATGAGAAATCTTTATAAAACACAGGAAAATGATAATCTTAAGACGAAAAAAGAAGATAGTGGAGTTATTTCCCATTGGAAGTTCTAAAGGAGCGATCAACAACAGGAGAAAACCTCTTTTCTATGGTTATATTAAGTTTCGTCGTGTAGATAATCATATAAAGATTCACAAGTTCATAGTAAAGAAGGATAAAGAAATCATTTTTCCTCCCAGTGAAGCAGTGAAAATTCTCAGAAAACAAAATGTTTTTTTAGTTGGTTCTGATCCAGACACTGAAGAACTCCTCGGTTCATTAAACATAAAATTCAAACACACTCTTGTCTGCAGACACTGCACATTTGAAGGTTTCATCACCATAATTAACAAGGAAAAATCTTATCTCTACCAGGGAGATTACCTCTGCCGTATATGTGCAGAAAACGAGATAAAACGCGAATTAAAAGCCAGATCATATGATATGAGTACTTTTCCACGATTCAGGAAGATGCTTGACCAAACAGGGAATCTGGAACAGGTACTAACTGTTTTTGATCCACGTTTCGACCCTTTGAAAAATAAAGAACTCACACTATACGATAAAATAACCACCAAAACTTCCATTAATCTTCCAGAAATAAGAATAGATCATCTTGACATCCCCCCAAAGCTTAAAAACTCTTTTAAAAAACAGGGCACTCATCTCTTACCAGTACAGGTTCTAGCAGTTCAGGCTGGACTCTTGGAAGGAGAGAACCTACTGGTAGTTTCTGCAACTGCCAGTGGTAAAACACTCATCGGAGAGATGGCAGGAATACCTAGAGCCCTTAAAGGTGGGAAACTCCTCTTTTTAACCCCTCTGGTAGCATTAGCCAATCAAAAATACAGGGATTTCAAGAGAAGATATCAAGATATGGGATTGAATGTTTCTATTAGAGTGGGAATGAGCAGGATCAAAGCCAAAGAAGAGCTCATCCTACCTGAAGAAAATATCATTGAAGCTGACATCATAGTGGGGACGTATGAGGGCCTTGATTTCCTCCTCCGCGCCGGTAAATCATCCCATTTAGGCAACCTGCAGACAGTGGTGGTGGATGAAATCCACATGTTAGGGGATGATGAAAGAGGACCCCGACTCCGTGGACTGATTCATCGTTTGAAGAAGATTTTTCCATCCCTCCAGTTGATAGGTTTATCAGCTACCGTTGGAAATCCCCAGGAAATCTCCACAGAATTTGGTCTTAAACTGGTGGAATATCCGCAGCGTCCCGTGCCACTGGAAAGACACTTAATATTCGTCACAACAGAAGAAGAAAAAAATCACCTCTTAAACCAGCTATCCCGTGTTGAATATCAAAACAGGTCAAAAAAGGGATATCATGGTCAGAGCATTATTTTCACCAATTCACGTCGTAAAACCCATAGTATATCCGACTACCTTATTAGGAGAGGGGTTAAAGCAGCAGCATATCATGCTGGCTTATCATATGTAAAGAAAAACAGGATAGAAAAAGATTTTGCCAATCAAAGATTGAGTGCAGTGGTTACGACTGCTGCACTGGCCGCTGGAGTGGATTTCCCAGCTTCACAGGTTTTATTTGAAAGTCTTACCATGGGAAACAAACGACTAACACCAAATGAATTCTCCCAAATGCTGGGCCGTGCAGGAAGACCAACTTACCATGACCAGGGAAAAGTGTATCTACTGCCGGAAGTTGGACGAAGTTATGGGGATGAAACCGAAGAATCACAGGCCATGGAACTTTTGGCCAGTGATGTGGAACCAGTTAAGGTTACCTATTCTGAAGACAGTCAACTGGAACAGTTCCTGGCTGATATATGTGCTGGACGAGCGGATACATTCTCACAACTAAGTGAAGATTATAAAAACGACGAATTACCGATTGAACTAGAAGAAGCCTTCAACATCCTTTTAGATTATCGTCTAGTGAATGAAAAGGACGATAAAATATTCAGCACAGATTATGGTCGAGCAGTGTCGATGTCATTTTTATCTTGCTGGGAGGGTGATTTTATACGGAAAAATATGCATAAGATGCATCCGTTGGATATTGCCTTGAAGTTAGAGCCCTTTGATAATGCCTATCTTTCCAACAGAATATCCACTCAAATTGGTCGTATTCTAAAAATAAATATGTCAACCCGTTTATTTGCTGACAGCACCCTGGATATTCTTAGTTCCAACAGTGCAATTTCCAAACTGGAACCCCATCTGAGGGAGCGCCTTACAAAACTCCAAATGGACTTTTACACATGTAAATGTAAGGAAAGACCATTCTGTGGTTGTTTCCAACGTGAACTTTCCAGTAAAATAGTTAAAAAGAGACTAAACCGGAGGGATCCCGTCCAAATCAGCCGAAAACTCATGCGCGACTATGAAATTCATGCCTATGCTGGGGATATATTTAGCTGGCTAGACTCTCTTATTCGAATGCTTGAAGCAGTGCGCAGGATAGCCAAAGCTTTCGGCAATAAAAAGGTTGTTAGAGAGTGTAATCAGTTGATAAGAACGATTGAAAATTGATTTTATATTAGCAGAAACAAAATAAGATATGAAGTTAGTTAATTCTTTGACAAATCAGCGATGAATAATATAATGATGTAAATACCCTTTTTTATTCCAATAAAGTTTCACATGCAAAACACCAGTATACGATTGGGTTTTTTTTATCATCATTTTCTGGGGTTGTGTTTTCTAGATATTTTTTGGAATATTGATAAAAACTTACACAGCTAAATATACATTGATCACTCTTATTGAACTATGCTAAATATGTTTATTATCTCCAAACAACCATTTAAATATGTTAAAACTGAGAAAATAATAATTTAATTCTTTAATATTCAAAAATAAAAGGAAGAAAATGGTAAAAGAGGTAAAAAAATGAGGTAATTAATTACCAAATTTACCATTGCTCCATCATATAGTATCCCAAACTCAGCATATATATTTTTTGAAAAGCAGTTTATTATTACTTTTTTAGTAGAAACTGATGTCAATCTTGAATTTATAATAACTATGTAACTATCTCTATTTTAGATAATGCTGGTTAAAAATAATGATATTTATTTAAAAAAAGTTTTAATTGATGTAGTAATGGGCCCGCTGGGATTCGAACCCAGGACCTCACGGTTATCAGCCGTGCGCTCTACCGCCTGAGCCACGGGCCCCTTAAATAGTAGTACAGCTTTTAGAACAAGAATTTATATAATTAATTTAAAAACTGCAGGGGTAGATGCAAGATTTAGATTTCATCATATATAATCCTTGTGATGCTGGTAGATTTTTAATGAAATGTTAATATGATAATGGAATTTGGTCTGACAAAATCGGTTGATCAATTACTCCTCATTCTTGTTTACACAAAAAACATCAGAATTACTACTTAATATTAATTCGAGTTCATTTAAGCAATTTTTGAAATTGTTGTTATCTAATATTACCAGATTACAGCCTAAACGTGTCGAAACAGTGACCATGGCAAGTCTTAACATCTTAACATGTTCATTTAATGTATTTAGTCCCTGAATAATCCTTTCTTTTTGCGGATCAGCATGTCTCCTCTGGAGAATATCTTCATATGCAGATTCGATAATGATTATAATATCTGGCCTTATGATCTCAAAGGGTAGTGAAATTAAATAACCTTCAATAAAGTGGTCTAAACCATGAAGGTCTAAAAGAATATTTTTTTCATCCTTAATCTGGAGTGCGCTGGTTTTCCATATATTGTGTTGAATTGAAAGATCTAAACTGAACATTTCAGGGAGGTTTATGGCTAAACCCCTTCTCCTGGCTATTTCCAGCATCACCTCTCCAAAATTCACATGCTGATAATTCGAATTTTGAGAGGCAGCTCGGCATAGTGAGGTTTTCCCTGTTCCAGGAACTCCCACTACAGCAACCTGCTCCCATGGTCTCATTTTAAACACAACTTTTACTGAGACCTTCTAAATTAAAAAAGGATAATTATTTATTCACCATCTCATTAATGGCATCAGCCATCATATGGCCTTCAATTTCGATCTCTGCCTTATCAATACCTTCCACTTTCTCAGCAGCTACTCTGGCTTGCATGGCCATGTTAGCAGCACTCATACAACCTGGATTTGTGGGTTTTATTACAATTTTAGCAGTTTTATCCTTTTCACTTGCCTGGATATCTGCAACAAGTCCCATTTCCACAATACTGATGCCCATGTGGGGATCAGCCACCTGAACAAGAGCTTCTCTAACCTTTGCTATTAAATCTTCGCTCATAATCATACCTCAAAATTGATTTTTGTATATTTTACACCATTTGATAGGGTTATAATGTAAAATCACTCTAAAAAACCTTTATACACATTAAATAAAGACATTTTTTTATTTTCATTAATGATATTTATATTTATTCATGGAAAAGTCCATATATAATTAGCTCATCCTGTGTCTGACCCTCACAGCAACACCTTTTTCTCCCCTTTTCATCTCTTCGCCACACATGATGGCCTTCCCAACACCAACAACGTCACCATTTCTAATGATAACCACTTCATCTTTGGGGATTATTCCAGGATAGGCATCAACCACTCCTGGTGCAAAAAGGGTGTTAGTCTTAAGATCAAAATCAATTTCAACCCAGTTCACACCAATATCATTCAAGAGAATGCCTCCTTTAATATTAAGGCTGAAAAGACCGTTTTCATGATGTAATACTGCTATTTGTTCATCTTGATGCATCAATCGCCGATCAAATCTTCCCCTCAATTTATAATCAGACGGTATCAGTTTATCTGCTTTCCGGGTATTAAACTGATATCTTGCAATTGATCTGAGCATATGAGTCTGTTTTTCACGGCTTTTAAGTTTGCCATATTTTTTAACTGCCATTTTAAGGTTTCTCATAGATTCAGAAGAAGTGGTTCTGCCATCAGTACAGGTAAAAGTGGCATCAGGCAAATATTCCTCACATACTGTCAAATAACCATGTGCAACATGGGCAATGACCTCTTTATCCTGAACATATTCGGCTAAACATTCCCCGGTGATCTTTATCTCTTCCTGTGACCAGTCACCCACCGTGGAAACATCATAGGACTGAATTGGGTAGGTGTGTTCCATTTCCCTGGGACAAACTCCAAATGGGGATGTTAAAATAGCTTCCTGGAATCCTTTGCTGGCCTGGGTGAAGATTCGATGGGATTTACTGGATGAGTATGGTTTTCGCATGCTGCAGGGCAATACCACCACCACATCTCCCTGAGGTTCTAAAAGCCGGACACGTTCTCTCCAGCGACGGGCTTCAGGGCGATGGAGTGATGTTTCATTAGTGCATATTACTTTAATCATTTATTACTTCCCAGTTTTCTTTCATGAAATTTAATACTAAAACAAGCTCCCTGGCTGCCATCAACCTCTATCTCACCACATATTTGATCAGTCAGGCTGTATATTAATCGCAAGCCTAATGAATCACTATCTTCAACTTTGAAATCTGAGGGCAATCCTCTGCCGTTGTCTTTCACTTCAAGTAGCAATTCATCATCTTTTACTTTGGTGAAATTCACATTTATTATACCTTTTTGGCTATCTGAAAATGCATGTTTCATAGAGTTGGTTAGTAATTCATTGATAATAAGGCCTAGGGGAATTGCAGTATCAACATCTAACATTATGTTCTCAACATCCAGCACCAGATCTACATCCTTATGGTTAGATAGATGAACATAGAAAAGATCTCGGGACAAATCTTTAATATATTCCTTCATATCAATCCTTTTAAGATCTCCAGATCTGTACAGTTTTTCATGTATAAGTGCCATTGTCTTGGCCCGACTCTGACTGTCCTTAAATATATTCCTGGCAGCCTCATCATCAATGTAACGAGATTGCAGGTTCAGGAGACTGGACATAACTGCGAGATTGTTTTTCACTCGATGATGAATCTCTTTCATAAGCACATCCTTATCTTGCAGTGCTTTCTTGAGGTCGTTTTCCATCTCAATACGTTTGGTGATATCCCTGGCAACATGCACACTGCCCAATATATTTCCTTCATCATCTTCTATGGGGGTCACGGTCACCATGAAAAAACCTCCAAGATTATCCTCCTGGATCTCAGCCTGATGCTGAGCCCCGTCAACAAGAAGCAAAGAATGTGGGCAAGAGTCAATGGGGCATCTGGTTCCGTGAACCATTTCGTAGCAGTGTTTGTTAATGGCTTCTTCAGGTGAAACTCCCATACTATCTGACATTGCCTTGTTAACTTTCACCACCCGGTGTTCGGTGTCCATGATGGTTATCAGATCAGGAATAGCATTGAACGTTCTATTCCATTCATTATTAGCCAGTAAAAGAGCTTCTTTGATGTCTTCACATTCTGAAAGCACTTCAGTTTCTTCTTTGTCCAAATGACCACCCAAATATATAATAATTTATTTTTATATACCTGATTTAATTATTATCTTCAATTTTTTACTGGATATAGTAAAATTATAGATAATAGCTTCATTAATAAATTTAAATTCTTTTACAGGAATAATCTATTTCTGATAATGACCATTTAACCATTTCACATGAGTTATCATTGCTGTTTCCCGGTTTAAACTTACCAAATCGTCTTTATCCAGAAGTTTAACATCATCCTTACCCACCATGCGGGTAATGGTAGCGATCTCTTCGGTGGAAATATCTATGAAATTTGAAAGATTTTTTATGCCATCTTCAACTTTTAACTGCTCAATCAGTTGGGGGTTCTGGGTTGTTATTCCAGTTGGGCACAGTCCTGTGTGACAAACACGGTACTGTTGACAGTTCATAGCTATTAGTGCTGCTGTTCCAATATAAACTGCATCTGCACCTAAAGCGAGACATTTGGCAAAGTCCGCAGAGTTCATTAAACCTCCTCCTGCAATAAGACTTATCTTCCCACGAACTTTCATTTTTTCCAGTTTTTCATGGGCACGGGGCAGGGCAGCCAGGATAGGAATTCCCATATTGTCCTTCACATATGCATCAGTGGCCCCGGTACCTCCACCAAAACCGTCAAGGGCAATAAAATCAACTCCTGCCTTAATAAGGATTTTAACATCCTCTTCTACATTACCACAACCAATCTTTGCCCCTATAGGAATTCCCTCACCAAGTTCCCTTAGCCAGTTTATTTTTTCTTCCAATTGTTTAGGGCTGGTGATGTCGGGGTGATGTGCGGGGGAATATGCTGGTTTGCCCTTTTCAAGGCCACGAATTTCTGCCACTTCCCCGGTGATTTTTTCAGCAGGCAGATAACTTCCTTTACCTGGATAAGCCCCCTGACCAAACCTTATCTCCACGGCACCAGCAGATTTGAGTAGTTCTTCATCTAAACCAAAACGTCCTGTTGAATACTGCACTACCATCAATTCAGGGAAAGTTTTCCTCTCCTCTTGAAGAACACCACCTTCTCCACTGTTAAATCCAATCTTCAATTGGGATGCTGTTTGGGATATAACCAGGCGCACATTCCTGGAAACCGCTCCAAAACTCATACCTGAGATCAGTATGGGTGAGGAAACTTTCAATGGTTTTTTTGAATCAGGACCGATAATTATGGAGGTATTAACATCTTCTTCCTTGTTTAGAGGTATTCGTTCAATTTGTGCTGGTAGAAAATGAAGATCATCCAGTTTGTAGGGCATCTCCTTCAGGGAACCCATGGAGGTAATTACACTTTTCCCAGCACTTTTATCCTTTATTTCAACTATTTTTTCATAAAAATCAGAGTCTTCTTCATCATATCTTCTACGCATTAATGTATTGCTTTTGCCTACTTCTTCCAGGCAGCAATAATAGGTATTCTGTAGATGGTACTCAAAATAGAGGGGACAACTGTTGCAAATACAACCATTAATAGGGATTTCACATTTACTGGCCCCAATACTGCAGTAAAGAACTTCATCCTCGCAATCGGAGGAATGACTTGGACAGTAAGTGCAGAGGCATTTTTCTCTATTTTCTGATGTGTTTTCAATCCCAGTTTTATGTGTTGAATCAGGATTCATTTCATAGCCTCCACCTCAAATTTACATTTTCACCTTATTTTTTAACTCTTCAATTCTTGCTTTCATCTAATGTATTGTTCTCCTATTTTAGATTATAATTGTTATTTTATGTTAATCTTTCCTTGAATGTTCCAGCAATATTAACTTCAACCTCTATTTTAGTTAACAATAATATTCTCATTATATACTCTTAAAGTGCAATATAATGTTCATGGAGCATTTTAAGATAAATCATCAGGGTGATCTAGATTATTTTGTGGCTACAAATTCATTCACTCATCTCCTAGAAGCCTTCCAGAAACTTCCTAAGAGTAAAGGGCAAATTATCCATGTAATCGGAGCTCCAGGAACTGGAAAATCTACTAATATATACCAAGCCATCCGTCAACTGAATTTAAATATTTATGAGGTGAAAATAGCATTACCCTCCACTAATCTGGATTCAAGAAATGTTTTCCAGTTAATGTTAGAATCCATTAGAGAAGATCTGGGAATTAATTCTTCGGAAAAAATCCTGGAACATCTCCGAAAATATGATGCCGTTCTATTCGCAGACCAGTTCCATGATTCTCATTTAATATATCCAGATAAATCTGGTTTCAGCCAGTGGACTGATTATAAGGGATTTGAATCTTTAGGTTTTTATCCAATCTGCATATATGAATATTTGAAGCACAGAGAGGAGTTTGGGAATATAAACATGATCCTGCAGACTGCCTGGAGGATACGTGTTAAGGGTGAGAAAAGGGATATTTTCACTGATATCGGTCCATTATCATCACTGGCAGTAGCATTGATGTGTTTGCCCTTTGAAATGGTTAAGATATCATATTCTGAAGAGGAAACCATAAATATAGTTAAAAGCCATTTAAATGATGCAGACACTGATGACATATTGAAATATATAAACAAATATGGCAGGAAACCTCGTTTTATATGTCACGCCATTAAAACAGGGTTATAATCTAATGCAGAAATATTAATCTAAGAAATGAAATGTGTTTTAAAATAATTACAGTTCCGTATTTAAGTGATTAATCATGATAAAAACCTTAATCAAGTCCACTCGTCTGAGCTGGGCTTCAAAAAATGCTAACATGTACCTATTGGCACTTACATATGCCTATTTTTATGCAAAGCCAATTAATAATCCATTTGAAATAATCCTGGGCCTAATTCTGGTCACAGTTTTATGGGGGGCCCTGTACACCCTTAACGACCTGACTGATCTAGATGTGGATGGCAGGGATCGCAACAAACAAAACCGTGCATTTATCCAGAACAGTGTAGACCAGAAATTTATACTACTTTTCTTTACCATATCAGCAGTTTTCATAATATCTTTTTCAATCTTACCCCCAGCTTTTACATTAATACTATCCCTAATGCTCCTCAATCAATTTATATACACCCTCCCACCTATTCGACTCAAAGAAACCGTCTTAGCCCCATTTTTTAGCACAGCAACCAATTCTGTGCTACGTTTGGCATCATGTGCTGTGCTTCTGGGGAATGTTTTCCTGGTGCCATTAAGCGTGTATATATTTATGTACCTGGCAGGAATGGGAACCTACCTTATGTATAAATCAAAACCGAAACCAGCCAGTTTGGTTGGCATAATTGGGGGATTAGTCATTTTATACGCACTTTTAGCAGGAGATATGAACATTATACAGTTCGCAGTGGCGATTTTGCCATCATTCCTGGCAGCAATCCCATTGTATCTTTCTCTATTCACAAAAAAGGATGATATGTTTCGGCTGGCAGATATTCTATATCATCAAGTGGCAATGGTATTTTTCCTACTTTGTATTCTGATAATAGTATTTTAAGCTAAAAAAAAGTTAATTATAGCTGGAATAATGGTTTAAAGAATGTAAAAAGGTTAAAAAAGAATATTTTTTTAGAATAAGAAAGAGTAAAAAAAGAATAACTCTTAGAACAACTTACCCAACTTTAAAAGAGCTTTTGGTGATATTTTAACCAACTTTCTAACCATTTCTGCAGTGTTGATGGTTTCAAAGTCACTGTCTTTGAATACTTCTGCAATCTGGTCCAATTCCTCGTCAGAAAGACTTAAAAGATAATCCTTGGCCTTCAAGTATTTTTCGAATGATTTGCCCAATTCTCGTTCACAAAGTTCTTCGTATATTCCAAGACCTTTCTCAGAGTAATCTCCTTCCATCACAGCTTGTGCAGCTACTTGGCCGGCTATGCGACCTCCCAACATACCACTAATAATACCTCCACCAGTCAATGGATTTACCATACTCGCAGCGTCTCCAGTGACCAGAACATTATCAGTAACCTTTTTCTTGAGTAATCCACCAACAGGATCTCCGCCAATGTTAAGTTCAACTGCCTGGGCATTTTTGGTGGCAGGATTGTTCTCTACAAACTCTAAAAGGTGTTCATATGCACTTTTATCAGTCATAGTGGTCAAAACTCCCAGACCAACGTTAGCTATGTCGTCTCCTTTAGGGAATATCCAGGCATAACCCCCAGGAGACACACTACCAAAGTGGAATTCTATGCAGTCGGGTTCTTCCATCTCGACTCCAGCCATTTCAAACTGGGCACAAGATTCCATATCTTTAGGTTTAAGAGAAGTCCGTAGCCCAGCCCATCTGCCAACCCTGGATTCAGGACCATCAGCGGCTATGACAATTTTGGCCTTGATCTGAAACTCTTCACCCATTCTTTCAGCAGTAACCACCATCTGATCATCTTCCCTTTTCATGCCTGTTGCCAGGGTTTTGATCATGATTTTGGCTCCAGCACGGCCGGCATCCATGGCCATGTATTTGTCAAAGACTTTACGTTCGAGGATATAGCCTGCTTCAGGGAGTTTCACTTTATCCTCGGTAAGGTTCACTGCAGTTCCATTTGGAGACACCATACGGACTCCACTGAGTTCCTTGGTCACCCAACGTTCAGATGGTTCAATCTCTAACTTCTTAAGGCCTTCCTTGGACACACCTTCAGCGCATCTTTTGGGAGATCCAATCTCAGATTTTTTATCCATTAGAATTACACTGGAACCAGCCATAGCAGCATGTTTCGCTGCTGTTGAACCGGCGGGACCTGCACCTATAACCAGAATATCAGTTTCGATCATCTTAATCATCCCCTTTTTCCAGGGCCTGTACTGGACATGCCTTAACGCAGATTCTACAGTCTTTACATTCTTCTTTGTTGAAATTTAAGCTTATTTCGCGTACTTCAATGAGGTTACGAGGACATACACCTGCACATTCTCCGCAGTACATACACCATTCCTTAACTATCATATTATCAATCTCTTATTGCTATTCATTCAAAATTAAATAATTTCATTCTGATGGAATTATTATTTAATCAAACTTATTATCAAAACTTTTGCTTTCTAACCTATTAGTTTTACTTTTTAAAAACTTTTAGTATTCATGTGAATAATTGGATACATATCTATTTTTTAATCTAAACTAAAATTAGGATCAAACTAATATAAAGCATGATTTCATTTAATAAAAATTTTATTTATTGCATTGACTTCCCGTCTCTACAGAAATAACCTGGTGGTTCGCCACTGAATAAGTTTTTCTCTTTCCAGACCCTACATTTATCACATTGACATTCCTGTATTGAGTCTACATTATTTAAGGTAGCTTTACCACCTGCACAGTAGATTGCTGGCACTCTTTCTTTTTCAATCATGATTCTAGAGTCCAGATCATCCTGTGAAATTTCCTGAATTATTTTCATCTTATCTAAAACGCATCTGGTCTTGTTCTGGACAGGACAGCAATCACATAAACATTTCTTCAGATTTTCCAAATTGAACTCTACTTCCACTTTAAAACCCCTTTAATTGATTTTTATAACCTTTAGATCTGTTTAGGGAAGTTTAATGCCAATCAATCATTATCTTCTTTTTCATCTTCAGGGGATCTAAAGACGTAACCGCAATTGCTGCAAGTGAAAGACTGTGTTTTACCGAAAGCACGATGTTGACTATCTAATTTCCTTTTAAGGGTTTTGTCCATAGAACCGCATTTAGGACATTTTTCATTAAGTTTTCCTAGATTCATGTATTGGGTCTCCTGAAATTGATTAGACATTATTTATTCTTAGTGAGCGGATTATTAAGAGTTATTCTGTAGAACTTGCAGTCCTATTATTGGAACTGGTTATATTGGTGTTATTCTGTTCTGTTGTGTTTTTAGATGATTTATCCGATGACTTTGAAGGTTGAACCGTATCCGATGCTGTTTTGTTAGTTAAATTTTGATATTTAAGAAGAGAATAATTTGTCGAATTATTGGCAGAATCATTGTCCTGCTTGTCCAAATCAGCGAAGTAACCAAGGGCAGCTATACCAATTATTAGTAAAAGCCCCATTATCACTGGCGTGTTTTTATTCATTTTTATCTATCTCACATTTTAAATGTTCATTTTTTCTTATACTCTTATTCAAGAAGGTTTGAGCATTATAGACATTATTCCCTTTTTGGTTTTTTTATCCATATTTGATGTATCCACTGCCAGACCCATACTGGGGCCCAGCATTTCTTTGGTAGCCCGCTTGGTAATCTCCTTAAATATCATCTTATAGGCTGTGCAATGGGGATCTACTCCATTTATTTCTGCTTCACCTGTTTTTTCATTGATTTTAAGGGCGTTATAGGGACATCCCCCTCTACAGAATTTTATATAATTACACTTTTTACATTCTGAATCTACATAGTCTTTGAAATCCTGAAGAAGCTTCCAGGAATCGGATTGGGCTAAATCTTCCATGCTGGGATGATCTACCACATTTCCCATAACGTATTCAGGCATTCCAACGAAACGGTAGCAGGGATAAATACTTCCATCTGGACCCACTGCGAATGTATCTCCCATGCAGTCGACGAATGTGCAAACCACTCCTCTGCGGGTGAAAACACATTTTGCTAGGTGGTCAATGTTTTTAAGCTCAATTTGGTCCATATTTTCCAAGTACTCATCCAGGAGATATATCAACAGTTCCCCATATTCTTCAGGGGATAAAGCCCATTTTTCAGGATTTCTGTCACGCAATGATGGCAAAGCAGGGTGTAATTTAAGGTTCAACCCATTTTCAAGGAAAAAATTGAAAATATCTTCCTTGTATTGGACCGAGTACGAGGTGAAGGTAGATATAAAACTGACCTGCAAGTCATGATCCTTTGCGATTTCATAACCACGCATGGTCTTCTGATAATATCCAGTTCCCCTCTGGAGATCGTTAAGTTCCTCGGGACCATCCAGACTGGAACCAATTGGTATCTCATACTTTTTGAATAATTCCGCCAGTTCTGGTGTGAGGTTCCATAAATTAGTTTGAATAGCGAATGCTGGTTTAAGATGTGCTAAACCGTCTGCCAGGAGTGGTAATGATTCTTTGAAAAATTCATACCCTGCCAGTAAAGGTTCTCCACCATGGAAGGTGAAAGTAACCGGTTCATTTCGGAAGTCCTTAAGCCATTCTACAACTTCTCTAATTATACTAACATCCATTATTGGAGAACTTTCCTCAGAACTCCAGCAATATTCACAGTTAGAAGGACATCCCAGGGTGGGAACCAGCATCACATGAAAAGCCATTATAATTCACCATTTTTTTCAAAGATATGTCTAAAGAATAATTTTGCCATGATTTTTTATATAAAATATAATATATTTAGTGGGTTAAGGTTTTTTATAATAATTGTCTTTTTATTAAAATGATCCCTGATTGAAGGAATAAAAATTCACAAATAGAATAATGATCTGAGTGATCAAGCTCAAAAATCTCATCATATTCCTTAATAAGCCCATATTTACTTATTTCCTTAATTAAGAGATCCTGTCATTTCATCTGTAATCAATTCGTCTTGCTGGTTTAGAATACCAGCACTATTAAATCAGCTATATAATTTATCAGAATAGACCCGAAAATTAAGGGAATGGCACTATTTTCTTTTATTCAACTTAAAAAAGAGTTAACTGGATTGGATCGTTTGATCAATCTTAAATAATTTTTTCATTCTCTTAACTAGGGATTATTAGACTGGATATCTGAGTTTTCATTTAATTGTTCTTTGTACTGGAAGTGGTGGTTAATTTAACGTGTTCCACACCTTTAAGACTCATAATTTTCTCTGTGAGATTCCGGATCTCACTGGCATCTCCTTTAACTATAATAACTTCCAAACAGTTCTTTTCAGACATGTGGAGGTGCATAGTTGCATTAATATGGTCTCTGTATTGGTGCTGAATGTCAGTGATTTCTTCCATTACTCCAGGATAGTGATGGTCGTAGATAACGGCAATTATCCCTACACGGTCTCCTTCCAGGTCTTTCATCCACTGATAGCGTACAATGTAGTCTTTCAGAGCATCCCTAATACCTTTGGATCTTGAATTATATCCTCTATCTGTTAAAACTTCATCAAACTCGTTTAACAATTTTCTAGGCAGCGACATGCTAATTCTCAAATCAATCACACCATGGTATTATACTTGTAATAACTATTATTAAATTATTAACTAATAAATATTTCTCTTAGCAAACAATAATTAAAAAAGTATTAATGATATGTTGCGACTTAAAGCCTTGATTGATGATACTGATATATAATATCAACTCTGGTTATTGGCTGAATGTAAATAAATCTAAGTGAAGTTTTATGACTCCCAAAAATAATGAAAAAACCCACAATGAAGTTCTCTCTGGCAGGGAACTATACTCGGTTATGGAATCTTACTGGATTTTTCACGCAGGAATCCGAACCTTAAAATACATGTTCAGGGCCAAAAGGAACAAAGAATTAAGCCCTAAATTTATTGAAAGGTTAATGCTGGCAGTGACTGAAGTGAATGACTGTGCAATATGTTCCTATGCACATACAAAAAGAGCTCTTGAAAGTGGAATGAGCAATGAAGAAATCCAGAAGATGCTCTCAGGGCTTATGGAGGATGTTCCCAGTGATGAACTTGAAGCAGTATTGTTCGCCCAACACTATGCCGAAACCAGGGGAAACCCCACCAGGAAGTCTTGGCTGCGAATCGTTGAAATCTATGGTGAATCTAAAGCAAAAGGAATACTTGGTGCAGTTCGCACCATCATGATTGGAAATACCTATGGCATTCCCTGGAGTTCTTTCATCAACAGGATGAGAGGCAAATCTGACCCTAGAAGCAGTATACTTTATGAGCTGAAAATGATGTTAGGAACTCTTATAACACCTATTGCTTTTATCCACGCATTAGTGTCTGATTTATTTGGAAAACCTATAATAAACTTTAAAAACCAAGATACGAGTTAGTGCTATTTAATTAGAGCTAATATCAAGGTTTGAAAAAAGGTGGGAATTATAAGTCTCGTTAAATTCACTGGATCAATTATTATTGGATTTTTCCTAATCCTATTTTGTTATTAAAGTGTAAAATACAATTCTAAGCACCAATGTGGCACTATTTAGAAATCAAAGTGGATTTAATAGTATATCTTTCACACTATATTACAAAACTCTGTGGTGTGTTTACCAATCAGTTATTTTACCATCATCTTGTCGATTTTCCAACAATTCAACCGTTAAAATATAAATAACACAGGTAATGAAGAAATAATAATATATTTCCCATCTATCACCGGTTGTCCAACAAGTAGGTGAAAAACCTTTCACCATTTGCGAAGCAAATCCCAATGCAAGTAAACAAAATATCAGGCCACTAAGTTTCTTTCCCCTGTATTTATAGATTTGCACTAAACTATAAAGAACAGAAAACAATACGATTGCGTATATAACCGAAATTAATAAGATATTGCTTAAATTGGATTGTAATAATCCATGTTCTGTCACTGCTTCATTCATGAACGTAATTATAGGTGAATATCCCCATAAAAGAATCAATCCAAAGGATGATAGCATAATTATTAGGGGTATTAAGCTTATTAACACTGGGATCTTTTTTTTCGTGATGGAGTATACATAAAAAGTCAAAACTCCAAAGAAGAGCAGGTAGATAGGTCCAAATTTCGTGGGACCATCGGGAGTAATGAATTTATAAAACAACACACTAATTCCCAGATCTATTTTATTAATTATAGTTAAAGTGTAATAATCTGGAAAACGTCGTAATGTATCTTTTACGTATCTTGCCTGGTTTCCAGGGCATAAATAGAAATTTAAAAAGCCTAACAATATGATGAACAACATTAAAAAAATTGATTTTGGGATTTTTATCTTCTTGTACCAACAGTAACAAATGATAAAAAAATAAGCTCCAGCAGTAATAAATAACACTAATTCATTATTTATGGCAAATATTAAAGAGAAGATCATTATTCCGTAAATAGCCACTTTTTTAGTGATACTTAGCATATTCAGATTATGCTCATTAAATACATATTTTTTCACCACATAAAAATGTAATAAAATGAAAAATAAGGGCCAGGTATAAGTTAAAGTGGAAGCTATGTACCCAGCGGACCATAAAGCACCATCTATCGTGAAAATATATAGTAATACCAGAACACAGGATAAAGAGTTATATATAAATGATTTTTTTCCACCTATTTTCGTTGTGCTAAATGTGAGTTTAGGGATCAAAACAGCTATCAATGTGAAAATAATTGAATCCAAAAAATTCCAGATTATCTGGGGTAGCCCTGCAAATATGGTTATGAAAAATTCAATTATAATCCGTGATGTCCAAGTTTCATAGTGAGATCCTAGAAAAACAAATATGTTCTGCTCATAATACACCCTGCTAAAATACAAATCATCCCCTGCAGGGATTAAACGGAAATGCCACAGGAAAACAATTGCAAAAAATATTAAAAAAGGGAAATACATCAAAAGAGATGATTTCTTAACATTTAGTTTAGTAGTGATCATTATCAGTTCCTTAATTGTTATTTAATAACTAATGGGATTTTAATATTTATAAATTTTAATTAGGTAATCGGCAATGATCTTTTAAAAATCAATCATACAATTCGAACAACTTGAAACTAAGTTTGCATGTGTATCAGTGTGATCTTTTTTTATATATCAATAGATTTTCCTATATTAAAAAAAAATTGAATTTAAGGTTATCCGCCCGCTGGTTCTAATATTATTGAAATATTTCCCTCAGTATCTTTAAACTCTGCAATGATACCTACACCAGGAATTTCACTTTTTTCCATAGACATCTTCCCACCAGCAGCTTCAATCTTCTTTATATATTCATCAACAGAATCCACAGCAATGGCATTTTTAACAATGCCATCTATTCCCCTTGACATTATAGCGCCATTAATACCTGGTTCGCTTTCATCTCCAGTATTAACCAGCCAGTAGTCAAAGGGTCCTTCCCATTTTTCTATTTCCCATCCGAAAACTTTCCTATAAAATTCTATGGCCCTTTCAGGATCATCTGCAGGTATTTCAAAATGAACAACCCTTGGCATGTTTTTCACCCCCAGTTTATCTTAAATTTTATTTTAAGTTTGTTCCAATATTAAATGTTAATTAATGATATGAGGTGATTATTATGTTTGGAAAAAGTCAGGATAACGAAATTGTTGAGACGAAAACAGGATCTTTAAACACGTTTTTTGTTGATTGCATCACTGAGAAACGGAAAAATACCAATAAATTAAATGCCGGTCATGATCTCCTGTTTATAATACAATCCGATGCAAGTGAAGAAAAATTTAAAGAGCTTTTTGATGACTTCATTACTGAAAACGGGGAGTTTAAAAGGTGGGAATTCCAGATTTATCTAAGTAAAAACGGTTTTTACAGTTTTAGTTCCGATCAACAAGTGTTTCCGTATCAAGAGTTCTAGATTATTCTAATCAAAAAAAAATTAATGGAAAATGAATATAATCTGGTTGAAATATCCATTTTCACTCTTTAATTATAAACGCCAGTATTCCGGTTATAATTAGCCATAAGCCGATTAAGGCACCTAATATCTGGGGATCGGCTATTAGGTTCCCAACAATTATGTATATTATACCAATTATTAGGGTTATGACTCCATTCCATCGGAAACCTCCTTTATTGACGAAAATTCCGATGATTCCGGCAATTATGAGGAATAGGCCTGCAATCCATACAATTAAACCGAGTAACCAGCTGAATAATCCAGGGTTCACAATAAATCCAATACCTAATATTAGGGCAATTATTCCCAATATTATTTCAGCTATCCCCACCCCTTTACTGACACTCATATCATTAAATCCGCTGATTAGAAGACCAATACCCAAGATAAGAACTATAAATCCAGTAATCCAACTTAATGGGACCAGTCCTAACATTGGGAAGATCAAAATAATCAGTCCCAAAACAATCATTATCAATGCCATGGCATTCTTTTGCATACACTTCTACCTCCTTTTTTTTGTTGTAATGAATATGCAATTATTAATTCTTCATCCCAGGATTAGTTTTTGTCTTGGGTAGGAATATACTGGTGATAAATCCTAAAAGAAGGATTAATGATAAGGCATTAAATGTTTGTTTCATTGCAGAGCTAATTGTGGATTCTACAATCTGATTCGCTTCTTGCACTTGTCCTGGGGGGATCTGGGGCGTTTTCGTCTGCATTGTTTCCACGTAGTCAAAAAGGCTGTTCTGAATTTGTTCAGTGGTCATGTTCCCAGCTATTCCTGATGATTCTATACCTGTTGTAAGACCTCCGAATATTCCGATTAAAAGTAAAACTCCTATTAAAGCTGTTCCTATAGAATATCCTAAGTTTTTAAAAGAGTTATACAGACCAGAAGCATCAGTTTCCTGATCACTCCTGGCTGCGGACATGGTGAGATTGGTTAACTGTGATAGTAAAAGACCAACACCCACACCAAAGACCATGGTACCAGGTATAATATCCATCATTTGAGTGTTTACATTGAAAACTCCGCCCAGTATGAAGGTTCCTCCTGCTGAGATAAGAAAACCGATCATCAGGATATATTTGGACTCTAAAACTGATGAAAACTTGGCTCCGAGCATTGAAAACACAAGGATGATAATCGACGCTGGTAAAAGGGTTAAACCAGTATCAAATGCATTTGCTTTGGTGACCTGTTGCAGGAAGACTGGTATGATAAAAAGGAAACCTGCCAAGGGAATCTGTTGAATTATGGAGGTTATGTTACCTAATCCAAACAGACGATTTTTTAAAAGAGATATATCAGTAAGGGGTTCTAAACCATTTTTAATTCTTCTCCTCTGCCATAATAAGAATACTATGAATAGAACAGAACCAGAACCTATTAGCACAGTCACATAACTCCAGTTCTGTGGCCTTGTGAGTAGCAAAATACCCAGAACGATTAATATTAATGATGTTATTGAAAGGAATGCTCCTAGAATGTCTAGATCCTTCCATTTTAATGTTGGTTTTGATTCTGTTAGGTAATGTTTGAAGATTAGTATAGCTGCTATAAACAGGAGTTCGGATCCGAATACTAACCTCCATGAAAGATAAGTGGTGAAGATTCCGCCCACTATGGGGCCTATGGCAGCTCCCATTGCTGCGATGCCTCCCCAAATTCCGAAGGCAGTGATTTTGTCTTTGCCTTCGTAACTAGAACTCACTAAGGTTGTGGTTGCAGGGAACATCATGGCTGCACCTATACCTTCTAACACAGCCCATCCTATTAGTAACATGCCTGCATTGATACTCAAAGTGGCAATAGTTGTTCCAGAACCATAAATAAGTAATCCTAATAGAAATGTTTTTTTTCTACCAAGAATATCTTGAAGTTTACTCCCCAATATCATAAATGAAGCAATAATAAGGGCATATAATGCGATAATGGCCTGAATTACTGATAATGTGGTGTTTAATTCCACCACGAGGTTGGTTATTGAAACATTCATTGCTGATGAGTCTAAAACAATAATGAAGATTGCCATACATGCAACTAAAACTGTTCCCCATTTATACTGGTTTTCAGCCATAATATCTTGTCCTAATACTTATTATTCTATTTATTATCTTATTTATTTATTAGGCAGTTATTATTTAGCCGAATTAATCGAGGCAAATAGTGTATTGAAGTCTTAATTGATTTAGTTTCATGGGTGTGCAGGGCAGTGTGACAATCGTCACTGCAACTTTAACCGCAGTAATATTAGAAGAAGGAGATCTAGGGAAAGATGTATCTTCTGCAGATTTTGTTTTACCGATAATTCAGAAAAAGATTATTATTGTGGGTTGTTTTCAAGGAAGAATATATCAACATTTGCTGATTAGCCTAAGATACTATGTTATATGCCAATATTTTATGTTTTTATTTCTAGAATCTTACCTTGAGCAAAAACTGTTATCTATTGAATTTATGCAAATAGGGATTATATTAGATCCTCGACTACTCCTATGACCACTATCTTGGAGTCAGTTGAAAGATTAGTACTCAGTTCACAGCTTTTTTCACCAGAGCGGTGATTTTAGTTTCTTCGGCGGCAGTTAAATCCTTCAGTGCAAAGGAAGTAGGCCAAAAATTATCTTCATCCAGCTTAGCATTCTCGGTGAAGCCCAATGTCATGTACCTTTCGTCTTTAGTCCCCCGAAAGAAGCAGATGACCTTGCCCTCTTTGGCATATGCGGGCATCCCGTACCAGGTTTTTGGTATGAGTAATGGTGAGCTGGCTTTGATGATATTATGAAGCCGTTCACCCATGGTACGATAAGGTTCCGGCATCTTGGAGATTTTTGCGAGTGCAGCACTTTCCCCTTCTGCTTTACCGGCACTCTGGCTAGTTTTTCGTTCATTGGGTGTTGATTTTTTCATATTTTCCCTCTAAATATTTTTTTCCATTAGAGAAATCATAATAATTTGATACAACTGTTATCTGTCCCAATTATTACTCTAAAACCTATTCACCCTTGCTTTGAACTTAATTCCAATTATTCCAGTTCAGCGCTAAAATTATTGTGTTTAAATCATTTTTTCGTCTTTTTAGGTTTATTGGAAGCGGTTGTTGGTATTGTCTGTTCTAGATAAATCAATCTTTCTGATAAAAAGTCGAGAACTCGCTTTCGTTCCTTAAATGTCACATTTTTTCTTGAAAGCATATTTATTAATTCAGTAATACTCCTGAAAGATTGTGTTCCTGTAGTTTCATCCATTAAAAGAATGTCTCGTTTACCACTTTCTTTAGTGGGAGTCACACACACAGCTCCCAATAAATTCCCATCATTATCTATAACATCCAGTGTACTACTGATTTTCATCTCATTTGCCAAGCAAAATCACCTGAACAATTTTTCATAATATTAATACAACAATATTATTGTATATAAATTACCTATATTCTGCCTGAAACTCATAATGAAAAATAGGTTCCCAAGAGTCCAGATCCTGGGAACATCTTATCATGCCTTTATCTTCGGAGGCGAGAAAGCACATGAAAGCAATGGTGAAGATGTTTTGCAACGTCTTTCACCTACTTACATCTAAATTCAACATAACATATAAATATTTCTATTCATCAAAATCTGGAAACCTACAGATCATCATGAAACAACTAAAATAACAATATTTCTCTCAGGGTAAGAGTTGATAAATTATGTCTAATAAAAGAATAGAAAAAGAAGAACTTTCAATTCTTTCCTTCAAATCGGCAGATGAATTACGGGGGTGGCTTACAGAAAATCATGCCACATCAAGAGGGGTATGGCTCAGGATTTATAAAAAGAATTCTGGAGTTGACAGTATTACCTTTGAAGAAGTCCTTGATGAGGGACTATGTTTTGGTTGGAGTGAAAGTAAGAGGATGAAATGTGATGAAAAATCATATCTGCAACGATTCACACCTCGACGTAAAATAGGTACAACTTCTAAACGTAATCTGGAACATGTAGAGCGACTTATCCGTGAAAATAAAATGATGCCTTCTGGTTTAAAAGCACTTGGGCTGGATAATTCTGGAAAAATCAAAAAAAAATAAAATTAGCCTATCGGAGTGATGTTTAGGGATAGATTATTAATTATCCGCATCCAATAGAAAACAGCCTTTTAAATGAAAACAACACATTAAAGTCCTTTTGCTTGGAGTATACCCTTGTAATTTCTTTTAGAACATCCTATGATCCTAGATTTTCTTTCTATCCATACGGTCTAAGAACATTTTTTTTTGCTTTTAATGATTTCAACTATGTCCTGGAGATGCATTTAGGATATTTCTCACGTATTCATGGATTTCAATTAATTATAGAAATTCGTTGGTTATCAAGAATAGATAAATTTGCTGTGATGCATATGAATCCCTTCAATTATGAATATATTTTTATATGAATACATTCATAATTTAATTGTGAAATTAACAGGAGATATGACTTTGAAATTTTTAGACCCCAAAAAACCACTAGAAACATGTCAAGAACAATCATGTGACAATTGCAACGTTAAACAAGAAATACACTGCCATTTTAATTCTAATCAAGCCCAAAAATTTTTATTATCCGTTGTTCCGGCTATGCTGGTGGGTTTGATTGGAATCTTTTTGTACAATCCCTTGTTAATCATTATCTGGTTAGTAATATGTTTTTTGTATTTCGGTTTTATTGAAATACGGGTTATGTGTTCCCATTGCCCCCATTATGCTGAAACTGAAACAAAAACCTTAAAGTGCTGGGCCAATTACGGTTCACCAAAACTGTGGAAATACCGTCCGGGACCCATGTCCACACTAGAAAAAATCGTTTTTATTTTGGGAGGACTATTAATAGCGGTTTATCCCCTCCTTTTAATAATATTGTCCCAGAATTACCCAATTTTAGTAGTATATTTAATTCTTATTGTGGTGTGCTTTTATTATATGCGAACATACATGTGCAACCAATGCATTAATTTTGCATGCCCAGCCAATAGAGTAGATAAAAAGGTTCGTGAGAAGTTTTTCCAACACAACCCTCAAATTAGGGATGCATGGAAAAAATGAATCTAAAAATGTTTGATACCAATTTAGTTTAGAGGGATTGGATGAGTGGATTAAGGGAAAGGAAAAAGAAAGAGTCCGAAGAAAAAATCACTAGCTCGGCAAGGGACATATTTCTAAAAAAAGGTTACAATAACACCACAATGGAAGAAATTGCTGCAAAAGCAGATATGGGTGTTGGAACTCTTTACAATTACTTCAAATCCAAAGCGGAAATATTTATTTCCATTATGGTCCGAGAATCTTTGATAAATGAAACTGATGATGAAGCAGATCTTAAACTTGAAAAGGATCCCGCAACAATAATCATTGATTATATTTTAAGATCTACCTCATATATTGAAGCCTTTGATAAAAACTTATGGATTGAACTTTTTGCAGCTATGTTAGGCAACGCAAACCCGGATAATTTGATTATTACGGGATTAGTAAACATGGACTTCAATTTCATCCAAAAACTGGAACATCTTCTGAACTCTCTGAAAGAAAAAGGAAGGCTACCTCAAAGCTTTAAATCAAATGAAGCAGCCTATGCCATATATAGCATTATACTCACCCAAATCATCATGTATATATATACGGAAGGAGCAACCTTTGAGGTTTACAGGACGAATGTTAAAAATCAGATTAGCTTCCTTTTTGAAGGGAAATATTAAATATCTATTCTTAAAATGGAAATGATTAAAACACTGTTACAGCATTTCCTAATCTCAGCTCTACCATTCCTGTAGTGAAATCAAGAACCCGAATACAAATGTTAGTTATCATCTAAATGATACGTGCTGGAACGGACAACCTCAATCTTAATCTTTCTCCCATGAATCTTGCCATTGACATTTTCTTCAAGCTTTTCCAGTGCTGGTAGTTCTCCATCCCCTATAATTCTTAAAAGCACACTTTTGTCGGATGTAATTTCAGTGGAGATCACTTCATAATCACTTCCATTCAACCAAACATTAGATGCATCGTTTACTGTGTTAGTTATACTATGGTCAATGAAAATATTGTAACCAGTGTAAGCTAAGGGGACTGAAATAAGAATCAAAATTACTAAAGCAAGGGTAATACCTTTTCTCTTAGCACTTAATGACTGCTGCATAATTGATACTTTCGAAAAGCCCATAATTCCAAAAAGGACAGCTCCAGTAATTATTATAGCAAAATAGTTGGTCATAAACAGTAGCATGCTACCCATAGCCAAGGAATAATTAGAGCTAGCCAGTAGGATTCCCACATTTGCCAGTGGAGGAACAAGGGATATGGCGATAGCTACTCCTGGTAGTGTATCAGAAACATCATGACGGGACATGGCAAAAGCACCGGCAAAACCAGTGATCAGGGCCGCCAGAAGGTCCAAAAGGCGTGGTGAAGTCCGAACCATGACCTGTTCAATGTTTTCAGGTTGGTAAAAATGAATCAGGGGTAAAGTCAAAAAGAATCCTACTGCAATAGCAGTTATGATCCCTCCAATGCTTATCAATAATGAATGTTTCATAGAGAGCTTATCACCAGCGCTTATGCTGAAAGCCAATCCTACAATAGGTAACATCAGTGGTGCGATGATCATAGCTCCAATGACAACTGCCACAGAATCTCCCAGAAGTCCATAGGTGGCAATACCTGAAGCAAGAATAAGCAGGCAGAAAAATTTCAAGACCTTTTTGTTTCGATCAGGACCTTCAAATAAAACAAGATCCCGCATTCGTTTTACTTCTGCTTTGTCAACCGGATCACCATGCAGAAGAGTGCCAATAGATTCCCTCATTTAAATTCCCCTATCCCACAGTAAGATTACTAATTCTGATTATATTTCGCATATTTTAATATTTCCTGTTTTTATATTATGATAATGAAGGTCATTTAACCTCTAAAATCCAAGCTTGAATTTACAGGCATAAACCTTTACTCTGCCTTTAATTCCATTGCCTGAAATTTCAATGCTCCTGACAGCCGAATCATCTATGGTAATAGTTCCATTTTTATCTTCACGGTCATCATCAAAGAAGGGAACTCCTTTAGTTTATATATTCATATTTTCATTGAGAATATTATTAAGTAAATTTTTAAATTATTGTTTATTTGCTAGTTCTCTATAGATTTTGTCAAATCCAAATAATCTGTTTTGGGATAGTTCAATCACCATAATTCATGTTAATCAATAATAGGTAAGTTTTTTCTAATTTCTTGGATTATTTTATCTTGAATTTCTTCTTGAATTTCTCTTTTAATAGGTTGAGGTATGAAACCAAAATCAGGGTCAGTGAATTGGGTTCCATAATATTCCACAGATTCTTTATATCTGGGAATAAAATGCCAGTGAACTTCAGGATCAGGATTTTCATTTCTAAAAACTGAGTTTTTAAAGCAACTCCAATTAAATAAGGTTGGATGAAATGATTTTTCAACCGATTTTTCAAGGTTTTGCACTACACTTCCAAAATCAATCCATTCTTGGTCATTCAACTCGGACAAGTCTCTGCAGTGTCTTTTGATTGCTACTACACAAGTTCCAAGATAACGTTGGCTTGGTGCTAGATATATCTCCCAAAAATCTGTTTCCCAGAAGAGTTTTCCATATCCCCCTATTAAATGACAGTATTCACAAGTTTTACTCATAATTATTCATTCCGGAATGAATTATTATCTTTATTATTATTTAGTTTAAATTAGTCTGATATTGGCATTAGTGACGTTTTTTAGTTAGTAATTCTAATAGAACAACTGCATTGTTATGTTTTTGATCTTTGGCCGCATAAATAAGAGTTAATTTCCCTTTTTCTTGTTCTGTTTGTTTTTTTGAGTGATAATAGATCTTTTTTTTCTTTCAGTTCATTTGTGTATTTGGCTCTGAATTCATCCCATTTTTGGGTATAATGTCCAAATGATTTTCGAAGTTCATTTGATGGTGCTATCTCCTTAAGCCATAGATCTATTTTCAATTTCTCTTACTCATTCCACGTGGCCATAGACGATCAACTAATATTCTGTAGCCGTCATTTTGTTCTGATTCATCATATGCTCTTTTAATACGTATCATTTAAACCTACACTTATTACTACTATTTTCGCACAGAAATCTAATAATTATGGCGAATTTTGATTAAATTTTTGATCTTTATATTTATTATACATTATGAGAACATTATCCGGATTATATCATCTAAAATCATAGAATACACTAAAAATGACCTAAAGTTATATCAAGAAAAAATATTATAAATGAAATAAGGGAGAAACATTGAGGGCATGAATCAAAATGAAGAGGCTTTAAAATATATTGATAAGGCTTTGGAGTTGGATCCAATTTTTAAAAAAGCTATTGAAGCTAAAGAAGAGCTTTTGAAGTTGATAGGGGATTAATATGGTTAAAAAAACATTTTGTCCGCGCTGTGGTTCTAAGAAAATTAAATATGAGCAAATCTATGAGGGTAGTGGCACCTGGAAATGCCATCACTGTGGATATGAGGGTTCAGTAGTTTTAGAAGATGGTAATATTGAAAAAAAGATTATAGAAGCCAAGAAAATGGAAAAATTAAGTAAAAAACTGTCATGGAGAAGATGATTTAAATAATAAATTTGAAAATTGTAGTGAAGTGCCAAGATTATGTATGGAAATCCACTATTTTTCTTTTTTTATTTGTATTGGCATTATGGCTTGTTTAATCGGTTCTTGAATATATGACTTTACTTAAATCTGCTTTCCTATTCCAGAATAAGATTACTACAAATAAAATAGCAGCTATGATGAATATGATGGGATCAACTACAGTCTCTTGGGGGCTGACAAATAAAGAGGGCAAGCTGGAAAATGTTACGTCTCCAGAGTTAAAAAAGATGGCCATCAAAAGATTGTTGGCTATATGAGAACCAGCAGCTAATTCTATACCATTATCGGCTAAAGTTACTATTCCATAAAGTAAACCCATTATGGAAGTGGATGCAATAACCAGCAAAGTCTGATTTAGATTGCTTAAACTGGATACGTGCATAACTCCAAATAGAATAGATGTAATAATCAAGGGTATTAGTGCCCTCTTAAAGACAAGGCCAAAACCCTGCATTAAATATCCTCTAAAGAAAATTTCTTCAAAGAAAGCCTGAATTGGGAAACATAAGAGGCTTATAATAACCAGTATTAAAAATGGGTAAAAATTAAAGGAAAACTTAAAACCAGATGGATTTAAGAGCATATAAATAATAGTGAGTAATGAGATTAATGAAGCCCATAAAATACCTCCTTTAAATATTTGAGACCATCTTACACGTTTTCCAGTGTTTATAAGTGATATTAACTTTTTGTGATGCAGAAATCTGGCGAGTAAGTATAATAAAATTAGGGACAATGCAAAACCTACGCCCAAACCCACAATCATGTTTATAGGATTATTGTTAAAGGTGTTTAATATTTCAACAGTGAATGCAGTACCGAACATCATCGCTAAAAACACTGCAGTAAAGGTAATGATGTAGATCCACCAGCTATTTTTCCCACTTTGTGCATTATCCAAAAAAGGTAATTGTGACATAAAAACTATCTCCTTTCATAATAGATAACTCATTTTCTAGTGTAGTCCTATTTATATTTTGATAAATTAGGGACAAAAGTTATTAGGGGTTGATTTAATTTTTTTTAATAAAATATTAGCAACATCATGATCCTATACGTGCAGCATAATTATAAACCTGACCCTGAAGACCTAAAAAAGGTTTATAACATAAAGGAACACGTGAACATCACCGAAAGATTGCCAATAACCATGGACGAGTTCAGAGAACTAACAATACAATACAAATAAGTTGTCTGATATAATCTGAGATGAAGAAATAGTTAAAAGAGTTTAAAGATTGGGTTTAGAGCAGAATATCAAGATTATTAGTATATCCAGATTCATTTGAGCGAAAAATTCAATAATATTCTTTGGTGAATATAATATTAAGTCTGTTAAAAATAAAGGGGGTACCTTTGTATGGATGTGGTAGGGTATTCTAAGTGTGATGGTGTTGCTCTAGCAGCTTTAGTCAGAAAAGGTGAGGTTTCATCGAAAGAACTTGCACAGCTCTTTGTGGAAGCAGTTGAAAAGGTAAATCCAAAAATCAATGCAGTTATAGAGGTCTACTTTGACCGTATCGAAGCACTGGATGATCAAGTAATCTCTGATGATCCTTTTGAAGGGGTGCCTTTCTTGATGAAGGACATTGGGGCTGGTGAAAGAGGAAGGCATCAAGAAAGTGGATCTAGGCTCATAAGGGGACATGTTGCAGAGCAGGACTCGTTTTTAACCACGTTATTCAAAAAAGCGGGTTTGACTCTATTGGGCCGTACAACAACACCCGAATTCGCATTGGGGATCTCAACAGAATCGGAATTGCTTGGTGTGACTCCCAATCCATGGGATCTTGATGTTATGAGTGGTGGTTCCAGTGGTGGGGCTGCAGCCAGTGTCGCAGCTGGTATTGTACCAATAGCACATGGTAGTGATAACGGGGGGTCAATCCGCATACCCGCAAGTGCTTGCGGCCTAGTGGGTTTGAAACCCTCCCGTGGACGCGTGACACTGGGTCCGGATATTGGAGAACTGTGGCCAGGGATGTTACAAGAGTTTGTTCTGAGTCGGACTGTTCGAGACACAGCTTTTATGTTAGATGCTGTTTCAAAACCTGTATTTGGTGATCCCTTTATCATCAAACAGTCAGTTCGACCTTATGCTCATGAATTGGATGCCCCAACAGAGAAACTGAAAATAGCTTGGACCATCGATCCTTGGCAAGCGGAAGGCTCAGTGGATCCAGAAGTAGTCCGCAGTGTGGAGCAAGTAGTTTCTGAATGTGAAAGAGCAGGTCATGAAATGGTCCAGGACACCCCTGTTTTTGACTATGAAGAGTATCTTCACGCGGTATGCGTAGCATGGGCATTTGGGATGTATATGGGGATGGAAATGTTCGCAGCAGCGATGGGGCGAAAAATAAGCGAAGAAACTATTGAACCAGTGATGTTGTCGTTTTATGAATACTCCAAGGGACTAACCGCTGCTGACATGTTCATGGCTGAATTCGTCTTGAACCAATTCCGACGAAACTTTGGGAAATTCTTTGAACAATACGACATGTTACTCACGCCCACCTTGAACCAATTACCAGGGCCACACGGTAAGTACTCGAAAATGCGGACAGATCTTGACTATTTGGATTATATGCGTCTTTGTGAGGAAACAAAAGTGCATACAACGGCTGCTAATGTGACAGGACAACCAGCAATGACATTGCCTCTTGGGCAGAGTAGATCAGGTTTACCCATAGGGATCCAGTTCATGTCCAGGTTTGGGGAGGAAGGCACACTAATACGCCTGGCAAGTTCCCTTGAGAAAGAAATGCCCTGGAATGATAGAATTCCACCAGTACATGCAAGCCGATAGTCTTGGAGATGAAAAAGGAGTTAAAGGAACTTAAGGGCGAGGTTTAGGTTTACAATTAACATAATTTTATAGTTAAAGGGGTATTTGTTGGATTGAATGAGACGGTGAATGACTTTTCTACTTGTTTTTGAATGTAGAAAAAGAGAACCTATAAAGTTCCTTTTCTCTTTTTCTGTATCAGTGTTGGAACATACATCACTGCAAAACCTATAATAATGGATAATATGATGTCTAAAGTGTTTAATAATCCTGATCCAATAAAGTTGTAGTAAATATATAATGAAACTGGGACATATATTGCACTTGCAGTTACAACACCTGGAGAATATTCGCCTGTGCGCAGAGTATAGTATGCATGAACTAAGAAGTTTGAAAATATCCATGCGGCGGCAGATAATCCAATAACTAGCGTCAACTCACTGGGATAAAAGATGGCAAGAGATGTTGCTATGATAACGTAAGCCATGAAGATAACATTTCCCAGAACGAACTGGCCAAAGGTTTCAGGCGCACCAATATATTTAACAGCCCAAGGCACGAAACGTGGTGTTTCTTCTAAGATATGTACAAAATATGCTGCAGGAACTAACCATAAAATATATAAATCCATTATAATGCCTCCTCTTTTTATAATCATTGCCTAATCTGCACTTTAATATCAATATAGTTTGGGTCTATTATTATCTTATTCTTCAACTCAAAACTCATAGTCTAACTTACATTTTAACTAAATGAAATATTACTAAAACTTAAACTTCCTCTAACAATTTATCTTCCTGTGATGAATTTAAACAAAAAAAAATCCGGAAGTTTATTCTTAGACTAATTATTCTTCTTTGATAGACTTAAAAACACGCCTTAATACCCAAAATATTTGTATAATCATAATTGACAAATAATGTTAATTATAAAAACCGGCTCCGGCGGCTTTATGTTATAAATAAGCACTTTAATTTTACTTTTCATGAATTAAGCATTTTCATGTCGAAAAATGGAGGTGTTTCTATTGAATATTAAAACGTCCAAAATTTGTTACTCATTTTCGTTTGGATATTAAGTTTTGTTGCATTGGTTTTTCATATTTCTATAAAAAAATTTGCCATACCTTGCTATAACGATGAAAAATATATAATTAATAGTAGGAAAAGGAGTGCATTATTTAATTTTTTTGACGAATTTTTACTCAGAAAATGATAAAATTATAAACATTAATGCTTAAGGAAATTTTATGAAAGTATATATATACATATTAAATACATTAGCCGATTGGGAAATCGGTTATTTAACTGCTGAACTTAATAGTGGCAGATATTTGGATAAAACAAAACCTCCAGTTGAGCTTATAAAAATTGGGAATACCACAGAACCCATAAAAACAATGGGAGGCATTACAATTACTCCAGATGAGAACATTGATAACATCAAGTTTGAGGAAGATGATTTACTTATTTTACCCGGAGCAGACACCTGGACAGAAGAGGGAAATAAAAAAATAATAGATATCGTTTCCAGTATTATAAATGAAAAAGTAATTATTGCAGCAGTTTGTGGAGCCACAGTAGCCCTTGCAAATAAAGGAATATTAAACAATAGAAAACATACCAGCAATGACATAGAAGTTTTAAAAATGTTTTGCCCGGAATACGCCGGAGAAAATTTCTATTTAAATCAACCAGCAGTTACAGACGACAATTTAATAACCGCTAGTGGTCTTGCCCCATTAGAGTTTTCATATGAAGTATTGAAAAGAACAAATTTAATGAAAACTGAAACACTGGAAGCATGGTACCAATTATATAAAACTAAGGAACCAAAATATTTCTATGCCCTAATGGAATCCATTGAATGAGCATAGAGGAATAGTATAGTTAATTGGCGCCGGTTTTTTCTTTGTAATAGTATTAAGCGGATTATATGGTCAAGGTTTTGTCTCTTCTAAAGTTTACAAGCTTATAGGGATAAAATTGGTCACTTCATACTATTTTCATGTGAAAATGATTTTACAAGGTATCCACACAATTGGAAAGTAATTCTTTTAGTTTAGACCTATTTGATGGCCATAAAATATATAAAAAGCTAATTAGTTTTAACCACGAGGAAGGTTCAGGTATCTCAAGTTCATCACGCATTTCCTCTGTTGCTGGAAGCCCAGCTAATCTGAGTCTATTTAGTATTGGATCTGCATAGCCGGTTGATTCTGCAAAACCTCGACCAATGGATTTTCCTTCGGGATCTTTTAAGTATACGGCGCCTTCTGAATAATGTAGTCCATTTGCAAAAAATCCTGATTGACCAACGCTTACAATGGGAATCATGATAAAATTCCTGATATCCTCTGGAACATCTTCACCAAAGCTAAATTCCCATTCTTGGGGATACCACACGTTTGTAATGGGGTATAAATCTGGATCCTGTGATTTTTCGCTTCTTATCCATTTAGTAATCCTTAAAGTTCCTTTAACTTTTTTAGAGTTGCTTTCCTCATCCACATATTTCCCTGAAACTTCAGCATCCATTGTTCCTGGAGGATTGGTCCCTGTCTGATTAAGAAAATGCAACATTTCATGTGAATGTATAGAGGCCATTGTTAATTCCCTATCTCCCTTAAATTGGGCCATGAACCAGTCCCATCCTCCCGCAGCCTTTTTATTCATATTATTAGCCGCTCTTAAAACCTTTATTCGGGGGTTACCTGCTGGAAGCATTCCATTGCACCACTGATGGTCGTACCAGAATTTACCGATTTTTAAGGAAACTTCTTCTTCATTAATTCTCAAAATACTTTGATCTGGATCGACTCTAAGGTTTGGTACAGAATAATACAACGTTCCAACTCCACCACAGCAAGGATCGCATCCATCTTTGCCCTGAAGTAAATATTCTTTGGTTTGTGTAAGTGTAATATCCACTTCAATTTCTGACCCGGAATCAGGATCTAAATCTACACCCCAACCTTTAATTTGCAGAGGAAAAGTGCTATCTTTACTTAAAGACTTTATCTTATTCTTTCCCAGGGTATAATCAAATGGATTGTTTGAATAATCTATTAATCCGGTTGTACCTGCAATGGCTAAAGGTTTAGAGCGATGATGCTTCCCTCCAGCCTCACTCACAGCAAGGTGCAATTCAATGAACTGATTTTCAATGTCTGAAAGTCCAAAATGCTTAGCTATTTCTGGAGGAAGCAGTGCATATTGCCAAAACATAAATTGAACGCCATATTCTTTTCCATTCTCTCCAATACAGCTTCCAACAATAAAATGCCAGCCCAATTGGTAATCCCATTGAGGAGCATCATCCTGTGGAATTCTAAAATCCGCCTTTGCCGGTATGGATTTATAACCTTTAGAACTATCCATTCCTAAAAAGAATGTCATTGCATATGCTTGGTGTGGTGTGAGTGATTTTGAATGCTTAATTAAGGTTTCGTAAACATTCTTGTAGTTTGGAGTGAATGAATCAGGATTTTTTAACTTTTCCCTCAAAAGATACTGCATTCTCTCTCCAAAACCTTCATTGCTGTTTTTTTCACTTTCCAATCTTTCAATAATCTCGTCTGGAATTTCTTCAGCATTAAATTCGTGCATCCACAGAACTTTGGATATATTATCCTTAGTTTCTTCATCCAATTTAGCCAGTAAATCTTGAGTTTCCATATTTATCCCTTTACTTCTATTATTTCTTTAAATATTATTCTTTTGGGGAAAATTATAGATTTTCCATAATGATCTTCTCAATTTGAAAATTTCAGACTTCACAGAAGGTATTAAAGAAGTTTATGATGATAATGACAAGCTGAGGAGGATCTGCCAGTTAAACCTTGAAAGAAAGAAAACACACGTCAAATTCAGAACCTTCTTTAGTGAAGCAGTTGAAGCAATAGAAAGATACTTAGATTTTGAAAGGTTGGATATTAAGCCCGATGATGCATTATTCTCACGGTATAAATCTGGTGGAGACCATTTGACTACAATGGCTATCCAGCATTCCTACCGTGACTTGAACCGTTACCCTAACTGGATGCCTGATGAGGATGGTTTCTACAGGGCCACCAGTCATATGATGCGTAAATTCTTCAACACCCAACTAATTAATGCAGGAAGGGCAGAGGAAATCAGGGAGCACATGATGGGTCACAAGTTAAAGGATAGGGTCCGGGAGGCATACTTCCTAGCCGACCCCGATGAGTTAAGAAAGAGTTACCTTAGGTATAAATGTCAAAGGTTCCACGGGAAACTATTCTGCGGATGAGTTTCGGGAACTGCAAAGACAAAACAATCGCCTCTGTGATATAGTCTCAGAGATGAAAAAGGAGTTAAAAGAGTTAAAGGGTGAGGTTTGAGGATATCTTTACAAAAATCATGACCAATGCAAATATCTATTAAAAAAAGAAGCATGTTATGTTTTTAAATATAATATTCCATCTCCTTGAATCAGTTATTAGTTTTTTACTCTCTTTCTTTGGATTTCCATGTCCCAATAACCATAGTTGGTTAAGATCCTTAGTCAGAGTATGGAAATTTGTATCATACTTTTCCTGTAATTTCACGGGTTCTTTTTGTTATTTCTCCAGAGAATATCATCATTATAATGATACTTAGTAAATAAACCACAATTATCATGGCCATTACATCATATTCTGAACTAAAATTGGCTACAGCTACTACAAAAGCTGCTGATGAGTTTCTTATAGCAGTTCCAAGGCCCAGAACAACTTTTTTATTTTTGGAAGGACCTCCTAGTAAATATCCTATTAAAAAAGCAGCTAAAACAAAGATTACCGCAGCGATTAAAGCTCCAGTGCCAAATACGGTTAGGAAGTCCTGGTAATTAAGAACCAGATAAAGAATTACTACAATCACAATAAATATGTTAGATATTTGATTAAAGGTGGGCTTAATGGCCTCAGCTATATTAGTATATCTCCATTTTATGGCAGTTCCAATTATTAATGGTAAAAATATTAAAACTAACAATGAAACGGCTATAGATTTAGGGTTTACAGAAACATGGGGTAACAAGAATGATAGTATCAATGGCATGTAAATTAAAGTCACTACTGATAATATTAACATTAAACCTACGGCAAATGCCATGTCAGCTTTCATAAATTGAACTAATTTGAGCATAAAAGGTGAACCGGCTCCTGCAGCCATTAAAACCAATCCAATAGCAAGCCCTGGTTGAAGGGGTATTAGTTGAAGGATGATGAATGTCAGAACTGGTACTAATATGAAATTTGCAAATAAAGACTTTAATATTAGTTTTTTATCTTTTAAGGGTTCTATAAATTGTTTTGGAAAAAAACTTAGCCCCATAGATAGCATAGTGGAAACAATATAAATTAAAATACTTAAATTAGCAAATTGCTGAAGAATAACTTCCATTAAACATCTCCAATATTAATTAATGCAATATGAGTTTAAAAAGGTTTTTCCATAATTCTATCTCTACGTAGTAGTGAAAAAATTAAATACCCAAATCTCAAAATTCCTTTTAATCACTTCATAACTCTAAAGGAAATTTAACTAAAATTTAGCCCTCCCCTAACAACTTATTTTTTCTTCTCAAAAATAATACATGAAAATCCTGAAGTTTTTTCTCCGAGTAATAAATTTCCTTGGGAAAGACCAAAAATAACGGCGTAATACCCAAAATATTTATATAATCATAAGTGACAAATAACGATAATTAGGTGTTAAAAATGGATGTCGTTAGTCTTGGTTTGATTTGTGGTTTGGTTTTTGGTCTTTTTTCCAGTTTGATAATGATTCCAATGAAAGTGGAGTCTCGGCGCAAGAAGTATGAAGCCATTTCCAGTGCTTTTGTGGATCGCTTTATGATTGGTTTAATAGTTCCCAGCGCTACTTTTGGTTTAGATCCTCTGATTAGTGGGTTAATTATCGGAATCGGGTTAAGTCTTCCATCGGCTATCATAACCAGGGCTTATGCGCCCATAATGGTTATTGGAGCTGTTGGGGGTTTGATTATTGGTTTTGTAACCAAATCTGTAGTGGGATGATGCCAATCAGACATTCGTGCTTAATTGTATTGGGGGTATGAATTATGGAAGATGAGGATTTAGTGGCTTATTGCGGACTTTACTGTGGGGATTGTTATAATTACACAGGTTCCATTGCTGATTTAGCCAGGGATTTAAGGAAAGAATTAAGAAAGAATAAATTTAAGGAAGCAGCTGAAGTTATGCCCTTTAAGGAATTCGATAACTACCAGGAATGCTATGAATGTTTGGGTGCTATGGTAAAGTTAAGGTGTAAAGGATGCAGGGATGGTTTCAGATCTAAATTTTGTAAAATTGCCAAATGCGCCCAGAAGAGAGAATACCAAGGATGCTGGGAATGTGATGAATTTCAAACCTGCACGAAATTCGATCTCCTAAAGCCCATTCACAAGGAAGCTAATATAAAAAATCTTCGAAAGATAAAAAGACAAGGAATTGATGGTTTTCTCAAAGGGAAGAGACATTGGTAAAATAATTCTTTTTTAATTACTTTAAAACCCCCAAAGCAAAACAATCAAAAACTTAAACTTCCCCTAATAATTTATCTTTCCTGTGACGAAATTAAACTAAAAAATCAGGAAGTTTTAACTTAGACTACTAAATTTCCTTTTGATATCCTTAAAAACACGCCGTAATACCCAAAATATTTGTATAATCATAAGTGACAAATAATGTTAATTCAAATTGTAATAAATGTGCCATCTTTAGGACTTTTTTTGATATATAAACTATTAAGAATTTATTACTTAATTATTTATTTTCATCTAATATTTTTTTAGATTAAAGAGTTAATTGAAGAATTTGAAGTATCATTTTAGATTACTTATTTTAATTTTTGGGTTTTTGATGAAATACAATATAAAATTCACATTAATATTTTATAAAATGTTGAATAGCACTTTAACGATTATTAATATGATGATTTTAAATTCAAATAATCAACAAATTATGAATTACTTTTTGTTTTTTTGTAAAGGGTGCAATTAATTGATTTGATAGTATTAGGTGTTTGAATAGGATTATTTAATGGTTTTAAGAAGAAGTCAGGAATTAAATAATCCATAAATGAAGTATGAGGATTGAATGTTTAAAAATCCTTTAAAAAATGGATATCCCCCATAAAAATAAACTATGGATGATAAGGCGAAAAAAGTATCAATCTCCTGTAAATCTGATTGAGTTACTAGACCAACTAACCATTGAATAGTAGTGATAAAATAAGAATAGATATAGTAAAGAGTAATGATATCCAGAACCTGTTTATAAAATCATCAATCATATTAGAATGGACGTGTTCTCCATCCATTCTATGTTTTTCATTCTGTTATCCTTCACATACAACACATTTACCCTTTTCTTCAGTCTTCTCATGATCCATGTGTCCATTTCATGTTCAGAATTGTTATGATTCAATTTTTATTTCCCCCAATCCTTTGTCTGTACTCATATTATGAATCTTACAGTTTAATAATTTAGAGATGATGAGAAACATCATGTAACATCAGTGTATACCGGCCTTTATAAATCTAAATGCTGATCAAAGAATACCAAAAGTTGTTAACAGTAAAGAATCTCAAGAAAAATGATAATTTAGTTAAAGGCAATCGTAAATATCGTTTAATTAAAAAACCCAAAAAAATTATAATTTCAGTGTAACATAGAATATTTGACAAGCCAAGGCTTTTTCTATGTAACTATCTTACTGATAAGTGACAATTAATGATAATTATAAAGTAATAAATGTGCAAGCTGATATAAAGAATATTTAAAAATTATTAATCTTTACCTTTTGGTTTCCTCCACCAATCATACTTACTCTTTGTATTTTTAATCGTTTCAATCATTTAAAATCTCTCTTGAAGCTTTTCGGAAACTTGATAAGTGTTACCTGCGTATGAATGTACTATAATTCCTATTTTCATTTAAATCCCTCTTTTTTTGTCCAGCAATATCCTTTGCCGTGGCATAAGGATGGGGATACCTACCATTTTCTCGGGTATATGATTTAACAAATGGTATGTCATCTACTTGGATTGATTCAGCAGGGCAAAGATTAACACACGCGAAACACATGTAACAGAAGACATTTTTCTGCCATGTCGGTTTGCCATCAACCATTTTAATCTTCCCTGATAAACAGATCTTTTCACAGGTTCCGCATCCATTACACTTGGAGTCTGAACAAAAGTAATTAACCCCTCCTGTATATTCGGAAAATGACATACCTAAAAGAACCAGTTTTTCTGATATAAAATTGAATAAACGATTGTAAGGGAATTCAATAAAGTATTCGGAGTCTTTTTCTCTCGAAATTTCTTTATTCACTACAATTTTTTCAATTGAATCTAATCGCTCCTGAACTACCGATTCTATTTCTGAAAGCTCTCTTTGGGAGGGAACAGCATAGCCTTTCTGTGCTCGTGGTGCCTCGTTGTGGCCCATATTCAGTATGAAATGCGAATTAAGATGCTTATTTTTTTTCTTTAATATTTGATCTATTTTTTCAAAACCTCTAAATATAGTGCCGTACCGTGTTGCTATTGCAAAAATATATTCTGCTGAGTTTAAATCAATTTTCATCAAGAATTTTTTTACGGCTATGGGAATAGTCAACGCATGCACTGGGAAAACAATGCCTACAGTTTTTGCACTGGTTTTTATGATATCATTATTTAAAAGACTTACTATTGGTATTAGTTCTGTTTCTGGGATTCTCTTTTGCAGTTCTTTCGCCGTGTGTAGTGAATTTCCAGTGCCTGAAAAATAATAAATTTCTGTACTCATATGCCTCACCACTTTTTTAACTTAATTTGTTTCCTCCTCAATTTTTATAGCCTCTAACAGGAATCGGGTATGGTTAATCATTTTCTCCAAACCGAGATTCATGAAAGAGTCAAAATCTTCATCATATTTCAAGATAAAGTATTCAAAAACTAGGAAAATTGCATAAGACCAGTATTCATAGGCTAGTGTTTTGGGGTTTGCTGGTTTAATCATCTTTTTTTCCATCATAATACTGAATATATTTTCCCATCCTGCCAGTGGTTCTTCTAGTAGTTCTTTCTTGAAAAATTCCCGTATTTTTTCATTGTGATAGATTTCGATGCAAACTAAGCGCCATATTTTTTCCATCTGGGGGATGTTGATGCGTGCCATGAACATTTTGGCACCACCCTCAAAAAATGCTTCAGGGCCCTGATCTATTAAATTTGTGGTTTCTTCCTCTGGTAGATTGTTTTGGGTGATTTCTGATTTGAAATAGTCTATTATGGCATCTAAAATGGCTTCTTTGTTTTTATAATGATTGTATATTGAACCTTCTCTTATTCTGGCTTCTTTAGCGATTTCTCGTACTGTTACATCGTTAAAACCTTTTTTAGAGAAAAGATCAACTGAAGCATCAAATATTTTTTCTTTGGTGGTTTTTTTAGTTTCATTTTCAGAATTTGAAGTTTTTATTTCTTGATTTGTCATATGATGAATTACTCCTCAAATTAATTTTTTGAACAAACGTTTGTTCAATTCTTGCAATTACTATGCGACTTCTACTATAAAAAACTAACGTTTGTTCAGAATCTGAAAGCGAACAAGCATTAAAATGTTACAATAAATCACTTGAATTGGACCCTGATTTTGAGGAAGCATTAGAAGCTAAGGATAAATTGGAATCAAAGATCAAAGAATAATCTTCATTTGATTTTAGGTTTTTTTTTTATTGATTGTCTGAAAAATAAAATTATATTAGTTTATGTGGGATGACTATGATTTTAACAGTTGGTAATCCCTTTTTGAAAATTTCAATATATAATCCAGAAGTATTACATCAGACCCTTAAATTTTAACTTGAATAATAGTAAAACACGCCTTAATACCATAGATTTAAATATAAATGATATTTAATGAGAATTGTTAATTGTAGTAAATGTGCCACTTTTTAGGTTGATTGTTGAAAGTGAAATAAAATCTGAAAAATATTAGGGGATACAAAGAAGAATAACTAATATTTTGCTATTTATGGCACTTAAAAATGCATAAATATACAGGTTAATAATTAACAGCCATAATATTTAAAAAAGAGATTAGTTTTATCTTTTTTTATTTATCTTGTGAAGTTTTTCTAAAATTATTTTATTTTTAAGATTTGATTGAAAAAGTTTTATTCACAGTTTAAACGGATAAAAAGAATGGAAATTCATAAAATGAGTTATTGCTTGAAGGTTGATTTTTTAATTTTGCTTTGCAGATATATAGATAAATATTTAATCAGGGATGATAATTAATGATAATTATAAATTGTAATAAATGTGCCATCTTTAGGCTTGAGACGGTAATGAGTAGATATCTCATTTTCTTCTTACTTTCCTTCTATGTTATAGTTTATTTAAGGATTTGATCTTTTTTCTCCAATTCTAGATTTTTTGTATTTTTTTTGGGGGTGTGGTTAAGTTTATATATTGATTAGGTTTTAATATGCATATTGTATTATTGTATGATTTTCTAGTGTGGCAGTGATACTGTA